>Ga0190284_1000008_pt1 | contig 218418 bp, 176 predicted proteins | sample 48691812_MG_FD_161668 | JGI IMG/M metagenome (GOLD analysis project Ga0190284, IMG submission 161668) | Hydrothermal vent microbial mat bacterial communities from Southern Trench, Guaymas Basin, Mexico - 4869-18-1-2_MG | ecosystem: Environmental > Aquatic > Marine > Hydrothermal vents >... | reverse complement strand
GCAGAATTCCTTCCTGGCCGAACCTCGGTCAAGCCACCAGCTTGCCCGCCCGAGGTAGATCAGAGAAGGACTCGACCAAAGGGGATCACCCGAGGTGCCTCCTTTCCGTTCACTCGTCATCGCTGCGCTGTGATCCGTAGGTTTGACTTGGTCGCAGTAGTGTGGTATAACATATAGCCGTGAAGACGTAATGCCTCGCAATATTAGGGAGTTATCCCACAAACCAGGAAGAGGAGACAGAAGTGAGACTCAACATAGCTATTTGCAAGTATATTGTGTGCACAACCATTGCCATTGGGCTCGTGCTCGGGGTCAATGCTTGGGCCAAGGCCCCGGGTGACGACAAGGTTCTGGCTGTGATCCAGGATCAGACCGTTACCGAGGCAGATCTCAAAGAGATCGCCGATGCGGTCCCCCAGCGATTTCGCCACCTCTATCTGACCCCCGAAGGCAGGAAAAAGACCCTGGATTATATCGTGAACATCTATGTCCTGGCGACCCAGGCCAAGGCGGAAGGCCTGACAAAGGAACCGCGAGTTCAGCGTCTATCGCGTTTCATGCAGAATGATCTACTCGCTCGCCTGTACCTTGAGGAGAAGAGCAAGGGTCTGGCCGCGCCTACCGAGGCCGATGCAAAAGCCTATTACAGCAAGAACATCAGCCAATACACCACACCTGAAAGCGTCCACCTCTACCACATTCTGGTAAAGACCGAGAAAGAGGCCCAGGACGCGCTCAAGAAATTGAAGAAGGGCGCGAAATTCACCGATCTGGCTGCGAAGACCTCCATCTGTCCCAGCCGGTACAAAGGTGGGGATCTCAGCTGGCTTCCGAAGGGGAGTCTCGTAAAGGAGATCGAGGAAGTGGCGTTCGCGATGAAACCTGGACGGGACTTGGCCTCCTTGAAGGGGCCTGTCAAATCCAAGTTCGGATATCACATTTTGATGCTCCAGGATAAAAAGCCCGCGGTCAAGAGACCCTTCGACGAAGTGAAAGCCTATATCATCGAGACATTGCAGTTTGAGGGCCAGCAGAAGAACTACGAAAAACTGGCCGAGGATCTGAAGAAGAAGATGAACGTGAAGGTGACCGCTCCCGCTCCCCCGACTCAGCCTAAACCGGCCGGACCGGCTGCAGCGCCGGAGAAGAAGTGAGCGACCTGGATCTCCCATAGCCGTTGCCAAGAGCAATTCTTGATTGGGTGCCAGGCGCCACTGCCGGCTTCTCAAGTCCCGCGGGACTTGGGGGCTTGTCACGAAATCAGTACTACCTATGAATCCTGAAACCTTGCCGGAACTCATTACCGTCATTCCAGAGCTTGCCCCGGACGCCGATCCGGGGAAAGCCGATGACGCCGCCGCAATATTGTCACCTGTTTGAAAGCGCATCAGTCTAAGGCGCGTGCCGCGGTTTTCCGTTCTTCTCCTATCCTCAATCGGCATCCGGCACTTCAATGTCCGCCGACACAGGCCTGTGGTTGGACTTGACCTTGTCGTCAGGGCAATATGAGGGGTAGGTCAGCAGAGTCTTGGCCTCGGCTTCCCAGTCTTTCGCTGGGCCGGACACGAAAATGTAGTCAAGCACAGTATTGTACTGTCTATTGCAGTGGGTGGCCAACAGTGGTTCGGGTCGAATCCACTGAAAAACCCCTTCGGCTGTCAGGTTGTCATATCCCGTGTCATGGCTGAAATGGCCCCTCTGGAGGTCCCATTGGAAGTTGAAGTCTCCGGCCGCGATAATGGGTAGAGTTTGGCCCTGCGCCCATTCATTGAGTAGGCGGGCCTGCTGCCGGCGTACGCTGGGCTTTTTCCGACAACTGCAGAGGTGATTCACCATGAACAGGAATCGACGACCATTGGGTTTGACTTGAAATTGGGCCACCAATGGGGCACGAATCTGCTGGCCGACCATCATCTCCTTCAGTTCGAAATGCTTCTCCTTTTCAAGACGGTCGGAATTGTACAGGATGAGCAGTCTGTCTCCGCCTCCAGTGGTTCCAAGGATTTGCTCAAATGAAGCTCCTTCTGCATAAGCAGCGGCCTCCCGGAAGAGGTGGGCCCACTTCTTGCTTTTCACTTCGGAGAGCGCCCAAATATCGCAGCCTGTGGTAGAGCCGATCACCATAGCTGTCGCCTGACCACTGGCGCCGCCGGACTCGACATTCCAGGCTATGATCCTGAGTCGCTCGGCGCACGAGTCGTCGGTGAGGCCGAAAAGGGACATGACGAGAAACAAAGAGAGCAGGACTCGTGTTTCTTGGCTGATCATTTCCCTATTCGTCCAATCTGCCCTCATGGGCGCCAAATGGGTAGACTTGCGTACCGCTGTTGGGTGATCTGTCCTGAGCGCTCAGCCGACGTCATACGGCAGGACGCACATCGACAGACCGACACTGAGAGTGTCCCCCGATCGGTCCGGTCACTCCAGGTCTTGGTAAGGACCGTTCCGACGGACTTGGATATAGTCCAGGGCCGTGCTCGCCATTGATTTCAGAACCGCTGTGGTTTCCAGTTCAATGTTGAGTCTGGATTCCATCCCATCCAGGCAAATCCCTATCGACTCTATGAGAACCCTGGAAACCGCTAGCGGTTGTCCTTCGACGCTGCTATTGTCGTTTGAGGTCATGTCTCCGCCTTATGCTGTTATTTCGCGCGAGTCTCGTGACCGTCGGCCGCGATGGCAGCGAGACAACTTGCGAGTCCGTCCGGTGGTTGGCTTCTATTGTTCCTGGGATCCGCGCGGGCCCGAGCAAGCGACATCGAGCAAAACGCCTCTCTTGGCACACTTCTCGCAACCTGGAGCCAGTGATTTGTACGGCACAATGTCAAGAACCGACTCCTTGTTTTCAGATCCAACGTTTGGAAGAGATCGGCCTCTCTTATGGCCAGCTCTCATCCTCCTCAAACGGGGTCGGGATCATGAATCGTCTCTTCCTCTGCTCACCCGAGTGGGGAAGGCCTTACGAACGCTTAGGTTCAAAGGGGAGGACCGTTACCCTCCGGATCTCTTGAGAAGTCCCGTGTCAATAGACAATGTCCTGAAATGGCTAGACTTGGTGTGGCACTCGCTGGAATCAGCGCCCCACGCGAAGCTCGTGGACACGCGGCGAAACATAATGAACGAGATCATGGGGTCCGGCCTGTCCTCGGAGGAACAATCCCTCCTGCTTACCGCACTGGACTACCTCTTCAGGCTGTCTGCCGCCGCGAAGCTGTCGGCCACGAGTCGTAGGCGCTTGCTCCCGGAGGTCCCTTCTTCCAAGAGCATTCCAATGCAAGCGGTGTACCTAAAGCTTGCAGGATTGGCCGCCACTGACCTTCCGGTATGGCTCGTGGGGGAAAAGGGGACCGAGCTGGAGTGGGCCGCCGGACTTATCCACAGGCTCAGAGGGCTTCCCGAAGACACGTTTGTGGTGTGGGGATCGGAACAGGCTTTGTCGGCTGAGAAGATCAAATCCTGGAACGGTGCCGAGACTGATGGGGCCGCGGGCCAGGAAACCACTGTGTTTATAACGGATTTGGACCGGACATCAGAGTCGTTCCAGAGATCCTTGTACGGCCTGTTGGCTGGTCAACTAGGGCATACTCCGGCATTTAGATTGATTGTGACGTCACAGCCCCTGAACCCGCTCACTGATCCGCAACCAGGATATCTTGTGGATCTATTTGCGTTTCTCGCTCCAACCAGGGTGGAGATTCCGCCGCTCCGGGATCGAATGGAGGACTTGCCCGCGTTGATGGCTTTCCTTGCCGGTTCGCAGGGCAGGGGAGATCCTACCGGTCGCGTGACTTCGGATGCCATGGATCTGCTCCATGAGTATGGCTGGCCCGGAAACATGCTTGAATTACAAACGATTACTGATTTTCTGGTGCGGCGCAGGCCCGCGGGTGCGATCCGTCCGGAGCATCTGCCCGGGTTCCTAAGGGCCTCCCCCGAGCATGAGGGGCGACTGATGGACATCCTGCTGGAGATACACAAGGATGACAATTTTAGGGCCCTTAAATCCGAGGCCGGTCGCCGTAGGCTTGCTCAATTTCTTTTTCATCGGAGCGAAGACACATTCAAAGCATCCGACGTGCAAAGGCTGTTTACTATTGGGCGTGAGACCGCCAGACGCCTGCTCGTGTCCCTTCAGGAAAAGGGTTTGATCGAAGGTCTACGCGGCGCTAAATCTCTTAGAACTACTCGATACCGGCCTACTGCGGCATGCGGAAGGTTCGGGCCGGCTGAAGAATGAGCTCGTCATGTGAGTTCCGCAACAGGACGTCGGCGGAAAAGATTCAAGATTTCCAGCCGCGTGCAGCCGGGAAGTAGGCCTATTTCCACATGCCATCTATGAGAATAGGCCTAATCTGTCGAGGTAGCGGTTTCCTTTTTGGGGCTATCCGGATCACTCCACCACATACCATGTCTTGTGGTCATCCGATTGAGATCCTTGTTGTTGGCGCAACCTGCCTACCCCAAAGGCGCTGACTTAATACAACTGTAGCTCCCCGTACGAAGCATAAACCCAATACCTTTCTCGAAGCGCCCACAACAACCGACTCCAAACCTCCCCCATACGTTATTCCGGGAGCTTGTACGGTTCACGCCGAACTCTTATCCTCTTTTTCCATGCGTTGCCGCTCACGCAGGGGGCTCGTTGGAGTGATCCAGCGGATGCGGCATGATGTTGACGGAATTCCGGGCATTTAGTCTTATTGCAGGGAATAATGGATAATGATGGCACGTATATTGCTCATTTTGGCAATTGTCCATTGTCGCAAGTCATGACTCAATTTCTCGACGGTTGAATAGAAGCAACCGTCCAATTACCGACAGGGGTGGGCGAGACTCGCTAGTCAGGACAGGGACGCTCACAAGAAACTAAGTTGAAGCGGAAGGGAATAGACGCGGATCTGATCCATGCCCAGGCGAGGCGGAATTGACGCCCCGGGTGTGCTCCGCGGTATCAGTGCCCGTGGGATGGAACGACGAGCAAGTCTCAGGGGTAAGCGGGATCCAGAGGAGGTTCCTGAATCGGGTTGCGGAATGCCTTCACGGGACGCCAACGACCGGTTTTGGATGGGTACTGTAGAGAATCGGGCGTTTATTCTACTGATGACCGGCAACATCCATTCTTGGATTCGGATTCTTAGTTTCTTAAGGGTGTCCCACTTGATTCACACGTAAGATTTCTGGTGGGAGTCAATCACGGAGGGCTTCATGAGAAAATATCTATTTGCCGGGATGTTCGTAGCGCTGCTTGCCTTCAGCGCCCCCATTCCGGCGCCGGCAGCGGACTATTTCATTATTGAAGACAAGAATGGTGTGTGTCGTGTCATTAAGGCCCGCGGCTGGACACGGAAATCAATCGACGGGCCGTTCACGACCAAGCGGGAAGCAATGCGCGTCAAGGCGCGGATTTGTCCGAAGAGGCGTTGAGCCAGGGCGTCCCACCTAACGTGTATGGACATCTGACTTGAGGCTCGGATTGGTGGGTACGGAGGCAATGGATCATGGACGATAAGCACATAATATTTGAGAGCACGGTAGTCGGCCTCATTGTCTTGGCGTTCACATGGCCTGTGTTCTATGTCATCAATGATGCTGAAGCGATGCAGGCTATGAGGCTGCTGGTTGTCCCGAATTCAACCAAGGAAACTGGCGTTTCAGAGGTTATTGCCCGGCTTGTCGTGCTAGGGGTGGCTCTGAGTTCCCTCGGTTTGATCGTGCGAGTAGCTTCAATTGTTCTCTATCAGGAGAAGCATGGAAAGGACCCGTATCGTAAGGCATTTGCCGCGGCCATCAAGGATGAGGTGAAGTGGTGTTCGGCCATCGATTGCCCGATCAAAAGTGGCATAACCAATGCCAGCGATGATGCGCTCTTCGTATGGGCCCAATACTCCGATCCGCAGGAAGCTCTCCGTGAATGGGGCCGAACTCGGAGGCGTTACATGTATGTGGGCGAGAACTGGAAAACGGCTATGCACCTCGGGCTCGGATTGGGGCTTGTTTCGGGATTGGTTTCTCGCCTGGACCACCTTGGGTCACCAAACTGCTGTCGTCTTCTCGTGGCTTTAGCAGTGCTCTTTGGTTTTCTCGTCGCCAAATACGGTTTGAATCGATTAATCGACCATAATCGAAGGGAGGAACAATCAATGGTTGCCGTCTACGTGGCCGGCATCAGAAGCAACAGGCTGCGTAAGGAATTCCTAAAACCAAAATTCCGGGGACACCATACTTAATGTGCGTTCCGGTCTCCGTCATTCCATCAGTGAATCCAGGGTTTGATGTTGCATGGCTCCTGAGACGCGGGCTAATCTGATCTGTCGGGTGCCTTTCAAGTCCGCGATGGCGCCGAAGATGTCGAGGGAGGGATCAACTCTGACCTTAGGCTTTTCCGAGTTGCCGGTCCAGCCTTTCGACTCTTCTTCGGAGCCTCCCGTCATGGTTCAGCGTGATCTTCATACGACACGCGACACTGCTCACACTACCGTAGTTGTCCGGACGGACGCGGACAGAAATACATGGCTGCGTTTTTTGCCTCATTGGTGACGCCTCTCCTGCTCGACCGCAAATGACTCCAGTCTGTGTCATGCGCCTCACACACTGCCGTCTTTATCGCCCATTCCCGGGAACCGCATCCTAAGGAGCGTTGACATGCGATAGACACGTGATACCGTATTCATGGGATCGAGAATGCTTAGTGGATCAAATGTTCCCGGGCTCCCTTGGGAGAATCTTTTGGACGGATGTGGGAGTAGATGTCCTTCAGAAACTCTTCCTTACAACGCGGACACATTACGAACGCATCGTCTTCGTACACTTGGCGATTGAGTTCCTCTTCGCTGCACGCAGACATGTCGGCCATTATGTTGGAGAGTTCTTCTCCCGGATCATCTTCATCTGCGTGGGGGATCACTCCGTCAAACATGGAACGCACCCGCACCGCAACGTGGTATTTGAGGGATCCCTCCGGAATGGAACGTCCGCATCGATTACAGTGATTCCCGTCCATAACGTTGACACAGCCTCCTGGTGAGATTATAAGAAAAACAACGACAATGCGCCACAAGAAAAAGGCAAGGGAGATCGTATGCAGTTTCCGGAATACAGGGCACGCCGCCTCAGACGGACCGAAACACTCAGGAGCATGGTTCGAGAGGTTCAACTTGATCACCGGGATTTTATACTCCCTTTCTTTGTCCGACACGGTAAGAATGTAAGAAACCCCATTGCAAGCATGCCGGGAGTCTTCCAGCTCTCTATCGACGAGCTTCTACGGGATCTGGAGGAACCGGTCGAGCGGGGTATGCCTGCGATCATCCTTTTCGGGATACCCGAGAAGAAGGACCCGGTGGGATCCGAAGGCTATTCAAAGTCGGGCATCATCCAGCAGGCGGTTCGTAGAGTCAAAGACACATACCCTGACCTGGTGGTGATAACCGATGTTTGCCTGTGTGATTACACGGATCATGGACATTGCGGAATTATCCGAGACAACGATGTGGACAATGACCAGACCATTGAACTTCTTGCCAGGATGGCCGTCTCCCATGCTCGGGCAGGCGCTGACATTGTGGCGCCCAGCGACATGATGGACGGGAGAGTGGCGGCCATACGAGAGGCCCTGGACGAAGCCGCCTATGAGTGGCTGCCCATTCTGTCCTACGCGGCCAAGTACGCGTCGGCCTTCTATGGGCCTTTCAGGGACGCGGCCGAGTCTTCGCCCCGGTTCGGAGATCGTAGGTCTTATCAAATGGATCCCGCGAATTCGGACGAGGGTATTCGTGAAGCGGCCCTGGACGTCAACGAAGGCGCGGATCTCTTGATGGTCAAGCCCGCTCTGCCGTATCTGGATGTGATCTGGAGGGTGCGAAACACGTTTGATCTCCCGCTGGTTGCGTACAATGTCAGCGGTGAGTTCGCAATGATCAAAGCCGCCGCGGAAAAGGGCTGGATCGACGGGGATCGCTGCATGATGGAGGCCCTTACCGCTATCAAGAGAGCGGGCGCGGATCTGATAATCTCCTATCACGCCCTGGAAGCCGTTCGAATCCTACAAGGTGATTCTCCCCGCCAGAGGAAAAAGTGAATCGTTTTCAATTGAGATTGGTGGCCTGGGAGATGACAAGGTCGTGCAACTTGGCCTGCGTACACTGCCGTGCAGGAGCTTGTGCTGAACCGGATCCGGATGATCTTACTACTGAAGAGGGCCGCTCTCTGATCGACGGAATCGCCCGGGTGGGAAAGCCGATTCTGATCATGACCGGGGGGGAACCCCTGATGAGACCGGATCTATTCGATCTGGCCCGCTATGCAACCAAAGCCGGCTTGCGTCCGGTTGTGGCCACCAACGGGGTGCTGATCACACGAGAGACGGCTGGAGAGATAGCCTCCGTGGGGATACCGAGAGTCAGTATCAGCTTGGATGGCGCTACGCCCGAGGATCACGACGCTTTCCGCGGAGTCCCCGGCGCGTTCGAGGGTTCGGTGCAGGGAATCGAGAACCTTCGCAGCGCGGGCGTTTCCGTCCAGATCAATACTACCCTCACCCGCAGAAATCGGCGCCGGTTGTCGGAGATCATGAGCCTGGCTGAGAAGATGGGCGCTGACGCATTTCACGTATTTCTCCTTGTCCCCACAGGGCGAGCGAAAGAGATGTCAGGCGAGGAGATGGGTCCTGAAGAATACGAGGAGACTCTGCTGGAGTTCTACCGGCTCAGTCGGAAATCCGGACTTGAAACCAGGGCCACCTGCGCTCCCCAGTACTATCGGATACTGAGACAGCAGGCGAAGGCGGAAGGACTGGAAGTGACTGAACAGACCTTTGGGCTCAATGCACGTACCCGTGGATGCCTGGGAGGCCTCTCGTTTGTGTTTGTTTCACACAGGGGTGACTTGCAGCCGTGCGGGTACTTTGACGTACAAGCCGGGAACATCAGGGAAAGAAGCTTTGCGGATCTGTGGGAAAATGCGGGCCTGTTCAAGGAGCTTCGGAATTTCAGCCTGTTGGAGGAAAAATGCGGAAAATGCGACTACCTGCGTTTCTGTGGAGGCTGTAGGGCGCGGGCTTATGAACACACGGGCCGGTACATGTCTGAAGAGCCTTACTGTGCGCACGTGCCCCCTGCCATGAAGAGAAAGCAGGGCGCTGACGACACGAGCACGCCTGAGTCCGGGTGAGGCGCGGTCTCACACCAACTATGATCGCAAGAAAGCGACAACGAAATATGAAAGTCCTTTCCGTTGTTCAGTGGTCCGGGGCTTCGCCTCGGACAGGGGTTCCAAGAGCGCGCACGCTGCGCACGACATTGGAGGGGAGACTCATCTCCCCTCCAAACCACCCCATACGTTGAACCGCAAAGGGGTGGTTTCTTCACTGGACTTTCAGGTAAACCAACATGCCCGGCAGGGCGCCGGGCACAGCGAAACATGAGAATTCCGGCAACGCGCCGGGTCCCAGGCGTAGGGGCGTAGCATGCTACGCCCTCCTGAACGGTTAGGCGTCTCTAATCAGGTCAGGCCGTGCCCTGGGACGCTTCCTAGAATAAGATCAAGCTTGGAGGAATACATGATTATTGAGCAAATTCAGATCGGAGCATTCCAGATCTATTGTTATATACTCGGTGACTCCGACACAGGGGAAGGGATCGTTGTAGACCCCGGTGGGCCTTCAGGTCCGATACTGGCCAAAGCCAAGGAACGGGGCGTGACTTCAATCAAATACATCGTCAACACCCACTGTCACGTGGATCACATAGCGGGCAATGCGGATATGCACGAGGCCACAGACGCGCCCATTGCCATCCACGAAGCGGACGCTCCGGAACTGTCGAATCCCAATCCCGGTGCCCTGGCCATGTTCGGCGCAAAACCTTCCGCTCCACCCGGTCTTCTGCTCAAGGACGGGGACAAGATAACATTCGGAAATGAATCCGTTGAGGTGATCCACACCCCCGGGCACAGCCGTGGCGGCATCTGCTTGTACTTTCCCGGGTACGTGATCACTGGAGATACGCTGTTCGTGGGCGCGGTAGGGCGTACAGACCTGGCAGGCGGGTCGTTCGAGGTGCTCCAGTCTTCGATCAGGAACAGACTCTACACGCTCCCGGATGACACGGTAGTCCTCCCGGGCCACGCATACGGCGTTACCCCCACGTCAACCATAGCACGAGAAAAGGCCGAGAATATGTTCGTTTGATCGGGAAATCGGGAATTCGGATGTTGTCCCTCCGGAACGTCCATGAGCACAGCTATTCCCTCATGGGTGTCCCGGAAGGATTCTTGAGACCAGCCCCGGAATTGGTTCCGGGTAACCGTTCACCGTGAACCGTAAAAGTTCCCGGAATTACGTATGGGGGAGGTTTGGAGGGGGAGATGAGTCTCCCCCTCCATTCTCACCGGGCGCAGAACCGCTTCAAGCCCGGTGAACCATTACGGCTCCGGGATATGATCATTTCGTAAACGAGCTCACCTGCTGAAAGAACGCGCTCGAAACCACCAGGATAGTCTGATTCCGGTTTTCCAATTCTATGGCAGCCTCAAGAGAGGGAGCGGACGCGTTTGTGTCCAGAACGGTTTTGGTCAGCGCGAGCCCTCCTCGACTCTTTTGCAGAAGGATCTTTGCTACGGAAAACGCCTCCTGGAGCAGTTCGTCCTTTGGGACGACTTTACTCACAAGCCCGATCCTCTCGGATTCTTCCGCGCCCACGCGTCTGCCGGTGAACAGTATTTCCGAAGCACGGGACATCCCTACCAGCCGGGGCAAAAGATACGATGTTCCCATCTCGCCCGCAGACAGACCGATGTTTATGAATGACGCCACAAAATAGGCATCGGGCGCGGCAAGACGAATATCCGCTGCCAGGGTCAAGGCAAAGCCTCCACCCGCGGCCGCACCGTTCACAGCGGCTATTACCGGTTGAGGGATCCGTCGCAGCCCCAGGACCAAAGCGGAGTAACGTTCCTGCACCATCCGAAGGAAGTTGTCGGCCGACGCAAACTCCGGAGCGTCCTTGTGGGCCATGGCCTCGGCCAGGTCCGCGCCGGAGCAGAACCCTCGGCCTGCGCCCGTCAGTATCACTACTCGGATGCTGTCGTCGGATGAAAGCTTAATGAACAGTTCGTCGAACGCCTCAAGAACGGCCATGTTCAAGGCATTGAGTTTGTCCGGACGCTGAATGGTAATCAGGCCGACACCGGGTTCTGCTTCCTCAAAGGAAACAGCGCCGGGTTTATTTGTTTCTGATTCAGCCATGGTGTTTCTTCTCGCTTTCCCAATTCTCTCAGGGAGAATATGAACTGATGATGATTTGATGCTCTTGGTGTTCTGCCCGAATGAGATCTTAACTTCCAGGTGATCTGTCAGTCAATTACAAAGAAAGCAAAAGGGTAACCATTTGGGCGGGAGGACGTTTCCGGTGAACATGTCATTGCGAGCACAGCGAAGCAATCCCCAAATTGGCTGGTTAGGGCTTGTCACAAAACACACCTGACAGCAACGGAAGGCGCCGCGGGCCAAGGACGTAGGGGCTACGCATGCGTCGCCCCCTTCACCCCGGGGTATCACGTAGAGCCAACTACAATCGCCATCGCTGGATGTGTCCCACGATTTCAGGCGTGTCTTTCATCGACCCGCCCCGTTACTGAACAATGGCGCGGGAGCCGTCTTCATACCGCCGAAGAGGGTGTGGAATGCCGATAGATGTAAGGTCATGAACATCCCAAGAGGGCGCAGCATGCTACGCGCGGTTCAGCCTGTCCCCACAGCCGTCGCAATAAGCACGATGGGTTACCTGCCCCCGCCTTCCAAAGACTGGGGTCCCAATTCAGAAAGGCGCATAACCAGACTTGACCCGTCAACGCGTCAATCGAAGACTATTTAGCCACAGAGGCCACAGAGGCCACAGAGAAAGATATTGGCCGGAAATCCTCTGTGTGCTCTGTGATCTCTGTGGCTGAATCTTACTATTCTTTCTGCCTTGGGTTCACGTCAACCCGCGCTGACACCCACCGAGTAATCCTCCGGTTTCATCCGGGCAACGGGAAGAATGACGTTGGTGAACCAGTTGTGGAAGCCGATGTTAACCTTCTTGATCGCTTCGTCCCAGTCACCGTCGTAATCGGATTCTTCCAAATCCTCGATCGTATCGGCAGTCAGATCGGAGAATTCCGCGAGTTGCTCACGTGTCATGTGGAGCGTGGTACGGATGTTGTACATCTGGCCGGCAAGGTCGGCCTGGACCTTTATCTCTTTCAGGGACGCCTGAGCTTCAGGATCATCTTTGATGTACCGGTCATACATCCACTGATAGGCATTTGAACTGAGTTTCTTCCTTTTCATTTTCAAGGCTCCCATAGAAAGGTGTGGGACTCCGGATCAGCTTCAAACTTACTCTTCAAATCTAAGGCTCGGTCGATCTCCTTGTCCGGCACCTTCTTCTTCTTGGTGAACCCATGAGTAAGAACCACCGCGGTATTCCCATGAAAGAAGTATAACATACGGTAGTTGACGCTTCCAACTCTCACTCGGAGTTCATGAATGCCGTCTCTCAGGGTGTCCGCATACGGTCGATGGAGTTCATAACCGAAAGTCATCAACCGTTCAATCCATTCAACACACTTCTCTCTGGGTTTCTTCTGAAGTCCATCAACCCAGGTGACCATCGGAAGCGTTCCATCATCCTCTTTGTAGAATACGACTCGCACCGGCGGCAATAGTTCTTCCTCCGTATCTTTTATCAATGATTCCAAAGGAAAGGTCAAGGTCTGAGGCGCGGCAGGTGTTAAGCCGCCGCACTCGCGAGAGCAGCGATCTTCCATCGGGCAAGGGGGGCGAAGACTATTTAGCCACAGAGATCACAGAGCACACAGAGGATTTGTGGCCAATATCTTTCTCTGTGCTCTCTGTGTCCTCTGTGGCTAAATCTTGCTATTCTTTCTGCTTCGCCAGTGCAAGGGGTCAACACCGGTATTGGGCTTTTCTGAATTGCCGTTCCAGCCTTTCGACTGTGGCGAAGAAAGAATTTGGCCACAGAGAGCACAGAGAGCACAGAGAAATACATGGCGGATCAATTGACGAAAGGAATTGTTGGGGCGGCCATTTAGTACCGCTTCGCCATTTAACAAGTAAAGCCTCGGGGCCTACGATGTGCGATGCTCGAAGGGGAAGATGGGCTCCCCCTTCGAGTCCAGGCGCAGCGTGCGCTCTTCGATTACCCTGTCCAAGGCGAAGCCCCGGACCATTGAACAACGGAAAGGACTTTCATACTTCGTTGTCGCATTCTTGCGATGGTTGGTATAAGATGCGACTGATGTTGGACGGAAACAAAGCTGTGCTTGTGCCGTGCGACCTTTGCGGCGGGGCCGATCATAGACTCCTCTTTGTGAAGGAAGGATTTCGCCACGTCCAGTGCATCGAATGTGGGCTGGTGTTCGTCAACCCAAGGCTGGCCGGGCATCTTGATTTCCAGCGGGTGTCGGGAACCGGCGGGCAGGGAGACGTCACACTGACCCGTGCCCAGCAGCGTCGTCTCACCAGAGAAGTCAAGGCTCTTGAGCCTTTTCGCAGGCGGGACCGCATCCTCGAGATTGGTCCGGGAAGGGGGTGGTTCATAGCTGAAGCCTCAAGGATGGGCTGGGAAACCTGGGCCGTGGAGATAAACGTGGATGCCCTGGAACATCTTGCCTTTAGGAATCCGCATCGGGTGATAAGAGCATCGGCAGACAACTTCGACGCGCCCGCGGATTCAATGGATGTGGTCAGGATGTGGGACGTCATCGAACACCTGGAGTCTCCAAGACGCGCTGTAGCCCGTGCCAAGAGGGTCCTTAGACGAGGTGGAATCCTGCAAGTTTCGACAACCAATTTCGACTCTTTGTCAAGACGTGTGAACGGCCCGGAATGGGTATACTTGAACGGATCGGATCATATAGTCCTTTTCACCCCTCCCACTATGACCCGCTTACTGGGCGATGCCGGTTTCCAGGACATTCGAATCCGTACCAGATCCTTCAACCTGGTCAGAAAACTCCATCACCCTGAGAAAGCCCTGCCTGACACCAGTACGTTCCTGAAACCTTTCCGGAAACTCATCGACGAGCTGATCCGCCTGACGATGTACGGTCATCTCATGATCGTTACGGCTGTGAAACCCTGAATCCCCCGGCGTTGCATAGGCGCTAACTTACTTTTACTACAGTTTCAGGTCCGTCATTCCCGGGAACCCCGGATCGGAGTCCGGGGCAGGCGCCGGAATCCAGGTCACGAGTGGAGAACCGATGAATATAATGGTTGTCGAAACTAATTTCGCATTCCTCGGAAACCTTTTCCTGTGGGGCAGGATTTGTACTGGACGATTGTTTGACTGGACCCCGGCTGTAGCCCGGGTGGCGATCCGAACGGTCTCCCATCGTTGATCCCATTTTCGGGGGATTCCTTCGGCGCATTTGAGCTAAGTTAACGCATATGCCCACTTGGGGCCCGCCGCGTTCACAAGTTCTTCCTGAAAACACGGTATTGCTTGTTGATTTTTGCGCCGCCCTCCAACAGGAATCTGTTTATGGCGTCATTGTCTTCCAGGGTCCATCCGAACTCAAGGTATTCCCAATGCGGGTGGTCTTTCAGCGCCTTTGTCAAATGGTTTGCAGCTACCAGTGGGATCCCCAGCTTTTGGTATCGTTTCTTGACTCCGAACAGCATCGCTCGAAAGCCTCTTATTTCGCGTCTGTAGAGCAGGTACTTTAAAACACCGCTCAGACCGATCTTTCCGTTCAGACGCCACAGCAGTGGGTTAAAATCAGGCGCTATCATTATCATTCCGGCCGGGTCCTGATCATAATAGACAAAATAGGTCAAACCCTCCACCAGGATCCAAGTCAGCTCCTTTCCTGCTTCAACGGATTCTTCAGGGGTTACCGGGACAAATCCCCAGTTGTCTGCCCAAGCTGATTTGTATATTTCCGCGATCAACGCCATTTCGGACTGAAAGTTTTTCCTGGACCCGTTGCGACTCCAGACCTTGCCCCTTTGCTCCAATCGGCGGACCAGGCGATCCATTCTCGGACTGAGCTTGATTTCTTCGAACACGATGAGACTCTTGAGGTCCTTTTCCTTGGTGAAGCCGGCCTCTTCCACGAGTCTCACGTAATAGGGGTGGTTCCACGGCATCATGATTGTGGGACGATACTCGAACCCCTCTATCAGGAGCCCGACCGTGTAATTTGTGGACGGGTTGAGAGGACCCCGGAGAAAATCCATGCCTTTGCGTGTTACCCAATCCTGCACAGCGGAAAAAAGCGCTGAAGCGGCTTCCTGATCGTCCATGCACTCAAAGAAACCCCATACGCCCATTTTTTCGTTGTGGTAGTCGTTGTTGTTGTTGTCGATTATGCCCGCAATTCGCCCTACAACCTCTCCCCCGCGACGAGCCAGAAAGAGCCTCTGCTCGGAGAACTTCCAGAACGGGTGTTTCCTGGTGTCCAATAGGTGTCGAATATCTCTCTTGAGAGGAGGAACCCAGTTACACTCCCTTGGATAAATCTTCCAGGGAAGGTTTATGAATCCCTTCAGGTCTGCTCTTGACGAAACAATATCTATACTCAATTCGGACATGCCTATGACGCCTCTACTGCTCTGTATGAAGCTTCTTAGATCGGCCCCTGGTGTGGCCGGCCTTTCCGATCCATGCCGGCGGAAATTGGAGCGTCCGCCCGCTATGAGTCTCCGAGCAAGGACCGCGGACGCGCGTTCTTGTCGGCATTGCTAGGAGCTTGGACAGTTATCATGCCTGAAGTCCTCCGTCAAGAACAGGGTTTGGCGGCAATCAAAGGACTTCCCGGGAGGCGCCGCGGTATGGACGACTACCCGTGGCTGTCGGCGATCTTTTCAAACATCCTTACAAGTCCGACGCAAAGCGTAAAGATAGCTTCAATGTTTAGGTTGTCCTCTGCGGTGCTGTCTACGAACACATGGAGTGTGGATTCGAGACCATCCTCGGCGTTCCAGTAACATATGAGCATCGGCGTCCGTGGCATAGGATACAGAACAATAGAAATGTCCGCGCCGATGCCGGAAGCCGTCGGCCTTCCGTTGAATATGTGAATCATGTTCTCAAAGAGTTCCGGATGGGAATCAGCAATTTGTTTCAAGGGTTTCTCAAATTGGTCCGCAAAGAGCGGTCCCCATGTCACCCCATTGCTCAGTTCCCTGAACGGAACCCATTTTCCTGAAAGATCTCTTCCGGAACAGGATATCACATAGTTGAGCAACGGTTCAGTCACCCAGGCATGCACGTGACAGTCAGAAATAATGCCCCCGTCCGGGCAGACACTGAAATCCTTGCCAAGACACTTGACGATCAACTTATCTCCGGAAAGCGAAGCCCGCAGCCGCTCTACGGAGGATGAAAAGTCGATCGCCGCAACTTTTTGTTTCAAGGGTTCCAGCGCTTGTTGGTGTTCCAGTTCCGTGCCCGCCCTGTTTCGAGATTGCCCCTCAAATAGCTCAATTATCCGACCGTCAACATACGGGCAGTCTCCAAGACGCCTATCACCTTTGAATACCGCAACAGCAAAGGCCAAACACGACGGAGCGAAACACTCTCTGCAATTGGTGCCTTGGAGCAGTTTGAAGACATCCATAGCACTATCCAATTGAGACACCTGCAATTCTCCTTTGACAATAGAGTATAGTTACTGTCCTTCGCATTGGCAAGAAGGGGGAATAGGGTTATCCGGATCACTCCACCACATACTGTATCTTGAGATCTTCCGTTTGACATCGATGTTGTTCGGGGAAACTTCCGCAATCCGCATTCCACAATCACATTCCCCATTCCTCGGTTGTCATATTCAAGCATCGCTACAGCATGCCCTGAGCCAAATCTATTCGGGGGATCGCAGCCAGTGATCGATGGAGTTGGCATAATAACGTAGAACCTGTTCTTCTTCAGGCACTGCTTTGAATTTGCCGTTGGATTCGGTAATGAAGCCCCGCAGCAGCATCAGGTCTATCGCGTCGGCAATGACATGAGCGCGGGTGCTGCGGGGCGTCTCAAGGATTGGCGCTCCGCGTTCTTGCATTTCGCTTATCAACTGGTTGCCGAGTCGCTCAACTTCCAGGACATCCAATTCCGCGTCCATAGAGCGTAAGAAAATCGCAGATGTCAGAGATACCGGCACTACCGGTATGACATCTGAAATGGCGCCCATCACCCGTTGACACAGTTTTTCGACTTCCGGAAACCGCTCCTCGCGCTCCAACCGGCTGAAAACAATCCCTTGCTCACGGCAATAGGCCTTGACCGACACCGGATTTCCAAAGTTAACGCACGCGTAACCATAGCGCTGCCAACGGCTGAGTATCATCAGGAATAGACTGCGCGCGATAAAAGTACCTGTGGTTCGGACAACAAACCACATACTCCGTTTTTCGACTGTGGGATCAAGGGCGCGCAGTAGGCTCCGATCCTCAACAGTGCGATCATAGTTAATACCGACCGGGATAAACACAATATCTCGATCATTGTCAGGATCAAATCCGCGCAACATGTAGTCCATCAGTCCAAGTTTGGGTGCCCGTAGTTTGCCGTCACGACTGAGGCCGCCTTCGAGAAAGACAGCCTGGCAGACTCCCTCCTGGGTTGCCATGTGAATGTATCGTTCCAGGACCCGTCGGTATAGGGGATCGCCGGAGTTGCGACGGACAAAAAAGGCGCCCATGAAGCGGATCAACATATGTAGTGGCCAGACCTTGGCCCATTCGCCCACAGCGTAGGAAAGGGTTGTCCGTTCCGCGGCCAGGAATGCTACCAAGATGTAGTCCATGTTTGATCGGTGATTCATGGCAAACACCACGGTGGAATCCGGGCTGATAGTCTTGTATTGCTCATCTTGCAGAAGCCCTACTCGCACCCGGTAAAGAAGCCGTGCAATTTTCTTGGCAATCCAGTATCCGATTCGAAAATAGAAATACGCGTTAAAAGAAGGCACTATTTCCCGGGCATAGTTCCTGACATTGTTCTGCACTACTTCCAGAGGCATGTCGTACTCTCGGGCGTAGTTCTGTATTGCTTCGAGGACCTTGGGATCATAAGCCAGCCGGTCAATAAGGACCTGCCTTTTGGTCAACTGGAATGGTCGGATCTCAATGTCAAGCCGGGTGCCGATCTCTTCAATAACCCGGTAGACCCGCCGCCGCAAGAACCAGCGGGTGCTGGGGATCAATATCCGGTCGAGCACTGCTATGGCGGCAATGCCGATCAGCAAAACGAAAAGCCACATAGAGATTGTAATCTGTCCTGCCATTGAATTCCGCCTTTTGGGGATGAGATGTGTTGGGTTGCTGTTTCTTCGTCTATTCCACATGCACGTTACTGAAACCAGCGCAAACTGTCAACTGAAAAGCCCGGGGGCCGTATTTGAACCGAGTTTCCATTTTTCAAGCTCACAAGGAGTGTAACGGTTTGAGATAAGGAGAGAAACCGGGATGTTGGCTGTGCCTCTAACATATTATGCAGGTTGTGCCTGACATGGGCTTATTGTTCAGTATATATGCCTCTGTATGGCATACCTACAGAAGAAGATCAGAGGCGGCGTGTATTACTACTTTACGCAGACAAAACGGATCGACGGCAAATCCAAGAAGGTCCAGCAGGTCTACTTAGGAACCCCGGAACAGATCTTTGAGAAGTGTACTGGAGTCAGTGGGCCCGATGCTCCGGTGAAGGCGTCCCATCTTGAGTTTGGATTGCCCGCGGCCCTGCATCAACAGGCATTGGAGATCGGCCTCATTCCTTTGATTAATTCCTATGCCACGGTTACCGGCCCGTCTTTGGATGTAGGCCAGTATCTTACGCTGGCGGCCATTAACAGGGTCTGTGAGCCCAGAAGCAAGAATGGGATCGGTTCATGGTACGGGCGAACCAGCCTGCCGGGTCTGTTCACTATTCCGGTGAAAAGGGCAACGGGTCGTTTGTTTTGGCAGGCCATGGATCGGCTTCCCACATCTGCGGTGGCGCCGATTGAGAAGGAGCTGTGGGGAACCATTCTTGACCAGCGCTCGATCGTCTTGGACATGTTGATGTACGACACGTCGAACTTCTACAGCTATCTTGCCGAGCAGACTCCATCCGAGCTCAATCAAAAGGGCCGTAGCAAGGCGTCTCGTCACCATCTGAGGCAAGTTGGGATGTCGGTGTCGGTGGTCAGGGGACTGGGATTGCCGCTTATCCACGAACTCTACGAAGGCTCACAGCCTGACGCCACGCTGTTTCCCACGGCCATAAGCCGCACCATAGACCGAGTGCGTGAGGTGTCGAGTGGGAAGGTCGACAAGCTTACCGTGGTCTTCGATAAAGGCAACAACTCCCAGTTGAGGAATCGCAAGGTCTTTTTCATCGGGAGCCTCTCGCCGAGCGCCTATCCGACTCTATGTTCTATTCGATTGTCTCGCTTTATGCCGATGGAGCTTGAAAATGGCTCTGAGGCTCTTGTTTTCGATACTCAAGCAAAAGCTTTTGACAGGTCTGTTCGCGTCGTGGTCACGTACAATCCCAAGACTGTCCGGAAGCAAGAGAAGCGATTTCAGAAGAACCTCGGCAAAGCGCTGGCCGAGTTAGCTCAGATCCGGTGGTCCAAGGTGAAGGATCCAGAGGCCAAGATCCGTGAGACCGTCACACCGGTGTTTCCCGCTTCTCTGTTTGAGATCCAAGGCGAGGGTCCCAATGTCAAGGTGGGACTGGATCAGCGTGCGGTACGGGCCTATCGGAAACGGTTCGGGAAAAACCTCATCTTCACTGACCGACACGATCTGCCGGTTATCGACGTGGTTCAGGCCTACAGGGACCGCGACGAGGTAGAGCGGATTTTCGGCGAGATGAATGACCCCGAGACGGTTCCATTCCAGCCGGTTCGCCACTGGACCGACCAGAAGATTGTCATTCATGCATTCATTTGCATCCTGGGTCTGCTGCTCCTGAAGCTGCTGCAACTCAAGCTCAAGCGTCAGGGCCCCACGCTTTCGCTAGCCATCATCAAAGACGAACTCGCGCCGGTACATCTTCAGATCTTTGTCAGTCGATCTGGCAAGCTCTTCAAAATCATCTCCGACAGATCAAAGCTCCAGGCACAGATGTTCGATCTCCTGTCCCTGGGAAAAACCGCTTCTCTGTTAGGGGCTCAATTCGACTCTTCGTAAGATACCGTAGATACGAACCAAATGCTGTATTGTATGCCTGGGGAATGGAAAGTCGGGTTGAAAGGCACAACGAAGCATGAAAGTCCATTCCGCTGCTCAGTAGTCCGGGGCTTCGCCTCGGACAGGGTGCTCCAAGAGAGCGCACGCTGCGCATGGACTTGGAGGGGAGGCCCTAGCCGGGCTGGCATTCAACGTCATGCTACCGACATCTGTCATGTCACGTAAGCTGTCCGGGGCCCGCTCAATCGCCCCACGCGTACTGCGCGACCCTCCAATCCACCCCATACGTTGACCCGGAAAGGGGTGGTTTTCCCACGGGACTTTCATGCGAAGTTGAGATCACAGGAGTACGGTTCTGTTCTAGGGTGCCACTGCCGGCTTGCCCAGCAGTGCTCTTTATCACTTGTTCGGACGCGCAGTCCGCCTCATCTTGCAGGAGCAATCCCTTGATTTCGGGCCCTAAGTCGCCTATATTTCAACAAGGTAAACGCCATGATATCGTTTCGAGCCGTGAAACTCTATCTCTACATCGTTCTGAGCGGAGCTGTGCTGATCACGTTCATCCCGTGCGCGGGGAATCGATTCGTGGACTGGGACGACATGGCATTCGTTGTTAAAAACTACCATATCAGCACCCTGTCTCTTGATTCCCTCTACTGGATGCTCACCACAAATTATCAGGGGGTATGGCATCCGCTCACCTGGTTTTCTCATGCGGTTGACAGGGCCCTGTGGGGGCTACGTCCGTCACATCATCATTTCGTAAACGTCCTGATTCACACCCTGAACGTGGTCGTGTTCTGTTTTCTGGTCGTCAGGCTGCAGGAGGTCCGCAACGCGACGGAGGTCGAGCGCGCGGCGTTGTCTCGTGTAGGCATATACGTTGCGGCATTTTCGGCCGCTCTGCTCTTCGGCGTTCATCCGCTTAGGGTTGAGTCGGTGGCATGGCTTTCGGAACGAAAAGACGTGCTCTGCGCGTTCTTTTTTCTATCGGGGCTGGTAGCGTATTTGGGTTATGCTTCAGCTTCCACCCGCGCGGCAAGAGTGCGGAACTACCTGTTCTGTGTGGCTCTGCACTTGTTGGCTCTGCTTTCCAAGCCCACTGCCGTAACCTTTCCATTCGTCCTATTGTTGTTGGACTACTATCCGCTTCGTAGGCTCGGATCGACTTCCGTGAAGGCCGGCCTGGTGGAAAAGATTCCTTTCCTTGTCCTTACCACAGTAGACGTGGTGATCAATATGTGGGCCAAGGGGGGCGGGGCCGTGCCCTTTTCCTACGTGCCCTTGTACATGAGGATCATGAATGCCTTCTACGCGATGGTATTCTATATCCGTGAGACCATCTTTCCCACCCATCTGATCCCTCTTTATCAGTTGGACAGAGGGCTCAACTATTTCGCCCCTGTTTTCCTGGCGTCCATGATATTGGTGCTCACCGTGACAGCCTGGTGCTTGCGGAGGGCATACCGGAATGATCGTCTTTGGGCTGCTGTTTGGTTCTATTATATGATCACGTTGGCGCCAATGCTGGGCTTTTACATGGTCTTCAGACATGCCATGGCGGACAGGTACACTTATCTGACCACATTGGGTTTCTGGATTCTCTTCGGGCTGGGCGCTGCACGACTGTGGGACGGGGCCGAGAAGCTCAAACGGCCCATCGCGGTCAAGCTCTTTGTGGTCGCGTGTGTCGTAATATTGGCGTGCTGCTATGGATTGAGGACTCAAAGCCAGATCGCGGTATGGAAGAACACCGAGACACTCTGGACGTATGTAATCGACCGAGCTCGCTATGTGCCTGCGTTGGCGTATTTTGCCAGGGGCAAGGCGTATGAGGACAAGGGCCAGATACAAAAGGCCCTGGCCCATTACCACACGGCCTATTCGTTGAACCCCAAAAACAACAAGTATCTCAGCAGGATAGCCGGAATCCACGTGAAGCAAAAGGACTACGACACGAGCATGGCCATCTACCAAAAGATTCTGAAACAGGTACCCGAGAACTCCAGGGCCCACATCCATGTGGGAAGGGTTTTCGCTCTTCAGAGACGACTTGATCAAGCTCAGAAACATTTTGAGAAGGCCCTGAAACTGGATCCGGAATTGCCCGCGGCCTACCTGATGATGATGTTGCTTCACATTGAAAAGAATGAGAAAGACAAAGCGCTGGAGTACTACCGAAAATATACGGACAAAGGCCTGGAGGTTAAGCCGTCGATTGCCTCAAGGCTGGGGATCTCGTCCTTAGTCCTCAAAGGGACAAAATAGATGCCCCAACGCGTTGCCCGGCTGGAGACTGGATCGGCAGATTACAGCGGCCCGGCCCTATCTGCCCGGCTGCACGATCTTGTAGAGTCGCCATCGACCGTTGTTCGTCACTGGGCTCAGTTGGGGTTGAGCCCGTGAAATCGAATGGATGCGTGGGGTTCCGTTGACCAGAGCGAAATCAAAGTGCCTCAGATCCCTCGCCTTCACGTTTTCCGGGAACCACTCCAGACCGCCTGTCCATGCCCTCCGGAATTGTTTGTATACGACCAGACATGGGGAAAACTCCGCAAAAGAGAAATTGAGGGTCCCGCCTCTGAAGACCTGGGCATAGGCCGGGACCTGGATAAAGGGCCGCCCCCTGACGAACTCGCTGCGTTTGACCATATCCAGTCCGAGCACGCGGGGCGACTGTGGAAGCGCGTCAATGGCTTCCTGCAGTCCGGACAGATCCTTTCTCTCGAAATTCATCCATGCACCGGACACCGCGGCGCAGAAGGCCCCGACCATTGCCACGGCTGCCACCTGCCGAAACAATGGTCGAACGGACGGCGCGGGCAGCGCCAATACCGCCAGTATTGCAGCCGGCGGCATCCAACGCTGCCAGAAGCGGATAGTGTTCATGAACTTGTCGGGAAACAATTGTGCGAATGCGAAAAACATTCCCGCGGCCAGGAGCAATTCAATGTCCACCGAGCTTCGTAGATCTTTCCTGTTTTGCCACAATCCCACCAGTAACAGTGCGGCCACCGCTGAGAAAGCCACCAGCTCAGCCGGTCCACGAATGCCACCCAATGTCGAATCCGTCAATCCGGAAAGAGAAAGGCGGAACAACGGGCCGGTTGCCCATAACGGAGGAGTAGCCATTGAAGAACCGGAAAACATGGGGTACCAGATCGCGGTGACAACAATGAGCGGCGCCAGACACGCCGACCGGATCAACGCTCCGCGTACCGGGGCACGAAACACGATGGTCCTAAGAATGAACCACGCCACGCCCGCGGCAAACCACAATATGTGGCTCATGTACAAGAGTAATGCGCACCCCAGCCACTTGAAGGCTTCTTGCCGGGTGAATTTTGAGTAGTCGGATCGGCCCACAACGTAGAACCAGAGCACGAACGCGGGCCAGCCCACCGCAAAACTGTAGAAACCCCAATAGATGATGTGATTGAGCACAAACAAGGAGGCCAGTATACCCAACGCGGCCGGCCTATTTCTCTGACCGGCGATGAGATGGATAGAGATCACCCAGAGCAGTACGATAAGGAGCATCGCAAGGCGCCCGGAGTTCTCGGGCCCGAACAAAGCCCAACAGCCCCCTAGAACCAGATAGGAGAGGCTATATGGTGTGAACCATTGGATGGTGTACGGGCTGCCCTTTGGGTCCTGAAGCGTTTCAACCAACAGTCTTATCTGAGCGGCCTGCTGAGGCAGATCAGTTATGGGAGGGAATAGCGTGAGCAGAAAGGGACAAGCCAGTAGTGAGCAGCACACCAGAGCCGATATTGAGCGAGGTATTCCCATGGCGCCTCTTATGAGAAGCGGTTTCATTTCGGACGGCCCGACCATACAGGTTGACAGGTCGGGCAAACGGTTCGCTGTTCCAAGAGCGTATCGCGGTTCATGCGGAACCGTTCACTTGTACTCACTCATGTTAGGTTTAGTCAACGAGTATTTGATCAGGATGGGTAACCATTAGGTCATTCCAGGGGGCTCTATTAGGATGTCATTGCGAGCGCAGCGAAGCAATCTCCCGCACAGTGAATATGGGGATTGCTTCCGGACAAAGACAGATCTTGTAAATCCAAGTGGCGTTTGATAGTTCTCTGTGCCCGGGATAGCGCATGGCATTCTGAAACAGGTGAATTTGAGCCTTATTTCCGGCAGTGCCTGGAATTGTTTGTAGTCGAGCTGAGATGGCTTCCTCCGAAGAGACCCCGTCGGGCGGTGTTCATTAATGAACGAAAACAATGGCCTCATTGATGTGGCAATACCCCTTCCTTTGGACGGCCCGTTTACGTACAGAGTTCCCGATGAGCTTGTGCCGCGGGTGGCTGTGGGACGCAGGGTGCTGGTTCCATTCAGGAACAAGATCAGGGCTGGTTTCATCGTGGACACCGCGAGCCAAAACACGGATCTGAAACAGGTCCGTGACGTTGTGGATATCCCTGATGAACCGACCTATGTGACCGAAAATCTTTGGTCATTTATTCGCTGGATCGCGGATTACTACTTATTGCCCGTTGGACTGGTGCTCAAGACCGCGCTTCCACCCGGATCTGACAGGAAGTCCAGACCTTGGGCCATTCTCACCCCGGAGGGACGAAAGTGGTTCGGAGGATCGGGGAACGAGGCGGGAGTGACACTACCTGCCAAGTTCTTGAAATCAGGGGTTATGCTCCACAAAGATCTCGTCGACGCGATCGGCTCGGAGCAGATCGATCAGGCCCGCCAAAGGGACCGGGTCAGAGTAGAAGAACGAATAGCCCGGCCCAGGACCAGCCTTTGGAAGAAAAAGCTACCGGAACTGCTCAATCCCGTGGGGACCCCGGGCGCGGCTATGGACGATCCTCCGGAACCCACACCGGAACAGAAGACCGTGCTGGAAAGCGTTAGATCTGCCATAGCCGGCGGCGGTTTCAATCCGTTTCTCCTTTTCGGAGTGACCGGATCGGGCAAGACCGAGATCTATCTGAGGGCGATTGATGAGACATTGAAGAGGGGCAAGCGTGCTCTTGTGCTCGTTCCGGAAATAGCCCTCACACCGCAACTGGCACGCCGTTTCTTGAGGCGACTTGGCGGGGGAGTAGCACTGTTTCATAGCGGTCTTACGCCGGCCCAGAGGCTGGACGAATGGCGGCGCATGCGAGTCGGCCTGGTGAACGTAGTCATAGCCGCACGATCGGGGACCTTTGTGCCCCTGGAGAACCTGGGCCTGATCGTCGTAGATGAAGAACACGACCCATCCTACAAGCAGGAGGATAGCTGCCCGTATAACGCTCGGGACATGGCCCTCGCACGCGGCCGACTGGAAGGGGCCTGTGTGATACTGGGGAGCGCGACTCCGTCTTTCGAGAGCTTCGTCAATGCTCAGCGCGGGAAGATTGTGCGCCTGGATCTTCGTTCGCGGCATCATGGCGGCAAACTCCCTCCGGTCGAAGTGGTGGATCTCAAGATATCCGAGGGATGGGAGAAGACGGGAGCTTTCCTCACCAGCAATTTGACGCGAGCCATCGGAGAAACTCTTGACCGCAAAGAACAGGCCGTGATTTTCCTGAACAGAAGGGGATTCGATACCTTTGCCCAGTGTCGATCCTGCGGTTACGCGTTCAAGTGCCCCAATTGCGACGTCAGCCTGACTCATCACAAGAGGGCCCGGGACTTGCGTTGCCACATGTGCGGCTTCTCCCAGATGGCGCCTCCTCTGTGCCCGGAGTGCTCGGGAACGAAGATCTTCTTCGGTGGAGTCGGAACGCAGAAGGTGGAACAGGAACTGGCTCGCCTGTTCCCGGAAGCGCGCATTGAAAGGCTCGACAGGGATTCGACACGCCGCCGCGACGACTTGCTGGGGATCCTTGAACGATTCCGAAAGCAGGAGATCGACATTCTGACCGGAACGCAGATGATAGTGAAGGGCCACGATTTCCCGGGAATCTCGTTGGTCGGTATACTCTGCGGCGATCAGTCTCTGCACTTCCCGGATTTTCGGGCCTCGGAACGAACATTTCAGATGCTGACTCAGGTGGCGGGCCGCACCGGAAGGGAATCGGATTCCGGACGGGTTTTACTCCAAACCTTTGACCCGGACCACGAGGCGATCCGGTTCGCGGCGTCCCACGCATACGAAGACTTCTTCCAATGGGATTCCGCGGTTCGAGAAGAACTCTTCTATCCTCCTTTCGGGTATCTGATACTCGTGAGGGTAGAGGGAAACAACGAGAAGCGAGTGGAATCCAAGGCTTTGAAGATAGGCCGGGCCGCTAGAATGATCAAGGGGGATTCAAGGGAAGTCATGATCATGGGGCCTGCTCCCGCGCCTAGAAAAAAGGTGATAGGACGGTATAGGTGGCAGGTTCTCTTCAAGGCCGCTACGCGAGCCCCTGTCCGTAGCCTGGTCAAGTCTCTCATGGAGGAAGGTTGGTTAAAGGGGCATGGATTCAAGATCATCGTGGATGTGGATCCGGTAGATCTCCTGTGAAAACATGCCGGTCCTCTTGCCTCATGAGGCCATGTCGGTGCATAATGGGGACTGACTGAATGGAGGCCTCATGAAGCAATCAATTGTAGTGGCATTTGCGGCCGTAGTCTTCCTCGTCATGGGGGGGGCGATAATTGCGTGGTCCGTGTTTCAGGGGGGGGGAGTTGAAGAGAATTTCGACATCATTCCGCACTTCACTGATGAGAGCTTTGAAAAAGATGTGGTGGAATCCTCGAAGACACGTCCCGTGCTCGTGGATTTTTACGCTCCGTGGTGCTATCCGTGCAAGTTCTATGAGCCGATGCTTCGAGAGATGGTAAAGGAACTGGGCGATAGTGTGGTCATCGGGAAGGTCAACATCGACAAGAACCTGATAGGCCGGCGCCTGGGGATTAACAGAGTCCCCACAGTCCTGATCATTCGAGACGGAGAAATAAAGAATGCCTTTCTGGGCGTTCAGCCCAAGGAAACCCTGGTAAAGGCCTTGAAAGAACATGGGGCTACCGAGCAATGAAGGAAGAGCGGACTGTCCCCCGCAAACTCACCGACCTGAGAATCATGATAAGAGGCGCCGGCGAGATGGCCTCCGGCACCGCGTGCCGCCTCTATCGCGCGGGATTCCGCAATCTGCTCATGACCGAGATTGACAACCCGCTTGCAGTGAGGCGCCTGGTCAGCTTCAGCGAGGCAATTTGCGAAGGAGACTGGGCCGTAGAGGGAATAGGCTCGACCGGAATAGACCACCCCGAGGAGGCCCCGAACCTGTGGAGCGAAAACATTATCCCGATCATCGTGGATCCACAAGCTTTGTCAAGGCATGCCGTCAACCCACAAGTGTTTATCGACGCTACCCTGGCAAAGAAGAACCTGGGGACGGCAATTGACTACGCTCCCCTGGTGATCGGAATGGGACCGGGGTTCCATGCGTCAAGAGACGTACACTACGTGATCGAGACCAACAGGGGACATGATCTGGGCCGCTTGATCTCCAACGGTTCAGCTTCTCCCAACACCGGAACGCCCGGAAACATAGCCGGATACACCGGCGAGCGAGTGCTGAGGGCGCCTGATGACGGGTTGTTCCAATCGGACAGGCGAATAGGAGACCTGGTGGAAAAAGGCGCGACGGTGGGGCAAGTGGCCGGCGCTCCAGTCAAGGCCCAAATCAAAGGACTCCTTCGCGGACTCATCAGGCCGGGCTTCTCGGTTACCCGGGGGTTGAAAATCGGCGATATGGACCCGCGCTGCGAACCCTCGTACTGCAACACAATCTCCGAGAAGGCCCGATCCATCGGCGGAACCGTGCTGGAGGCCGTGCTCATGAAGTTCAATACTCCTTGAGTCCAGTGGCTCCCGGCCATCGCCTCATACCAACTATCACCCCTGATAAGGGACAACGAACTACGAAGATCTTGGGGCAGCTTGTCCGTGGCTTCGCCCCGGATGAGGTAACCGGTTCGGAAAATGCCTTAAGAATCCAGTCATCTTTGGAGGGGAGGCCCTAGCCGGGCAGGCATTTCAACGTCATGTTACCGGCAGATGTCATGTCACGTAAACTATCCGGGGCCTGCTCATTCGCCCCACGCGTACTGCGCGACCCTCCAAACCACCCCATACGTAGACCCCCAAAGGGGTGGGTTTTTCCGCGGGACTTTCATGCCAAGTTGCGTTCAAAGAAGTACAGTGTACAGGTGAGGGACCGAGTCTCAAAATCCCCCCCAACCCCCTTTTTCAAAGCTTAAACTTGGATACACGTGACACCGCGGGCGCCGCTGGTATTCTGTCGTCCTACGGGACTCTCAGACAGGGTTAAAGTGGATTGAGGAACCCGGCGCCGAAGCACCGGGCTACTTTCCAGTGTCCCTACGGGACACCTCTTCATGCCCCGTCGGGGCATCTGATAGTAGCCCGGTCATTCATGGCCGGTAAAAGAAACCACCATAATTTCCATTCCTTAAGTCCCGGAGGGACGACTGACTCCCCCTTCTACACCACCCACGGTGTTACGTGTGGGTAAGAGTAAGTTTTTCAAAGGGGGGGACCGGCTTTAGCAAAGGGGGGGCAGGATTTGTACTGGACGATTGTTTGACTGGACCCCGGGTTTGGCCGGGGTGACGAGCAAGAGACAAGGCATCGACTTCCCATATTAGCGCCTATGCCTCGGGGTGATCCGGGATTCCTCCATTCCGTCAGGACGCTCCTGTTTTGCCTGTGCTGCCGGTGTTTGATGGGCGAGTACGCACAAAATAGTTCTGGAGAGGCAAGCTACACATGTGATAACTTATGAAGGTCGGTCCGGAAATCACCGGGCCGTCTGCCGGCTGGACTGTGCAGGAACACCATGTCGGCTGTTATCAGTGGGTTAGTCCCAATGCCTCGGGTGATACACTATGGTGGAGCCGTCCTTTCCCAACACTACCGCCCCTGAGAAACGGGCGCTCATATTGGTTGAGAGTCTCCCGTACATCAGGAGGTTCAGCGCCAAGCGTGTGGTCATCAAATATGGCGGCAGCGCCATGACGGATGAACGGCTGAAAAGGGACTTTGCCGAGGACATAGCGCTTCTGAGCCTCATCGGTATCAGACCGGTCGTAGTGCATGGAGGAGGTCCTCAGATAGGCGAATTGCTGAACAAGATTGGAAAGGAATCCCGCTTCGTCAAAGGGCTGCGGGTAACCGACGAGGAAACCATGGATGTGGTCGAGATGGTGCTGGTTGCCAAGGTGAACAAGGATGTGGTTTCACTCATCAACTACCACGGTGGGAATGCGGTGGGGATTTCAGGCCGGGACGGAGGATTGATAAGGGCGAGGAAGGCACAGCCCGCCAGTCTGGCCGACTCTGATGAAGATCTGGGCCTGGTCGGGGAAGTGGACAGAATCAATCCTGAACTCATATCCTCTCTGGAGGAGCGTGGATTCATTCCGATCGTGGCCCCTGTGGGCGCCGGCCCTGACCAGGAACCCTACAATATCAACGCGGACACCGCTGCAGGGGCGCTTTCGTGCGCGTTGAACGCGGAGAAGTTTGTTGTGTTGACCGATGTCCCGGGAGTCATGGGCCGGGACGGCAAGCTTATGTCGAGTCTCTCCGAAGATCAGGCGGAGGATCTTATCGACGACGGGGTGATTTCAGGAGGCATGATTCCCAAGATAGCCTGCTGTTTGGCCGCTGTGCGTGGAGGAGTGCCCAAGGCCCATGTCATTGATGGGCGTGTGCCCCACGCGCTTCTCCTTGAGATCTTCACGGAAAAGGGCATCGGGACCGAGATCTATCGTGAAAACGCGCCCGGGCTGTGATACGTTGAGAGGCCCCGGGAAACTCCGGAATCGAGAGGCTGAACTATGTCATCCGATGATTTCATATCAATGAACGATCAATACGTGTTCAACACGTATGGCAGAATCCCCATAATGTTGGTCAGGGGCAATGGGACACGAGTGTGGGACAGTAACGGCCGAGAGTACCTTGATTTCATCGGCGGTCTTGCTGCGTGTCCCCTCGGTCATGGTCACCGCGGTCTGGCCGAAGCCCTCGCGGAGCAGGCAAACAAGTTGATTCATGTCTCGAATCTCTTTCACATTGAACCCCAGATTCAAATGGCTCGGCTGCTCGTTGAAAATTCATTCGCCGACAAGACCTTTTTCTGCAATTCCGGGGCGGAGGCCAATGAGGGCGCTATAAAGCTGGCCCGCAAGTATTTCCATGATCGAGGGGAACACGACCGATATCACATCGTAACCATGGATGGATCGTTTCACGGCCGGACCCTTGCCGCGCTGGCCGCCACGGGTCAGACCAAATATCGAGACGGTTTTGATCCTCCCATGCCTGGATTCGGCCACGTGCCGTTCGGTGACATTGTTGCGGTGGAGAAAGCGGTCTCTCAGGAAACCGCGGCTGTCATGGTGGAACCTATTCAAGGTGAGGGAGGAGTTCAGGTGCCTCCTGACGACTTCCTGGAGAATCTGAGATCTTTGTGTGACAGACTCGGATGTCTGCTCATATTTGACGAGGTTCAGACTGGGATGGGCCGGACCGGAAAGCTCTTTGCCTACGAACACTTTGGGATCGAGCCTGACATCATGACCCTGGCAAAGGGAATCGCGGGGGGAGTCCCTATGGGGGCTCTGCTTGCGACAGATCGGGTGGCCGAGGCATTCAAGCCGGGAACTCACGCGGCCACGTTTGGCGGTAATCCCTTGGCATCGAGCGCGGGAGTGTTCGTCCTCACTGAGATCCTGTCTGAGGGCTTTCTTGAGAGCGTAGAGGAAAAGGGACGCCGGCTCAGGTCGGGGCTCCAGGATCTGGCCGAACGACACGAAGTGATTCGTGAAGTCCGTGGGCTTGGATTGATGCAGGCCATTGATTTGAAAGTTCCCGGCGGCCACCTGCCCCCCGCAATGCGTGAGGCCGGCGCGCTGGTGAACTGTACCGCGGACACCGTGCTGAGGTTCCTTCCCCCACTGATAGTGACCGGGCAGGAAATTGACAAAATGATAGGCATGCTGGATTCGGTTCTGGCCGCAGCCGGAGGTAAGTGAAATTGTGGGGCAAGAGGGATTTTTTGAGCCTGGCCGATTACTCGAGGGAAGAGTTACTCGCGCTGATCGGACGAGCAGCCGAGATGAAGGAAGCGCGCGATCGTCCCGAGTTCCAGCGAATCCTGGAGGATCGTTGTGTGGCCATATTGTTCGAGAAATCGTCCACCCGTACACGAGTCTCGTTCGAGGTGGGTATTCGTCAATTGGGTGGGTACCCCATATTCCTCAACCGTAACGACATTCAGCTTGGCCGCGGAGAACCCATGAGCGACACGGCCAGGGTTTTGTCAAGTTACGTGGACGCAGTGGTTCTTCGGACATTTGGTCACGAGATACTTGAGGAACTGGCCAAATGGTCTTCCGCGCCGGTGATAAACGGGCTGACCGATCTACTCCACCCGTGCCAGGTGCTCGCGGATCTGTTTACCGCGCAGGAAGCGGGACTCGATGTGACTACGATGAACGCGGCATGGATAGGAGACGGCAACAACATGGCCAATTCCTGGATCAATGCCGCCGGGGTCATGGGGTTCCGGTTGATTGTGGCGTGTCCCGATGGGTACGATCCGGACATCGCTCCGAATGGGAAGAATGTTATTCTGACGAGAGATCCCGGTGAGGCGATCCGTGACGCGGATCTGGTTTCCACGGACGTCTGGGCGTCCATGGGTCAGGAAGCCGAAGCCGAGACAAGAAAGGAAGCGTTCCGGGGATTTCAGGTCAATGCCGAACTGTTGAGCGCTGCAAATAGGCCGGTGTACGTGCTGCACTGCCTTCCCGCTCATAGGGGGGAAGAGATCACGGACCAGGTCATGGAATCCGAGCAGTCTCTAATATGGAAGCAAGCTGAGAATCGCCTCCATGTTCAGAAGGCGATCCTGGAGATGCTGCTCAGCGGCTGATGGCATGCTCATGGGTCGTGGACCGATCGGACCGGGATGCCCGGCGCGGCCGACCAATCCTAAGAGACATTTCATATGCGTGTGGTAGTGGAGGTACATTGAGGGACAGGAAATTCGAGAAAATCGTTCTGGCGTACTCCGGCGGTCTTGACACATCGGTGATACTCAGATGGCTGATCGACACTTATGAGTGCCCTGTGGTGGCGTTCGCGGCAGACGTGGGGCAAGGCGAGGAACTTGAACCGCTGGAGGAGAAAGCGAAAGCGACAGGAGCGGAGTCCATCCACATTGCTGATCTGAAGGAAGAATTCGTCGCTGACTATGTTTTTCCCATGCTGCGGGGCAATGCCGTGTATGAGGGGCAATACTTGCTTGGAACGTCCATAGCAAGGCCCTGCATAGCCGCGGCCCAGATGAAGACTGCACGAGAGGTGGGCGCTGACGCGGTATCCCACGGCGCCACAGGCAAAGGGAATGATCAGGTGCGGTTCGAACTGGCATATCTCACTCTGGACCCTCACATTGCCGTGATTGCGCCGTGGCGCATTTGGGATATGGGATCTCGAAGTGATCTGATGGACTACGCCAAGAGGAGCGGGATCCCCATTGATTCAGTTGTGAAGAAACCGTACAGCATGGATAGAAATCTGTTTCATCTGAGCTTTGAGGGCGGAATTCTGGAGGACCCGTGGGCTGAACCTGATGACGATATGTACGTGCTCACAATCGATCCTCGGAAAGCGCCCGACATGCCGGAAGAGGTCGTAATCACCTTCCTGCACGGCGATCCCCTGGCCGTGGACGGAGCAAAGATGTCTCCTGCCAATCTTCTAGGTCATCTTAATGCGGTTGCCGGGCGAAACGGCGTGGGTCGGGTCGACATGGTGGAAAACCGATACGTTGGGATGAAGAGTCGAGGCGTGTACGAGACCCCGGGAGGAACAGTCATCCACTTGGCCAGGCGGGCTCTGGAATCCATTACCTTGGACCGGGAAGTGATGCACCTGAAGGATGAATGGATTCCGCGATATGCTTCCCTGGTGTACAACGGGTACTGGTTTTCCCCGGAGCGAAGGATGCTCCAGACGGCCATTGATGAGGCGGCCGGGCCCGTATCGGGAGATGTCAGGCTGAAGCTGTACAAAGGCGGCGCGATAGTCACCGGTAGGCGATCCGAGAACTCCCTCTATGATGAACGCTTTGCAACCTTTGAAGAGGATACCGTCTATTCTCAGGCCGACGCTGAGGGCTTCATACGCCTCAATGCTCTGCGTTTGAGGATCCGCTCCATGATGAGGAACGGCTGACAGGTCCGGCCCGTGCATGCCATGTACGGGAAATAGTGGATCGCCGGAGATCGGAGCGGAACAAAATCCAGTAGACCGTTTTAAAGATACCGGCGCTTCAACCCTCTCCAGGAGGGAGAGGGGGCAGGCGGATCTGCCGTAGGCGCCATTGGAATGGTACCTAAGAAACGATGCTGGTCGGAAATGTCCATGGACCCCAAAGAAAGAAAAAAGAGCAGCCGCAAGTCGAAGAAATCATCGGGTATTCGCAAGGGCCGATTCAAGGCCGGCATGGATCCCCTTTTTGAGAAATTCAACTCGTCCATTTCTTTTGACAGGCGACTGTTTCGTGAGGATATTCGCGGAAGCATTGCCCATGTGAAGATGCTCGGGCGTCAGGGGATTATCCCGCACAACGAGGCACGAACCATAGAAGAGGGCTTGAAGCAGGTCCTGGCCGACATTGCCGGGGGTAAGGTTCAGCTCCGCGACGATCTGGAGGACATTCACGTCAACATAGAGGAGGCCCTGAAATCCAAGGTGGGTGAAGTTGCCGGAAAGCTGCACACAGCCCGAAGTCGCAACGATCAGGTTGTCCTGGATCTTCGCCTGTACGTCAAGGCTCAGGTGGATCTCGTCAGGGAAGCGCTGCTGAAACTGATGAAATCCCTGGTTGACAAGGCATCGGAGGAAATTGACCTGATCATGCCGGGTTATACGCATCTGCAGAGGGCCCAGCCCGTTCGCCCGGCCCATCACTTGATGGCCTATTCCGAAATGGCGCGGAGAGACTGGGAGCGATTCACCGATGCCGTCGATCGACTGGATCAAATGCCACTTGGGTCGGCTGCCCTGGCAGGGACTACCTTTCCAATTGACAGGGAATCCGTGGCAACGGACCTGGGATTCTCCACCGTTTCAGCGAATTCCATGGACGCGGTTTCCGACAGGGATTTTGTTGTAGAATTTCTCTTTAACTGTGCAATGGTGATGATGCACCTGTCTCGTCTCGCTGAGGAGCTGATACTGTGGTCTACTGAGGAATTCGGATTCTGCACACTTCCGGACGAATTCTGTTCGGGTTCCAGCATAATGCCGCAGAAGAAGAATCCCGACGCGTGCGAACTCATAAGAGGAAAGACCGGCCGGGTTTACGGAGATCTGACCGCGCTGCTGACTACGATGAAAGGGCTGCCCCTTGCATACAACAAGGATTTGCAGGAGGACAAGGAGCCTTTGTTCGACGCGGTAGACACGGTCTTGGGATCGGTAGGAATAATGGGAGAGCTTATTCCCGGCATCCGATTCCACAAGGAGAGCATGTTGACCGCAGCATCCGACCAGGCACTGGCTGCGACGGACCTGGCGGATAGTCTTGCAAGACAGGGTGTTCCTTTCAGGGAGGCCCATTCCCGAATAGGAGCTATTATTCGAGGATCGGGCGCTGAATCCGGGAAAGGTGTGGAGAAGGAAACCCTGCCCGGTCCTGAAGACATGGTGGAGGCCCGATCACACAAGGGCGGTACCGCGAGAAAGGCAGTCAAAGAGCATATTCGGGCTACGAGAAGGTTTCTGGCTGCAAAACGAAAATGAACCCGGCGGGCCGGTTGGAACCAAACTGAGCAGGGAGACGCAGGATTGAGGACGCGCGGGCGAGTATGCCTTGTCATCATCTATTGTCTTCTCGTGGCCTGTGGACACAGAACCAGCCCGCGGCCGGCCTCTGCACCTATTCCTGGAGAGGTCGGATTGATCGACGCTGAGGCTTATCCCGACAGAATTGTTCTTCGGTGGGGAACCCCTGTGTCAAACACGGACGGTTCCGCTTTGACGGATATCTCCGGATTCAAGGTCTATCGAACAGCGACAATGGTCGGCGAGGAGTGTGAAGACTGCGACGACCGGAAGCTCCATTCCAACGTAGATTATGAGCATCCGGTGAACGCGCTGATCAAGGACGGCGAAGTTGTTTACACTGACAAGAGGGTTGACCTGGGACACACTTACCGTTACCGGATCTCCGCGTACAGCCTCAAAGGCAGGGAGGGTCCTACCAGCGAAGATGTCGAAGTGATCCTGGATAAGCCCCCTCCGTCTCCGGGCGAGCTTCAGGCCAAAATCGATTCCAGGGGTGTTGTTCTTGAGTGGGCCGCGCCGGAACCCCTGGGGGGAATACTCGGTTACCGGGTCTATAGAGGAGAGAGTGACAAGACTGAAAAAATGAAGTCCGTGGGACGCACCAGATGGGCGGAAACTACTTTCGTGGACAAAGGGGTTGAAAAAAACAAGTCATATTACTATGCTGTGAGGTCCCTGAAGATGAACCGGGGCGTGATTCTGGAATCTCGGCCGTCAGGGGTAGTCAGAGCCAGTGTCCCAGCCGTCACCTGGGATCCGCCGGAAAGCGTCAACGCAACGGTGACCGCCACGGGAATCAGAATCTACTGGGACCCGGTGAAGACCGGAACGAGCGAGGCTCGTTACAACATCTATCGTCAGGAATCAGACAATATGTTTGAAAAGCTGAATGAAGAACCGCTTCAAGATCCCTGGTTCCATGACAGCAAGGTTGTCAGTGGAAGAACTTACAGGTACACTGTAACCGCGTTCCCGAAAGGGAGGCCGGAGGACGAGTCGACTCGCTCCGCGTCCGAGGCCAAGGAATTCACCCCATAGATAAGGTCGCACATGCACTACTTCAACTATCGAGACAAAGAGCTATACTGCGAGGATGTGCCCGTAAGCCTGATTGCCGACCAGGTGGGAACACCGCTGTACCTGTACAGTAGAAAGACTCTTGAACGACACTACAGGGTTTTCGAGGAGCCGTTTTCCTCGGTCGACCATATTATCTGCTTTTCAGTCAAGGCGTGCTCCAACCTGGCAATCTTGAGGGTGTTCGGAAATCTCGGCGGCGGTATGGATATAGTCTCCGGGGGGGAACTCTATCGCGCATTGAAGGCGGGCGCAGATCCGAGTAGGATAGTGTACTCGGGCGTAGGGAAAAGGGCTTCGGAAATGGACGAAGCCTTGACCGCGGACATCTTGATGTTCAATGTAGAGTCAGAGGATGAACTTGACTTGCTGGACCAGCGGGCTGAGGCCCTTGGGAAAAGGGCCCGAATTGCGTTGAGGGTCAACCCCGACGTGGACCCTCTCACACATCCGTACATCTCCACCGGGCTCAGGAAGAACAAATTCGGTATCGATGTGGCCCGGTCTGTGAGTATTTATCAGCGAGCCGTACAGATGAAGGGAGTAGATCCTGTGGGCGTGGCTTGCCACATCGGCAGTCAGCTTACGGAACTGGCTCCTATCCTTGAGACGGTGGAACGACTTCGGGAGTTGATAGAGCGTTTGCGTTCACAAGGGATTGAGATACGCTACCTGGACATCGGAGGCGGACTGGGCATCCCCTATGACTCGGAAGAACCGCCCTTGCCCAAAGAATATGGCACCGCGATCGTTGAGAAGCTCATTGATATGAATCTGACGTTGATCCTGGAACCGGGACGTATACTTGCCGGCAATGCCGGCATACTGGTTACGAGAGTGCTCTACCGAAAGCAGGGCGAGGAAAAGAATTTTGTTGTCTGTGACGCGGCCATGAACGACCTGATTCGTCCCAGCCTCTACGATGCCCATCACGCGATCTGGACGGTGAAAAAGCCGGACACGGAGCCTTTGTCGGACACCAAGATAGTCGCCGACCTCGTTGGGCCCATTTGCGAGACCGGGGATTTCATCGCCCGGTCAAGAAGAATGGATCCGGTGCCGGCAGGCGATCTGTTGGCGGTAATGAGCGCGGGCGCCTACGGTTTTTCCATGTCATCCAACTATAATTCCCGCGTACGAGCGGCCGAGGTGATTGTGGACGGAGACGAATTCTCTGTCATTCGCGATCGCGAAACGTACGCGGATCTCGTTCGAGGCGAGCGAATTCCAACGGCCATTCTACAGACAGGCTAAAGGAGGTTAGAATGTTCTCAGGCGCCTTCACCGCGCTGGTGACCCCATTCAAGGACGGTCAAGTTGATGAAGCAAGTCTGAAATCGCTGATTCGATTCGGAATCGACGGCGGTGTCAGCGGGCTCGTCCCCTGTGGTACAACGGGCGAGTCCCCAACTCTCAGCCATGACGAGCACAAGCGAGTTGTGGACGTGGTAGTGAAGGAGGCCGCGGGGCAGGTCAAGGTGATCGCGGGCTCCGGTTCCAACAGCACTGAAGAAGCAATAGAACTCACTCGCCACGCCAGGCTGGCAGGCGCGGACGCCGCACTATTGGTGACGCCATACTACAACAAGCCGACCCAGGAAGGGCTGTACAGGCACTTCAAGGCAATTGCCGACGGGGTAGATATCCCGCTGGTTCCGTACAATATCAAAGGACGAACAGCGGTGAACATAGAGAACCAGACTATGCAGCGTCTTTCTCAAATACCCAATATTGTTGGAGTCAAGGAGGCTTCGGGCGACATAGGACAGATGAGCGAAGTCATCCGATTGTGTGGGCCTGAATTCGACGTGCTCTCCGGTGACGACAACATGACACTACCTCTCATGGCGCTCGGTGGAAAGGGCGTCATTTCCGTGGTAACCAACATCGCCCCGGACAGGATGTCCTCGCTTGTTCAGAACATGATATCCGGGAATCTGGAGAAGGCGCGAGCAATCCATTTTGAGATCTCCGAGCTTTGTCAGGCGATGTTCTTTGAGACCAACCCTATCCCGGTAAAGGCTGCTCTGGGAATGATGGGGAAGATCGTACCGGAGTGTCGTCTACCACTGTGTGAACCTTCCTCTGCAAACAAGGACAGGCTCAAGGGTGTCCTTACCAAGTACGGAATGATGTAGCGACTCAAAGGAAACGGAGCCGGAATATGAAAGTTTCTGTATGCGGCGCGGCCGGAAGAATGGGCAGGAGGATTGTTGCCCTGGCTGGTGAGCACCCGAAAATCGATGTTGTGGGGGCTGTTGAGGTCCAGGGCCACTCGCTCCTGGGAGCGGACGCGGGCGATCTGGCCGGTTTGGGTAGCATCGGAGTGGCGCTGACGGACGACCTGAATTCTGCGTTGAGCGCTTGCGACGTGTTGATCGATTTCACTGTTCCAGACCTCTCCGTTGCCAATGTGCTGGCCGCGGCCAAGGTCAGCAAGGCCATTGTTGTCGGTACCACGGGATTCTCGGAAAGTCAGCTTACGGAGATTCTCACGGTGGGAAGCAGTACTCGATGTCTGGTCGCTCCCAACATGAGCATGGGGGTTAACCTGCTCTACGGTCTGGTGGAACAGGTGGCGGCTACGCTGGACGAGTCGTACCACGTGGAAATCATTGAGGCTCATCATGCCATGAAAAAGGACGCTCCCAGCGGAACCGCCAACAAACTCGGTCAGATCATCGCTGAAACCCGGGGCAAGGACCTTGGCAGCGTCGCGGTATTCGGCCGCGAGGGCATGGTCGGCACACGAACCTCCGACGAGATGGGTATGCTGGCCGTCAGAGGCGGTGACATAGTGGGAGAGCATACGGTGATGTTCGTCACCAACGGTGAGCGCATAGAACTGGTTCACAGGGCTCACAGTCGGGACGCGTTCGCAAGAGGGGCAATTCGGGCGGCATTGTGGCTGGTCCCTCAACCGATCGGACTCTATGAGATGCGCGATGTGCTGGGCTTGTAGGCGTAGTTATGAAACTGGTGAGATTTCGCGCCGGGCAAGATGTCCTTCTGGGGCGCGTCGATGGACAAATGGTTCGCCCCTTGGACGATTCAGCGTCTCGGGATGAATACCACCTGGACCGGATACGCTTGGGGCCGCCTGTTGAACCCACGAAGATCGTGGCAGTGGGCCTCAACTATCGCGACCACGCCGAAGAACTGGGGCTCCAGGTTCCGGACGAGCCCCTGTTATTTCTCAAGCCTTCCTCGAGCGTTGTCGGTCCTGGCGATTCGATCGTTCTCCCGCATCAAAGCTCTCGTGTGGACTACGAAGCGGAGCTCGGCGTGGTGATAGGCAAGCCGACTCGAGGAGTGTCGGTGGAAGATGCGCCGACTCATATCCTGGGCTACACATGCCTCAATGACGTTACGGCCCGGGACCTTCAAGAGAAGGACGGGCAATGGACTCGTTCAAAAGGTTTTGACACGTTTTGTCCAATCGGTCCGTGCATTGAGACTGAACTTGACCCGTCGGATCTCGCCATAGAGCTGTTTCTGAACGGCGCTCGAAAGCAGGCCTCACGCACTTCGAAGCTGATATTCAGCCCTGCTGAACTGGTGGAATTCATCTCCGGCGTCATGACCCTCTGGCCCGGGGACGTAATCGCCACGGGCACTACGTCAGGCATCGGCCCCATGAAAGCCGGTGATTCGGTGGAAGTGAGGATTGAAGGTCTCGGTTCCCTCGTCAACTCGGTCGACGGCGCTGGACAATGAGTCCTATGGCTTACATTGGTTTTGGCTCCAATTTGGGAGACAGAAAGGAGAAATTCCGGGAGGCTCTGGAGGCCCTGAATCTGCTTCCGGAAACCATTCTTTTTAGCCATTCGCGGCTATATGAAACCGAACCGGTGGGAATATCCGACGGTGGACCGCGATTCCTCAACGCGGCAGTTGTCATCGAAACCGAGCTTGAGCCCGGTACTCTTATGGAACTGATCCACGAAATAGAATTGGGACTGGGAAAATCCGCGAATCATTCGAGCGATTGTTCGCGGCCCATAGACCTGGATCTTCTGCTGTTCGCCCACAAGCGAATGAACAAGGACGGCCTTGAGGTTCCGCATCCCAGAATGCACCTCCGGGCGTTCGTATTGGTGCCTTTGGCTGAAGTCGCGCCTGGTGTTTTGCACCCCGTCCTAAACCGGACGGTGCAAGACCTTCTCCGGTCGCTTCCTGAAGAAGATCTCAAGGGAATTCGTCCTATTGACGATGTTGTATAACTAGTACTGCACGGCGGAAATTCGCGGGCGGTTTACCTAGCCCCTTGAACCTGGATTCCGGCGAAAGCCGGAATCCAGGTTTCTTCAAGATTTTCTGGACCCCGGCTTTCGCCGGGGTGACGGCGAGGACGGACGGACATCGGGGAATATACTGACAACGAACTTCTGCCGATAATTACTAGAATGATAAGTGGACGCCTGTCAGATGCGAAATCGAACTGAAAACATAAAGGTGCTGATAGCGGAGGATTCGCCGATCCTGAACAATATCTTGAAGGACGTATTTGAGGAATTCGGCTTTCAGGTGGTCCAGGCCTTCGACGGCCTCGAATCAAAGAGCGTGTTTCTCAAGGAGAAGCCCGATGTCACGTTCGTTGACGTCATGATGCCCAAAGTCGGGGGAGTCGACGTGCTCCGTTTCATCAAGGAAAAGGATCCGAAATCCATAGTCGTCGTCATGACCGGTTCAGGGACCGAGGACACTGCTCTGCAAAGCATGAAACTGGGCGCGGATGAATATCTCACAAAGCCGTTTGAGACGGAACAAGTGGTGCACCTGACTAGAAAACTGTTGGAACGCCGTGAGGCCGACAAAGAGCATCAGAGACTTAAGAAGGAGATCCGCAGTGTCGAAAGGTACCTGGCCAACGTCACCACAATTATCAACGAAGGTCTGATTACTACGGATCGGAACGGAAAGATCGAATTCATCAACCTTGCCGCCACCAAGCTTTGGGGCTACAGTCTCGAACAACTGAAGGGGAAGGATGTCCACTTCCTGATTCGGGGAGAGGCCGACACCTTGCTTCACCGCGATCTGGTGAAGGACACGATTCGGCGCGGGAAGATTGAAGGGGAGTTCCATTTCAGGAAGAAAGACAAGGGCACTTTCCTGGGATACCTCTCCACATCCGTCATCGAGGAAAAGGATCGAGTTCGTGGAATAGTGCTGGTAGTGACCGATCTGACCCGTCTACGTGAAGTGGAACGTCGCCTGAAGCAGTCCGAGAAACTGGCGTCCCTGGGGAAGGTCGTGGAGGGTGTTGCTCACGAGGTCAGGAACTGCCTGACTTCGTTGGGCGGATTCACGCTTAGGCTGCGCAAAATGACGGCCGATGTCCCCCAGGGGTTTGAGTACACCCGCATAATGCTCGACGATGTCGCTCGCCTGGAAAAGATGGTCCGTGAAATCGAGGAGTACGTTCGGTTCTCCAAGTTCTATTCATTCCAGTTCACCGAGGTAGATCCGGTAAGACTGATCCATAACGGACACGACAAAGCGCTGGGAAAACTTCCTCCTGAATCTGCCGCATCCGTGACTTTTGAGTTGCAGGCAGACCGTGACCTGCCACGAATCAACGCGGACCCCAAGGCCCTTGAAGAGATCTTTTTCAATTTAATTCTCAACGCTTATGAAGCCATGCCCGGGGGCGGACGGCTGACGGTACAGGTCAAGAAACTCGGTTCCGCAATTTCGGTAGCCTTCAAGGATACCGGAATCGGTATTCACGACCAGGAACTTGGGGAGATATTCAATCCTTTTTTCACTTCCAAGACATCGGGAGCAGGAATGGGCTTGTCCAAAGTGTATCTCCTCGTGGAAGAACACGGCGGAACCACGAATGTTCGGTCTGAGCCTGGAAAGGGTTCTACCTTTGAAGTTCGCTTGCCTTTGGAGCGGTTGTCGAGGGGCGCCCAAACGTGGCGGGCCGCCTCCCGAAGCGGGACAAGCTGAAGCCGGACCCGGCGCGCTCGGTGATAACGCTTCGTCATTGAACAAGTAAAATATCGGGGCCTACGATGGGGGATGCTCGAAGGGGGAGCTACTGGGGGTAGGGCCAATTTACTCCGTTGCGCCTGAATTTCAGGCATGATACTTAGTATTGAAGAGCAGGATGCAACATGTCGGAGAACATCCATGACAGCAAAGATTTCAATGGCTTTCCTAACCGCGGTACTTGTAGCTTTCTCGGGGTTGTGCGGTATAGTTGAAGCGGACATCTATGTGAGAATTCATAAGGATGGGCACAAGGAGTTTACCAACAGACCGGCCGGACCCGGATGGCTGTTTCACATGAAAGAGTCGGGCTACCAGCCTATGATAAAGTTCACCAGGAAGAGCGGCAAGCCCAAGGAACTGGACGAGATTATCAAAGAGATATCTGATGAGTACGAGATCGACCCGGCTCTTGTGAAGGCGATTATCACTGCGGAATCAAACTCGGATCCTCGGGCCGTGTCCAGCAAGGGCGCTCAGGGACTGATGCAGCTCATGCCTGCAGTTTCACGCCAGTTGAAGGTAACCAGCCCCTTCGATCCCAGGGAAAACATTATCGGCGGGGTGAAATACATCAAGGGTCTTCTCGCTTCTTACGGCGATCTCCGGCTGGCTCTGGCCGCGTACAACGCTGGACCGGGTGCGGTCAAGAAATACGCGGGTATCCCGCCGTACAGGGAGACAATCAACTACGTGAAGAAAGTCATAAGGTACTATAAGAAATTCAGGAAGGAGAGTAAGCTCCGTACCCCCGGGAGCTAGCGGATTGAGCCGCCCCATGCCCATGACCAAACACCTACCGAATTTTCTGACCTTGGGCCGACTGGTTCTGGTGCCGCCCATAGTGATCCTCCTCTTCTTTCCGGGTAAGCTGGCCTCGGCCGTTGCTGCGTTCATCTTCCTCATAGCCTCGCTAACCGATTTCTTTGATGGGTTTATAGCGCGACGCTTCGGTGTCGAATCGTCGTTCGGCCGTTTTCTGGACCCAATAGCGGACAAGGTTCTGGTGACCGTTTCCCTGATAATGCTGATCAACCTCGGCCGGGTCGATGCATGGCTGGTGATGCTGATCATCACTCGGGAAGTGGCCGTAAGCGCGCTCAGGGCTGTCACAAAGAGTTGGGATACCACGTTGCAGCCGAGCCGCGCGGGCAAGTTGAAGGCCGTCGTGCAGTTCGTTGCCATCGTCCCGCTGATGATCCATTACAAGTACAAGATTATCATACCCATTGATTTTCACCTCATGGGGACCGTCATACTGTACGTTGCGCTGGCCTTAACCCTCTGGTCCGGCATAGACTACTTTGTGCGGTTCTACCGGGAGTTTGAAAACCGGGATGATGAACGGGAATTGTAGCAAAGCAACGCTCATGCTTCCAAGTCAGGGGATGACCTTTGGGTAATCCGGCAGTTTCGCGGGGCGGATCCCCTGATCGCGTGTGTCATTGGGAGGAGTGAAACGACGAAGCAATCCCCATGCTCAGCATGCACGAGATTGCTTCGCTGCGCTCGCAATGACATCCTGCCGGCGCCTCCGAATGACCGAATGGTTACACCTTTGGTCTCACCTTTCGATCTTGGCCGGGAGTATGAACTCATATCGTTTGCCAAGAAGCTTGGTCGTGATCCATCGGTCCAGGCGGCGCAAGGCCAGGAAAAGGCCCCAAATGAATTTGTCTTCTCGATAGTATTTCCCCACTTCCTCTACTGCAATGTGCGCCACACCGTTCGGAAGACGCCGGTTGATGATTTCCACGGTGGGACCGATCAGATCCGGCCTCTGCTCTTTGTACAGGTTTGCGGCCAGGTCGATGAAGACCAGCCGAGAGTCGTAGTATCGGTTCATCACATCCTCGAGAAAAAGCCATCGAATGATCCAGCGCAGAAAGCTGGGCGCTGCCTGCAGGAGCAGTTCCGGGTCCAGTTGTTCGACACCGGCCTTTCTATATAGGGGCGTGCTCGTGTCGATGTAACACAACTCGGAAGCCTCTTCCAGCCAAGCCCAGTTCGATACTTGCCCGTCAATTGCCAGTTCCGGTCCAAGTGGATGGGCTTCGTTGAATCTCCAGACCTTGCCGATTTCCAACACAATTCGTTCGATGAGCGCTTCGATTTCCGTCTCCTCAAGAACGTGGATGAGCTTGTGTCCGAAACGTTCCGTGGGGAGTTGGGCCTGGGTGATATAGATGGCTGTAGGCCGTTCCGGAACTTCTACGATCGGCGCTCGGCTCTCCGGTATGGTGAGACCGGCCTCCGTGAGCAAGCCGCAATATTCGTAATAGTTTTCCTTGTATTCTTCCGCGGCCGCACGGTCTGAAAATAGAGGCAGTCGCTTGTAGGCGACTGAGGCGTCGCCCTGAATCCGGAAGATCGCAGAGATCTCTCCATACCCGAGAAGTTCGGCGGAGATTGCTGAACCTTTAATGTCTTGGGGATTCAAACCTGCCTCAAACCGGTGCAAGAGGTCTTCATCTATCTTCATCTTCTACCCCTGTAGGCTGTGTCAAGGCAATGCTCCCGGCCTGCCTGTGCCACGAAATAGCGTCGGCATTCTCCTGTAGGGGCTGACCCCGGATCGGAGTCCGGGGCGGGCTCTATGTGTCCGCCCTTTCGCGCTTGCGCACCCGTACATTGGGCAGATACGCAGAGCCTGCCCCTGGCTCGAACACGGGCCTGCGCCTACAATTGCGTCAGCAACCTGTTGCAAGGCATATTTTGTGACACACCCTTGGCGTGGAAGCGTTTCCTCTTCAGGATTCAGGACCCTCCCTTGAACTGTTGGGCCGCGGCCAAGGCCTTGTCGAGCCGCTCCATAACCCAGTCCACTTGCTCCAATTCCATGACCAGAGGCGGGAGCAACTGGCAGACCGATTTGTCGTTGTTCGCGTACACCATAAACAAGTCGTGTTGGAACCCGGTGAAACAGAGGACCTGGCCGCTCATCTCATCGTCCAAGGCCAGCCCCATGAACAGCCCCAACTGACGCAGACCCATAAGGATGGGATGCTCTTCGGCAAGCGCGTTGACACCGCTTGCAAAGCGAGCCGCAAGCCGGTTCACGTGGTCAAGGAATTCCGGGGCCGATGAGATCTCCAGGACCCGCTGCGCTACCAGGCACCCTAGTTCCGCGCCTCCGAAGGTGGAAACATGAATGAACGGGTCCGCGTGAAAGACCGATTCCAGAGGTTTTCGCAGCACTGTGGCTGTGATGGGATAGATGCCGCCGGACAGGCCCTTACCCAAGACCACGATATCCGGAACAATATCGAAATGCTCAAACCCCCACAACTTCCCGGTCCGTCCCAGTCCTGTCTGGACCTCGTCCGCAATGAGCAGCGCGTTGGAGCGATCGCACAGTTCCCTGACAGCCCCAAGATAATCTTTCGACGGAATCACCATTCCCAATGTGGCCGGAACGGTTTCCAGAACTACTGCGGCGGTATCCTGGTCTATTTCAGCGGCAAGGCTCTCCTGATCCCCGAAAGGAACCTGCACAAACCCCGGTATCTGCGGTCCGAAGGGGGCCCGGTATTTCTCATCGCCTGCGGCCATTGCAAGTCCGGTATGTCCGTGATACCCGCCCAGCGCGGAAATAATCTTGGTCCGGCCCGTGAATGCGCGGGCTACTTTGAAGGCAACGTCAACCGCCTCGCCGCCGCTTGCCCCGAAGATCGTGTATTCCAGGTCCCCGGGCATGAGATCGGCAATCATTTCAGCCAGATCGCCCCTGGCCTTGCTGATCAAATGGCTGTTGCCGATGTCCAGCTCTTCCAAGCCGGCTCTCAGGACTTCCACTATTTCCTGGTTGCGGTGCCCCAGATTGAACACGCCTCCATTACAGTGAAGATTGAACAGCCGTTTGTCGTCCTCCAGGTCCCAAATCCACGGACCCTCACGGCGGCCCATTACCAGGTCCATGTTGAATTGTTGGAAGAATTTTACCTTTCCTGAAGACACATGGTCCCGGAAGGCCTCAACAGCCTGTTCCTTCAAACCCGCAGCCCCTACTTCGTGATCAGAACCCATGATTGCACCTCACGCTGACAGCCTGGCAGGAGAAATCAGCCCGTGTTTTCCATTCTTGGTTTGAGACTGGAGTCGGATCTGCTCGCCCCCTATTCGGGTTTCGGAAAAAGGGATCGATCCGGCCACCTGCGTCAACTGTATCATGGATTCCCGCGTCACTTCAAAGGTATCTGTGGCTTCGTTCAATCGAGGGGATTGTCTACCCACCGAATAATAGGGAAGTCCCATAGTGATGCGCATTGATATTGGGTGTTAAGATCACCCTCCCCCTACCCCCTCCCGTCAAGGGACGGGAGAGTAGTGCCCTGTCTCCTTGCGGGAGAGGATTAAGGTGAGGGGCGAGGCAGCCGTAGAACCCATTTTCAATGCGCGGCGCTATAGTTACGCGGCGTAGGGGCTACGCATGCTACGCCCTCTTGGATAGTTGGTACAAGGCGGAGCGTCAGCGTCATCCCGGGTCATCTATTTTCAGGTAAAAACAGAGGGCTGGATTCAAACGTGCCGGTGGACGGCACGCGAAGATTACGCGGCCAATTGCCTGACAAACAGAACATCAGAGCAGTGGCGGAGGGAGAGGGATTCGAACCCCCGGACCTTTCGGTCAACGGTTTTCAAGACCGCCGCCTTCGACCACTCGGCCATCCCTCCAAAGACAATGCTAGTCTATATTGGGTGTTCTTGTCAAATCTCGGTCATGTTCCGGATGCCGGCTCGGGGCGCCGCGGTGCGGAGTAAGGCGCACCTCTGTAATCAGAGGCGCGCCTTACAGAACGAATAGATTTACACACCATGCGGGGAGACACTGAGCTTGATGTTTGTCACACCAGGAGTCTCTTCTAATAGTCCTTTCACTTCCTCGATCAACCTGGCTTCTTGGGTTATATCCGTTGTCACGTTCACATAGACCGATCCATCACGGGCGCTCACCGAGCAGTTAGGCAGGTGTGGAACCAGTTTGATCTTCACCTGAGCAGCCAGCAATAAGTCATCCAGGGCTTTCTGGGATTCAGGAGTGGTCTCGAAGTGTTTCAGTCCGACTGTGTTGCAAATCATATCTACGGCATCGTCCACCGTTATCCTGTGAATATGAATTATCAGATCGTACAGACTCGGGTCCCAAGGGTCTTTCCCCCAAAGCGTCATAGACCACTTTCTTCGCTCTTCATCATCTTTCCTGAGAACCTTGAGCGCCTCCTCCTTTGAAATCTTTTCTCGGTCCATCTCAAGCCTGACGCGATCTTCAATGTCAGCCAAGATACGAACCTTAAGGACATGATCAACGCCTTTGAGCATGAAATGCCCTGCTAAGCCGTGGTAGACCATGGTGTCCTTCTGTGCGTGTTCAAGGAAGGTCGCTTGAATGAAGGCTAGATACTTCTCTTTCCCGTAGCCGAATCGCTCTAGAACAGACGGTGCATCATGGAGCGCGCGGACAAGCTTGATCTCCGGAACATTGAAATGCTCTGAAGCTTCCAAGAGCAGATCGCGAGAAATGCAGTCATAGCCCAACCTCTCAGCGACCCTCTCTGCGATCACCTTTCCGTTGCTGTACGAACCCCTACATATTGTGATAATTGCCATTATACCCTCCTGTGTGTTGATGCCCTACAAAAGGCCGTCCTCTCTCAGATAATTCGGACTCAACTGATATTCCGGTCCTAAACAGAGGAGGCGATCTTTCGTCTAGAATTCCCATGGCAATTAAGATGATCGCGCTTCCTGGCCAGGGTGTCAAAGGAGTTACTACCGATATTTCACTGGAGATATGCGGTAATCGTTCACCGTGAACCGTACAAGCTCCCGGAATTACGTATGGGCGCGGTTTATACCAATGCGCGTTCAAACAAGTGATAAAGACCACTGCTGGGCAAGCCGGCAGTGGCACCCAAGAACCCGATCTCACTCTCTTGATTGCGCATTGGTATTAGAGGGGGAACCACTGGGCGTAGGGCCAATTTGCGAGCCGGTCGATGTGGGACTTCATTTATGGTCCGCACCGGCCCGTCGGGCGTGGGTGCTTCGAGAAGGGTTTTGGGTTTATGCTTCGCACGGGGACACGGGGATATCGAGGGATGGGCCTACTTGGTCGAAGAACGGGCATATCGTGGAGAATCTATTGACACCACGTCGAGTGGGCCCGGTCACTCTTCAAGAAGCGAACCGCTCCAGATCCACGGTTAGGGACACTCGCTCAGTGTCGAGCGATACGGGCGCTCCGTGAGTCATGGTCAGGTTTGGGAGGGTGTGGCCGTGGGGGACCCGCGTCAGAATCGGGATCGGCTTGTCCTCGGTGACATCCAATAGGATCCTGTTGACTTCGCCGGCCAGGTCCTCGCCTTGTGGGCCCAGGAAATGCCCGGCCACCAGGCCTGCTATCTTGTCGAGGACTCCGGCCAACTTCAGATGAATCAGCATCCTGTCCAGTCGGTACGGGGGTTCATTGACTTCCTCCAGGAACAGTATTGCTCCGGAGTAATCGGGAGAGTGAGCGGTGCCGAGCAGTGCGGTTACCAGGGACATACACCCACCTACCAGGATCCCCGAGGCGCGGCCGGGTCTCAATACCCGTAAGGCCGACTCCGCGGGCGCCAACAGGTTGCGACCGTCAATGGGTTCGGTGAGCGCTCGCAGCATGGATTCTTCCGAGACGGGGTCCAGTCCGGTACCCACTTGTCCCGCTATCATGGGACCCGCGAGGGTCATGAGACCGCTGCTGGAAAACAGAGAAAGCTGGAGCGCGGTTGCGTCGCTCATTCCCACGAGCAGCTTGGGGTCGTTACTCACCGCTTCAAGATCCGGATGTTCCAGCAAACGCATTGCCCCGTATCCGCCCCGGGCGAAAAAGATCCCCCGAACCACGGGATCACGCAACATTGCATTGAGGTCGGTGCACCTTTGATCATCCGTCCCGGCAAGGTACCCGCTGCGTTCGCACACGTGAAAACCTTCTATTACCCGGAATCCCTTGTGTTTGAGGAATGCCACGCCCGGGGCGAGAAGATCGTGGTCCACCGGCCCGGAGGGGGCCACCACAGCCACAGTGTCACCCAACTGAAGGGGTTCAGGGATGAGTATGACTCCTGGAGATAATAGCGAAGGTATTTTTGTCACGTTATCCTCAATGTGTCATCCGGCGTAACCGTTCACCGTACAAGCTCCCGGAATTACGTATGGGGGAAGTTTGGAGGAGGAGCTACTGGGCGTAGGGCCAACTAACGAGCCGGTTGGTGTGGGAGCTTCGAGCAGGGTTTTGGGCTTATGCTTTGCACGGGGACACGGGAATATCGAGGGATGGGCCCACTTGGTCGAAAAACGGATATATCGTGTAGAACCTGTTGACACCACGTCGAGTGGACCCTCCATTCTCACCGGGCGCAGAACCGCTTCAAGCCCGGTGAACCATTACCATCCGGCTTACGGCAACCCGCGTGTCTGTCTAAGGGCCTCGAAGACTACTATGCCTACCGAGGTGGACAGGTTGAGGCTGCGGACCTTGTCATGGTCGATCGGTATGGTCGCCACACGGTCGGGAAATCTGTCGAAAAGCTCCCTGTGAAGTCCCGACGTCTCGGGCCCAAAGAGTATATGATCTTCAGCGCGAAACTCAATGAAATAATACGGGTCGCCTCTGTGACTACCGGTCAGCACGATGCGATCGGGATTGACGGAAGAGAGATAGCTTTCCAGGTCCTCCCACACCACAAGATCCACGTTTTTCCAATAGTCGAGCCCCGCACGTTTGAGCGACTTGTCGTCAATCCGAAATCCCAATGGTTTCACCAGATGAAGAGTCGCGCCCACCGCAAGGCAAAGCCTTCCAACATTGCCGGTGTTGGGCGGAATCTCGGGATGAACAAGCACAACGTTCAGCATGAACAACCTTCCCATACGGATTCGCCTTCTAAAGAGTAATCTGGGAGAACCTTTTCTCGGTAGCTGCTCCGCGCAGGGCGATATGGCCTCCCCGAGGTCTGGCGCCATTTGCTCGAAGCACGGATTCACCGTGCCGGCTCGTTGGCCCCACGCCGAGTGGACCCAGACCCCTTCCCAAAGACTTCATCATATGCGGTACCCAAGCGGATTTGGCTGTTCCAGGCCAAAGACTGACACGGCATGGCCGTGTCAGTTGCCTTACCCAACGGCTGGAAAGCAGGCAATGAGCCGGACAAAAGTCCGTCGTGAGCCATAACCCCTGGGCGCCGGCTTGGTCTTTGGCTGCTCTTCACTCTCTGAACACACACCAATATTACGAGACTTTTGGCGAAACAATATCACATTGCCGGTGTGCGATTCATGTAGCGAATCCCAAAGAAGGATCACAGGGACCGGACTCCTTGAGGCCCTTTCGTAGAATCGTGCTCATCATTCGAGCAGATCCATCAACAGAGGGGCCACATCAGTGATCACCGGGTCGGACAGATCGCGGCCAATTGACGGATCGTCCAGTATCAGGAAAGCGTCGTCGTGTGTGTGCGTTCCAGTGAAAATGTCCTTTCCTGACAGATCGGGCGCGCCGATGGTTGCCTTCAGATCATAACCTTTTCCCGGTATCAAGACCAGGTCCGGCGCAAACCGAGCACTGTCTCCGGAATAGAGTTCATCCTTTGGAGCCACTTCAAGGAAAAGAGCGTCTTCCGGGGGGAACTGTTCGCCTGCTGATTGATCGTCCACGTCAGCAACACGGATCTCCTCCAATTCCGCTTTGAGTCGCTGCGCTGTCGCGCAGGACTCTGCCTCGTCCAGGACTCCGTTCCTGAACCGTTCCCGTCTGTTCAGGTACACTCGACCTGGTTCAAGGGCAAACGCTCTCGAAGAGGGATGTACATGTTCAAGTGAACTGGGATCAGGACGCGTGTACCGTAGATAACCCAGCTTCTGCAGAAGACTGTTGACATTAACTTGGGTCTTGAGTTGAGCGAACCCATGATCTGACAGGAGCACAAGATGGGCCCGGTTACCGAGCCGCTCCACGAGTCTCCCGATGAACGCGTCGATCCTGGAATAGTAGGCCGTGAAATCAGAATGCCGAGGATGCCCGGGATCGTCGGCAGCGTCAAAGAAGAAATGGTGAAGCCGATCGGTTCCCGTGATCACACCCACAAGGAGATCCCAGGGGACGCTCTCCATGAGGCTCAGCATGACTTCTTCCCTGATGTTCAAGGTCTCGAACAGATCCCTCATCAGCAGATCCCTGTCCCTGCGTCCCTGCTCGGCATCCACATCGACTCTGTAATTCTTGGATTGGAGCCAGGGTATGAGAGAAGAAGGATACACGGACCGTTCAAATATCGGGGCCACAAACCCGGCAACAAGAACCCCATTCAATGGACGAGCCGGGTATGTGAACGGGAGGTTCACTATGAGGGACTTCTTGCCCTGTAAAGCGATTCGCTGCCAGATCGTGGGCGTCCGGATGTCATCAAATGACGGTAATCGCAAGGAAATCCTATCGCCGGTCAGATCCGTGAACCCGAATATGCCGTGCTCACCCGGATTGCAGCCTGTCATGAATGAGGTCCAGGCTACGGAAGAAACCGGGGGAATCGTGGAACGCATCCTCATGAAACAGCCGTTGCGGGCGATATCCGACAGGTGTGGCATCACGCGGTTGTCAGTCAGCCGCTTCAGCAGTCCATAGGGGACTCCGTCAAGTCCCAGCACAGCCACTTTTCTATGAGCGCTCACGTTCTTGCTTCCCGAAGATGTATAGTGCCACGTATTGAAAATGTGCAATAGATCTGAACCCCCACACCCTAGCCCTATCCCGCCAAGGGAGAGGAGACTCCTCCCCCCTCCCTTGACGGGAGGGGTAGGGGAGGGTGATCTTAGCACCGAATGTCAATCGCATCACTATTGCACATCGTTTCGTAAGTTCCTTGCCATTGGGGAATGCGGCAAATCCGCTTGCTCCCTCTCCCTCCGGGTATTTATGAAACGGTCTACTAGGGATGGAAGACCGATGTCATGCACTCCCGGACCCGCTGGTCGGTATGGGGGAATTCACGGATTTCCCGGGCAGTCCCCGTTCCAGTCTACTCTTCACATCCTCCAAAAGGGAGTAGGGCAGGGGACCGAACCCGGGAACTACTCCCAACTCGATCCCGGGTTTATTGTCGCCGTGAAAGTCTGTCCCGCCCGTGACAACCAGATCCATCTTTCTCGCCAGTTCCGTATAGATCCGGGTCTGTTCCTGTGTATGCCCCGGATAGTAGGCCTCAATCCCTTGCAGGCCGTTGGCTGCAAGATGCTTGAGTATCTTCTCTAGGCCCGCAATATCTGCTTGCTCAAGGGAGTAAGGATGTGCCAAGACCGCAATCCCGCCCACCTTGTTGATCAGTTTCAGAGATTCCAGGGGCGGCAACTTCACCTTGTCAACATAAGCGGGAGCTCCTTTCCCGAGATAGAGGTCAAACGCCTGCTGTCTGTCAATGACCAGATTGCGCCGGACCATGACGTTCGCTACATGCGGTCTGCCCTGGACTCCCTCACCGGCCTCCTTCTCGATCTCCTCCACAGAGATGCTCAGTCCGAGTTCCCGGAGCGCGGAGACGATCCGGGGTGTGCGAGCCTCACGCCCCTTCCGCAAGAAATCCAAGGCCTTGAGCAATTCAGGATGATCGATATCTATGAAATAGCCAAGTATGTGCATGATCCCTTGGTCCCATTGGGAGCTGATTTCCAACCCGGGAACCACCTCAATCCCCTGCTCATTGCCTTCCCGGGCCGCGGCGGATACACCAAGAACAGTGTCGTGGTCAGTGATAGCCAGCGCTTTCAGACCGCGCGTTGCAGCCAAACGCACGACCTCCTCCGGAGAAAGAGTTCCATCGGAACAGCGGGTGTGAACGTGAAGATCAATCATTGATTCCCTCGCATCGGAACTTCCTTCCCACAGCACACCGACGCGCAACGAAACATACACTCGCCCGACACAACAGTGGGATTGGGGCGTTGGGGCGACGCCCGTGTCGCGCTCTTGGATCGTCGGTCAATGCAGGCGCCCGGGGAATCCTGCACCGCCCGCTTTCATTGGAACAGTCCAAAACATAGTTCCTTGCCGTCCTTGGGTCAACCGCTATTCGCGCGACCGGTCCGAGGCCCTTCTCGATCGTAACCCCTCATGCCAAGTTGAACTCAAAGGAGTACGGTTCTGTTCCAGGGTGCCACTGCTGCCTTGCCCGGCAGAGCCCCAGCCTTTGCCGACACTCCACACCGTGGCCACGGCGATTGGTCGAGAGCAGTAGCGACCGGCATCTTGCCGGTCCATCCACCATCAGGGGCATCTCCTCGGGACGCCGAGCGGGCCGATACTTTCCAGGAGGGCATGGAAGGCAATGAGCCGCCCCGCGCATAAGCCAATGTGAAAATTGCTCCCGGAAAATGTGAGCGCGGGCTTCAACATCTCAAGCAACCGCGAACAATTAACCACAGAGGCACAGAGAAGAGCAAGAAGTTGACGCACGAACATACAAAGACATAGAGCCGATCCACGTAGGGCGCCGCTGGTTACGGGGACCGGAAAGATGCCGGTCCTACTATGGCAGTTGCTCTCCAATCTTCCATACCAGCTTACATGCCTAGAAACAAAGGCACAACGAAGCATGAAAATGTACGAAAAGTCGTGGGTCTCGCACGTTGGGGTGCCGCATGGAAAGTGTGTCAAAACCTGAAAACACAACCAAATCGTGCCACGATCTGTGCATGGCGTAGCCATGCGTAGGCGCTCACCTGTGTGTGCGTTCTCTTCCCATTCGTTAGGCTCGAGAACGTGGTCGTAGCCGCCGCCCCCCGAATGACTGAATGCTTACCCTGGACCATCAAAATAATTTGCCCTTTTGGCTACGATTATGTTATACTGATCAATTCGCTGCCGCCCGGTGGTCGGGACGTGACTCAAACAGTGGTCGCCATGAGTAGCGGCCATGAAAGGGTGTTTCGGACAAAGCACGATGGCAGGAAGACTTTTCGGCACCGACGGCGTCAGGGGTCTGGCAAATGTCGAACCCATGACTGCTGAGACCGCTCTCAAACTGGGGCGGGCTGTGGCTTACGTGGCTCTGGCCGAACCGGGACGCCGACACAAGATTCTAATCGGGAAGGATACCCGCCTTTCTTGCTACATGCTGGAGCAGGCCCTGGCATCGGGGATATGTTCAATGGGCGCGGATGTACTGCTCGTCGGTCCCATGCCTACTCCCGGGATCGCCTTTTTGACGGCCAACATGAGGTGTGATGCCGGCGCCGTGATTTCAGCCTCCCACAACCCTTTTCAGGACAACGGAATCAAGTTCTTTTCACGGGACGGCTTCAAGTTGTCCGAGGCCCTGGAAAACAAGATTGAGAGCATTGTGTTCTCCAATGAGATCGACACGAATCGGCCTACTGCGGAGAATATAGGTAAGGCATTCCGCATCGAGGACGCTCTCGGGCGTTACGTTGTGTTTGCAAAGACCACATTTCCCAGACACCTGACCCTGGACGGAATCGATCTGGTACTAGACTGCGCGAACGGGGCAGCGTACCGTGCCGCGCCTCTTGTGTTTGAAGAACTGGGAGCCGATGTGACTGCTCTGAGTGTGAATCCGGACGGCCGGAACATAAACGAAGAATGCGGTTCACTGTACCCTGATGTGGTATGCGAAGAGGTTAGGCGCAGGGGAGCGCATTTAGGAGTGGCGCTCGACGGAGACGCTGACCGTGCGATATTCGCGGACGCGGAGGGGAACGTGGTAGACGGAGACCAGATAATGGGTCTCATCGCGCACGACATGATCAACGCGGGCACGCTCGATAAGAACACGCTGGTGGCCACGGTGATGAGCAACCTTGGGTTGGAGATCGCCATGAAGGAGATGGGCGGCAGGCTTGTCCGTACCCCGGTAGGCGACCGCTGCGTTGTTGAGAGGATGCGAGCGGAGGGGTACAATTTTGGCGGCGAACAATCAGGACACTTGATCTTCTTGGACAGGATTACGTCGGGTGACGGAATACTGTCCGCATTGCAGGTATTGCGAGTCATGGTGGAGACCGGCAAGCCCTTGTCCGAACTGGCCGGGATTGTGAAGAAGTATCCTCAGACCCTGAGAAATGTGGAAGTGCGGTCAAGGGCGAATTTCAAGGATGTCCCTGAGATCAAGAAAGCCATGGATCATGGCAGAGAAAGACTTGGCGGCAAGGGTAGGCTTCTGGTCCGTTATTCCGGCACCCAGATGTTGTGTCGGGTTATGGCCGAGGGTGAAGACGACGTCGAAGTCAAGAATGTAGTTGAGCTTGTAGCAGATGCAATCCGACACAATTTATGATGCATCCTCCCGCGCGGTGGAGATTGCCCGTCAGGTGCTGCAGATCGAGATCCAAGGGATTCAGACGGTCCTGGAACGTCTGGATGATAGGTTCGATCAATGTGTGGAGATACTGTACGCGCTTCGGGGCAGGGTGATCATTACGGGTGTGGGAAAATCCGGAATAATAGGCCGGAAATTGGCTGCGACGCTCACCAGCACCGGCACCCCTGCCATATTTGTCCATCCGGTGGAAGGTTTGCACGGTGATCTGGGAATAGTTAGTAGGGACGACGCGCTGCTGGCAATTTCCAACAGCGGCGAGACAACCGAAATCACCTCGTTGGCCGCAACCGTGGAGCAAAGGGGGACTCGCGTCATCGCGGTTACCGGCGGAGGCCGATCCACCTTGGCCCGCATGTCTCACCTGGTTCTGGATTGTGGTGTTCCGAGAGAGGCATGCCCACTGAACATGGCGCCCACGGCCAGCACAACCGCCACCCTGGCTCTCGGTGACGCTCTGGCAGTGGCTCTGATGGTGAGGCGCGGTTTTGGGAAAGATGATTTCCTGCGGCTTCATCCAGCTGGGAGTTTGGGTGAGCGTTTGGGGCTGAAGGTCAAGAATCTCATGCTGGATCGGGCCGCGGTTCCGAAGGTGAATGCGAATTCGCCCCTGGGAGAGGTTGCTGCAAGCATAAGCAAACAGAATCTCGGATTCACTCTTGTGATGTCGGATGATGAAGCGTTGAAGGGAATAGTCACTGACGGTGACCTGAGAAGGGCCCTGGAGACGGGCGAAGAGCGGCCTTGGGATATGAAAGCCTCCGATCTGATGACCGTAGGGCCCATATCCGTCAATCAGGACGACACAGCGGCCGCGGCATTGCAGATCATGGAAAGGAAGCTGATCACCGCGCTCTTGGTCCTCGATGATGACGGCAAACTGGTTGGAATTGCGCATCTCCACGACCTTCTGGGACGTGGAGAAATTCGCATAGGACCGTAGGATCACGGGGAGTTGACAGGGAGCCGTTGACTGAGGAATTCGCCGGCTTGAAGAACAAGGATGGTGTGGGTGGTATTTGCGTTTGGTGTTGGACACCGATGCCATTGCCGGGCCCAGGCAGCAGCGGAACCATGTTTTCTGAGAAGGATTCGAAATCCGGGGAGACGAGCAATGAAATTGAAGGACGAAGACCTGAAATACTTCCAGGGTATACTTCAAAAACAGTTGGATGAACTGGTGAAGGGCGCAGGCAGAACGGTTGTCGAGATGACCGCCGAGACGGGCAAGGCATCGTTTCCTGATCCCACCGACAGGGCTGCTATGGAGTCGGACAGAAACTTCGAGTTGCGAATTCGGGACAGAGAGAGGAAGCTCATCAGCAAGATCGAGAAGGCCATGGGAAAAATCGAAGAGGGGACCTTCGGCATTTGTGATGCGTGTGGTGAGCCGATAGAATTCAAAAGATTGGAGGCTCGACCGGTCACCAACCGTTGCATTGAATGCAAGACCGACGAGGAAGAAGAGGAGAAGATCCGGCACCTGTGATATGTCAATATGGTCGGGCAAGACATAGCTGGACGGTTCCAGCCCAATCCCTGCAATGATACGATCTTCCGTAGACTCAGGGGGACTGTTGAGCTTGCGTCTGGATGCACGCTGGACAAGTGTTGTACGAGCACACACAATACCGCATAACCGACGCCAGGATTGAGGTGCGGCGATTCACGGAAATTTCCGACGATGTCTTGGTGACCGATTCTTCTGAGAAACGTTAACGCGGATCTCTCCGGTGAAATAGTTGGATGAAACCGTTGGGTAATTGTTGAAAAATTGCACAATGTGCGCTATGGTGCAAGTCGTAGTATAGTTCCAAAATGGGATGGCGCATACCAAGGACTATCGGGAGTCATAACAATAGTGCGATTGCTGCGCGCGAACAGTAGCAGGCTGGACTCTTGTGAGCATACACTCTGTTGGAATACGGGCACGCGATCTATCCATTATCATAGAGAAGCGCCTTGGTGTATTGGTGAATCCACTGTCGGCTTGCGCAAAGAGTACTGAAGAATAGAGGAACGGCAGAGATGAAAACCGAGAAGGATTTGATCGAAATAGTACGGTTCGGCAGTGACCGTGCCCGGGAGAAGGTTGCTGAAAATCCGGACATTCCAGTGACCGGATGGGTGGAGGTGATAGGGGTTTCTCACAAGACCGACAATCTGTTTCTGCCGGCTGAATTGATACACCTACGGGTTCCCGGTTTGGAACGACGAAACTTGAACACAAATGCTTATCTGCCGAGAATCCCGGATGGGAAGACAAGCCCTGTGAAACGGTCGGTTCAAAGGTCCTCGCCGAAACGCGTGATCAAAGTCAGGAGTTCAGTAGTCCCCGAAGCGGTGGAGAAGACGCGCTGTGATGTCGTGATCAAAGTGGTTCCCACACCGCAGAAGAGGCAGCGTAAGGAGCCGAAGCCGGAACCGGCGCCTCCATCGACCCCCAAACCCTTAAAGGTGATCAGGCGTCGAGGAAAGGAAGAACAAAAGGTGCTGGAGACAGAACCCAGGTTGATCCCGGATGCCATGCTCAACGGGGTCAAGCCCGAATCACTGGAGGAGCGCGAAGGGAACGCTGAATGAGCGGTCTGTTCGGTGGTCTGCCCGACCCACGCTGATCTCAGAGCCGGACCGTCCCGCCCTGGTTCTTGTGAGGCCTTGGATTCGGGAAATGGAACCGCGAAGAACAGTGATCTGCTGAGTACGCCCTTTCCTATCCCCCTCCAAACTTGCCCCATACGTAATTGCGGGAGCTTGTACGGTTCATGGTGAACGGCTACGGATGACACAAGAATGCGCTAACGAACTTATGAAACAGAGTATTGAGGCTGGTGAAACAAATGGTTTCCCTTTCCTTGTGTCCTTCGTGCGGCGAGGGGCTCCGAAGTGAGTATACCGCACGTCCCCGAACCGTGCCGCCTAATTGTGAGTGTATTGACCGCCCAAAAAGAGGTTGCCGATTCAGCGCTTCCCGGGTTGACGCGGGAACTGGGCCCCCTGGAGAATGAGATCGGGCCGCTGGCCTTTGATTTCACTACCTATTATGATGAGGAACTGGGAACGGGTGTTCGTAGGTGGCTGTGGGTGTTCTCGGATCTGAGAGACAGAGGAGAATTGGCCCGAATCAAATGCTTGACTAATGAGGTGGAACAGTCATATACCGTGGGAGGCAAGCGCAGGTTCAACCTGGATCCAGGGGCCATGTCCTTGGAGAATTTCATTTTGGCGACAGGCAAGAATCGAGCTCACAGGATCTACTTGCAGGATGGAATTTTCGCGGAATTGACGTTAATATTTCAAGGGATTTCTTATCGCCCCGTGGAATCGACCTTTCCGGATTACAGGGATCCTGAAATGATAGACACGCTGAACAAACTGAGGGAGATATACAAGTGCAAACTGAGAGGGATACCCTGAGGATTCCGACCATAAACAGCATGACCGGCTTTGGGCGAGCGCTGGAAGTCTCGGGTGAAGTTGAGATCGCAACTGAGATCAGGTCTGTAAATCATCGTTACCTTGACATTTCCGTTCGGCTTCCAAAGGTCTATTCGAGCTTTGAACCAGAGGTGCGACGGATCGTGTCCGGCGCGGTCGAGAGAGGCAGAGTAGAGGTCTCAGTTTCACGAAGTGGCGGCGGGGCGGCCCTGATGGATGTCGCCTTGGACCTTGAGCTGGCTCGCAGTTATCATGAGTGCCTGTTGGAACTGAGAACGCAATTCGGTCTGGCTGATGACGTTACAGTGTCGGATATGCTCACTTTGGCGGAAATCATAGTCCCAGTGCAAAAGACGGATGAGATCGACAAGGAATTGGTGTTGGCTGAACGAAGTGTCCGATCCGCTTTGGCTGCGTTGGGGACAATGAGACAGACCGAAGGAAAGGCCATGTGGGCAGACATCGAACACAGGCTGGGTTCCATCGGCCGGATCGCCGATCAGATTGCCCCGTTGGTCGATCAGGTTACGGTGGCAGCGAATGAACGCCTCAAGAAGAGGGTGACGGACTTGACCGGCGGGATGCAACTGGACGATGATCGGCTGCTCATGGAGACCGCTCTCATAGCGGAGCGATCGGACATCACGGAGGAGATCACTCGTATCCGGAGTCACCTGGAGCAGTTCTTGTCCTTCGGGAATGATGGATCCCCTATCGGAAGGAAACTGGATTTCCTGTTGCAGGAACTACTCAGGGAGACCAACACAATTGCCTCAAAGTCCTCATCCACAGACATCGCCACATATGTGGTGAATATGAAGGCCGAAGTGGAGAAGATCCGAGAACAGACTCAAAACATAGAATAGAAAAGAGATTGTAAAAATGGCACGTGTAACAGTTGAAGATTGTCTGGAAAAAGTGGAGAACCGGTTTGCGCTGGTCGTACTGGCTTCCAAGAGAACCAAGGAACTCAAGAGGGGCGCCCCGCTGCTCGTGACCGACCGACACAACAGAGAGGTGGTCATGGCCTTGCGAGAGATAGCAGGGTCAAAGGTGTTCGGCCGCGCACCGGCTGAGGAAGAAGCCGAATCCGACGATACCCTGATCGTGGAAACGAAGACCGATTGACCGGGAAAAGAAGTCATGCAGCCGCCCGGTCGCTGATCTACGGCATTCATCCGGTCCAGGAGACCCTGAAGGTCGGCCGAAGACGGGTGGACGCGGTTTACCTCAGCCGGGTTTTCAAGCGAGATTCTCCTCTTCACGGGCTGCTCGAACAGAGAGAGACCAGGGTGAAGCGGGTGTCGGATGAAGAATTGTCACGTATGGCGGGGACCCCGAATCACCAGGGAATATGTGCCGGAACAGAGCCCTTCCCCTACCATAGTCTGGATGAGATTATCGAGCCGGAAGACCTGCCTTCCCATGTCCTGGTGATTCTCGACGAAATACAGGATCCGGGCAATCTGGGCAACATTATCAGGAGCGCTGAATGTCTAGGCGCTGCCGGGGTTGTTCTGTCAAGGGATCGTTCCGCGGCTGTCACGCCTGCGGTAGAGAAGGTTGCGGCCGGCGCTTCCGCACACATCCCCATAGCCAGGGTTGTTAACGTGGCCAGGGCATTGGAGAATCTCAAGCGGGAAGGGTACTGGATATTTGCGGCCGAAATGACGGCGGGCCACACATGGTTCTCCGCCCAACTGGGGGGAAAGACCGCGTTTGTGCTGGGGTCTGAAGCAAAGGGCATCCGCCGCCTTGTACGCGAGAAATGTGATCTCAGTATATCAATTCCTCTGGTCGGGAGGATCGATTCACTGAATGTGGCCCAGGCCGCAACTGTTCTGCTTGCAGAAGCCCTTCGGCAGAGAACCGTTGAATCGGGGAAGCCTGAAGATTAGTGTCTTGGGCCCCGGCCGGCGGCGGCGCTAAGGGCTTGTCACAAAATAAACCTGACAGCAACAAAAGGCGCCGCGGGCCAAGGACGTACGGCGCGACGCATGCGTCGCCCTCTTTATCGCAAGGATGAGGCGTGTGTCACTTGCAAGGGTTATTCCGTGACGGCCGCTAAAGGACGATTTGCCCCAAGCTCCAGTATTCCTCCTTGACACGGCGAATCCCCAATCCAAGGCCCATTCAAGGAGGGAAGCCCCAATGAAGCTGCTGACCGATCTGATTGCGGGGCCTGCCGTGCTGAGAGACCATCTCCAACTGCTCATAGAGATCAAGTTCGATTCCATTCCAGCAATCCATGTGGCCCGGGGGGTACCTCGGCCCGACCGACATATGCTCCTGGGAATTGTCCAGACCATGGCAATTGCCATAGAAGAGAAGGATCCGGAATCAGTGGCCTTTCTGAAGGAGCGGTCTGTTTTGCTCGAAGTAGATGGAGAGGTCCGGGAGACCGCGGCGCCATTGGTGGTGCTGAGGGGGACTGGTGGGGTCATGGCCGCGCTTGTGATGTGCGAAAAGGAAGAGGCCCGGCGGATTGCTCGGAAAGCCGTAAGGCATTTCACAGCCACAATAAGGCTGGATGTCCCGTGATTTCAAGGAACTTCCGAGGCCAAAGGGAGTCTAAGCGTAGTAATGGTGACAACCCTTTGCATTTCCAAGAATATCGGGTTGCTGGGCATGGGGGGCCTACGAGTGAAAATGCGTGAGCTGATTGGGGCGAGAGAACAGGACCCCATCGGATACGCTGCCCACAGAATCCGCATCGAAAAGGTTTACGGACAAATCCAACCGGATACCACATTGTTTTCTTTCCATGAGGCGGATCCATTGCCGGCTCGTCAAGGAGGTTCCCCTAATGATGAACGCGGTCAAGATAGTGTTGGGACTGAGCTTGTTGTTGGCCGTTCCGGCCGCGGCCGCGGGCTGGGGGAATCTGTCGGGCAGGTATGAAGCACGGGAACTGGGTTTCAAGATCAAAGCGGACGTCCAACACAAGGGCAAAAAGTTCAACGGAGAGGCCCGAGTATATGGTCCGTTCGGAGGCCGGAGGCTGAAATTCCGATTCAATGGCGTGTTCGACGACGGTAAGGTATTCGCATCACATCCCAAAGGCCACTACTTCAAAGGGACGATGAACCGCCGCGGCCAGATCGTCGGCACTGTTGTGATCCGTGGAGGACATAAGCTCAGGGTCCGGGTGTCACGTCGTAGATAGCGCTCGATATAATTGTTGGGGTCTTGTGGGTCGGCCCTGGTTCGCCATGCCCGGGCAAAGGCGCCTACGGAGTCGTGGTGAGGACACTCCCGTGGAGGGTTCCAAGTGGGCTGTCCTCATTCTGCGTGGAAACCCTGGCAATACGCGCGGAACGACCGGGGAAAAGGGGTCTTGAATGGGGATCAGAGTATGAATGACGCGGTAAACCTGAACGGGCCTCGATGCGTTGCGGAAGAGCGGAAGCGGCCCCGGTTCCCAGGACCTTGAGTTCTTTGTCCAGGCGCAGCAGGTCCGGGTCATTGGGCGTCAATATGGACCAGGATCGAAAAACCGTCTCGTCCCAGTTTCCGTTCTTGTACACTATTCGCACTCTCTCCAGCATTCCCGATTTCCCAAACGAGAGCAGCGCTTTGTCCATTCTTTCGAAATGGGTGAGGGTACCGGGGTTCAGTTCAAGTTCAGTGGACTGGAGATCCTGAGAAACCACGTCTACGGCAAATTTCCTGAACCCTCCGTTGCCTATCCGATTAACCAGGAGCAGCAGAGGATCGGCAAACCGAGACATGTCGCGATCTCCTTGCAGACGGTAGGTTTCGATGTCCTTGCCATCGTGAGTAAGGGCAATGGTCTTGCCGTCGGAGATCACCTCCACGTTGACATCGCCTCGAGTCGTCATCCGGAATCGATTGGGCTTCACAAATACGAGACTCCCTTCAACTTTCAAATCCCGCTGGAACAACGACGAATGGCGAGTCTTGGTGAATGCCGCTCGGAACCGCTTGACAATATACGCTCTCTTTTCGACGGCCCCTACCAACTTATCCAGTTCAAACTCGTGCATTTGGGCCTTGGGCGCGCAGGCCACTGCCAAGGCTGCAAAGATGATCAGGATCGCGGTTCTTGTGTTCATGTTGAAAATAGAACGTCCCATTAAGTCGACTCTGCCGTTCCGCTCCGAGTGTGGCGAGTTTCCGCAAGCAGCAGCAATGCGGGAAGCGCCACGGTTGTAAATGCCAGGGTGGCCCCCATGCCGATTACCATGGCCCAACCAAGGAATTCCAGGGAGTAATGGCTCGACATGACCATGGACAGAAAGCCCAGCATGCTGGTCAACGAGGTAACGACCAACAGCCTTGTCATTTGTTGCATTACCTTGGCTATGCCGCCGTCCTTATCGTTGAAATGACGCATAATAACGTGAATTCCGTTGTCAATTCCAAGGCCGAAAATCAGTGGCGCCACCCCTATGATCGAAAAAGGAATCCCGATACCCAGCGCCCCCATGACACCCAGGGTGACGACGAAGGCTCCTGTCATTGGGATGAGGCTCAGCGCCACCCCGACTGGATGCCTGAAGACCACCAGGAAGAATATGACCACGAACAGCACCGCATACAACCCCAACCGCAGAAGCTCCGACACAAGGGTCGCCAGGATGGCCTCCATGGACTGGCGTGGACCCGAAATCCTTACTGGAATCGGCATGGCCTCCATGGCTTCCAGGACATTGCGGTCTGCTTCCTTCAAACTGTCGGGATCATTGACTGTGTCAGAATATCTTATCCTTGTCAAGAACCTGAATTTGTCATCTATGCGGGCACGATACCAGGTATGTTGAAAACCGGATAGGCCGTTCCGTTTACGTTCGGCTTCCGGTAGCGCCACTTCCCGAAACGTCTCCGCAGTCCTGTCAAAGGCCCTGATCAGGGATTGCCCGGCTTCGGTCGCAAAGTCCGAAGAAGCCAACAGGCTGTGAAACAGTCTTCTAATGGATGGAAACAGGGCAACTACTTTCCCGAGCATCTCAGCATTGACTTTCTGTAGATGTCTCGGTACTTCCAAGTAGGATATGGAATCAATTGTGGCTATCACGCCTTGTTTCTCCATGAGATTTGCCAGGATCGCGTCCAGGCGCCTTTGAACAGCTATTCCTTTGTCGGGATCGTCAACCTCGAACGACAGTAGCGTAGGTTGGGAAAAATTGGAGCCGAACTTCCGTGAAATCAGATCCGCCACGGCCGTGGAATTCAAACCACGGGCAAGAAAGACCTTGAAAAGATCCTTTTCGTAGGTGATGCGAAAAGTCAAGATCGAGGCCAAAACCAGTACTGCCGCAAATACGATGGAAATCAGTCCGGGAGATTTTGTGAACAACCCGGCCAGGCTCCCAAAAGTGACACGCATAGCTGGAAAACCGTCTTTGCCCCGTCTGCCGATCAGAGCGGCCTGCGCGGGAAATAGGAAAAGGCTTGCGATCAGGGCCAGCATTACACCGCCGGCACACGCGAACCCGAATTGCCCCATTGCAGGGTGATCGGACAAACACAAACATAGAAAAGCCATGACGCTGGTCAGAGCCCCCAGTGCTACGGGTGGCCCAGTGCGCTCCAAGACCGCCTGAACCGCCTTGTCCGGGGAGGTCCCGTTGTCGATCTCCTCTCTCAGCCTTCCCCACAGGTGAACTCCAAAGTCGGTACCAAGGCCGAAGAGGATCCCGGCTGAACCGACCACCACCGGGTTGATCTCGTCGTACGACCAGTACATTATTGCATAGTTCCCGCCCACGGCCACCGCTATGGGCGCCATGAGCACGCCCACTGACAGGAAACTCCGGTATACGAAGAGCAGGAACAAGGACACCATTGCAAAAGATAATGCTAGAATGACAACCACTTCTTTGCCGAAAAGCTCATCAGTCTCACTGTGAAAGACGGTTTTCCCCGTGAGATGCCACTTCAAACCATCGAACTTGGCTTTGGCCCCGGGAATCGATTGGGTCAAAGATTCGATTTGTTGAGGGATCAACTCCCGGAGTCTGAATACCAGTTCCTTTCCCTTGAGGATGTTTGCGCTGGGGAATGAGGGCGTCACATGAATCAAAAATGTTGTGCTGTCCGGGCTGGCGAGAAACAAATACGTGTCCCCCAAGCTCACTCGGCCGAGTCTCTTTTCCATGGCATCGGCTATGAACGGAGCCAGTTCCAGGGGATCACCCAGTATCCTCTTCTGTAAGTAGGGGTTTTCTGTGAGGAAAAGGCGATTCCGGTTTCTGCGAAACGCGTCTCTTATGCCGTCGAAGCCAAACTTCGACTGAATCGCGTCGCGCTCTCGCTTGTTCATCCCCAACAAGAACCGCTGGATCAGACTCCTAACTCGATCAGGATCGTCCAGATCCATGAACTTGAAAAGTACACGCTGAACCCCCGGTACCTGTTTCAATGCCGCGCCCAGGCCCTCAATAAACGGACGGCGAGCCTCCCCGGGTGGTTCAGGGAATTCCAGGACAACTATCAGCGAATCTTGTTCTCCAAAGATTTCGTGGTTTTCGGCCGTGAGGCTGATTACGCTGTCCGAATGCCTGATCCCCGCGATAAGGTTGGTGCTGATCGTGATCAAGGGCAGAACGCAGAACCCGGTCACCGCAATGAAGACAAACACAATCACAACGTGCCAAGGATACGCGGTGGAGAGTGCGCCTATCCTTGTCAGTAATCGGATCAGCAAATTCATCTGACGTCCTGTTTCGAGACCATTCTTCCATCGCCAGAAAGCGGCAACGAAGTATGGAAGTCACTTCCGTTGTTCAGTTGTCCGTGGCTTCGCCTCGGACAAGGTACTCGAAGAGCGCGCACGCTGCGCATGGACTTGGAGGGGAGACTCATCTCCCCTCCAAACCACCCCATACGTAGAGCCGCAAAGGGGCGGCTTTTTCCACGGGGCTTTCATGCGAACTTCCATCGCAAGAAAGCGACAACGAAGTATGAAAGTCCTTGCCGCGGTCTATTAGTCCGTGGCTTCGCCTCGGACAGGGGCTCCAAGGGCGCGCACTCTGCGCATGGACTTGGTGGGGAGGCCCTGGCCGGGCAGGCATTTAAACGTCATGCTTCCGATAGATGTCACGGTCACGTAAGCTCTCCCGGGCCCGCTCAATCGCCCCACGCGTACAGCGCGACCCTCCAAACTACCCCATACGTTGACCCGCAAAGGGGTGGCTTTTTCCACGGGACTTTCATAGGATTCCTCACCAAAAAAGCCTATCATTAGCACAGCTTCTTTGTGCCTTCAATGGCAATGCGCTTTCGGAGGTGAGCCTATCACTTACAAGGGCTTTCCGGATAACCGGTGTCGAACAAATTTGCGCAGCACACCACATAGAGGGGTCCCCGGAGTCCGATCCGGGGTCTCCGGCCCTACGTCCGGGCATAGGCCCGTCGTGGGGCGGACCGTAGGGGCGCAGCAAGCGGCGCGAGCATTCGCTCATCGTCTGTGGTGGTAATCTGTACGCTCGGCGTCCGGGTTCCAGTGGGGAGTGTGCGACATCCCGGACAAGAGTTCCAATTCTTCATTTTCCGGGAAACCCCGGATTCAAGGAGGTTGCGCTCACACGAGTCAAGGCTTATTCTTTAAGCAAAGCCAAGGCTTCGGATGGCTCAAGGGATCCCGGGAGCAAGCCGCAAAGGCTCTTGATTTCGTATCCCGCGGCCTTCAACCGGAAGCCCGGTGAGAAGATATTTGTCGACAGCCTGAGTCATGCTGAGCGCGAGTTCCATGCCGGCGAAGGCGTGACCCGAACGTAATCCTTCAGTTTCGGGGGGCAGATCCTCTGATCGCGTGTGTCATTGCGAGGAATGAAACGACGAAGCAATCCCCTTACCTGGCGCGCAGGAGATTGCTTCGCTGCGCTCGCAATGACATCCGGCCAGTGCCCCCGCGTAAGCGAATGGTTACACCCGAACGCCGTGACAACTTGAAACCCAAACTCTGGTCTGATATCTTCCGAAAGGCTGAACCTAATGAGCAACAGAGGTGCCCCATGTGGGAATACAGCGAAAAACTCAAGGATCATTTCTTCAATCCACGGAACGTAGGCTCAATCGAAGACGCCAGCGGCATCGGTGAAGTGGGTTCACTGGCCTGCGGAGACGCTCTGAAACTCTATGTGAAAATAGACCCTGAATCGGAAACAATTCTCGACGCGGCGTTCCAGACATTTGGCTGCGGAAGCGCGATAGCGTCCAGCAGCGCCCTGACCGAGATGATAACGGGCAAGACAGTGGAGAAAGCGCTTGAGATTACGAATCAGGACATAGCTGATTTCCTGGGGGGGTTGCCCGAGGAAAAGATGCACTGTTCCGTCATGGGACGGGACGCATTCCATGCCGCGATTGCCGACTACCGAGGTGAGCCGCCTCCACGGGAGGCCCTGGAGGGCGAACTGGTTTGCGAATGTTTTGGGGTCACGGATCAGCAGATAAGAAAAGAGGTTCTGGCGAACAATCTTACCACTGTAGAGCAGGTCACTCATTACACGAAGGCCGGCGGTGGATGTGAACAATGTCATGACCAGATTGAAGAAATAATCGCGCAGGTCCAAGGTGAGCTTGCCGAAAAGAAGCAGGAGGAGGCCCGCGCGGCCGGACGCATGACCAATATTCAGAAGATCTCCAAGATTCAAGAGGTCATTGAGCGGGAAGTGCGCCCTATGCTTCAACATGACGGCGGTGACGTGGAACTGATTGACGTGGATGGCGACACGGTTACGGTGGCCATGAGGGGCAGGTGTACTTCCTGTCCAAGTTCCGGGTTCACGCTCAAGGAAGGCATTGAGGCGAAACTGAAAGAACTTGTCCATCCTGACCTTACCGTGGAGGAGGTGACCGGATGAAGACGGTCTACCTTGACAACAATGCCACGACTATGGTCGCTCCGGAAGTCTTTGAGGCAATGCGCCCCTTCTTCACCGAGCGGTACGGAAATCCGTCCAGTATCCACACCTTTGGAGGAAGTGTCGCTCGACCCGTGACCGAGGCCCGGGAGAAACTCGCTGCGCTCCTTGATGTATCCGCGGCAGAGATAGTCCTTGATTCCTGCGGGACCGAATCGGATTCCACAGCGATCTTAAGCGCTCTTGCAACGACGCCGGACCGCAAAGAGATCGTTACCACACGAGTGGAGCATCCGGCTGTATTGAACTTGTGCAAGCACCTTGCCCGCGCAAAAGGGTACTCTGTGAGGTGGCTGTCGGTAGACAAGCAAGGCATGCTCGATATGGACGAAGTTCGCAGCAAGATCACAGATAGGACCGCGGTCGTTTCCGTGATGTGGGCCAACAACGAGACCGGAGTAATCTTTCCGGTTCATGAAATAGCCGAGATTGCCCACGAACATGGCGCGTTGATGCACACCGACGGCGTGCAGGCCGTTGGTAAGATCCCCCTGAATCTCAGTTCTTCGGCCATAGATTTTCTTTCCCTTTCCGGTCACAAGCTGCATGCCCCGAAGGGCATAGGCGCGCTGTTTGTACGTAAAGGAACGCCCTTCGCACCTTTCATCCTTGGTGGGCATCAAGAGGGTGGTCGCCGCGGCGGCACGGAAAACGTTCCCAGCATAGTAGGGCTCGGAGAAGCGGCGCGGCTTGCAATGGACAACCTCGAGGACGAGCGCACTCGCGTCAAGGCTATGCGGGATCGTCTTCAGGAGGGCCTCATACAGGCCATTCCATCGGCTCGTGTGAACGGTCACCTGGAGTCTCGGCTTCCCAATACACTCAACATTGCCTTCGAGTTTGTAGAAGGTGAGGCGATTCTCATGCGGCTGGATGACAAGGGGATATGCGCATCGTCCGGATCAGCCTGCACTTCAGGGTCATTGGAACCGTCCCACGTTCTTAGAGCCATGGGAGTGCCGTTCACTTGCGTTCACGGCTCGATCCGTTTCTCATTATCCAGGTACAATACGGAGGATGAGGTGGAATACGTAATCCGAGAGACGCCGCCTATTATCCGACTCCTGAGATCCATGTCCCCGTTTGGACCGGCCAACTTGGATTCGGCCTGCACCGTGCAATGATACGCGCATCTTGGCCGGCAGGCCCCGGGGCATTAAAATGACAACGGTTGCTCTCCCGGAGGGAGGGGGAGCAACCGGATTTGCGGCATTTACCAACGGCCGGGATTGCGAGAGCATGTACTAGAATCTCTTGCTGTCGTCTTCTCCGGGCTCATGGTGTTGTTGGGTCAACTCATCCGCGGAAAACTCAACCTTTTTCGGGGGGATGCTTCTCAAAGCGGGGAAAAGACCATTGAACCTTGAAGAGTGTTTCTCCATCTGGTCAGGCGAGTGAAGCGACCAATAGGGAGTCGAATCCTCTTCCTCTATGAGGACGGTCAGCAGGAGAGCGGGGTATCTAAATCGAGGATTGTTGCCGAGGAAAGTCAGCACCTCGCGCGCTCGACGGAATTCGCGCCTTCTGCGGTTGATTTCTCCCAGGAGGTACATTGACATACCTGGGTCACCTTTGTTAAGTCCACGACGAAGCGCGTCTTCCAAGCACGCGTCCGCGCAGCCCAGCAGTTCCTCCTCGGTTCCGAGGCTGCCGAGTTCGCGGGCCACCCAGGAGCCCCTGAGGCTCATTATGGCCATGTCCCTGGGACTCGCTCGTCTGACGTCAAGAACCTCAATCAGCGCGAGCCAAGCGCGGGCCGGGATCTCTTGGTCTGGATAACCCCTGAATATGTCAAGATATTCATCGGACCGAATCAAGTCTTTGACTTGGCCTGGAACTGGTTTATGATAGTCTTTAACGCGGGCCGTGAAGAAACAGTTGGGACAGGTGGCTATGTCTGAAGACCGATTGCAGTCCCGGGAAACGAGTCGAAAATCAAGGCCACATCCAAAAGCCAGGGCATCCCGATTGTCGGTGCCGCACGAACATGAGAACCGTGTGGAGCAGAGAGGGCAAGCAAGATCCCTCGATGAGTTGTTCACGCAATCCTCCTGGAATCTCTTCCAACTATATTATTCCTCCCCTCGTAACCCGAAAACGGACATAGCATATCACAAATAACCGCTTCTTTACAAGCTTTTCTTGACTGTCGACCTTGTAATTTGCCTGGAAAGGCCCTGAATGCCTGACTTTTGTAGTGATTCAATGATGAGTGCCACTCGATCCAGTCTCATTGACTATGACTCAGACCTGAATGCGCCTCAGAGAGAGGTTGTCACCGCAGCAGGCGGATCGATCCTGGTGATCGCAGGCGCAGGATCGGGAAAAACAAGAACCATCGTGTACCGCGTTGCATGGCTGGTGGAACAGGGAGCGGACCCGTCTTCCATCCTTCTCATGACGTTCACGAGAAAGGCAGCGGAGGAAATGCTCACCCGCGCGGCCGAGCTGCTGGACGATCGCGTGAGCCGCGTTTCGGGAGGTACGTTTCATTCAACCGGTAATCAGCTTCTCCGGCGGTACGGCAACCTGATAGGATTTGATTCCTCCTTCTCGATCATGGATCAGGGCGACTCCTTGGAGACCGTGGATCATATCAAGAAAAGCCTCACTCCCCCGTTGCTGGATCTGAAGAGTTTTCCCAAGAACAGGACCATATCCGCAATCATCAGCCGCGCGGTGAACACCGGAGGATCCGTCTTCAGCGCGCTCAGGACCAGGTATCCGCATTTTGAGCGCTTTGGCGAGGACATTGATAGGATCCGAGTGCAATACGAGGCTCACAAGCGATCCCACAACCTGATGGACTATGACGACCTCCTGGTGAACACGATCAGGGTACTGGAGGAGCACGAACACGTGCGGGAGGAGGTATCCTCCAGATGGAGGCACCTGCTCGTAGACGAGTACCAGGATACCAACCGACTTCAGGCTCAAATCGTTCGGCTGCTGGCTTCTTCCCACGACAACGTAATGGTGGTGGGAGACGATTCCCAGAGCGTATACTCCTTCAGAGGGGCTGATTTTACGAACATCATGGAATTTCCCGACTTGTTTCCCGGCACCAAGGTGGTCAAGCTGGAGGAAAACTATAGGAGCACCGTGCCTATACTGGCGGTCACCAACGCAATCATTTCTCAGGCCGCTACCGGTTATCCGAAAAGGCTCTTCACGAGAAAGACAGAGGGACCGTTGCCTCTCGCAGTGAGGCCGTATTCTGAACGTGAACAGAGCCAATTTGTGATCGCATGTCTGAAGGAGTTGGAAAGCGCGGGCATCCGTCGCGATGACATAGCGGTCCTGTTTCGCGCGGGTTTCGACTCATTCGATCTTGAAGGTGAACTCACTCGAAACGAGGTTCCCTTCGTGAAATACGGCGGATTCAAGTTCCTTGAGAGCCGGCACATCAAGGACGTCCTGGCTTATCTGAAGGTCTTGAACAACTACAAGGACAGGCTTAGCTGGGCGCGAATATTGAGAATACTTCCGGGCATAGGGGTGAAGACCGCACTGAAACTGGCGGACGCCATAGCTGAAGCCGGAGTGCCGAAAGATCCGGCGATCCTGGCGCCGCCCGGAAAAAAGTACGCTGCCCACTTTGCTCGCCTGATCGACCTGATGCACAGTCTCAAGAATGAATCGAGCCCAATCTCCGAGAAGGCCGAGCTGATCAACAACTACTATTTCCCGTTCCTCGAGCAGACCTTCGACAACTATCCCAAACGAATGCGGGATCTGGAACACCTTGCGGATCTCACAGTCACGTATAAAAGCCTCAACCGATTCCTAAACGATATGGCCCTGGAACCCCCCGACACCGACACATCGGGCCCGGATTCCCGTGAAGATCCCCTTGTACTGTCTACAATTCATTCCGCGAAGGGCCTTGAATGGCACACAGTCATCATTATCTGGGCCGTTGAAGGGCGAATACCCTCTCCCATGTCACTCGATTCCCCGGACGAACTGGAAGAAGAACGCCGCCTGATCTACGTGGCAACTACAAGAGCCAAACACAACCTGGTCGTTGTCTCCCCCCAAACCCGTATGGACCGCCAACAAGGTGTAATCTACACCCCACAGTCACGGTTCTTCGACGCGGTCCCACAGGAATACTTTCGGAGCTACTCGCGCACGTTTTGAGAATCGAGGGGACCACGCGGCACGGATTGTGAAGTTGATACCAACTATCACCCCCAATAAGGGACAATGAACTACGAAAATCTTGGGGCAGCTTGTCCGTGGCTTCCCTTCGGGCGACTGGCGGTCGCCCCTACAAGAGGGCTTATACCAATGCGCAATCAAGAGAGTGAGATCGGTTTCTTGGGCGCCACTGCCGGCTTGCCCAGCAGTGCTCTTTATCACTTGCTTGAACGCGCATTGGTATTAGGGCTTGTCACCAAATAACGTTGGTATTCTCCTGTAGGGGCGGACCTATGTGTCCGCCCTTTCCGCGCTCGCACCCCTGTCCTGAAAAGCCTTGACAATTCGCCTTCTTCTCAATAACCTGTACAGGCCAGTCAAGCGCGGAGAGATGACCGAGCGGCTGAAGGTGCTCGCCTGCTAAGCGAGTGTAGGGGAAACTCTACCGAGGGTTCGAATCCCTCTCTCTCCGCCACCCTTCCTTTTCCCATGTCCATTCAGGCGAAGAAGAGCAAACACACAACGATCGCTGCGCAGATTCCTACCGCGTCCGCAAGGAGGCCGGCGTGCAGCGCGTAACGGGTCCTGTTGATGGACACGGACCCGAAATAGACTGCGAGCACGTACAGAGTGGTTTCAGTACTGCCGCTCATCACAGCGGCCAGACGGGCCTGATACGAATCAGCGCCGTGAGCTGCAATGATCTCTCCAAGTATTCCGAGAGAGGCCCCGCCCGACAACGGTCTCATGAGGGCCAAGCTGAGAACATCGGGCGAAAGCCCCACAGAGGCCATGATCTCCGGCTGGAATCGCTCTATCAAGTCCATTGCCCCGGAAGACCTGAACATACCCACAGCCACCAGTATTGCAACAAGATAGGGAATGATCCGAACGGCTACTTCGAATCCTTCTTTGGCGCCATCCACAAAACATTCGAACACCTTGACGCCCTTGAAGAACCCATAGAGAGGGATTCCTACCAGGAAACCGAGGAATATCAAGTTTGACGCGAGGGCGGAAAATTCAGGCAGCCCCTTCATCGTCTTGGCCTTTCTCCTGAGCAACGCGAAATCCGCGCACCCGGGACAGCATGCGAGCCGCCATGATTCCCGTTACTGTGGAAGCGCAGGTGGCCAGGATCGCGGGAAACACTATTATCGTAGGGTCGGCCGCGCCCCCGGCCGCCAACAAAGCGATCGCACCCGCGGGAATGATTTGAACGCTGGACGTGTTGATGGCCAGGAACATGCACATTTCGTCGGTCGCGGTTCCAGGGTGTCGGTTCAAGGTCTCCAGATCCTTCATTGCCCTTATTCCAAGGGGAGTCGCAGCGTTATTCAGACCGAACATGTTGGCGACAATGTTCATTGCCATGCTTCCCAAAGCCGGGTGAACCGCAGGTATTTTGGGAAAAAGGAAGCGCAGTACAGGGGCAATCAGTCTGGTGAAGCGCTCCACGAGTCCACTCTGCTCGGCAATTTTCATCATTCCCAACCACAGGGCCATGACGCCGGTAAACCCCAGCGCAAGCTTGAATCCTGCGCCCGCTGATTCCGTCACTGCTCCAACGACTTTGCCGAGGTTCCCCGTCATCATCGCAACAGCAACAGAGCCTACCAGAAGAAACAGCCAGACAATGTTCAACATGTCATTGCACCCCACTGAACTTGCTTTGAATCATGACTGGAATATTTGATACCCAAATTGAGCGATTCAAGCTGATGTCATTGCGAGGAGCGAAGCGACGAAGCAATCGCCGGCCTTTGGGTCTTCCACCCAACGACATTGCTTCGCTGCGCTCGCAATGACAGATACTTCAGGTACTTGCTCGTTGGATGAACCAAGAACCGCACAGATTAGGGTGAAAAGAGCACAGGGCCGCCGGAAAGAACTGCTACGCCTTGCTCTTAACGAATGAGACACTACTGATCGGAATAGTGTAGTGAGAATCGCCGGATTTGATTCCTAAGAACCCGCCTTCATTCCACAACAGGGTTCCGCTTACCAGCGTATCGGACCCCAGAAGCGAGACTTCGACCACAGCCTTGGAGGAAACCAACTTCTGAAGGAAGCCGCTGCTCTGGGGGACCTGCCTCGCAGGAGACACGGCTCCGCCTGTTACGAACGGTTCCTCATCGATCGGAGTAATAACGGGGGGGGGGGCAGGGGGTTGTCTACGGATAGGCTCGGGACGTACGACCTCCGTCAGCGGCGTGACTTCGTAGTCATCGTCGCTGATCAACTCACCGCCTTCATTCACCGCGCCGGTAGTCACAGGGGGCCGTCTGGAGGCGGGCTCTTCAACCACGGCAGTTCCAGTCATGGAGATGTCATCGATTAGCTCGTCAATTATGGTTTCGTCCAGGACCAGCGATTCGACCGTTGAACCTTCCATCATGCCGGGCACTTCAGCGCCGCCGTCCACTGTATGGGGAGGCATTGACGGGGACCCGGGAGTCTGTCCTGCGGGCCGACCGGCCGGGCTGACTCCGGTGGTTACAGTTTCAATCCGTTCACCCAGATTCTCGAAGTCCTCCATCGTGTAACGGAAACTCGTGTTGATAAACTTTACGTCACAGTTCAGCAGTTGGCTCGGGACCTTTGTGTTGACCGTTTCGGGCAACCTGAGCGTTGTGTCGATCTCGGCCTCGGTGTCACAATTGAGGAAGTTGCAGATGTTCTTGAGGACACCTTCGACCTTCTCGGCATCTTCGACTTTGTCTGTTTCCCGCAGCAGCCAATAGAGGTGCGCTCCTCGACCCGACTCGACTATTATGGAAGGGGTCTTGGGAAAGACCCGGATGGCCTTTGCCGCGTGCTGGGGACTGTCGAAAACATGTTCCCTGTGCTCATGGCCTTCCCGGCCGATGTCCAGATTGGCCCACAGGGCAACCATATGGTGAACGTGCTCTTTTTCCGCCTTCATTCTCTCGCGAGGGGTAATTCCAAAATAGACGTCCCGTTCGTCCCCGTAATACTCTTTGGCCAAGATCTCAATATTGGGAAAGTAACGGGTACTCATCTTCGGATCACCGCGCTTAAAACTCTTGACGAGTATGAATCCTCGATGCTCCTTGTAGTAGTCTCCGAAAAGGGCCTCAAGAAAGTCTTTGCGCGTGAACTTCGAAATCATAAGAGAACCTTGCCATTCAAAGTTGCAGGGGGACTTGGAACCTATTCTATTATCCGCTTCGACATATGTCAATCATAGGTTGAGGTGGAGTTTTCCCCAAGAAGAACGGAATGCTCGTTGACACAGACCTCTCTCGCGGCAAATCCGGATTACAATAATATTCGCGGCATGGTGTTATTTCGCGACAAGCCCATAGTTTCCTCACATGCCTGATATCTCACTTGTCCCGGACACGCGCTCCTTACTTTTTCTTTCTCTTCTTGGCAGGTTTCTTTTCCTTGTCTTTCGCTGCCTTCATTTGTTTGGCTCTCGCAAGATTCTCCCGAATCACCTCATCTTCGGGCAGCAGCTTCGCAGCCTTGGTCAGCAAACGGAGTTCCGCTTTCGTGTCCCCTTTCTTCCCCAAGGAAACAGCGTAGTCGTTGTAAGACATGGCAAGCGCTGCTTTGATTTCATCGTTCGAGGGCGCCATCTTTACGGCTTTGGCCAGGAGGCGCACCTCCATCTGCGGCTTCCCCTCTTCGCCCAGCTTGAGGGCCCTGTTGTGATACAGGACGGCCAAGCTGCTCTTGACGGCGCTGTTGCCGGGATCTGTTTTGAGCGCCTGTTCAAGGAGTTCCATTGCTTTCCTGTTCTGTCCGCTCCCCGCTAGGTTCATGGCCTTCCTGTGAATCAATTGCGCAAGATTGTTCCGGGCCGCGCGGTTCTTGGGATCGAGCTTCAAGGACAATTGCAGTTTGGCAATCCTTTCAGAAGGTTTGAGCCCCGTTCCTTTGGCCACGGCATAATTGTTGTAAGCAGCAGCGAGGTTCTTCCGGGTCACCGGATCTTGGGGGAAAATTCCCGATGATTCCTTGAGCAATGCTATCTGTGCGGGCAGATCACCTTGGTTGCCCTTGAGAACCGCCAGGTTGGACAGTGCCGTGGCTAGACTTTTCGCGATCATCTCATCTTCAGGCGCAAGTTTTCGGGCCTTTCTCAAGAGATCGGTCTCTTCCTGAATGTTTCCGAGCTTTCCCTTGGCCGGCGCGAGGTTGTAGTATGCGGTTGCCAGGTTCTTCCGAAGCTTTTCGTTTCCCGCGTCCAGGGCCGCAGCACGCTCCAGTTCGGCCACCTCTTGCTCATGGTTCCCCTTTTTGCCTTTGAAAACCGCGGAATTGTTCAGTAGCGCGGCCAGTGTCTTCTGAGCCGATTTCTGATTGGGATCGATTTTCAGGACCATCTCAACAAACTTTATCTTTTCTTGCAGGGGAAGGACCTTCCCGGGGAGGGGGATCGCGCTCAACACTGCAGTTATGAAATTGGATTTGACATCCTTGTCTCCGGGGGCCAACTGCAAGGCCCTTTGCATGGACTTCAGGCCTTTTCGGTAGTTCTTTTTGCGGTTGAGCCGTATACCCAGGTTGTTGTGAGCCACTGCCAGCACATTGGCGAATTTGGCGTTGTTTGGGTCAAGTTTTACTGCCATTTCAAGGGCTACCACGGCCTGACTCGGCCTGCCCAGTGAAAGCAGATGGCTCCCGCGGAAAAATGCGTTTTCCGCGTTCACCTTATCTGAAGGTCCCACCCCGTACGCGGCGCCTGTCGCAATACATAGGAAAACAACCACAATGCTCACAGCAAACGCGCAATGACTTTTCGAGCGAACAACGGTCATGACCGACCTCCTCTGTACACGACACCACCCTCGTCTCGGGCCGAGCGCGGCCGTCAATGCTTCCGAAGCACACATATCACGAGGAACGTGACCGGGTCAACGCCACGGCGCCTGTTGCAGCATTGGTAACCATTCACATCCGCGGGGGCGCCGGCAGGATGTCATTGCGAGCGCAGGGAAGTGTGAAGACCCCCTCACCCCAGCCCTCTCCCCCATTTTGGGGGAGAGGGCTGGGGTGAGGGCTTTCCGGATAACCGGCGCCCCACATATTTGCGCAGCACCCCTCGCAATGACACTGGCGATAGGAGGATCTGCCCCCCGAAACTCAATGCTCACCGGCGTTGCGGCTTACCCCTTGACAAACACTGGCTTTGAGGTTATTTGACACACTTTGAAGTCAGGGATCGAGGAGGAACACTGATGATTGAAGTGGAGCGACTGACCAAGTACTATGGTCGGTTTGCCGCTATCAAGGACGTCAGCTTCCGGGTCGAATCAGGGGAGATCGTCGGTTTCTTGGGAGTGAACGGGGCAGGAAAGACCACGACCATTCGTATTCTGACATGCTTCACCCCGGCCTCGGCCGGCAAGGCGCGTGTCCTGGGATTGGACGCTGCTTCGGATTCACTGGAGATCCGCAAGAAGGTAGGATACCTCCCGGAAACCGTGCCGCTCTATCCGTGGATGCGTGTGCAAGGGTATCTGAATTTTGTGGCCAAGGCCAAGGGCATTCCGTCCTCAGGGCGTTCCAGTGAAATTGAGCGGGCCACAGGTGCGGTCGGCCTTGACCGGGTTACCGGAAAAGTCATAAAGACCCTTTCAAAAGGGTTCCGGCAAAGGGTGGGCCTGGCTCAGGCGATTCTGGGAGACCCCCCGGTGCTGATACTGGACGAACCCACCATCGGTCTGGACCCAAGGCAGATTCGGGAGATCCGACACCTGATAAGGGGCTTTGCTCAGGATCACACTGTGATGCTGTCCACCCACATCTTGCCTGAAGTGAGTCAAGTTTGCGACCGAGTGATAATCATCAACGAAGGGTCCGTGGTTGCGCAAGGCACACCGACAAACCTGGCAAACAGCTTCCGGAAAACCTCTCGATGCCGGGTAGTCCTCAAGGGACCGGAAAGCGAAGCCGTCAATCTTCTGTCCGGTATGGACCACGTCCTGAGCGTCGATTCTTCGGAAGCATCCGGGGATGGGGAGGTTAAGCTTACCATTGAGACTTCTCCTGACACGGATGTGCGTGCGAATGTGGGCAGGCTGGCCTATGAAAAAGGATGGGATCTGCTGGAATTGCGGGGCCTCGACGCCACCCTGGAGGATGTGTTCATCAGCCTGGTAACAGGGGAAGCAGAAGAAGCTCCCACCGCGGAAGATCTTGAGGAAACGGAGGTGCAGTCATGAGAGGATGGTATGCCGTTTTCTCAAAGGAGATGGCGAATTTCTTCGTGTCTCCCATCGCCTACGTGGTGATTGTAATGTTTCTGGCCATATCAGGGTTTTTCTTTTTCGCCAACATTTCCTATATGAGCATAAGGAGCCTTCAGGCGGCCAACAACCCAATGCTCGCCCAATATCTGAACCTGCACACCATGGTAGTGCAGCCCCTTCTGGGAAATATGGGTGTTGTGCTCCTTCTCGTGATGCCCCTTATAACAATGCGCCTCTTTGCCGAGGAGAAACGTTCCGGGACCATAGAACTGCTGCTTACGTTTCCAATTACGGATTTGGCTGTACTGGCGGGGAAATTCATGGCCTCTGTGTGTTTGCTGCTCGTAATGGTAGCGGGGACCATCACCTTCCCTCTGATCCTTGCCTCTGTCGCTAATCCCGACTGGGGCCCTCTTCTTACGGGATATCTCGGGTTGATCCTGATGGGAGGAGCGTTCATTGCCTTGGGCATGTTCATTTCATCGCTGACCGAGAACCAGATAATTGCCGGAATGGTCTCGTTCGGAGTGGCTCTTATGTTCTGGATAGTCAGTTGGATTGTCCCGTTGGTTGAAGGCGGTGTGGGAACCGTTGTGAGACAAGTGTCCATTTTGGAACATCTTGATTCATTCAATAAGGGGATTCTCTCCCTGAGCGACATGTCCTATTTTGTCCTTTTCATAGCGTTTTTCCTCTTTGTTACCTTGCGATCTCTGGAAACCCACAGGTGGAGGGGTTAGCCGGCATGACGAAAGAAGAATCATACAAGAAGCTTGTTCTCGGAGGCGGCACGGTTGTCGGAATAGCGATCTTTCTGGCGATCACGTTCCTTGTGCAGTTCATCACGCTACAGCATCCCAAGAGATGGGATGTCACGCGGGTGGGGAAATACACCCTGGCGCCCCAGAGCACAAAGGTGCTGGACAAGTACAAGAAAATGAACATCCCAATCGAGGTGCTCGCTTTCTTTGGTCCTCAAGACAAGGCCGTGGCCGGGGATCTGCTGGACCAGTACCGAGATATGAACAGTGACCTTCAGTACAAGCTGATCGATCCGGACAAGCAGCGGGCGCTGGCGGTCCAAAACAAGGTGGAAGCTTATCCCACCCTGGTGATCAAAGCCGGAGACAAGGTGGAGAGGATCACCACGATCGATGAAGAGACCTTCACCAACGCGTTGGTAAAGCTGCTCAGAGAAGAGATCAAGAAGGTCTATGTTCTCAAGGGACACGGGGAACCGGCTACGGACGACAAGAATCCGACTGGATTCGATCAAGCCAAGGCCCAGATTGAGAAGCAGAACTACAAGGTTGAGGATGTGCTCCTGCTTCGGGCGCCGTCCGTTCCTGACGATGCTGCCATGCTGATCGTGGCCGGCCCAAAGACCGATCCAATGGAAGGCGAACTGGAATCCATACGCAAATACCTCAAGCGCGGGGGAAAGCTCATGGTGCTCCTGACTCCTTTCGAGACGCCCAAGCTGGCAAGTTTCCTCAAGGAATATGGATTCGTCACAGCAGACGATATAGTGGTTGACAGGATGAGCCGCGTCCTGGGCGGTGACTATCTTATGCCGGTGATCACTTCATATGTGAAGTTTCCCATTACCAAGAACTTCAATGTAGCGTCTATCATGCCCATGAGTCGGTCCGTACGTGTTTCGAGGGAACTCAGGCCTCACATAGAATCCAAGGAGTTGGCGTTCACAAGTCCGGTCTCGTGGACTATCAACGAGGAGCAACTCAAGTCGGGGAACGCCAACTTTGACGAAAAAACGGGCACAAAGGGCCCGATCCCGGTGATGGCCGTCTCAACGTACACCAATGTCGCTGCGCCGAACAAGAAGCTGGATGCCGTAAAGGGACCGGACATGAAGCCCGCCAAGAAAACCACGCGGCCCAACGATACGTCGAAGGAATTTGACCACGAACCGAATCTAGAACCCAACAAGGCTCGCATCGTGGTTTTCGGGAGTTCGCAATTCGCTTCGAACAGATTCTTCAAGATCCAGGGCAACAGTGACCTTTTCATGAATACCGTCTCATGGCTGGCTGAGGAGGAAGACCTGATCGCAATTCGCCCCAAGTCTGAGAAGGCCGGGCCGTTGGTGCTGACCTCCCGTGAATCGACCATGATCTTCGTTGTAGTGCTCATGGTGGTTCCCATCGCCTGGATCATTGCAGGAATTTTCGTTTACACCTTGAGGAAACGAACAGCCTTGGTGTGAGACGAGACAGAATCTTCGCCCCAAGTGGCGCCCGAGCGGCCGACCGCTCCTTGGATTCAACAGTGTGATACCAAGTTGCGTTCAAAGAAATACAGTGTACAGGTGAGGGACCGAGTCTCAAAATCCCCCCTAACCCCCCTTTTTCAAAGGGGGGCAGGGGGGATTTCTCCCTTCCGGACTTGAACCATATGTTCCCTCTTTGAAAGCGCATTGGTGTGACTCGATAGCGGAAAGGTTAGGGGAATGAAATCTTCCAAGGTAGCTATATATTTGCTCATCCTGGCGGTCCTGGCCGCATATGTGTATGTGGTCGAGATACGACAGAAGGAGCGGCTGGATGCCGCGAAGCAAAAGGCCGAGAAGCTGGTTCATCTTGACAAACAGTTGATTACATCGTTAGTGCTCGAATCTGAGAAAAAGGGTGAGATTGAGTTGAAAAAGCCTGCCGGCGCTTGGGTGATGTCCGCGCCGGTAAAGACCAAAGCGGATGAGCACGCGGTAGAAGGTCTACTTACTACCATTTCAGGCGCGGCTCGAGAAAAGCTGATTCTGGAAAAGGACGTAAAGTGGAGTGACTACGGTCTGGCAAAGCCATCCTTTACCGTGACCGTCGGAACAAAGAAAGGGGCTGTTCGAATCTTCTTCGGGAATCAGAACCCCTCCAAGTCGTCGTATTATGTGCGGGTGGACAAATCTCCCGAACTTCTCCTGGTGGCGGATACGTTGAAAAACGCTCTTAACAAGAGCGTGCTGGACCTCAGGGACAAGACGGTCATCTCCCGCGCGCCTGCGGACATTGACCGCCTTGTGATCAATCGCGAGGGCAAAGAAACTGAGTTCAAGCGCGAAGCAGAGAACAAGTGGGTGATGGTCAAGCCGGAACAGATCCGAGTGAAAGCGCAGATTGTCAATCAGAACCTCCGGGTCCTTACGAATCTCAGGGCCGGCGACATTATTGACTCGCCCGAGAAGGATGGTGATCCCTACGGACTGAAGAAACCGACTCAAACGATCCTCCTTGCCGGGAGCAAGCCCGATCAGGCGCTGGTATTGGGCAATGCGGCAAAGAAGGACGGTGAATCCGCGTCCTCCAACGACGTGTACGCTCGCGTGAAAGGGCGTGACGCTGTCTACGTCATTGACAAGCGTGCCCTGGCGCGCGTCCAAACCGATCCGAAACAGATCCAAGACCGTTCCCTTCTGCAGTTGAGCCCTGCTGATGTCAGTAAGTTCGAGATTGAGATCGATGGGAAGAAATGGGAAGCTTCGCGGGAAAAGGGCGGAAAGTGGCGTGTGTCCAAGCCGGAGAAGCGCGAGAATATTGAGAACTGGCCGGTGACGCGGCTGCTATGGGGATTGAAGGACCTGCAGTGGAAATCCATCGAGAAAGGGGCCGGCAACCTCTCACAATATCATTTGGACAAGCCCAATCTGGTGGTGTCTCTATACAAGGAGGGCGAAAACGCTCGAATTCTGCTCAAAGCAGGCTGGTCCGAGACGGCCGGTTCGGAAAAGAAGACCGACAAGGCAAGAGATGACGTGCAGCCGAGCGCCAAGAAAGAGCCGAAACAGGCCGACGCGCGTGTCACACCTGAAAAGGTTTACGCTGTGGTTGAGCCGCATGAGGAAAAAGATGCAGTGTTCGAGCTGGACCCGGGATTTGTCCAACGCCTGAGGTCGGGCCTGAAGGACCTGCTGAAGACCAAGTGATTACGGGAGTAGCCAGCGTTTGCAGCCATACGGGAAGGGGCGTGTAGCGAATCGTAAAGCTTGAGTTTTTGGTGGAGCGACAAGAACGGCCACGTTCCGGCGTCCAGCGTTAGACAAGAGGGCGCACACACAGGTGCGCGCCGTACACTCTGCCCCGACACAGGCCTAAGGGCTTGTCAGAAAATAAACGTCTCAATTCCCACTGTGTCGTCACACCGGCGAACCCCGGATCGGTGTCCGGGGCAGGCTCTGTGTGTCTGCCCTCACCTTTGAAGACCCCCGAAACTGAAGGCTTGCAGCGAATCCCGGCAGGAGCTTGAAAAGCCTGTGGTAAGCTGATATTCTGCACAATGTAGTCGAATGCCAAAACGAAAACACCGGGAGGAAATGGGATGAGACCGTACTTCGAGAAAATGCCTGAGATCGGCAAGCCGCTTACAGAGAAGAAAATCAAGGAAACAGAAGAAAACGTAGTCAAAATAATGGAAGTGGAGCGGGAAATAGCGGAAGAGGTGGAGAAGGTCAAGAACGCGGGCCTGCCGACAGAGAAAGTCAACAAGCGCGGTCAGCTCACCATATGGCAGCGACTCGAGTATTTGCTCGATCCCGGAACCTGGAATCCTCTTCATTCCATCTTCAATCCCGCGGACAATGAAGAGGGAACCACGAGCATAGTGGACGGACTGGGGAGAATCAAAGGCAAGTGGGCAGTCGTCATCGGATTCGACAACAAAGTCATGGCAGGGGCCTGGGTGTCGGGACAGTCCGAAAACGTGCTGAGGGCGACGGACCTGGCAAAGCGTCTCCGGATTCCGCTCGTCTGGCTGGTGAACTGCTCCGGGGTGAAGCTCACCGAACAGCAGGAAGTATATCCGGACCGAAGGGGAGGGGGTGCCACCTTCTTCCGGCACGCGGAGTTGGAAAAGCTGGGAATTCCCGTATTGGCAGGTATTTACGGCACGAATCCCGCCGGCGGGGGCTATCACGGAATCAGCCCGACAATCCTTTTCGCGCACGAGAACTGCAATATCGCAGTCGGCGGTGGGGGTATCGTCAGCGGAATGAGCCCCAAGGGCTCCTTTGACGAGGACGGAGCGGAACAGCTTATCGACGCAACACGGCATTTCAAAGAGGAACCTCCCGGCAGCGTCAAGGTTCACTATGATTCCACCGGCTTTTTTAAAGCGGTCTTTGAAACGGAAGAGGCCGTGCTGGACGCTCTCAAGGATTACATGGAAGCGGTCCCCGCGTACCATCCCAAGTTTTTCAGAGTGGCCGCGCCGGCAGAGCCCAAACTCGCCGGCGAAGACCTGAACAGGATTGTCCCCTGTAATCAGAAGATGGTGTACAGCTTTGAAGAAGTATTGGCGCGCCTCACCGACAACAGCGAACACATGGAGTTCAGACCCGAGTACGGGCCCGAGGCGTACACAGGCCTGGTCAAGCTGGACGGTTTTCTCGTGGGAGTCATCGCGAACAAGCAGGGATTTCTGGGAATGGAGTATCCCGAGTACGCTCCTTATCCGGGAATAGGCGGTAAGCTCTACCGACAGGGTTTGATCAAGATGAACGAATTCGTTAGTCTATGCGGTCGTGACAGGGTGCCGATAGTGTGGTTCCAGGACACGTCGGGCATAGACGTCGGTGACATAGCGGAGAAAGCCGAACTGCTGGGACTCGGCCAGTCCTTGATCTACTCTATTGAACAGACCGATGTGCCCATGATGCTCGTGGTGCTGAGAAAAGGAACAGCGGCCGCGCATTACATCATGGGTGGACCTACGGCGAATAACCATTGCGCGTTTACGCTGGGGACTCCCACCTCAGAGATATACGTCATGCACGGAGAAACCGCGTCCGCTGCTTCGTTTGCGCGCAGGCTGGTCAAGGAAAAGGACGCTGGTCGACCTCTGCAACCGGTCATCGACAAGATGAACGCCCTGGCTCAGCAGTACCACGATCAATCAAGGCCGGTATACTGCGCAAAGAGAGGATTCGTCGACGAGGTGGTTCCTTTCACCCGGATGCGGTCGTACTTGACGGCATTTGCAGGCAGTGTGTATCAGAATCCGAATTCCATTTGCCCGCATCATCAGATGATGCTGCCCCGGATAATCAAAGGATAGTTTGACGACCCGGCGCGCCTTCTTCGTGCGTGAAAGTTGGCGCCACGAGGGAGACGGATGCGCGAGAGCCTGAAACGCGAGTTCATTGACATATTAGGCGCGGACAGAGTCACAGACAGCCCGGAGGATCTTGTCGCGTACTCCTATGACGGGTACACTGTGGAACACTGTCCGGATCTCGTTCTCTTCCCGGAATCAACGGCTGATGTGGCAGCGGTGATGGAGATTGCACATCGGGAAGAGATTCCGGTGACTCCTCGGGGATCCGGGACGAACATAGCCGGGGAGAGCATTCCGTTGAAGAGCGGGATCGTTGTGGCTCTCAGTCGTATGGACAAGATCGTTTCCATCGACAAGGCCAATCTCACCGCCACTGTGGAACCCGGGGTGGTCAACTACGCTTTGCAGCAGGCCGCGGCGCAGCACAGCCTTATGTATCCGCCTGACCCCGCGTCTTGGATGGCTGCCGGCATAGGTGGGAACGTGGCTACCAACGCGGGAGGCCCCAAGACCGCCAAATACGGTGTCACCCGTGATTATCTCCTGGGTCTGACCGTCGTGCTCGCTGACGGGAAGATTCTGAACACGCATAGGACACAGGGGAAAAGCGGCTTCGGGTACGATCTCACCGATCTGATGTGCGGATCCGAAGGAACGCTGGGCATCATCACGGAAATCACGGTCCGTCTCATTCCCGCTCCTGCCAGGACGCGCACCTTGCGCGCGAGTTTCCGGAGCCTCGACGACTGTGGAAAGGCCGTTGCAGCCATAATTAGAGAAGGGATAGTCCCGGTGGCCCTGGAACTCATGGACAAGGTGATTGTAGCGGCCGTGGAATCGGTGGCCCACATGGACCTGCCGATCGACGCGGAAGGAATGCTCCTTATCGAACTGGACGGGGAAGAGGAGGCTTTGGATGCCCAGATCAAGACCATCGAGGCGGTCCTCCAGGAAAACAACGCTTCGGAAATAATCGCGGCCCGTGACGAGAAGCATGCGGAGGCTCTGTGGCGAGCACGGAGGGCGGCTTTCGCTGCAATGGCCGGTCTGAGGCCGAATACCGTGACCGAGGACGCTACCGCGCCGGTGTCCAGCTTGGCGCACATGATCCGCAAGACCAGAGAGATAGGGGAGCGGTATCAACTCCAAATCGGGGTGTTGGCCCATGCGGGCGACGGCAACCTGCATCCCCTGATATGCTTCGACCAACGTGACAGCGCCGAGGTTGAGAGAGTCGAGGCCGCGTCGGAGGAAATATTCCGTGAAGCCCTGGCAGTCGGGGGCACTCTTTCCGGGGAGCACGGGATCGGTCTGGCCAAGTCGCGGTTTCTTCACCTGCAATTGGACAATGTGGCTATGAGTGTTACCCGGAGCGTAAAAACAGCACTGGACCCGATCGGAATATTGAATCCGGGTAAGTTCGTCTGAACCGCCGGCGAAAGGTGAATCGACGGCAGCTCGGACATTGCAACGAGACCAGACAAGGAAGGGGTTTGACAGATGAAAGTGAATCCTCCGAAGGTGATCATCTGGTGGATATCATGCGCTTGCGCTGCAATCGGGGTATTGTCCGCTTTGAAGATCATCATTGTTCCTGCCCTTACGCCGTACCTTTTCTGGGTGGTGGTGCTGGGCCTGATCCTTCTGCTCTTGGCCACGGTTCTGCCCGGGTTATAAGGGGAGCAGTCATGTAGCCGAGGCATCGAACCTCTTGTTGTTTCGGTACCCGGACGTAACCATTCAGTCTTTGGAGGGGCGACGGGAACGACCACGTTCCTAACGGATGGCAAGAGGGCGCACACACAGGTGCGCGCCGTACACTCTGCCCCACGACGGGTCTGGGCTCAGACGTAGGGGCAGACCCCGGATCGGAGTCCGGGGCAGGCTATATGTGTCTGCCCTTACCTTCAAAGCCCCCCGAAACTGAATGGTAACGGCCCGACAGTCTTTTTGCTTGCCAGTAGCGATCTTTCCGTATAGGTTCTTGCCAGAACGCTTTAGTTCAATTCAATCAAACGGAAGGGGTAGGGACAATGAAACTGAATGCGCCCAAGACGATCACATGGATCATATGTGTCATCTGCGCCGTAATCGGAATCTTGGCGGCGTTGAACATCTTTGTGCTGCCGTTCCTGGCGGCCTACGTTCTGTGGATTGTTATCGGAGGTCTGGTGCTACTCCTCCTGGCAACCCTGCTTCCAGGCTTGTAGACCCTGACGCAGGGAAGCTCATACTGAGCCTTTTCCATGAGCGGGGGCACCGAGTGCAGCGCTGCGGTGCTAGTGTGTGCCCGATGCCCCAAGAAGCTCAGACTTTAGTGTTCAGGGCTTCGATGGGATCAAGCTGTGCCGCCTTCCACGCTGGATAAATGCCGAAGATTATTCCAATGGCGACAGAGAAGGCCAGCGAGACAGCCATGTATTCCACTACGAAAGCCACGGGCATTCCGCTGATTTCGCCGATCGCTTTTCCAACGGTCACACCCAAGAGCAGCCCCAGCAACCCTCCTAGAATTCCCATGAACGAGGACTCAATCAGAAATTGAACCAGAATGTCTTTTCTCCGGGCTCCCACGGCTCTACGTATTCCGATTTCCCCCACCCTTTCCCTCACAGATAGGAGCATCACGCCAAGTATCCCCACACCGCCTATCAGCAACGAGATCAAAGCGATACCAGCCACCAGAACGCTGAATGTCCTGGCAATCGAGGTTTCCGCGTCTATTACGTCAGCCTGATTCTGGATCGTGAAATCATCTTCCTTCCCTTCTGGCAACCGATGTCGCTCCCTCAGCAGCCACCGGATCTGTTCTTCCGCCTTACGAATCTCCTCGAATCTCTTGGCCTCGACGTAGATGTTGCTCAAGTGCGTTAAGTTCATGAGCCGACTTAAGGCTGTTCGCAAGGGAATGAAGATCTGGTCGTCCTCGTCTTCTCCCTGAATTTCGCCTTTGGATCCGGTTACCCCTATCACGCGGAATGATACCTTTCCGATTCTGAAAGATTCACCGATTGGGTCCCGTCCTGAGAAGAGGTTCTGAACTACCGTAGGTCCGACAACACAAACCCGTGCCATGGTCCTGTTTTCGTCGTGGCTGAAGAAAGAACCGGATCGAATTGAGAGGTTACGCACCATCCGGAAAGCTGGAAGGGTTCCGACAATCTTCGTTGTGTAAGAGATACTCTCGTATTTTACCGGGAGTTTCTTCCAGTGAACGGGAGCCACCCGTTTCACGGCATCACATTCCTCCTCAATGGCCCTGGAATCCTTTCGGGTAAGGTTTGTCATGATGATCAACTTGCCTTGTCTGCCCTTGAGAGCGCTGGATCGACCGGCGTTGACGATCAAGAGGTTCGACCCCATCCCCTGAATCTGTTCCATTACGGCACGCTCGGCGCCCCTGCCGACCCCGACCATGGTGATGACCGCGGCTACGCCGATCATGACGGCCGACAGTGCCAACACTACTCTCATACGGTGAGCCGTAAGGGATCTTATGGCGATTCGTGTCCCCCGAAAGGGTTTCATATGGCCTCTCCGGAAAAGCGTACCTAAGCGACTCTTCTACGAGCATGACGCAGCCAACGGTCCTCGTGGCCCAGGATTCGAGGGCCGGCTACTTTACTGCAACGCATCCACGGGGTTCAGTCCGGCGGCTTTCCTGGCAGGTTGGATGCCTGCAAGGAGCCCGACCAGCAGTGCGCTCAGCAGCCCCAAGGCAATGGGTTGCCACATAAGCGTTGAAGGCGCTCTCATAAAGAATGAGAGACCCTTGAGCCCTAGGAGTCCCAGTATGCTCCCAATGATTCCGCCCCCTATTGCGACAAAAAGGGATTCTATGAGGAATTGAATCAGAATATCCTGTTTTCTTGCTCCAACGGCCCTGCGAATTCCTATCTCCGCTCTTCTTTCGTTGACGCCGACAAACATGATGTTTGCGATGACGATTGCGCCTACGACAAGTGATATTGCTGAAACAAGGACCAAAAAGAGCGTGAATGATGAAGAAACTTTGGAGGCCATCGCCATGACCTGTTTCGGGGTCGTTATGGTGAAATCATCCGCCATTCCATCCTGAAGATGGTGCCTCTCTCTGAGGAGCGGGCGCAGATCCTTGATCGTGGCGTCCAGTTGTGTTGGATCTTTAAGAGCAACCTTGATCATAACCAGGTGATCATGGTTGAAAACTCTCTTCTGCCCGGTAGACAGGGGAATGAGGATTCGCCCGTCCATGTCCACTCCAACGGGAGAGGTTCCTCTCTTTTCAAGAATTCCTATGACCTTGAATGGCAGGTTGTTGATGAGTATCTGCTCGCCGATGGGGTCCTGGTCTTCAAAAAGGTCTTTGACCATTGTTTTGCCTATAACCGCGACTCTGGCGAGGCGAGAAATATCTTCGTCGGAGATAAACCTTCCCCGCGCCGTATGGGTCTTCCATACTGAGGTCCAGTTGGGATTGGCACAGACGAGGATGGCATAAGAACTGAGGCTTCCGCGCTTGACCGAAACATCCCGGCGATTGATCTGGGGAGTGACCTCCCTTACGTTACTAAGTTCGGCTTCTATGGCCTCAGCGTCTTTCACTGTGAGAGTGGTTACGTCCAGGGTTCTGAAGACACCGAGCTTTTTTCCGGAGCCGGCGTGGACGACAAACTGGTCGAATCCAAATTTGCCGACTTTCTTCATGACTTTTGCCTTGGCTCCAAGGACGGAGGAGACGATTATGGTAAGGGTGGCGACCCCTATTATGATCCCGATCATCATCAGGAAGGTGCGGCTCTTGTTGTCCCCCATTGCCGCGACAGCCTGTTTCCCCATCCGAAAGAACTTCATTTCGCCACCTCCGCTGAAACAGGATTTGTCGTTCGGTCAGCGACAATCTTGCCGTCCTTCATCTCAATAATGCGATCCGACTGAAGAGCTATCTCTGTGTCATGAGTTACGACCACGAGCGTTCGGCCGTTGCGATGGAGTTCTTTGAAGATTTTCATCACTTCCTTTCCGGATGTGGAATCCAGGTTCCCGGTCGGCTCATCTGCAAAGATGATCCGTGGGTCATTTATCAAGGCCCTCGCGATAGCCACCCGCTGTTGTTGCCCACCCGACAGCTCTCGCGGGAGATGCTCGACTCGATCCCCCAAACCAACGTCGTTCAAAGCAGCGATCGCCTTTTCTCTCATGTTGGAATCCGTATCACTGTAAATGAGGGGCAGTGTCACATTTTCCCAAGCCTTCATTCTGGGCAAGAGGTGAAAGGACTGGAAGACAAACCCTATTTTCTTGTTCCTTGTGGTTGAAAGCTCGTCGTCATCCATTCCCTCCACAGAGACACCATCCAAGGTGTAGGCGCCGCTCGTGGGTTTGTCAAGACACCCCAGTATGTTCAATAACGTGCTCTTGCCCATCCCTGATGGCGCCATTATGGAGACGAACTCTCCTTCACTGATTTTGAAACAAATGTCTTCAAGAACGCTCATTTCCTGGTTATCCTTCACGTACACTTTTGAAAGGCCGTCGACCTCTATCATCAATTTCCTCCTTGCAATGCCATTTCATCGGACACTTCGCCTATAATCACAGAATCTCTTTCCGTAAGACCCTCAAGAATTTCGGTGTAAGAAGAGCTCTTCCAGCCGGTCTTTACATAACGTTTTTGGGGTGTTGCGCTGACCAACAAATAAACAAATCTCTTTCCTCCTTCTCGGCGGAGAGCCCTGTTGGGGACGGTCAGGACGCTTTTTCGCTTATCCAGATAAACGAGGACGTCGGCCGTCATGTCGGGCCTCAATTTCTCATCCCTATTGTCCACGCTGACAGTGGTGATGTAGTAAACAACATTGTCCTGGATGGAGGCCGAAGGATAAACCGACGTAACCTTCCCTTTGAAATCGGCTCCCGGGTACGAGGCAACAGTGAAAACTGCTTCCTGCCCTGTTCGAACATTGCCGATGTCGTTCTCGTCCACATATGCCCAGACCTCCAGGCGGCTCAGGTCTATGATTTTCATGAAAGTGGGAGCATTCAATCCAGTCGTCACCGTCTCGCCCTGAATAGTGTTGACAGATGCCACAGTGCCGTCAATGGGAGCCGTGAGGGTGGCGTAGGAGAGTTGAGTCTTTGCGATAGCCAATTCAGCTTTGGCCTTTTCCACTCTGGCCTTCGCGACCTCATATCGAGATGTGGTCGTGTCGAACCGCTGTGATGATATTGTATTCTTTTCAGCAAGTTGGCTGTCGCGGGCAAGATCCTTTCTCAGGCGCTCCGCCTCGGCTTCGGTTTCGGCAAGGACCGCCTCCTGAAGCCTGACCCTTGCCTTGAGGTCTTCCTGTTCCAGCCTTGCTATGATCTGTCCTTTGGATACCCTTTGTCCGACCTTGACGGGCAACTCGACAACCTTTCCCGGAACTCTCGATCCAACCTTGACCTCAGCCCCGACCACAGCCTTGACTATGCCGGTGGCCTGAACGGTTGCTCCAAGGTCTCGACGCTCCACCCCGGCAGCGCGAAACTCTTCTTGTGTCTTGGCCGGAGAGAGAGCACTGTAAGAGTACAGCCCGATTGAGACTACGGTTGCCAAAACGACAAATAGGGCTATCGAGGTCTTGTGCTTCATGCTCGTCCCTCTCGGCATTACCTGCTGGTCTCGGCACGAAACCAGTTTCTACTTTTGTGAGATAGCCCGCCTGGTTTCACGTGAATCGGGAAGACTTGCTCAACGACCGGGCTTCACATCGCCATAAGGCCCTCTGCCACTGCCGGGAGTGCATACCCCGGACGCGGGGCCGCAGTTCCGGATGTACCGCGCAAACTTGTTCCTGGCATCCGGAGGGAGAGATTCAGATATCTTAATTAGTGTACCAATGGTCATTTCACGAATTCGACCATGAAGACGGTTGATCTCCCTGAGTCGCTCCGTTATGGCTTCCACGTCGATACGGTCAACCACGATAGATTCTTTCATTTCGGCTCGGGTGAGATCGAACCTACGTTTCAGATCAATGATTTGAGGCCGCTTTTCGTCTATGAGCCTTATGATCCTAGCCAGTTGATCAGGTGCAAGACCAAGATCCTCCTTCAGGAACTTCTTCATGGGCTTTTGACCCAGCGAGATTTCAACGGGACTCGCTTGGGCCTTTGCCCAAAAAAAGATAAGACTTCCGGCAGTCGCTGCATTGACCGCCAGGGAGAACGCCAGCAGTGTGACCAGGACCGATCTATTCATGGTCTGCCTCCTCCATTGTCTTGCCAAATATGGCTAAAGGCCACGGACTGGCTCTGGGCTCCAATCTCTCCAAGGGTGAACAGATCATAGGACGGCTTCGCTGGACTGACCTTCGCCAATCCCGCTATGTTGTGGCCTGCCAGGCCCCCAATGCAAAGCCCGATCACCAGAATGCCTGTCGTGACTACGGCCCTATAACGGCATGAAAGGAAGCTGATCAGGGCTGAAACCCCGCGGCCGGAATGTTGCCGCATCCTCTCAGAGACAGAGGCGGTGATTCTCTGAGAAAGGAAGTCAGGCACGGGAAGCTCAGGGGACTCATTGAGCAGAGCGCCTACTGCTCTCAATCTTGCTTCCAGGATTTGGCAATGGCGGCAGACTTCAAGATGGCGAAGAAGGTCGGCTTCTCCTTCATTGCTCAACTCACCTTCAAGCCACTTTGAGATTTCGACTGCCCATTTCCGACACCGCATTTCTATAGCCTCCTATTGCTTATACGGGCTCACTCTATGAAACCATGCGGTTGTTCTGAAAGAAAGTTACAACTTCAACAATGTCGCTAAGTTCCGCTTTGCACGTGCAAGGAGGGACTCCACTGAGGAGACGGACTTGCCCAACACCACTGCGACCTCCTTTGTAGACATGTCTTCATAGTATTTCAGGATGATCGCGGCACGTTGTCTTTCCGGAAGATCCTGAAGCAGTTCCAGCATCATTTGTTGTTTCTCTTGGGCTGCCAATCGGTCTTCCTGTGTAGGAGACCCGTTGACAACCATCTCTGGTACAAACGCCTCCTGAGTGGCGTGGTCTCCGAGATGAGGGGTCGTGGATTTGCGGTGAGAATACGGTCTGGCGAGGTCAATGCTGACATTCCGAACGATGGTGAACAGCCAAGTTTTGAATGACCTTCCAGTGGTGTATCTCTTCGCGTGAAAAAATAGACGCAAGAAAGCTTCCTGAGCTACGTCCTCTGCCAGCGACTCGTCGCCCGTATAGCGCACGGAGAACCGATAGATCGAAGGCGAGTAGCGCTCCACAAGAATCCGCAAGGCATTCTCGTCGCCTTGTGCCAGCGCACGTATCAGTTGTTCGTCCGACAGAGATGTCATCTCATCGCTCCAAGGGCCGGCTCAGTGTACCCGCTCGGATTCGTGCAATAATTCACGCTATGCCGGTTTGGCTGGTTGAGAAGTGGGGAGCTTATAGCAAGTGTCAAAGAAGTTGACCGACATTTCATACGGCTTCGCCATCAAATGGGTAATTTGCCTATGTGCGGGCAACACCGTTCAATAAGACAGAACTTTTGGCAACTGCTTTAACATCGTGCCGAAGTGCAATGATTTTCGGAGCGCATCGTCTTGTAAATCCAAACTCCGGTCGGAAGTGGAGACGCGAGCATGGTGTTCCGGTGGGTTGTTCGGCGATTCCGGCTATCAGATCACCCGGGTCCGGGTGAATCTTGGGCTGCCCAAGCAGAGTCGTCGGTATCGGGAATCTGTGTCAACACGGCCAGCGGTACTGCTTCGACCTTGCGGTAGACTTCCGTTGGTTGTTTGGACACCCCATCAACTGTCAGCAGATCCTCAACGCGAATTCCGAAGTGTCTCTCGTTTTCTCTCAGATAAGGGACAATGAGGTCCCAGTCTTCGTCGGTCAATTCTGCGAATTGCCCTCCATTGAGTTGTTCCTGGACCATTGCCTTGTGTGGATCTCGAACGAACAGTGCTCCGCCGGACGCGAGGGAGAATAGGTTTGATCCCGGATAAGGACGCTCACTGAAAGTAATGGCGCCGTCTTCATCCATAGTCAGAGCGTTGACGATCACGAAGCCGCCGCCTTTCAGGGGATCTCCCGCCATGAAACTCTCTGCGAGGAAGTCCAGAGCGGTCCCATTGATTACTACTCTCGGGTTGCCCGCCGCGTTGATGAGGGGCCTGCCTGCCGCGTTTCCGAGTACATATGTGGTCCCGCCTTTTGCGCCGTACATGAAACACTGCCCCGCGTCTCCGTGAATCACGAGCAGACCGCGCTTCATGATTTGGCCTATCTGATCCTGCGCGTTGCCGTGGATGTGGACCTCCATTCCGTCAATCCCGCTGGCCACATAATCCCCCGACGACCCGTACAGGTCGATTCTGACGCCGTCCGTCTGTGGACCGAGTCCGCATGACTCGAACCGTTGTCCCCGAAGGTCGAATAGGATGAACTTCTTCCATCCCAGCCTGAATGCGTCAGCCACGAGCACCGCGTCGCATTCATCACCCTCCGGTTCAAAATCGCAGGCATCAATGACGAGCACACTTTCCACAGCCACGGGAGGCCTCAGTTTCCGTCGGGTTCGGTAGTTCACCAGGCCGTACCGGCCCATGCCTGCAGCGTCGGTTATGGGTGGAAGAGATTTGAATATTCGGTTCAGGCTGAGAGAGACAACGGCAATCAGGGCTGAACGCTTGAGTCCCCCTAGTGGAAAGCGTCTGTCCAATACCAGGGTCAGGCCCTCAATAACGGTTTGCAGCGTTTGATCGTCCCTGGACGCGGCGCGCTCGAGTCTTCCGGTCATCCACCTGAGGGTGTTGTAGTCCCATTGTCTCGTGTGAATGGTGAACAGATCGAGAATCTTATGTGGGTCCCCGAAGCCCAAAGTTTGGGATAATATTGGCTGCAGTTCCGTGTCATAGTTGTCGGGTCTCACAGTCTTGCGGGACATGTCCAGGGGCTTCTTGGCCTCAACCGTGACTTGTCCTCCGAATTTGTCGAAGCAACTAAGATCTCGTTCGCCGGCTTGGTTGGGAGAGACGTTGAAGATGAATGTTCCACCGTCGGAGGCTGAACCACCTCTTGCATTCCAATACTTGTCGGCTACCGGACTGAACCGGGGATCTTCCGATGCCAGGGATCTGAGGGTGGCGTCGATAGCCTGCTTTTCCGAGCAGATCAAGGCAATTTTCACTTCGCCTTCGTAAAGGGCGAAAACCTGGGGTCGGAGCATGGCAGTGTCCGTGATTCCCAGCAGCTGGAATGTATCGGACTCGACGACGTTTCGAGCGATAATGAAGAACCACGGTCCGTCAGGTGAGGCATGGACATGGGTGGCCTGGATATGATCGTACATCTCCTGTTTGTCGGGCGGCAGGAGGTCGAAATCAAGTTCGCCGGTCGGCGCCAGGGCCTCGATTATCGCTTCCAGTGGATATCCGTATTCCCTGTTCCACAAATCAAACAGATGAACGCTAACCTCTGTGTCGGTCATGAACAGTGGAATCCTACCCCGCTGCTTCAGATAATCCGCGGTCGCGTGGTAGTTGGCGAAGTCCCCATTGTGAACCAGGGCCTCGTTGAGACCGGTGAACGGATGTGCGCCCCCGGGATGCCACACCCTTCCACGGGTGGGATATCGTTGATGGGCAATCCAGACGTGGGCTTCGAAATCTTCCAATTTGTAATATTGGACCACATGTTCCGCGTAACCCACGATTTTCAGGATCATCACATTGCGGCCATGGGACATTACAAATGCAGCCTGTCTGTCGTGCGAAGCATAGAACTGTTGGTTCAGCCGAAAGGTGTTCCGAAAGACGAATTCGTCCTCGGCAAATCTCCGAGGCGCTTCCCTGAGCCCGTTTCTTTGGATGAAATCATCGAGTACGTCAGGCTTGACGCGAACAAATGCCCTCCAGATCTCAGGGGGCCTCACTCCCAGGCCCGCAATGTCCCTGAAGTCGGAAAGATGCTCGACAACCGCTTCCGTTGTTACGTCGAAGACCGGGGTGACACAGCTCTCCTTAAGGCCGTCGAGACACCCGGGATCCAGTAAAGCCACGTTGAGCAAATAGTGAGAATCGAGCACTTCTTGGCTGACTCCGAGTATATCCGGATTCAACCCTACCGCTGCAATGCCGCCACCCTTGCCGTTGCCCCGGTTGTGCATGCGAACCGAGGGCTCAAATATGTGTCTGCCAGCAACGGGAATGCTGCAAGCGAATCCGGTGACCCCGCAACCTCCTTCATCGGCTGCCTTGAGGTTCCTTGAAAAGTCCGCGGGTCCGAATTCTTCAATTCGGGAGGAAATGACCTTTTCAGCAAGGGAACCGCTACATTTCATATTCCACCTCACTTGACCGGCCCCCTGATGTCGTCGTCCGGCGCCTCGGAATTGTAGTCCAGATGGGCCAGTGTGTCTGTTCTTCCCACCAGTTCACGAATGTTCTGCATCCCAAGGCGGTAGAGAATCTCCCTCAACTGGTCGCACCAGCAGCTGAGCAGATTGATGACGCGCTGAGTTCCCCATTCAAGATCCATAAGCCCCACAAGTTCCTGGTCGGTTGTGGCAATACCCCGCGCACACCCTCGACCACTTTCGCAATTGGTGCAACGTACGCACTCCAGGGCCACGAGCTCGGCCGTGCCCGTTACCACGCCGTCCGCGCCAAGCGCAATGGCCTTTGCGATGTCGTGAGCCGTTCGGATACCACCGGAAGCTATCAGGGTCATCTGGTCCCGGACTCCTTCGTTCAACAGAAAGCGGTGGACCTTGGGTATCGCGTACTCAACGGGCATTGCGATATTCTTCTTGGCCACGTCCGGGGCCGCGCCTGTTCCACCATAGGACCCGTCAATATGAATGATGTGTGCGCCCGCGTAGTATGAGCCGACAGCGACCATGTCCACGTCGGTGGGGGTTGATACCTTGACCGAGACAAGGGCCCTGGGATTGATGGCCTTGATCCAGTCCACGTGCTTCTTGTGGTCCTCCACCGAGTAGACCGAGTGAAAGGGGAAGGGGCTGAAAAGCGACGATCCCGGCACAGTCTCTCGTATCCTTGCCACCGCGTCGGTTACCTTGTCTCCCAGTAGGTGTCCGCCTAGTCCGGGCTTGGCGCCCTGAGCGTACTTGAACTCAACGATCTTGACCCGTTGGATCGTATCTTCACGAACCCCGAAAAGACCGGTCGCCACCTGCGTGATAACGTAATCGTCAAAGGGGTACAGGGTCTCGGGATATCCTCCCTCTCCGGTACAGGTACGGGAATCGAACGCGGCAAAAGCTCGAACTCTGCTCACCATGGTCATCTGGCTGACGGAGCCGAAGGACATGCCGCCGCCATACACCGGGATCGAGATGCTCTCTTCAACGCGGCCGTCATCTCTTTTGTTCAGCCGGATTGAGATGTCTATGTTGTCTCTTTCCAGAGAGGGCTTCGGCGGTTTCTTGGGAAATCGGATGCGCAGTTTGTCAAATCCACCGCGGGTTTCTCCGATCCGGTATTCCAGGTCGTGCTTGGGGAGTCTCCCTGTTTCAGCCATGTACCAGGTGCTCATTATGAGGTCCGCGCTCCATCTCTTGTCTCCCAGCGTCTTGGCGCTCGGATTCATTCCGACCCTGATAGCGCGTTCCGGACAGTTTAGAACACAGCGACTTGACTTCCTGGAGCAGTCAAGTCCCAGACAAAGATGATCCAAGGGAGGAAGTATCCTGTCACCCTGCGCCTCGAACACGTTCTCGGGGCAGACCGCAACACACTTGAGGCAATCGCTGCAAGCGTCGGAGATGACCACGCTGTACATTCCGATCGACTGGCGAAACCTTGATCGCGTGTTCACCACTTTCGCGGGTGGAATTTCACTCCATGCGCTCTTGTAGTCCATATTGTATCGTTCCTATGGAAATGGCCTTAGTCCCAAATGGCGGCCGCCCCGCTGCTGGAAGGGCTCAACCGGACAAGAGGGCGACGCATGCGTAGCCCCTACGCCGGGGACCCGCGATTTTGCGGATATTATTATGTTTCATTGTGCCTCGATTTCCAAGCATGAGCGGTCCTTCTCATACCATTTCGCGAATATTATGGTAATCCGGGTTTGCCGCGAGAGAGGTCTGTGTCAACAAGCAGTCCGTGGCTTCGCCTCGGACATACGCATTAGGAGCGCGCACGCTGCGCCTGGATTCGAAGGGGGAGACCATCTCCCCCTTCGAGCATCCCCCATCGTAGGCCCCGAGATTATGCTTGCTAAATGGCGAAGCGGTATCAGGACCCGCGTTCGCTGAAAATCCTCCCGAACGTGTCGGCCTCCAGATCTTCAATAAACATTAGCCGACCTTGTTCACCTCTCAGCCTTCTAGCCTCACGGATACCCATTGCTCCCATCATTTCCAGGAGTTGGTTATGCCATGCGCCCATAAGATTGACCATTCGCTGAGTTCCCCATCCGGCCTCGATCCCGGCAATGTCCACTGGACACTCCCCTCCGTCTAGGCAGTTGCGGCATACTCGGCACTCCAGTGCTATCAGCAACGGTATGTCTACTCCCACGAGGTTGGCCCCGCAAAGACAAGCCTTGGTCACATGTTCGGCCATGGCGATTCCACCACTGGCGATAAGGGTGACCTCATCCCTCAGACTCCCGGACAGGAGGGCCGTGTGAATGGACCTTATGGCGTCTTTCAGGTGTTGACTGCCGTCCGATCCGATCACGTGTCCGCGTTCATCTGCCACCACGTGAATAACGTCGGCTCCCGACCCGGCAAGTTCGATCGCTCTGCGCGTGCTACCCGTTTGGGCGGGCACGCGGATGGAAACAATGAGATCAGGCCTGCTCTCCTTCAAGGATACGGTCCGGTCCCGGACTTCCCGTCCGTCCGGGATCTCCACCAAGGCGTACGAACCGAGGCGGTCAGCACCCAACCGGTCGGTTTCAAGGAAAGGAATCAAATTCGCGCCCAATCCCGACAGCCCGTTCAACTCATGCTCAGGGACTACCATGAGGGTGCCGAGTCTCGATGCCGCAAGCGCCATGGCCCGCCACACATGGGGCGAGAAGTCGCCGAACGGCAGGATGTCAAAGATCACGGGGATAGGAATCCTCACGAACGGCAAGCGTGGGGTGAGCAGTTTTCCCGTGTCGTCGAATTCCAGTCTTGAAGATTGGCGGCCGATATCCACTACAGTGGAGATATATTCCCTACCGTGAATGCCGTCTCGTGTGGGTCGGACTATCTCGCTCATGTCGGTCCACATGGAGTCAAACCCGGGACCTGAAAACGCGCCGCCATATCCGGCGCCGGAAACAGGAATCTTGCCCGTCTCGGCCTGACGCCAATTGATGGTGATGATTTCCGGGGTATACACGTCATCCCCGAGCGCCTCCCACTCCGGATTCAGGGTCTTGTGAATGAGTCTTTGTGGGCAACCCTGAACGCACCGCATGCAGTTCTTGCACAACTCATCGATGGTGTCGGCCATAATTTCGGTGGAAAAAGATCTCTTCCGGTACACATCGTATATGCACGTTTGTTTGACGCAAACAGGGCACTTCAGACAGCCTTCACCCCAGTCAACGATTCCGGATCTTCCGATGGTGGGATATCGGCTCGGGGTTTCCTCAACGTCTATGTGATATTTCTTAGGCATTTCGTCATTCTCTCAATTTGGAGCACACATCCCGGATTGGGAATCTCGGAGATGACACGCAGCGATCTGAAGCCCATTCAGACGGCAGGTCTTTCACTGAGGCCTGCGGTCTCAAGGATCTCCGGCACCTTTTCCTCCCATTCAATGGCCATCAGGTGAATCCCGGCTACTCCGTTCATTTCACGAACTATTTGAATAGTCTCCACCGCTATCTTGATACCTTCGTCCGCCTGTCTTTCTTTGGGTGTCTCCGACATCCTCTTGATCAGTTCGTCCGGAATATCCATGCCCGCAACGTTGTCGGCCATGTACCGGGCCATTCCGACGCTCTTGAAGGGCGTGATCCCGGCCAGGATGCTCACCTTTTCGGTCAGTCCCAGATCCACGGCCTGCTTCATGTACGACTCGAAACGTTCCAAGTTGAAAATGCACTGTGTCTGAACAAAGTCCGCTCCGGCCTCGACTTTTTTCTTCAGCCGGACAACCCGCCACTCCGCGGGATCGGCAAACGGATTGACTGCGGCCCCGATAAACATCCTGGGAGCTTCGTCAACATGGTCTCCACCGATTATCTTGTTCTCGTCTCGCATGTCCTTGACGGTTCTCACGAGCTGAATCGAATCCAGGTCGAACACTCCCACGGCCTCTTTTTGATTGCCGAAGCACTGGTGGTCTCCGGTCAGGCAAAGAACATTCCGGATTCCAAGCGCGTACGCTCCAAATAGGTCGCTTTGAAGAGCAATGCGATTCCTGTCACGGGTTACCATCTGGAGCACGGGCTCATGTCCCAGCGCCTTCAGGATGGAGCACGCCGCGACTGATGACATCCTCACAATCGCGGTCTGATTGTCCGTAACGTTCACCGCGTCCACACAACCGAGCAAGGAGCGACCCTTGCGTTCCAGAACCGACACGTCGGAACCCTTGGGTGGCCCGCATTCGGCAGTGACTGCGAAATGTCCGGCCCGAAGTACCTTCTCCAAATTGCTCTTACTTTTCACGACTTCTGATCCTCCCTGACAACTCGGCGTGGGCCTCCTGAATGGGAAGACGACCAGTTGACCGGCGGCACGTATTCGCTCAACCGATCCAACTCACCCAGGGCCTCCAGGCGACGTATTATCATGTCCCATCCGCACAGTATGTCCGGGTTGACTTCACATCGGCCGGCCTTTGATCCGCCACATGGACCGTTCATGAGCTTCTTGGAGCAACGCGTCACAGGGCAAACTGCGCCGAAATGGCCGAGCTTGCACCGGCCGCAAGCCAGGCAGTTTTCCTGCCAGACGCCTCTTATTTCCGTTTCACCTATGAAGAGAGTGTCCAATGCCGGAATTATAGGTTTGTCAGTATACACCCTGGCAAGCGCCTGCACCCCCGCGCCACATCCAAGGGACAGTACCGCGTCGTGTTCGGGAACCTGGCTCGCGATACCGTGGATGAATTCAACCACGCATTGTCGGTCAAGACACGCTTCGGTTATCTTGGGATCCCGTCCATCCTTCCGGTAGGAAAGCCTAAGTGCAGCCGCGAGCATCACAGTCTCTCTTTGACCGCCCGCCGCGCACTCGGCCACGCACGAGTCGCACCCGACTACCAGTATTGATGAATACCGGTCGATCATCTTTCTGATTTCATTGATCTCTTTGCGCTCCGCAACTATCACGGTCTTCCTCCTTGGATGGATAACATGGAACCGTGTTTTCTCAGGCTCCGATCGACACAAAGCCTTTCCTCGGTTCCAATGGACCGGTTCCAACTTGTCTTCGAGAAAAAATCGTCAACCTTCGGATGATTGTGCGACGGTGGGGAAGTGCCCGAAGGATTGCAATCTTGACGAAAATTCCTTGACTATCCTGTCCACCTCGTCCCGATCCATCGGAGGAGCATGGACAAATTCGAGCCGCTCCGGTTCTATGCCGATCTCCCTAAGCCAGGTCCGGGCATAGTCCAGACGCCTGTGAGATCTCATGGACCCTTCAAAATACCGGCAGGCCTTTTCCGCGCACGCAAGAACCAGGACTCCCTGTACCCCTCCGGCCAATGTGCTCAGAAGGTGGTGCGCCTCCATCTTGCCGGAGCACGGAATTGAAACCAACTTCAGGCCCGGCCTCGAACGGGCAAATTCCTTGTGTTGTCCGTTTTCGAAGAGCCTCAAGTTGCGGCAATAGTATAAGACCATGTTGGTCGGGCTGTTCTTCATCCTCGTCTTTCTTCCCTACTTTTCAGCAAAATCGCCAGCCTTCTACTGTGCCATGACGAGGCCGGCCATTTCAAGTGTTTTTTGTTAGGAAGTCTCGCAGAGACCTCGTACTAAGTTGCGTTCAAAGAAGTACAGTACAGGTGAGGGACCGAGTCTCAAAATCCCCCTAACCCCCCTTTTTCAAAGGGGGGGACCTGAACGACCCCCCTTTAGCAAAGGGGGGCAGGGGGGATTTCTCCCTTCCGGACTTGAGCCATATGTTCCCTCTTTGAAAGCGCATTGGTATCAGATCGTCCTGCCGGCATACTCCCCCGGTCGGCGCACCAGTTAGCGCCGGGTCTCTCACCTGCGGGATTCGTAGGGGATAACGAAAACCTTCTCCTCATGTAAGAAAACCGTAACATTCCGGCCCTTCTCAAGACGCAAATCGTGAAAAACATGATTGGGGAGTTCCGCCTCAAGAGTTCTTTGGCATGCCGAGAAACAGTGTGGCCGAACCGTAACGAGAAATGAGGCCGCCTTGTCGAGAATAGTTTCGATCACTCCACCTATCTTGTTGTATGAGGCCTTGGCAGTATGGTCACGTCGGAGTATCTCCATGTTTTCGGACCTCACACCAAGAACGACCTTGGCGTCTACCTCAAAGTCCGGCCTGGAATGATTTGAGCAGGTCATCGCTGAAGCGCGGACGGAAGCTCCAAGTTCATCGCTAAAGACCGTCAATACATTGCCCGTGATTTCAGTTAGTTCCCCCTGGAACAGATTTCTGATCCCCAGGAATCTTGCCACTTCAAGGTCATCCGGTCGGTTGTAGATATCACCCTTATTCCCTTCCTGGCGGATTCGGCCGTCTATCATCACACTGATGAAGTCTCCAAGAAAGAACGCTTCTTCAAGGTCGTGAGTGACCATGAGTATGCTCAGGCCGTACCTTTTCAGGAGATCCTTGAGCAGAAACCACAATTCCTTTCTGAGGCTCTCGTGGAGGCTGGAGAGAGGCTCATCCAGAAGGAGATAGCTGCACTCCGATGCAAGGGCCCTGGCAAGCGCGACCCTTTGGCGTTCACCGCCACTGAGATTGTGCGTGGCACGGTTCAGGATGTGTTCGATGCCGAGCGAACTCACGAGTTCGTCTACGTTCGTGTCGTTCCGCGTGCCGCTGACCCTTGGGCCATAAATGATATTGTCTCGTACGGTCAAATGTGGAAAGAGAGCCAGGTCCTGGGGGACATAAGAGAGTCTTCTCCGCTCTATAGGAAGACCGGTTGAATCTACACCGTCTATCAGGACTCTGCCGGTGTCCGGTTTCCTCAATCCCATGAGCGATTCAAGGAGAAGGGTCTTCCCACTGCCTGTCGGGCCGAGGATCACATGACAGTGGGACTTCTTAACGGCCAGGGAGACCTTGTTGAGAAGGAAGTGCCCGACCTTCACGGAGATGCCGGTCGCCTCAAGCATAATGGGTATTCCTGGTCAGCAGTCTTACGGCATATAGGAGGGTGATACCAATTGAAATCAGTATGAGGATGAGCGCAACCGTTCCCTCAATGTCAGCGGTGGAGAGCCTCATGAATATGGCAATGGGGAGAGTTTCCGTATTCATAGCCATTGACCCGGCCACGGTCATGGTAGCTCCGAATTCGCCCAGCGCCTTTGCCCAGGTGAGTATGGACGCGGCAAGGATGCCTCTCTTGCTCATTGGTAGGGTTATGGTAAGAAATGCCTTGGCAGGTGTGGCGCCAAGAGATCTGGCCACGGCCTCGTACCGCACGGGGATCTCATCCATAGCAGCCTTTATGAGCCTTGTGGCAATCCCGCAGGTGGTCACGAACTGTGCCAGGATAATGCCATAGACCGTGAAAACAAATTGCTGCCAATTTGTTTGTATCCACTCGCCGACAGGGTTGTTGAAGAAGATGAGTATCATTGCTCCCAGCGCGGCGGGAGACACTATCATCGGAAGTTCCAGCATCGTGTCCACGATACCCCTGCCGGGAAACGCGAAACGGGAAAGAGCAAAAGCAGAGGGAACCGCGACAATCACGGAGATCAGCGTGGCAACGCTTGCGGCCAGAATACTTAGCTGAATGGAAAAGAGAGCCCTCTCGGATAGCAGCCTCTCAACGAACACGGTTCTGTCCAGGAAATAGAACAAGGACCCCACCAGGACGACGTAGAGGAAAAAGGTCATGAATGAGAATACAATGCAGAGCGCCCTGAAACTCATTTCCTGATCCATTCCTCGGGGACGACGTATTCTCCGCCTATAGGCTTGGTTTGACCTATCCAGGCCATAGCTTCATTTGGGGCCATAAAATACTGGTATTTCTTGAAGATCCTTTTGCCTTTTTCCGAAAGCAGGAAATCAATGAATTCTTGCGCGAGGGCCCTGTTTCGTGTGTATTTCGAGACTGCTATGGGAATGTACCCAACGCGTACCACCTGGGAAGGTTCGAGAGGAACAGTCTCGATTCTTTTGGGATCCCAGTGCCGGAACACTCTCCATCCGATCACCGCGTCCACTGTCTTGAGCGATATGGCAGACGCTGTCTTGGCACAGCTTCCCGTGTAATTGATCAGATTTCGCCTGAAAGCCTTCTTCTGTTCAGGGGAGAAAGCCGATTCAACTATTTCCACCGCGTACGCGCCCACGCAAACTCCTTCAGGATTGGCTATGGCCACCTTCAGATCGCTCCGAGTAAGGTCTCGCAATGTCCTGACATTCTTTGGATTACCTTTCCAAACATTGATCGCAGGAACCAGGTAGACTATGATCTTCTCGGTCTCCCCGAGAACCACCCCTTTCTTCTTGGCTACCTCCATGTAGTCGGATGAACCGGGAAAATAGAGATCTCCCTGTTTCCCCAGAATCATCTGTGAGAGTACGTAACCCGATCCTCCAAAGACCACACGGACTTTCACTCCGGTGTCGGCTTCAAAGGCTTTGGCCGCCTCCTCTGTCGGGGGCTTGCTCGCAGCTCCGGCAAAGATCATGAGGCTCTCTGAAGATGAACCTCCATGTCCATGGCCCGGACTACCCACGCAAAGGGCAAACAAACCCATGAATATCAGAATCCCTCTGATTCCTCGTCCCATGCTTCGCCCTCCTTTCAGAGGCTCTGCCGATTTACGGTCGGATTCTCGCAACGGTCCTCCGTTCCATCCGCAGTGGTTATGCTGATGAAGTATTCCATATGGAGATCTCTAAGCCAAGGTCAAATGCCGGCAGGGTGCAACCCTTGAGTCACTCGGGGGCACCAGCAGGATGCCATTGCGAGCGCAGCGAAGCAATCTCCCGGGCGCTAAATATGGGGATTGATTCGTCGTTTCACTCCTCGCAATGACATACCTAAGAGAAGATCTCCCCTGCGAAACTCAAGGCTTACGGCAGGGGTCGCAGAAGGTCCAATGAGACACCACTACCTGAAAATGCGCGGTTTGTTGTTGGTACGATCATTACGATGCCCCGCGCTTTTTGAGTTCCTCGGCAAGCACTTGATTGACGACTTTCGGGTTGGCCTTGCCTTTTGTGGCCTTCATCACCTGTCCCACAAAGAACCCGAGAATCCGTTTGTTTCCCGCCAGGTACTTCTCAACCTCGCTCGGGTTGTCGTCCAGCGCTTTCTGGACGAGCTCGGTCAGTCGGCCGGTGTCCGATACTTGCACCAGGCCCTTCTTCTCCACTATTGTAGCCGGTTCCTCTCCCGTGGCCCACATCTCCTCGAACACGGTCTTGGCTATCTTCCCGGAGATTGTGCCCTTGTCGATGAGCTTGAGCAGCGCGGCCAGTCCGTTCGGGCTGACCGGACATGAAGTGATGCCTTCTTCCTCGCCCTTCAACTCTCTCATCACCTCTGTCATGATCCAATTGCTGACCATCTTGTGGTCGGGGTGCAGTTCCACGGTCTGTTCAAAATACGCGGCCAGGTCTCGTGACGCGGTCAATACACCCGCGTCATAAGCGGGTATTCCGAACTGTTCTATGAATCGTGCCTTCTTCTGCGCTGGCAATTCCGGTAATCCCTTTCTCAGATCCTCCGCCAGATCAGGCGCGACTCGCAGGGGCAACAGGTCGGGGTCCGGGAAGTACCTGTAATCATGGGCCTCTTCCTTGGTCCTCATGGATGAGGTGGTACCCGCGGATGGGTCGAAAAGCCGAGTATCTTGTACAATAGCCTGCCCTTCATTGAGCAATTCCGTTTGACGCTCGATCTCGTACTGAAGGGCCCTCTGGACATTGCGGAATGAATTCATGTTCTTCAGTTCCGTCTTGACTCCGAGCTCGGTTTGTCCTTTGGGCCTCAGAGAAATGTTTGCATCGCAGCGGAAGCTTCCCTCTTCCATGTTTCCATCGCATATTTCCAGGTACACCAGAATAGATCTGAGAGACCGTAGATACGCGGACGCTTCTTCCGGTGATCTCATTTCAGGTTCGGACACTATTTCGATGAGCGGGACACCTGTTCTGTTGAGATCCACATATGAAACAGGTTTGTTCTCATCATGGACGAGCTTTCCCGCGTCTTCTTCCATGTGAATGCGAGTAATGCCGATTTTGCGGATTTCTCCGCCTGTTTCAACCTCGACCCAGCCGTGCTCCGACAAAGGAAGCTCATACTGGGAGATCTGATAATTCTTGGGCAGATCCGGATAGTAGTAATTCTTTCGCGCGAATCGGCTGACCTCATTGATCGTGCAATGGCAAGCCAGAGCCATCTTGACTGTAAACTCCAGGGCCTTGCGATTAAAGACCGGCAAAACCCCCGGCATTCCGAGGCAAATGGGACAGGTGTTGGAATTGGGATCGTTCCCGAATCGGGTGGTGCATCCGCAGAACGCCTTGGAGTCGGTGAGAAGCTGAGCGTGTATCTCAAGTCCTATTACTGTTTCGTATTCCATAACTCAATCCTACAAAGGAGGCCTTTTAAGGTGATGATCCGTCTCCCGCTGGAATGCCGCGGCCAGTTGGATCAGTCGGCCTTCCTCAAAGTGGGGGGCAATGAACTGTAATCCGATCGGGAGTCCTTCCTGGGAAAAGCCTCCCGGGATGGTAAACCCGGGCAAGCCTGCCATGTTTACCGGAATTGTGAACACATCGGTCAGGTACATCTGAATAGGGTCGTCCACCTTTTCACCTATTTTGAAGGCAGGCGTGGGCGCGGTCGGGCAATAGATCGCATCACATTTCTCGAAAGCGTCCCGAAATTCCATAGTCATCAGGTTCCGAATCTTGGCGGCCTTGAGGTAATACGCATCATAGTACCCGGAAGACAAGGCGTAAGTTCCCAACATGATTCTGCGTTTTACCTCGTCTCCGAAACCTTCGGACCGGGTCCTGCAATACATGTCTATCATGTCCTCAAACTGGTCGGCCCTGTGGCCGTACTTGACGCCGTCGTACCGAGCCAGGTTGGAAGAGGCCTCACTGGGCGCAATGATGTAGTAAGCGGCAATCCCGTAGTCCAGATGAGGAAGCGACAACTCCACGAACTTGACGCCCAGTTTCTCAAGAACGCTCCGCGCTTCCGATATGACCTGCTCCACCTCGGGATTGTCTAGTCTGTTGAAGAACTCCTCTGGGAGGCCCAATGTCATTCCCTCAAGGGGCTTGTCAAGGAAGCCCGTGAAATCAGGGTACTCCCGTGGCATGGATGTGGAATCCATAGGATCGTGACCGCAGATAACGTTGAGCAATAGGGCCAGATCACTTGTGTCACGTGCAAAAGGACCGATCTGATCCAGGCTTGACGCGAAAGCGACGAGACCGTATCGGGAAACTGCGCCATAAGTGGGCTTCATTCCTAACACGCCGCAGAAGGAGGCCGGCAGACGTATGGATCCTCCCGTGTCCGACCCCAGGGACACCACCGCAGCGCCCGACGCGACCGCGGCCGCCGGCCCCCCGCTGGAACCTCCGGGTATCCTTTCCAGGTCCCATGGATTGCGTGTCGGGCCCCAGCAAGAACTCTCGTTGGAAGACCCCATCGCGAACTCGTCCATGTTCGCTGATCCCAGGATTACCATGCCCGCGTCTCGAAGCCGACTGACTACTGTAGCATCATACGGAGGAACGAAATTCGCGAGGATTCTTGATCCGCAGGTGGTTTTTCTGCCTCGGATACACATGTTATCCTTGACCGCTATGGGGATTCCCGTGAGGGGATCATCGTCCCCGGACGCCAGCCGTTGATCCGCGTTCTCGGCCATTTCAAGGGCCTGTTCAGGCGCGGGGTTGACATATGAATTGATCTTCGGTTCAACCGCGTCCATACGATCGATCACCGACCTGGTGATCTCCACCGAGCTGACCTTCTTTTCTCTGAGCATTTCGGCCAGATCAGTTGCAGTCATTTCGTAAAGTTCGGGCACTTTTCCTTACCTCAATTGGGGCATGGCTGACGTGTGGTGAATAACAGACTGCTGAATACACACAAGTGTGACTGAAAGGAATGCGGATGCCGGCCCTTACTCAATGACCTTGGGAACCCGGAAGGTCGTTCCGGTTCTTGCAGGGGCATTGGCAAGCGCCTCTTCCGCCGGGAGGGAGGGCTTCACCAGATCTTCCCGCAGCGGTGTGTAAAGCTCCACTGGACCCGCCATCGGTTCCACGTGGTCGGTATCAACTTCGGCCAGCACGTCCATGTATTTCAGGATGTCATCCAGTTGACCCTGGTATTTCCGCTTCTCATCATCATCCAGGGCCAGTCTCCCCAGACGAGCCACGTAGTCTACCTGTTCAGGCGTGATTTTCATGTTGCCATGACTCCGGAAGAGTCGGACGAAAGACTTCATCCGCGCTCAATGTGAATGCAGTACCTTAACTCCGGGCAGACTCACTGTCAAGGGCCGCTTCCGGTCAGAAATCGGTACCATAAAACTCGGTGCTTCTTGGAGGGATTCAGTAGACGCTGCAAGGTGTCACGGTCCAACGGGCGCGCCAAGGGATGGGTGCTGAACTGCAATGAGTTACCCTTAACATCCACCAGGGCGTCCCAACGAAACTTGTGCCCGGGAATGTTATCTTCGGCTTGCAGGATCGGAACGAACTTGGAACTCTTTATGCCCTTCAAGGCTTCTCCCAAACCCAGCGCTTTGGGATTACCGTGGCATTCATGACATGCACGGCCGGTCCGGGCAATAGTGTGAGGTTCATAGGGATTGAAAATCAGAGCCTGCGTTCCACTCCCTGTAGTGGGAATGTGGCGATCGAAAACGAGCTTGCCGTGTGGATCCACGTGGGAAACTATGTACTGATGTATGGGTCGCATCACAGCCACCCTGCCTTTTGAGTCCAGGCCCAGCGGCGGGCCGGACCATCGCCGCACGGTGTACCCGCGGAACCACGCGCCGGATCGGACCTCTCCGGTAAGCCAATCCCTGGTGGCCGGAGGCTTCCATTCCGCGGTCGGTTTGAAGGGTACGGCGCCGGTGGAAGGAGGAATCAGTTCAACATGGGTTCCCACATATCCGCGCAGGAGGTCCTGAATCTGTGGATCGTTCTGCCCCGCGTTCGGCGACCATTTCCAGTAATCGGCCCTTTCCTCCAGCATCAGGTGGAACCCGTAGTCCTGAAAAGACCAGGCCGCATGACAGGCCGAGCATCTCAGCTTCCTTGTATGAACCCCAACACTGTGGGGGATAATGTCAGGATTCCACGGTGGGACTGTGCGCCCCTGACCTCGCATCAGGAGCATCTTGCCGTCCTCATCTTTGAGAATCAAAGGGTGGTCCCCGCGCACATGGCACGCCTCACACGTAATTTTCACGTTGTTTTCAGGCGAGTTCGCAATTTCTCCGGTCCCGTGAACTTCTTCAAGAATGTGACAGTCCATGCACTCCATACCCGCGCGAAAATGGACGTCCGACACGAGACGATGTTGCTCCGAACCGTAGATTGTTGGAGGTTGGCGTCCTTTGACAAGGGGAGCACGGAATCCTCGATTGGAATCCCTTTCAAACAGCCCCACGTAGTCCGCGCCTACACGATTGGAATTGTGGCACTTCAGGCACGCTGTGATGCCGACGTTGCGCACTATGGAGTGTGAGCGAGGCTTTCCATTCGAGCTGTTTGGATACGCAATGTGGCACGCGGAGCAACCTCGGCCCCTGTGTTCTCCCCATCGAGCGGAACCGTTCGTGTGCAGATGGCATCGAAGGCATGAGCGCCGAAGCAGATCATCCCCAATATTGCCGGATTGAGAGGGCAGGGGAAGCCGCTTCAGCCTCCCTGAGTCAGCGGTGGCGTAGCGCGGTAAAGAGGTTGCCTGGCCTCCGAAAGCGAAGCGGGTGTGGTTTATCATTCGTGGCGCCAATGCCATGGGCGAGCGCGTAACCATTCGGACCTCGTCGGGATGACACTTCCCGCACGTCTTCTCAACGGTTTTGAGATCCCCCGGATCCGGTATAAGACCTTTGTGTGCCCTTTCCTCGTCATCCGCCCGTGAATCCCCCCCGTGACACTTGACACACTCAATCGCGTGCGAGGGATCCATCCGGGAATTCCCTTTGTGACACTTTACGCACTTTCCAGGCTCTCTGCACGGCACTTCCTTCTGTGTGGAGGGTGTTCTTAGCCACCAGGTGGGGTACGTGAGATCGGGTGATGTCGTTTGAGCGGTAGGAGACGGAACCAATCGAAGACTTGAAGGTTCCCCGGAGCGGTCCGAAGCTGAATGACCAAGCCAGGGTAGGATCAAGGGTGTGGCAAGAGCCAGTGCGAGGAGCATCAGCGGAAAAAAGCAGATGCGGAGAACTCTCATCCAGTTTCCCGAACGCGGTCCGAGGCGACGCATTTGGTGTTCCCCGATCCGGAACTCGTTCCCTATTTGTATTTCACTATTACGCGTTCCAACTGGGCTGTGGGGAGTTGGCCGCCTTGAGGGTTGTTCCGCGCGAAGTCAGTCAGAACCTTCTCAACAGACTGCACCGCCACAACGAAGTTACGATTTCTTGAAGTGATGCCGTTAATGACCAGTAGTTCCACAGCGGTTTTCCACTCTTCCCCCGGGGTAATATTCAGGGGACTGGGAAACCTGAGTGTGATCTTCCTTCGACGGGGCTTTTTCTTCTTCTTCTTCTTTTTCTTCTTCTTTTTCTTTATTGCAGCAGGAGGGGGGTCCTTCATTTTCCCGTCTTTGCAATGATCGGGGCTCCGATAGCACTTGAGCTTGCACTGCTCCAAATAGTAGTCGTCGAGTCCCATACCGTCGCAACATTTTCTGCACTCATCCTTGGTTTGCGCTGCGAACGCTACGCCGCCGGTCTGACAAACCAGGAGGAAAGCCGTGGACAGGACGAAAAGCCCGACGATGATCGAACGAAGTGAAGGAATGGTGATTCTGTCCAGCATTAGAAGTCTCACTACCTTGGACACGATCTGAACCTCCCTGACAGGGCCGGAAGTTGCCCGAGCCGTGTTCATGGTGAACTATCGGCCATCGTGTGGCCCGCTCAAGTGGCCCTCATTATAGCACAACTTCCAAGAATCCGGTTGAAGTAGTTTCCCCAAAAATAGAGGCGAACAAGAGAGAGAGGTGTAAGGCTGGTTCCCAGGCTCTGCCCGGAGCATGTGCCGGAGAACCCGGCGCTGCCCCGGGCAAGGGTCAAACAGGGCTTCAGGAAGACTTAGGGCTTGTCAGAAAATAAACGTCTCAAATCCCACTGTGTCGTCACCCCGGCGAAAGCCGGGGTCCAGAAAATCTTAAAGAAACCTGGATTCCGGCTTTCGCCGGAATGACGGTAATGAGTTCCGGCAAGGTTTCAGGATTCATAGGTTGTAGTACTTGTTTCGGGACGAGCCCTTAAGGACAAGTCGTCACTTGAGGCTGTTCTTCAAGACGCGGCATTCTTTGCCGGTTGAAAGGACTTTGAGATGTTTTTTCAGGCTCTTAAGGGGCCGACCCCGTGAAGCGAAGGACTCGTGCCATTTCTCGTCTATGCCGTCCCACACATGTACCGTGTAAACGAACTTCTTCCTACGCTCCGTGTACATGGCCAAGGTCCATTCATCCGTGATCGTGTCCCTACACAGGGCCGCGTACAAAGAGGGGCCCACCTTCCTGACCATCTTTACGGCCCTGTCGGTAACTTTCTTGATGTATTTTGCGTGATCATGTTTCTTGAAGGTCGGCTTTCTCGAATCCCCCTTCCCCGAAGCGATCGGCAGTGCCTGAGCGGTCCTTTTGCCATGTTTGGCCGCGGCGGTGTCCGATGCTACGGGAAAGATCTCATCAATTGAATCGCCGTCTTTCCGTCTCTCCGGTCCCAGAGTGCGTGCGGTCTCCTTTGGGACAGGCAGCGCCTCTTCTCCGTTCCCATTCGCCTTGGTCACGCGTGCCGCGCTCCTTAGGGGAGCACTTGGCAATAGATCTTTTGATGGTTGATAGTCCCGTTGGGCGGGAGATGTCCCCTGCCCCCCTTTGCTCTGTCTTGGATCGCTCGTCGAATACGAACCCGTTTTCGCCTTGATCAAGGCCTTCATTGCTGTGTTGGAAGCGGTGTTGGGAGTGTCCCCCTTCTTGGCGCTGAAGAGCGGTACGCATCCGGGCACTCCTGCCGACCATAGCAGTGCAAGTGAGATCGCAACCATTGTGGTTACGGAGTGCAGTTTTGCGGCTCCACCGTAAGGCATGAACGTTTACCTGAGAACGGATGGACTGGGAGATCTTCCGAGTTCCATCTTGGACCCACTAGCTAAGAGGGCGTAGCATGCTAGGCCCCTACGCGGGAGACCCGTGCGTATCCGGCATTTTCATGTTTCGTTGTGCCATAATTATTCAGGCACGTGAATTCCTCTACGGGGAACATTGGTCAATCATCGCAACCGTTCCTCGAGACGAGCCAGTTCGTCCCGCAACACGTGGGGTAGCCGGTCACCGAATGTGTCCAAGTGATCGCCGATCAGGGGCAATTCAGCCCTCCAGTCGTCCAGGTCCACCTTTAGCAGTTCATCGAGGGCCTCCGGGGCCAGGTCAAGACCGGAGAGATCCAGCGCGCCCGGCGCGGGGAGTCGAGCTATTGGAGTGTCAACGGCCTCAGCTGTGTCTTCCACGCGCTCGAATATCCACTTCAGCACACGGCTGTTCTCTCCGTACCCGGGCCAGAGGAACGCCCCGTCCGCGTCACGACGGAACCAATTGACGTAAAAGATCTTGGGCAGCTTGTCGGCTTGGCCCTTGGCCCCGATCTCCAACCAGTGCGCGAAATAGTCCCCCATGTGATAGCCGCAGAACGGCAGCATGGCCATGGGGTCACGCCGAAGCTTGCCGACTGCGCCTGCGGCCGCGGCTGTTGTTTCGCTGCTCGCCGTCGCGCCCATGAAGGTTCCGTGCTGCCAGTCGAATGCCTCGGCCACCAGTGGCACAACCTTGGTGCGGCGACCACCGAACAGGATCGCATCGATGGGCACCCCGTTTGGGTCCTCCCATTCCGGAGCGATGACCGGGCACTGCCTCGCCGGAGTGGTGAACCGGGCATTTGGATTGGCGGCATCGCGGCCGCAGTCCGGGGTCCACGGGCGTCGCAGCCAGTCCACGAGATCCGGTGGTTTTTCGTTGGTCATCTCTTCCCACCAGACGTCCGCGTCAGGCGTGATGGCACAATTGGTAAAGATTGAGTTTGCGCCCGCGGCAAGCAACGCGTTGGGATTGGATTCCATGCTGGTTCCGGGGGCCACGCCGAAAAAGCCTGCCTCGGGGTTTATAGCGTAGAGGCGGCCGTCCTGCCCGAATTTCATCCAGGCGATGTCGTCTCCGATCGTCTCGACCTTCCAGCCGGGGATTGTGGGTACCATCATTGCGAGATTGGTTTTGCCGCAAGCTGACGGGAACGCTCCGGTGATGTGCCGGACCCGGCCCTCAGGGTTGGTGAGTTTGAGGATCAGCATGTGTTCGGCCATCCAGCCTTCGTCGCGGGCTTGCACCGAGGCTATGCGCAGCGCATGGCACTTCTTGCCGAGAAGCGCATTTCCCCCGTACCCCGAACCGAACGACCAGATCTCACGGGTTTCGGGAAAATGGCATATGTATTTGTTTTCAGCGTTGCACGGCCAGGGGACGTCCGGGCTTTTGGGGTGTTCCAAGGGGGCGCCTACCGAGTGGAGGGCGGTCACGAACTCGCCGCCGGCGCCCAGGACATCCAAGACTTCGGTTCCGACCCTGGTCATAATGTGCATGTTGGCCACCACATAGGGTGAGTCGGTCATTTCGACGCCGATGTTCGCTATAGGAGAGCCTGTCGGGCCCATGCTGTACGGTATTACATACATGGTCCGTCCTCTCATGGCGCCGTCGAAGAGCTTGGACAGTGTGGCCTTCATTTCAACAGGGTCGGCCCAATTGTTTGTGGGCCCGGCATCCGCTTGTCGCTCGGAGCAAATGAATGTGCGATCCTCCACACGAGCCACATCCGCGGGGTCCGATCGCACAAAGAGGCTGTTGGGTCGCTTGTGGGAAGACATTGGGATCCCAGTGCCCGCCTGGACCATTAGCCGTGCCATCAAGCTGTACTCTTCGTCCGAACCGTCACACCAGTGAATTTGATCCGGCCTGCACATACGAGCCATCCGCTCGACAGTTTCCGAGAGCTTTTTGTGCCTAATATTCTCTGTCATACTAACTCCTTGGTGAGTGTACCGCGCTGCAGGCCGGCGAGCAACCGTGCCTTTGCTGCGACTCGGTCAATTGCTGAAAGAACGCGGCCGATCGGACTGAACGCCGGCCGCGTTGCGTCCCACGAGTATCCCGACGCAATAATACTGCCAAATGAAATCCACTTCCTGGTAACCTGCATCCATCCACCAGCGCTTCTTGTCGCTCATGGAAGCGAAGTAGTGAGTTTCCTTGTCCTTGCTGAGCCTCTTCATTTCCTTCATCCATTCCAATGGAATGAGTCCGGATCGCACGGCCTTTTCCGCCAGGTGTTCCATCTCTGCATAGATAATCCGGTGGTTCATGTCGCCCGTGAACGCCTCTACGGTCACCAACCATCCTCCCGGTTTTATCAAGCCTCGGAGATCCCCGAGGAGCCTCCTGTACGCTCCAAATGGAATGTGCTCAAGGACCAGCACCGACACGGCCGCGTCAAAGACCGCTCCATTCAGGTTATTCGACCATGCCTGATCAGCCAAGTCCTTGCGGCTGAAGCGGACCGCGGCTTCCGATTTGGAGTTCAGCTTCTTCTTTGCTTCAGCGAGCATCGCTTCCGAGCCGTCCACGCAATGAACCGACGCTCGCGGGAACAGGTCAGTCAGGGCGAGCGCTGTATTCCCGGTTCCGCATCCAAGGTCCAACAAAGCGAGATTATCGTGGCCTGCGAGTACATGACGCAGGAACCCCACGCTGATGGAAATCATTTCATCGTATTTCGGAATGCAGTTCCTCTGGTACGCATCATACAGCGGTGCCTGGAAATCGAAAAATTCTAGCGTCTGGTCCACCATGGGTAAATTCATCCACCCCCCACCATTTGTCAAAGAGGGGGCAAGGGGGATTTTGCCGTTGTGCGGGAATCACCCTTTAATCAGACAGAACTCTTGGCAACTGCTACACTTGCTGGTGATTTGCACTGAGATTCGCCGCCAAGATCACGCTCCCCCTTTCCCCTCCGGTCGAGGACAGTGTTCCGATAACCCTCTCCCCCGGGGGAGGAGGGTAGGGTGGGGGGATTTGAATCGTAAAGCCTGCCGCGAAAGTTGGGGCCTATGCCTCTGCCGCGGCCCGACAATCCAGCGGGACGCGGGACTCGCGGGACAGGGCTTGGGCGAGGCGATTCCATCCGCGGAATCCGCCTTCAATGCGCGGCGCCATAGTCCCACAGCAGCGGTCAATCGAGTGAGTGACGTCGAGTCACGTTTGGTCCACCTTCGGGCTCTTTGGCCGAGTCTTCTTCCTTGGGTTCGGAAGAAGCGTCATCAGCCGAGGGGACATCGGGGGCCGCCGGGGGCAGTCCCTCCGGAGTCGAGACCTGCTCCTGTGTCGTGGGCGGCTCACGCAAACCGATCTTGGAGAATATTCCCACGAGGAAGCTCCCCAGCCATTCGTCCGGGAGCATTTTCTCAGTCACCCAGATGATCCCGAACATTATTGCAGCGACAATCCCGGCCACGATGAGGAAGATCACCAGTGCGATAAGTCCGATCAGTAAGAGCACGAAATAGATGGGGAAAAAGAACCCGTAGATGAATCCGCGCCCTACCTTCACCGCCAGGCTATCGTCCTCTTCTCGTCCGAGTATGTCATCGAGCACACCCAGATACGGGTTCTTCTGGTAATAGCTCAGGGCCGCGCTTAGCAATCCCAGAACAATCATTCCAACGAGCTTGACAAACATTCTGATCCTCCGTTCAATAGTGTGACCCGGACCACATGGTTCCCGGCTAAGTGCTCCGTTTCATAAGTTCGGTAGCGTATTCTTGTGTCACCCTTCAATTGTTGCAAGCAGGGATACGGTGCCCTGCGAGACGCGGTGAAGGTTTTACCGCGCCGAGCCTACCGCTTCCTGGCCTTCTTCCTTGCCTTCTTGGCTTGTTTGCTCTTCTGTCTCCGCTTTGCCTGGGCCTTCTTCGAGGCTCTTCCACTCCCCCTGAGTTCGGGCATTCCGAACGGGTTCCCGAGGCCGCCCGCAGCATCCGGCCCATCCGTTCCGCCGGCCATGCCGGAGCTCAGCATTTTCTTGAGGCCTTTCATGCGTTTCCAGCGGCCTCTCAGTTTTCCACCGCCCATGGCCGACATGAGGTCGCGCATGTCCTTGTACTTGCCGAGCACTTCCAGGACGTCCGATTCCTCGCGGCCCGAGCCTCGGGCGATGCGTTCTCTTCTGCTTCCATTCAAGATCTCAGGATGTTGCCGCTCTTGAATCGTCATTGAATTAATTATTGACTCGACACGCACTAATTCGCGGTCATCCACCTGGTTTGGATCCACGCCTGTGCCTGAGATGAAAGGCACCTTCTCAACCAAATCCGGCAATGGCCCCATTTTCTTTATGTTCTTGATTTGTTCCAGAAAGTCGGCAAGGCTGAAATCGCCTTGGAGCATGCGCAGCGCGTCTTCTTCAGCCTTCTTTTCATCGACGATCTCTTCAAAATCTTTGACCAAACCCACCACGTCACCGAATCCGAGAATTCGGGAAGCGAGTCCGTCCGGGCGAAATTCCTCCAGGCGGTTCAAATCCTCGCCCATTCCAACGAATTTCACGGGGACCCCGGTGGCCTCCTTTATGGAAATGGCCGCTCCGCCACGCGCGTCACCGTCAAGTTTAGTCAGAATAAAGCCGCTGAGTTTGATGCGCTCGTTGAACGCTTTCGCGACATTGACCGATTCCTGACCGATCATTGCATCGCAAACCAGCAAGACATTGTCCGGAGTCACCAATTCCTGAATCCGTCGCAACTCCTCCATTAAAGGCTCGTCCACAGTGACCCGCCCCGCTGTATCTAGAATCGCGACGTCGCAGCCCATTGCCGGGCCTTCACGAACCGCGCCCGCGCATATTTCCGGAGGCTTGGCACCGCCGTTCTCGAACACGGGAACCCCCAGGTCTGATCCCAGTTTGCGCAACTGGTCCACAGCCGCGGGTCTGTACACGTCCGCGGCCACCAGCATGGGGCGCTTACCCTGTTTGACCAGGTATCGGGCAAGCTTTGCAGCGGTCGTGGTCTTACCTGAACCTTGCAGACCTACCATCATGATGGAACTGATGGGACTGGTCGCGAAACTCAGGGAAGAGTCGGCAGGGCCCATCAGGTTCACAAGCTCGTCGTGGCAGAGCTTTGTGAAGTGTTCACCTGGAGTTGCGCTCAGTCGTTGGTCCTTGTGGCGGACGCTCACCCGGACGATCTCCCCGAGCGCCTTCTCCTTGACCCGATCCAGAAACGAACCGGCCACCTGGAATTCCACGTCAGCCTCGAGCAGGGACACTCGGATCATCCGCAGCGCCTCAGTAAGGTTCTCCTCTGTCAGGACACGTTTGCCCTGAAGGAAGCCTTGGACATCTCGAAAGCCGCGGGTTAGAATTTCCAGCACTTTGCGCCTCTCCAGGGTACGATGGACTACTGAAACTCTTGTCTATAGCAGACCAGACACTGAATTGTAAGCATTTTCTTCGATGAGCCTTTTGCGTTGTTGAGAGACCCTGGATGGGAGCGCGCCAAAATAGCGTCCAAAAGGAAGTTCACCCCACTTTTCGGGTCGAACTTCCTTGTGTTTTTCGAGTTCACAGAGTCAGGCTATGCGATATCAATGGCTTACGCGGTTGCGCCGGGAACCTGACAGCGGAAAAAGCTCTGGGTAAGCCTTCAGTTTTGCGGGGCAGATCCTCTCATCGCGAGTGTCATTGCGAGGAGTGAAACGACGAAGCAATCCCCATACCCGGCGCGCAGGAGATTGCTTCGCTGCGCTCGCAATGACATGCTGCCATTGCCCCCGCGTAAGTGAATGGTTGAAGCTCTGGTGGATTTTGGTTGACACGAGGAACTGCCTCGGGTAGTCTGATATGCTGTAGCTGGAATAAGCGCTTTTCGAAATGTGATGAGCAAAGGGAGGAAACCGATGAAGGGCAATCGGATCACGCGTCGAGGCTTTTTCTCCAAACTAACCACCTGGGCTCGACATTCCTTAATAGCTGTCGTGCCGCTTGCGTGGATCGGTCGCGGGAAGCCTACTCATTTCCAAGAAGTGGCCCCCGAGAGATCAAACTCCAGTGGACTACTTGCAAAGAAGGGCTGTTCCTGCGACTGCAAGAAGACAAGCCTACAATCCGCCGCGTCTAACAGCGCTGCAAATGCTCTAGACCCCAAGCACGTTGTTGCGTGTGATTGTGGATCAGGAGCCAAGGACAAGGCTTGGATAGCCTCGGCCCGACGCGATTTCCAGACCAATAATTGATTTGCCTACGAATGTCGTTGATCTTTAGTTCGACGCCCGCAATATTTGCGGGATCGGTCAACGCGACCCCGAATAGTCGTGAGCGGTCCCTTGAAAATGCCAAGACGGCTGAACCAGGCCGCTACTATGAAGTCATTACGCTCTGAGTGAAGAGTTGAAACGCCTGAGATGTCCTGAGCGCTCACGGCGTATTGAGAGATCAGTCCCTTGATTCAGGTTTGCAAACACGCGCCGGCGCGTTGCGGGACTCAACCCGTGCCTCCCCGATGAGACTTTCGCAGACAATCCGACCATAGCCAATCAAACATGCACCGCAGCTATCCGGTAAGGCCGTAGATGAAGCCATTTGTGCACAAATTCGAGACTGATCGTCTGAAATATGTGTACGACGTAAACTCAAATCGAGTGTTCCAGGTGAGTGAGGTTGCTTACGAGATCTTTGACGAATACCAAGACGACAATTCCTCAGGGCTGGCCGAGCGGTTTCCTCAGTTTAAGGCGAGTGACCTCAAGCGGGCCTGTCGAGAAATCCGGCGCGCCCGGAAGCGCGACGGAATCTTTTCTTCCGATCGTCCGTCACGCATGGCATTTTACGAAGATCGCCCAGTTGAAGATCTCATCGTCAGTAGGCCACATGAACAGTTGATTCTCAACGTGACCGAACGGTGCAATCTGAGATGCACGTACTGTGTTTACGGCGGATCTTATCCCGGCATGCGCAAACACGGTACGAGAGACATGTCGTTCGATACGGCCAAGCTCGCCCTGCGGACATTTCTGAGTAATTGCGACGAAGAATGCGCGATTTCGTTCTATGGCGGAGAACCTTTGCTCAACATTGACTTGATCAAGTTTGTGGTAGCTGAAGCGGAATCCGGTCATGACGGCCGGTTTTTCTTTTCCATGACCACCAACGGCACCTTGCTTGATCCCGAGTCGATTGATTTCCTTCGGGACAAGAATTTTTTCCTACTGATCAGCCTTGACGGGCCTCAGGAAGTGCATGACTCACATAGAGTGTACAGCGACGGCCGAGGTTCGTTCGAGCAATTGATGCACAATCTTGATCACCTGTACACCCACCACCGGGAATACCATGATGAAATGGTTTCATTCTCCACAGTGAGCGTCCCGCCTGGGAAATTGAAGGCAGTCGGGGACTTCTTTGCAACTGAGCCGATGGTGATGAACCATCTGGTGAATTTTTCTTCCGTAGAGGGCATCAACGATTATCTCAGGCCCCTTCTGAGAAAGGAAGATATCGAGGAGTCACGGATCGATAGTGGAATACTTCGCGATGAGTACCTTTCCAAGGTGAAGCAGGCGAAAGCCCCTGGGGCTTTCTTGGACGCACTCTTTCAGAAACGTCTTGCCCGCTTTTACCACCGGCCGAAAACGTTCTTGGGACCCCGCTTGGAGCTAAACGGCTGCTGCATTCCAGGATCAAGAAGGATATTTGTCACCGTGGACGGCGCTTTGCATACTTGTGAGAGGCTCGATAACGCGTATCCCATTGGCACGGTGGAAAGCTGGATCGAGCCCCGACTAGTGAACAGGCTGGTCAACGACTATCTTGACGCGAGCAGGGATTGCCTGTCGTGTTGGGCGTGCAGGGTTTGCTCGGAATGCTTCGCGGGTTTGTTCAAGTTACCGGATCGGTCTGCCCCCGCGCTACGGTGGGAAAGATGCGAGCAGAACCGCTGGGATTTGGACAAACTGATGGTCAGCTACTATTCACTTGTGGAAGAAGACCCATCAATACTAGATTTTCTGGAACATGTGACTTTCATGTAGCACACGTTCCTAACGACCGGGGAATCCCGGCCCTCCCTTAACTCTTTCCTCTTGCACATTCTCAGAGCGTTTTGAGCCTTTGTCAATTGGCGCCTCAGCCTTTCGACTCTTCTTGGGGGCCTCCTGCCATGCTTCTGGGGGCGAGGGGGCAAGAGCGAGGATTTGGATGAAGGCTCGATCTTCCGCGATCACCGTATCCCGTTGGATCTTCTGAGGCATCCGGTAGACGTCCTGCGGTGCCGCGAGGGAATATGTGTTGAAGTTCCCAATGGTTAAAGTCGCGGGCCTTGACAGGGAATCCTACCCGGCATAATCTTGTGAATGGGCATTCACATTGGAGTCGGCATGGGAACCAGGAAGCTCAATACGGAAACCAGACAGAGACAGATCGTGGAAGAAGCTCTGCAAATCACCCGGGAGCACGGATTGGCCGGATTGAGTATGACTGAGCTTGCGAGCCGGTCCGGGCTCGTCCCGGCAGGCATCTACCGGCATTTCAAGGGCAAGAACGAGATAGTGGACGCGGTGCTCGATTTCTTACGGGAGAGGCTTTTCGGATTCGTTGAAGCCATATGTGAAGAGACTCCTGACGCACTTGAACGCCTGCATCGGCTTCTGATTCGTCACCTCAAGCTCCTCCTGGAGAATCCTGGGATACCGCAAGTTGTTTTTGCCGAAGGAATTTTTTCGCCCGACAGCAGCGGATTCACTAAGACCAGCGAGATTATTGAAGGTTACCTGGAAAAAGTCGCAGGAATCGTTCGCGAAGCACAAGATTCAGACCGCATACAACGCAGCCTCGACCCAAAAACGGTTTCCGTGATGTTCTTTGGGATGATTCTCTCAGCCGTGATCGTTTCCCGGGCGACTTCCGGGGAATTCGACGCAATGGTGCACGCGGAGAACGCTTGGCCTACATTTGTCAGAGCCATCACGGTGGCCCCTGCGGGTTGACCTGAGAGACTTGCGGGCGAACCGGCCATTGTTGTGGCCACTTGGTACAACGGCCCTGCAGACCGGGCAAACTGAGAAAGGGGTTTGGACTATGAAAACCGTAAAGATGAGAGATGATGTTTTCCGAATGGGCGCAATAGACTGGGATAGGCGATTGTTCGATCAGCTCATACCGTTGCCTGACGGCACCAGTTACAATGCCTACGTCGTGCGTGGAAGCGAGAAAACAGCTTTGATGGACACGGTTGATCCTCCTATGGCCGATATCCTTCTCGCCCAATTGGAGAGTGTGGAAAGAGTGGATTTCATCATCGCCCACCACGCGGAGCAGGATCATTCCGGAACTATCCCTAAAGTGCTCGAGAAGTACAATGACGCCAAGGTGGTTGCAACGGCCAAGTGCAAGGATATGCTCGTGAATCATCTGGGAATTCCCGAGCATGCCGTCATCACGGTAGCCGACGGTGAGACTCTTTCGCTGGGGAACAAGACCCTGGAATTCATCCACACGCCGTGGGTTCACTGGCCGGAAACCATGTCAACGTATCTTCGAGAAGACAGAATTCTCTTCAGTTGTGACTTCTTCGGCTCACATATTGCTACGACCGACTTGTACGCGGTTGATGAGGGTCGGGTGTATGAAGCAGCGAAGAGATATTACGCTGAAATCATGATGCCTTTCCGCAAGATAATCGGGAAGAATCTCGATAAGATAGCCAACCTCGATATGGATCTCATTGCCCCGAGTCACGGTCCTGTCTACAATCGGCCTGCATTTATAATAGATGCGTACCGCGATTGGGGATCGGATGCCCCGAAGAACGTTGTAGTTATCCCTTACGTATCAATGCACGGGAGCACCAAGAGCATGGTGGAGCGCCTCGTGGGATCTCTGGCCGAGAAAGGAGTATCGGTCCATCAATTCGATCTTGCCGTGACCGATATCGGCAAGCTGGCCGCGACTCTTGTAGATGCGGGAACCATCATCATCGGCACTCCTACGGTGCGTGTGGGTGCTCATCCATTGGCCGCGTACGCAGCGTTCCTTGCGAACATCCTCAGCCCCAAGGCGAAGTTCGTCTCGATCATCGGGTCTTACGGATGGGGTACAAAGGTGGTGGAGCAAATCGCCGGCATGATTTCCAATCTGAAAGTGGAAGTCTTGCCGCCGGTCCTCTGTAAAGGACATCCAAGCGAATCGGTCTTTGGCGAACTGGACGAGCTTGCCGATACCATCGCTGCAAAACACCAAGAGAACAACTTCGGCCCGCCGGTCAGGATGGGAGTGGAGGTTGACTGAGGAGACCTGCAACGCAGCGTGGTTCCGGGAGCAGACGGCCGGAATAAGCCTCGGTTACCGTCCGAATCAATCAGAATGAAAATCTCCAGGAGAAACGTAACATGAAGATCATGCGCAAGATCATAGAAATTGACGAAGAACTGTGTGACGGATGCGGGAACTGCATCATATCGTGTGCTGAAGGCGCACTACAGATCATCGACGGAAAGGCCCGACTGGTAGCCGAGAAATACTGTGACGGTCTGGGCGCCTGTCTCGGTGAGTGTCCCACCGGGGCTTTGGTGGTTGTCGAACGAGCAGCCGACGACTTTGATGAGGAGGCCGTGGAACAGCATCTGGCACTGGCGAAAGAGGCACAGGACGGGGTTCCCGATACGCTCCCCTGCGGGTGCCCCTCGACTGAACTCCAGACGTTTCCCTCCGGGACCGCGTGCCGGAAGGCGAACGAGCCCACCGACCTCACGAGGGCCGAATCGGCGCTCGGTCACTGGCCGGTGCAGATTCGTCTCGTGCCGGCGGCAGCGCCGTTTCTCAAGGATGCGGAACTCCTGGTGGCCGCAGATTGCACGCCCTTTGCCTATGCGGATTTCCACCGTGATTTCATTGACGGCAAGGTTGTGTTGGTCGGATGCCCCAAGTTCGACGACAACCAGCTTTACCTGGAGAAACTCACCGAGGTTTTTCAGGAGGCCCGTATCCGGAACGTCACCGCGCTGGTAATGGAAGTGCCGTGCTGCCAGGGCCTGCCGGTGATCGTAAAGAAGGCCATGGACAACGCGGGCAAGTCGGTTCCAATGGAATACGTCGTCCTTGGGCTCCGGGGAGACATCCTGAAGAGGGAGGCACTTGTAGCCTGACACAACTGTTCCCTGTCGGGCTTCTTCGTACATGGATGCCCGATTCATATTGTCTGTTGAATGGTAACCGTTCACCGTGAACCGTATAAGCTCCCGGAATTACGTATGGGGGAGCTTCATTCATAGTCCGTACCGGCCCGCCGGACGTGGGTGCTTCGAGAAAGGTTTTGGGTTTATGCTTTGCACGGGGACACGGGAATATCGAGGGATGGGCCTACTTGGTCGAAGAACGGATATGTCGTGGAAAACCTATTTACACCACGTCGAGTGGCAGCCAAGGTCGGGTGAGTGAGGAGGACTTGATGAAGATTGAAATCCTGAGCGTCGGATGCGCGACGTGCAACAAGCTCTTTGATTCGGTGAAGGAACTGGTGAGTCAAAAGGGAATCGAAGCCGAGGTGATCAAGGTGGAAGACATGAACACCTTTTGCCAATATGGCGTCTTCATGCTGCCCGCTGTGGTGGTGGACGGTGAGGTCAAAGTCGCGGGGAAGGTGCCCGGTGAATCGGAACTGCTGAGCTGGTTGGCGCCGGCGGAGTGAGTCTCAAGCCAACCCCGGCCCAGTGGCTCTCCGGCCGAGCATCCGGCGCGTGTGGCACGGATAGCGCCCCAACTTGATGACGTGTGCGAATGGTCCCCATTGTATTCCCGGGGCGCTTGCGCTAATAGCCATGATCTTGAGGAGGTTTTCAACGATGAGAAGAGCGGGTTTGTTGATGACCCTGGGCCTCGTTTTGGGGCTCGGGTTAATTCACTCGGAAACCTACGCGGTAGGACGGCAGATTGAAATGCAGTCGATCCTGTCCAAAGGAATTCCGGTCATGCTGCAATTCGGCAAGAGTTATTGTCCTCGGTGCAAGGCAAACAAGCCGGTCCTCGACAGCGCGGCCAAGTTGTACGCGGGACGAGCGCAGATCGTATCGGTTGACTCGGACGTCAACCTGCAATTGGCGAGGAATTTCAGGATACGACTGATTCCTACTCAGATCTTCCTGCTCCCTGACGGTCGAGAGGTCTACAGGCATGAGGGATTCCTGCAGGCGCCTGACATAGCGCAGATTTTCAGCAAGATGGGGCTCCCGGAGATCGAGAAGCGCGGTGGCGGAGCCCAGCCCACCGTTCCCAAGAGGGGACCGCGGCAATGACCAGCGATGGTCATCGGAAGCGTCGGGCCATATTGGACCGGCAGCATGAAACGCCTACTTGTCGGCTTTGCGGAGGAAAGGCTTTATGGAATCTATTCCGAGTATGATTGGGTTGTGGATTTCGTCCAACAGCATGTGGATGGCGGCCGTCGGCGCTTTCGTCGGAGGGGCCTTGACGGCCATGAGTCCTTGTATCATTGCGATGGTACCGCTCCTGATCGGCTTCATTGCGGGCATGGAAGGAGAAGTTACTACTCGGCGTTCTTTTGTTCTCACCCTCGTCTTTATTCTCGGGTTCAGTTTGGAGCTGGCCCTCCTCTTCACCGTGGGGTTTGCGGCTGCGCCTTTCCTCCAATCCCAATATATGATCTATGTCATGGCCCTCATGTGTATTCTTCTCGGACTCCATTTCCTGGATGTTCTCCATGTTCCCGCGGCTCTTTCCCAGGAGAGGATTCCCAAAATGACGGGCCTTATGGGGGCCGGTGTCTTTGGTTTCATGTTCGGCCTCGTTTCTTTGCCCTGTACAGGACCCGCGCTCTTGCTCATTGTCAGCGTCATCCCGGTCAAGGGGTTCTGGGTAGGCGGCATGATGATGGTTCTGTACGGTGTGGGACATTGTCTCCTCATTCTCGCGGTGGGCACTTCGGCCGGCCTGGCCAAGCGCCTCCTGGGGTCGCACCGACTCAATATTGCCAATCTCTATGTGAAGAGAGCAGGAGGTGTCCTGTTGACCCTGCTGGGACTCTACATCGGGTTCGGGACGTTCTTTCCGGGGCTCGGGCTCCGTTTGTGAGGCCTGACCGCAGGGAGGGAGGATGAAGAAGAAGGGGCGCTCACTCCCATGAGGGAAATAGGGCCGGATAGTTTCCTCTCCCCTCACAGGAGAGGGTTAGGGTGAGGGGGGCTTCCATCCCGCGTTCCACGTCACAGGCTGCCCCTGTGGACCCCGATCACGGGGTTCCTGCGAAAATGGGATCATCAAGTCTTGAAATGCAAGCAATGATGAAATGGGGGTGAATACCCCCTTATAGGGGTTGCGAGAACTAGTAACCCCTTGAAAGGATTGGAGCCGCAATCTAGAATTGATACTTCCGGCAGTCGAATTTTCAGTAGTCTCCTCAAGACGATAAGGCATTGACATCATTGCGGACTTGTTAATAGCGTGCCCCTGCGGGGCGTAAATCTTAATAACGTGCCTCTGCGGGGTGTTTTTGTGTCTATCTTGCCTTGGAATGCCTAGAATTTCCCGGAATTGAACTTTTGTTGTAACCATTCACCTACGGGGGGGAATGGCACGATGTCATTGCGAGCGCAGCGAAGCAATCTCCTGCGCGTCGGGTACTGGGATTGCTTCGTCGTTTCACTCCTCGCAATGACACACGCGATGAGAGGATCTGCTCCGCGAAACTGAATGATTACCTTTTGTTACATTTCTTGCTTGACAGGTTCAATCTCTGTTGTTAGTATTAAGTGAACGTTCACTTACCACATGGCCCGAGAGGCAAAACATGGTTGACATCCGAATGAAGGGAACTGACCGAAAACAAGCCATTATTGAGGCTGCCCGGCCTCTCTTTGCCCAAGACGGATTCAACGGCACCTCAGTTCGAGCCATTGCCAAAGCAGCCGGTGTTTCCGAAGGGCTGTTATATAAACACTTCCCCAGCAAAGAGGCACTGTACAGAGAGATACTGGAATTTGCCGACAGGATATCCTCCTTTACCATTAAGGAATTTGTGCAAATCGAGCCTGGAACCGAAACACTGGTTTTATTCATATATGTCTTTGCGGATATAGTCTTATTCAAAGTGGAGGGGAGAAAGGAGGAGCAGGAGATGTACGAGCGGCTCTTCTTTCGCAGCCTGCTGGGGAATATCAGCTTTGCAAAGACCGGTCTAAGGACAATCATTGACAATGTGCGTAGTACTATAACGATAAATTTTGATGCCGCTGTTAGAGCGGGCGACATCGTAGAAATGCCGATTGATCCTATAAATCGATTCTGGTTCATCCATCATCTCGTCATGGGTCTTGACCTGTGCCACAAGTCGGGAGAGTCCGCATTTCAATATGACATCTCAAAGGAAGAACTCACCGAGCATGCTACTCTTTTCGCACTGCGCGGGATTGGCATGACAGATGAGGCCATTCGGAAATACTTTAAGCCCGAAAAGCTCAAAGCCTTATGGAAGGGATTTGTCAAATGAATATACACACCCCTCCCCGCCAAAGGTGAGGGGAGGACTCACAATATTCCTAAACAAATGCTTAATTTGCCTGGAAATGGATTTATACTCGTAAAGGAGGATAACATGGCATTTGGAAAGTATGCTGTAGACTACGAGGCTCGGCTCGACTACGACCGTTTACGAAAGGAACGGCTACAGAAAGCTAAGGATCAGCTCAATGCCGACGGCTTGGGGGCGATCATCACCTGGGAAGAAGCCAACATTCGGTATTTGACGTCGTATTATGTTACTACGCCCATGCGGCCGGCTGAAATGCAGTTTGCGCTACTGACCAGAAACGGCGAGCCGCATCTTTTTGGCGGGGGGACACCCAGTGAGACCGAACGCCGTATGCCGTGGATGAAAGATCGTGTGCATTCCACATTTGGTGTGCCCAAGATAACCGCGAGAGACGCTACCGATTTTGGAATTGTAATGCTGGTTGATGCGGTTGCCAAGCTGTTGGCCGACTATGGTGTGGAAAACGAGCCTCTCGGCATTGACGGTACAGCTTTGCAGATGCTGTATGCCGAGGCATTCGGAAAAAGGGGCATTAAGACCGTACACGGCAAACCGTTAATGGATGCGGCCCGGATGATTAAAACCGTGGATGAAATCGAGTTGATGCGAATCACCTGCGCAAATTCGGAAAATGCGTTCGCTGACATTGTCGATGCCATACGTCCCGGAGTGCGCGAATGTGATTTGGTGGGAATCGGCGTCAAGGCCCTGTACGAGCAAGGTGACGATCACACCGAGGACTTGGTCTGCTGCTCCGGGTACAACACCAACCCGTACGGCTGGTCGTTTACGGACAAACCAATCCGCCCCGGTGATTTGATTTATATCGACGTTGACGGCGCATCGTACCAAGGATACAAATCTTGTGTTTACCGCACCTTTTGCTGCGGCAAAGCAACCCAGGAACAAAAAGACCTGTATGAAGAATGCCGGGCAATGTTATACGCCTCAATCAGCGCGGTAAAGCCCGGGGCTACCAATCATGATGTTTCAGACCAATGGCCCCAGTCACCCAATTACTGGGGTTTTGACACATGGTTTGAAATACTGCCATACGTTGTGGGCCACGGCATCGGTCTCACGCTCCACGATCCTCCGGGAATCAGCCCGATATTTAAGGAAGTCAACATGCCGCCGGTTGAGTTGAAAGAAGGGATGGTTTTGGCCCTCGAGACATATACCGGCAAAAAGGGTGGTAAGGACGGAGTGCGTCTCGAGGAAGATTTACTGGTCACTGCGGATGGATACGAAATATTGTCTCGCTGGCCGATAGAAGATCTGATGGAATGTTGGCTCCCTTATAAATAGTTGAAGTTACGAAATTTGTTCAATGGGTCAGTGGTTCAAATAGTCTTCAAGAGATGATTATGCTTGAAAATAGTCGTCCACAAACAAACCATGAGCAAAGGAGCACAAAAATGTCAAAATCAATCGTTTCCATAGTAAAGGGCGCCGATGCCGACAAGATGGTGGAAGAGGCCTTAAATCACCTGGGCGGTGTGAAATCCTTCATAAAAGAGGGAAGCACTGTGGTCGTCAAACCCAATGCAGGCCATGAAGGTGGACCGGAAACCGGAATTAATACAAGCCCTGCTGTTGTAAGCGCAGTTATCAAAGCTATACAGAGCGCAAATCCGAAGAAGATCATCCTGGCTGAATCCTCGGCCGTCGGATGCGATACCATGAAGTGCCTGGAAGTAAGCGGGATAAGGAAGGCTGCCGAAGAAGCGGGTGTAGATGATATTCGCGATATCAAAAGCGACAAGGACCTGATATCCAAGAAGATAGAAGATCCCAAATCGGCCATAAAGAGCGTCGATTTACCGCGCTTCCTGCTGGAAGCGGATCATCTCGTAAACGTCCCAATCCTGAAATCCCATGTGAGCATGGTGTTCACGTGCTCACTAAAAAACATAAAGGGAATTGTGCAGGATATGGTTCACGCTATTATGCATCTTACCAATCTGGCCGCTGCGATGATAGATGTGTGGTCCGTTGTCCATGCGGATCTTTCCATCGCAGATCTCATCCGGCCGATGGAGGGCTTCGGACCGCATTCAGGAACCACGGTGGATTTTGGCTGTATCGTGGCAAGTCCAGACCCTGTGGCGCTCGACGCCACCGTCTGCAGGATGATTGATCTGGACGTGGACAGGGTCGATTACTTTGAGGCCGCCCGTGAGCGGGGCATCGGAAACTCCGATGAGAAGGATATCGAGGTTCGTGGCGCAAGCATCGAAGAGGTCTTCAAACCGCTATATCTTCCTTATCTGGAGGGTTTTGGGGCATGGCCGGAGTACAATATTCACGTTGAAAACGCCTGCAGCTCCTGCCAAGGGCTTCTGGCATTTACCATGTCAAAGTTGAAATCACTGGGTGAGTACGACAAGAACAAGGGAATTGACATCGTGATAGGCAGAAAGAAAAGTATCCCCGAAGGGACCGGTTTTGGCAAAAAACTGCTCTTGATGGGAGACTGCACAAAGAACTTGAGAAAAAAGGTCGACGAAGCCGGGGAGACGTATTTACATGTTGACGGGTGTCCTCCTGGCGAGCCTCTCCCGTGCTGGACAATCGTAGAGAGAGTCCCGTGTCCCACACCGGAAATGTTTGCGAATATTCAAGTAAATGTCAGGCAGAGGCAGGAAAAAGAAGAGGTTGTTTTCAAGAAATGGTTGGAAACCCAAAAAAGGGGATAGCTGTCAAACTAATAAAGGGGATTTCTACTTGCCACAGGGAACCACAAGATGTAGTGGTTTCAGGGAAGGAGGATTATCCGAAATCTTGGCCTGAGTTTGAAGCTCGTTTCTCCACGGAGGAGGCGTGAGGAAAGGGGTCAAGTCTGGTTTTGGTTCTTTCTGAATTGGCGCTCCAGCCCTTCGACTCTCCTTCGGAGCCTCCGGTCCCGTTTCAGCGTCTTCTTCATACGAAGGTGGCCTCACGTCGCCTTCCCCGGTTCATTACATGTTACCAGGCGTCCGGATACTCAATTCGCAATGGTCGACACATAAAACCATCATAGCACAAATCTCGTAATGACTCAAAACCGGACTTGATCCTTCCCGAAAGCCATCGGACGGCCGGTCTATGGTCCAAAACAATCCACATTGCGGAGATCGCAGAATAATTCGCGCCGGATGTGCAGTAACTACCAGACCCTTCATTCCCTTTTATCTTCGTATATGAGCTGGCTGCAATGGGTCTCACGAGTGAAAAACAGCAGCACAAACCCCAAGGCCGACCAGGCCAGCATTAGGGAGAATCCTGCCTGGTAGGCCGTAAGGGGATACACCCGGACGCCGGCAACCGCTAGCCCCTGCCAATTCTGATCCAGTATCCAGCCCACGGCCGGCTGCAGGATCATCGGTCCCATCATAACCCCCATGTTCACGACACCGGAAACCGTGCCCGCCAGGTTCAGGGGCACCGATTCCTTGGCATAGGCAAAGCTGATAATCATACAGCCGGAACAAAAGCCGGTGATGACCAGCAGACCGGCGAGCAGGGGAACCGGCAGGTTGTTCAAAAGGAGTATGCCGCCCCATCCGGCCAGCGACAGGCCACATCCCAGAAGGTAAAGCGGTTTTCGCCGACCAAGGCGGTCTGAAAACCAGCCGAAGGTCGGCCCGCCAACCGCCCAGGCCACCAAAAGGGCCGTTGACAGGACGGAAGCCTCGGTGGTGGTCAGCTGATGGTGCGTGGCCATGTAGGGCACTCCCCAGAGCCCGGAAAATGTCAGTACACAGCCGACGGTCCCACCGGGAATGATAAACAAAAGCCACGTGTTGGGATACCGGAACACTTCTACAATACCTCCGATAATACCGGGCAGCGCACTTCCGGCTGCCGGGGTTCCGGGCTGCGGAAAGTCCGCGTAACCTTTCTCGCTCGGGGTGTCCCGGACAAAGAACCAGATCCCGGCGCAGATAACGAAGGTGAAAACAGCCGACCCGGCAATGATACTGCGCCAGCCATACCAGATCATCAGCAGTCTCAATGGGGGACCGGCAAAAACAGCGCCAACGATTCCGCTGAAAAGGGCCAGGCCGGATATCAGGGCGAACAGCCGGGGAGGGAACCAGTTGTTGGCAATTTTCAACATGCCCACAAAGGCCACGGCGACACTCCCGCCGATCAACAGACGGCCGGTAGCGGCCCAGAGAATGTCGTCGGCCAGGGCAAATAGAAGGGTTCCCAGACCCGCGACAAAGGCGCCGGCAGCCAGCAGACGCCGCGGACCCCACCGGTCCGCGAGTACGCCGGTGGGAACCTGCATGGCAACGTAACTATAGAAATAGAAGGCCGAAAGGTTGCCCAGCCCAGCGGCATTTATCCCGAAGTCGTCCATCAGTTCATGCGTCATCACGGCCGGGGCCACCCGCTGGAAGAATCCCATAAGGTATAAGAGGGCTCCCAGTCCCCAGACCAGCCAGGCAGCTCGCAGCGGCGGTGTTGTTGTTGGCGTCATCTATCCCATCGTTTCCATGCCATCACAGCGTGGGTTGCATTATTTCCGGAACGAGCAAAAGCGGGAGTTCCGGGTTCCGATAGAGCCTGTACGGATCATCGCTAATACGGCTGGTTAGCGCCGCGCTGCCCGTAAATGATACGAGCATCGCAAAAGGGGCCCCTGGCCAGTATAGCACGAGAATCATATTGATGAATTTCCGTGCTCCTATTCGAGAAATCTTGCCGGAGGTATCGTCCCGATAGATTCGCCGGAGACAATCGGTCCTGTTCTCGGCGCTTTCCGATATCGATTGATTCATGAGTAAGGGTTCATCCTGGAGGGATAGACCCGATCAAAGAAGAAGGTTCATGCCGGCCCCCTGCCTGCCGGAATTCAGGCCTCGACTTGCGCTCTTCCTTTCTCTTGCTACTGAGTAACCCAATCAATGATTAAGCGGACCGCCTTGATGACGTTGTTACACCACAATTCAGTGAAGTCCTCCGGCAATGGCTGATCCAACGAGATTGTCTCGCTTGCGGAGAGCGCCTTGGAGCCGTCAAAATCAACATAGGCCATGCGAGCGGTAAGCTCTTCAGCAGGACGATCGAACGCTACTCCCGGCAGCATGGCCACACCAGTATCAGCCAGAAGTCTTTCGCAAAGAGTTTTGCCGTCGGTAATGCCGCGTCCGGCCAATCGTTCCGCAAAAGGCGAGAAATTTGGGAAAAGATAGAAGCCGCCAACCGGGGGAGGAACCAGCACGCCTGCAGCGTTCAACATTTCCGCGCACTGGTTTCCCAGAGCCGCGAGAATCCGGCGAGCGTGCCAGAGGTATCTTTCAATGCGGATGTCGCCGCGGAATGCATAGACCGCGGCATGCTGAATAGGAGCGCTCACCGAAGTGTAGGTCTCGCTGGCCACAGCGGCCATGGCTTCCAGAAGCCAGTCCAGCTCCGGTGGAAACGTGAAGGTTCCCAGTCTCCATCCGCCCGCGCCGCACCATTTGGAAAGCCCCGAACTGATGATCGTGCCTTCCGGGTAATAGCGCGCCACGGAAATATGTTGTCCCTGGTGATGCAGCTGCCCGTAGATCTCATCAGACAGAAGAACCACATGGAATTTTCTGGCCACCTCCGCCAGTTCTTTGAGCTCCGCAGCACTGTAAGAACCTCCGTCCGGGTTGCCGGGGTAGTTCAAAACAAGAATACGGGGGCGATACTCGTCTTCTTGTCCTTCACAGTGGCGTCTGAGCAGCTCAGCCGTAATCCTCCATTTACCGTCGGCACGAGTGTGGATGAGGCTGACCCTTCGGCCCAAAATGGTAGCCTGGGGAACGTAAGAAACCCAACAGGGGGTTGCAACAATGAGCTCGCCATAATAGACCAACTGCAAGAGGAACATGAGCTCCTTTGACCCCGGACCGATGAGCACGTCCTGTGGCCGCGCTTCGATGCCGTTCTCTCGGCGATGGAACCCCGCCACTGCTTCCCGCAGAGCGGGAAGACCCGCGGATGGAAGGTAATCCTTTTCGCGAGCATGAAGTTTCAATCCCTCAACTACGAGCATGGGTACCGGAAAAGGCGATTGACCCAAACCCAGACGGTAGACCACTTTCCCTTGACTCCGGATCTCTTTGCTGCGTTCGTTGATAGCGATTGTGGCCGACTGGCCGAGACCGCGGACATTCAAGTTGAGACTTACCTGCTTGTGAAGACGCATCAGTATCTCCAGTTTCTATTCAGCTTCAGGAGTAGGAAAGGCCGTTGTGCGATATTGTGCAACGCTTCAAAACCCAGCACCGGACACCTTCCTGGTAAACAGCCATTAATGCACTGCCTGTTTCTTGTGCGAACGCCAAACCCCTTGCCCCCCCGGAGTCGACGGGAGGATGAGCGCGAAGGTTGCGCTACGATGGGTAATGGTTCACCGGGCTTGAAGCGGCTCTGCACCCGCTGAACCATTACGTTGGGAGATTGCTTCGTCGTTTCACTCCTCGCAATGACACACGCGATGAGAAGATCTGCCCTGGTACCTAAATGCTCACGCCATCGAGAACATTTTGGTTGACCGGGAGCCATTCGTCAAGGTAAGCTCGGAAAACAATAAAGAGTCTCCTTCGGCAACGTGGCCACGGTTTTGCCTGTGTCGGGTCATGAGCGAGGCGGTACAGGGCCTTTTCGAGGTCATCTGAATCATTCCTGCCCGGGTATCGTCTCTGAGCCCCGTGAAAAGGCAAGGCCGCGGCATAATTCAGGTCTCAAGCGTCTCCTGGTTCATCCCCGCACATGTGTCATGGGGTCGGGCCTTAAGAGTCCGGACACAACCGGATTTCCGCGAAGTCTTGTCTTGCCCTGTCTGCGGCTTCGGCGACAGAGGCATTGGTCTCCGGACTATTGCGCAGGCCCTTGCGGGGACTGACAGAGACGCCAATTCGGCTGCATCGAGAAGAGGTGAACTTGTATAAAGGGGAACGATTCAACAGCATAAGCCACCTGGTCGGCGCTGCCGCGGCCCTGGTCGGCCTTGCCATACTGGTTGTCCTGGCCGCGCAAAAGGGTGATCCGTGGAAAATCGTAAGTCTCAGCGTATACGGAGTCACTCTCCTTCTGATGTATGTTTCTTCGACGCTTTATCACAGCCTGCGCGGAAACGCGAAGGCGGTTTTCCGCATACTTGACCACAACGCTATCTTTCTCTTGATTGCCGGTACCTATACTCCTTTCACGTTGATCATCCTTCGTGATGGCTGGGGCTGGCCGATTTTCGGCGTCATCTGGGGCCTGGCCACGCTGGGGATCGTGATCGAGTCGTTGCGACCGAAGGGGCATCAAGTAGTGTCCATGGTCATTTATCTCCTTATGGGGTGGCTGGTCTTGATGGCGCTCGAACCCTTGTTGCGCGCTCTGCCGCAGACGGGCTTCATGCTGCTCCTGTTGGGAGGAGTGTTCTATACTGTCGGGGTAGTGTTTTACGCTTTGGACAAGAGGGTGAGGCATTTCCATGCCATCTGGCATCTGTTTGTGTTGGCCGGTAGCATCAGCCATTATCTCGTATTACTCTGTTATGTGGTTTGAAAGTTCCTAGGGTAAAGAAGAAGAAAGGGAGAAGAAGAAGGGGGGAGGGGAACGACCACGGTCTCGCGTCTAACGGATGGTAAGAGGGCGCACACACAGGCGCCTCCCTACACTTTGCCCCGGCACCGGCCTCAGCCCGGACGTAGGGGCAAACCCCGGATCGGGGTCCGGGGCAGGCTCTATGTGTCTGCCCTCACCTTCGAAGGCATCCGAAACTGAAGGTTTACCCTCCTGCTGAATGATTACCTTGCCCGGTTCGGTGTTTCCTGCTATAAACGAACAGCTTTTTTCACTATTCCATCTGTGTGCGAGTTCCTCATGATTGATAATCTCAAGATGTTCGGAATCAAGACCAAGATATTCTTTGGAAGGGGCGGGATCTCGGATCTGGGAGAAATCGCCAAACAAGCAGGGGGCGGGAAGTTCCTTGTTGTCGGCGATCCCGGCCTGGAAGAGCACGGCATGCTGGCGCGTGTGCGGGAAAGCCTCCAGAACGCGGGGCTGACGGGGAAGGAATTCCTTGACGTGGAACCTGAGCCCTATCTGGACGGCGCGGACAATGCCGCGCGTCTGGGCAAGGAAATAGGAGCGGATCTGGTCGTGGGAGTCGGCGGTGGCTCCACTATGGACACCGCCAAGGCCGCCGCGATCTTGATCACCAATGAGGGTGCGGCCGAGGATTATATCGGCCTGGAAAAAGTTCCCAACCCCGGTGTCCCTACCATAATGATTCCCACGACCGCGGGGACCGGCGCGGAAGTCACGTTCACCGCGGTTTTCACCAACAGGGAGACAAAGGCGAAAGGCGGGATCAACAGTTCGCACATGTTCCCTGAAGTAGCCCTGTTGGACCCTGAGCTTACCATGACACTCCCGCCGGACGTAACAGCGGCCACGGGCATGGACGCGCTCACTCATGCGGTGGAGTCCGTTACAAGCCGGTCTTCCACGGTTTTCACCGAGGCGTTGGCCCTGACCGCTATCCGCCTAATATCCGAGAACCTCAGGCGGACCGTGTTTCGGGGCAGCGAAGACATTGAGGCCCGGGAGAATATGCTGCTGGGCAGCCTTCTTGGGGGCCTGGCCTTGGCGGACGCCGGGGTAGGAGCGGCCCACGCGTTGGCCTATCCCCTTGGAGGTAATTACAGGGTGCCTCACGGCCTCGCCAACGCCATTCTGATTCCCCATGTGATGGAATTCAACCTGCCGGCGGCAGTCCGGCAGTTTGCGCTGGTGGCCGCCGCGATGGGCGAAGCTGTGGAAGGTCTGCCCTCCAGGCAAGCCGCTGCATCCGCGGTTTATGCTGTGAGCGGATTATGCGATGATATTGGGATTCCCGCATCCCTGTCGGAACTGGGAATTCCCACTTCGGATATCCCCATGCTGGTGGAGAGCGCGCTCACGGTGACTCGCCCTGTGGAGAACAATCCCCGGACTCTGGGACCCGAAGAGGCTCAGGGCATTTACTACAGCGCGTTTGAATGAAACGGACCCGCTCGGGGAACAGGCCTGCGGAACACGTGATTTCCAACAGCCCCTCGGGCGCTACCGGTTGCTCATACCTATTAATCCGAAATCATGGTCGCCCGGGAAAGAACCCTTCGACCGATTCCGAGAAATCATTTGCTCGCCGACAAACCAGGAGGACTACATGCCCGGATATGAATGGCTGGGAGATAGGGAAAAAGAGGAGATAGGAAAGGTACTGGATACCGGTATTCTCTTCCGATATGAGTTTGAAAAGGAGCGGCGTGGTGTGTTCCAGGTAAGAGATTTCGAGGAGAAGTTTGCGCAATACTGCGGCGCCAAATATGCGCATGCGGTCACTTCAGGTACGGCCGCTCTCAGCGTGGCGATGGGAGCGCTGGGAGTAGAGCCCGGGGATGAAGTGATAACGCAGGGGTTCACTTTCATCGCCACGTTCGAGGCTATCATCGAGTCCGGCGCAGTGCCCGTCGCCGGTGAAATCGACGATACGCTCAACCTGGATCCCGCGGATTTCGAGAAGAAAATCACTGAGAAAACCAAGGCGGTGATTCCGGTTCACATGCTCGGTTCTCCGGCTCGCATTCAAGAGATCGTTCACATAGCCGGAAAACACGGCATCAAAGTCATAGAAGACACAGCCCAGGCCTTGGGCGCGGGGGTCGGGGAGAAGAAAACCGGTACCTTGGGCGAAATGGGGACTTTCTCGTTCGATTACTACAAGACGATCACCACCGGCGAAGGTGGAATGGTGATTACGGATGACCACGATCTGTACCGACGCGCGTCAGAATACGCGGATCACGGTCATGACCACAACCCTGACGTTGGGCGAGCCCTGGAAGGCAGGAGCTTTCTCGGGTACAACTACCGAATGGGGGAATTGCAGGGTGCAATCGGCTTGGCTCAGCTGGGCAGGCTGGAGCGCCTTTTGGAGCGTCAAACGCAGAATCAGGCCCTGATTCGAGAGACTTTGGAAAAGGTCGATGGAGTCACCCTGAGAGCGCTGCCGAAAGACGGCCGGGACAGCCACACACACGTGTGTTTCTTCCTGCCGGACGCTTCCAAGGCCGAAGCCTTCCACAAGAAACTGTCGGAAAGGCAAGTCCCGGCGGTATATTTCAAGAACAACCTGTGGCACTTCCTGCCCAACTGGGAACACCTCATCGAACGCAAGACCGTATGGCCCGGAGACTTTCCCTTCTCAGGCCCGGTGTACCAAGGTGATGCAACCTATTCTCGCGACATGCTCCCAAGGAGTTCGGCTATCATCGAAAGACTGATTGTCTTGCCGATCTCTTTGGAGATGGAAGAGGACAAAATTCGTAGTATCGCTGAGGTATTACAGTCAGTCGCTGGTGAAGTATTGTAGGCCGTAAGGGCTTGTCACAGAATAAACCTGACAGTAACAGAAGGCGCCGCGGGCCAAGGACGTACGGCGCGACGCATGCGTCGCCCTCTTTATCGCAAGGATGAGGCGCGTGTCGGTTGCAAGGGGTTATTCCGGGACGGACCCTAAGCCTTCAATCATTCGGGGAGCACTCGTAAGATGTCATTGCGAGCGCAGCGAAGCAATCTCCTGCTCAGTGGACATGAAGATTGCTTCGTCGTTTCATTGCTCGCAATGACATGCTCGATTAGAAGATCTGCCCCTTCCTCTCGTTCCCAGGCTCTGCCTGGGAACGCCTACCGGGAGGCTTGGCCTCCCTACTTGGGGCCCGCGCAGAATCCATTTTCAATGCGTGCCGGTGTTGATCACAGGGTGGCGCGATTCTTTCAAACCGGTATAGCTCCGCAATGAGTCGAATTATGCTCCAAAAGCCGCTCAGAATAGTTGGGTTCATTCCCGCCCGGGCCGAGTCAAGCCGGTTTCCCGGCAAACCATTGGCTGACATTCATGGCAAGCCCATGATAATGTGGGTCTTTGACCGCGCCACGAAGTCGGGCTTGCTCGACGAGGTGTTTGTGGCCACCGACTCGGAGCAGATAGTTGAGGCGGTGATGGAGCATGGGGGGAAGGCCCTGCTCACATCCCGAGATCACCTGTCGGGAACCGATAGAATCGCGGAAGCCGCCGCGCTGACAGGTATTGGCAACCAGGACATTGCGGTCAATATACAAGGTGATCAGCCCCTATTCGATCCCGTTATGATAAACCAGGTTGTTGATCCGCTTCTGGCGGACCCGTCAATACCCATGAGCACGCTCATGTACGAAATCGTCAGGGACGAGGAGATCACCCATCCGAACGCGGTGAAAACGGTCGTTGACAGGGACGGTTTTGCCATCTTTTTCTCGAGGGCCACGATCCCTTTCTTTCGTTCAGGCCCGATTGCTCCCATATATTTCAAACACCACGGAATCTACGCGTATCGCAACGACTTCCTGCAAGAATTCGCGAAAATGCCCCGGGGCTTGCTTGAAATGGCCGAAGGTCTGGAGCAACTTAGAGCCCTGGAACACGGATTCAGAATAAAGGTCGTCATCACGGACAAGGATTCTGTTGAAGTGGATACCCCACAGGACCTTCAACGGGTGAAGAAGATAACTGAAGTTGATTTGACAAGGAATACGGAACGATGATAATACCAACTGAGGCGGAAGAATAGGTTTCCCGGTCTTGGAGCGCGGGTGCGGACATGACCCGGAAGGTTGGGGCCGGCGTGACGAAGTAAGGCTCGTTGACTCGATCTCCAGAGAGGTGGCATAGGTGGCAAGAAACGATAACATAAAGGTTGAAGGAACGGTGGTGAAGGTTCACTCGGGTGGAATGTACCAGGTGGAAACGGAAGATGGTAGAGTTATCAGAACAAAACTGTCGGGGAGGATGTCAAGGTTCAGGATCAAGGTGCTCCTTGGTGATCGCGTTACCATAGCTCTTTCCCCCTATGATCTTACGCACGGGCTGATCGTCTACCGTGGCAAGTGAAGGCCCCCGCTCTCTGTAATCCGCACGATTCACCACACAGGAACCGGGACCGTTCAAACAATCGTGACCAGGCATAGGCCGAAGTTGTTGTTCCTACCATTGGGGCCGGCGCGCTCTTCCGATGTCACGGGTCCTACCCCTTGGACATGAACCGGCACTCCTCACCGGTGCAATTAGCGGCACAGAGTACATAAGAAAGGACTGAACGGGTGGAGATCTTGTTTCTGGGCACCGGCGCGGCATGGGCGGTTCCGGAACACTCATGTGAGTGCCTAATCTGCAAGCGAATGATGGAACTGGGAGAAGAACGTACCAGGACCTCGTTTCTTGTGAGAGGGCCTGAGAAGATCCTTGTGGACTGCGGGCCTGACTTCCGGCTTCAGATGAGACGCAACGCCCTGGAGCGTCCTGACCTGGTACTGATCACGCACGAACATGGCGACCACTATCTCGGACTTGACGATCTGTTAGCCTTTCGACGCTGCACGCCAAGGGCTGCGTGGCGTCCAATACCGGTCTACGCGACGCAACAGACCTGGGACGCGGTTGAGCAACGGTTCGGCTATCTGGTGGGATCTCTGATCGAGAAACGCAAGGCCGTTCCGGGAGAGCCGCTGTCAGGGATCAAAACCAGGGTGCTCCCGTTCAGCACTTTTCACGGGCCTTCCGCGCCCGGATCGGTGGGATACTTTATCCAGGATCGCTCAGGCGCCGGCACATCCAGCGTCCTTTACACGTCGGATTTCATGAGCTTGCCGGAGGAACCTTCCTTCCTGCTCGAACCTGACGTATTAGTTGTGCAGTCCCATTGGCTCAACGAACCCCGGAATAACCGCCCCCATCACATGAGCTTTCAATGTGCCCTGGAATACATCCGAAGATGGAAACCCGTGAAAGCTACCTACCTTGTGCACTTGTCCGACGGAGATCAGGTTGCAGCCGACCCTTGCAACGACTATCTTAAGAAGCTGGACCCAATGTCCCCGCTGAAACACCCTTTGTCCGGGGATACGTATCCGGTACCGCTGTGCCAGGCCCAATGGCAGGATGTGGTGGACCGGATTGCAGGCGATATGGGAATCCCCCAACCTGTCGTAGTTGCACAAGACGGGCTTTCCGCTGTAGTCTAAAGATGGCGATTCACTGTGCCGAGATAACGCGCCCCCTGAACGAATGTGAGGTACACATGGACGAAGATCTCAAATCAAAAACCGCTGAGACCGCGAAACTCTACTTCAAAGGTTTTCAGGACGAACGCCCCTTTGACCTGTGGCGGGCCTTTGACAAGGGACTGGCCAAAGATCTCTCAATATTCATTACCGGTCAAATGTACGCCAGGGAACGGATACCCCACCAAACCCGACAGCTCGTCACGGTTGCCGCACTGACCGTTCTCGAACGAACCGAAGAGCTGAAGCTGCACCTTTATGGCGCGCTGAACGTCGGATGCGATCCAAAGGATGTTGCGGAAGTGATTTTTCAGTCCGGAATATATGGTGGCATGCCGGTGGTCAACCAGGCCCTGAAAATATTGAGGGAGGTGCTCAAGGAAAGGGGCCAATGGCCTCTTGAGGATCAGGAGCGACCGCGGTAACCCGGTCCCCCCGCGCCCGTGGACGTGCAGCGGTGTTCTTGCCGGTTCCTTGGAATCGCTTGTCACGGGAAGGGAGAAGATCCCTAAGCTTCTGTCCCAAAATAAACGTCGCAAAACGTTGCTGGGCCGATTGTAGGGGCAGGCTCTGCGTGTCTGCCCGAATGCAAGGAACGCGCTGGTGGGAAAGGGTGGACACATAGGTCCGCCCCTACAGTAAAATGTGACAGTTATTTCGTGACGGGCCCTGAGCTTCTGTTTCAGAAGCAATCCAAGGGACGGACCGGCGGAAACCGGCCGGGGCCCGTGTCAGTCATCCAGGGAGAATTCCACCTCGTCAGCAAAGGATTCAGTTTCCAGGTCTACCTCCACTTCGGGTTCGGTTTCCACCTGAAAGCCGGCCTGGACTGTCCCTGACCCGCCGGTAAAGAACTGGTCCAACTCCATATCCGGTGGCCTGTAGAAAACCCCTAACTTGGTGCGGGCCGCTTGGAGGTCCTTGTTGCACGCAGGACAGGTCAGGTTGAAATCAAAGCTCACGTAATCACATTTTTCGCATTTCAATGTTCACCTCCGGATGTCCGGGCGAGTCTAAAGCACGTGAACCAAGAATAGCATGAAGTACCTGATTAATCAACCGATGTTCGGCTGCCGGGAAAGGAGATCATTCCGCGGTGTATCGGGGCTTATCTTGGTGTGTCTTGCGCTGGGCTCTGTTGTCAATTGCGCCAGCGTGCCTCATACGGGGCGTCGCCAGCTCAACTTGGTCTCGGACAAACAATTGAACCAACTGGGACTCAGGGCGTACAAGGAAGTGATCCTGAAGCAACCTGAGTCCGGTAACAAGAGGCTCAAGGCCATTGCCAAGCGGGTTGCCGACCGAATAACCCGTGCGGCCGAAGCAATGGACAAGCCCGGGTTCGACTGGGAACTGAGGCTGATCGACCTGGATGATCCCAATGCGTTTTGCCTGCCCGGTGGAAAGATAGTAGTCTATGAAGGTATACTGCCATACGCCAGGAATGAGGCCGGTCTCGCCGCTATCATCGGGCATGAGGTGGCTCACGCGGTGGCTCGCCACGGTGGAGAACGCTTGAGCCAAAAGTTCGCGCTCGATGCCGCCCTGAGCCTGGGAGGCGAGATGTTCAAGACCGGGAAGGACGGCAAGCTGGGGACCAGGGAGCGGGTCATTCTAGGAGCGTTGGGCGTAGGTGGCACCCTGGGCATTCTCCTGCCGTACAATCGCATTCACGAATTCGAGGCGGATCGTATCGGCCAGATCTTCATGGCCCGCGCCGGGTATGATCCGGTGGAGGCTGTACGCCTGTGGAGTCGAATGGCCAAGATAAAGAAACCTCCCATTCCAGAGTGGCTGTCCACGCATCCCCCGAGCAAGGACCGAATAAGAAAGCTCCGTGATTTTCTCCCGGACGCAAAAAAGTACTATGAGGAGGCGCGGGTCAAGCATGGCAGGGGATCCCTGATCTGACCGAGCGGGGCGGCAATGGAGTCGATACCCTTGTGAATCTTGTGCCGACCGGGACGCCCTGACAGAGGCAGCCGATGCCGAATGATGAAGAACACGTAAGAGCATTCTTGGCCATAGAAATCCCGGGTGAGGTGATCTCATTCCTGAGCGATCTTACTACCGCGCTGAAGGCTACCCGTGCACATGTGCGTTGGGTGAGACCGGAAGGCATACATCTTACATTGAAATTCCTTGGCGCCATCCAAACGGATTTGATTCCAACGTTGGACCGACGGCTTGGTCCTGTCTTCTCTGAATCAGCGCCGACTCGGCTGGAGGTCCGTGGGTTGGGGTGCTTTCCGCATCTCCGACGGCCAAGGATCATATGGGCCGGTCTTGAAGATCGGGCAGGGTTGCTCGTCCCGCTCGTTGGACTCCTGGAAGATCATCTGGCCGACCTGGGATTCAAGAAGGAAAGGCGGCCATTTAGCCCTCATCTGACGCTCGGGAGAGTGAAACCCGGGAAGAATATCTCAGACCTGGTGGAGGAGGTCCGGAACAGGATGGACGTTGTGGGACCGTCCTTCACCGCTGATCGTGCGATATTGTTCCGGAGTATACTGAAGCCGTCCGGCGCCGAATACGTCCAGCTCCGTCGATTCGATTTCTCCGGGCTGTAATATCCCATGAACCGATACGCAAATCTCAACGTCCTCGCGGTGACTTGCTTGCTCGTGGGGATGGTGTTCCACGTCCGGTTTGCCGAGGCCGGCAAGACCCATCCCGTTCTGCGGGTCGGACCGGCCGCAGTTGGAACCGCGAAAGAGGCGGCACGGGCATCGTCTCCGATCCGGCTCCTTCCTCCCAGGGATCCCTGCCTTCAACGGGGCTTCACTGATTGGCACGATCTAAGCGTTCACGCGGAAGAGACCGCGTCGGACGAACAGTTCGTTGATTATCGGATTGTGATTTACCGCGCCGGATTTCAGTTGATCCTTCAGGGAATACGAGGAGACGGTTCCACGGAACCGGTATATCAAACAAGCGTCGGTCTCGGGGCATATGAGTCTCGAACTCCGTTGGGTCGCTTCCTGATAAATCATGTTTACTGCTATCCTGACCTGCTCTTCTACACTGACGACAATCAGATCGTTCCCGCGGTGTACGACGGCTTCCTGGCCCCACTGATCGTGTGTGATGACGAGGGCGTCTGTGAAAGATACCGGGGGATGGGACTACATGGCTTTAACGCAGCAGCGCATCCTGACCCCGAGGCTGTAGTGGCCGAGTCGGTAGGCCCCGTCTCTGCCGGATGTATCCGCGTGCCTCACCCGTGCGAGTTCAAATCCGAGCTGATTGGAAGAGTCGGAATAGGACCGACAAAAAGGAACGAAAGGGGTTCCTACCACTGGCTCAAAAGGCCCGTGGAGGTCTGGATATTTGAAGATGAGGGCTTTTCGATCCTCTCTATTCTTCAGACCGGGTTGAGAGGTTTGCGGCAGATTCTCGCCCCAACCGACGATGAGAACGAGTAGATCAGCCGGGGCCCGCAAGCTTCCGATAGATCACTCTACCGAGTAACCGTTCACCGTGAACCGTACAAGCTCCCGGAATTACGTATGGGGGAGGTTTGGAGGGGGAGATGAGTCTCCCCCTCCATTCTCACCGGGCGCAGAACCGCTTCAAGCCCGGTGAACGATCACCTCTACCGAGTAACCGCCTCGAGCCAACGCAACAGGAATATGCTCCCGATCGCAAAAAACGCTAGAATCAAATATGATAGACTTCTCAACATTGCCGGTCCCCGGAGTGGCCGCTTTGCCGGACTGATACGATCCACGGTACCGGTAACGGTACGTGCGGCTACGAATCTAGCATCAATTCCCTGTGGTTGGCAACAGTGATGTTGAGATTGAGGTAACCATTCAGTTTCAAGGGGAACCAGGTACGGCCGGGGATTCGTCGCTTTCGTAGGATGTGGTGAACGGAGTGAACCGCATCAATCCCCGTGCAAAGACCCGATCGATGCGGTTCCCGTTGGTCACCGAATCCTACGCTGACCAGACCGGCACGACCATATTCCTGCCCCCCGATAGTGAATGATTACAGATTGACGTGCTCCCCGGTTCAACGCGGAACCGGCGGCCATCTGAAGAGGCCGCCGGCAATAGTAAAGAATTCGGGCCGAAATAATGAGCCCTATGATTCAAATGACCTCTTGTCCCTGGATGGGGGGGTTATGGGGGAGGGAGGGTGTCCATCCAGGGATTGAGGTCGATCAGTGAACCGGCGGCTTTCGCCGCATCGGTTCCGACTGGTTTGGACTATAGGAGAAAGCGCCTGGAAAGTCAAGAAAATACTTTAAGAAATGAATATATCCAGCGAATATTACAGGAGTCTTTTAGACGACAAATATTGCGCGAGCCCCGCATTTGGGTGAGTCGAGTTGCTCGTCCGTTTTCAACTATCTGACACCACCTGCGATTCCAGCATCTGGCATCTGTGTGGAACTCAAGGGCCGAGCGCCTGCTGCGATGCTGACCAGTCCGCAGGACTGTGTGACCAAGATTGGCGAACTCCAATCGGTTAGGAGTAAGCCATCACGGTGTATCCATGCTTCGAGCAAATGGGGTCAGACCCCAAGGGCGCCATATCGCCCTGTGCGGAGCATTCTTTGCAACCCCAATTGGGCGATTCAAGCTGATGTCATTCCGAGGATCGAAGTGACGAAGCAATCGCCGGCCTTTGGTTCTTCCACCCAATGAGATTGCTTCGCTGCGCTCGCAATGACAGATACTTCAGGTACTTGCTTGTAGGATGAACCAAGAACCGCACAGATTAGGTTGCAAAGACGTCTCCCCCGGTGATCTCTTGCCGCGCAAGAATCAACTGTGCTCGGTTGCAGAACCAGTTGCTTTGCGAAGAACATTAACAAGGGACGCGTTTCCATTTGAGTGTTGGATGAATGAACCGTAATATGACTCCAAGACTTGGTGATGGCAGAGGGCAGGACTTGAGCGATTTCGATCACAAGCATACAGAGCGTGACTATGATCCGCGGGAACTCATAGAAAGGTGTAACCGCGGGGACAGACAGGCTTGGGAGGAATTCTATTCCCGGTATTTTGCCATGATTTCGCGGGTTGCGCGGAAGTATTGCTCCGGGGGGCCCGATGAAGCCGAGGAAATTGTTCAAGATGTCTTCGTCAACCTTTTCAAGGCGTTGAGACAGTTCGATCCCGCCAAATCCGTAGAGGCCTACATCCTTGAGATCACCAGAAGGGTGAGGATCACTCGGTACAGGAAATCCACCGCGCTCAAGAGGGGGGGCAAAGACTCCGTCCACATTCCTCTGAGCGCGCACGATGGCGACCGTGAAGGGGGATACGTGTCCGTGCGCTCTCCCAACCGCGATCAGGAGAAATCACTTATCAAGGCCGAGCAAGCGCACTTGCTGAGAAAGGCTTTGAAGGGCGTTTCGGAAAGCTGTCGCAAGCTGCTGGGATTGAGGTACGATCGTGGTCTTTCATACAAGGAGATCGCGTCAATTCTGGGTGTCAAGGAGGGCGCGCTGCGAGTGCGCGTTCAGCGCTGCCTTTCCTCGCTTGGAGACAAATATTCGGGGCTCGCGCCCCAGGAAGTGTGAATCCGATGACCGAGCCGACACGCCCTTGCCCGGATCGATGGCGCTCAGGTCAGCTTCTTGCCTATGTTGAAGGAGATCTGGAGGAAGCGGTTCGTCGGGACCTGGAGCTTCATCTGAGCAGTTGTAGCGCGTGCTCCCGGGAGCTACAGGCTCTTAGCAAGGTTCAAGCGCTGCTGCTTGCCTACCCGGTGGCCTTTCATCCCTCTGAACAGGAGCTTTTCCTTTTTGCGAAGCATGGGGAGGACCCGGCCGGCAGCGTGTCTGAACATTTGCAATCGTGTCCGGATTGCGCGGCTGATCTGGAAATGCTTCGAGAGATGGTCAGTGTCGGCGCGGCGCGATCCGAGGCAGGAGTACCTATGCCGGGATCACTGTTGGATCGTTTGGAGGATTTTCACCCATCCGAAATCGAGCGCCCCCGGAAGGGATGGGTATGGTTTTCTCAAGTGATGGAATGGTTCGAGGGCCCTTTCCGTTTTCCGGTGTTCGGTCTGGCAACAGCCGTTGCCGCTGTGATTGTGATTGTGGTGGCTATTCCCATGTCACGGATATTGGATGAAATTCCTCAGCCGGCAGGGCTCGGCACAAAGGAAAAGGTCACCGCGCCGGCCGCGCTTCCTCGGCCCGCGGCCCCGCGCCCGGATGACCCTGCCGAGGACGAGATGCGTGACCGGTCGAAATCGCGTATCCAGACTGAAAAGGAAAGCCTTGAGATGAGACCGGAGGTGGCGCGATCCGTACCTCCGAAAGATCGGAACGGGAAACCGGAGGCACTTGAATACAGTGAGTCGAGCCGCGAATCGAGCGGCTTGCAGTCCGGGGAGGCTGACAAGTCCGATGGCGTTGCGCGGAAGAAAGCTGGAGGGCTTGCCGGTACTTCGCGTCGATTCCGTGGAGACCCTAATGTTGGGGGGCTCTATTCGCCCGCTCCAAGGTACCGCGAAGAAGGGCGTGAACGCGCTCGTTTGCCGCGCTCGGTCGCAAAGGAATCCAAGAAGAAGTTGTTTGGCGCAAGACCCGCTAAACGGCTTCCCGCTGTTCAGGAGCCGGCACCGGCCGCGAGGGTTCCAACGGAAACAACCGACCGGAGGACGGGGTTAGTAGTGGGCCACTCTGCCAAGGGTGCTGATTCCCGATCCGATTCCAGGGTGACCGTGAACCTATTGATTACCGATCAAAATGGCCGCGACATTTCCTGGTTGCGCTATTCTCCACCACAACAGCTCATGGACACGTACCGTTTTCTTCGAGAAACCGGACAGCCCGCGGACGACGTCTCAGTTGCGACGACACCTGACCATGAAGACAGGGACGCAGCACTGCCGTTGAAGCGCTATGGCAAGAAGGCCTACAGTATTTCGATCCAGGTGAGCCGTTCCGGGGATAAGTTTGATCTCAATGCCCGTTTGATGGAGTCACGCACTCGCCGTCACATCAGGACCATACAGGCGCTCAACGTCGGTCGGAACGACCTGCCCGACCGCGTCCAATCCTTGATCACATCAATGCTGAAAGCAAGATGATCGTGCAGATTGGAGTGTGGCAAGCGGGTGATATTATAGAGCGATATCGCTTCAAGTAGTGCCCGGAGACACTTTGGGCAGAACCAACGCAAATGCCGTCGGCTCAATGACAATCGCATCAGCCCAAGCCGTCACTCCGGCGAACCCCGGACTACGATCCGGGGTTCGCCGGAATGACGGTAGGCGGCTCCGCGTCGGGGCCATGCACGTCACGGCGCCGACATTGGGATCCGTGGAACCGCATGCGTCCTTCAGGGCGCTCTTCCAAGGTCCCCTCGAGGGGATAGAACTATGCCCCCGGATCTGCCGGGGCTCACTCAAATGAGGGACTCGCCCGCGTGCGCTCGCTCACTTGATTTTCCGGTTTCTCGGACATATAGTGGAATTGCGGCGGTTTGCTGTTTGGCGTCGCGCTGCGCGGTACGCATCTTTCCAGGTTCATAGGGCCTTTGCATGGCAAGATCGGACATATTTGAATGCGAACTGTGTCCGAAGGGTTGCAGGATCACCGACGGGCACAGCGGTGATTGTCGGTCAAGGATAGTAGTGGACGGTGAATTGCGGGCCGTCACTTACGGTAAGCCATGCTCCCTACATCTGGATCCAATTGAGAAAAAGCCGCTGTTTCACTTTCTGCCGGGGACCCGTATCCTGTCGCTTGCTACCGCGGGGTGTAATTTGCATTGCAAGCACTGTCAGAACTGGACCATCTCTCAGGCCGCGCCGGAGGACATTCGCAGCATCGATCTCCCGCCCCAACGGGTAGTGGAGGCCGCTCGCAGGCAACGTTGTCTCTCGTTGGCGTACACGTACACGGAGCCGGTGATCTTCTACGAGTACGTGCTCGATACGTCGGTTTTGGCGAAAGAGCAAGGGTTGAGAAACGTTATCGTCACCGCGGGATACATTAACCGTAAACCTCTGGAGCGACTCTGCAAAGTGATTGACGCTTCCAACACGGACTTGAAGGCTTTCAGCGACACGTTTTACAGAGAAGTCTGCGACGGAAGACTCAAACCGGTGCTGGACGCCATGGTCCTAATGAAGGAAAGAGGAGTCTGGTTGGAGGTGACCAATCTTGTGATCCCCACCTTTAATGACGATCTTGATCAAATTCGAAAGATGTGTAGATGGATCCTCGCCAACCTCGGGGCCGAGACACCGCTGCACTTCAGTCGATTCCATCCTATGTACAAACTCAGAAATCTGCCGCCCACCCCGGTGGAGTTTCTGATGAAGGCCAGACGGGAAGCGCTTGAGATCGGGCTGGACTTCGTGTACGTTGGAAACGTTCTAGGCACGGAAGCAGAAGACACCTCATGTCCACACGACGGTACCCCGCTAATAAGAAGAACAGGGTACTCGATTGTGGAAAACAATCTCCGGGATGGCAAGTGCCCAAAATGTGGCGAGAAAATCCCCGGGGTATGGAACAACCATGAAAAGGCATCTTCCCAAGCCGGATGACAATTGTGATACAAAGGCGGCGCCTGTTGGGAGAAACGTTCATCACGAAATTGGCGCCGGCGTAGTCCAACGCTTGTTCCGGGTCCACTCGGGGCCTTGGCACGCATCGACCTGCTCTGGGTCTGTCAGCCGGAGGTTCATGCTCGTAGGGTTGATCGCGGCCCCATTTGCTCTCGCGTGCCCGGTCGGCTTTCCAAGGCATGGGTCGGATCTTTCAATGAGGCCCGCTCTGTTTTCGCGGCGGGTCTCAGGGAGTTGAAGCGAGTGAGTCGGCCATGAAAAACGAGTGTCGGTCCTTTTTGGTATTTGTGGCAGCGCCGGCTTTGGGGCTGGCTCTTTGGAGCGGAAGCGCTTTTAGGGCAACAGTGTCATTCGCCGCGGAGAAGGTCAGAAAGCCCGCGGTAGCCGGTTCTTTCTACCCCGGGGAACCCGATAAGCTCCGCAAGATTGTGAATGAATCGCTCAATTCAGCCAAGCTGCGGCGATTCGACAATCCAATTAAGGCTGTCATGGCGCCCCACGCGGGTTACTACTTCTGCCGACAAGGGCTGGGGGCCGCGTACAGGCCGATTCAGAACGCAGGATTCCCCTATGATAGGGTCATACTCATAGGACCGAGTCACCGTTTGCCGACCAAGGCCGCGGCTGTCAGTTCCGCGCAGGTCTGGGAGACTCCGCTGGGACCTGTGGCCGTGGACACGGACGCGGTACGCAGACTTGTGGACATGAGCGATCGAATTGAGTTCAATGACCTCGCCCACGTTCAGGAGCACTGTCTGGAGACGCAGCTTCCTTTTCTGATCGCGGCGTCACGCGGAAAGCCATTTAAGATAGTTCCCGTCTTGACCGGTAGCTCGGACCCCACGGATCATGAGATAGTGGCTAGAGCGCTGGTTCAGCTGGGTGGCGATCCGCGAACGTTGATCGTTGTGTCTACGGATCTGAGCCACTACCCTGACAGCCGTACGGCCGAAAAGGTTGACAAAGAGATCCTTGACGCGGTGAAATCACTTGATTCGCAGATTTTGGCCAAGGAGAATAGAAGAATTCTGAAAGAGGGCCATCCGGGCCTTTCCTGTACTATGTGTGGTCTTGAAGCGGTGGCCTGCCTGGTAAGGGCCGCCAACGGGCTCGGAATTACCAGGGGTCGGATTATGAGCTACACTCACTCGGGCATGGTATCGGGTGAGAATCGCCGAGTGGTGGGGTACGGAGCTGTGGTTTTTGAAAAAGGCGCCAAAGGGTCTGAAGGCAAAGAACCCGAGCCTGGCACGGTCAGTTTCACCGCTGAAACCCGCAAGCAGTTGATCGCTCTGGCGCGGTCAGCGGTGAGAGCGGCAGTGGCCGGTGAGTGGGTCTCGTACGATCCGGTTGACAATCTGGAGCTTCAAGTGCGGACAGGATGCTTTGTGACGCTGAAGAATCACGAAAAACTGCGTGGTTGCATTGGGACATTCACGTCTGAACAACCGCTTTGGAAGACGGTGCGTGACATGGCGGTTTCCGCGGCTACCCGTGACATACGTTTCAGAAACAATCCGATCACCAAAGCAGAGGTCCCTGATCTTGAGGTGGAGGTTTCGGTTCTGTCCCGGCCACGACTTGTTTCCGATCCTTTGAAGGAAATCAAGCTAGGCCGAGACGGCATCATAATAAGAGACAAGGAATCGAGCGGCACTTTCTTGCCGCAAGTGGCAACGGAAACCGGGTGGTCGTTGGTGGAGTTTTTAGGCCACTGTTCCAGAGACAAGGCTGGTCTGGGATGGGAGGGTTGGAAGAATCCCTCGGCCCGGGTCTTCACGTACACGGCTACTATCATCGACGAGCGGAAGTGATTTTCTGCGAGTCGCATCCATCCCGGCATAGGGGGCTAACATGGAGCATTTTGTGGTACAGAATCTTGTTCAATGGACCGGGGCTTCCGCATCTGAGTGCGGCGGTCTTTGTTGGATATGGAACTGGGGATACCTGGTCTCGTTCCTGGTGGGGGTCGCTGGGACCATTTTCTTGTTCTTGAGAAAACCGACGGATTGAAGCCACGGCCATAGTAGTTCTCGCAAGTTCTCACGGATATCGAGATTACCTCGTGGTTTCACTCCTCGCAATGACATGCCCGATGAGAAGATCTGCCCCTTGTATCTGAAGGCTTAGCCGCGGGCGTTGTTTTTGTTTGGGGGTGTCTTCATCTGATGTTATGATTTCGGGTGGCTTGTCTGTGGAAGGCCGGGTGCATTGGCACGGAACCGACTACACCCGGGAATGGTGGCGGGAGTGTCTCGCGATGGGGCTGCACATCAGGCGCAAAGCCAGTGTATCGAGACTCGGCGTGCAGTATGGGTGTGGTGCTGACGGTTTGGCCGTCAATCCATTTATTCGCAGAATCGATTGATTGGACCAGGGATATCGATGCCTGACAAATTGAAAGTTGATGAGTTTATCAATGACTACCGTGGCGGTGTGAAGGACAAAGACATGCTGGCCAAGCACGGCATTTCCGGAAAACAGATGATCGCTCTGGTGAAGAGGCTGGTGAACGACGGGACCATTGATAAGAAGGACTATTTTGACAGGGCCAGAAGAATTGAAGACAGGGAAGCCGAGCAAGAAAGGAATTTCCTGGATTCCCTCTACCACTGCCCGCTTTGCCTGCACATCCACCCGACGCCATTCATTAGGTGCCCGGCTTGTGGCACGGACATAACGGAGTCCAGGAATCTCAAGGGTCGGGCCCACGGGATTTCACTGAGCCACGGTACAGGGACTGATCTGGTGATCGAGAGAGAAACGCCGACCGGCGACAGTGCAGCTCAGGTAGGAACTGAACAGGAGAAGCCTCCACCCGTGGCTACTGCCGAGCCTGCGCTTCGGACAGATGCCGTTACTGAGGATGATGTAGCGGGAGAGTTTGAAGTCCCTGAGTTCGTGGAAAGGCTGCTCGGACAAGGTCTCGGGGAGATTCGTGTTTTCACGGAATCCGACAAATCGCAGCTTGCCCGGGATTACGTTGTCACCGATGTGGTCGCGATCAACGATATCGCGGTGATCTTCAAGGCTGAAGCCGCTTCGGGAGATGGTTTACCGATCAACGTGAAGATGTTTCATTCAGAGATGGAACAGGAAGCCGGCCTTGAAGCGATTCTGGAGAGACTGGTTGAATTCGAGTGCAACATGAACGACCCAAACGTCGTGAGATTCCTCGGGGCCGCCGGCCTGGACGCCAAAGGGGTGCTGCTCTACGAGCATCTGCCCAAGTCCATGGACGCCATAATCCGAGCAGAGCCCGACGGCTTGCCTTTTGACCGAATCATGTTGCTGCTTCCCCAGATATTGAACGGGTTGGGTTATTGTCGATTGCACCGAGGCGCTGACGATGTGGTCCGAAGGTTGCCCCATTTCAGTCTGAAAGCGTCAAACCTGCTGCTCAACGAATCCGAGGATATTGTCAAGGTGGACGAATCCGGACTGGGCCGGGCCATTGTGGACGTGAGGGGCTTCAAAGGATATCTGTGGCAGGAGCCTGGAGTGGATCTTGAGTCGCTTGCGTCCGAAGCGTTCGTCCTGGAGTGCAAGTTCCTCAACATGATGAGCGTAGACATATATGCCTTGGGCGTTTTACTCTACGGCATGGCCACAGGAAAACAGCCGTTTTCCGGACCCGGATTGGACGAGTTCAGGTTCCAGCACGTAAAGACGTTCCCGATTCCTCCAAGGGTCCACAGGCACACCATCCCGGTTTGGCTGGACGAGATGATTCTCAAGTGCCTGGAAAAGGAACCTGAAAACAGGTGGAGAAGCCCTACCGAAATGGAGCTTGAGATGGGCTCGATCGCCGGACGAGGCCAAATGTGATGAAAGATTGGAGGGTGTCAATATCCCAGCCGCTGTTTACGCACAATCCCATGAATTGGAGGTGAGGAGCATGCTGATTAAACGTCAGGCAGAAAACGAGTTGCGACCGGACCAGGTGCGGGCTATGGCCCACGGAATGTACCAACTGGCCCAGGTGGATGGGGTTTCCGAACAGGAAAAGGAGTTGATAGTCTCGTTCCTGGAAGAAGGCAACGTGGAAATGGACCTGGAGTCGTTGGGAAACATCCCGTTTTCACTGGAGGAACTGCTCTTCAGTCTGAACACCGTATTCCTGAGGAAGACCTTTTTGCGGGTATGCGTCCTCCTGGCTCGGGCCGACGGGACCGTGACTACGGAAGAACTCGCGGAACTGAGACGTTTGTCCCAGGCCATGGGGATTGACGAGCCCTTCGACGACCTTGTCGCGGAACTGGAGGGCAAGAGTTTGTAGACCCTCCCTGGACCGACAAGTCCGGGGGTTACCCGGTCTCCTGGATCGGGTACGGTAAAGGAGCCATGAACCGATGAAGGCCCATGATCCCACAAGCTGCACCGGGTGCGGCGCAGAATATGTCAAAACAGATCCGTTCTGCGTTCAATGCGGCGCTGTCCTTCCGTCAGCGGTGTCGCGGGGCGGATTCTCTGTGGAATTGAGCGATGTCCCTTCTGAGGAAATGCGTGGGGACGCGGTGAAGGTCCTGAAGAAATGGTTCCCCCAACTTGATTCCCTGGAACTCGCTGAACAGTTGAAAGCAGGGAGGTCAGTGCTGATCGCGGGAATAGACGAGGAATCGGGCGCCAGAATTCTGGATGCGCTCAAGCCGATGAAGGTAGGTGGGCGTCTCATCAGGAGCGGTCAGAAGCAGACGGACTCCAGGAGTCTTCTGTTCGGTAGCCTGGGGATTTCAGCGATCTCGCTCGTAGCGGCCATATTGTTCTTCGGCCCTCTTTCTCTACTGTTTATCCTGATTGCCATAGTCTCCGGCGTGGTGGCCGCACTGTCGGCACGCGGGCGGAGCGAGCCTTTGATCGATGCGGCCGCCGGACATCCGGAGGATGAAGACTGGATCAAACTGGCTCAGGAATACGGTCAGGAGATCGGCAGGCTTGCTCCTGAATACGCGACACAGGTGAAGTCCCTGGCTCGCATGGTGTTGGATGTCCGTGGACGCCTGAGATCTGATTCGCTTGCGGCATCGGCCGCGGGGAAGACCCGCGGCGATCTGTACCAACGGATCAAGGACGCGCTGACTACCGCTCTCCATATTGCGGAGCGGCTCGGCTCGGAACAGAGCGAGCACAGTTCAGAACTGAAAGAGGAACTTGACGCGCTGACGCTGGCAGTCCAAAAGACCGCTGAGATGTTCCGGAACCTTGACACGGAAGGGGTAAAGGAGGCCCCGGCTCTTGCCCGGGAAATGCAGGACATCACCGAAAGCGTTGACCGCATCGTGCAGGAGGTTCGGTCACCGGAAACAGTGAGGCCGGTGCCGCGAAGAAAAACACCTGCGTGAGAGATCATCACGCTGAACCGGTTGTTGCACGGGTCTGTGACACGCAAGGGGAGGGAAAACATGATCGGCGCCATAGCCGGAGACATCATCGGTTCCGTGTACGAGTTCTACAATATCAAGACAACCGATTTCCCGCTCTTCCGTGAAGACTGTTCTTTCACCGACGATACAGTGCTCACCCTGGCTCTCGCGGACAGCATACTTCACGGCAAATCCTATGTGAGTAAGCTCAAGGAATACTATCAATACTATCCGTGGGTCAGTTACGGATCGAGCTTCCGGAACTGGGCGGATTCCCGCTCCAGTGAGCCATACAACAGTTGGGGAAACGGCTCCGCCATGCGCGTGAGCCCGGTCGGATTTGCGTACAACACTCTGGACCGGGTCCTGGTTGAGGCCAAGAAGAGCGCGGAGGTGACTCACAACCATCCCGAGGGCATCAAAGGGGCTCAGGCCACGGCCGCGGCCATTTTCCTGGCCCGGTCCGAAAAGAGCAAGTCGCACATCAAGCAATACGTGGAAAACACATTTGAATATGACCTCAGCGAACCGCTCGATTCCATCAGGGACTACTACACGTACGACGTTTCATGCCAGGGATCCGTTCCCCAGGCGATCATCTCATTCCTGGAATCCGACCACTACGAAGATGCAGTAAGAAAGGCAATCTCAATAGGTGGCGACAGCGACACCATAGCGTGCATCGCGGGCGGAATAGCTCAAGCATTCTACGACGGGGTTCCTGAACCCATAGAGGCTAAAGCCCGGAGTTTGCTGGATGAACGCCTGAACGCAGTTGTCGCCGAGTTTTCAGAAAGGTATTCTTGCTAGTCTTTTCGAGCCCGGTTGCGAAGGCGCGAACCAATGGAAGTTTCCTTGGTTTTTGAAGAATTCACTACCCGGCTTGAGGCAATTGTCGGACACGTCCTAAACCGGCAATGGCCAGGGAATTCGGGAAGAACTCCATCAATTGAGTATGGTGTACCCGGAATTCCGCAAAGATGGCAGGCGATCGGCGAGAATTGCTAAACAGTGGGATCGGTGTCGCGACGCGTCCGGCGATTTCAACAGCCCACAGGCCTAGAGCATCTGTCGTGTAGCCGAGTCCCCACTCCGCCAACCATGAACGACTTTCAACGGATTGGCGTCTTTTGTTCCCTTGGCACGGGAACCCCAATTCCTACCGGGTCAGGCCAAAACATTGACCGATCATTCCAGGTCTTCAAACAGCTTACCTACCAAGAGTGAGAATCCTGGAACGACATCCTCCCCATCGAGGGTATCCGCAACGGTCAAGACTCTTTCCGATCCATCATGACGCAGGACAGCTACGGTTTGATCATCAGGGATGACGATCCAAACAAGCTTGGAACCACTGTCGAAATACTCGACTGCCTTTTCCTTCATGGACTTGATCGTATCGGATGGTGAGACGATCTCCACTGCGAGGTCGGGAGCGCCGTGGAGAAAGCCTTCTGAATCTCGGATCATGGTTTTGAAACGACCCTTTTCCACAAACGAGACATCAGGACAGCGGAGATTCCCATTATTCATCCAGCAGCCGAGATTGGAGCCTCCTACCTCACCAAGTCGATTTCCTTTAACAAAATTCCCAAGAGCAATGATTAAGCGAACAACAATGAACTCATGCTTATAGCCGGCAGGTGTCACAACCAGTTCTCCTTCAACGAGTTCGTACTTCCCGCCTACGTCGGGGAGGGACATCAACTCGGCCTCCGTCCAGGTTTTCTTCCCGGTTGAGATCTGCATGGGAGACTCTCCTTGGTCGCTCTAAGTAACAGTCTACTTGATCGATGACAAGGTTTCCAGGCCAATCGACCTTTTCCGTTTTGATAGTTTCGGGTACACCATACCTAATTCTTGACGAATGGGTATGATTCTCTATCCAGAATGCGCTTATGGCTCAAGTAGCATGACTGGTTGTGGCCTCACCGCTCCCGAAGATGGTTGGCGATTGGCGAGAATTGCTGAACAGTGGGATCGGAGCATAGGACGCTGAGATCTTATGTTTGCACGAACGAACCGGTAGACCCCATGGGAGTGACTATTTCGTAACTCGGCTGGAAAGAGAGCTTGCCGGAGTATTCCGTACGCGGAAATCCGGACCCAAAAGGACCTCCAACAGGAATTGAGTATGGTGTACCCGGAATTATGATGTACCCGGAATTACGGAATTATTGACGAGAAACGGGTCTGCCGGATAGCGTACAAGGCTACGGGGCCAAACGTGGCAAGACTTATCATATCAAGCCCTTGAAAATTGTCTCGTACAAGGATACACTCTACCTTCACGCGCAGAAGGCCAAGGAACCTTGGCAGAAAAGGCACGTGGAACCGGAATTCGATCCGATCCTGGCGATTCACAGATTCAAGAAGGTCGAGAAGGCTGATCGGGAGATTCCTTTCGATGTGCCCAAAGACTACGATTTCGAGAAAGCCTTCATCCAGACCTTCGGAATCATGAAGGACAAGACGTTCACGGTGGAGGCCGAGTTCACAGGGTGGGCAGCGAAGTACGTGGCGGAGAGGGTTTGGAGTCCTGATCAGGAGATGGAATGGAATGGAATAGGGTCGGGGAGAGGTTGCGGATCAGGTTCACGGCGACTTCTGGGAGCGCGAAATGGGAACCCTCCCGGATCATGATGAGTGTCGCGAACCGGAAGAGGCGAATATTGCCATGAACCAACACCGCGTTGAGATTCCCAAGGAGAAACTTGCGGAATTCTGTCGTTGCCATAACATCCGTAAGCTGTCCTTTTTTGGCTCTGTCCTGCGCGATGACTTCCGCGAGGACAGCGATATCGATGTCCTGGTGGAGTTCGAGCCCGAAATTTCGGTGGGTCTGCGGTTCTTCGCCATTGAACGTGAGTTGTCCGAACTGCTTGGCAGGAGAGTTGACCTGAACACTCCCGGGTTCCTGGGCAAGTACATTTGTGACGAGGTCCTGGCCGGCGCTGAGGTTCAGTATGTCTCTGCATGACGACCGCCGGAGGGCACAGCACATGTTGGATCACGCGCTTGAAGTGGTCGAGATGGCACGAGGAAGATCCCGAAGCGACCTGGATACGGACAGACAGCTCAACCTGTCCTTGGTTCGGCTGCTGGAGATTGTGGGAGAAGCGACGGCCAGGATCTCGCAGGAATTCCGCGGGAATCATCCCGGCATACCTTGGAAGGACATCATTGGCCTACGGAACCGGCTTATCCACGGATACGACGCGGTAGACTTCGACATCCTGTGGGCGATCGTGCAGATGGATGTGCCGTTGTTGATCTCCCAGTTGGAACAGATTCTCCACGAGGCTGGAACGTGTGAAGAGGCATAGGGGGCTGATGAACAAGGGCAGAACATACAAATGGGATGAATAGCTCCAACGATGGCATCATAAAGGACAAGACCTTCACGGTGGAGGCGGCGTCCACCTGGTAGACAGCCAAGTACGTGGCAGAGAGGAACTGGCGCCCCGGTCAGGAGATTGAGTTGGATGAGGGGAATTCCCGGGCCTCTTTTTCTAATGCGCTTTCAAACATGTGACGTCTGTTCATGCGAGTCGCAACGGGGTGCCCCAGCGCCGGCCCGTGCCCGGACGGAAAGGCTCCCGCAATTAAGTATGGTGTACCCGGAACCTGTATAGGGACAATGCGGAAGACACAGCATATGCCGGTACTGGTGGTCACCATGGTAATCCTGGTAGGAACTATGTTGATCGCCACAACGAGCGCGCTTTCCGAAGCGCCAAACCATCCTCGATTCGTACTGAACAATCCTTCCAAGACCCCGGACTCAAAGTATCCGTGGATGACGAACAGCGTCTACGAGCGGCTGGATCAACGAATCCAGCCTCCCAAGGGATTTCGTCGTGTCTCTGTTTCGGTGGGGAGTTTCGCAGGTTGGCTGCGTCGTATGCCGCTCAAACCAGGATGCCCGTGGCTGCGCCTGTACAATGGGCTCCCCAAGCTGAATCAATGGGCTCATCACGCCATTGTTCTCGTTGATGTTGGAAGGAAAGACCTCCAGCAGTGCGCGGACGCGATAATCCGGCTGAGAGCAGAGTATCTGCGTAGTATCGGTTGTGAAGATCGGATAGCTTTTCGATTCACCAGTGGACATCTCGCGGAATGGAGAAAGTGGCGTGACGGATACCGACCCAAAGTCAGAGGGAACCGGGTGTCATGGGCGAGGGTTACAAATCGTGACACCAGGTACTCCAACTTTCGGAAGTACCTGAATGTGGTCTTTATGTATGCCGGGACCGCATCCCTAGCCAAGGAACTGAAGTCCGTCAAAACCCCCTCTACTGTGGAAATAGGTAATGTGTTCATTCAAGGCGGATTTCCGGGACACGCGGTTCTGGTGATGGATGTAGCTGAGAATGCGGCAGGTGAACGGGTCTTCCTCCTCGCACAGAGCTTCATGCCTGCTCAGGAGGCTCACATCCTTCGAAACCCAAAAGGCCGCATCAGTCCATGGTATCGTGCCGCCAACCGCGGTGAACTCGTAACTCCCGAGTGGAAGTTCCAATACACGGACTTGAGATCTTTTGGCCGCAATATCTGTGCCGCGAAGACACCGAACAACTAGTACTTATCGGCAGAAGTTCGCTGTCAGTATATTCCCCGATGTCCGGCCGTCGTACCCGTCACCCCGGCTTTCCCCGGATCGGAGTGACAGATTGTAGGATGGGGTGAGTGAAGCGAACCCCATAGATCGAGGAATTGTCCGGGCGAGGTGTGGCGTGAACCCGGAACCGGATTCCGTCCCGGACGCGGAGATCTCATTGATCCTGCGTGACGATTCCCTCCGCCTTCTGGGTTTCCCAGAAAAGCGACAACAGATCCTCGATTTCCATCCCCTGGAGTGTGCCGGCGTCCAGGTCATGTGCGATTGTTCCACGACTCATCATGATGGTTCTGTCAACCTGGTCCAGGGCATGGGCCAGGTTATGGGTGATCATGATGGTGGTGAGTTTCTGTTCTCGTACGATTTGCGCGGTCAATTCCATTATCTTCTTTGAGGCTCTGGGGTCCAGGGCCGCGGTGTGCTCGTCGAGGAGGAGCACCCGGGGCTTCTTGAATACGGCCATCATGATGGTCATGGCCTGTCGTTGACCGCCGGAGAGCAGTCCCACCTTGGCTTTCATCCTGTTTTCCAGCCCCAATCCCAGCAGGGCCAGGCGATCTCGAATCTCGCTGCGGAGCTTTCGGCCGAGAGCGGGTCCCAGGCCCCTGAACTCTCCACGGGAGGCCGCAAGCGAGAAGTTCTCCTCAATGGTAAGGCCCGCTGAAGTCCCCTTGAGCGGATCCTGAAATACACGTCCCAAAAGGCTTGCCCTGCGGTATTCCGGGACCTGTGTCAAGTCCGCGGCGTCAATGACGATTCGGCCCTCATCCGGAAAAAACACGCCCGCAATGACGTTCAGTAGGGTCGATTTTCCGGAGCCGTTTCCACCGATGACCACAAGGAATTGGCCCCTTGGCACGTGAAGGGAAACCCGCTTCACAGCAGTCACTTCATTGACTTCCCCGGGATGAAAGACCTTGGTTACCTGTTCTACCTTGACCAAAACATCCTCATTTGATGGCGCGACTTTTCAGGCGCTGTCGTACCTGCGGAAATGTGAGCGCTGCAATTACCAGCACAGCGGTGATCAGATTCAAGTCACTGGGTGTAAGGCTGATTGCGCCGAACCTGAAGCTGAGCGCGGCCGCTATGACCAGGCGATATATCACGGATCCGAGTATGACGCCGATCGTCGCGGTGACGATGGAACGTTCACCGACAAAGGCCTCTCCTATGATCACGGACGCGAGCCCTGCTATTATTGTGCCCACACCCATGCCCACATCCGCGCTTCCCTGGGTCTGAGCCAGCAAGGCGCCTGAAACCGCTACCAGCCCGTTTGACAAGGCTACACCTATTATTATGGCATTGTGGGTGTTTACCCCCTGGGACGCCACCATGTCCGGATTGTCACCGGTAGCCCTCAAGGCAAGGCCGTACCTGGTGTGAAGGAAAAGATCAAGAGCAACCTTGGCCATCAATGCCGTGATCAGAGTCACAATCATGGGCACTGCAAAGGATGGAATTCCAAATCCCTGGAAGATGTCGAACACGGTCGGACGATTCAGCAGGCTCAGGTTGGGCGCCCCCATGATACGGATATTTATGGAATAGAGCGCTATCATGGTGAGAATGCCGGCCAGAAGATTCATGATCCGGAGCTTGGTGCTTATGATTCCGGTAAACGCCCCGGCCAGGGTTCCCGCGGCAAACGCGACCGCGACGCCAAGAAAGGGATTGCCGCCGCCTGTGATGATTGCGGCGCAAACCGCCGCCCCCAGGGGCAGCGTACCGTCAACGCTCAGGTCGGGAAAATCCAAAACCCGGAAAGTGAGGTACACCCCAAGGGACATCAGTCCGAAAACAAAGCCCTGTTCCAGGGCGCCTATGAAGGTGTACCAGCTCAATTGTCACTTGATGATCTTGGATGCCCGCTTCACCGTGGCATTGGGAAGCTTCACACCCATTTTCTTGGCAGCTCCGGGATTAAGGTGTAGGAGCAGGTCCTTCTGGTACTCTACGGGCAGATCACCGACCTTTGCCTTGCCTCCCAGCACCTTGGCGGCCATGGCCCCTGTTTGGCGACCCAAAAGGTAGTAATCCACGGCCAATGCGGCGATTGCGCCTCTTGCGACCGAGTCGGTGTCAGCCGCGAATAGAGGGATCTTGTTGTCAACGCAGACCTTAACAACAGATTCCAATGCCAGGACTACCGTATTGTCGGTCGGGATGTGAATCGCGTCAACCTTTCCAACGAGGCTCTCCGCGGCCATCTTGACCGAGCTTGAGGAGGCCGTTGTCACCTCTAACAGAGACAAGCCCGTCTTTGAAAGCCCTGCTTTGAACTCCTTGACCGACGCCACCGAGTTCGCCTCACCCGCGTTGTATATGGTTCCCAGCTTCTTCGCAGACGGAAGAACCTCCAGAATGAGCTTGATCTGGGCTGCGATCGGTGAACGGTCGGTAGTTCCGGAAATGTTACCACCGGGTTTGGACAGGGATTTCACCAATCCCGCGGCCACCGGGTCTGTTATTGCGGCAAAGAGAATGGGAATTTCCTTTGTCAACGCGGCCACATCCTGGGAGGAAGGGGTTGCAATGGTCAGAATCAGGTCCTTCTTGTCGCCCACGAACTTTCGTGCTATTTGACCGGAAACAGGCCTGTTGTTCTGGGCATTCTTGTATTCGTAAACCACCCTCTTCCCTTCCGGATATCCGTTCTCCTGTAGATAATCCATGAAGCCCTTGCGAGTGGCGTCAAGCGCGGGATGCTCAACGATCTGTGAGATCCCTATTTGCAAGACTTTGTCATCGGCCTGAACAGACGCGGGCCCCAAGAAGAGCATCGTCACCAACAAAACAGCAACAAATCCCCTCTTCATGTTTCGACCTCCGGGAATTGATACTGTATGTTCTACCACGCTTTCAACTGACGGTAAAGAAGCCGACCGAACAACAGCGGAAGCGCGATCTGAATGTCCGGACATGGTCGAGCCTCCCGGACCAGGCAACCGCGGGTAACCTGCACCGAAGGAGCTTGCGGTCATTCGCGGTCCCTCTCAGACAGCTTGTTGTCCGCGAATTGTGCGGTTCCAAGGGATCGTTCCGACACTGTTACCCTCGGATGCGTGGTGGCGGCCGTTGAAGTGTTGGAAACAACCTGGTACAATAGGTCTTCTGGTAAGGAACACGCCGGCTGTCTCGATCTGTGCGGTGGCGCCGGCGGAAAAGGAATAGGACGAACTTCCCGGACTGGGCTCGTGTCTTTGCCGGGACCCATTCGTGGAGACAGACAACTGAGAGTGTATTTTCCGGGCCTGGAAACTCCGGTCGTGGGTCGCGACCGGACACAAGCCCCCAAAGGCGATAGGATGGACACTGGAGTAGCCGTGAAGTCGAGGTATCCCGAAGAGAGATCCCTTACGGATGATCTGGGAAACTGGTGGGTATTGCACACCAGGCCCAACTGTGAAAAGACCATGGCTACCTATCTCTTGAATCGTAACATCAGCTACTACTTGCCGCTCTTTCAACAGCAGAAGACGTTCGGAAACCTGCGCAGGGTACGCATCTCGGAAATCCCTCTGTTCAACGGGTACATCTGCTTTGCTCTCGACAAGAAACAACACCATCTCCTGTTCGACACCAAAAAGTTCGTACGCATCATCAAGGTTGACGATCAAGATCTGTTTGTGAGGGAACTCTCCGGCATCTCCAAGGCCGTTGAAAACGAGTCGGCTTTGCTCGTGCGCCGCGGCCTGGTTCCCGGTAGGAAGGTGAGAATTCTGTCCGGCCCTTTTACGGGGAATGAGGGGGTTGTGGTTGGAAGCAGGAATGACAAACGCTTCGCCCTGTCTGTGCAGATCTTCAACCAGAGCGTCCTGGTTCGACTTGATCCCCTCACCAACCTGGAACCGATCTGATCTTCCTCTCTCGGCGCGGTTGCCCTAAGGGTCTGCCCCTACAGGAGAATGCCAACGTCATTTCGTGGCAAGCCCTAAGGGGGGACAACCCTTGCCCCCAAGCTTTCGGATCACTCAATTGCGAGGAAAAAAGCCCCAAAAAGTGCTGCTGATTCCTGAGGTAATGCGACCCAATATGGAGGCCCCGGCTTGTGGAGATGTCGTGGGTAGGGACCTGAAAGGTCGAGGTCGGCCCACCGAGCCCCCGCCCTCAAAGGACTCCAAGATGAAGCTCTCGAACGGGTTTCGCTCGCTCACGGGTCCCGCGGTAGGGAGATTCCGACGGGCAATGTTTCTTGTAGCGGGCTGATTCGTTGAAGCGGACGGCATTCTTGCCATGGCGTAACCGTTCTTGTCAGGAACTATAGGCCGCGGTCTTTGGGATCGGGCGCGCTGATTACTTGAGGACGCCCGGGTGGGGCGGCGAACAGGCGTGTAAGGGATCGCCCGGGGCAAAACGCTGGGCTTTTTCACAGGGCGGTACGCGGATGTCCGATAACCGGCTGACACGGGCACCGCCGGCGCTGCCGGGGGAGCCGGCAGGCTTCTGCTGCCGAATGTGGTTCGAGCGGCCGGTGGCAATGATGAGCTTCTTGCAGGCGCGGAATATGCCGGCGGGGCAGCCGCGACAGCAGGAGGCCGGGTGGCGGGGGTCGCGGGTCGTCGCGAGACGGGTTGGGGCGTACGGGGTTTCACGGAACTGGGTAATGAAGATCGGACGCGCTGTGGCGTGGATCTCTCCGGTGAGGTCGGCTTGCGATTCGCGACCTGCTTCTTGCTGCTTGAAGATGCCGCGGAAGGATCAGGGGTACGTTTCGTGACTCGGGCCTTGGGCGCGGCCTCTGTTATCGGCTTACGGGCTATTGGTTTTGGCTCGGGTTTCTCGGTTGGGCCTGGATTACCTTGAAAAGCTGTGGATTCGGGGGGCCGCCGGGATTCGTAAGCTACAGGTGCAGCCCGGGGCTTGCGGGCAACCATGGTTGAAGGGCGTTCCAGGAGCGAGGCGAGGAATTCAGAGAACGGGGGACTCTCCCAATTGATCATTCCCGTGGCGTGTCCGACCACTTTTCCGTTCCGATTTATCACATAGGTAGTGGGCACCGCGGGAATCTCGTAGATGGCCTCAGACCTGGAGTTTACAACAAACGTAGTAGGCATGCCCGAGCCCAGCGTGTGTCGGCGAATGGAAAATCGGCTTTTCGGATCACTGGCAATAGTGAATGTGAAGCGCTTCCGGTTTGCGTATTGGCGAATCCTGGTGTAGTCGTCGATGAGGTTGACCGCGACTATTGCCAAGCCCCTGGAAGCAAACCTGCGATGAATCCGCTGAAGTATCGGCTTTTCCAGAGAACATGGAGGACAGTCGATCTTCCAGAAATTGAGCAGGACAACTTTTCCGCGCAAAGCAGACAAAGACACCGGTCTCCCCTGCAAGTCTTGCAGAGTCATTTCATTGGCCGGCGACGGCTGCGCATACAGATTGAAGTTGCGCGCGCCGAGGGCTGCGCGTGACAGGGCAGCCTCGGTACTTCCCGGGCAGAGGAACATAGCAAGAAGGACGAAGGTTACGATCACCCGATGATTTGTCATTTCCGCTTCCCTATGGCTGGAACTCGCAATACTAATGAAATGTTACACCACAACCATCAGTTTTTCAAGCACTTTCTAAGACAGTGGCCATTGAGCAACGTGCGGCTCGATCAGAAGGGCGTCTGAAACTGTGGGACTAGTCCCACAATGCTTGAGCCGGTTGCGTTCCGAGAGAATCTCGGCTAGGTTACTGGGAACCACGATCCACACGATACGGTGACCGTGTGCCCAGCCTACGGGCCACAGATGGCAGCCCTGTTGCAAGCACCATGTGCTCGGCTTGATAGTGGTGTTTAGAGGGCGACGCATGCGTCGCCCGTACAAGAAGGGACCACGGCTCAGAGCCGTGCCTGAACCCGCGGTAGAAGAGCATGAAACACGACCTTCAAACGGTATTGAAGAAGTATTGGGGTTTTGACACATTTCTGCCCTTGCAGAAGCAGGCCATGGATTGCGTCGCACGGGGGCAGGATTCCATTGTGGTGTTGCCGACCGGTGGGGGCAAGTCGGTCTGCTTTCAGGCCCCGGCAATGACCATGTCCGGTATGGCTGTTGTGGTGTCGCCCTTGATTTCATTGATGAAGGACCAGGTTGATGCGCTGACGGAATGTGGTGTGCCCGCGGCCCGGTTGGACAGCACACTCTCCTTTGAGGAACGGAATTCCGTTTTCGAGCGGATTCATGAAAAGACCCTAAAGGTGCTCTATGTGGCGCCGGAGCGAATAATGTCGGAGGGCTTCTTGGAACTGATCCTCAAGAGCCGTCCTTGTTATGTGGCTGTGGACGAGGCTCATTGCGTGAGCATGTGGGGGCATGACTTCCGACCTGAATATCGAGAATTGGGAGCATTGAAAGAGGCTTTTCCGGATATCGGGATTCATGCTTACACTGCAACCGCGACCAAACAGGTCCGAGGCGATATAGCGGATCAGTTGCGGTTGGACGAACCCACGGTGCTGGTCGGCGCGTTTGATCGGCCCAATCTCGTTTTCAAGGTTGAAACGCGTGTGAACAGGCTCGATCAGATCTGCGCCGTGCTCGAGAGGCACAAGGACGAATCCGGCATCGTTTACTGTATCCGGCGCAAGGACGTTGACAATGTGTGCGAGAAACTGACCGAGAGGGGCTACTCGGTGGCGCCCTACCACGCGGGCATGAATGACGAAGATCGAAAGAATAACCAGGATGCGTTCATCAAAGAGAGAGTCCACACCATAGTCGCGACAGTAGCGTTCGGGATGGGCATCGACAAGTCCAACGTGCGGTATGTAATCCACGCGGGCATGCCCAAGTCTCTTGAGCACTACCAGCAGGAAAGCGGCCGAGCAGGCCGCGACGGTCTCGAAGCGGAATGCTGTCTGTTCTACTCGGGTGGAGACTATGGGATCTGGAAGAGCATCCTTGGAGACATGTCGCCTGATCCGCAGCAAATCGCTCAGGGCAAGCTCAACCACATGTATGACTACTGCACAGGCGTATCGTGCAGGCATCGTGCTCTTGTGGAGTATTTCGGCCAGGATACGGATAAGAACAACTGCGCTGCGTGTGATGTGTGTCTCGGTGAGCTTGAAGGCATGGAAGACTCCCTGGAGACCGCGCAGAAGATCCTATCGTGCGTTTACCGCTTGAAGCAAGCATTCGGCGCGGATTACACCAGCTCAGTGTTGCTCGGTTCCCGCGATCAACGAATCCTGGGCAATCGCCACGATGAACTGAGCACGTACGGGCTTCTGTCCGATTACACAAAACGCGTGGTGCGCGGCTGGGTTGAGCAGCTTGTGTCACAGGGCTATTTGGAGAAGTCCGAAGAATATAGCGTCTTGAACATAACGGACACGGGGTGGCTGGTCCTGAAAGGAAATGAAACTCCCACTTTGCTCAAGCCTTCCATGAGCAAGCCCAAGGTGTCCAGGGCGGCCAAGGATTCGTGGGAAGGCGTTGACCAGAACCTGTTTGAAGCGCTCCGAAAGCTGCGCCGCTCAATCGCTGAAAAGAAGAACGTGCCGGCTTACATTGTATTCAACGATGCCACACTGCGCGACATGGCTAGGACAAAGCCCGACACACCGGAAGAACTGCTGCAAGTAACCGGAGTCGGTGACGCAAAGCTGGACCAATACGGCGACACATTCCTCACGGAAATCCGAAAACACGGGAAACATGGTGGGGAAGGGGAAGGGGAGTCGGAGTAGGGAGTTGGGGAGTTTGGGGAGTTGGGGAGTAATCCGGGGGGACCTTTTCTCGGTAGAAAAGGTCCCCCCGGGGCCCCCTCCAAAAGACTTCATGATATGCGGTGACCAAACGGGATTCGGTGTCCCGGGGGTGAGAACCGACACGGCGTAGCCGTGTCAGTCGCCTTACCCAACTGCTGTAAAACCGGCAGTTTACGGGACATGAGTCCGTGGTGAACCATCACCCCCGGGCGCCACTGCCGGCAATGCCCGGGATGTTGGGCGTGGGCGTAGGGGCTACGCATGGTTCGCCCTCTTCCCTGACTCCCCGTAACCCCTCCAATGTAACCATCCCACACAATCGACCTGCTCTTCCCCAATGTCTTTTCTCAAAATGAATTCACGCTCTCAGGACGAGAGTCCATGAAAAACCCCACATCCCAAATCAAGCCACTTTCCTTGCTTCTCTGTGCCTCTGTGTCTCTGTGGTGAGCTTCTTTTCCTGTGGGTCCCAACCTCTGCCTCGGGGCTTGCGCCGGGAAGTGTCTTGGCGTCCACCTATGCTGACTCGTCTTCCTTCTTTTCCTCCAACGCGTCCTCTGATGGATTGGCGCCCTTGATCTGGAGCATGCGCTTGAGGGCTTCCTTCATGAGTGTCAGGAAGCCGGCCTCGCTTAGTTTTTCATCGTGCCGCAGCTGCAACGCCCCGATGATGACAACCCCCAATAGACCGCCTATGATCACAAACGGGAGAATCACCAACGGTACTCTGTCGTTCACAACGCTGATCAGTGCCGTGATAACCACGAGTGCAAAAAGATAGAATGAACCAGAACTCCACGGGCCCCTCAGCGGGACGGACGGCGTCCTCTTTAGCTTGCCAGTTCTCTGCGACAGGACGTCAACAGGGGGCAGCTCCCTTTCTATTCGGCCAACAGCCCTGTCGACTGGTTCACTTAGCCACCCCTTTTCCAGGTCTTCATGAGATTCCACGCCATCGAGCAGGCGTCGCACATCGACTTTCTCCCCAAGCCCTTCAGGGACAAAGCTGGATTCGCCCATGGCCTGAAGCCTCAACAAATGCTTGTAATCCACAACGATCTCCGGGTGATCAGGCACAGGCACCTTTTCGTCGGCTTGTATTGCAGAGATGGTGTCGTGAATTGAATCGAACTGGCCGCGGATCTTGGACAAGAAGTCACGGCGAGTATGTTCCGGGCCGCGTATCCATATGAAGATCTTCTTGTCCTCAATATCGGCATTGACCAGGGCTTCGTTCTTCTCATGGGCCGGCATCACGCCGGTGCGCCAGTACAAATCGGGCTGGACAAAGGACTGCATTCGCACGATGAACCGGGAAATTATGCTGTTCGGCAACACGTTGTAATGGTACTGAAAGGCCAATGCCCCGGTCCAGTCACCCGTGGCCAATTCTCCCTTGGGCAGAAGATCGGGGATCAGATACTTGCGATCCGAAGGCTCGTCAAACTTGTAGCAAAGCTCAAACTTGCGCATCATGTCCATGATGAAGCGATACTTCTGCTTCGGATATTCCTTGCCGACCAGAATCCGGTCGAGCATATCCCATTCAAGTATCCCCTTGTTCTGAAACAACTCATTGGAATTGAGGATCTTGTACACGCCATTTGTAACCCAGTCCGGGTTCAGTATGTTCGTGTCCTCCAGCCTCGGATCATCCTGAAAATTCAAGACAATGCCCAGATCGTGAAGAAAACCGACCAGAGTGCGTTGACTGAGTTCATCTGTAACATTGTGTTCATTGCAGATTCCGACGTAATCGGTGTATGAAATGTGGTCCTCTTCCATGCGTTCAAGCCGTGCTTTGACTGCAAACCAGGTGTTCAAGAACTGATCGTGAACATGCTCCAATGCATCGATTTCCCTGGAGATGACCTTCTTGAGGTCTTCTATGCCGCGGCCCTTCTCACAGGAAGTTTCCAAAAACGCCTTGATGTTCGGGTACTTTTTGCGAAGCCCGGGACGGTCAATATCCAGGGCCTGTTGGTCGGTCTTGTTGCCTACCACAATGATGGGAGAGTCTTCTCCGAAGCTCCCAATGATCTTCAGCCAATATTCGACCCGGTTCTCCTCATCCCCGATCCGATTGTCCAGCACCAGCACAGAGAGGCTCCGTTTGGTGAGAAAGAACTGGTGGGTCGCGTGCATGATCTCCTGACCCCCGAAATCCCACACGTTTACGCGTATCCTCTCGTTGTCAGGCCTGACCTCCCACTCTCTGATGTCAATACCTTCGGTCTTGTCTTCATGCTCGTCGAAGCCCTCTCCGAGAAGCTGCTTCACCAGAGATGTCTTGCCCACACTGCCCTGTCCGACCAGAATCATCTTGGCCTCATTCAAGGGTCTTTTCTCGGCTGCCATATGTTTGAAGTAGTAGTTGATGATCGCAGCAGGTTCATCTGTCTTTTCCAGGATTTCAGGGGGGATGGGAAGCTGATTGTCTTCGAGATGAAGTGTTTCAAGGTTGGTTAGTCGTGCGATTTCGGTTGGTAGTTCAGTCAGTCGGTTGTCGCTAAGGAAAAGCCGGGCAAGGTTTGTGAGCTTTGAGATTTCGGTCGGCAGCTTGGTCAGTTGGTTGCTGCCGAGGGCAAGCCATCTGAGGTTCGTGAGGTTTCCCATTTCGAGCGGCAGTTCTGTCAGTTGGTTGCCATCGAGATCAAGCTCTGCAAGGTCTTTGAGCTTTCCGATTTCACTCGGCAGTTCGGTCAGTCTGTTGGATCCCAGGCCAAGGCCTGTGAGGTTTGTGAGGCTTCCGATTTCGGTCGGCAGCTCGGCAATTTGGTTTTGCCTGAAGTTAGACTGTGTAAGGTTTGTGAGTTTTCCGATTTCGGTTGGCAGTTTGGTCAGTTTGTTGTCGCTGACGTGAAGCTGTGTGAGGTTTTTGAGTTTTCCGATTTCGGTCGGCAGCTCGGTCAGTCGGTTGCCCTCGATTTCAAGCGCTGCAAGGTTTTTGAGCTTTGCGATTTCGCTCGGCATTTCGGTGAGTTGGTTGCTGTCGAGGCGAAGGTCCGTGAGGTTCGTGAGCTTTGTGATTTCGGGCGGCATTTCGGTCAGTTGATTGATGCTGAGGCCAAGGAATGTGAGTTCTGTGAGCTTTGCGATTTCGCTCGGCATTTCGGTGAGTTGGTTGCTGTCGAGGCGAAGGTCCGTGAGGTTCGTGAGCTTTGTGATTTCGGACGGCAGTTCGGTCAGTTGATTGTTGCTGAGGCCAAGGAATGTGAGGTTTGTCAGTTTCCCGATTTCGGGTGGCAGTTCGGTCAGTTGGTTGCCGCGGAGGTCAAGCGACGTGAGGTTTGTGAGCCTTGTGATTTCGGCTGGCAGTTCAGTGAGTTGATTGATGTTGAGGTCAAGTCTTGTGAGCTTTGTGATTTCGGGTGGCAGTTCGGTCAGTTGGTTGCCGCGGAGGTCAAGCGACGTGAGGTTTGTGAGCTTTGTGATTTGGCTCGGCAGTTCGGTGAGTTGGTTGCCCGCCAAGTCAAGGTATTCGAGGTTTGTGAGCTTTGCGATTTCGGGCGGTAGCTCGGTCAATCCTTCCGTTCTGAGGCGGAGTTCCGTGATGCCGTCTCTGGCGCCACGTTCAATGATCTCAAGTACCCCTTCGCTAGTCTTCGGGTTTCGTCTTCCCATCAGGGCCTCTCATTTCTTTGGTTTTGCCCGTTGCTCACACGGATTCAGGACCATGATCTGCCGGGGCGGGAATCCCAGCCAAGCAGACCCCGGAGTTGTGTGCCCAAGGAGTCAGAGCATTTTGCTTCCAAACCCGGATATCTTACTCCTCCGCGGTTCCGGGATCACCCACCCGCGATCTCCGACGTGTTTCACCGAAGCTCCAATGGCCCATCCGGAAATGACAGGAGACATCTTCCCATCCGGCCCAGTTGCGACTGGTACGGATTTCCCACCGCCATCGGATATGGCCGATGCGGTATCGGATTAAGCGGTCGCAAAGCCAGCCTGCTGAATACTTCGGGTTCGCGAAAGAATCAGATCGAAAAGATTATTATGGTTACCCGCGAGGTCTGTGAAGTCAAGAGTTTTGTGGGCTATGTTTGAGTTAGATGAATTGGCATGCGGTTGCCCGCCGCCGGGGGTAGTGTTTCCAGAGGCCTGTTGGACCGGGATTCGTTGTGTCTCGATGTTTTTCGGTGTCAAGATTAGTTAGAAAGTCATCTTTGTTGGGGAGGGCACCGGCCCCAAGTAGGGGAGGCGGAGCCTCCCAATATGCATTCCCAGGCAGAGCCCTGAGCATGTCCCACATCTTTTTGCTGGACACCGTGGGGCCAACGAGCCGGCACGGTGTATCCGTGCTTCGAGCAAAAGGCGCCAAACTTCAAGGAGACCATATCGCCCTGCGCGGAGCAGGCACTCGGCGTGGGGCCAATGAGCCTGCACGATGTATCCGTGCTTCGAGCAGATGGAACCAGACCTCAAGGAGACCATATCGCCCTGCGCGGAGCAGGCACTCGGCGTGGGGCCAATGAGCCTGCACGATGTATCCGTGCTTCGAGCAGATGGAACCAGACCTCAAGGTGGCCATATCGCCCTGCGCGGAGCAGCCACTCGGCGTGGGGCCAATGAGCCGGCACGGTGTATCCGTGCTTCGAGCAAAAGGGGCCAAACCTCAAGGAGACCATATCGCCCTGCGCGGAGCAGGTACCGAGAAAAGGTTCCCCCGGATTCCTCTTCAAAACGAGAATCCGTATTAGTTGTCGGGGCCGGGCATCTGCGTTCGCATGGCTTTTTTGTCGAGTTTGCCGACGCTGGTCTTGGGGAGTTCATCAACCAGGAGGAACTTGTCCGGCACAGCCCATTTGGAGATAGTTCCGTCGTCTACGAACCGTGAGAGGAAATCACGCAGTTCAGCCGGGTTGAGGTCCATGTCCATGTCGGGCTCTTGGACCACCAGGGCCACAGGCCGTTCGCCCCACTTTTCGTCGGGGACTCCGATCACCGCGACCTCGAAGACCGCGTCATGACGACTGAGCAGACTCTCCAACTCCAGTGAAGAGATCCATTCCCCGCCGGTCTTGATCACATCCTTGATGCGATCCGTGATCTGCACGTATCCTTGGGCGTCCTGGTTGGCCGCGTCGCCGGTATGCATCCGGCCTCCTTGCCACAGTTCTTCGGATTTGACGGGCTCTCCCGCGTACCCTTGCGTGAGCCAAGGAGTTCTCACCACAATCTCACCGGTGGATTCTCCGTCCCTGGGGACCTGGTTCCCCTGTTGGTCTACGACCCTGAGATCCACCAGCGGCAATGGGAATCCGGTCTTGGTCCTGATGTCAAGCTGGTCCTCCACGTCCCAATCCATCATGTGAGGCTTGAGTATGGCTGTCACCAAAAGAGGACAGGACTCGGACAATCCATAACCCGCGAAGATGTCGATCCCGCGCTCCATTGCTTGTCTTGCCAATCCCCTCGGAAGAGCGGCTCCGCCGGTGTTTACCTTCCAGCGGCTCAGATCGACCTCCTTTGCCGCGGGATCATTCAGGATCATGTGAAGAATCGTGGGAACGCAATGGGAGAAAGTCACCCCCTCTTCCTTGATGAGCTTGAGCGCGGTGTCAGGCTCGAATCGGCCCGTATAGACTTGCTTTGCCCCGAGAAGGGTGGCCAGGTATGGAAATCCCCACGCATGTACGTGGAACATGGGTGTGAGCGGCATGTACACGTCGCCTGATTGGAATCGTCCCGGAGCGGTATAGCTTGCGAAGGCCACTCCGATGCCCAGCGTGTGGAGCGTCAGTTGACGATGACTGAAGTAGACTCCCTTGGGCGCGCCGGTGGTGCCGGTGGTGTAGAATGTGGTGGCAATCCGATCCTCGTCAAAATCAGGAAAATCATAGGAATCCTGGGCCCCCGCGAGCATCTGTTCATATTCACAGGCGATGGGCAGGAAGGTAGATGCCTCGTCCTTTGTGTCCCTCAGCAGTATGAAGTTCTTCACGGTCTCCAGCTTGTCGGCTATGGCCTCAACAATAGGGAGGAATTCCTCGTGAACTAGAACCACCGTATCCTCCGCGTGGTTCATGGTGTACAGGATTTGCTCGGGAGAGAGCCGAATATTGACCGTGTGCAGAGCCGCTCCCATCATGGGAACAGCAAAGAAACACTCCAGATACCGGTACCCGTCCCAATCCAGGACAGCGACCGTGTCGTCAGGCCCAACTCCAAGGGCTGATAGACCAGAAGCCAGCCTATTTATGCGATCGTACAGATCGCGGTATTTGTATCGCTTGAGATCACGATACACAATCTCCTGATCCGGAGCGTACAGAATCGGAGTGTGCAGAAGCTGCTTTATCAACAGAGGATAAGCGTAGGCCGATGGAGTCCGATGAATATTGCGGCTGCTGTCTTTCACTTTTGTCCCTTCCCTGTCCGAAAATGCGGTTGTGAGCGATCCGTATTATCCCAATCCCTTCCCAACGTGTCAACGACACAGTTCTCCTGACTTTCTTTCACTTGACTTAGGGGGTTCCGATCAATGATACTCCGTTAACTCTTCGGAAATGACGACACTGATGATTGATCTCTACCAACAGGTGAACGAGTGTGTGAGTTGGCTCGGTTCCGAGATGGATTCCGAGCCGGATGTCGCGGTTATTCTCGGAACCGGGCTCGGGGCTGTGGCAGAGCGACTGGAAGTATCCAGGACGATTCCCTACGAGGAAATCCCTCACTTTCCGGAATCCACTGCTATTGGGCACAGAGGCGCGTTGGTATGCGGGACCCTTGCCGATCTAAATGTGGCGGTCATGCAGGGACGGTATCACTATTATGAAGGGTACACGCTTCAACAGGTCACGCTTCCCGTAAGAGCGCTGAGGCGCCTCGGGGCACGGATTCTGATAATCGTCAGCGCGGCGGGCGGGCTCGATCCGCTTTTTCAGCTCGGTGATGTGATGGTAGTCATTGATCACATCAACCTCATAGGGGACAATCCTCTAAGAGGGGTTTCCGACGATCGACTGGGAGACCGTTTTCCGGATATGAGCCGTCCATACGATGCTGATTTGATCAAGATTGTGGGAGAAGCCGCGAGGGATCTAAGGCTCACAATCAGACACGGTGTTTACGCAGCAGTACCCGGCCCGAGCCTGGAGACTCCGGCCGAAACGAGGATGTTGAGGCTCCTGGGCGCGGACGCGGTGGGAATGAGCACAGCGCCGGAAGTGATCGTGGCAAGGCAGATCGGCTTCAGAACAATGGCCCTGACCGCGGTAACAAATGTGAACCTCCCCGACCGCATGGAACCCATATTGGTTGATGCGGTCATTGCAAACGCCGAGCTTGCGAATCCAAAACTGGCCGCGATATTGGAAGAAACTTTGCGGCGCATCAAATAGGGTAGGGGGAGCGGCCGTATTCATTGCTCAATTCCGCGGTGCCGAAAAGGAAGGTGCGATAGCTTATGGAGCTATAAGCTGTTGCAATAGTTGGGAGGTTTTGGGGAGGGCCCACTCGGCGTGGGGCCAATGAGCCGGCACGGTGTATCCGTGCTTCGAGCAAAAGGAACCAGACCTCAAGGTGGCCATATCGCCCTGCGCGGAGCAGCCACTCGGCGTGGGGCCAACGAGCAATCATTGGGTGTCCGTGTTGCTTGAAAATGGCGCCAAGCCCCGAGATGGCCAGATCGCCCTGCGCGGAGCAGTTTTGCAAAAAGGCCCTCCCCAGCATACTCTTCAAACTCTTCTAGGTTTTGCAGCCACTTCTAGGGTGGACTCGACTATGCCTGAACAATCCGAATCCGGAGAGATTATCCTTCAGCGCGGGCTTATCCTCGCCGATCCATTGACCTGTGAGGTGCTTCCCCACGGGAGGACCGTGATCTCCCGCGACAGACTGGTGGAAGTAAATGGTCCGGACGATTACCAATCTACTGCAATGAGAGGAATCGATTGTTCCGGTTGCCTGATAATGCCCGGACTGGTCAATGCGCACACCCACGCGGCCATGAGCCTCCTCCGCGGGATCGCTGACGATCTACCGCTCGACAGGTGGCTCAATGACTATATCTTTCCGGTTGAAGCCAAACATGTGGATCCTGACTTCGTGCTCCAGGGCACGCTTCTTTCCGCAGTGGAAATGGCCCTTGGCGGTATCACCACGTATGCGGACGGATATTTCCATATGGAACAGGCCGCTGCCGCGGCTTTGCAGGTTGGGCTTCGTTCAGTGGTTGCCCAGGGCATACTCGACGTGCCCACACCCGACGCTCCAACTCCAGGTTCGTGGAAGGACAGGGCTGAACGCTTCTTGGCTGATTGTCCACGCGATTCATTGATCACTCCGGCCCTTTTCTGTCATTCCGCTTACCTTTGCGGGCCCGACACACTACGTGCAGCCGGTGAACTCACACGACAACACAACACACTGCTCTTTTCGCATGTGGCCGAAACCCGCGCCGAGGTGGAGGAAGTGAAGCGCGGCTATGGAAAGGGCCCTGTTGAGCTTCTCAATGACGTAGGTGTCCTTGGCCCGGATTTTGTAGCGGTTCACGTGTCCCATGTGTCGGATAGAGACAGAGAAATACTTGCCGAAACCGGGACCGGCACGGTACACTGTCCTGAGAGCAACATGAAACTCGCGGCCGGGCCCGCGTCTGTAAAAGAACTGTTGGATGTGGGTGTTCGTGTGGCGATCGGGACTGACGGCCCCGCGAGCAACAACAACCTGGACCTCCTTGAGGAGATCCGCTCCGCGGCTTTCTTGGCCAAGCTCGTTTACAATGATCCCGTGAGCCTGGACGCCAAGTCCCTGATACGAATGGCCACCGTAGACGGGGCCGCGGTGCTCGGAATGGATGACCGAATAGGGTCCCTGGAAAAGGGAAAGCTCGCGGACCTCATTGTCCTGGACCTGGACCGTCCCCATCTCACGCCTTTATATGACCCGGTGTCGCACCTGGTCTATGCGGCCCGTGGCTCTGATGTGCGTGATGTCATAGTGAACGGCAGGATTGTGGTGCGTGACAAAGAAATCGTAACGGTGAACGAAAAGGACATCAAAGCCCGGGTTCGAGAAATCGCGGCCAAGATCGCGGAAGACGTGGGATTGGAAAGGAACTATGCTAATGCGTTTTCGAACAAGTGACAGCCGGTCCCGCAGGCCGCGGGGCACCCGGAGAACCGACCTTGCCTGCTTGATTTGCGAACGTCCGAGAAACTTCCCAGTCTATGGCAGATCTTTCGGATTTACGTATGGGGAGGCTTGGAGGGGAGATGAGTCTCCCCTCCAAAGATGACTGGATTCTTACGGCATTTCCAAAACTGTGCATGTCATCCGGGGCGAAGCCGCGGACGGACCTACCGAAGTTTTGTGTTTCTCGTCGTGCCTTCTCCTGGGCATGTGAAAAAGAATTACGGAGACTTTATTCCATATGACTGACAGAATAACTTACAAGGACGCGGGTGTGGACGTGGAACTTGCCGACAGGGTGATCGGATCTCTGGCGGATCGGATAAAGGCCACGTTCAAGCCTGGGGTGATGGGCGGCATGGGCGGCTTCGCGGCCATGTTCCGTATAGACACGAGCAGGTACCATGATCCTGTGTTGGTTTCCGCTACCGATGGAGTGGGAACCAAGTTGAAGATAGCGTTTCTCACTGGTGTTCACGATACCGTGGGAATAGATCTGGTGGCCATGAACGTCAATGACGTGTTGGTCACCGGAGCCGCGCCCGCATTCTTCCTGGACTATTTTGCCACCGGAGCGATCGATCCGGAGACCGTGAAAGCGGTTGTATCCGGAATCGCCCGCGGCTGTGAGATGGCCGATTGCTCGCTGGTCGGGGGGGAAACCGCTGAGATGCCCGACTTCTATGAGCCCGGTGAATATGATCTGGCCGGCTTCTGCGTCGGAATCGTGAATGAACAGGACATACTCGACGGGTCCGGAATCGCTCCGGGCGACACGGTGCTGGGCCTGGCGTCATCGGGCGTTCATAGCAATGGATTCAGCCTGGTGAGGAAGGTCCTCCTGGAACACAAGGGCTATTCCCTTGAATCCGAGTTTGCGGACCTGGGGCACACCCTCGGAGAAGAACTCCTCACTCCCACGACCATCTATGTGAAGCCGGTCCTGGACCTGATCAAGAGCGTAAAGGTGTCGGGCATGGCACACATAACAGGCGGAGGGTTTCCCGGGAACATCCCCAGGGTGTTGCCTGATTCGTGCAGGGTCCTCATTCGAAAGGGATCATGGGAGCTACCGCCCATCTTCCAAATGCTTAAAAGAGAGGCCGGTCTGAACGATGATGAGATGTTCCGGACCTTCAACATGGGTGTCGGCATGGTTGTTGTCGTCCCGCCGGATCAGGCACACAAGGCCCTTGATATCCTCAAAGCTCGCGGCGTCGAGTCGTTTGTCCTGGGAGAAGTGGTACCCCGAGAATCCGGCGATGAGGCCATATCCATAGTCTAGTAAGTCGCTTGGAAGGCACCCTCCAATTGGTGAGTGCGGCGCATCCCGTTGCTCCCTCCACATCCTTGAAGGCAACCGTGCAGCCATTGGAAGGCTTGAATCCGGAGTAAGCCATTGAAGCAGCGAATCCTCATGAGCGCATGTCTGGCCGGCCTGCAAACTCGTTATGATGGATCTTCGGATTTGTTTCCGGGCCTGACCGATCTCTCAAAGCAGAATCTGATAATCCCGGTGTGTCCCGAGATACTCGGGGGCCTGGGTATACCTCGCTCTCCGTGCCGTTTCAGCGGTGGAGACGGCAAGAAGGTCCTGGAGGGAAGGGCACGTGTGATTGATCGGGATGGGATCGACCGCACTTCCGCTTTTGTCAAGGGCGCTAAGGAGACGCTCCGCGTTGTGGAAATGGTATCTCCTCAGATCATCTACTTCAGGGAAGGCAGCCCATCCTGCGGTCTGCACAGAGTGGATATGGACGGGGAGAGGCAACAGGGGTGCGGAGTCACTGCAGCCGTGCTGGAAAGGACGGGGATCCCCATCGTATCTGTGGAGACTACGTAAGGTGAATCTTTAGAGAAAGTGAAGGAAGAAAAGAGAAATGAACCGCACAGACTCACCGAAGAAAGGGATCTTCGTCGCGCGCCGGGATAGACAACCACGGCAGCTTCCAATCTGCCTCAGGCGCGGGGCGCGGATCAAATAAAATGCGTTCCAACGAACTCTTAAACTACGTTGAGCGGAATTGCGCCCGGGTGGACACGTTCCTTTCCGAGATGCCTTCATCGGGCAAAGAGGACCTGATGGAGGAAATCCTTGCCGCTCCCAATCCCAAGTCCGCTGTGGGTCGTATTGACGATCTGTTGGGAACCGAGGGCGATCACGTGGTGAAGGGAATCCTGGGTGACCGGCAGGTGAGAGGCGTGCTTCTGGCAACGATCTCCGGATCGGGATTCCTTTCTTCGATTCTTTGCCGCAGACCCGACCTGCTGGAATCGCACTTCGCGGGCCCCGGTCATACGGTTCACAAGACGCGGCCAGCAATGGAAAAGGACTTGAGAGATCGTACATCCGGGATCACTCGTATTGACGACTTTGATACTGCTCTGCGCTGGTACAAGCAGGAAGAATATGTGCGAATAGGGTCCAGAGATTTGGCGGGGTCCGCGGATCTGCGTGAGGTAATGCAGGAGTTGTCCGACCTGGCCGGCGCATTTATCCAAGTCGCTTTGGAGTTCCATTGGGGGAGACTTGTGTGCCGGCATGGCGCTCCCCCGGGCCAAGGGGATGACGTAGGGTTTGTTGTCCTGGGAATGGGCAAGCTTTCCGGAGGTGAACTGAATTTCTCTTCGGATGTGGACCTGATTTTCTTATGTGCCGGAGAACAAGGACGAACGCTCGGTGATCAAAGCATATCGCTGAAACGGTTCTATGATGTGTTGGCCCAATCCGTCACCAGATCTCTGAACGAAGTAACCGAGGAAGGGTTTGTTTTTAGAGTAGACCTGAGGCTGCGGCCCGAAGGGGAGAGAGGCGAACTGGTCCCATCAGTGGAGAATGCGCTGGACTACTACCTGTCATGGGGTCGGACCTGGGAGAGGGTGGCTTTGATGAAGGCGGTGCCTGTAGCGGGGGACCGAGGCCTTGGCTGGTCTTTCCTGGAGGAATTGGAGCCGTTCATCTACAGGAGACACCTCGACTACTCAACCCTCGATGACATGCGTGAAATGAAGCAGCGAGTGCAGGCGCAGCTCAGGCGAAAACCGGGTATCAATATCAAGCTGGGTCAGGGCGGTATTCGCGAGATCGAATTCTTTGTTCAAGCTCTCCAGTTGATAAATGCAGGACGGACGCCGACCGTACGTTCACCCGGTACTCTGGAGGCACTGGGCCTTCTCGTCCAGGCAAACATACTGGACGAGACTACCGCGAAAGATCTCAGAGAGGCTTATTGCTTTTTCCGGAAAACCGAGCATCGCATTCAGATCAACCATCAGATTCAGACGCACGAGCTGCCGAGAACCGGTGAGGAACAGCAAGAGCTTGCTCGCCGGATGGGATACCATGAGGACGCGTTGACCGAGTTCTTGTCGGATCTGGAGAGATTGCGAGGAGTGGTTGAGGATCTTTTTTCAGGCCTATTCTACCACTCCAACGATGAGAACGAGCATCAGGTGTCTTCTGAAGCGAAGAGGATCTGCGAGAATATCCTGGATGAGGCGAAATCCGTTGATCTATTGTCCGCAGTAGGGTTCGAGGATCCTCAGTCATCCTATCCGATCCTGAAGAGCCTGATAATCCCCTCGGAGAGACGGGGACTGTCGGAGAAGGGGCGTCGCCTACTGGAACGGCTGGCTCCGTTGCTCATTGATGAACTGCTCGACGCGCCGGAACCTGGATCCGCGCTCATCTCACTTGACAGGTACATCGATTCTCTTCGGGTCGGCTCCGGCTATCTCTCCACCCTGTTGGAGAATCCTGCCACAGTGCGATTTCTCATCAAGATCCTGGGGGAAAGCCGCTTTTTCACGGATCTGCTGGTCCGCCATCCTCAGTCATTCGATTCCTTGATCGCCCGGCATTCCTCGGAGCCGGTAAAAGATCGAGGACAACTGCAAAAGGACCTCTTTCAACGCCTGGCCTATTGCACGCACTATGAGGCTGAACTGGACGTGCTGCGGATGTTCAAGAATGAGGAAATCCTCCGGATCGGAGCGGGATACCTTTCGGAAGAGATTGACTCTTCAGCGGCCCGCCGGCTGACCACGGACCTTGCGGAGGTCTGTCTCGAGGCGGCAATGGAGATTGCTCGGAAAGAGATGGGTCGCAAATTCGGAGAGCCTGATTTTGGTGATTCAGTCCCGTTCGTAATACTGGGCATGGGCAAACTGGGTGGGCAGGAAATGACGTACCATTCCGACCTTGACGTGATCTTCATCTACGATCCCCCATCGGAAACCGTCGGACGTTTGTCCGCTCACGATTGGTTTTCACGTTTTGCCGGCCGGATAATCTCGGTTCTTTCCGTACCCACTTCAGAAGGAATCGCATTTGAGATCGATGCACGGCTTAGACCCTCTGGGAATCAGGGTCCTCTGGTCTCCACGCTTTCCGCGTTCAGGGAGTACCACAAGACCACCTCAGAGGTCTGGGAGAAACAGGCCCTTGTAAAGGCTCGTCCCGTCGTGGGGCCGGCCGGGCTGCGGAACGAAGTGAACGATATACTCAGGGACTGTATTGCTCGCGCGGGGGCACGGGAGGTAATCCTCGAAGTGATCGCTCGCCTCAGAAAGCGAATCGAGGCCGAACTCGCGGGCGAGGACATGGTTCACGTGGACGTTAAGACAGGGCACGGTGGGCTCGTGGATGTGGAGTTTTTCGTCCAGGCCAACATACTGATCCACGCTGACACCAGGCCTGAGATTCTGCGCAGCAACACCTTGGAAGCTCTTGCGGCGCTATATCGGGCCGGCCTTGTTACTCAAGAATCGTTCCACGCCCTGGACTCGGGGTACCGATTCCTCTCGAGTCTGGAGGATCGGGTGAGGCTCATGGAGCAGAGAAGCGTAGATCGGCTCTCGCTCGAAGGGGACCGTCTGAAAGGGTTGGCCAACAGGCTCGGATACGGCGCGGGAGGAGATGCAGCGTTCGTGGATGACTATTTCAAGGTGACCCGGGGCATCCGCAAGATCTACAATTCCTTGTTTCATCAGGAATGATGCTGACTTACATGCCTGACGACCCCGCCGCGCCGAACAGGGTGCGCCCGGACTTGGAGGGAGTGCGCTTCCGTCGGCGGAATCCAGGCAAATCTACGCTATGATGGCATCAGAACACTGATCTACAAAAAGCGATTTGTCGATGGCCTTCCAGTACGCGGCTTCGGGCGCAATGCGCCCTTGATCGACCAGCTTCTGGAGAGCCTGATCCATGCTCTGCATACCTTCCGCTGTACCGGTCTGGATGATCGATTCGATCTGAGCGAGTTTTCCTTCTCGTATCAGGTTCCCCACTGCATGACTGGAAACAAGTATCTCTACGGCCGCGCAGCGGCCTTTGCCGTCCGCGGTCTTCACCAGCTGCTGTGATATCACACCACTAAGGGAATCGCTCAGCATTACCCGTATCTGATTCTGCTGTTCAGCGGGGAATGCGTTGATGACCCTGTCTATAGTCTTTGCCGCGGAATTAGTGTGAAGTGTCCCGTAGACCAGGATACCCAACTCTGCGCATGTAAGTGCGAGGGAAATGGTCTCCAGATCCCGCATTTCGCCTACCAAAATGATGTCCGGATCTTCACGGGTGGCCACTTTCAAGGCATCGGCGAAGGTCCTGGCGTGAGTCCCGACCTCCCTCTGCGTTATCAGCGATTTTCTGTTGTCGTGCACGAATTCCAGTGGGTCTTCGACAGTGACGATGTGCTTTTCCGTGGTCCGATTCACGTAGTCAATTATAGCGGCCAATGTGGTAGACTTCCCGGAACCTGTGGGGCCGGTGACCAAAACCAGGCCCCGTCCGATCTCCTGGATCTTCTCAACCCCTGAGGGCATTCCGAGATCCTTCAGGCTCTTGATATCTGTCGGGATCTGCCTGAACACGCCGGAAATTCCCCGCATGCCGTAGAAATAATTGCACCGAAAACGGCCCTCCTTGCCTATTTGGTACGCGGTGTCAAGTTCCAAGTTCGTCATCAACTTCTTCTGCTGTGTAGGAGTCAGCGTCTCCAAAAGGATCTGTTGATTGACCTGGTGGGTGAGTTTGTTGTGCTCGGTTTCGACCAGGTCCCCGCTTAGTCTCAGAATGGGAGGCCGACCCGGGACCATGTGCAGATCCGAGGCCCCGGCCGCCAGCATCTGCCTTAACAAGGCGTCAATTTTGGCCATAGTATATAGTCCCCGTCATCATTTTCGGACCGGGAGCCGGCTGCACGATTGGTGTAGTGCCGGCAACCAAGAGCTTGTCACAAAACAGACCTGACAGCGACAGAAGGCGCCGCGGGCCAAGGACGTAGGGGCTGCGCATGCGTCGCCCTTTTTATCGCAAGGATGAGGCGCGTGTCACTTGCAAGGGTTACTCCGTGACGGACGCTAAGCGCGGGCCTCCTAGCCGAAAAGCTCCTTCTTCAGCGCGTGCGAGCGCGCGGTTTCCCGCGTTATCTTGCCGGCCTTGAGCAACTGTTGAAGCGAGTCATCCATTGAGCACATACCCAACGCGCGGCCGGTCTGCATCACTGAGGGTATCTGGTGCATCTTCTCGGTGCGGATAAGATTCGCCAGTGGAACGGTCCCAATCAAGATCTCCGTGGCAAGAACCCGTCCAGACGAATCCACGTTGGGGACGAGCATCTGGGTTATCACCGCTCGCAGAGAATCGGCCACCATCATTCTGATCTGATTCTGTTCCTCGGAAGGAAAGGAATCCACCAACCTCGATATGGTCTTGGGACCGGACGATGTAGAAAGAGTAGCCATTACCAGATGTCCGGTTTCGGCAGCAGTCGTGGCCAAGCTCACCGACTCGCGATCACGAAGCTCACCTACCATAATGACGTCCGGATCTTCCCTCAGCGCGGCTCGAAGGGCATTCCCGAAGGAGCGGGTGTGCATCCCCACTTGCCTCTGATTCACTAGGCCTTTCTTGATGGGATGCACGAATTCAATGGGATCTTCAATGGTCAGAATGTGCACCGGCCGTGTGGAATTGATGAGGTCTATCATCGCAGCCAGAGTGGTGGACTTACCCTGACCCGCGGCTCCGGTCACAAGAATCAGACCTTGATGAAAAGTACAAAATCTTCTTACAACATCTGGAAGGCCCAGTTCGTCCAGGCCGGGGATTCTAGTGGGAATGATTCTGAAGGTCGCGGAGAGGCCCTTACTTCCCGTAACCAGATTTCCCCTGAATCGCCCAACATCCTTGAGATCGTAGCTGAAATCGAGCTGGAGCTTCTGCTCCACTATCTTGCGCTGAACGTCGGAAAGAATACCGTAGACCAGTTTCTTTGTTGCCTCCGGAGTGAGCGGTTCCCCCTGAAACTTCTTCAGACGACCGAACTGACGGAGAAGCGGCGGTTCACCGACGGCGAGGTGGAGATCAGACGCGCGGGCGCGCGCAGCCATTTGAAGGAGAGAATCGAGTCGAGCCATACCAACTCCCATGCCTGAAAACAGAGGCACAACGAAACATGAAAGTCTTTTCCGCGGTTCAGTAGTCCGTGGCTTCGCCTCGGACAAGGTACGCCAAGAGCGCGCACGCTGCGCATGGACTTGGAGGGGAGGCCCTAGCCGGGCAAGCATTTCAACGTCATGCTACCGACAGTTGTCATGTCACGTAAGCTGTCCGGGGCCCGCTCAATCGCCCCACGCGTACTGCGCGACCCTCCAAACCACCCCATACGTTATCCCGCGAACGGGTGGTTTTTCAACGGGACTTTCATAGGGATTTCTCCGTGTGAGAGGGCGGACCAAGCCGATTGCCGGGATAGACGTGGCGGAAGCGCCTTGGTGAGTACTCGAGGATTCGGCGGTTGCGGAATCAAAGTTCTCTCGGACCATGAGAAGCCGCTTCCTTGTCGGGCAATGCCCGACGAATTCCGGTGAACAGCCATCAGCCAGGGATGGCAATGGTCCGGTCCCTCAAGCGTCGAACCGGTCAGCCTGTTTCCTGCTTGCTCTCGCCCGGGGATTCTCCGGGCGCTTCCCCATCTCGGATACTTAGGAACCCGGCTTCCACGTCGAGGAACGCGTCAACGATCTCAGGGTCAAATTGCTTTCCCCGTTCCTCCAATATCATCGAACAGGCCTCCTCATGTGAGAAGGCTCGTTTGTAGAGCCTCTCCGTGGTCAAGGCGTCGTACACGTCGGCAATCGCCACAATCCGAGCAGCCAAGGGGATGTCCTCTTGCTTGAGTCCATAAGGATAGCCATTCCCATCCCACCGTTCATGATGGTAGTAGGCCACATCCCTGCCTATAGAGAGAAAGCTGTCCTCTCCGGTGTCACTGGCAGCTTGTTCAAGAGCCTTGCCGCCACGGACCGCATGCTGCTTCATAATCTCAAATTCATCCATGTGAAATTTCCGAGGATTAAAGAGAATAGAATCGGGAATAGTCACCTTGCCTATGTCGTGGAGAACCGAGGACTGTACCAGATCGTCAATAAACTGTCGGCTAAGCTGTTCCCTGTACCGCTCTCTTTGCCGCAGCTGATTACAAAGAGCTCTACAGTATTCAAGAATTCGTTTGAGGTGCCAGCCCATCTCACCTGAACGAGACTCGGCCAACTTGGCCAACGCAAAGATCGCTGAACCCTGAATCCGTTTGATTCGCTGGTAGGAACCCATCAGCATGTCGTTGGCCTTTTCCAGATCCACGGTCCTCTTGACTACCATTTCTTCGAGCAGGCGCGTGTGGTCCCGCTCAAAGCGTCGGAGCCTGCAATGTTCCATCCCCTTGCTGACCGTATTCAAAAGAATCTCGGCGTTAATAGGCTTGAGAAGAAAGTCATGGGCCCCCTCTCGAACGGCTTTGACCGCATTGGTAAGGTCGCCGAAACCGGTCACAAGAATCACAGGAACGGTGTCATCGATGTTCCTGACTCGAGCGAGGACCTGGAGCCCGTCCATTTGGGGCATCCGGATGTCGGTGATAACAAGGTCAGGGCGCTCTCGCTGAAATACGTCTACGCCTTCTCTTCCCTCACTTGCCGATAGTACTTCAAACCCGCTGAGTTCCAAGAGTTCGCTCAACAGGCCAAGTGTGGACGCATCATCGTCGATGGCCAATATGGAACCTGACGTCGTCATACCGACGGCGTCTTCGAGGGAATCGCCGAAGCCAACGTCAGGGTCTGTGTAATCAGGGCCCAAGGGTCAAACCCCCTTCCAAGATTGCGCTCAAAACAGACGCTCCACATGCTATGGACATCATTGTCTCAGTCGAACTGCGGCATGAAACACGCGGCCGTTCCAAAACACGTCGATCAAATCTCAACAACCCTCCAATTCCCTTTTGGAACAGGTCTCGATGTGACTTTGGCCCCGTTCCCACCACCCGCAATCGCTTCACACGGCAAACAGACCCCGCAATTATAGTCGCGGACCGGGTGACGTGTCAACGTGCAACGTATCTGAAAGCGTATTTTTCGCAAAACACCAGGCGACAAGACCATGTCTGCCAGGACAAGAATAGTGCTGCTCCGGCTCTAACTGGAACGAAAGCGCGGGAAGGAAGACTTGACAGCTTCAAGCCCATGATTTACCTGTGAGGTAAAGTGTTGTCCGGGAGGAAGTTGCTATGCGTGTAGATCGATTTACCCTCAAATCTCAGGAAGCCCTGGAACTGGCGCAGAAGGAAGCCGCTGACAGTGGCAACCCACAGGTGGAAGCCGAGCACCTGCTCCTTGCTCTCTTGGGTGACAAAGAAGGGACCGTGGCCGAAATCCTAAAGAAGCTAGGCGTGGATCCTGAACGGGTTCGAGGGGAAGCCGCGAGCGCGGTACAGCGTCTGCCGCAACAGACCGGATCAGCTCATGCTGAACGATATTTCGCCAACGCCCTACGATCTCTTCTGGAAGCATCTTTCAAGGAGATGGAGCAGCTCAAGGATGAGTATGTCTCTGTGGAGCACCTTCTACTGGCACTTACCGAGGCATCGGGTACAAAAGCCGCATCCATACTGAAGAGTCTGGGAGTGACAAGGGACCAGATCTACCAGGTTCTTACGGATATTCGAGGCAGTCAGAGAGTGACCGACCAATCCCCCGAAGACAAATACCAGGCCCTAAAACGGTTCACACGCGACCTGACCGAAGAAGCCCGCAAGGGGAAGCTGGACCCTGTAATAGGTCGCGATGACGAAATCAGAAGGATTATTCAGGTCTTGTCCAGGCGAACCAAGAACAATCCGGTTCTCATTGGTGACCCCGGGGTGGGGAAGACCGCGATAGTTGAGGGTTTGGCCGGCAGAATAGTCTCAGGGGACATTCCCGATACGCTCAAGGGAAAACGCGTGCTCGCACTGGATATCGGGCAACTCATAGCCGGCGCCAAGTACCGCGGTGAGTTCGAGGATCGGTTGAAGGCTGTAATCAAAGAGGTCACCTCAGCTTCAGGAGAGGTCATACTCTTCATAGACGAGATGCACACTCTTGTCGGCGCGGGAGCGGCCGAAGGCGCGGTGGACGCGTCCAATATGCTCAAACCGGCCCTGGCGCGCGGCGAGCTGCGATGTGTAGGCGCTACTACGGTGAACGAATACAGGAAGTACATCGAGAAGGACGCGGCCCTGGAAAGGCGATTCCAACCCATCTATGTGGCCGAACCGTCGGTTGAGGATTCTATCTCTATCCTCCGAGGCCTCAAGGAACGTTACGAGGTTCACCATGGCGTGCGGATACAAGACAGCGCGATTATCGCGGCCGTAACCCTTTCACATCGCTATATTACTGATCGGTTTCTTCCGGACAAGGCCATTGACCTGATTGACGAAGCATCATCCGGATTGCGCATGGAAATCGATTCCATGCCCACTGAGATCGATGAGATTGAGAGGCGCGTCATCCAGCTTCAGATAGAGGACGCGGCCCTGAACAAAGAGTCGGATTCAGGCAGCAAGGAAAGACTGGGCGAGCTCCGCATTGAGATCGAGCGATTGGAAGGGGAATCGAAGATCCTCAAGGAAAAATGGGGCAAGGAAAAGGAAATCATAACCGCTATCCGGGAACTGAAAGAGAGGCAGGAACGGGCAAAGACCGACGCGGCCAAAGCTGAAAGAGAGGGCGACCTGAGCCGCGCGGCTGAACTCAAATACGGAATACTAATCAACCTGGATAATGACATTACACAGAAGAACGAAGAACTGACTGCAATCCAGCATGACGGCGGTCTCCTGAAAGAGGAGGTAGGGGCGGAAGATGTCGCGGAAGTGGTAGCCAAATGGACCGGCATTCCTGTGGCCAGAATGCTCGAGGGTGAGGTGGAAAAACTCCTCACCATGGAAGACAGGATCTCGCAGCGGGTCATCGGTCAAAGCGAGGCCATAGTGGCCGTAGCCAACGCTGTTCGGCGGGCCAGGTCCGGATTGCAAGACCCGAACCGCCCAATCGGTTCATTCATTTTCATGGGTCCCACGGGTGTGGGAAAGACCGAATTGGCCCGGGCATTGGCGGAATTCCTGTTTGACGATGAGCAGGCAATGGTTCGAGTCGACATGTCCGAGTACATGGAACGGCATTCCGTGGCGCGGCTCATCGGCGCCCCGCCCGGGTACGTGGGGTACGAGGAGGGCGGGTACCTGACTGAGGCCGTCCGCCGCCGTCCGTACTCGGTAGTCCTATTCGATGAGATTGAAAAGGCCCACCCCGAGGTCTTCAACGCTTTGCTCCAGGTAATTGATGACGGTCGTCTAACCGACGGTAAGGGCCGCACTGTGGATTTCAAGAATGCCATCATCATCATGACCTCCAACATCGGATCTGCAGACATCCAGAATCTGGCAGGCAGAGATGAAGAGATGATGAAGACCAGGGTCCTTGAGGCCTTGCGGCAGAGCTTCAAGCCGGAGTTCCTCAATCGGCTGGACGATATTATCATCTTTCATTCCCTGGATCGGGAGCAGATCGAGCAGATCGTGGACATCCAGATCCGAAGGCTCAACAAACGTCTTGAGGAGAACAAGCTTACTCTGGTCCTAGATACGGCCGCCAGGGAAGCGCTCGCGGGCGAGGGATTCGATCCCGCATTCGGCGCAAGGCCGCTCAAAAGGGCGATTCAGCGACTGATAGAAAACCCGCTGGCCATGGAAATACTCGCAGACACCTTCCAAGCCGGAGACACCATCGAGGTAACCCCCGAGGGAGATCACTTCAAGTTCGTAAAGAAGGTCCCAAAGGAGTAGGAAGACGAGGCCGGAGACGCAACCTGGGCAACAAGGAGAACAGCGGTGGGCCATCACAAGTCATTCCCCTTCAGATTGCTTCGTCACTTTGTTCCTCGCAATGACATTAGCTTGAATCGCTCAATTTGGGTTGTCTCATTATTTCACCTCGGACTCGAGTCCGGCAACGTTCCGGTTTCGGCAAAGCTCCCCCCCGTCCCTTCAGGGCTATTTCCTTGAGGAAACACAGTCAAAGAGTACCATAGGACCACCTTTGTTGTGCTGAAATGCCCGTGAATTGTTCGGGCGGTCCATTTATTCCGGCAATTCCCATCCGTTGGTCAGCCTATTCTGAGAAGACCACGCCATTTCTGTCAGTACAATGTGAGACCCTACACCGAGGAAGTCATGTCCACGGCATACTCTACCACTGTTTCGGGATTACCGGCAGAGGTTATCACTATGTTCGTGGTGTTCCAAAGAGGGGCAAACCATAGCGCATCTGTGGGTCACCCAATCCTATCTTTTCTGATCAGCTTCAATTATCGCATTCAGCTCTTCAAGGGCCTTGGCAGCCTGGCCGGATTCTGTGTAGATCTCGGCAATCTTAAAACGAATCACGTTTTTGACCGTTGGGCTGTCTTCATATTTGGAGAGTATTTTACGCAGTTCGGGGATTGCCTTCACTTGTTCACCCTTTTCTTCATAAATCTCGGCAATCCTTTCAATTGCAAGGTAGATGGTCGTTTCTCTTCCGGAAACCATTTTTACCCATCTCTTGGCAACACTGAGGTAATTGTCCATCAGACCCATGAAAGATTGGGTCTTGCCGAACTCTTCCTCTTCACGTGACTGACTCTCTGCAAAGGCACTCGTACTGCTCATCGCTATGATGATTATCGTACAGAGGATTGCCAATGCCGTTTTACGTCTGTTCATGCTATTTTCTCCTTTCGCTTTTATGGTTTTGTTGCCTGTTGTATTTCATGATGATCATGCACGAGACATTCTTTGCACATTTAGTTCTTTCCGCGGATAAGGTTGCGGGCCCTTATGTCTACTAGGCATTTTGAAGTAACGGTGCAGCGATGGGCGGACCTTACGTTCGAGCCGTAGCATACGTTGGCTCAGCGCTCCCGGGCTCAGCGGAATTGAGGCCATACCGGGGGCGCGACTCGGCACCGGTGGCATGCGGAAATGTCGTATCGTGGATTGGCTCTCAGCGAAATCTGAGATTGGGGGCGTGTCTCCTCCGAACCAGACCAGGGCAAACACCACTGTGGCCGCTGCTGCAGCCCAGCCCAATGGCGGTGCAGGGGCGAACCCCGAATCCGAGTCCGGGGTCTTCCCCTAGAATTGCCACAGCAACCTGTTGCAAGGTCTATTTTGTGACAAACCCATAGTATGTGATGGCTTACTACAGGGCCAAGATGGTTGTTGACTGAGGGGCTGATTTGGAAGTATACTAAAATACAGGAAAAACCGGTCGGCAGGGAAGGCCGCGTCTCGAATATTGCCCTTGACGCGCGATTCGGGGAGTTGATTGTTTCATCAAGTCCGGGAGATCGTTGAAAGAGCGGTCCGTGATCTTTTCGCCCACAGGATTGGGCGAGCGCGGCACGATCTCAATCAACGCAGGTGTTGAGACTATGAAATTGAAGAACATTATCAGACTGATTCCAGGCTTTCTTGCCGGCGCGGTTGCTCTCAATACGTTCGCCATCCCTCAGAAGATAGTCCTTGGGGCTGATCCCCTTGTCTTAAAAGGTACCATTGTTCCTACATTGTTCGGTGGCTTCGTTGGGGCGATCATCGCATATATGTTCCGGCAAAAGGCTGATAGAGCGAATGAATTGTTGCGGGCCAACAAAGAGCTTTCTCGCGAGATAGTTGAGCGCAAAGAGGCTGAAAAGGCTATCGTCAAAGCCAAAGAGGAATGGGAACGCACCTTCGATAGTGTTCCGGATCTGGTTACCATCACGGATAAGCAGTACCGCATAGTCCGGATCAACAAGGCAATGGCCGACAGATCTGGGTTAAGTCCCGAGGAGGCCACTGGGGCAACCTGTTATGAGGTATTTCATGGCACGGATGGGCCGCCGGCTGTGTGTCCGTACGCCAGATTGCTGAAAGATGGGCAGGAGCATACAGCAGAGATGTTTGAAGCGAGGCTGGGGGGGACATTCAGTGTCAGCGCGTCTCCCATCCTTGGTGCTGACGGCGAAATAACTGGATGCGTCCAAGTGGCCAGGGACATTACCGATCTCAAACGAGTCGAGGAATCGCTGCGGGACCAGGAGCAGACATTGAGAGGCATCTTGGCCGCGTCTCCGGTAGGCATAGCCAGGGGAAAGGACCGTAAGATCACATGGATTAATGAAGCCTGGGCCGACATGTTCGGTCTCTATGCCGCAAGTGAGCACGTGGGAAAAGGCACCAGGATGCTCTATTCTTCAGAAGAGGATTACACGCGTGTGGGAGAAGCCCTTTATGAGGATCTCGGACAGGGCGGCGTCAAGGAAATAGATGTGAAGTTGGTGAGAAGGGACGGTTCCATCTTCGACGGCCATATGAGGCTGGCTAACTTTGACAGTTCCGATCCCCTAAAGGGGGTGATCATCGCGTGTTCGGATATATCGGAACGCAATAAGGGTGAACAGGAGCGGCTGCGTCTGGCGACGGCTATTGAACAGTCTGCGGAGAGCATATTGGTAACCGATGCGGACGGGACGATTCAGTATGTGAATCCGTCGTTTGAACGGATCACCGGATATTCCCGTAAGGAAGCCGTGGGCAGAAATCCCTGCATTGTCAAGAGCGACAGACATGATAAGGCGTTCTACAGGAACATGTGGGAGACTCTTGCCGCCGGCGAAGTATGGAGAGGACATCTCATAAACAAGAAAAGGGACGGAACACTTTACGAAGAAGACGCCACGATCTCACCCGTCAAAGATGAGTCCGGAACAATAGTCAACTATGTGGCGGTGAAGCGTGATGTCACCGGCGAAGTCCTGCTGGAAAAGCAGCTTCAGCAGGCCCAGAAAATGGAGGCAATAGGAACCCTGGCTGGTGGTATCGCCCATGATTTCAATAACCTGCTTCAGGTGATTCAAGGGAATGTGGACATCGGGCTACTCAAATTGGGAAAAGGTCGGCCCGGGCCTTCAGAATTTCAGGAAATCAGAAGAGCAGCCAGGAGTGCTGCGGACTTGACTGAGGGGCTCCTCACTTTCAGCCGACACTTTGAGAGCAAACTAAGGCCTGTAGACCTCAATCACGAGTTGGAACAGGTCGCCAAGATGTTGAACCGCACCATCTCCAAAATGATTACCATTGAACTGAATCTGGCCGATGACCTTGATACTATCAATGCTGATCCCGCGCAGTTGCAGCAGGTTGTCATGAACCTGGCGGTGAACGCAAGAGATGCCATGCCCGAAGGTGGAGAACTCCATATCCAGACTCAAAATGCTCAATTGGATGCGGAATACTGTAAATTACACCTGGGAACAAAGCCCGGCAGGTTCGTCTTGGTGTCCGTCACTGACAGCGGTTTCGGGATGGAAAAGGAAATAGTAGAACACATATTCGAACCGTTTTTCACAACTAAAGGGCTCGGCGAAGGAACCGGTCTGGGCCTGTCCATAGCCTATGGGATAGTGCAAAGCCATGGTGGGAGCATAACTTGTTACAGCGAACCGGGCGAGGGAACCACTTTCAAGGTTTACCTGCCGACCATGGGAAATCAAGTCGATACCGAAGAATCCAGGGATGCCGACTTGCTTCCACGAGGCCATGAGACGATTCTGCTGGTCGAAGACGAGGACGCGATCCGAACATCGGGAGAAAGTATTCTCAGCCTTTTCGGCTATTCTGTTCTCACCGCGGCCAACGGGCGAGAGGGCCTGGAACTCTACCGAGAGAAACGCCATGAAATAGCCCTGGTGATTCTTGATCTGATAATGCCGGAAATGAGTGGGCGTGACTGCCTGCGGGAAATTCTAAGCATAGATCCGAACGCGAAAGTTCTGATAGCCAGCGGCTATACCGCCAACGGCAGGATCGACCAAGCCCTCCGGGAAAAGGCCAGGGCCTTCCTCAGAAAACCCTATGAAGCCCAAAGTATGCTCCGGCTGGTTCGAGAAGTGCTGGACGCGGAAATGCCGGACGGCCATGAGGCATTGCGTTAGATACGGAAGGATATTGGAATCTGAGAATAATGATTGAGAAGATACAGAGGAATTTGGCCTGATTCTCCCTGTTGCTCGATTTGTTCAGGCTGTTGGGATTCGAGATGGCGTACAGAGCCGACCAACAGGGGCTGTGAGGAAATGGATTGAATAACATAGTGTGAGAACCTAGGTCGTTTTCTTTTTGCGAACCGACTGTTCTGAAAGGTAGAAAAGATGTCCAGATCGCAAATGATTCTTAGCCTGGTCATAGTTGCCACTCTGGTTGTTGGTGTCGGACGCTCCACCACTCCGACCGCTACTGCCGCTATGCCATCTAGTACCGCCAAATCGGCGCAGGCGGCGCTACCCAAGAAGGCGGTTGTGCTATTTAGCTACCAAGACGATTGGTGGTGCGTCATTGACGAGAACAAAGGAATTGTGGAAGGCCTGACAAAAGCCGGTTACGTGGAAGGTCGGAACATCGAAATCACCCGGTTGTACATGAATACCAAGTCGGTCAACAAGACCTCCACGCTAATGGAAGCCGCTGCCGTCGGACTCTTGGCGCAGATAAAGGAGGCAAATCCCGAGGTACTGCTCATAATGGACGACGACGCCCTACGACATGTAGGCGCCAAGCTGTTGGGCACGGATTTGCCAATCGTGTTTGCCGGGGTTAACTTCTTTGTTACCGAGCCCGACTACGGCTGGGTATCTGAATCGCAGCGCGCGCCTTTGGCCGATTCCTTGGAACATCCGGGACACAACATCACTGGGGTACTGGAGAGAGTCTCTTTCAAAGCGGGCTTCAAACTGTTGCAACAGATCCTGCCCGAAGCCAAAACTGCGCTCTTTCTGTCTGACAACAGTGTCGTGGGCAATGCCCTGATGAAAGGAGGCGGAGGAGAAGCTGAACTGGAAAAAGCGCCCTTGAGAATCGTAGACAAGGTTTATACCGACAGCTTTGAGGAACTCAAAGCCATTATCCTCGATTACCAAGACAAAGTGGACAGTATTGTTTTGTTCATTCCCTGGACGCTGGTGGACAAAAAGGGGAATCACGTGCCTCAATATCAGGTGGTTCGCTGGATGCTGCAAAACAACAAGCGTCCTGGTATCGCCTACCTGGACATCCTCGCCAAGGAGGGATACCTCTGCGGGGTCGCGGTGGATATGGTCCAACAAGGTTTTCACGCAGGTGTAATGGCAGGAAGAATCCTGAACGGTGAGAAGGCCGGCGAAATCCCTATCAGTGACCCGGTGGCGAACCGGATTATGATCAACCTGGCCCGTGCCGATCAATTGGGGATAGAGATCCCCTTTGAGGTAATGAAGAGCGCTGACGTTGTATTCAAGAAGATGACAGCCTACCCTGAACATCGGATGTCCAAGTAACGAGGGACCAATATGAAGATATATCCCAAGCTCCTACTCATTGCCTTGCCCCTGATTGTGTTCCCGGCGTTGCTGGTGGGACTTGTCTCTTACCGGACATCCCGGGATGCAATCCAATCGGTGGTACAGGACGTGTTGGGGACCAGGCTGGCACGCGTGGTAAAGATCTGCGAGGAAAACCAGGCTGTGTTACGCCGGTATGGCCTGGAGAACGTGCCGGCCAACGTGGCGAAGGCCCGTGAGAACGCTGCCATAGCCATGCAAGAAATCCGCTTTGGGGAAACGGGGTACGTATTCGCCGTAAACGCTCAGGGCTCTGTCCGCGGTCACCCCGACGCGGACGTCGTAGGTCGCGATGTGAGCGCGGAACCATGGTTTCAAGAAATCGTCAGGGCTGGAAAAGGCAACATACACTACGTCTGGCAGGGGGAAGATCGCTGTGCAGCTTTCGAGTACTTCGACCCCTGGGAATGGTACATCATAAGCAGCGGCGCTGAAAGCGAACTGGCGGGTGCAATTAACCGGTTGAGCCTTTACACTATGTTGCTGCTTGCCGTCAGCCTGATCGTCGCAACAGCCGCACTGCTGTTCCTGACCCGTTGGCTCACCGCCCCAATTCACGCCCTGATCGCCGGGATAGAAAGGATCGGTCAAGGAGAGTTAGACACTCACATCCCCGTTACTACCAGCGACGAGGTCGGCGTCCTTGCCACCGCTTTCAACAGCATGACCGCTCAATTGCGTGACCTCATCAGAAGCCTGGAGCAACGGATAGCAGAACGCGAGCGAGCGGAGGAATCGCTGCAGGAAAGTGAGCAGCGGTATCGCGTAATCATGGAAGCCTCTCTGCAGGGAACGTATCAGGTTGACGCCAAAGGACGTATAATATTCGCCAGTCCGGCAACCACCGAGTTGACTGGGTATTCCCTCGCGGAATTGGATGGTTTGTCGGTGGATGCCCTTTACCCCCCCGGCGAGGCCAAGGCGATCAACGATGCCAATGTCGCGCTATTGTATTCCGGCAAGCCCATTGTCGGAGAAAACACGCTGACCCGAAAGGACGGCAGCCGGGTCGAAACCTACTTCAGTTGCGCCCCTGTTTTCGACGAAAGAGGTGAGTACACAGGGTTTGTTGGATCCATTTTGGACATCACCGAGCGCAAGCGGGCAGAGGAATCGCTGCGGGAGAGCGAGGAGAGATATCGCACGCTTTTCGAGGAAACCACGGACGCAATTCTTATAGTGCGTCCGGATGGGAAGATCATTGACGCCAATCCCTCCAGTTCAGAGCTTCTTGGCGCCACTGGAGAAAAGATCATGGGAACTGACGTGCGACAATTCTATGGGAATCCTGCTGACCATGAGGCTATCCTACAAGAGATCGATCGGAACGGCTTTGCACGAGAACTTGACTGGCAGGTTCGCAGGAAGGACGGCAACATGAGATCGTGCGTGCTGACCTCATCTGCCTGGAGGGATGAGCATGGCAATATTCTGGCATATCTGAGTTCCGTCCGTGATATTACTGAACGGAAGAAATCCGAAGAGGAGCGTGAACGCCTTCTCACAGCTATAGAGCAGTCGCCTGAAACCATACTGATAACCGACACGGATGGCACGATCCAGTATGTGAACCCGGGCTTTGAAACCGTGACAGGGTACACTCGTAAAGAGGTCCTCGGCAAGAATTCCCGGATCTTGAAGAGCGGGCAGCACGATGAGGCATTTTACAGGGAAATGTGGGAAACGATCAACAATGGTAGAGTGTGGAGTGGTCATTTTGTCAATAGGAAGAAAGATGGAACGCTTTTTCAGGAGGAGGCAACAATCTCTCCGGTCAAGGATGAGTCCGGAAGAATTATCAACTACGTAGCTGTGAAGCGTGATGTTACCAGCGAAGTCTTGCTGGAAAAACAGCTTCGGCAGGCCCAGAAAATGGAGGCAATAGGCACTCTGGCTGGTGGTATTGCCCATGATTTCAACAACCTGCTGCAGGTGATTCAAGGGTATGTGGACATCGGGCTACTCAAATTGGGAAAAGGTCAGCCCGGGCCTTCAGAATTTCAAGAAATCAGAAGAGCGGCCAGGAGTGCTGCGGACTTGACTGAGGGGCTCCTCACTTTCAGCCGACAGTTTGAGAGCAAACTAAGGCCTGTAGACCTCAATCACGAGTTGGAACAGGTCGCCAAGATGTTGAACCGAACCATCTCCAAAATGATTGCCATTGAACTGAATCTGGCCGATGACCTTGATACTATCAACGGCGATCCCGCGCAGTTGCAGCAGGTTGTCATGAATCTGGCGGTGAACGCAAGAGATGCTATGCCCGGAGGTGGAGAACTCCATATCCAGACTCAAAATGCTCAATTGGATGCGGAATACTGTAAGTTACACCTGGGAACAAAGCCCGGCAGGTACGTCTTGGTGTCCGTCACTGACAGCGGTTTCGGGATGGAAAAGGAAATAGTAGAACACATATTCGAACCGTTTTTCACAACTAAAGGGCTCGGTGAAGGAACCGGTCTGGGCCTGTCCATAGCCTATGGGATAGTGCAAGGCCATGGTGGGAACATAATTTGTTACAGCGAACCGGGCGAGGGCACCACTTTCAAGGTTTACCTGCCGACCATGGGAAATCAAGTCGATACCGAAGAATCCAGGGATGCCGACTTCCTTCCACGAGGCCATGAAACGATTCTGCTGGTCGAAGACGAGGAAGCGATCCGAAACTCGGGAGAGAGCATTCTCAGCCTTTTCGGCTATTCTGTTCTCACCGCTGCCAACGGGCGAGAGGGCCTGGAACTCTACCGAGAGAAACGCCATGAAATAGCCCTGGTGATTCTTGATCTGATAATGCCGGAAATGAGTGGGCGTGACTGCCTGCGGGAAATTCTAAGCATAGATCCGAACGCGAAAGTTCTGATAGCCAGCGGCTATACCGCCAACGGCAGAATCGACCAAGCCCTCCGAGAAAAGGCCAGGGCCTTCCTCAGAAAACCCTATGAAGCCCAACGTATGCTCACGCTGGTTCGGCAAATACTCGACACCGAATCCCCGGGAGCTACGTAAACCGCCCGGGAATTCCACCGGGGCAGTACTAGTAGCTTACCCGCCTCAGGATTGAGGTAAAGAAGCCGCAGAGGTTGATCCCGATCTGAGGATAGACGCTCATGATTTCCTGAAATTGGTGATGTCTGATCACGTAGGCTTCCACATCGCCCGCGGCCATACAGGTGGCATTGGCGGGCATTCGAGTGAAGAGGCTGAGTTCCCCGAGAAATGAGCCGGCTCCGATTGTGACCTTTTCCTCCTGGTCGGAGGTCTCATAGCCGGTCAGTATCTTGATGTTTCCGTTGACCACAAGATAGATTGACGTATTCTCTTCGCCTTCTCGTATGATCACGTCACCTTCATTGAACTGTTCCACGGCAACCACTGAGGCTATGGCGTGCAGTTCCCGGATTCCCATTCCTTCGAATATTGTGAAGGTCTTGAGTGTGTTGATTCTTTGTATGGTCTCAGGCATCTCAGCCTCCTCTTTCATTATGCGCTTGAGGGCGAAGTCAGCCATTTCCCGTACATCCGCAAACTTGTCCTGTGCGCGGAGTTCAATAACAGGAATGAAGCTCGAATCCGGGATCTGATCGCCTATGGCATACAACGCCAGCGCGCGGGTAACGTGATCCTCAGCTTCCACGAGAATGTTGAAAATGCGGTCCAGATTCTCGCTCCGGAGAAGTGGTAGGAGCTTCCTTCCTTTTTCGATCTTCTCGTCTATGGGAATGTCTTCGATGAGCGGTATCAGATAGGCCGTGAGTTCTTGGTCAATGGAGTTCTCAACCATTTCAACGGCAATGGACGCTGACTCGGATCGCAGGGCCTGGTACATGAGCCGCATATCCGCGTGAGAGACCCACAGAGCGTAGAAGATCAAGCTGAGGCTTTCTTCATTGAGTTCAACCAGTCGGGACCTCAGCATCTTGATACTTTCCGAGTCCTTCCGACCATCCTCCATGTGGTCCAAGGCGCGAATCGCGATGAGGTTTCCGTAGGCTTGTGCCAGGATCTTGCCAAGGAACGGGATCAGCTCGAATTCTTTGAGACCGGAAAGCCTAATAGCTTCAAGAATTCCGTGTTTCACCCGCGGCGGCGCGTCAACCAGCGACACTTCAAGGAACGGCAATATCTTGGCGTCGTACCCTGCCAACGCTTCAATGGCGGCCTGCCTCACATAATCGTCGGTGTCCTCTAGGCATCGGATGAGCTTTCCAACGCCCCGTATGTCGTTGCTGGCCGCGAAAGAGGCCGCGGCCTCGGCCCGAGTCCCGGGATTCCCGTCGTCCAGTAGCTTAAGGGCCACATCCGGTTCCATTTCCGGGATCTTCCTGGCGTCCGCCAAAGGCGCTTCTTCGGTTCGATCTTCCACTGCAACCGGCCCAAGTTCCATTGCAGCGCCGCCGCTGTCAAAGGCCCGCACTGAGTCGATCTGGTCGAAATCTATCTTCTGATCAACGATCACTTGCTTGAGTATGCGTTTGTAGTGCTTGCGGAAGAGCAGGGTTTCCGCCAACCAGTACATCGCAAACACGAGCGCTATGTACGAGAAATACTGCGGCTCCATCACGGGCTTGAGCACGATCATCGAGATAGACCCGATCAGCATGCCGATCTTCAGTACCGAGCCCCGTATGAAACTTCGGCTCCAGGCCGTGAGGTCCGGAGGAATAATGCTGTAGAGGATCTTGTTGACCGGTCCCGCGATCGCGCGCTGAATGAGGATAACGGAGAATTGGCCGTACGACGCAATGTAGATGTTGAAGAACGCGGACAACGAGGCAAAGATTATAGAGAAGTTGATGGGATGCGCCAGGGATGCATTGGTGAGGCCCATACGGGAGTAGAGGCGGCCCATGAAGAACAACGCCACAAAGGTCAGCATGGTGGTGGTTCCTCGGAACACACTGAGGAACGATATCAGAGAGGCTTCGGTCGCGAACGTGTCGTTGGCGATCACACTGAACTGATAGAAGAAGATCGGGAGCAGCACGTTCGGAATCAAGCCCGTAATGATGAGGTACCTGATAATCGGGAATTCCTTGATCAGGCCCGGCACGTCGGTCAGTCGGACATTTGTAGCCTCATGCACCGCGGCGGACCCCTTGGCGCTGGATTCCCCGAGCAGGTTCGATCCGGTCCGGCTCAGGAACAGAGCGACCAGCAGGCATACGGCCCCGAAGACCAACAAGGTGGGGTCCTCTCCAATGACGAGCGTGAGCGGTTTCGTGGCAAAGCTGCCCAGTGTTGTCCCCAGGACCTGGGCCGCGGTAATCATGGGAAAAATCCTCTTACCTTGCCGCGCGTCAAAGAGGTCACCGGCCATGTTCCATAGATAGATCAGAAGGATAGAATCAAGAAGGTAGAGGAGCTGATAAAGAATCGGGTAGACAATTGTGAAACCGGCCTTCACCATGAAAAACAGCCCTACGGTCGAGCCCGCGTAGATGAGAAGGAAGCCTGAAAGCAGGTGGTGATCCCTGAATCGGCGGGCGAGCCGATCCACGATTCCCAGTACCACAAAGGTGAGCAGCGCATTGATGACCAGCATCCAGGGAATGTACTGGGGGCCGTAACGCTTCAGGAAGCTGGCATCAACATAAGTCCGAAAAATCGCGGTGACAAAGAAGATAACGAAGAAGATGGAGGACAGCCAAAGAAAGCGGGAACTCTCGTGAACGTAGATCTTCAGATACTTTTCGAGGAACTGCTTCATCATTCTCCCCGTCTTGTTCGGTGTGTCACGGATCTTCTGCTAAGGGCTGGGATTGATTATAGAGCAATCCATGAAAAGCTTCAACAGTGGATTCTTGACACAAGGCAATCCTTCGGTTTCGAGGGGCGGATCCTCTCATCGCTTGTGTCATTGCGAGGAGTGAAAAGACGAAGCAATCCCCATGTTTTGGCGCGGACGGGATTGCTTCGGTGCGCTCGCAATGAAATCCTGCCGGCGCCTGTAGAATTTCACATTGAACTGTCCAATTTAGGCGATTTCTTGCAGAATAGATGAGACAGCCGACTCGACTCTCCGAGTTATTTGGACCGGCCGGAAGACCCCATTTCCGCGATTTCATTGGCGTGCCGACCAGGATACGGGTCAGTACAAAATGAAAGGCATTTTGCTTGAGTAGGTTCTGAAAAAGTCCAAATAATCTGCCAAGATCTGGAACGGACCAATATAAGCAGGCAATCAAGGCGGGAGCGGGGCGGTCACGTCACGATATATGAACTGGAAGATTAAACGTCCCGTCGCCTCGTTCGTCAGTGAGTGACAGGTGGCAGATGAATCGGCGGCTTCGGGAGTTGGGAGGTGGTGTGGCAATCCCATGGTTTCAGTCGGACTGAAAATGAGCTATATTCTGACCGAACAGGTCAAGTTAGTCCGCACCCCGCGGATCAAAGCAGATCCTTATGAAGAAGTCCATGGAAGAGCGGAAAGAGTATGCGAAGATCATCGGCAAAGCATGGGTGGACGAAGAATTCAAGAAGCGACTGCTTACCGATCCCGTCAGCGTCTTGAAGGAAAACGGCATCGAGGTGCCCCAAGGAATGACCGTCAAATTCGTGGAGGGGAAGGAGAATGAAATCCTCGTGCCGTTACCTCCGCGGCCTCCTGAAGCAGCGGAGTTGTCCGATGAGGATTTGGAGAAGGTTGCAGGGGGGGGGCGCCGTAGTTGTGGGAGCGAGTGCTCCCTTTAGCGGAAACGCTAAGTTAAATTTCTGATCCGTATCATCATACTGGGCTCAGTTTGCCAGTCAGCCAGTTTCTCGCCGAGCCCGGCTGTTTTCAGGCGTTCGAGGTGAGTTGGCGGCCATGAATTGGGCTGCCATGGCCTCGATTGGACATTGACAGAGGATGCCCCGTGAGTTGCGATCGCTGGTTGTAGCCAAAATCAACCAGCCGGAATAGTCCACGGAACGGAGTATTTCCGTCAGAGACTATTGTAGCGGGAGACTTTGCTTTGTGACTCAGAATCAAATGAGAAGGAGGACACATGAAAAAGATCACATTTTTCGCTATGCTATTCTTATTGAGCACTGCCCTCGCCGCACAAGGGCAAACACGCATGATCCCCCACTTGGGAGTTGACGGCAAATTCGCCGGTTGCTTCTGCTGCGTCAAACAGACGTGCGTGGTGGCCAAGAATGAAGTCGACTGCAAGAAGATCGGCGGAGTAAAGATCAAAAAGTGCGAGGAATGCGAAAAGGCGGCAGAAAAAAAGAAGTAGCGCATGCAAGGCCTCCATTTCATTCTAATGGCCATTTGGCTGCTACAGCCTCACCACAAAGGAGTTCCCCATGAAGAAAATAATCGAAGAGCGAAAGGAGTATGCCAAGGTCATAGCTAAGGCATGGGTGGATGACGAGTTCAAGAAGAGACTGCTTGCCGACTCCGCCGCGGTCCTGAAAGAGAACGGCATCGAGATTCCCGAGGGCATGACCGTGAGATTCGTGGAGCAGGAGGAGCCGAAGGAGAATGAAATCCTCGTGCCGTTACCTCCACGGCCTGGTGAAGCGGCAGAGTTGTCCGATGAGGATTTGGAGAAGGTAGCTGGAGGCGTATTTACCAAGAACTATATTCCTACCTTCGATTAAGGCTACGGCCCAACACTAAACTGGACGTTTGCACTAAGGCTTTGCACTTTTTCGTATTATTAGGCTCACACACGCGACACTTTCTACCACTACTGGAAAGGTTGACCCCATGAAAAAACCATTGAAGAGCGAAAAGAGTATGCCAAGGTCATCGCCAAGGCCTGGATAGATGAGGAATTCAAGAAGAGATTGCTTGCCGATCCAGCCACCGTCTTGAAAGAGAACGGCATTGAGGTGCCTGAAGGGATGACCGTGAAGTTTGTGGAGGGGAAGGAGAACGAAATCCTCGTGCCGTTACCCCCTCGGCCACCGGACTCATCAGAATTATCTGACGAGGATTTGCAGAAGGTGGCAGGCGCCGGGCCGGTAGTAATTTATTAAGATGGTGGATTTACGATTGATTTATTTGCCAAAGATTGCCTATAAAATAGATACAAAACGAGGGCAGATCAAGATCACGCAAACATAAGGTAGACCACCATCTCACCCCGCTCTCCTGCCGTCAACCTGTTTCTCGCCGAGTTCTGCTGTTTTCAGGCGTTCGAGGAGAGTTGGCGGCCATGAAATTCGCTGCCACTCCCTCAATTTCGAGAGTCCTTACCTGGCGCCTCGGAGCGATGAATCCGAGGTCCATCTGTTTCGAGCTCCCGTACTTACAGCGTTTGGGCAAGCTGAGCCCAGCAAGAAGCTTAGTCCTCCATGCGAATGTAGGTGGAGGTTTGGTGACTGGGCAGTACCTGAGGCAGTACCGCCGGTATCGGGCAGCACAGGCATCCAGGCATTGACCCAAGCAGGAGGAAAGCAGGGTGCCGCTCGGTCAGGCCGTCATCCGTGTTGGGTCGGGCGTAGATACCGAAAATTGCTGTAAGAGTCAATGAATCCCTGGAGCCTTGCTTTCTTGGTAGCCATGGGATTCCCGTGGATGTATAGTTGTTGTAAAATGAGTGGACTGGATGATGTCCGAGGGGCTGACTTGATTCCTGGGGAGGTAGTAATGCCTGGACTCAAACATTTGGCGGTAATAGTCTTGGCTCTGACAATCAACCTACCGGCATTGGCCGGGTCCGACATGGAAGATAAAAAGGAAAGCGAGATGGAAGTCAAACAAGTGGTGGCAGTGTTCTACAAAGCGCTTAACGCTATGTTTACGGGTGATCTGGATCCGATGAAGGAGATCTGGTCGCACGCAGACGATGTGACGTACATGGGTCCGGACGGTAGTTTCCAGGTTGGCTGGGATCAGGTGCTGGCTAATTGGCAGTGGCAGGCTGACAAGAAACTGGGCGGCAAGGTAAAGCCCGGGGAGATGACGATTACGGCCGGCCAAGACATCGCCATAGTGAATCATTACGTGACGGGGGAGAATACCCCAGCGGACGGAAAGTCTGAAAAGGTCTCACTCCGCGCGACACTCCTTTTCCGAAAAGAGGATGGGAAGTGGAAAATGCTTGGACTTCACTCTGATACGCTCCCTTTTCTGGAGAAGGGAATGCGATGACCCTGAGTCTCGTTATAGGGAGCAGACAATCAACACTGTGGCAGGAAAGGAGACTTTGGCAGCTTCCAAGAGCTTCTTGTGTCACCCGGCCGATTGCTCTGTCGATGGAAACAAAGAACTTGCCTATCCGGTGCCGCGGCTCCCTCATTGGACTTGCCTGAAACGCTGTGATCCGTTGACACCCAGAATATTCCAGCGCATACTTCAGCAGCATCCGGAACTCTCCGGCTTTATGAGCAAGAGCCGACCCATCGAAGGATGAAGCGGCTTGGAGAGTATACCAAAAGTGGCGTGGATGGGCATACGGCAGATCTCCTGCTTCACAAACCAAGCGCAACCCAATCTTTCTCTGGTCTGTCTCACTGGCTGGAGCCTTCACGATGGCTCTACGATGTCTATACGCCGGCCTTGCGAACAGTAAAACCTTACCCTACCCCTCGCCGCTCGCGTTACTCGAAATAATCGCTGCGACCCATCCTACTATCCTATCTGTATCGGTTTCGTCTCCCCTCTATGCGTAGTAGGACCCCCCCCAATATCCTCCGGCCTACCTCTGATCATGCCCGATCGTGTTTAATGCGCAAACGTCAATGTTAATGTCGTGCCGGCTGGAAAGTCTACGTCATCGGGGGCAATCCCAGTTCCGTTCCTCAGTCCGTTACTTCCTCCGGGACCGTAAGGTGTCGTCGGGAAGGGGCCCGCACTACCGCTGTTACCGCTGACGAAAATCATCGATCCGGGTCCCGCATACGACGCACGTCTCGCGTAACTGTGCGGTCCGAACGGTCCCCGATTGCCCGTGGTGCCCGTACGGCTCCACGTGAATGTCCAATTGTTGTATGTCGTAATCGCGCATTCCGGTATGAGGTTTTGAAAAATTAACCCCCCCGGGCCCGCCGCCGTCCCCGCCCAATTTTGGGCCGTAGTCAATACTTGGGTTATTACTAGTGTATCGCATTCGCAGTCACTACATACACTCTGTATCACGGCTGTCGGGGGTCCAGGACCGTTCCATCCTCGCTCAATATGCGCTGTCAACCGCCTTCTTAAGTTCCTCGGGCTCGCAAAGATCGGTTCCGGCTTGTCGAATGGGCTCTCGCCCACAAGGAGGTTCTCGATTTGAAGTCCAACATTCACGAACGCGCCCACAGTATGATACGTGCTGTTTAGCCTATCGCGTCCGGCCTCGTACTTCACCGAAAACATACCATCACGCGTCTTCACTTCCGCTCCGCCGCGAATACCGTAAACGCCCGATCCTGCACTGAACCTATACCCCGTGACGTTCAGGCGTAGGTCCGGCCCGCCTTCATACAGTTCGTGGGAATATCCGGCCACAAAGTCGTAATTCTGCGGTCCACGTCTGAACGCGTTGGCGAGAACGCTGCTCTTGAACAGACTCCCGTACCAGTTGAAGTTGAGATCCAACGCGTCATTACCGGGAAGCAATGCCGCCATCTCGCATCCCACGCTGCCCGAAGAATACCATCGGCCGCCCAGTCTGGTAGTGTCGAAAAATCCATTAACTCCCAAGAGCGTATTGTCACCACGTATGGTCCTAATCCCGCCGCCGAAAGAGAGATCAATCCTGTGATTCGCCCCTCCTGTAACTGTCTTCCAGAAATCGGTGAATTCTCCGTGAGCTTCCCCAAAGACCGTCGAGTCCCTGCTGAGGCTGATCGGCAGCACGAAGTCCGTTGTCAGGCGACTCGATTTCACGGCCTTGCCGAAGCTGTACAGGTACCCCACCTGTAGATTGGGGACCGGCGGCAGTATTCCCTGAAGTAGTTGAGGAGTGAGAAGAATTGAGTCGGAACCCCGCGGTCCTCCACCACTCGGCGCCCCCAGCGGATTGGACGGCGCAAGGTCGAGCCCGCCCCTCACGACAGATGAAGCGCTGTACGGCGATTGAGGAAGTCCCTGCGCCCACACGGGAGCCGAGAACAGCGAAAAGAGGAGTAGAGCGCAGACGGTAACCGAAAATGATGAAGACCCGCGTTTCCCAAACATGATCCCTCCCATGTAGTCCTGCAGGCCACCACGTTCAATAGAGAAAGCCGATGGTTCGCAGGAGCTAAAGATGATTTCGTGCAGACTATCTGGAAACTCGCGAAAAAGGCCTGTGAAGTCAATCTTTCCTTAGCGGCGGTATAGGGAATCGGATCGTTTCCCATCTAAGAGCCTGCCGACGTTGAGGCGTAAGAGTGCTCGCTTTACTTCCCGTTCTAGCGCTCTCAGAACCCCATACGCGAAAGCCTTCGTTTTCAAAGGGTCAAGCCTAGACCGACTGCCGACGTCGCGCAGAATCGTTCTCAGAGACGTTCTCGTTGATGTCTGCGTTCAGGCTGTATGGGCGGCGCTATTCTCCCCAATGCGTTTACCTGTCAGCCCCACAATCAAAGCCTATTCAATTGCACCGCGGTTCTTGTCGGCCAAGCTTCCGCATTGTCCCATGATTCTCAGAAGGGAGCGTCAAAGTCAACGTTCAGCTTTGCGCCCACGATCCAGGCCCTTCTCCTGAAAGTGCCGTCCCAATTGGTTTGATCGCCTCTGCCCAAAATTTCCACATCAACGTTCGCGGCTGCTCTGAGGCATGTGAACTTGGCGAAGGCGCCCAGATTCAGACCAAACCAATGCCCGGTGTATTCGGCGGATAATTCCGCAAAATAGCCTTGGTCAAACGTGCCTGTTACGTTCCATCTGTGACCGGTCAGGCCCGCGGTCTCGGCGTAACGGATATTCCCCGGAACGAACGGAAATCCAATAACACTCACGTTTAAACTTCCCTTGGCCCAATTCCGGTTATGCGCCAATCCTATGTACGGGATATAGCTCTTGACGGTAAGATCAGCCTCGTCTGTCGGGAGACTCACAGGGAAACGCGGAGCTATCACCGGATCATGTAGGCGCACGCCAAAAGAGTCGAACCGAAAACCGCCTATAAGGCTGACCACCCCAAAACCGTGAAGATGAGCCTCTCCGCCGAGTGACCACCATTCCACTTCTGATTTCCACTCTCGGTGGTTCACCACAAGAATGTCCGCGGTGGCGCTTTCCAATGAGTTGCGGTTGCTCGGAACAAGGAACGAGCCTCGGACGACAATTCCCATCTGATCGCGAACAGGAACCGTAGCCAAAGCGCAGAAATAGACACCGCACAACGGAAGTTGCTGCTTGACTTCTACGGTATCCACAATCACGCGGTCAAGTGACCCCATGTCGAAAACCATCCCTTTCGGCTGATCAAGGTAACCCACATACAATGCCGGCTCAATCCGAGCGAGAGCGGATTCAAACCCTGCTGCCGACATGCCTGCCATTCCAAGAAAGGAACCGAGCCCCTGAGCCGGCGCCGCTCCGGGTGTCATCGCCAGGATCACCGCCAAAACCCACAACCAAACAAAACGTTTCATGCCAATATCCTCCACAGCCTCGTTCATCACGCTTGAATTGCCCTGGCCCACTATCACTATGCGAACAGCCACTCTTGCAGGCTGGTCACTCCGTTCGATATCGCCGGAGACCACGGAGCATTCGTTAGCCGGCCTCTCTCACCCCGGGAGGTCACCGGATCTTCGTTGTGAATGCCCCGACAAAGCAAAGAAACCAAGGCGTTCCTATCGGAACATGGATTCACTAGCCTTTTTGTCAAGATACCCGGATCTCGGATTACCGTCAACCACAATCTGAGAAGCGTATCTTCACCCACAAATAACCCAAGCGTGAAGGGCCGGAGGGAATCCCTCGCCGGACACGGGACGACCCATCGGCCAACGGAGCGTCTTGCCGCCTCGGCAGTCTCGGACCACCATCCTGGATGCAAGCAGAACCGTTGAGGCCGTTCAGGGTAAATGGGAGCATCCTTGCCATAAGACGAAAGAAGGGCTATTCTTACCAAACAGGTCAAGAATAAGCGAGCTGCGGAACGAACGGTTACCAAATCACAAGATTTGGAGTTGACCATGAAGAAAACTATCGAAGAACGAAAAGAGTACGCCAAGGTCATAGCTCAAGCGTGGGTGGATGAGGAGTTCAAGGCCAAACTGCTCGCTGACCCCGCCACGGTTCTGGCCGAGAACGGGATCGAAATTCCCGAAGGCATGACCGTGAAGTTTGTAGAGGGGCAGGAGAATGAAATCCTCGTGCATTTACCCCCACGGCCTCCTGATTCAGCAGAGTTATCCGATGAGGATTTGGAGAAGATAGCTGGCGGAACTGGCGTCGCATCTTTAGACGTGGAATTCTAAGTGGCAGACCATTCGGGGTTGTGATCGGTAGTAGAAGGATTAAGGAGCGTAAGGAAACAGCCGAGCGCACAGAAGAATGAAGATGAGAAGTCGTGTGGTAACCACAATCACAGCCTGCTCTCTCGCCGTCAACCTGTTTCTCGCCGAGTTCTGCTGTTTTCAGGCGTTCGAGGAGAGTTGGCGGCCATGCATTTGACCGCCACAGCCTCGATTTCGGGAGTCCTTACCTGGCACGTGTCTTGCTGCAAGCTCATTCCCTCAGCGGACGAGTATCAGTCCAAAATAGTCAGGAAAAACTGGACCGTTTATTGTGAAATCCAACAGCGCCCCTATTCTGAATCCATGATGTCCTGATCGGAATCCACATCATTTCACTGCGTTCAGCAATCTGGACCTCAGCTTCGTGGCCTCCTTTGAATCCGGCGGGAGGCCTGCAACGGTACCGTCCATATTGTTTGTCGCGACCGTGTTTCCCCAAACGTGGATCGCGTAGACTCGGAAAGAGGCCGATTTCGATCCCGCTTGCTCCGAGTTGGGTGTCACCTGGATAATGACATCTAAGGGCACCTCAAGGCCGTGTTCGTCCTTGTATGGACCTCGAACAGGTCCCACAATGTAGTACCTGCCATGCGACCCACGGTAACTCTTCTGGGAGACGATTGCGCTGCGGACCGCGTTCATGGCTATGGCATCCTTCTCCTGCAACTTGGACGTCACGAAATGATCGAACGCCAGGTGAGTTACGAGATAGACGACCACAGCATTGATGATGAATGTGGTCAATATCGTGTTCAACAGGCCCTTTGTCTTCCCGGTCACCTTGCGCCCCACGATGTAAATCCAGATCGCATAGATTGTGGGCGTGAACAGGATGATGAACATGCAGAAGTAAAACAGCGCTATCAGCGCGATCCCAAGAATGCTCGCAAGGGTCATGCTATTCCTGCCGGAGCTTGTTCCTTATTCTGAACCGGGCATCTTTAACCGTATCATACTTCTCGCCTGGTCGCGGAGGACCGAATCCAGTTCGTTGGCCCCCACAATTTCGTGCAAATCCTGAACCTGCATGAAAGCAAGCAGCCTTAGCGACATGGAAACAGGAGAGTAAGGGTTCAGAATGATGATCTTTTTGATTGTATGACGAGTGATCCAGCGACGATGTTCGTAGATCGCCTCCAGCACTTTGGGGGAGGTGGGCCTCGTGGCAGCGATGCGCGCCACATCACGTTCCGTTAATCTGGGATTGTCCAGGAGGCTTCGAATCACCCGGTGGTCCTGATCCCGGGCGATTCGCTCGATCATCTTGAAATCAGGCTTTCGAGCAAGTGCCTTACGGATACCCAAGGGGGTTTCCTTGAGTCCGCCGTCCAGAAAAGGCTGGTGGGGAATATCGGCTGTGCCCTCGGCCGGGATGTCTATAAGAACCGGTACCAGTTCAAACACCTGTTCTTCTTGAGCCAATTCAACCAACTCAGACATTCGTCGCGGGCCAAGAACCTCCAATAGATTCCCGGTCAGCAGGCCATAGTACAACCTGCGAGAATCTTCGTCACCACGCACAGCCTTGTCGAGAATGGCCTTGAGGACCTCCAAAGCCTGGATGTTTTCCATGTCCCTGAGCCTTTCGGCCAAGGCATAGCCTCGCTGATTCACATCAGGGATGCGTGCAAGGGTCTTGACCGACTCCCCGGGGTTGGCGCGGTTGTTTTCAGACTCCATGAAGTTCCCTATCGAGCCGGTAGATTTCCAGGGGCCCCGGCGGTTCGTCCGTGCAGCTCAAGACAGGCACATGACCGGAAATCCCGTGGAACGCTTGTTCGATATTATATAGAAAACGGATTCGCAGGGCTATACAGTGCCCGCGCGATATGATAACTAATTGTTAAAGCCCAAGTGGATGGCCCAAGAAATGAGAATAGCATTTGACGTGGACGGAGTTGTGCTCAACTCCATAGACATAATCCTGAACCGTATCAACGAGCGTACTGGAACGAGTCTCGAGACCGAGCACCTGGTTTCCTGGGATCTGGAACCTATCGGGGTTGATTTTGAGACGCTGCGGGACGCGGTCGGATACATGTACGCGGTACCGTTAATAGAACCGTACGATGGGGCCGTGGAAGTTCTCTCCCGGATTCATCAGGCAATTGGGGAGCCGCTGCTGTTCATCACCGGCCGCTCAGATCCGGACTCGGCGCGGCGTCAGCTTGAGGCCCTGCCCTGGAATTCCTCAACCCCCGACATGATTGTCAAGGGAGGGACCCGGTACAAGATCCCATACTTTGAGGAACACGGCGTCGAATTCATAGTGGAAGACGATCCTGAGCACCTTGCGGAATATGAGGAAGCCGGCATTGGTGTCGGTCTCATGGTGAGGCCGTGGAATCGGTCCGCGAATATTTCTGTCAACCAGCGGTTTGACGGCTGGACCGATCTGGAGAAATGGTTCTTCGACTCACTCCCAGCAAGGCCGCAGAGCATGTCGTAAGGGCTTGTCGGAAAATAGAAGTCTCAATTCCCACTGTGTCGTCACCCCGGCGAAAGCCGGGGTCCAGAAAATCTTAAAGAAGCCTGGATTCCGGCGTTCCCCGGATCGGAGTCCGGGGCAGGTTCTGGAATGACGGTAATGAGTTCCGGCAAGGTTTCAGGATTCATAGGTTGTAGTACTTGTTTCAGGACGAGCCTTGAGACGGCTTGGGTCCGGCTACGGGTTCGCAAGGGGAGCTACAGGGCCGGTGTCCGGCGCCGGCCATGACATGTAGACTGCTTCACATACAAAAGCGTCGGATGCCGGCCCTGGATGATTCCGTTTATTTTCGACAACCGAACTGGTGGAGGAGAGGTAAAATGGGTTTCTTCGGAAAATTGTGGCAACAGATAAGGGGGATCTTCATAAGGGCCGGTGACGACCTGGTATCCGGCAGTCCTGAAGCCATACGAGCAAGTTACGCATCGGCAATAGACGACACCAAAAGACGGTACAGAGATCTGCAGGAGGCGGTGGCGCTGTTGGCGCACCAAAGGGAGAAGACCGCGTCACGGCTGAAGGCACTGGATGACGAAGAGAAAGACGTTCAGAAGAAATTGGAAGGTTCCCTGACCCTGGCGGAATCCGAACCTGACATTCTTGCTCATCGGGAGGCCGGAAGTCGTTACTTGCAGCGATTACAGGACCTTGAAGACAAACAGGGGGAACTGGCCGACGAATTGGACGCCCAGGGGAACAGGGTTGAGGAATACATGGCCAAACTGCGAACGTTCATGTCCCAGATTGACAAGCTCAAGAAAGAGCAGGGTGAGATGGTTGCCGAGTTCGTATCCAGCCGACAAGTGCTTCAACTGGAGAATCGGCTTAAGGGCCTTGGAGAGACAGCGATTGACGAATCCCTGGTGGCCATCAGGGACAAGATTGGGCAACTGAAAGCTCAGGCCAGGATCGCTTCGGAGATGAGGGAGGGCACCACAACGGCCCAGGATGAAACCTATGAGCGCGTTGGAGCAGAGAAACTGGCTGAATCGCGATTCGACGATCTGCTCAAGGCCCGGGCCAAGACAAAGACCGGTGCAACGGAGAAGGAAAGGGATCTCGGCTGACCGGCCCTCTGGAGCGTGACGGTTACTCACTGCACCTGGACGTTGTTCTCCACAAAGGAGCGTCCTGACGCTCAGAGAGAAAATGAAAAACGACAGCTCGCCACCGCCGGAATTCGCTCGGAAGATCATAGAGAAGTACGTCTCCTCTCAATCCAATACCTTCCTGATTTTCGGAAATACCGGGGACATATACCCGGTCACCCCAAGTCAGTACGTGACCCTGACCGATTTCCTCGTGAAGGCCCTCATCAAGCCCGACAGTCCGCCGCGGGCTCGCATTGTAATGTCTTACGATCCAGCATCGGGCATCTCTTTCCTCAATCCCGCGGATCGACAACTGGTGGCGCGAGAAATCGGTGGGGAGCGCCTGGACAGGATACTCTCCGCTTCGAGGCGCGACATAGTGGCCGCTTGCGCCTCGCTGCGAGAGTTTACCCGCTTGGACATCATGGTTGAGGCCCCGGGGGAACCGAATCGAAAGATCCGGAAGGATTTTGCCATTATCATCCAACATGGGGAGGCTGTGGCGCCGCCTTCAAGGGGAGACATGATGCTCGACGAAGACCGGCTCAAGGCGCTGACACTGGAAAACTGGTTTTCGGACCGCGCGTTTGTGGCATCTTCGAACATAGTTTTCTTGATCGGCGAAACCTTGAACGGGATCAACGAGCGCATCGTGGACCTCCCGTATGTTTCCGCTATCAGAGTCGACAGACCCGATAAGGATGACAGGAAACGCTTTGTCGAGCATCTCATGCAGGAAGAAGAGATCGGGAGTTCCGTCACGTCCGACCAGTTGGCGTTCAGCAGCGCGGGCCTTCCTCTGTTGTCCATCCGCCAGATCTTTCGTCAGGCCGCATACAAAGGGGAGATGATCACCCCTTCGCTCCTGTTTGACAAGACCAAGGAAATCATCGAAAAGGAGCTTGAGGGCCACATTGAGTTCCCCGTACTTGAATACGGATTTGAAAAGGTGATCGGCGCGTCTCGACTCTTGAAGAAACTCAGGGAACTGGTTGTTTACCTGGACGGTGATGACAAGGAGTTGATGCCCATAGGCATCCTGGTTCCCGGGGCCAATGGTGTGGGCAAGACCTTCATCTACAAGGCCTTTGCCAGGGAATGCGGGTGGGTGGCCGTGGCGCTCAAGAACATCCGCGGTCCGTACGTAGGACAGACCGAGAAGAACTGGGAACGGATCAGATCGGTCCTCGAAGCCATGAGCAACGTCATGGTCCTGTATGACGAGGCCGACACGGAGATAGGAGGCCGCAGTGCGCAGACCCACGATGTGGACCGGCGTCTGTTTGGCAACATCCTCAAGATGATGTCCGATTCAGGGAATCGCGGGAAGATCGTTTGGATCATCATAACCGCTCGACCGGATCGACTGGAGCCCGACATCAAGAGATCGGGCAGGGCAGGGGAGCACCTCCCGGTATTCGACAATGAGGGAGAGGAAAAAGAAGAGTTTCTAAGGCATGTCCTGGGCCAGGCCGGGATAGACATGGAGACCTTTTTGCCGGACGAAATTGCGGATTTCCGCGAACTGACCGAAACCTACTACCCTGCCGACTTTGACCAGTTGCTCACGGAATTGCGGCGGCGAAGGCATCTGGATGGGGATCTGACCCCGCAAACAATGCTCGAGGAACTAAGGGATTTCATGCCGTCCGACACGGCCAGGCAGCGTGAATACCAGGAATTGCTGGCAGTGCTGGAGTGTACCTCCAGGGAAATTCTTCCTCGAAGGTATGCTCTACTCTCCCGGGAAGAGGTCCGGCGACGGGTGCGTGAAATACGGTCGAATATGGCGCGGTTGTAATGCTTGTACTGGGAATCGAATCCTCGTGTGACGAAACTGCGGCAGCGGTGGTGTTGGACGGAAAGACGGTCCTGTCGGATATAGTCCTTTCCCAGGTGGACATTCACAAGGAATACGGAGGAGTTGTTCCTGAGCTGGCATCCCGGAAACACGTGGAGGCCATATCCCTGGTGATCGAACAGGCCCTGGCTGTCGCGGAAATGGCGGCACGGGATATCGAGGGCATTGGAGTCACAAGGGGCCCGGGCCTGATAGGATCGCTCCTGGTTGGAATAGGCGCGGCCAAGGGCATGGCCCTGGCCTTGAACCGACCCCTATGCGGGGTGAACCATCTGTACGGCCATCTTTTTGCGCCGTTTCTCGAGAAGGACGATCTGGAGTTTCCCTTTGTTGGGCTGGTGGTTTCAGGCGGACACACGAGCTTGTATCATGTCAGGGCCGCTCTGGATATTGAACTGATAGGCCGCACGCGAGACGACGCCGCGGGTGAGGCATTCGACAAAGTTGCCAAGCTGCTGGGGCTCGGATATCCTGGTGGAGGCATTATCGAGGAACAGGCCCGGGGAGTTGATCCTGGAGATCTCAAGTTCCCCAGGGCTCTCATGCAAAAGGACAATCCGGATTTCTCCTTCTCGGGGCTGAAGACCGCAGTGTTGCGCCATGTGGAAGAGAAATTCGGGGTATCCCGAAGAACGGCCCCGGGAAGCTTTCATCCCATAGTAGTTGGTGAGGCCGGCCCGGAAGAGCGCGCCGCAATACGGGTAATCGCGGCAGCGTTTCAGGACGCGGTCACAGACGTGCTCGTGGTAAAGGCGTTGCAAGCAGCACAGAGAAACGGCTCCCGGAAGATCGTGGTATGCGGTGGTGTGGCGGCCAACGGAAATCTCAGGGACAAAATGATGCGAGAAGGCCCACTAAAAGGGATCGAACCGGTTTTTCCATCGGTCAGACTCTGCACAGACAACGCTGCCATGATAGCCGCGAGGGCGGACATCCTACTCTCCGCGGGCCTGTCCGACGACCTGAGCTTCGGAGCGAAGAGCAGGTGGTGACAGAGCCGGCGAAACATGACGATCGTTGGTAGCCGGCAAGGCATAAGGGCTGCGCAGCTTGGGACCGGGAAGCCCAAATAACCGCACGGCCTGAGTTTCTCAGCCCGCTCAAATAGGGACAACACGAAAGGGAGTATCGGATGCAATACACGAAGAAAGCGATTCTTCTTGATTCGGATACCATCTCCCGCCGGGTGAAGGACTTGGGGCGCGAGATATCGGCCAAGTATCCCGAAGGAAACATAGTCTTGGTAGGCATACTAAAGGGTGCGTTCGTGTTTATGGCCGATCTTGCTCGTTCTCTCCAGGTTTCCTGTGAGATCGATTTTGCTCGAATCTCGTCCTATGGATCAGGAACCGTTTCCAGCGGAGAACTGAAGATCATCATGGATGTGACCGCTCCTATCAAGGATAAGCATGTGATAATAGTGGACGATATCGTGGATACGGGCCTGACGTTGAACCGGTTCCGCAAGCTCTTGGAAGAGAGATCGCCCCGGTCCGTGGAGATCGCGGCATTGCTCGACAAGACGGCAAGGCGGCAAGAACAAGTGCAGGTCGACTACTGTGGGTTCACCATCGAGGACGGGTTTGTCGTGGGATACGGTCTCGACTGCGATGAACAGTACCGGTATCTGGATTCGGTCTACGTTCTTGAACAGTGAGTCCCCGTAGGTCCATCGGAGGGCGCTCACCGAGAGTGCTTCGGGATTCAATGGATTACGGCTGCCGGCATTCGGGATTTTGCCAATGTACGGGAATCACCTTTCAATCAGACAGAACTTTAGGCAACTGCAATAATGTGATACGGTGCCTTTCCATGAGCAAGCGATCATTTGTCATTCTAGGGCTCTTGGCCTGCTTTTCATGCCCGTGTACGGGACCTGAAGCTTCGGCCGAAGCCATTGATTTAAGAGGCGCATGGGTCGGCAAAGCCCAGGGGTCCATCTTCGGGGCTGAGGGCGTTGTGAATGTCGTCCGTCAGAAGGGCGAGAAAATCTACGGTATAGTGGAAGGCGGCAACTTCTTTGGAAAGGCGCGTTTTCACATTCAAGGAAGGGTCCGCGGCAACATGATAATCGGCGAAATGGGGGGCAACGTCTTTCAGGGGAACATTTTCCAGGATGGAACCATCAGGGGAATGGTCCGAACGGTGGACGGAGACACTTACCGGGTGTTTCTGCGCAGGTCTCAGCCATTCTGGGGCAGCGATCCGTACGGCAGATGGTAATCCACAACCCCCGCTTGAACGGATCGAACTTCACGCAGGAAACTGACGACTATGATCTCATGCGAAAGGACCGACTTTGAAGGGATGGGGAAGGCCCGCCACGTATCTGATTGTCTGCCTTTTAGTTGCGGCTCTGATTATTGTTTGGGTCCTCCACGTACGGGAATTGAGATTGCACGGTCTGCTGGTTGATCTTGAGTTCGACGGCCCGGATCCGTCACGGCACTCCCAACTCAGGGAAGCCCTGACTGTTCGGCTCGCCGGTGAGGTCGGGGAACTACGAAACTACAGGATTTCCTTGGATCAGATTCACTTTTCGGAATTTGACGATAATGCGTGGAAAAGCAAGCCTTTAGATTTTCTTGTGCTCAGCCCTCAGAGCACGCCGTGGTATATGTACAAGGAAGAAGCGGGACGCAAACTTCGGCGGGCCAAAAAGACATTGAGAAATATCATTGCTCAGGGCCGCCCACCGGTTCTCGCAATTTGCGGCGGTCACCAGTTCCTCGCGCTCGCTTTTGGGGGGAGAGTCGATTTTATTGATCCGAGGTTTGTTGGGAAGTATCCTGACCAATATCCCAGGGAAGCGCGAGGGGAACGGGGTGTGGTAGAATTGGAGACCCTGGCGCCCGATCCGATCTTCCAAGGGGTGACCACTCATCCAGGAAGGTTCCGAGTGGTCCAGAGTCACCACGAAGAGGTCAAGACAGTGCCCCGACCCTTTGTAAACCTGGCCAGGAGCCAAATGTCGGAGATCCAGATCTTACGCGCGCCGGGAAAACCGGTCTACGGAGTGGCCTTCCATCCTGAGAGGGGCTGGGACGCCAACAACCGAACAGGGGAGGCCATACCGGAAGGAAAACGGATACTGGCCAATTTCTTTCTCATGGCAGCAAGAGCGAAGAAATGAGGTAAGAGTTCACGGGGAGGGCCTCTTTGAGCGTTTTCTCACGCAGGGTGTCTGCGCGACGCCACGGGCGCGAGTCAATCAGAAGTTGACAGAGATGTCCACGTCGTCCCGGCAAACTGTTACGAAGTGAGTTTCCCTTTTGCGCGTGAGTATTTCCGATCATTGGAGTGTGGAGAATTCATGGACGAGATCCAAAAATGTACTATCCGCCTGAAACACTGGATAGATCACAACCTCGATCACCTGAAGGGGTATGAGGAGGTTGCCCGAACGCTGGAGAACGAAGGCGTCGCAGCCCCAGCCGAACAGATCCGAATTGGAATCAAGCTGATAGAGGACGCGAACGCCGCGTTCGGAAACGCGCTTTCCGAGCTTCCCGAACAAACGGAGCATACCCACGAGCACGATCACGGCCATTCCCATGATCATGATTGAGACGGAAAGGCAAACCCTGAAGCGGGCTCAACCCGCTCGGGAAACCCGGCCAATGTGGTGAGTCCCGCTGGTAGGGGCGAACCGCCGATCGCCCAGTCCAGGCGGCTATTGTGCCCGGAGGCGCCTTCGGCCCGCAGATTAGTTTTGTGACGATATCTAAGGTAGGGACAATGTTTGGCGGCCGCCACCAGTTTCTCATGAAGCTCCCAAACGTGTCGGCCCGTGAAATGGGAGTTTTTGGGAGGGGGTCTGGGTCCACTCGGCGTGGGGCCATTGAGCAGGCACGCTGTATCCGTGCTTCGAGCAAAAGGAACCATGCCTCAAGGTGGCCAAATCGCCCTGCGCGGAGCAGTTTTGCAAAAACGTCTCCCCCAGTCACTCTACTAGTCTCCTCCCCCCACTTCTCTCGCAAATACTGGTAACCCAAGTGAAACGCAGAATCTACATGGACAATGCGGCCACGTCTTTCCCTAAGCCTCCACAGGTAACCCGGGCCATGGTCCACTTCATGGAAAACGTGGGAGCGAATCCCGGAAGGTCCCGGCACGATCAATCCACCGAGGCCGCGAATATCGTCTCAGGAGCGCGTGAAGCGCTGGCCCGCCTGTTCAACATTCCGGATCCCGACCGAATCGTCTTTACGCTCAACGCTACGGAATCGCTCAACACCGTGATCTACGGGACCCTCAAGCCCGGAGACCATGTTGTCATAACCGCATTGGAGCACAATTCCGTGATCCGACCCGTGCGAGACCTGGAGAACCGTGGCATTGTCACCGTATCCGTGGCCCCTTGCGACAAAATGGGCTTCTTGGACTTAGATGCTCTCAAAGGGCTTGTTCAAGAGAATGCCGCTCTGGTGTGCTTGAATCACGCTTCGAATGTGAGCGGAACCATACAGGATGTGGCCGCGGTCAGGCAAGCAATCGGAGATACTCGTTTGCTGCTGGATGTGGCCCAGACCGCGGGCGCTGTGCCGATTGACGTTCAGGCTTTGGGGGTGGACTACCTGGCCTTCACCGGACACAAAGCGCTCTATGGACCACAGGGCACGGGCGGCCTGTACGTGAAACAAGGGGCCCCGATTCGACCTTTGAAACGAGGCGGCACAGGAAGCGTCTCAGAGCAGGAAGTACAACCGGATTTCTTCCCCGATGCGCTGGAAAGCGGCACTCAGAACAATGTCGGGATCGCGGGCCTCGCAGCAGGAGTGGATTTCATCCTCGAAACCGGCATTGAGGAGATCCGAGACCACGAATCGAAACTCCTGGAAGCTTTTGTGGACGGTCTGGAGAGCGTGGTCGGACTCACGCTCTACGGTCCGCTCAGACCCGATGTCCAGGTCCCCATAGTCTCCATCACCTTTGATGACGCTCTGCCCGAGGGGCTCCACCACACCATCGGCGGATGCGGAGGCAGAGCCATCCCCGCGACCTTTGAAAGCGTTCATCCACAGGAAGCCGGAACAATGCTCCAGGATGAATACGAGATCTCAGTCCGAGTGGGCCTCCACTGCGCTCCCCTGGCCCACAAGGCCCTCGGAACCTTCCCTGACGGCACCGTCAGATTCAGCCTCGGATACTTCAACACCCCCCAAGATGTGGAAATCGCCGTACAAGCGGTCAAGCGAATCGCGGAAAAGGGCGACCTGATCGACGAGGATTGAAGCCGGAGCTAGAGGAGGAGTATAGGCTCAACCCGTCCCATTTTGCTTTACCCCTCCACAGTCGGCCCGCGGTTCTTGGCTCGCGATGGGGTAGGGACGGGAGGTGGTTTAGTTTCTCGGAAGACCTTTGGGAAGTAGCGTTCGTCCAGGGGGAGTTGACGCCAGCGGAGGCCGCTGTTCACCAGCGCGGATTTCGGTGAAGCGGTGGCTGCGCGAGGGCGGGCTTCCGGCTTGACAGGGGGGGCTTCACGTGAGGCTACCGCAGGTCTGACAGGGGTCACCTTGAAGCACTCTACTTTGCCGTCAGCGTCACTGATGCTCACTTGGTTGACTCGAATGCGATTCATGTCCATTTCCATGACCAGACGGTACCGGCGGTTGGAATCCTTTTTGTCAACCAATTCCAGGTAGATCATGTTGTCCGCGGTTCCCGCGGTCGTCACCTTCATAGGGGAATTCAGATCGCTATTGGTCACGCGCGTGCGAGCAGGCTTGGGACGATGTTTCTTCTTCTTGGGCTTGCGGGCTGAACGGCGCTTTGGCTTCCGGACAGGTTCCGGTTCTAATTCCAGATCGAGCACCAGAGCGACCAGACCCTTTTTCCGGTGAATCTTGTACGTGGGCGCTGGATTGGCCCCGAAATCTACCACTACTCGGGCCCTTGAACTGTTCGACCCCAATCGGATTTCACGGATGGGCGTTCTGGCAATTCTGATTCTTCGGGGAATTGTCGCCAAACCTGTGGATTCAAAATCGACTATCAGCCGATAAGGATTGTCCATCACGAAAGCTGTGTGTTTTCCGGGATCGCCCTTGAATTTGATGAGCAGCGTCTTCAGGTCCGGACTGACCTTGATATCACTGATGTACCCGGAAGCATTGGCCGCTTCGGCAGTAAAGAGAACCGCGAGGCACGCGATCAGTGTTAGTGAAATCCTTGCTCGTCCGGAAATTGGGATGTTCTTCATTGCTTCCCTATCTCATCTGTAGAAGATCTATCGAACCAAATTGCCCTCAAGGGCGTGAATACGTCGGCACACCTCAACCATTCTAATTTACGATTTGCAGAGCATGAGGGCGCGCATACGGATGATATCACAGTTCATCGTTTATAGTCAATTAGAAGCTTAAATATCAAGGAATTGAGGTTAAAAGATAATGTGATATCTAGGCATTGAGATGGTGAGGACGTCAGTGGCGTGCGGATCGATCAGAAAGGCGTCTGAAATTGTAGGACTAGTGCCACAATGGCGATTGGAGGTGGTTTATGCTTCATACCCGGCATGAAGAGGGTGTAGCATAGAAACTGTATCAAAACCTCCGGCACGCCATGAATCGTAAGACGATGGGTGGCCCAGACGGTGCTAGGCGCACGGCCAACTAGCTGTCGATCAACGTACTTTGCCGATGAACGATGGACGCATCACACTACTGCTACCTCGCTGCCCGCGGAGGGCCGTCCGGGCCACCCACACCCACAATGCTGTTGACTTAAGGAAAAAGTGCTATTTTTCATGGATAACACCTCAGGAATATTTGGTTATTCTATTGACATCCTCTTGTTGGCGTGCGATAAATGGCGATATAATAATCAGTTAGGAGGTTTTCATTATGGCACGCTTCATGCAAAGAAAAATCATGCCGACTTGCCGCTTTGGCAGAGAAATTTCTGCAAATTATTCCTCATAAGATCGACCCATCCCAAAAGCGCGCTCCTGAACACTTCACCAGAGAAGGAAAACTCTCGTTCCCAAAGCTCGTCACCTTCATTCTCTCCATCACCGGGAGTGGAAAGGGCAAGGGGGTGGATGTGAAATCGGGTGAGTTCTTTCGACAAGCCAGAAGAAACGGGCTGTGGTCCGG
>Ga0190284_1000007_pt1 | contig 219890 bp, 167 predicted proteins | sample 48691812_MG_FD_161668 | JGI IMG/M metagenome (GOLD analysis project Ga0190284, IMG submission 161668) | Hydrothermal vent microbial mat bacterial communities from Southern Trench, Guaymas Basin, Mexico - 4869-18-1-2_MG | ecosystem: Environmental > Aquatic > Marine > Hydrothermal vents >... | reverse complement strand
CTGATCGTACCGCGCCGGCCTCCCATCGCCATCGGTGTTCGAATGTTTCATTTCCATCGCCGATGACTGCCCTAGGTTCTTTGCCTGACCGGGCATGCCGGTCGGACTACGGTTGGCCGTGACGAATGAGAGAGGGGTGTGGGGAGCGGATCGTATTCAGGTAGAAGCCGCCGTCCCGGCGCGTGCCGTAGGCGATCATTCGGGGATTGTGAACATCTTCTCGAGGATCGTCACGTTGAACGTGATCCGGGGTCGGCGCTTGCGGACCTTGCGGCCGTCGGGGCCTTCGACCTCGCGAACCGTAGAATTGAGCCCCAGTTGCATCTCATGCCGCGACTCGTCCCGCCCGTAGATCTTCACGCGGCAGGGGATCAGGACGTTTTGAGAGTTACGATAGTAGCGCTCGAAGCGGAAGGTGCGGCGCTGGCCACCATCGCCCAACAGTCCTTGAACCTCTTCGGCGGGGATGAGCTCTCTGAGCTTCACCTGGCTGATCACGTGGGTTTCGGCGTCAACGGCGATCTCCAGGCGCACGCGGGTCTCCTCGCGGTCGCCCAGCCAGGCCCGGGCTTCGCCGTGGATCATCGCGCAGGTCCGCCCCTCGATCTCGCGCTCCCCCAGGTGGCGCAGGTTCTGCGCCCAGCCGATCAGGTTGCGCACGAAGAAGAAGCGGAAGAGCTGCGCCGTGAGGCGTACGTCCCGCTCGATGTTGTTGATATCGGTCTTGAAGGTCGAGGGGCGGTCGGTGAAGACCGTGACCTTGCCCTCGGCATCGATGCGCCAGGCGTCCAGGCCGTTGTAGACGAGCTCGGTGTAGGGCGCCTGCGCGTCGTCGACCTTCTTGCGGGTCCACATGATCCCCTCGTCGTCGCGATAGGCGAAGAGACGCTCCACCTCGAAGTTGCCGCGCCCCGAGTCGGGATCGAAGACCTCGAGCTTGAAGGAGGCGCGAAAGCTCTCCAGGGATTCGAGGATTTGTGCGCCGCCCTGGACCTCGGCGGCCTCGTTCAGGATCTCGAGGGCGCGCACCGCTTCCACCGGCGGCGGCGGCGCGGGCTGCGGCGAATCCCCGTCGGCCGGCTCGGTCTGGCTGGATGCGCCCTTCCCGCCGGAAGGGTTGGCGCCGCCGGCCGGGCTCTCATCGTGCTGCGGCCACGCCGCGGTGAGCGGCAAGGCCAGGAGCCACGCCGCAAGGAACAACGTCATGAGGGGGCCGTGCCCCGTGGATCGTCTTTTTGGCCGCAAGATTTTCACCTGTTATTTAACCTCACACTAAAGCTATATTTCCCTCAACACGGTCCGTCGGTCGGACCGTGAGGACCTGGTGAGCCGCCGCGCTCGTCCCGGGTCGAATCGGCGAACGAGCCGAGGCGATCTCCCCGCGAGATTCGCCGAGGCTATGATAACCCGATTCCGTCCGAAATCAAAAGAACGTGCGACCAGGGAGGCGCAGCCGCATGCCGGTTCTGGCCACCCTTTCCATACGCATCAAGGGTTCAAGAGAGATGTCTAGATTAAAAAACTTACAGCGCCGGATCGTATTTCGCCCGGCCACCTCGTTCGCCATCCTCGCGGCCGCTCTGTTGGCGGGGCTCGCCGCGGCGCCGGCCGCAGGGCAGAACGCGACGCCCGACGGGATCCACTGGGAGGAAAACCTGGATGTCGTCTTTCTGGAGGCCAAGAAGAACAACACGCCGGTCTTCATCGCTTTCCACGCCAGCGACGACGCCCGCTGCCGCGACCTGATCGAGAAGATCTACACCGATCCCGAGGTCATCGCTCTCTCACGCCGGTTCTTCTGCCTGGCAGCCTGCCAGGAGGAACACGACGACGAGGTGATGGAGTGCGCCGACGGGCTCTACCGCAACGTTTGCTCCTACTTTGGGTACGTCACGTGCGACCAGCACCAGCGCATCTGGGTGAAAGCGGTGCGCACCTTCCTGATGGGTGATCGCCCGTCGTCTTTGCCGTTCCACATCTTCGTGCATCCCAACGGAACCAAGATGATCGAGTCGGGCAACTTCGGCAATCCCGCCGACCTCGTGAAGACTATGAAACGGGCCATCGAGAAGATCGATCCCGTTCGCGAGGAGGACGTCTTTCAGGCGTTCGATGAGGACCAGCGCAGGTTCATCAAGTACCTCGGGCGTCTCAAGGGATCCGAGGCGTCGCTAAGGACGTTCATCCTGGAGAAGCTGGTGAACTGGGAAGGGGAGTGGGTCTATCCCAAGCTGAGCCTGTACATCGAGAGCGTGGCCAGGCAGGACGAGTCGGTCCATATCCTGCGGGCGGTCGGGTTTGCCGGCAACCGCCGCGGCGGGCCGATGCTGCTGGATTTCAGCAAGCACCGCGACGTCGAGCTGCGCCGCCACGCGGTGGTCTCCCTGGAGGAGATCGGACTCGCCGACAACGTGGTAGGGCTGTGGGCCTGGCTGGAAAAGGAGCGCAACATCAAGATCCAGGCCAACGTGCTGCGCGCGCTGGCGGCCAGCGCGCCGATCGACAAGAAGGTGATCAGCCGCTTGCGCAAGGAGGCCCGGTCGAACAAGCCGCTGCTGCGTTGCGGCGCGGTGGTGGGGCTGGGACTGGCGGGTGTGACCGCGCCCGACGAGGTGCGCTCCCTGCTGGAAGACTTGCTGGATGACAAGGATGGTGACGTGGCGGCCTGTGCCTGCTGGGCGCTGGGGTGGATGCGTTCGAAGGAGTCGATCGCGTTGCTCGAGGGCAAGATGGCGAAGGCCAAAACCTTCCGCGAGATCATCCTGCTCGAGGATGTGATCCATCGCACCAAGGGTTACGATCCCTTCGGCTACACAGAGCATCTCAAGAAGTACGCCGGCGACGCGATCGCCCGCGGCGGAGAGTGGCCGCCCGAAGTGCGCAGATGGGGGCTCGAGGAGGAGCGTTGAACGACGGCGAGAAGAGGATCGGCAACGGAGACGGCGACGGACAGAGCACGGCGGGGGAACCTGCCGGAGCGGCGGGGCAGCCGCTGGCGGGAGCGTGCGATACGAATTCGCCGGATTTCACGTTCGGCACCGGAACCGAGAGTGACAAGGACGTCGAGCGGGTGGCGGCACGCAGACAACAACGATTGATTTTCGGGTGTGTGGTGCTGGCGGCGGCGGTGTTGCTCTGCTACGGGGTGACGCTGCAGGGTGAGTTCGTCTACGACGATCCCTTTCTGATCACCGAGAACCCACTGGTCACCGGCGAGGACGTGAGCCCGGGTGATATCTTTTCGATGGAGTTCTTCGGCGGTGGGGAAGGCGCCTCCGGGTTCTACCGGCCCGTGATGGTTCTGCTCTACCGTTGGGTCTACAACTACGCCGGACCCGATCCCTTCGGTTTTCATCTGCTCTGTATATTGATGCACCTGGGCGCTGCACTGGTGTTGATGCTCGTACTGGTGCGATTGCGGGTGCCCGTGCCCATGGCGATCGGCGGCGCGCTGCTCTTTGCAGTGCATCCTGTGAATGCCGAGTCGGTGGCCTGGATCGCCGGCGGAGCCAACGCCGTGGCCTTCCTGCTGCTGGGGCTTGCGCTTTTTTTTATGCTGCGCTTCGCCGATATAGCCAAGACCGGTGCGGGCGGCGCCGAGGCGGCAGGAGGAAGCGGCTGGCGGAGTTTCGATCTGTGGCTGAGCTGCGCGGCCTTTCTGCCGGCGCTCTTCGCCAAAGAGACGGCGTTGATCTTTTTGCCGCTGGCCGTGTTGATACTCACTTGCCGGCATCGGGTGTACTCCGGCAAGGATGCCGGCGGCATCGAGGCGGCCTCCGGCAGCGGAAGCGCATCGGGCGCGCCGCCGTTTCGGGCGTGGCGAGGGTGGGGGACGCTGGTGTACCTGGCGCCCTTCCTGCTGTTCACTGCCGTGTACGCGGCGCTGCGCATAGTCGCACTCGGCCATAAGAATGGTGCCGACGGCGCCGCGGCCAGCGAGGGGAGCCTCGGGCCGGCGGCGGAGCTCTTCTACGGCGCCGGCAGCGCAGGCGAGCGGTTCCTCACCTTCCTGGCGTCAGTAGCGCGCTACACCCAGCTCATGCTCTGGCCTCGGGACCTCAACATCGTCAGGCCCGTGACGCTGACCACCTCCGTGGACGGTGAGGTGCTCTTGGGGACGGCGCTGCTGCTATGTGCCGCGGGGCTGGCTCTGTGGGGCTGGCGAACGGGGCAAAAGCTCTTGATTGTTGGCGGTGGGCTCATCCTCTTTTCGCTGATCACCGTCTCTACGATCATTCCGATCGCCTACGGTTTCAAGGAAATGGAGTTTCCCATCTTCGAGCGTCACCTCTACGTGGCCGTGGCCGGCGCGGCTTGCCTGGCGGTCGTTCCGGTGGGTTGGCTCTACCGGCGGCGCCGGGTGCTCCGGGTGTCGGTGCTGCTCGTCGGGGCGGGGCTATTGGTGGTGCTGGGCCTGGCCAGCGCGCAGCGCGCCGGCGAATGGCGCGATGACCTGACCCTCTTTCAGCGCGGCGTCACCGTTTACCCCGCGTCACCGACGCTACTCCTCAACCTGGGGGCCGCGTTTCAGGAATTGGGGGAGCAGCGCAAGGCGATCGCCGCCTTTCACAAGGCGTACTATCTGGACGAGCGCTTCACCATGGCCCGAGTGAACGAGGCGATCTCACTCCACCTGCTGGGCGAAACAGGCTCGGCCAAGACGATCTTGCAGGAGGTGATCGCGCAGGAGCCCCTCAATTACCACGCTCTCGATGCCCTCGGCACGATCCTGGCCACGCGCGGCGACAGGAAGGGGGCGCTGCCGCTGCTGGCCGCTGCGTGGCGTTCCTCGGGCAAGGCCACGACCTTCGGCGCCAACCTGGCCTATCTGATCCAGGAGTTGCGCATGGACGCCGAGAGCCTCTACCTGGCGCAGGAGCACGAGCGGGCCCTGGAGCTGGCCGAAACCGTCCTGAAGGAAGTCCCGGGAACATCGTGGGCCTGGGAGTTGAAGGGGCTCGTTTTCGAAAAGCGCGGCGACGAGGAACAGGCGTTCCAGGCCTACTCCATGGCGGTAAGGCTGGCTCAGGACGCGCTGATCGCGGCGCGGCGGCTGGTGGCGATCTATCGCAAGTGCGGCCAGGAAGCCGAGGCGCTCGAGATTGAGATGTACCTCGAGAAAGGGCGCCGGAAGATCCCTCTCGATCTATGGCCCAGCACCGAGGGGAACGGGACGACCGGTGTAAAAAAATCGCCCTGATCTAGATTCCATCCGAATGTCTGACTATTCCGTTCGGGTCACGGATATCAAACCAGGCAGTCATGGAGGGCAGCGCGGCACCACCATCCTCGGCTGCGATCAAAAAAAAACCAACTCTATGAAACGACAGGTTGTTGCTTGCAGTCGATTGCCAAGCCTGCGTTGCCTTCTTACGTTGCCTTCTTATGATGTAAACCTTTGTATTTGAATCCTCACGGTCGTCGCCGTAAGATGGCTCTCGGTCCTAACCATATTCCTGGTATTGACATGGGAAAACATCGATACAGAATCGATCGGCCAAGCTGAAAAGATCGCGATCGAGTTCATCCGAGATCGGGTTGAACTAGACTCGAGCGATCCAAACCGGCAGGGTATGAGGCCCGCATATGAGATTGATCACAAAGCCTCCGGCGCGCGGTGCGATTGTCAGGGTTCGCTTCCGGCAGTATCTCGTCGAAGACGTCGTTTTGCCCCCTGCGCCGGGCGATGCCACCTTGGTGCGCATGGCGTGCCTCGACGACGATGCCCAGGGGGAGCCGCTCGAGGTTCTCTGGGAGAAAGAGGTCGATCCGGAGATCCTGGACGGTGAAAGCTGGCAAGACCTGGCCACAAAGGGTTTCGATCCTCCCAAGCTCTTTTCGGCTTATCTGCACACCCTGCGCTGGAACTGCGTCACCGCCACCGATCCGGACCTCTTTCAGTCCCCGCTGCGCGCGGGCATCAAGCTCTGGACCTATCAGCTCGAGCCGTTGCGCAAAGCTCTCCAGCTCCCCAGGGTCAACCTCTTCATCGCCGACGACGTGGGCATCGGCAAGACGATCGAAGCCGGCCTGATCGCCCGCGAGCTGCTGCTGCGGCGCAAGGTCAAGGACATCATCGTGGTGTGTCCGCCTTCCGTTGTTACCCAATGGAAAGAGGAGCTCGAGAACCGCTTCGGTTTGACCTTCGAGATCCTCGATCGGGAGTACATCGCGCGCATGCGCCAGGAGCATGGATACGCAGTCAATCCCTGGGAGACTCACAGACGCTTCATCATTTCGCAGCGACGCTTGATCGACGAGGACTACCAAGGACCGCTGCGCGATAAGCTCGGCGAACTGCGCCCCGGATCGCTGCTCATTCTGGACGAAGCTCACAACGCGGCGCCCGCCACCGGTCTCAAGTACGCCGTCGATTCCAAGATCACCCGCGCGATCCGCGATCTCGCGCCGCGCTTCGAGCACCGGCTCTTCCTCTCCGCCACCCCGCACAACGGCCACTCCAACAGCTTCTCGGCGCTGCTGGAGCTGCTCGACGGCCAGCGTTTCTGTCGCGGCGTTCCCGTGACGGACAGAAAGCTGCTCGATGCCGTCATGGTGCGGCGCCTCAAGGATGACATCCGCATGATCGAAGGCGGATTTCCCGAACGCAAGGTGATCCAGATCGACATCGATGGCCTGCCCGACGACGCGCCCGAGCTCGAGCTCTCTTGCCTGCTCGATGGCTACCGCAAGCTGCGCGAGGAGCGCCTGAAAGGGGAAACCCTACCTAAAAAAGCCGCCGCCGCCCTGGTCAATACCGGTCTCCAGCAGCGGCTGCTCTCGTCGGTGGAAGCCTTCGCTCGCACGCTGAAGGGACACCGTAAAAAGATTCTCGAGCAGTGGCAGGAAACATCGGCGACGCAGCCGGCCGAGGGATCCGATTTGCAGTCACTCGGGGAGCAGAGGGCTCCGGGAGCATCGCCAGCCGGCCTGCTCGGCGGACGGCGGCTCGACCTGCTCGGTGCCGGTGTGGACAGCGATGACGACCGCGCCATCCTCGACGACGCCGAGCTCCGGGCCGATGAGAACCTCCAGTTCGAAACCGCCACGCTGGCAACGTGCACCCAGAGCGATTCGCAGGACAACCGTGCGCTCTTCGCCGAGGAAAAGCGCCTCCTCGATGAGATGAGCGAGATCGCCGAGACTTCCCGGGCGCTCCCCGACGAACGCGTGCGCCGGCTCATCGCCTGGATCCGCGAGAACATGTGCCCCGATCTGCCGGAAGTCGATTCCGCGACATCGAGCCACCACGACCAGCCCCCGGCCCGCTGGAACTCCAAGCGGCTGCTGATCTTCACCGAATACACCGCCACCAAGACCTATCTCGAGCAACAACTCAAAGCGGCCATTACCGGCACCGACCAGGCCAATCGCAGGATCGCCACCTTCACCGGCCCTACCAGCCATCAGCGCCGAGAGGAGATCAAGCGCGCCTTCAACGGCGATCCCGACGTCTACCCGCTGCGTATCCTGATCGCCAACGACGCTGCCCGCGAGGGGATCAACCTGCAGACACGCTGCGCCGATCTTTTCCACTTCGACGTTCCCTGGAACCCGAGCCGCATGGAGCAGCGCAACGGCCGCATCGACCGCAAGCTGCAGCCGGCATCCACCGTCCGCTGCCATTACTTCGTCTACAAGCAACGCCCCGAGGACCGCATCCTCGCGGTGCTCGTCAAGAAAACCGAGACCATCAAAAAAGAGCTCGGCAGCCTCTCGCAGGTGCTCGAGGGACGCCTCGCCGAAAAACTCGCCGAGAACGGGATCCGCCACGACGACGTTGCGCGCCTCGAGGACGACATCAACAAGGAAGACCTCGATATCACGCTCAAACAAACCGTCGCTGAAGAATTCGACGAGGCCTTGGCTGACGAGGGAAGTGGCGACGATCGCCAGCGCCGCAGTGCACTGATCGAGCAGCTCGATACACTGCGCTTACACCTCGACAAGGCGAAGCAATGGATCGGCTTCGAGGAGGGGCACTTCCGTGCGGCCATCTCCTGCTCCCTGGAGCTCATGGGCGCCGATCCACTCAGCTCGGCGGATTCTCCAGCCACGGCCGGCGCGCAGGGAGCCCGCCAGTCCAAGGACAATCAGCGACGCTACAGCTTTCCGCCCCTCGACCAGCGCGCCGGCGCCGATCCCACCTGGGCCGACACGATGGACACCCTGCGCGCTCCGCGGCGCAAGGACCAGTCACCCTGGGAGTGGCGCCGTGATGCGCCGATCAGGCCGGTGGTCTTCGAGGATCCGGGAACCCTCGACGAGGATGTGGTCCACCTGCACCTGGAGCAGCGTGTCGTCCAGCGCCTGCTCGGCCGCTTCCGGGCCCAGGGTTTCGTGCACCACGATCTCGCGCGCGCCTGCCTGGCTCACACCGAGGACGCCCAGGTCCACATCGTGCTGCTCGGTCGCATCTGCCTCTACGGCCCGCACGCCGCTCGCCTGCACGAAGAGCTGATCTCGGTGAGTGCGCTCTGGAAGGACCCATCACTGCGTAAATCTGTGCTCACCCCCGACGAGCGCAGCACCGAACAACAAACCCGGCGCGTCCTCGAGCAGGCGTTGCTGCCGCATCGCGGCCGGCCGCGGATCGCGAAAGAAATCTACCAGCGATTTCAGGCCGCGGGGCCACGCGACGTGACCGAGCTGCTACCGCACCTCGAGATGCGCGGCCGCGAGCGCATCGCCGCCGTTGCCAGGCTGCTGACCGAGCGCGGAGCCGCCGAGGCCAAGGCCATGCGCCAAATCATCACCGAACAGAAACGACGCATCGCCCGGGCGACGCGCAAAGCCGACAAAGCCTTCGCCGGCACCACCGACCTGCTCTCCTTCGCCAAGGAGGAACGCCGCCAAATGGAGGCCGATCGCCGCCACTGGAACAAACGCCTCGCCGCGATCGACGATGAGCTGGCCGCCGAACCGAAACGCATCGAGGGGTTCTACAAGGTCAAAGCCGAGCGCCTCGAGCCGGTCGGCCTGGTCTACCTCTGGCCGGTTACAGGATGAACCGCAGATGAAGCAGCAACCAGAGCTGAACGAGCACAAGAAGTGGCTGGGTTACGTGAAGCAGGTGGGTCTCGTGGTCTCGCCGCCGGCCTTGCTCGCCGCACAGGCCCACGTCAACCGCAACATCGTTGTCGAACACCGGCGCTTTCTGAGCGCCCTCGAAGAGGTCACGATCGATCCGCTCCAGGACCCGGTGCCGGCGATCACCGATCTGCCTGCCTTCCTGCGTGAGGTCCTCGGCTGGCGCGCGAGCGACATCGCCGGCGCTCCCGGCGGCGACCCACTGCCCGACAGCACCCTCGAGGTGGTGCTTCACGACTACAACGAGACCTTGCGTCCCACCTACGCCGTGCGCGCCGCCGCCCCAATCGCGCAAGATACAGTGGCGCAGAACACGGGCGCCCCGCGAGACACCGCCGGCGCAGCAACGGCAACCGACCCCGACCCATCCCCCTGGCAGATGCTCATCGAGGAGCTGCCGGCCGGCACCGACCTCGACGCCCTCACCCACCGCGCCCGCGGCGACGAGCGTCGCTGGCAAGCCACCCCGCAGGCCCGCTTCGAGCGCCTGCTGCGCGAGAGACGCGTGCCCATCGGCCTGCTCTGCAATGGCACCGAGCTGCGCCTGGTCTACGCGCCACGCGGCGAGACCTCCGGTTACATCGCCTTCGTCGTACAGCACATGTGCGAGGTCTCCGGCCGCCCGATCTTCGCCGCCCTGCACCTGCTACTCGAAGAGTACCGCCTCTTCGCGGCGCCACCCGAAGCCACTCTCCCGGCGATCCTCGCCGAGAGCCGCCGCTACCAAAATCTGGTCTCCACGCGCCTCTCCCAGCAGGTGTTGAACGCGCTCTATGAGCTGCTGCGCGGCTTCCAGGCCGCCGACGACCAGTCGCACGGCGAGCTGCTGGCGGACGTTTTGGACGAAGATCCCGACCACGCCTACGCCGGCCTGCTCACGGTGATGATGCGCCTCGTTTTTATCCTCTACGCCGAGGATCGCGGGCTGCTCGCCACTGACGCGGTTTACCGCGACCATTACTCGGTGTTGGGGCTCTTCAAGCGCCTACGCGCCGACGCCCAGCGCCACCCCGACACCATGGACCAGCGCTTCAGCGCCTGGGCCCAGCTCCTGACCCTCTTCCGGTTGATCCACGACGGTGCCTCCCACGGCGCGCTGCGTCTGCCGCCGCGCGAGGGCCACCTTTTCAGCCCCGACCGTTATAACTTTCTAGAGGGCCGCCCATGGCGTATGGTGCGCGTGATGGGTGAGCGGATCGATCCGCCACGCATCTCCGACGGCGTGGTCTACCGCGTGCTGCAGGACCTGCTGATTCTGGAGGGCGAACGTATCTCCTACCGCAGCCTCGATGTGGAGCAGATCGGCTCGGTCTACGAGACCATGATGGGCTTCAACCTGCACGTGGCCACGGGCCGTTCGATCGCCCTGAAGCCCAGCAAGCCGCACGGCGCACCCACCACTATCGACCTGGAGGCGCTGCTGCAAATCACGCCTTCCAAACGCGCGATCTGGATCCGCGACCGCACCGAGCAGAAGATCAGTGGCGCCGCCCTCACCGCGCTCAAGGCCGCGACCACCCCCGAAGACGTGGTGGCCGCGCTGGTCAAGAAGGTTTCACCCACGACGCCGCGCATCGTGCCGGCGAGAGCTATGATCCTTCAGCCCAGCGACGAGCGCCGTCGATCGGGCTCGCACTATACGCCGCGTGAGCTCACCGAACCGATCGTGCGCACCACTCTCACCCCGGTGCTCGAGGCGCTCGGGCCGCACCCGAAACCTGAGCAGATCCTGGGGCTCAAGGTCTGCGATCCGGCCATGGGCTCGGGCGCCTTCCTCGTGGAGGCCTGCCGCCAGCTCGCAGAATCGCTCGTCGATGCCTGGCACCGCCACGACGATTTGCCCGTGATCCCGCCCGACGAGGACGAGCTGCTGCACGCCCGCCGCCGCGTGGCCCAGCGCTGCCTCTACGGCGTGGACAAGAACCCGCTGGCCGCCGACCTGGCCAAGCTCTCCCTGTGGCTGATCACCTTGGCGCGCGATCACGCCTTCACCTTTCTCGATCATGCCCTGCGCCACGGTGACTCGCTGGTCGGTCTCAATGAGACGCAGGTCGCGGCTTTCCACTGGGCGCCGGAAGCGTATAAGCCCGACCTCTCCAGCCAGTGGATCGGGCGCAAGGTCGAGGAGGCTGCCAAGCTGCGCGCCGAGATCCAGGCCGCCGGCGATGAAACCAACGAGCGCGCGCTGCGCCTGCTTTTGAAGGAAGCCGACGATAGACTCGACGACCTGCGCACGGTGGGGGACCTGGTGGTGGCGGCCTTCTTCTATGGCGAGAATCCGCGCGAGCGCGAGGAGAACCGTACGAGCCTCTCGACCAAGGTTATGAGCTGGCTCGCGAGTCGCGAAGGGATCGACGAGCTGCGTGGCCTCGCCGAGGACCTGCGCGAAGGGCAGCCGCCGCTGCCACCCTTCCACTGGCAGATCGAGTTTCCCGAGGTTTTTTTGGGGGAAAATCCGGGGTTCGACGCCATCGTGGGCAATCCACCATTCTTGGGGGGGCGGCGTACGACAACAGTTTTGGGAGAATGTTATCGAGACTATCTCGCGACCTTACCTGAGACGAGCAGCAACGCCGACCTCTGTTCTTACTTCTTCCGCCGTGCTTTTGCTTTGCTGCGCGAGAAGGGCGCCTTCGGTCTGATCGCCACCAACACCATCGGCCAGGGGGACACACGCTCCACCGGGCTGCGCTGGATCTGCAGCAACGGCGGCACGATCTACGAGGCCACACGGCGCCGCAAGTGGCCCGGGCTGGCGGCGGTCGTGGTGAGCGTTGTGCACGTCGCGCGCGGCGAGGAGACCATCAAGTGCCGTCTCGACGGCCGGGATGTGCCGAAGATCACGGCCTTTTTGTTCCACGACGGCGGACACGAGGATCCGATCACGTTGAGTGCCAATGCCGGCAAGAGCTTCCAGGGCAGCGTCGTTCTCGGTATGGGCTTCACCTTCGACGACAGCGACAAAAAAGGTGTAGCCTCGTCGCTGGAGACCATGGAGCGCCTGATCGCAAAAGATCCGCGCAATGGCGAGCGTATTTTTCCGTATATCGGCGGATCCGAGGTCAATACCAGCCCGACCCACGCGCACCACCGCTATGTGATCAACTTCGGGGGGATGAACGAGGTAGAGGCACGGCGCTGGCCCGATCTGATGGCCATTGTCGAGGAGAAAGTGTGGCCTGAAAGAGAAAAAAGTAAACGAAAGGTCTATCGGAATTATTGGTGGCAATTTGCTGAGAAACAACCAGCACTAAAGCGCGCCATCGAGGGGCTGGAGCGGGTGCTGGTCATTTCTCAAGTCACATCGCATGTTCAGTTTGCGTTTCAGCCGTCTAACAGGGTTTTCGCCCATACCTTGTACGCTTTCCCCCTCGACACCTGCGCCGCCTTCTGCGCCCTGCAAGCGCGGCCCCACGAGATCTGGGCGCGTTTTTTCGGCTCCTCTCTGGAAGATCGTTTGCGCTACACCCCCTCCGACTGCTTCGAAACCTTTCCCTTCCCCGCAGGCTGGCAGAACCACCCGGTCCTCGAGGCGGCCGGCGAAGAGTATTATCAATACCGAGCCGAGCTGATGAAACAAAACAACGAGGGGCTCACCAAAACCTACAACCGTTTCCACGATCCCCACGAGCGTGCCCCCGAGATCGTGAAGCTGCGCGGGCTGCATGCGACCATGGACGCCGCCGTGCTGGAAGCCTACGGCTGGAGCGATATTCCTAAAGCCTGCGACTTTTTACTCGACTACGAGGAGCCCGAAGAAAACGAGAACGACGCCGAAGGCGCGCGACGCCGCAAGAAACCTTGGCGCTATCGCTGGCCCGATGCTGTTCACGACGAGGTCCTGGCGCGGCTGCTTGAGCTCAATCGCCAGCGCGCCGCAGAGGAGCAGCTCAGCGGACAGGCCGCCGGCGAGCGTGTCAACCAGAAGACCCAAAAAAAACGCGCGCGCCGCAAACCCAAAAAGCTGCCCAAGGTTGCTGAAGGGCCTTTGCTCTTCGGCGATGCCGAGATCGATGCCGACTGACAGGAGGTGATCCGGTGCAATCCGTCGAAGTACGCGACAAATTGGTCGAGGCCCTGCGCCTCGACCTCGTCGGTCCCGAGGCCGGCTCCGACTTGGAGCAAGAAGTATTGCCGCAGCCGCCCTCACGCTGGTACCTGACCGGCTTTCTGGTACCTCGCGGAGCTGGCGAGTCGCAACGCTGCGACGAGCAGGCCGCCGAGGAGATCGATGCCCTCGACGAGCAGGGCGCCACCGACGACGCCGCGGAACCTGAGCCACGCGCGGCCAAGCGCGTCTATTTCCCGTCGTCGATCGGGCTGAGCCTGCTCGTGGCGCCCGATACGCGGCAGGTGGTGGTGACCGTGCGCTGGGGCGACTACAAACGGATGCGCCAGCCCGGCGGTGGGCAGACCGGCTCCGAAGAGTCCAGCGACTCCGCAAAAAAGACTATCGGCGATGCCGGCGAGCCGTGGCGGCGCACGCCACGCGCCGAACGGGTCGACATCCCGCTGCCCGCCGACGGCGCAACCTCCGGCGAGTATCCCGTGCCAAACAGCGGCGGGCTGAAGCTGGTGGTCGCCACGCGCCCGGTCAACAACTTCGGCGCCGCCGCCAGCCAGATTCCGGCCGGCACACGCTCGCTCGCGATCTTCCTGGTCAACGCACGGTCGGCGGTGGATGACGAGAAACGCGACGAGGCCTTCATCTTCCAGGCGCAGCTTCACGTGCAGAGCGATGTGCCTTTTGTGGCGCGTCCCAACCTGCGCGGTCTGGAGAGCGAAAACTGGGACGAGAAGGTTGCCGATCTGCAGTACCGCGACGCCTGGGAGTACGCCGTGGGCCACGGCGTGGCCACCGAGGTGCAACCCGCTGCCGACAGGAAGTGTCGCGAGGTGCTCACGCGGTGGATCCCGGGCGCCGACGTGGAGAAGGTCGATCCCGGCGAGATCGTCGGCGTCGAGTTTTCCATGGAGGCGCTGGCGGAGCTGCCGAGCGCAGAGGAGGCGCAGAAGCGGTTGACCGGCATCGTCACGCAATACCGCGCCTGGATCGACGCACAGCGTGCTGCAGCGCCGGTGGAGCCGCAGAGCCGCCAGGAGACCGCCGATGTGCTGTTGCATCGCGCCGACGTGGCTGCCAGGAGAATCGCGGCGGGTATCGAGCTGCTGAGTGATCCTATGCTGTTCGAAGCCTTCCGGATCACCAACCGCGTCATGGCACGCGCAGCGCGGCAGCTCTTCGGCGTAGAGAAGGGAAAACCGCCTTCACAGGTCGATCCACCCGCCTGGCGCCCTTTCCAGCTCGCCTTCCTCTTGATGACGCTGCCCGGCATCGTCGATCCCGAGCATCAAGACCGCGAGGTGGTGGACCTGCTCTTCTTTCCCACCGGCGGTGGCAAAACCGAAGCCTACCTGGGTTTGGCGGCGTTTACGTTGGTGCTGCGCCGGCTACGCCACCGGGGAGTGACTTCGGCCGGAGTGAGCGTGATCATGCGCTATACGTTGCGCCTGTTGACACTGGACCAGCTCGGCCGCGCCGCCACGCTGATCTGTGCCCTCGAGCTGGAGCGCCTGCAGGATCAGCCGAAGCTGGGGCCCTGGCCCTTCGAGATCGGCCTGTGGGTGGGGCAGTCGGCCACCCCTAACCACATGGGCTCCAAGGACGATCCGTCACGCACGACGGCGCGGGCCAAAACGATCGCCTTTAAGAACGACGACCATAAACCGTCGCCGATCCCGCTGGAGAAGTGCCCCTGGTGCGGCACGAAATTTAGGCAAAACTCTTTTTGGCTGGTACCCAATCGGGACCGACCCACCGATCTGCGGGTGGAGTGTGTGAACCGCGACTGCCTCTTTTGCCGCGGGCGCAAGCTGCCGATCCTGGCGGTGGACGAGCCGATCTACCGGCGCCTGCCCTGCTTTCTGATCGCCACAGTCGACAAGTTTGCCGCCATGCCCTGGACCGGCGAGGTGGGCGCCTTCTTCGGCAATGTCGATCGCGCCGGCAAGAACGGATTTTACGGCGCCTGCGACTCGGGGGGGCGCGGAACACTGCTGGAGGCACCGCTGCTCCCGCCGGACCTGGTGATCCAGGACGAGCTGCACCTGATCTCGGGTCCCTTGGGGACGATCGTGGGGCTCTTTGAGACCGCGCTCGATGCGCTCTGCACGCGCGAGTTGCCTGACGGCAAGAGTGTGGTGCGACCTAAGATCGTGGCCTCCACTGCGACCGTGCGCTCCGCGGAACCGCAGATCCAGGCGCTCTTCGGCCGTCGTGACGTAGATGTCTTTCCGGTGCCCGGCCCCGACCGTCGCGACTCCTTTTTCGCGGTCACCAAATCGATCGTCGAGAGACCAGGGCGCCGCTACCTTGGCATCGCCGCGCAGGGGCGCAGCTTGAAAGTCGTGCTACTGCGGGTCTCACTCGCTCTGCTGGCCGCGGCGCAGAAGATCTACGAGGCCGAGGGTGGTTTCCGGATCAAGGACAATCCCGCCGACCCCTACATGACGATGCTGGGATACTTCAACAGCCTGCGCGAGCTGGGCGGCAGCCGCCGAATCGTGGAGGACGAGGTCTCCTCGCAGCTCGCCGGGTACGGCCAGCGCCGGCGTGTGGGGCAGAGTGAGGGGCTTTTTGCAGCGCGCACGATCGACTACGAGGTGGTGGAGCTGACTTCGCGCGTGAATACCTCGAAGGTCGCCGAGGCCAAAACGAAGCTGGGAACGTCTTTTCGCGACCGGAAGAACCACGTCGACGTGGCCATGGCCACCAATATGATCTCCGTGGGCCTGGATATTGTGCGGCTCGGCTTGATGGTGGTGCTGGGACAGCCCAAGACCTGCTCCGAGTACATTCAGGCCACCAGCCGCGTGGGGCGCGACGCCGAGCGGCCGGGGCTGGTGGTGACGCTGCTCAACATCCATCGCCCTCGCGACCGGTCGCACTACGAGCGCTTCGCCGCCTACCATGAGTCGTTCTATCGCGGCGTGGAGGCCACCAGTGTGACCCCCTTCTCGCCGCGGGCGCTCGATCGCGGCCTGGCCGGCGTGACCGTGGCGTTGGCGCGCCACCAGCACCGGCCGCTGACACCGCCAAAGGGAGCTCAGCGCATCATCGACGAACGCGGAGAGCTCGACTTCGTGAGCCATATCCTCGGTGAGCGCGCCGCCAACCATGCGCGCCTCGATTTGGATGTCGAGAAGGACCTGCGGCAGCGTGTGGACGTGCGCGTCAAGGATCTGCTCGACGCCTGGATGCTGATCGCCGAGGAGAATCACAAGAACGGCGTGGAGCTCCAGTATCAGCACGAAGAGGGCGGGGGGCGGCCGCTGCTGCACGTCTTTCTCGATCCGGAGCTCAAGAACCTGTCGGCGAGGGAACGCAAGTTTTGCGCCAACCGTTCGATGCGCGATGTGGAGCCCAGCGTGAACCTCTGGATGCGCAGGCTCGACGAGTTGGACAGCGAGGAGGATCGGTTATGACCTACCGCAAAAAGAAGAGGACCCAGAAACGGCCTCACGGTCAGATCCGTCAGAGCCAGGTGGTCACGACCTTCGGACCAGGAGCACTCCTCGACCTGCCCGACTATTCGGTGCTCGTAGGCGGGCTCGAAGGCTGGCGGGGTGGTGGTGACGAGGTTCTCGAACCGCGCCTCGTGGAGAAGCTGCAGCAATGGCTCCACAAACCGGATCTCAAGCTGCGCCTGCCGCCGCCGGATGAGGACGATCCCACGCGGCCGAAAACCGGCATCGAGGTGTGGCGCTTCCCACAGTGGTTCATCTCGCAGGATGTGGATCAGGACGGTCCGCCGGCGACGGCAGGCATGAAAAAGTCGGTGCGCTCTCGCCGCCTGGTGCATATCAAGGCTCTCCAGAAAGGTAAGTTGGAGGACGACGATCGCAAGAAACATCGGGTAGTGCCGGTGCGTTTCGTGCGTGCCTGCCGGCGCGGACATATCGATGACATCGACTGGTATGCCTACGTGCACAGAGGCGACACCGCTTGCCGGCGTAAGCTCTGGATCGACGAGCACAGCACGACGGGAGATCTTTCGGATATTGTGGTGCGCTGCGCCTGTGGCGCCGAACGCCCCATGAACGATGCCGCCACGACCGACCTGCACGCCCTGGGGAAGTGTGACGGAGCACGCCCCTGGCTGGGACCGCACGCGCGCGAATATTGCAAGGAGTGGAACCGGCTGCTCGTGCGCACTGCCAGCAACGCCTACTTCCCCCAGCCGCTGAGGGTGATCGCGCTGCCCGACCGCAACGAGGACTTGGTGAAGAGCGTCGATCAGGTGTGGGAGCGTCTGCTCGAATTCGTGGAAACGATGGACGACCTCGAGCAAGACCGCAGGCGCAAGCCACCCGTTGCGAAGGCTCTGGAGGGATTCTCCAACGAGGAGGTCATGGAGGAGATCCAGTCGCGACGCAGCGGCGGGGCGCCACAGACCGCCAAGCCGGTCAAGGAGGCCGAGTGCGAGATTCTGAACACCAGTGAAGACGAGATTGGCAGCGACAAGCCGGAGGGCGATTTTTACGCCCGCGCCCTGCCGCGATCGGTGTGGCACGGCGACCCCGTCATGGAGCCGATCGAGAGGGTAGTGCTCGTGCACCGCCTGCGCGAGGTAATCGCCCTGGTGGGGTTCACCCGTTTCGAATCGGCTGCACCCGATCTCCAGGGCGAGTTGGAGATCGGCGTCAGCCGCGCCGATCTGGCGCTGAACACGTCCTGGTTGCCGGCGGTGGAGAACCGCGGTGAGGGTTTTTATGTGGGCTTCAAAAAAGAGGCGATCGAGACCTGGCTGGCCAAGGAGGCCGTACAGCAGCGCGGCCGGCAGTTGATGGAGGGATTCGACCGCTGGAAGGAGGCGCATCCCAATAGCAGGCGACAGTTCTTCGGCTTGCCCTACGTGATGCTGCATTCCCTCTCCCATCTGTTGATCACGGCGGTGGCCCTCGAGTGCGGCTATCCGCCGAGCTCGATCCGAGAGCGGGTCTACGCCTGTGACGCGGGATACGGCATCCTGCTGTACACCGGCTCGTCCGATGCCGAAGGCACGCTCGGCGGCCTCGTCGAGGCCGGTCGCGGCATTGTGCGCCACCTCGAGTCGGCGCTCGAGCTGGGCAGGCTCTGTTCCAACGATCCCGTTTGTGCGCAGCACGAACCGGCGAACACCTATGAAAGCCGCTACCTCGCGGGAGCGGCCTGCCATGGGTGTTTACTGATCGCCGAGACGTCGTGCGAGCAGCACAACGATTTCCTCGACCGGGCGCTGGTGGTGCCGACGATCGAGAACCAGGGTGCCGAGTTCTTTACGGTGTGAGCGTGGTGTGAGCGATGATCGAGAACACTCCTTTGCATGACCTTTCAGCGGGTGATCTGCGGGCGATCGGCGAAGCGATCGACTCGGGACGCCTGAAGCCGCCCTTCACTAAGACAGCGCTGCAGCGCTACTGCGTGCCATCTCTGGCCGCGGCGGTGGCCGAGGAGTTGCAGAATCTGATCAATAGCGATGCTCACGATCGGGGCACCGCGACGATAGCCCATTTTCTGCGAATGCTCGCCGATGAACGGGCGCGCCGCTGGGAAGTGGACGAGCAGACCGATCTCGTGTGGAGCGGTCCCGAGGGTCCGGGGGCGGCATGCCGCGACACCGCTGTAGTGGTGAGGGAGCTCTTTACACAGGCATCGCAGTCGGTGCTGATCGCTGGGTATGCGGTTCATCAGGGACGTGAGATCTTCCGTGCGCTTGCTGAGCGTATGCAGGAGCTACCGAACCTGGAGGTGCGAATGTTCCTCGACGTACACCGGGCCTACACCGAAACCTCCCTGGCGTCCGAAATCCTGCGACGATTTGCACGGCATTTTGTCAAAGACGAGTGGCCGGGCGAGCGATTGCCGAAAGTGTTCTACGATCCCAGATCGCTCGATTCGGAGCAGCAAAAACGCTCGAGCCTGCATGCCAAGTGCATCGTCGTCGACGGCGAGCGGACCTTTGTGTCGTCGGCCAACTTCACCGAGGCCGCCCAGGTACGCAACATCGAGGTGGGGGTGCTGATCCGCTCGGCACGCTTCGCCGCGCATCTCACCGAACAGTTCGAATCTCTCACCACAGCGGGCTTGCTCGTGCCGCTGCACCTGGGTTAGGAAAACGCGACAGGCGCAACTTGTTTTTCTGTAGAAACTGCTTTCGAGGCGACGAATTGCGTCATTTTACGATAAATGAGTAGGTGCTCAAAAATCACTTCACCTCTGGGAGGTCGAAGGTTGCATGAAAACGAGCACAGCGAAAATCCCCCACTCGTCATCAAACCCGCCTTGGAGGAAGGACGAGAGCTCTATGTTGCAGGATAGATATCCCGGTTTCAGCAGCTCTTCCTGCGCGAGGACCAGAATCTCGTCGTGACTCAAAACATGATCACCCTACTTTTGCGATAGCACAATCCCACCGGTTCAGTGAGGGCGGGATGACCTGGCATGCATTACGATTATTGGATTGCTCTTCCTTCCCTTCGAACTGGTCCCTGAGAGCAATCGGCAGGCGGATTGAATTGTTGGCGCACCGCGCCGCCCTCCCTAAACCGGTCGGGCTACGGATCGGTAACGGCGATCGCCAGGCAACCGTCACACGCACGCCGATCGCACCGTCCAAGACGTCCGGACTCTGGCTGGCCGTGACACGTATGACTCAGGAGAAGGATATCAGGCGAAAGGCCTGGTCGCTGCTCGGTTCGATGGCCCTGTTTCTGGCGATCTACGGCGCCATCATCGGCTCACCCCACGGCCTGACGCAATCGGTGGTCTCGGCGGCAATTTCTACACGAACATCGGCAGGGCCATCGCCGAGATCCCGGGCTTCCGTTGAGAGCAGCCGTGTCTTCTCAGTCGTGGTCGCTTTCTGATAGAATCTGCGGCAGCGCCCCCTCCCCGAGGAAGAGCAGAGCCATGGTTGTGGCGCAATGGAATCAATCTTCGCGAGAGGAGCAGACGATGTGGAACAGAATCTCGGTCGGCGCTCTACTGCTGCCCATGGTGGTGTTTTCGGGCCTTGCGGCGGGCGAGGTGCAAGCGAAAGACGAGATCGATGTTCTGGCCTACAGCATCGACACCACGGTGATCCCTGACGGGTTGGCCGCGACGGTCACTCTCGCGGCGAAGACCCGCCGTCCGTTGAAAAAGATGCGCCTGAGACTCGCCAGCGGGCTGGAATTACTCTCCTGCCGCCTCAACAGGGAGGGACAAAAGCGTGAAAAGGACATTCCCTTCAAGCGCAATGGATGGGATCTCGAGCTCGATTTCGGGCGGTCCGGCACGCCGAAGAACAACTTTGCCCTGGTCTTCGAGATACGCGGCCGGCCGTACAACAAGCTCAGCCGAGAGCGCGGGGGATTCGTGCGCACCAACGTCTGTGCCGAGCACGCTTACATCCGCAGCCAGTACGCTTGGTACCCGCGCGTGCCCGGTGATCCAGCAACCTGTCGCACCACGATCCGTGCGCGTAAGGACTGGCTCGCTCGGACGGCCGGTACCCTCGTGGAACGGGTAGAGGGTCGCGAACTCACCACGTGGACCTTTGCGCTCGAAAAGCCTGCGCGCGATGTGGGTCTCGTGGCTGGTCCCTACGTGACCGTCAAGCGCCACCGGGAGGGAGCAGTGGACGACGGCGGCATGGTGCTCGATGCGCTGGTTTTTGCAGGACACGAGAAGGGTGGCGAGGCGCTGCTCGAGGTGGCCGCCAAGGCGATCGACTTCTACTCGTCACTCTATGGCGCGGTGGAGGGGCGTGGCTTTACACTCGTCGAAATGCCGGAACCCTTCGGCGCGGGGAGCGGATACAGCGAAATCGGATACATGTTCATCGGGTCGGGCGCCTTCGAGAAGGGCGGGAGCGCTGCGTGGGCCGAGGCGCTCGTGGCGCACGAGATCGCCCACACCTGGTGGGCGCAGGAGGTGAAGAACTAGCCAGACATTTCAGACATTCGACTCGGTCTGAAGCAACGTCGATGAGGATTCCCACGTCTTGGGTTTTCGATGTTCGAAAGGTCGCCACCGGCGTTCTGGTTGCGGCGGCTGCATTACCAATGACTCCTCCAAGCCGTTGAACATCCGGATGACGGCGCGCAAGCCAAAAAACTCTATGAGCAAGAAGCTCCATCAGAAGGTGCTGGGTTATGCCGACGCTGCCAACGAAGACGACCAGAAGAAGTTGGCCCAGCGCCTTCCTGGATAGGGCCTACCGGGACTGCGCAATGGATCATTGACGCTCGGCTGCAGCCGGGATATATATAAACGCAAAATCATATGAGGCACCCCTAACCCTTATCCTGGAACGATCGCATGAAATCCCTTCTGATTTCGATCCTGCTCGCCTGCCTCGTCTTCTCCGCAACCGAGACCCCGGCCTGCACGGGGATCTACGCCAGCGACGGCAAAATGACGCTGGCCGGCAACAACGAGGACTTCTGGCTCTGCAACACCAAGATGTGGTTCGTCCCCGGTGACGGGGAGGAGCGGTTCGGCCGCGTCTACTTCGGCTTCGAGGACATGTATCCGCAGGGCGGCATGAACGAAAAGGGCCTCTTCTTCGACGGGTTCGCCACCCAGCGCTGCGAGGTCAAGAACTCGCTCGACAAACCGAAGTACAAGGGGCAGATCACCGATGATGTGATGGCAAGCTGCGCCACGGTGGATGAAGTCATCGAGTTCCTCAGCCGCTACAACCTGCAGATCCTGGAAAACGCCATGTTCATGTTCGGCGACAGCCATGGCGACTCGGTGATCATCGAGGGCGATGAGTTCTTGCGCAAGCAGGGTCGCTTCCAGGTGGTGACCAACTTCTACCAGTCCCGGACAAACCCCGAGGATGTGTCCTGCAGGCGTTTCAAGATCGCCACGCGCCTGTTCGCGGAGAGCCCTGAGATCTCGGTCGATCTCTTCCGTCGTGTCCTGGCAGCGGTACATGTCGAGCTCACCTCGCCCACCCAGTACTCCAACATCTACGACCTCGAGAACAAGGTCGTCTACCTCTATCACTTCCACAACTTCGAGAACGTCGTCAAGATCGACCTCGCCGCGGAGCTCGCGAAGGGGGCTCACACCTGCGACCTTCCTGCGCTCTTTCCCAATACATTCGCCTCGAAACACTTCGAGAAATGGCGCGAGAATGAGATGCAGAAGCAGCGCGCCGAGCGCCGCGATTCCAGCATCGACCCGGCGACCTACAACGACTACATCGGTGCCTACATCGTGACGAAGGGTGTTTATAAAGGCATGTCGTTCAGCCTGACGCTCGAGCAGAACAAGCTCTTCGTCCGGATTACAGGGGGCGAGAGCTTCGAGCTCATCCCCGAGGGGCAGGATCGTTTCTTCCAGATCGGCAACCATGGAAGCCAGGATTTCAGCTTCACGAGGGACGTGGAAGGCAAGATCACGCACGCCACCTACGAGTTCTTCATGCGCAAGATCGAAGCCAAGCGGATCAGCACCGGTTCGGAGTAGGTGTTGAGCTGAGAGACGAGCAAAGGTCGTGCAGGGACAGCTCCGGCGTGATCGATAATGGTTAATTCAACTCCAGATCATGGTGCTCGGAAACGATCGCGTAGTCATCTTCAAAACTACTGCAATGAAACGCGCGGTCGATTGGAATCAGTTTTCGTGGTTGGCGCAAAAGCACTGATTCTCGTAGACTGTTTTTTCGGTGCCAAACCGTACCGCATAACTGATCGCAGAACAAAGGTGTGCCATGAACGCTCGGCCGAGAGTTTTCGGTTTCCTTCTGCTCCTCATGCTGGTTGTCGTTGTGGTGGGTGTCGCACTGCTCTGGCCGACCTCCGAGGAGGAAGACGGCGGCCAGCAGATCGCGATGGAAACAACCGGTCGCGGTGGGGGCGCCGCCGGCCAACGTGCTGACACCGGCGGTGAGAATGAGAACCCACCCGAAATCGATCCTGCGTCGACGAGGCAGCTCGCCACGCGAATCGGCCGCGAAGCGGTGGCGCCCACCGGTCTGTTCATTGCGGGGCGCGTCACCGACAAGGGTACAGGCGAGCCGGTTGCGTCGTATCATTTGAGGCTGAGCCGCAAGCTCGACGGACCCGAAAGTTGGCAGCGCGTCTGCAACGAGTCTTACCACGACCAGGAAGGATGTTTTTCGATCCCCTTGGCCGAGGGCGGCAGTTTTACCCTCACGGTCTGGAGCGGGCGCCATCAACGGAAACGGCTCGAGGACCAGGTCGTTTCCGCGGAGGGCGGTTTGTGTGACCTCCACATTGAGCTGGATCCCGGCGCCTGCATCAGCGGCCGTGTCGTGATCGATGAGACCGGTGCGCCGATCGGCGGCGCCATCGTCAGCACCTCGAAAATGTACTCCAACGGATTGTACTGCTTTCTCGAAGGACAGAGGGAACGCTGCGTTCACACCGAATCCGGCGCGGAGGGACGTTTCGTGCTGCAGGGCTTGAGCAGCGAACGCCAGAAGATCGTGGCCGTGCATCCCGACTTCGCCGAGGCCTGGATCGATGCAACCCCTGGAGAGGACGAGGGGATCGAGCTGCGTCTGAAACCGGGTTTCCACGTGTTCGGACTCGTGCAGGACGACGCGGGACAACCCAAGCTGGGGGTGATCGTCGATGTGAGCGGCAACGACATTCCCTTGGCCCGCTACGTCATAACCGGCGCCGATGGCTGCTACCGCTCCGCGCCGATCCGACCGGGCGAGGTCGTGGTCGGCGCCGGTCCGCCGGAAGGCGCGGACCGCGATGAATTCGGTTTCTCCACCGAGAACAAGGAAGCTGTCATCGAAGATCGGGACGTGGAGGTCAACTTCGGTCCGCTGCCGGAGCATATCACCTGGCGCGGCACCCTCTTCGGGTATAACGGCGAGCCCGCCCCCAGGGCGATCCTCAACGTGAGATGGATCTTCGACTCTCCTTCCGAGTTCAAGATGAGCTCGGTCTATTACCGCTACGAGCGCTGCAATGATGCGGGCCGGTTCGACCTGCGCAAGCTGCTGCCCGGCCGTTACGAAGTCGGCGTTCACCTGCAGGAGCACGGCTGGCTGCAGGACCAGCTCCACTACACCCTGGATACACCCGGCCTGCTGGAACAGGACATCGTTCTGCCGGTCAAGGACAGCGCCGGCCTGGCCCGCATCCGCGGAATCCTGATCGACGGCGCCACGGGGGCGCCGTTCGTCGAGGAAAGTGTCTACGTCGGCGCTGTCCGGCGCAGCCGCAACAGCGATTACTTTACGGCGGACATGCAGGATGGGGGACGCTTTGTGCTGGAAGACCTGTCCCCGGGCCGCTACGAGCTCTTCGCGCAGGGAAAGCAGATTCCCTCGGTCCGGGGCCACACCGTCACGGTCGATGCGGGAGAGACTCTGGATGGTGTGCGCATCATCGTGCCGGCGGGCGGCACCCTGCGCCTGCGGGCTGTCGGTTTTCAGGAATGCGCGCCCTGCGATTTCAACCTCACCGTAAAGCATCACGACGGGGCGTCGCGCCGCTACCGAACGCAGCAGATCGCCGAAAACGGCACCTGGGAGTGGGAGTTCACTCAGAGAGCAGGTACCTGGTCGATCCTGTTCAGTTTCAAGACGCTGGGATTCCTGCAGAAAACGGTGGAGCTAGCAGCCGGCGACACCGCCGAGGTCGTGCTCAGACGGGACGAGCTGGATCTCTTCAGCGGCGAGGTCTCGGTCGAAGGCCGCCTGGCACGCGCTGACGGATCCGCCTCGGCCGGAACATGGCTCAGCTTCTACGGCCGGGATATTCCCGGCCACGGCCGCAGAACACTCGAGGGTAAAACCGATCGCGATGGTCGCTTCAACATCCCGGGACTGCGCCCCGGCGAGTGGCGCGTGCGGGTCAAGCCGCCAGCGAGCGGCAGCGGCATGGTGATTCTGCCACCTCTGATCGTCCCGAATCCGCCCTCCGATCCGGTGAGACTCGATCTCGTGCTGCCTGAAGGCGAGATCACAGGGGGTCTCTACGACAAAGAAAGGGGAGGGGCGGCACAGGGCAGCGAATCCGACCATTGGTCGGTCTCCGTCACCAGAGTCTCCAACGACCAATATGTGGCGGAAGCGACGTACATGATGCCTGACAACACTTTCAGGCTCACGGGAATACCGCAAGGGGAGTTTAGACTCCAGATCTGGGTGCCGGGGTACGAGTACTGCGTGTCCCCCGCATTCGAGCATTCCGGCAGCGGTGTCGTTGATCCGGGTAAGATTATGCTGCGGCCCTGCGGACGACTGCGACTCGAAGTGACCGATCCGGCAGGCGAGCCGATCGCACAATACGCATTGAATGTGGCCGGACAGGAGGTGCATCGCTGGAGGGGCGGGCCGCTGTCAGAGGCCGAAGCCGAGTTCGACGGGCTGTCGCTCGGTACCGTCGAGGTCCAGATCATCGCCAGCGGCTACGCGAGCTGGGTCCGAACAGTGACGTTCGAACCCGGCCGCCCCTACCGGCTCAAAGCGGTTCTCGAACCGAAATAGGAGGGAGCGGGATCAGGCCACCGGTCTACCCTGGAGGCTGCTCGTCTCCGCTTTGGGCGCGTGGCAGTCCGAGAGTTTTTCTACCAATCACATCGGCAAGACCATCATCGTCACCACCCGGGCTCCTGCCGGACAGCCGGATGAGATCCTCGCGGCCGCAGCCGAGCTGGCGGCGAGGATCGTCTCGGAGTGCTCTATACTATGAAGCCCGCGCTGCTATGAAGCCCGCGCTGCTATGAAGCCCGCGCTATGTATCTGTCGTCACCTCTTCCCAATCGAGCTCGCCGCCGTAGCAGGTCACCCAGTTGATGGCCCGGTGCCACTCCTGAACGACATCGGCGTCGAGTTGCTCCAGATCCTGGCCGTCGATCGAGGCCTGGCGCACGGCCCAGTGTATGCGGTAGAGCAGGTCGGCCTGATCGAGGATGCGCTCCCTGTCGATCAGGGCGCAATCCGCGATGTAGTCTGCTGCCTTCTCGTCGAAAGCGGGGAGATGCGGGTAGATCTCGTCGAGATCGGTTTCGGTTTTAGGCGCATGAAGATCGGAAAACTTCCCCAGCACCCACATGAGCAGATACACTGCTTCACACCGCCATGAGAGCGCCATGCGCGTTCGCTCGCTGCGATCGTCGCCGTCGGCGAACCGGCGCTCGAAGGGGGTGAGGTGCTCGAAGAGTCCGTTGCGCTCGAGATACTGGATGCCCTGGTCGATGCCTGCGTTGCGCGCCATGTCGGACACCAGCATGAGGCAGAGCATGCGGCGGGCAACGTCCTCTGGAGAACGCAACGTGGTCTCGTTTGCGGATTCAATCACCGGAAGGCTCTCCAGAACGGGGACTCCCATTTTCTTGAGCTTCTTCATTGAACGCTTCTTGCGGGTTGCTGGGTCGATCATGGTTGTTTCTTCCGATCACGCAGTATCAGATCAAAGCAGGCCGGTCGCGCCGGAATCTTTACAGAGGACATCGTTCGACCGACAGCCAAAAAAAGAAATTTCCCCAGAGAAAACCGGAGGAACGCTGGAACGTGACAAGATCAAGAGACGGTATTTTCGCGAGAACATCGTTTTCACACTACCACGCGGACAGATCACGCGTCAACCGCCCGCAGCCGTAGGTGCACCCATCGAGGACTCTGTCGCAGGCGTCAGGAATCGGTTAAAATCAACGCTCGCGAGAATCGCGATGGGTACCGAGTGCAACCACAGGAGGTCAATCGATCATGCATCCGGGAACCTCGGTCCATAGGCTCCTCGTTGTCATCCTGGCCGCGCTGGCCTGCATCTCGACGGTGCTGTTCTTGTGGCTCGGCGCGCGTGATGCCACCCTCCGCGAATCGAGCCGCCTGATCGGCGAAACATCGTTTCGAGACGCCCACACAGCCAAGGATGAGCTCGCGATAGGTGACGAACACGCAGGCGACCAGGCTGCGCCCGGCGGGGTCTGGGCCGAGCTTCTCGAAAGGCAGCCGCTGGCGTCTGCGCCGGTCGCTGATCCGCCTGGAGTGCTCTTCGCCGGCCGCGTCGTCGAGCGCGACACCTTTCGTCCGGTAAACGGCCTATCACTTCCGCCTCTGGCACTGTGAACCCCACGACGCCGAGAGGGTGGTGGTAGCCACGCCGGGCCAGGACGCCGCGGTCGAGATCCGGCTGCAACCTGGGCTGCACGTCTTCGGCCGTGCTCTCGACGACACCGGCAGTCCGGCTGAGGGCGTAATCGTCTGGGCCTGGGGGCCGGGCACGGTGATCTTGACAGGCACAGTGATCGATTTTAGCGGTGAAAAACTTTCCGGTGTTTGTGTTCGGCCCAAACTGATCAGGAGTCTTACGGCACTGTCTCCGGACCGCAGCAGCCGTGCATCAAATACCGTCACGACGGACATTTCGAGCTGCACAAACTCGTACCCGGAGAGTATTTGATCGAAGTCATCCCCCCCGGGCAGTATAGATATATCGAATGGAAGAAGCTGATCCTCGACCAGCCGGGCACGTTCTATCACAGCATCGATCTTCGCACCCTCGCCGCTGCGCCACGGAGTCAAAATACGCGCAGGAGAAATCACGGAAGGCGTCGATCTGCTCCGAACCCTCAAAGCGGTGCCGAAGGGGCAGATCGGCATGCGCACCGAGTATCGGACCAGTGGCTACGGAGGTGAACCGCTGGTTCTCGAAGGGTTGCCCGACGGCTTGTACGACATCCGGATCAGGTGTGAAGGGTACAAACCGCTCGAAGGCTTGCCCGCGATGGTGCGCGACAACATCCTGACCGACCTCGGTGAGTTGCGGCTCAACCCGACCGGTATCGTCGATATCACCGTCGTCGGATCGCGGTAGCCGCCTCTGGACAGCGTTTGCGGTAAGAGCACAGTTTTCTGTGAATCCCTCGAGAGTCCCCACGCATTCGATTTTCACTTAGCCACAAGTTTCCTTCCATGGTATGATTGCGTTCAACCCGGACTCAGAGGAACAGCATCACAGCCTCATTCCCGGAACACCGAAAACCGCCGTTCGAACGAGACTCTGAAACCCCTAAGGAGGATCTGCCATGGCACGCAAAGTGTGGATCGCGTTCGGCTCCATCCTGTTTCTTTACGTTTCCTATTCAACCTTCATTGACGCACCATCTCCGGCCCGTCTCGCGGCGGGGGGCCAGGAAGCGCCTCTTGCGGGACGTACCACCTTCTACGTTCCCGATAACTACGCCACCATCCAGGAGGCCATCGACGCGGTGGTGAACGGCGATACGGTAATCGTCAGAGCGGGCAGCTACCTGGAGAACATCACCTTCAGGGGCAAGAACATCGAGGTCAAGAGCGAAGCAGGGCCGCAGCATACCGCGATCGACGGCAATCTCCGAGGTACTGTCGTCTCTTTCCACGCAGGCGAGGGACCGGGTGCAATCCTCGACGGCTTTAGCGTCTCCAACGGCAAGGGATCGGGTGGCTTTCTCGACGAGTTCGGCGGCGGAATCTACATCTCCGATTCGTCGCCGACCGTCAGGAACTGCATCGTCTCCGGGAACACCGCGCGTGATGCCGGCGGCGGGATCTGCTGCGTCTCCTCCGCCGCGATCATCGAGTACAACATCATCAGAAACAACGTGCTCACCAGCTTCAGCACAGGTGCCGGGATCTACTGTTACGAAAGCAGTGCAACCATCACCGGTAATATCATCAGCAACAACAGCGCCGACGAGGGGGCCGCCGGGATCTACTGCAAGGACTCCTCTCCGGCGATCATCAACAACATCATCGCCGGCAACAGCGCCGGTAGGTTCGGCGGCGGCATCTGCTGCAGCGGTTCCTCCTCACCTGTGATCGCCTTCAACACGATCACCGGCAACTCCTCATCGCTGGGCGGCGGGATCTACTGTGGATTCCACGCATCCCCGACGATCGTCAACTGCATCTTGTGGAACAACACCGCACCCCCCGGTGCCGGCGCAGAGATTCATCTCCACGATTACTTTCCCACCACGCTCGACATCGACTACTGCGACGTGGGTGGCGGTCTCACCTCGGTCTACGAGGGTCCCTCGGCAACCCTCAACTGGGGCAGCCACATGCTCGACAGCGACCCGCTCTTCGCCGAGTCCGGCGCAGGTGATTTTCACCTCACCTTCGGCTCGCCCTGTCGGGACGTGGCGGACGTCTCGATTCCCGGGCTGCCGCCATTCGACTTCGAAGGCGACCCGCGCGTCGTCAATAACCGCGCCGACCTGGGTGCCGACCAGTTCTACTTCCATCTCTACAGCATGGACGATGGCCCCTCGCCCGCCGCCGACATCGACATCCGGATCGTGGGCGGACCAGGCATGGCCGCCACGATCGGTACCGGTACCCTGCAGGATCCGCCGCAACAGACACCGTTCGGCGACCTCTATCTGGCGCCGCCGATCAAGACTCTGCCCGCCGGAACGATCCCTGGCACCGGTGTGTTGATCCTGTCACTCAACGTCGACAGCGGGCTCGATATGCGGGCCCTCGAGATCTACCCGGTGCAGGCGCTGGTCGGCGCCCCGGGTGTCCCCGGAACGACGCTCACCAATCTCTTGATGCTGGAGGTGGAACGATGAAAAACCGGTTGATGAGCTTATCGATTATTGTTCCCCTGCTGGCCCTTGGATTCTCGACGTTCGCAGCGACCGACACCGCAACGGCCGGCGAACGCAACGAGGTCCAAATCAACAACCTGCATGTCACCAACAATCAGGACCATGCCACGGCCGCCATGGCCGCCGATGGAACCTACGTCATTACCTGGCATTCCTACGAGCACCTCGACGACGGTGACGGCGCCGGGGTGGCTGCCCGCATCTTTCAAATGGGAGGGGCAGCCCCCGACGAGTTTCTCGTCAACCAGTTCACCACAGCCCACCAGCGAACTCCCGACGTGTCCACAAACGGCAGCGCTCGCTTCGTGATCGTCTGGGACTGTGGTGGGGACCCGGCCAACTATAAAGGGCACGATGTACGCGCCTGTGTCATGTCCGATACGGGAGCCATGCTGGTTCCCGATTTCGTCGTCGATCCAGCGATGAACCGGTCGGAATCGCGGACCTGGCCCGATGTAGCCATGTATGCCAACGGCGACTTCGTCGTCATCTGGGGGCAACAGGAATTAAACTCAGTGCCGCCACGCCAGGATTTCTACGTCCGGCTCTTCGACGCCAACGGACAGCCGCACACAGCCGCGCCGAACTCCATCCAGATCAACCAGAATCCCTCGGATGCGCTGAACACCAGCGGCGGTTTCGGTATCCCCGACATCGCGGTCAACGCGAGCAACGAGGTGGTGGCTGTGTGGGAGAAGATCTCCACACTCCCAGCGAGGTCCGTCGCGGCCTGCCGGGAATTCAACCTACATACTGCTGCCTTCGATCCCGAGTATGAGCTGGATGCGCCACCAGCCGGCACCAATCAACGCCGGCCCATGGTCGACATCAACGATGCCGGGTGTATCGTGGTGACCTGGAGCGAATTGATCGGGAACATCCAGAACGATATCGATATCATGGTGCGCAGATGCGACCCCGTCAACGGCTGGGAAGCTACGTTCTGCGCCCATCAACCCAGCACCACCAAGAATCACAGGTCGGCAGTAACTCTCGAGGACCTGGGTTGTTTCACCGTGGCCTGGTCCAAAGTCGACGCGCTCTACGCCAACGACGTCTACTTGAGCCGCTACGACAAGAACTCGGCGCTCGTGTTCGGCGAAGAGCTGGTCACCAGCGAGCCGGCAACGCGCACCCGGGACCAGCAGCGACCGGCCATCGGCTTCGCCGAACAGGGTGGCGGAAACGTGGATATGGTCATCTCCTGGGAGAGCGACGGCCAGGACGGCGACAAACTGGGCGTCTTCGCCAAGGAGTATCAGCTCACCTGCCACTGCGAGTACCGATACGACGACGGCACGCCGGAGAACATCCTCGGTATGATGGCTGCAGGCGACATCTGCTGGATGCATCGTTTCGACACCAAGGTGGGCTGCGAAACGATCATCGAGGTCAAGGCGATCTTCGGCTGCGCCATGTTCCCGGGGTACTCCCCCGGCAACGGCACGCCCTGCGAGTTCTACATCTGGGACGATCCGAGCAACGACGGAGATCCGAGCGACTGTGTGCTCCTGACGATGGAGTACGCAACGGTGCGGAACGTGGACACCGACATCATGAACGTCTACGCGATCACCAGCCCGCCGACCGTCTTCGGCGAGTTCTATGTAGGCTGCAAGCTGACACACAGCGCAGGTCAATACACCGCGCCCATCGACGTCAGTACACCTTATGTAGCCGGTAATGCCTTCTTGTGCGGAACCGGCACACCCGGCAGCTTCGATCCCAACTATCTGATGAACAACCAATACCCGCCGGCAGAGTCTTCGAACTACTGGTGCCTGCGTGCCCGCGGTGATTAGCGCTGAGCAAATCGTACGCAGAGCATCGAATGGGGACACTGCTCCTCGAGCAGTGTCCCAGTGTTGTCTACCACAGGCGTGCTGAAGAAAAAGCACAGCTTCTAGTCGGAGACGCGTTCTACACTCTGCCGCAGTTCGGTCAGAAGCGATGGGCCGCGCGGCTGGTGAACAAGATTTCGGCGTGAGCAATTACCGCTGTTGTTCCCGCCGAACGCCGATCCAAAGATTGTCTCCGCAGTGATGGACAAGAGCGGCAGCATGGATCCCGAAACCGCGGTCTCCGTGCTCGGTATCTTCGACGGCTACGACATGGCTGCAGAGATGGCCGCGGTCGAGGTCCCACTACGGACGATCAACGCCGATCTTCGATCCCCCCCGGATCGAAACGAACAAGCGCCATATCCCCACCTACGAGGTCATCATCACCTTTCCGTAAACAACCGGCATTCGACAGATCGAAGATTTTGTCGTTATTTTCTTGACTATGTATACCAAAACTGTAGGATTCCGAGCGACTGCAATCCATCTACCATAAAAGCCGCATTCAAACGGAGCAAAGATTTTTGAATCATCACCGTTTTACATGACGCTGGTTCGCGAAGTGCCCGGTCGGCCTTATCTCATCGATCGGCAGCGAGATCAGTGTTCGCGGCCTCAAACCTCGCCTTCCGCGCTGATCCTCCTGCCAAAGAACGGTTGACCGCCTTTTTCAACGGCGTGTTTAAAGAGCGATTCGACGGCGATTGTCCGCAGGTTCGACTCTTCAATCGAAAAAGTGAGCCTCACTGCAGTTCAAGTGATCGATCGGTTCGCCTGTGGTACCGGTACGCCCGAGGTCCGACATTCCTCGATCACGATGCAACGCTCCGAGTGACCGCGAAGGACTCGTACACCTCATTGAAGAGAGCAATCGATACTAAAGGAGGAGCATGATGCAAACAGTTGAAACCTTTTACCAAAAATACGCACATCTTGTGCAGAGTCTGGTTTTGATCGCAGCCTTCTTGCCGGGTTTTTCGGCCCTTTCGCAGGGCGCCGATGCTGCATCGCTTCAGGAAGATCGGCTTTCCCGGCTCGCGTCGCTCACGATCGACATGGATCCGAGCTTCGCTGCCGGCGATACCATGGAAGCCCGCGAGGAACAAGAGGCGGTGAGAGCGGAGGGTCCCTGTCTGCCCCTGCATACCGTTGAAGGAAACGGCGGACATTTTTCGGTGATGACCGCATACATCACGAATCCGGCGGCACCGGGTGAGCTGCTCGGAAAACCGAGCCTGGGTTTTATCCACGTCGACCTCAACCACGGCAAGCACCTCGAGGCCTTTACGATCACCGAGACATTGTTGGATCGGTTCGAGCTCGGGTACGCCTACAACGTTCTCGATGTGGGCGATCTCTATGAGGATTTCAACAACCTCCTCGGCACCCCGGGAGCGATCGGCGGTCACGCAATTCACATGCACAACTTCAACGCCCGCGTGCAGATCTTCAAGGAGGGCGAGTTCGATCAGTCCTGGCTGCCCGCCATCACTGTCGGCGCTCACTACAAGATCAACGATGATCTCGACGACGTGGAAGCCGATATGGATGCCGTGGTCCCCGGATTCTTCCGAAACACCGTGGGCATCAAGGACGACTCGGGTGTCGACTACACGCTCTTCGCCAGTAAGATGCTCACCTTTCTTCCGCGCCCTCTCATCGTGAGTCTCGGTGCCAGATCGACAGAGGCGGCACACATCGGGCTCCTGGGCTTCACCGGTCACAGGCAGATCGTGGCCGAGGGGGGGCTCTGCTTCATGGCCACCGACAACCTGGTCTTCGCCGCGGAATACCGCCAAAAGCCGAACACCTATGACACACCACCGGGAACGGAAGACGTTCTGGCGCAGGAAGACGACTGGTGGACCGTGGACGCCGGCTATCTGGTGAACAGCCAGCTCAGCCTTGCCGTCGGATACGGCCATTTCGGCCATTTGCTGAACCACACGGCCAACCGGGGATTCGGAGTGGCGATCAAGTATGAATTCTAAGAGCCTGCTGAAAAAGTCAGATCGGCGGCAACCGACACAACCAGGAGGATGTCACAATGAAGGCTATATCCAACATCGATCTCGATAATGTCATAGAGGTTTACAGCGGTCCCGAAGGCGATCTCTGGGAGCTTGTAATGGGGGAGCAGATCCACATCGGCGGGCTGCAATCCTCGATCGACCTCGCCGAGCACGCCGGTGTCGGCGACGGTGCCGGGGGCATTGATCTCTGCTGCTGCAACGGCGCCGGCATGCGCTTTCTGGTCCGCTTCCGCAAGGTGGCACGGATGACCGGAGTGGACGCTACGGCAAAAGTCGTGGAGCGCGGTGAAGCACGCTGCCGCGCCGAGGGGCTCGACGGGCAGATCTCCTTCGTGCTCGCTGACGTGTGCTCCTCAGGGCTTCCCGACAGGGAAGCCGACTTCGTCTGGGGAGAAGATGCCTGGTGCTACGTCTCCGACAAGCCGAAGCTGATCGCCGAGGCCGTCCGTCTCGTCAGGCCGGGAGGGATCGTCGCCTTCACCGATTGGGTCGAGGGCCCTGCCGGGCTGTCGGATTCCGAGGCCACGCGCATTCTCACGTTCATGAAGTTTCCCAATATTCAAGACATCGACGGCTATTCGGGATTGCTCGAAACCTACGGCTGCGAGGTGCTGCATGCCAAGAACACGCAGCGCTTCGCACCTCACGTGGATCTCTACCTCAACATGCTCAATATGCAGCTCACCTACGACGCTCTCAAGGTCATCGGCTTTGATATGCCGCTGATGGAGGCCATGGGCGGCGAGATGGCCTTCATGCAGGAGTTGGCCCACGCCGGCAAGATCGCCCAAGGATTGTTCGTGGCCCGCAAGAGTTGAGGGCTCGAGAGTCACTGAAAATTTATCCGATGGAGGTCACCCCATGCTGCTCCCCCGACCTGATCGGGTGCGGCCGGGAATCGTATGTTGTGAGACCACGCTCGTCTGTATGCCTCGACGAGCGATGGAGAATGAAAAATGCCGGGTTGGAGCCCTGAGTTTGCTGTCACTCGAGGGTTCGCGTGTAGACCTTATAGCGCTTGTAAGGCTTGATGGCGAAAGCGCTCTCGATGGTGGCGAGGGAATTGTGATTGTCCTCAGCGACCCATGAAAGCTCGGCCGATCGATATCCTTTGCGTGCGCACGTGCTGATGAGCTCCTGAAAGAGGAGCGGTGTGATTCCGATATTCCGGAAAGGGGGCAGCGTGGCCGCCCCGAAGACGCGGATGCTATGGATCGATCGCCGCAGCCACAAGACTTTCAGCCAGCCCAGCGGAAAGAGCCTGCCGTCGAGTCGGCGCAACACCTGGTTGACGTCGGGAATCGCCATGAGGCACCCGATGATGCGCCCCTTCCTCTCGGCGATCACCACCAGATCGGGGTCGAGAAAGGGCTTCATCATCCTGGAGGTGTGCCGGAACTCGGCTTGGGTCACCGGAACGAATCCCCAGTTGGGACTGCGGACCTCGTTGAACACGTCGTTGAGCGCCCGCGTCTCCTCGGCATAGCGCTTGACATCGAGGCAGCGTATCGTGACATCGAGGAGCCGTCGTCGCACCGCCGCGGCCAGACGGTAAAGACGCTTGACGGCGGCGCCGCCGCGCGCGACGTCCACGTCGGCCTCTCGAAGCTGGAAGGCGAAGAGGGTTTTGAGCGATCTCTGCCCCGCGGCCTCGACGAGATCGGGATACCAGGGCGGGTTGTGGGCCGTCAGCACGACGGGCGGGAGGTCGTGCCCCTCGGTGAGCAGGCCGCTCTCACTGTTGATCGAGGGGCTCATGGGACCACGCATCTCCGCGAACCCCCTCGACGTCAGGTCCCCGGCCGCGCGCTCGAGCAGCGCCGCCGCCACCTCGGGATCCTTCTCGCTCTCGAAAAATCCCCAGAATCCGGTCCTCTCCCCGTGAAACTCGTTGTGCAGGCTGTTTTCGATGGCTGCAATCCGGCCGGCGGGACGGCCGTCCCGCCATGCCAGGTACGGTCTGATGGCGCCGTGCTCGAAAAAGGGATTCTCGCGCTCGTCGAGAGCGTGCTTGACCGTGGAGAGCAAGGGCGGGACCCAGCAGGGATCCTCGCCGTAGATACGCCATGGCAGCCTGATGAAAGCCTCGAGCTCCCGGCCGCCGGTCACCGCCCGAACATCGATCGACATGACTCGGAATCCCTCATTGCTCCCTCGACCTCATTCGGTAGCGGCGCCGCTCCGACGAGCGGTCGTGATGGCGACCACGAATGGTTGATCACTCACGCTGCTCTCCAACCCGGTTCGCCTGCCTTCAGAGGCCGGAGACGTTGTACATGAAACCTTGAGGAGGGATGGTAGGGTTGGATTTTGCGTCACCGCCAGCACGCTCCAACTTCTCGTTGGCTTCGGTGAGCGACGTGACGATCGAACGCACGAGACGATCGATGTCCTCGCTCGTATGCAATGCCGTGGGCACGATGCGCAAAATCGTCGATCCGCGACGGATCGCCGGATAGAGCACGGCCGACACGAAGATGTTGTGTTTGCGTCGCAGGATATCGGCCACGTAGAGCGCCCGGTTGCCGCCGAGGCTGATGGGGGTGATCGGGGTGCGCGTCTCTCCAATGTCGAAGCCTTGTTTTTGCAGTGATTTCTGCAGATAGGAGGCGTTTTGCCAGAGCTTGGTCCGCTCCTCCGCGGCCCCGTCGACGAGGTCCACCGCCTTCAGCGTGGCCGCCGTCACAACCGCCGAGGGCGCCTTGGTAAAAAGCAGCGATGGCGAAAGGCTTCGAATATAGAACATCACCGATTTTTCGCCGGTGATGAATCCTCCGCTGGTGCCGAAGGCCTTACTGAACGTGCCGGCATGGATATCGATCCGCTGCTCCACATCGAGCAGTTCGGCGACGCCGCGTCCGGTAGGCCCGCAGACGCCGTTGCCGTGAGCGTCGTCGACGAGAAGCCGTGCGCCATACATGTCGCGTAGATCGCAGATTTCTTTGAGGTGAGAGATGTCCCCGTTCATGCTGTAGACGCCGTCGACGACGATCAACTTGGCCTGCTTCGGATCGGCGAGTTTGAGCACGCGCTCCAGGTTATCCCTATCGTTGTGGCGGAAATATTTGATCGAAGCACCGGAGATCTTGGCACCGCAGATGAGGCTGGCGTGCACGAGTTGGTCCATGATGATCAGGTCACCAGGTTTGGCCAGCCCGCCGATCACTCCCATCATGGCACCGGCGCCGGTGGAAAAGATCACCGCCGATTCGACGCGTTTGAAGGCCGCCACCTTCTCTTCCAGCTCGAGATGCAGCTCACAGGTCCCGGTCAGCGGACGTGCACCCATAGGGGCGCTGATCCCGAAACGCTCGGCCATCTCCGCCGCCTGGCCACGAACTTCGGGCCGAACGCTGATCCCGAGGTAGTCGTTGGTGCTGAACTGCAGAAACCGATTGCCGTTCATCTGGAACCAGGGACCGGCGTTCTGAATCGGTAAGACGTCGAAGAGCACCCGCTCAGCTACCGACAGGTCATCTTTTGAAGTGATGCGTTGCTCGTCTCGAAAATGAATGCACCTGTCAAAAATGTCCGCCATCTAGCTGTGTCCTTTCTCTCCAGAGGAACCGATCGGCCTGGCTGAGATTCATGACGGGGAGAGCGGGTGCCTGTAAGCGTCCCCGAAAGATCGGCCGGCTTATCGCCTGCATCTTTCCTCCAGAGGTCATCACTCTTTCATTTGTCAGCCAAGGCAAGGTTATACAAAAGCACAACCACAAAAGAAAACGACCATTCACCAAACAATCCCAAGAGGCTGACAGAGGATTCTTCTTTTCCCTTTTGTCAAGAAAAAAAGGTCAAAAAAGCTGCGATTTTGAGATCACTCAAAAACGGTCGAGCCAACGAAAACGGATGCGACATAATAGAAACCGGTAAACTCTACACCACCCCTCACTGCTGCACTTTATTTGACCCTGTTCTCATAGGCCGTACCTGCGTGTAAGCCCGTGACGATTCGACCGAAACAGGAAAATTTCGAGATGCACGAGTAACCGGAATGTGTGTCAAGGCCGGTTCGAATGTCGTTTGCCTCACCCCGCCCCCCGGAGTCCTAAAACAGCTCTAAATCACTTTAAGAGCTTGATTTAGAGGAGCCCACGATACGTCCTAGGTCCTCGATGTACTTGACCAACGGCGGGCAATTAATCAAAATCGAAGACGGTTTGCATCAAAAAAGATGCCGGTAGAGCCCTCGCTCCACGCGTTGAGACGGCCGATCACCTCCAAGCCATCCCGCAACAATCGCCCCTTTATCGAGCGTGTCAGTCATCGGTCGCATCCCGACTGCAGTCCCTCGCTGATCTTCGGCTTCGAATTCTTCAAACCTTCCGCGTCTGAAAAAAACGGTTTGAGAAGCGTAAGAACTGTTAGAATGTTACTCGAATCTTGACCGAAACAGAGAGCTTTGTAAATATTTTAAAGAATATTTACTTTAAATTGACCTCAATGCAAAAAATCATCTTTTTTTTAGAACTAACTTTTTTCGGCCTAAAAAAAAGACCTTCGGTGATGTTGAACAACCCAACATGAAAATACCCCACTGGCTCATCGAGCAGGTCATCAGACGGAGATTGCGGCGACTGGACGAACTGATGCGCGATCCCGCCGCCGAACAGCAGATCGCCCTGCTTTCCCTGGTCCGGCGAGCGGCATCCACAGAGTGGGGCCGCCGACACGGCTACAACCGGATCAGATCTGTACGCGATTTCCAGGTCCAGGTGCCCATGACCCGCTACGAAGACATGGCCTCCATCTGGCACCGGTCGTTCGAGGGCACGCGCAATCTCACCTGGCCCGGCCACATTCCGTACTTCGCGCTTACCTCGGGCACCACCCTGGGAGCGAGCAAGGCGATGCCGATCTCGAGGGAAGCCATCCGTCGCAACCGCGCGGCGGGAACCTCTTTGCTGAGCTTCATTCAACGGCAGGCGCCGCGGGCCAGGCTGGTCGCCGGCAAGACACTCTACCTTGGCGGCTGCACCACCCTGGAGCGCAAAGGTGCCTGCTATCAGGGCGATGCGAGCGGCATCAACGCCCTCCACATGCCCCGCATCACCCGATCCTTTCGCCTCCCCGAGCCCGACATCAGCGCCCTGCGCAACTGGGAGGAGCGGGTGGAGTCGATCTGCCAGCGCTATCTGCAGAGCCCGGTGAGAGCGGTGGTCGGGCTGCCGTCGTGGACTCTCCTGATGCTGCATCGGCTGATCGAAATCGCCAAGGAGCGTCTCGGACGCCAGGTGGAAATGGTGGCCGACATATGGCCCGATTTTACGGTGTTCGTCAGCTTCGGCATGGCGTTGGCGCCCTACCGCAATCAGCTCGAAGAGCTCGTGGGTCGACCTCTCGTCTGCATCGACACATACTCCTCCTCCGAGGGGGGGCTGAATGCGATCCAGACCGAACAGTCCGATCCGGGTATGCAGCTCGAAATCGACAGCGGCACCTTCTTCGAGTTCGTCCCCCTCGAGGAAATCGACTCCCCGGCGCCTACCCGGCTCAGCCTGAATGAAGTGGAGGTGGACAAACCCTATGCCATTTTGCTCAGCACAGTGTCGGGCATCTGGGCCTACGATGTCGGCGATGTGGTCCGATTCACCTCGATCAAGCCTCCCAAGATCGTCTTCGTTACGCGCAAGGCTCTGCAACTCAATACGTTCGGCGAACACGTCCTCCAGGAACACCTCGACAACGCCATGGCTGAAACCTGCCGCTCGCTAGGGATCCGCGTGACCGACTTTACGGTCACGTCGGTGCTGCCCAACTCCACCGATCCACGGGGCTGCCACCGCTGGCTCATCGAGTTCGAAGGCTCCACACCGGCCCTGGATTCGCTACAGGTCGATCTCGACACCGGCGTGGCCGCCGCCAGCGACGATTACGCGTCCCACCGGATCGGGGATTTCGGCATGGCCGCTCCCGAAATCGTGCTGCTCAAACAGGGTACCTTTTTCGAATGGTCGAAGCGGGGAAACAAGCTCGGTGGACAGCATAAAGTACCCCGTATCGCTACGTCCGAAAAAATGATCGGTGATCTTCTGGACTTGTCGGAGTCGCTGCGGCACGATGAGGGCGCCTAGAAGATCATAGGATTAAATGTGAGCCCTGATATCGGGAAGCTCAGGAATGTTGGGCCTCGGCGATGTGATCTCGATTCCTCGATGATTCCGGTTGTCCGGTCGGTTCTGCGGGCGGAAAGCGATGATTTCGACGACCGATCATACACCCCACTCCACGATACGCCGCACCATCAGCGTAGGCGTTCTGATCTTCATCTCCTTTGGAATCCTGGCGGCTGTCGTCTACTGGGTGGGGATCGCTGAGACATGGGAAGCTCTGGGCGAGGTGGGGCTGGCGTCCTTCGGCGCCCTGGGGCTGCTTGCCGGGCTGGTGCTCCTCTTGCAAACCCTGGCATGGCTCATCCTGACCCGCTCTCTGCGACGACCGGTGAGGTTCGGCGTGCTCTTCGAGGCCACCCTGGTTGGTCTCGCCGTGAACATCCTGACGCCCTCTTCGTATCTGGGGGGGGAGCCGGTGAAGGTTGTGTTCGCAGGACGCCGCACGGGGTACTCCTATCGCGACATGGCGGGCACGGTGGTGCTCTGCAAGTATCTCGAAGCTCTCAGCTTCCTGCTCTTCTTCGGCTGCAGCACCGCCATCGCCACCGTATCCTTCAGCGATATCCTCTTCGAGGGCGGCTCGCTCCTGTCGCTGGGCAGTGTGTTGATCCTGGTGACGGCTGCGCTGATCCTGCTGTGCGTCGTGCTCTGGCTGGGCATGTCCCGCAACTGGCGCCCGCTGTACCGACTGGTCGGCCTGCTTGCCGCGATCTGGCCCGCTGCGATCTGGCCCCATCCGGCCTTCTGGAGCCGCCTGCGTGAAAACGCCGGACGGATGGAGGCCAGAATCTCGATCATCTTTCTGCGCTCACCGCTCAAGGCCTTCGGCGCCTTCTGCCTGCTGGCAGCCACCCATGCCACCTTTTTTGTGAAGCCCGCCATCTTCCTCTATCTCGGTATCGGTTTGGGGCTCGATCTGGGTGAGCTGAGCCTGATCTTCGTGGCCAGTCAGGCGTTGCTGGCGCTGCAGCTCACCCCCTCCGGGGCCGGCACCCTCGATGGGGGATTGATCGGGATCTTCCTGCTGCTGGGCATCAGCGAGGTCCACTGCATGGCCCTGCTCCTCTGCTTGCGCTTCTGGGACGCCGTCGCGGTGGGGATGGGAGCGCTGATTTGCACGCGTACGGGGGCGTCGATGTTCTCGATCGACAAAGACAGGAATACTGCGGATAAATAGGGATACCGCGGAAAAACAGAGCACACCCGGGACTTACTCGTTCGCCCCAACGGCGTGATGTGCGGCCGCTTCTCTTGCGGATCACCGCCGGCGAGCAGGGCTTATGGCGCAGCCTGCACCTCAGGTTTCATCAACGGTCTCCCGTCGCATCGGCGGCGTAGCGCGCCGCTCCGAGCAGCGGCGCTCGTTCGTCGAGAACCACCGACACAGGCAAGGTGGCCAGCATCTCTGCGTAGCGTCCCTTGCGTACGAAAGCCCGGAAGAGAACCTGCTCGCGCTTCAGGGCCGTCAGGATTTTGGGCACCATGCCACCGCCGATATAGACCCCGCCGAGGGCCAGGGTCTTGAGCGCCAGGTTGCCGGCCTCGGCGCCGAGGAGCCGGGCGAAGTACGCGAGCGCTTCGACGCAGATGGGGCAGCGTCCCGCGATCCCCAGCTCGCCGATCACGCCGCCGGGCTCTTCGTTCAGCATGCGCTCCGTGATCCACGACGGCTCGACGACTCCTCGCCGATAGCACAGGAAGCGGTAGATCCGAAAGAGCCCCGGTCCCGAGACGAACCGCTCCCAACTTACGTGCTCGAACTCGCGCTGCGTAAAGCGCATGAGCGCCTCGTCGACCTTGGTGTTGGGCGCAAAATCGCAGTGTCCTCCCTCCGAGGGAGAGGGGCGCCAGCGCTCGCCATCCCAGAACAGCATCGCCTCACCCAAGCCGGTGCCGGGAGCGATGATGGCCGCGTTGCCAGGACTCTGCACGGCGCGAGGATTGAGCGACGCGAAGCTCTCAGGCGGGAGCTCTCCGAGGCCGTGAGCCAGAGCGATCATGTCGTTGATCAGGTCGATCCTGCTCAGAGCTGTGCGGCGCTGCAGATCGCCGGCGTCGAGTGTCCAGGCCAGGTTGGGAGGATCCCCCTTGCCGGCCTGGATCGGTGCGGCCACCCCGAAGCAGGCGCCGGAAACCCGCCCCCGATCTTCACCCAGGAAATCGTTGATCACCTCACTAAAATCGGCGTGGTCCGTTGTGGAGTATCGCTGCTCCCGCATTCCGACCAGGCGTCCGCCCTCGACTGTGAAACAGCCCAGCAGAGCCTTGGTGCCGCCTACGTCGCCAGCCAGTATGAGGGAATCGGTCACATCTCATCCTCCTCGAACTCAGTGCTTTCCTGCCATGGCCGCATACTTCTCACCCAGGGTCGCGAGCAGAGAGTCGAAGCTCTTCTCGAAAGCGGAAACGCCGTCCCGCTTGATCTGATCTGTGATCTGGTCGAGGTCGATGCCTGCGACCCCGAGCGCCGCCAGCTTCCAGCGGGCCTGGTCGAGGTTCTCGGCGAGGCTCGACCTGGGATGTCCGTGATCCCGGAAGGCGTCCAGCGTGGCCCGGGGGACGGTGTTGACCGTGTCGCGGCCGATGAGCTCCTCCACGTAGAGAACATCGCTATAGGCCGGATTCTTGGTTCCCGTGCTGCCGAAGAGCAGGCGCTGCAGGCGCGCACCCTCGGCGTGTAGTGCTTGGAAGCGCGTTCCGCCGAAGATCTCCTCGTGTCGCGCGTAGGCGGCCTTGGAGTTGGCCACGGCGATCGTGCCCCGTAGCGGGGAATCGGGTGGCAACAACTTGTCCACCGCCGTGTCGGTGCGGCTCACGAAGAAAGAAGCCACCGAGGCGATGCGGCCCAGATCGCCACCCGCCGCGGCTCTCCGTTCCAGCCCCTCGAGATAGGCCAGCGCCACCTGCTCCACGTCGGCCACCGAAAACATGAGGGTCACGTTGATATTGATCCCTTCGGAGATCAAGGTGGTGATGGCCGGCAATCCCGCTTCGGTGGCGGGTACCTTGATCATGGCGTTGCGGCGGTCGAAGGCCTCGAAGAGCCTGCGGGCCTCGGCGATCGTACCTCCAGTGTCGTGAGCCAGCTTGGGAGACACCTCGAGGCTCACGTAGCCATCCGCGCCGGCGGTCCGCTCATAGACCCGACGCAACAGATCGGCGGCGTTGCGCACGTCATCGAGCGCCAGGGTCTCGAAGATCTCCTTGGGATCGATCTTGCCGTCGATTCGACAGAGGTCGCGGATGGCGTCGTCGTAGTCGCCGGTCCCCTGGATCGCTTTCTCGAAGATGGTTGGATTCGACGTGATCCCCGTAATCTCGCCGGAGGTGATCATCTCTTCGATGGCACCGTTGCGAAGCATACCGCGCGCAATGTTGTCAAACCAGATGCTCTGTCCATAGTCGTGAAGACGTTGCAATGGGTTCCTGTTCATTCGGAATTACTCCGCCATTCGAGCATTCGAGGCTCGTTAGCACGATGTAGACTTGTCATGAAGCGCACGACCGAGATTGTCTCGCAAGAGAGACACATGTCCGATTGTATGCGCTCGCGGCAGGTCTTTGTTAGCACAAAATGGGCGGGATCGTCGAAAAAGCGCGACCAGGAAAAATCCGGCACCCGATCTTCGCGCCCCGCAGGCTCTCGTGCACAGCGTCCCGCCCGTGGGAGCAGAGATTTCATGGCCCGGCGCGCCTGGTCGATACGGCGCACGACCGCAGTCGTCGGGCGTACATTTGAGAAGTTTCGAAAAAATTTCAGGAGTAAAAAAACCGGTTCATCGAATAAATACAAACACTTAACCAGGTCACAACAAACAGGTCGTAACATGCTCCGTTAAGGAAAACCTGAGACATTCCTTGATAAGCGACACAAAGCAGACCGGCAACGCCGCTGCAAACCTGGAACGACCAGAGGGTGGGACCGATCTGTGTCAAAAGCTCTGGACAAACCGGTAGGCTGTACCTATAATTCCGGGAGCCATAGAAAGGATCGCCGCTTCATCATATTTCGGGATCAGAGCATCTGCTGTTTCTGGCGCGGACTTCGTGCGCCGGCAAACAGCGGGACAGCCATCAGCCGAGATCGGTTTTTCCAACCCTTCAAGGGATCGTGTTAAACTCTTGTGTTACACCTTTTTTCTCTCTTTACGTGTCTTTATTTGGTGGAGGATTGTACCAATGAGGACGATGCTTTTGTTCAGTTTCTGCTTGCTGGCTCTCGCTCTGACGGCGAGTCATCTCGATGCTCAGACGCCCCGTGGCGCCATGCAGGTCGACGTTACCAACCCCGCTCCGGGTCAGTCGTATGATCCCGTAGTCGTGGCCGAGAACGGCAATGTCTACATGGCCTGGTCTGATACCCGTAATGGCTGCCAGGGTATCTATTTCACCATGTCGACCGACAACGGCCAGACCTTCTCTACCGAGGTTCGCATCGATGACGATGTTGTCATGTGCGCCCGCAAGGATCTGGACGGCAAGGTTGGCCGCAACATAATCGTGGACGGCAACCACATCTATGTGTGGTGGTACGATCAGCGCAACGGCGTCAACAACGACATCTACTTCGCCGCCTCCCACGACGGCGGAACCACCTGGGTCCCGAACATCCGCGTCGACGACACCGGCGCCCCCGGCGCCATCAAGGCCGGCCAGGTCCGTGCCGCCGCCAAGGGCAACTCCATCTTTTTCGCCATACGTCTCGACGACGTGAACAGCACCACCAACGAAGGCGCCTACGTCACCGCGTCGAGTGACGGCGGCGTCACCTTCCTGCCCGCGGTTTATGTCGGAAACGCCACTCCCGGCGCCTACGACTCCGACTACATCGGCCTGGACAACCTCAACGACACCTATGCTTTTGTGGCTTTCGATGACAACTCGAGCGGCACCGACGATATCTACGGATGCCGGTTCGACACCAGTCTGAACCTCGACCCGATCGTGCGCGTCGATACCGACGCTACCGGCCTCGGCGACACTGAAAACGCCATCTTGGTCGAAGCCGACGATTCCATCGCCGGTATCCCCGCCATCCATGTGATCTGGATGGAGGAGCGCACCGGCGCCACCTCCGAGGAGCTGCGCTACAACCAGTCCGTCGACAGCGGCCTCACCTTTGCCGCCGCCGACCAGCTTCTGGGCACCTACGTCGCCGGCACCGATGATGTCGACAACTGCCACATCGCCGTGCAGGGCACCACCGTCGGTATCGTCTGGGAAGACAACCGCACCGGCACCGACGAGATCTACGAGATCGTTTCCTATAACGATGGTATGACCTGGAGCGCCGACCTCTGGATCACCGACACCTCCTCCGGTTACGCCGGAGGCGGCGGATATCCTCAGATCGACTTCGGTGCCCGCCTCGATGCCAACGGTGACGTGGCTGCCGTGTCCTGGAGCGGCCCTTCGGCTCCCGAAGATGCCTACGTGGCCTGGTCCCGCGACAACGGCACCACCTTTAGCGCCCCGATCAACATGTCCAACAGCACCGGCGACGTCGACTACGTCGAGCTGGCTGTTGACGGCACCTACGAGTCCTGCCATGTCGGTTACCTCGACGACACGCTTCAGGGCCTCGGCGCCAACAACGTCTATGCCAACTCGTTCCGCAGCGCCAGCATCACCCTGCTCGGTGACCTCGTCACCGGTCATCCGCACAAGTTCCACATCGAGAACTGCGTGGCCAACGAGTCGGGCAGCCCGGCCAAGTTCCAGTGCGTCCTCGCCAACAGCCTCGGCCACTTCCCGGTACCCGGCGACGGCCGTGACGTGGGCCTGCCCTACGACACCCTCTTCAAGCTAAGCGTCAGGTACGGCGCCCTCCTGACCGGCGACATCGCTGTCGACGGCAGCGGCGACACCGGCACCTTCCCGATGCAGCTTGCTCCCGGCACCTACTACAGCGTCGGCGTGGTCAGGCTCCCTGCCGGACAGTTCGGTTCGCTCACCGATCCGATCGTTTTCACCGTGACCCCGTAATCTGAGGTAATCTCAGCTCACGAGCTCACAGAACCGATCAAAAAAACCGCGGCTCCGTGCCGCGGTTTTTTTTGTGGTCCCCCTGGCACCCGTATTTTTGCGCGCTCCAGGCCACAAGAGCTCCTGCAGTGTCCCCGGGCCTCGTAGGGGACCCGTATGAGCAGCGGCAGAGTGCTGAAACAACTCGCTTCGACCTCGGCCATGTATTTGGTAAATTGCCTTTCTCGGGGTAGGATATTCTATCTGGTTCGGTAAACCTCTGCTTGGCAGACCGGAAGAGAGGCATCATGTTCGGTTCCCGGGGAACAACCGCCTTGGCGGTATTTCTCACCTCCCTGAAAAAACCATCGACGACCCGTCGTGTGGTGATCACCCTCGCGCTGGCGCTGGTGGTCCTGATTATTGCGGAATGCGTCGGTCGCCAGGCCACAAACGAGCTTCAGGACCTGCTCGTCGGGCTCGGCCTCGCCATGGTCTGCTGGGCTCTCTCGCGGTTTGTCTCCAGGGAGCGACGCGCCGGTCTCGGCTTGATTCTCGGGCTCTGGCACGCTTTCCGGCGCTGGACCCGCAACCGCTGGTTCGAGGTGGGGGTCGATCTGCGGCGGACTCCGGCTCTCCCCGATTCCGTGATACCGGGAGCGGTGGTGGCCCTACTCCTCGTCGAGGCTGGATTGGCGGTCTTGCTCGTCGCGCTCGCCCATACGGGGATCGATGCGCGGTGGTTCGCCCAGAACGTCTCCTACCTCGTCTATCTGGCTGCTCTAATCCTGGTCTGGGCTCTACTGATCACGGCGTTCCTCTTTCTGGTGCTGGTGCCGCTGGCGCTGATCCATGACGCCTTCGTGTGCCGCCATCGTGGCCACGGAGCGCGGTCGCTACGGGGAGAGCTGATCGCTCTCGGCCTCTATTATTCGGCGCCCCTCGCCGGCGGGCTCCTGTGCCCGGTCTGGTGCACGTCGCTTCTCGTCGTCTTCGGCTTCACCATCTACGCGGCCTCGATGTACCTGCCCACAGGATCGCTCTTCCAGTTGATCTGGAGACCGCGGCAGGGAGGTGTACTGAAAGCCTGCCGGTGGAGGCTTTTTTACGTGTCGTGGGGGGCCATCTGCGTTCTGCTGCTGGTCGACCTCGTGCTCATCGCGCTGGGCCACGATGTCATCGGCTGGCTCCGTACGGAGACGAGCGACGTCGCCTCGGCATGGATTACCCTCTCCCTAGGTGCCGGTGTGGCATGGTTGGCGGGAACCGGCACAGCCGTTGCCGGCGTGATGAGCGCCTACTGGCTCGTGAGTCGGTGGCGTCGTGACCCCGCGCGGAATTGCCCCGCTCGTGTCCACGTAGACAACCCACTCTCGAAGGCTCAGCGACGGATGATCAGCGAGGCGCTGAAACCCCAGGGCTGGAGCATCGCTTTCGCGCCAACACCTGCCGATCCCAGCGCGGTGCGTATCGTCGTCAATCCCACACCGCAGCCCCCCGATGAGAAATCCTGCAGTTCGGGCTGGCCTCTCGAGGTCGGTCTGGATGCGCTGAGTCTTGCCGAAGTGCAGCGGCGGATGGCGCGACGGGACGAGATCCAACGCCGCCGTCACCTTCTGCGTGGGCTCGAGAGTCTGTTCAAGACAGCCGCCCGCTATCGGTACCGCAAGGGCAGTGGCTTTTGGCTGGCACCCCAGTTCTGGTTCGTCGACGGCATGACCCGCGATGTGGATGAGGATGAGCTCGAAGACGTCCGCGAGTGCACCTTCGTCACCGGGTTGATCGGTCCGGCCTACAGCCAGATCCTCACGCGGGCCTCGCGGGCTCACCTGTTCAACATCCTGCATGCGCTCGAGGTGGATATTATTTTTGTCGAAGACGGCGTGCGGTTCCGCCAGCTCCGCATGATCCTGCGAACGCTCTTCGAGCACTTCGACATCCATGGGGGACAGCAGAGGGTCGACGAGAAACACTTCCGCTGGTTGCCGGGCGTCCGGGTGATCATCCACAACCATGAGATCGGTCGTGAAATCCTGAAGACGGGATATCGGGAGCCCGACTACGAGACGATCGGGCGGGCCCGAATTCTCCATATTCACCGCGACAAGGGGCTCGATGAGGACGAAAGCCCCGACGTGGGGATCACCACCGGGGTGCCTGAGACCATCGGGGTGCTGGTTTAGGATTCAGGGATCGGCAAAAAAAAGACGGGTGGTGCGGCGGTCGATATCAGAGACGATCAGTTGCCGCCGCTCGAGGATATCGAGGTCGAAGCCGCCTTGCTACTCGAGCTCCAGGAGCTCGGCGAGCTGGTTCTGATCCTCCGGCGGCAGGGCCATGATCCGTGCCGCCAGAGCGGCCACATCCTCCTTCCGATCCGCTTTGGAACGAACGAGCCCCTGGCGGTGGCGGCTCAACTTTCTGGAAATCTGGTCCGACGTGGGACCAGGCCGCAAGACCGTATAGATCTGGGTGGCATGAATGCTGAAATGGCCGAGGAGTGCCTGGACCTCTTGAAGGGTGCATCCGCGGTCGATGAGGTTCACGGCGTAGGTGTGCCGAAGGGAATGCGGTGTGACGCCGGCCCAATGCCCGAGGCCGGCTTTGTGCGCCAGCCGCTTCATCATGGCCTGCAGATAGCGCGGAGCGAGGCGTCCGCCTTTGAGGGTGCAAAAAAAACAAACCGCGCCGCGTGACCGGATCTCCCGCCAGCCTCTGAGCCATCGCGCCAACTCGTCGTCGAGAGGAACAGTGCGGCTCTGTGTGCCCTTGGATGTTCGAACCCGCAGGGCCAGCCGCTCGAAATCCACATCTTCGGGCTCGAGTGCCACGATCTCGCCGCTACGCAGACCTGCTCTGTACATGCTCTCGAGAATCGCTCTGTTGCGAAGCCCCGTGGGGCACCGCGTGTTGGGAACCTCCATCAGGGCGATCACGTCATTCGTCTCCATGATCTGGGGAAGCCGTCTTCGGCTCTCTTGGAGTGGGGGAACCACCATGGTGTTCAACCTCCGTCTGGGGGAGCCTCGACCCCGTTCAAGGGGACTTTGATCAAAAGATCTAAAAGAGTGAGAGTTTACTTTTTTGAAAGAACCGTGTTTATATTCACACCAAATTGGAAAAAATAATACGTATTCAGTTCACAAACATGATTGTATGGCCCTATTATGGACAAAACAAGAACAAATACGTATTGAATGAGTGCTACCGTGACCGAAGTAAATACATAACTATCCCTTGTCTTGTGCGCCCCCTGGTTCTTGGTCGTGCCTCGGGTTTGCCTCCGATCGAGTCGTAGTTCTCGTTTTCGGATTGTTCGCGAGGCTCGCGGAGCGTATGGTGTCACGATGCCCCTCGCCGGGGTGACGCCAGCGGCGAAAACGGCCTGGACCCGATCCGCGCAATTTGCTGGTTGATCTGGTGATCTGCGGCTGGTCGAATAGGAGGGACGCGGCGGTCCGGTCGAAAGGGCACCCTTTTTTCTGCATCCTTCGACCAATTTGTCCGATGAAGAGAGGCGTCGCTCAGCGCGGCGCTATATAAGGAAGAATGTTGTTCTGATCCAGTCCATTCGGTTTCGTTGTGTCTGTGACGATTATGTCAAAAGCGTTAGTCATCGTAGAATCACCGGCCAAAGCACGTACGATATCCAAATACCTGGGTGATGGATACGAGGTTGAATCCTCGATCGGTCACGTGCGGGACCTGCCATCCACGGCTGCCGAGATCCCCAAGAAGCTCAAGAACGAGCCCTGGGCTCGCTTGGGAGTCAATGTGGCCGAAGACTTCAAGCCGGTCTATATCGTTCCCAGCAGCAAGGCCGCTCAGGTCAAGAAGCTCAGAGCCAAACTCAAGGGGGCTTCCGCGCTGCTGCTCGCTACCGATGTGGACCGCGAAGGCGAGGCCATCGCGTGGCACCTCAAGGAGGTGCTCAAGCCTCGGTGCGAAGTCAAACGCATGACTTTCGAAGAGATCACCAAGGCCGCGATTCTTCACGCCCTCGAGAATCCACGCGAAATCGACGCTCGACTCGTCAGCGCCCAGGAAACGCGTCGGATTCTAGATCGTCTTTACGGCTACGAGGTTTCTCCCGTGCTCTGGCGCAAGGTCAAGCCCAAGCTCTCGGCGGGACGCGTGCAGTCGGTGGCCACACGCCTCGTCGTCGCCAGGGAGCGGGAGCGTATGCGCTTCGTCTCCGCCGTCTACTGGGACATCGACGCACGGCTCCAGGTACGGGATGCTTCACAAAAGGTCGTCGATGCCCGGCTCATCGAGTTGGAAGGCCGGACTCTGGCACAGGGCAAGGACTTCGACGGGAATTCTGGCGAGCTGAAGAAGCCCGACCGGGTGGTTCACCTCCTGGAACCTGAAGCGCGGGCACTCACGGCGGAGCTGGAGCAGACCGCGTTCGAGGTGGCCAAGCTGGTGGAGAAGCCGCTCAACTTGCAGCCCTATCCGCCCTTCATCACCTCGACCCTGCAGCAAGAGGCGGCACGCAAGCTGCGTTTCAGCGCACAAAGGACGATGCGGCTGGCCCAGAGCCTCTACGAAAACGGCTTCATTACCTACATGCGTACCGATTCCACCCAGCTCTCATCGCAGGCGGTCACAGCCGCCCGGGACCAGGTGGTCGAGCTCTACGGCGGCGAATATCTGCCCGATCAGCCACGAACCTACCGGCGCCGGGCCAAGAACGCTCAGGAAGCCCACGAAGCGATCAGACCGGCAGGCGAAGCCTTCCGCACGCCGATGAGCCTGAGGAGCACTCTGAATACCGACGAGCACAGGCTCTACGATCTGATCTGGAAGCGGACCGTCGCCTCTCAGATGAAGGACGCCAAAGGGATGCGGACGACCGTGCATTTCCGCGCCGGCACCGGATCGTTCGGCACGGCGCTCTTCTCCGCCTCCGGGAAGGTGATCACCTTTCCAGGCTTTCTGCGAGCCTACGTCGAGGGCTCCGACGATCCCAAGGCCGAGCTCGCCGATCAGGAAAAGCAGATCCCCCGGCTGCATCAGGGTCAGGAGCTCGACGCCCTCGAGATTCGACCGAGCGGACATAAAACCAAGCCGCCGCCGCGCTACACCGAGGCCAGCCTGATCAGGGAGCTCGAGGAACGCGGCATCGGACGCCCATCGACCTACGCGTCGATCTTGCAGACGATCCAGGAGCGTGGATACGTCTGGTGCAAGGGCAACACGCTCATCTCGACGTTTACCGCTTTCGCCGTGATCAACCTGCTGGAGAAACATCTCGCCGAGCTCGTCGACTACGATTTCACGGCGCGCATGGAAGAGGGCCTGGACGCCATCGCCAGCGGACGGCGTGACTCGATCCCCTGGCTGCGGGAGTTTTATTTCGGATCGACCGCGGACAGTTCGACCGACCACAACAAGGTCACCTCCACAGGTCTCAAGGCGCTCGTTCATGCCGGAGGGCAGGAGATCGATGCGCGCGCGGTCACGTGCATCCCGATCGGATCTGACGAACACGGAGAGAACGTTGCGGTTCGTGTGGGGCGATACGGCGCTTACGTCCAGGTCGGCGACAGCGATCAGCGCGCCAGCGTTCCCGACAAGACCCCTCCCGACGAGCTCGATCTCGCAACAGCTCTGGAGCTCGTCAAACAGGCGGCGCAGGGCGAAAGCGTCCTCGGAACCGATCCGGCGAGCTCCAAACCGATCTACTGCAAGACCGGGCGCTTCGGACCTTATGTCCAACTGGGTGATCCCGAGCTCAACGACAAGGGCAAGATCAAACGAGGGAGCAAGCCGAAGATGGCCAGCCTCTGGCCCGGCATGACGCAGGAGACGATCACCCTCGAGGACGCCCTCCTGCTGCTCTCCTTCCCGAGGGAGGTGGGCCTCCATCCTGAAACCGATCAGAAAATCACCGCTCAGGACGGGCGCTTCGGTCCCTATCTCAAGATGGGCGACGAGAGCCGCAGCCTGCCCGATCACGAAAAGATGGCCACCATCACCCTCGAGGAAGCGGTAGAGGTCCTCAAACAGCCCAAGGGAGCCTCCCGCCGGCGTCAAACGTCGGTGCTCTCAGAACTGGGCAAGCACCCCGAGCGCGACGTTCTGATCCAGTTGAAGAGTGGGCGCTACGGGCCCTTCGTGACCGACGGCGAAGTGAACGCCACTCTGCCCAAAGGCAAAGATCCCACGCAGATTACGTTGAGCGAGGCTCTCGAGCTCATCACGGCCAAGGCCCAGAAGATGCTCGCCGAGGGCAAGAGCAAGAAGGGTTCCAAGGCCCGCAAAAAGACCACATCGAAGAAAACCACCAAAAAGACCAGAAAAAAAACCGAAACCGGCGCCTAGTTTCCAGAGCAGAACCGGCCGCTCGAGACCGCCCCGGCGTTCCTGGGATCGGCGCCACTCGAAGGCAGCCCGAATCTCCGCTGAAAAGGGGTTGACATCTTTCCGGTTTCGGGACAGAAAGAATCCTGACATCATTGCTGACCGGAATGGGGGAGCTGATCGTCACGCCATCATTTCCGGCCTCGATCGGCCCAGCCGCGCCTGGAGTGTGCGGCGCAGCCGGCGGCGATTGGTAATGTGGCGGATTCTTCTCTTTTCTGCGCTGCGTGGATCGGCGAGTCTATTCGACGTCTCGCAACGTGGGATGCCCCCAATCCATTTGCTGTGGAATTTCTCAACACAAAGAAAGGGATACACCATCATGAAGGCCAAAATCGACGAGGATCTCTGCACTGCCTGCGAAGAGTGTGTTGAAACCTGCCCCGAGGTTTTCGAGATGGGAGACGACGTGGTCAAGGTCAAGGTCGCTACCGTGCCCGCCGGAGCCGAAGATACCTGCCGCGAAGCCGCCGAAAACTGCCCCGTAGAGTGTATCGAAATCATCGAGGAATAACTATCTCGGGACAGAGGGCACAGACTACGGTCTGTGTCCTCTACCGATTCGAGCGCGCTGCTACTCCCCGCGCTCCATGATCAGCGTGATTTCCTCGAACTTGCTTTGCAGCTCCCGATTCTCAAAGGGGATCATGTCGGGCAGTTGCAGCTTCTGCAGGGCGTTGAGATCCCTGATGTTCGTGTTGAGCAGTGCGACGAGATTGGCCGCGACCTTGGCGGTGTCGTAGGTGTTGCGTGCCACCCGGTATGTCTTGTAGAGCGTTGCGCGGTTCTGTTGCAGCCGCCGCTTCTGCTCCCCCAAGTGCTGTACATAGAGCCTTCCCGCCCGGTCGGTGAGGCCCTGCGCCTCGAGATTGAGGCGCAAGATGTCGAGACACTCCTGATCCTTTTCTTTGCGCATGAGCAGCTTGGTGTCCTCCGCGAGGACCGCGTTCTCTTTCAGGATCTTGCGCACCTCGGGCACGTAGTGCGACTCGATCTCGTCGATGAAGATATCGTGGGCACGGAGGAGAACCTTGACCATCATCGTATACATACCGTAATACCGCTTGGCCGCTTCCACGTCCTCGCCGCTTACGCGCGCCAGCTCGGCGAACTGCAGGCTGATCTGTTTCACGTTGTGAAAAACAGCGCAGAGACAGAAGATGTTCTCCTCCGAGATCGTGGAGAGGAAGAACCTGACCTGTTCGCCGCTGAGCTCGATGCCGATGCGATTGAATTCGGTATGCAGCTTCTCGACGATGGCATCTTTGTTCCGACTGGCACTCTCGATCTTTCCGATCTTCTCCTCGATGCTCTTTTGGTATTTCTCCCTGGTCTTCACCCAAGGTGTCCAGCCGGATGAATCTTCGGCCATCGGCGCCGTGATCTTTCCCTGACGCAGGTGGTCGATCTCCTCCTGCAGGAGAGCGATCTGCTCCTCCTTTTCGATATACAGACCGCGCAGCTCGTTGATCTTCGATGTCTCGAGAACATCGATCACCTCGTCGATCAGAGCGGTGATCTTGTCGGCATTGCGGTTCTTGTCGCGAGCAAAGGGAACCCACGACGAATCGGGAAGATCGTCGTGCTCATCGTGCAGGGACAGGACCTTCTTGATCCTGTCGTGGGTCCTGTCGAAGATGCTGGTCGCAAATTCGTCGAGCTCCCGGGCGCCGAGCGGCCAGGGGAGGATGAGCAAAACGAAAACCAGACCTCCCAGAAGCGCCTGCAGGCGGATGAGCGCAAACCCAAGTCCGGTGGTCTCGGCGCCGAAATCCGCTCCGATGTTCCGATTTTTATGAGGATTCATCATTCCTGCCTCCTGTTCGATGGGTGCCGCCATCATTATCGCCAACCCGAAGGCCAGGTCAATGCTGATTCCGAGCGCCGATCGTAAGGCAGATGGGACACGGCAAATGAGATCGGGCTCGCTCTCGACGACGATCTCCCCGCGGTAAATCCTCGATTACCGACACCGAAAGGAATGGTTGTCCACACCTGTTGGAGGGGTTAGGATCGGCGGGATGGTCGTTCACCAGCCGATGAACCCGATTTAGCAAGGTAGTATCATGTTCTCGAATCATTCTCTGCTTCAGGCCCTGCTCTGCGCTTCCCTCTGGATCCTGGCCGCCACGTTGCTGCTCGCCGAAGAGGTGCCCGACTGGGAAAATCCGCAGGAGATCGGTCGCAACAAAGAACCGGCGCACTGCACGCTCATACCCTTTGCCGACATGGCCGCCGCCGCCGCGGGATGCAAGGAATCCTCTCCCTATTTCCAGTCGCTCGACGGCTCGTGGAAGTTCCACTGGGCGCCGCGGCCCGCCGACCGGCCGAAGAGGTTTTTCGAGGCAGAATACGACGTGAGCGGCTGGAGGGAGATTCCGGTACCTTCGAACTGGCAGATGTTGGGCTACGGTGTTCCAATCTACACCAACGTGACCTACCCCTTCCCACGGAATCCGCCCCATATTCCCCATGACAACAATCCCGTGGGATCGTACCGCCGCACCTTCGAGTTGCCCGCCGCCTGGGAGGGGCGCACGGTCTTCCTGCACTTCGCCGGAGTCAAATCCGCTTTTTATGTCTGGCTCAACGGCGAGAGAGTCGGCTACAGCCAGGGGAGCATGACGCCGGCCGAGTTCGACGTGACCGCCCATCTGAAGACCGGTCGCAACATGGTTGCCGTGGAGGTCTACCGCTGGAGCGACGGCAGCTACCTCGAGGACCAGGACTTCTGGCGCCTCAGCGGCATCTACCGCGAGGTCTTTCTCTTCGCCACGCCAAACCTCCACGTGCGCGATTTCTTCGTAACTTCCGATCTCGACGAAACGTTCACCCGGGCCGAGCTTGCGGTGACCGCCAAGATCCGCAACTACGGAAACAAGGCCGCCGCGGCTCACAAGCTCGAGCTGACGCTGCTCGATTCGGCGGGCAACACCGTCGATCGTCGAGCACCACGCGCCGCGCTCGAGGTGGGACGCCTCGCCGCGGGGAAGGCAACCAAATGCCACCTACGCAGCAGAGTCGACGGCCCTCGGCTCTGGTCGCCCGAGGATCCCTGCCTCTACACGATCGTGATCGTCCTGAAGGACGGCGAGGACCGCGTCATCGAGGCGCAGTCGTGCCGCTTCGGCTTCCGCGAGATCGCCATCGAGAACCGCCGCCTGCTGGTCAACGGCACTCCAGTACTGCTCAAAGGGGTCAACCGCCACGAACACGATCCCGACCGCGGCCGGGCGGTGACCGAGGAGTCGATGATCCGCGACATCGAGCTGATGAAGCGCTTCAACATCAATGCGGTGCGCACGAGCCACTATCCCGATCAACCGCGCTGGTACGAGCTCTGCGACCTCTACGGCCTCTTCGTAATCGACGAGGCCAACATCGAATCGCACGGCATGGGCTACGGTGCCGAATCGCTGGCCCACTTCCCCGAGTGGGAGCAGGCTCACGTGGACCGCACGGTCTCCATGGTGGAGCGCGACAAAAACCACCCCTGCATCATCATGTGGTCGCTGGGCAACGAGGCCGGCGGCGGGCGCAACTTCGAGATCACCGCAAAGGCTGTCCGGGACCGCGATACGACGCGCCCCGTGCACTATGAGCGCATGAACTCCGTCGCCGATGTCGACAGCGCCATGTACGTCTCGGTCCCCTGGCTCGAGATGCGCGGCAGGAGCGATTCCCCGAAGCCTTTCTTCATCTGCGAGTACGCCCACGCCATGGGGAACGCCGTGGGCAACCTGAAGGAGTACTGGGAGGTCATCGAGGCCTATGATCAGCTCATCGGAGGCTGCATCTGGGACTGGGTCGACCAGGGCCTGCGCAAATGCGCACCTACCGGTGAGGAGTTCTTCGCCTACGGCGGTGACTTCGGCGATACACCCAACAGCGGCAACTTCTGCATCAACGGTCTGGTCTTTCCTGATCGCCAAATCCCTCCCAAGCTATGGGAGGTGAAAAAAGTCTATCAGAACGCGGCGATCGAGCCGCACGACCTCGCGAAGGGCGAGATCAGGCTGCACAACAAGCACTGTTTCACCGACCTCGGGCGCTACGACCTGCGCTGGACCCTGCTCGTCGACGGCACCGCAGTCCAGGAGGGGATCCTGCTGGGCAACCAGGTTCCCCCCGGTCGAAGCCGGGTTGTGACCGTGCCGTTCGACAGGCCGAAGCTGGAGGCGGGCGGGGAGGCCTGGCTGCGCGTCGGCCTGACCCTGCACGAGCGTACTATCTGGGCTGATGCGGGCCACGAGATCGCCTGGGAGCAACTCAGGATCCCCCTCGAGGCACCGCCACACCAGGCAACAAACCTCGAGTCCCTGGCGCCGCTGAAGCTACTGCGCTCCGGTCACCTGATCAGCGTGCAGGGCAAGGGCTTCCAGGTCGTCCTGAACGGGACCACCGGCGCCCTGGAGAGCCTCACCTACGGGAAGAGACCGGTCATCGGCGCGTCGCAGGGCCAGCAATCACCTCGAGGTCCCACACTCAACCTCTTCCGCGCTCCCACCGACAACGACAAGCACCTGGCCCGCGCGTGGCGAAGGGCCGGGCTGGATGGGTTAGAGCGGAAGCTGGAAAGCTTCGATCTGGTGCAACGCTCCGAGGGGGTCGTCGAGGCCGAGAGCCGTCACATCTACGAGGGCAAGGACGGCGCACACTTTTCCCACCGCATGGTGATCACCATTATGGGTGACGGCTGTCTGGCCTTCTTCAACGACCTCGATCCGCACAACAGCCCACCGGTCCTGCCGCGCGTGGGGGTGCGGATGGTCCTCGATCCAGCCCTGGAAAACCTGGAATGGTACGGCCGGGGGCCGCACGAATGCTACGTGGATCGTAAGGCCAGCGCCGCGGTGGGGCGCTACAGGTCCACCGTCACCGAACAGTACGTGGCCTATCCCAAGCCGCAGGAGACAGGCAACCGCGAGGATGTGCGCTGGGTGGCCCTCACCGACGCTGCGGGCCGCGGTCTGATGGTGGCCTCACAGCTCGGTATGGCGTTCACGGCGCTCCACTTCACCCCTGACGACCTGGTCGCTGCTCAGCACCCTTACGAACTCACGCCGAGGGAGGAGACGATCCTCTGCATCGACCTCGCCCAGTGCGGGCTGGGCAACGCCAGTTGCGGTCCGGGGCCACTGGACCGCTACCTGTTGCGCGCCCGCCCCTGCCAGTGGAGCTTCAGCCTACGGCCCCTGGCGGGCCGAGACGTCGATCCCGCCGGCCTGGCACGGTCGCACGTCCCCGTTCTGCCGGCGGTGTCGGTGAAGCGCGACGAGAGGGGCAGGGTGGTTCTGAGCTGTGCCACCCAGGAAGGCACCATCCACTACACCACCGACGACTCCGTGCCGGAAGCCTCCTCAACGCGCTACGCAAAACCTCTGGAGCTACCAGGTGTGGTCACGGTGAGGGCCCGCGCTGTGGCCGATGGATGGATCGACGGGCCGATCACGACGCACGAGCTGCCGCTCTTCATGCCGCGCGGCAGGTGGAAGGTAATCCATGTCGACAGCGAGCATCCCGGTGAAGGTGAAGCCGTCAACGCCATCGATGGCAACGCCGCCACCTACTGGCACACCTGGTGGGGAAAAAACGAGCCGGCTCATCCGCACGAGATTCAGATCGATCTGGGCGCGGCCTATGAGCTGACGGGATGGACCTGTCTACCCCGGCAGGACATTCCCAACGGCCGCATCAACCGCTATTCCCTCTACGCCGGCCGCAGGGCCGGACCATGGGGCGAGCCGGTCGCCTCCGGCCGTTTGCGCAACACGGGCCGCCTGCAGCGGATCAATTTCGCGCACCCCGTGATAGCCCGCTACCTGCGCCTGATCGCCCATTCGGAGGTGAACGGCCACCCCTGGACCTCGCTGGCCGAGTTCGACGTCATCGCCACACGCAAAGCGGAGGAACGGTAGATACCGGGTAAGATAAAGAATCGCGGGCTGCTCAGATAGTCGACGCTGCTGACGCGCGAGGCTCAGCGCTCGGTTGAAAGAGATACGAGTGTCAGATTACGCCGCTAACACGAGACGGAACACAGCAGCCGCAGCGCCGTCTCGGCCGTGACGCGGAACCGATCGTAGGTGACTCTTCGGATCGATTTCGGTAACTGTTCAGCCATGTGAAAATCAACACCACTGAATCGCGGCAAAACCGCAAAGGGTCAGGCGATAAGCTGCAGGCAGCCACACAGTGGCTGATTGTCAGCTTCATCGGCTCTCATACGCCCTACGTGCTCTTTCCACTTCACTCGGCTAAAGTATTACCGATTTCGATGTAAAGAGGCCGGCATCCGTCTCCTGGCGCCAGTTTTTTGACACACCGTCCGCTCCCCACACCCCTCTCTCATCCGCCACGACCATCCGTAGCCCGACCGTCAGGTGTCTGCGCTGCACCACCTACCGGCTTCCCAACAAAGGACACAAAAAGACTTGTGACGATTCAAAACACGGGCTAATAGAAAGACAACTTTGGCAACGAGGTTGAGCGTAGGGGAATGGATCCTTAATAAAATACCAATTATGCGCTTGAACCCCGACCCAGGTTCCGAAATGATCGGAGTTATGGCTCGGGTAGACGGTATCACGACGGAGTCGCTCCATCCCGACGTCGGCACCAAGGCATTTGCACACCACGACGAGACGCCGGAAAGACCTCCCGAGCGGCCGTGCTGACGATCGGTCGCACGGCGAATGGAGAAACCAACGCCCGATCGGAGGAATCCAGAACGGTTCGAGCGCAAGTGATCTCGAGTCTTCGGCCTCTCACGACCGTACCGGCCGGAGAACTCCAGATTGCTGGCTTCGAATGTTCAGCAAATCAACGATTGAAAGGAGAGATGCATCATGTCCACGAAAGAAAAACTGGAAAACCTGACGAAGACCATGAAGGACTGGCAAAAGGTTGAAAACGCAGCGGTGAGCCAGACCGGAAAGGTCATGGAAAAGACCCAAAATCCCCTGATCCGCATGGTCATGGAGATCATTCAACACGATTCGAACATGCACTATCGCGTGCAGCAGTTGATCGCCGACAGCTCCGAGCAGGGCACCGTCCACATCAACGTGGACGACCTGGCCGGGGTCTGGGATGCCATCGAAAAGCATATCGAGATCGAGAAGAAAACGATCGAGATGGCCATGCAGAGCATCGACGCCTTGAAAGGCACCAAGTATCCCCTACAGAAATATTTTCTTTCCTACCTTCTCGAGGACGAGAAAAAGCACGATAAACTGCTGGAAGATCTCAATTTACTGAAGAAAGATATGTACCCGTACTAATCTGCATTCATAATAGTTGGGGAGCAACCGGCGGTGCGTTCCGCGTGGCCTGCCCAACGACTGCCGAGGTGGAATCGAGCAGTGACCGAAGAGTGAGTGGACAGATGAAACACAGTCGAGCCGGCTGCCAGAAAAGTACTGGTGCGGGTTCCCGAGCCGCATCGATCGAGATGCGTGTGGCTCGGTCAGAGCAGAGGAAACCGAACATGATAAAAAACGAAATTCAAGACGCTCTCAACGAGCAGATCAACGAGGAGCTGTACTCCGCTTACATCTACCAGGCTATGGCGGCCTACTTCGAGGCGATCAACCTGAAAGGCGCATCCAACTGGATGAACATTCAGGCTCAGGAAGAGCTCTCCCACGTGATGAGATTCTACAACTACCTGTTCGAACGCGGCGGTCGTGTCCACCTCAAAGCGGTCAACGAGCCGCCTGCGGATTGGGAATCCCCGCTGCATGTTTTCGAAGCGGCCTACAATCACGAGGTCCATATCACCGGACGGATCAACGCTCTCGTATCGCTGGCTTTGGAGCACCATGACCATGCAACCCACAACATGCTTCAATGGTTCGTCGGTGAGCAGGTCGAAGAAGAAGCCACCGCCGATGAGGTCGTCCAGAAACTCAAGCTTGTCGGAAACGATGGATCCGGTCTCTTTATGATCGACCAGGAGTTGGGTACCCGAGTTTTTACACCTCCTGCAGCCCAAGACTCGGCCTGATCATCCGCCGGCCGTTGAACGTGCCGATCGGGGAGATGCACACCCAAAGGAGTCACTTCGATCGCGCGTCTTCGGCCATTTTCGAATTTCCATGAATTTTCTTATATATCGAGAGGGGAGGAGCGGAATGTTGCGAGCTCGAAAATAATCGCAACACCCTCTTTCCCTGATCGATCGCTCACAGATTCCGTTCGAAGAGTGGGCTCGGCTCGGTGGTGGGTCTCGCAATTGATGGTCCCCTTGCGGAAACGACCGGTCCGAAGACCACGACGAATGTGCCAGAGCCGATGAAATTCTGGTTTCAAAGCACTCAAAAGGAGGATTTCAATGACGGAACGAAGACAGGTCTACCGGTGTGAAATCTGCGGAAACATCGTCGAAGTCCTGCACGCCGGTGCGGGTCAGCTCACCTGCTGCAATCAGACGATGAAGATGCTGGTGGAAAACACTACCGACGCCGCGCAGGAGAAGCACGTTCCCGTGCTCGAGCGGACCAGCGCGGGCATCGAGGTCAAGGTAGGCGGCGTCGACCACCCCATGGAAGCGAAACACTACATCGAGTGGATCGAGATCATCTCCGATGGCAGAACCTGCCGCCGTTATCTCGAGCCGGGCGATAATCCCAAGGCGCTCTTCGAGGCCGCCGGTGACAAGGTCACCGCGCGGGAGTACTGCAACCTCCACGGCTTCTGGAAAAACGAAGGTTGATGGCCTGATCTACGAAAACCATCGGATCGGGACGCTTTCGTAAAAGAGTGTCCCGATCCGAGCGCTACCGTCGCGTACCACCGGCTCGGGGCACTGCTGTGGCGGTGACCCACTCGCGCGATCCAACGGTGAACACACAACGAATTTGACTTGGAAACGACGAGAGCTCGGAGTAATCTGGTATCGGGTCTCTTTATTATAGGAAAACCGGCGGCCACACCCGGATTCGGAAGGCAGGGTAGGCTTTCATGGCAGGCATATTGAGGATATCCGAAGCCGCGTCGCTGGCCCTGCATGCCATGGTGATCCTGGCAGAAAATCCAGCCACTCATATCTCCACCCGGGACATCGCCGACCGGCTGAAGGCCTCGGAATTTCACCTCTCCAAGATCATGCAACGCCTTGCAAGAGCGGGTTTTGTCGCGTCCGTACGAGGCCCCAAGGGTGGTTTTCTGCTGCGCACGCCGGCCGATGAAATCTCGCTCCTCAACGTCTACGAAGCCATCGAGGGACCCTTCAAGACAGCCGAGTGTCTGCTCTCCGATCCGATCTGCGGCCACCAGAAGTGTGTCATCGGCAGCCTCGTGGCATCGGTCAATCGCCAGGTCTTCGACTGTTTCAACCGGACCAAAATCGGCGACCTTCCCGCCGGTGCGTGCCGAAAATCAGGGACAGCGCAAAACGACACTTCAGACGACGTATCGCCGCCGGACCGGGAATAAGGTTGCTGAACCTACGTCTTCGAATTCACACACAAAACGACCGTCGGACCACACTTTTGATCCAGGTCAAGGCTCCGCGCCGCGCGACATGCTATTAACAATCCGTTGAAAAAGCCAGATCGGCTGCGACCGGCTCTTCACGCGAAGAGCTCGAGTTGCGCTGACCTGATGAATCGAATCGGATCGATCGAGGGCAACTCATCATGGAGACGAAAACATCCCGAAGGGCATCACGCTCGAGGGAACAGACAATCCTGACCCGATTCATCGGTGTCTTCTGCCGCCACCGGCACGACCCGCCGAAGGGCAAGCTCTGCCTGGAGTGCAAAAATCTGCTCGCTTATGCGAAAGACAAGCTCGCCCGGTGCCCCTACGATCCGAAACCTCGATGTAAGAGATGTCCGACCCACTGTTACGGCCGCAAGCAACGTCTGGCGATCAAGGAGGTCATGCGGTACTCGGGGATGTATTTCGTCAAACGCGGCCGCATCGACTGGCTGCTGCGCTATTTTTTACTCTCTTCGCAACTGAAACGAGCCGGCCGCAACAAGCGCGCCGAGAAAGCGGAGCGTCGAGCGTGAGAGCTTCACCGGCGCGTGCCGAAAGCTCCCGGGAGAGCGGTTGTACATTATTCTTCGACATTATCTCGAGAGACTCAGAGAAGGAGACGACCTATGAGCATGTTTTGTTATCAATGTGAACAAACCGCCAAAGGAGAGGGGTGTACAGCACACGGCGTGTGCGGTAAGGACCCTGAGACCGCGGCCCTTCAGGATCTCCTGATCCACGTCGCCAAGGGACTTTCGATGTATGCCCGCCGGGCGCGTCAGCTCGGGATCGCCGATCCCGAGATCGACAGGTTCGCCCTGGAAGCCCTCTTCTCCACAGTGACCAATGTCAACTTCGATCCCGTGCGTTTGCAGCAGCTCATCACGAAATCCACCGGACTGCGCAGGAAGATCAAGGACCTCTACGAGACCGCCTGTAGGCGGGAAGGCAGGGAACCGGAGATTTTCGGCTGTCCCGCGGAGGCCAAGCCCGCCAGCGACATGGACAGCCTGATCCGGCAGGGCGAGGAGCTCTCCATCGAGAAGCGCATGCAAACGCTCGGAGAGGACCTGACGGGACTCCAGGAGCTCCTGACCTACGGCCTGAAAGGCCTGGCGGCCTATGCCGATCACGCAGCGATTCTGGGAAAAGAGGACGACGGCGTCTACGCCTTCGTGCATGAAGCACTCGATTTCCTGACCCGCGAGCAGGTCACCGTCGACGAACTGGTGGCGATGAATCTCAAGTGCGGTGAGGTCAACCTGAAGGTCATGGGGATACTCGATGCCGCTCACACCGAGACCTACGGCCACCCCGAACCGACCCGGGTCAGGATCGATCCGCAAGCCGGCAGGGCGATCCTCGTCTCCGGCCACGATCTGAAGGACCTGGAAGAGCTGCTCGAGCAGACCGAGGGGACCGGGATCAACATCTACACCCACGGCGAAATGCTGCCGGCCCACGCCTACCCGGCCCTGAAAAAATACAAACACCTCGCAGGCAACTACGGAGGTGCCTGGCAGGATCAGCGCAAGGAGTTCGACGCCTTCCCGGGCGCGATCTTGATGACCACCAACTGCATCCAGAAGCCCAAGGAGAGCTACAAGGATCGGATATTCACCTGCGGTCTGGTAGCCTGGCCTGGCGTAACCCATATTCACGATCGCAATTTCCAGCCCGTGATCGACGCCGCTCAGCGGGCCGACGGCTTTTCCGGCAATGGCGGTGATCGACAGATTACGGTGGGTTTCGGTCACAACGCGGTGATGGGCGTCGCCGACACCGTGGTGCAGGCTGTGAAGGACGGCAAGATCCGTCATTTCTTCCTCATCGGTGGATGCGACGGCGCCAAGCCGGGACGCAACTATTTCACGGAGCTGGCCCAGGCGGTTCCCGAGGATTGTGTGATCCTCACCCTGGCATGCGGCAAATATCGTTTCAACAAGCTCGACTTCGGCGATATCGGCGGAATCCCGCGGCTTCTCGACGTGGGGCAGTGCAACGACGCCTACTCGGCGATCCAGATCGCGGTGGCGCTGTCAAAGGCCTTCGACACCGATGTGAACAGCCTGCCCCTGTCCCTGATCATCTCCTGGTACGAACAGAAAGCTGTCTGCATCCTGCTCAGCCTGCTCTACCTGGGCATCAAGAACATCCGCCTCGGCCCCAGCCTGCCGGCTTTCGTGACGCCAGCGGTGCTCGACGTGCTCGTTCAGAATTACAACATTCAGCCGATCAAAACAGCGGAGGAAGATCTCGCGGCGATCCTCGGTTGATCCCGCGCCACAACCTAGGGTGACAGCAATCGAAACGATCGCCCGCTGAGGCACGAGGTCGGGTGCATCGATTCGATGACGTTGCCCCTGAAATAGAGGCAGTTGCAGCTCTTTTGGGGCTGCAACTGTTTTTTTTTGTACAAAATCACGAAAAAACCGTGTTTTTTTTGAACACTCATGTTTTCGAAACTTGACGTGGAGAGCTAAGGGGTTTATGAAGAGCCACTTGTAACCTGTGGGGTTGTTTTTTTCACGGCATTGGAGAAGGAGTACCATGATGAGAACGATTTCGATGGTTCTATTCTGTGGTCTGTTCATCGCTCTTCTGGCTGCCTCCGCCGAAGCTCGAGACGAAAATGCCACTGTGACGTCGCCGCGAGGTATTCAGATCGACGAATTCGGGGCTTCCGCAATGGTCCTCGATCCAACCTTGACGACCAACTTGAACGCAATGAAGGACTGGGACAAGCACAATTCGGCGCGCAAGCCCTCACCGGTGAGAATCTCCGGTGAGATCCGCTTGCGTGAGGAGAACTGGGGCAATTTTTACGGTCCCGACAACAGCGCCAGCGGGGGCACCGATTTCAGCGGAGGTGACGAATCCTTCGATTTCACCCTGCTGAGAACGCGCTTGCGCTTCGATGTGGACATCGAGGAAGATCTGGTGGCCGTGATCGAATTTCAGGACGTGAGGGTTCTGGGCAGCGAGGGCTCGACCGTCGCCGACACGGAAGGGGTTGATCTGAAGCGCGGCGCGTTCATCGTGCGCAACATGTTCAATCAACCGCTCAGCCTGGAGGTGGGGCGCTTTGTCTTGAAATACGGCGACGAGCGGATCCTCGGCGGCCTCGACTGGTCGAACCCGGGACGGGCTTACGATGGATTCCGGTTCTCCCTCGCTCCGAAGGGTTGGTATGTCGATTTCTTCGGCGTCCGGATCAACGATCTGGCCTTCGATGACGACGATGACCGCGACCTGCTCGGCGTCTACACCGGAACCCATCGCGTTCCGGAGCTGGGCTACGAAGGCTACGCGCTCCTCTACCGGGACCAGCGTCGTATGGCAGGCACGGCGCTGAATCAGACCGAAGATCGGTTCTACACCTTCGGGTGGCGCCTGTTCGGAGAAGCGGCCGGCTTCGACTATTCGGGCGAGATGGCGACGCAGAGCGGCGAGGTCGATGACGAAACACTTGCGGCCTATGCCGCCGCCGCCAAGGGCGGCTACACCATCGACTGCCCGGGCAAACCGCGTATAGGTGTCGAGGTGGATTTCGCCTCGGGCGACAGCCGGCCCACGGACTCCAACAACAAGCAGTTCCAGCACATGTTCCCCACGAATCACAAACACTACGGCTACGCCGACCTCGTGGGCTGGAGCAACATGTGGGACTATCGCGGCAGCGTCTCGATGAAACCGAGCGAGCAGACCAAGGTCGCTCTCGACTGGCACCACCTACGGCTCGATGACACCGACGGCGGCTGGATCAATTCCGCCGGACAGACGATCCGCGCCGGCAACCACGATGCCGGCAGCCACCTGGGTGACGAGTTGGATGTCACATTCACCTGGAACGCCTCGCAGTCGCTGGCCGTGCTCACCGGATATTCGCACTTTTTTCCCGGCAGTTTCGTCGACGACACGCAAACCGGCCACGGCGATTCTCTCGATTTCGTCTACGTCCAGGGCCGGGTCAGGTTCTAACCGATATGCAACCCCCATGGGCGCAGCAGAACCGGCCGCCCTCTCTGCACGCGGGTCCATTCCGCGCTGTGAAGAGGGCGGCCGGTTTCGCCTTCGTCGAAAAGAGGCTCAATCAGCCTGGTAGTCGACGGCAATGGTCGTCGTGATTCCGCCGCGCACGTTGAAATGACCCTCTACGCGGCAACTTTTGGGCTGGCATGCGGCCACGAAATCGTCGAGGATCTTGTTCGTGACCGTCTCGTGATAGATGCCCTGGTCGCGGTAAGAGAAAATGTACAGCTTCAGGGACTTGAGCTCCACGCAAAGCTCGTTCGGCACGTACACGATCTCGATGGTGCCGAAATCGGGCTGACCCGTCTTGGGACAGACCGCGGTCCACTCCGGGCAGAGGATCGAGACCTCGTAGTCTCGGTCGGGATATTGATTGGGAATCGTCTCGAGCTTCGACATGATCGACCTCCTGGTACGTCTCGTTCGCGTTCTGGCTTTGACCGGGTTTCTACGGAACGCTCGATGCTATCAAAAAGGGAACCAGTTTCTGCTTTCTTTTCCCTTGTAATCGAAGCCGCAAACGATAGAATCTCTGGCTTGGTTAATAGGTAATAGATTGGAAATGAACGAGTTAAAGCTGCTTATCCTTTTCACCGTTTTCCTGATCGGAGGATGCTCCTCCGTAGGAGATCCCTATCTGCTGCTTCCCGAAGTCCATCGGACTCCCGACGAGGGTGAAGTCTGTCTCAACCGCCCCCGACAGGAAACCCTGCGCTATCGTCGAACCCTGATCATCGAGTCCGACGAGGAGGAGGCCGAGGAGATCGACGATCCCGTCGAGTTCTGCCGCGATCTGATCGAGAAGCTCGCCGAGGGAGAATACGACCTGATCGAGGATCAGGCCGCGGTGGTGCAGATCCTCTGTTTCACGGCCTCCCGGTCCCCTGCGGCCCTGGTGCGCTCCGATGCGCTGCGCACCCTCCAGCTCGTTGCCGGGCGCAACCTCCAGGACTTCCGCTACTACGAACCCGAAGCCGAGGAGGAGGTGTGGGACGAGCAGGCCTGGACCGTGAAGCGCGATTGGTGGCTGCGTATCCTGGACGAGCATGCAACCGATGGGGGAGAGTTGTCGGGCGACCTGGCAGGGCAGGTTCTGAGCGCGCTCGAGGCCTTCCGGGATCTGCGCTGTGACAGCGCTCAGCGCGCCGTAGAAGCCCTCGACCTGCTCACGCAGCCGCGTGCCCCCTTCGACCGCAACATCACCGCGCAACTGGCTCTCGAGGAAGCCATGGTCTCCCTCATGGATCAAGCTCTCTATCTGACGGCTTGGGGGGCTCTCGCCGATTCCAGCGATTACGTGGTCTGGGAGGGGATCAACCTGCTCGGACGCTTCCCGCCGTCGGAGACCATGACGCCGCTCACCATGCTCATGCGGCGCTGCTACAAGGCGCCGCTCAGAATCCATGTTCTCAAACGGCTCAAGTCCGACGCGCTCCCGCCTGCGGGACTGGGACCGATGCTGACCCACGTGCGAAACTCGCTCGATTTTTCCGATCCCGGCGTCGTGTTCCACGCCGTGGAGCTCTTCAAAACCCTGTTCGACAGCGACAACAGCGACCCTGGCTACTGGAGAGGATGGTGGTCGGAGTACCTTTTGCAGCATGCCGAAGAGTTGAGTCATCTCGGCGATCGGAGCGGCGGCTCATGCAAGAGCCTGCTCCCGAGTATCGGCCCCCGGGATCACCCCGCACAGACGGCACCGTCCCGTCTCGCCGGGAACCTGACGGAACAGACCGACCTCGGTTGCCGCAACCGGATCGAGCGGACCTGATTGGAATCACCGCCCCTCGAGACGATCCCGGGGGAAGGAGCATGCTGTGCAAATCCATATCGCCGGCCGTACACTCGATTATGACGGCAGCCAGCTCTGCTCGCAGTTCGCGTACCGATCCTTCGGGATCCAGGGAGACAGCATCGTCTGCTTTCTAGGCGCCATGGATATTCCGCGGCAGCACATCGCCGATCTCGAGGATCTCCTCGCAAACGAGAGCATCCGCGGCTCGTCGCTTCTACACTTCATCGTGGAGCACTTCGGTATCACGCTAGAGACGGCGATCCTGCGCCAGCGCCTTCTGGCCAGGCTGGCCGCTGAAATCATCGTGAGCCACTACCGGAGCGGCACGGCTCTCAGCGTGCGCGGCGATGACCTCTTCGTCGGCGCCGGCAAGCTCTCCGTGAGCATCGCCGCGCCTTCGCCCGTATCCTGTCTGATCCACCTGGGGCTCAACATATCGACCGTCGATGTTCCGGTCGAGGCCGCCGGTCTCGATGACCTCGGCGTCGCGCCGGAAACGATCGCACCCCAGATCTGCCAGGCTTACAGCGACGAGCTGATCTCGATGACGAGGGCTCTCGCCAAGGTGCGGGGGGTGCCATGACAGTGCCCCCCAAAGATCCCGGGCGCGACACCGAGGCGCAACAGGAGCAGAACGATCGGCTGAATGGCAACGACTTTGCGAACCGGCCGCCGTCACGGCGCAGACGGATCCTGCACGCCGCGCAGCTCGTACTGGCCCTGGTTTTGATCGGTCTGGTCCTCGCCTATGTCCAGATCAAAGACGAGATCAAAATCCCGTCAGGCGACGCCATCTCCGGGGAGCACGGCGGCATCTCCGGGGAGCACGGCGGAACGATCACGAGAGGGGACGGACGCACGGTTTTCAAAACCAGCGATGGATGGACGATCGAGCTGGTCTTCACCGAATCGAAGTCCCCCTCTGGCGAGACTAAATTGACGGCCACCGCCGGTGAGACGATCGCACCTGACGGCACGCGCACGTCGCTGAGCGAGAATCAGCTGAGCGCCATCAAGCTCCGCGAAGGGCTGATCACGATTCTGAAACGAACCGATCGAAAGCTCTATTTCCAGGCTTTCCTGATCTACATCTTGGCCTATCTCTGCGGAATCGCGCGCTGGAAGCTGCTGCTCGACGCCGCCGGCCTGCACACCTCCATGTCATCTGCGGCACGGCTCACCTGCATCGGGCTTTTCTTCAACAATCTGGTTCCCGGATTGACCGGCGGGGATGTGGTCAAGGCCTACTACATCGCCAAGGAGAACCACAAATCGAAGACCGACGCGGTGATCACGGTGATCATCGACCGGGTCATGGGGCTGGTGGTTCTGGCCGGTTTTTCGGCAGCCGCCGTGCTGAGTGATCTGACGAAGTATAGCGATCTGGCGATCTCCATCTACGTCTTCCTGCTGGCCGTCTTCAGCGGCATGCTGGTTTTCTACTCGGGGCGGCTGCGCCGGCTCTTCTCGATCGAGAAAATCCTGCGTCACCTGCCCTTCAGCGACCTTTTCCGCAAGGTCGACCGGTCGGTCTTTCTCTACCGCTACCGCAAGCGGACGATCGTGCTCTGCATTCTGCTCACAGCCGGTGTCCATAGCTGCGTCATCCTGACCCTCTGGACCCTCGCCCGGGGACTCGCCATCGACATCACGCTGACCACCTGCGCCATCATCGTCCCGATCGTGCTCATCATCACGGCTTTGCCGATCACGCCCGCCGGCTGGGGCATCGGCGAGATGGGCTTCGTGTATCTCTTCGGCATTGCGGGCGTTCCCGCCGTGCTGGCACTGGCGCTCTCGTTCATCCATCGCTTCAATACCCTCTTGATCTCTCTCTCGGGAGGAGTCTTCCTTCTAAGAGGTCGCCATGTCCCACGCCATGGGAAGGACCCCCGGGACGATCATCGGGATGAGGTAGTGCAATGAAAGTGGTGATCCTCTGTGGCGGCCGCGGCACACGGCTCTACGAAGAGACCGAGTTCAGACCCAAACCCCTCGTCGAGATCGGCGGTCAGCCGATCCTGGTCCATATCATGGGCATGTACGCGTGTTTCGGACACGAAGAGTTTGCGCTCTGCCTGGGCTACAAGGGCGAGATGATCAAGAACTTCTTTCTCCATTTTCATACCATGACCTCCGATTTCTCCGTGGATCTGAAGACCGGCAACGTTTCGATCCTCAAACCCCAGCCGCGCAACTGGAGGGTGGACCTTCTGAACACGGGCCGCGACACCGGCACCGGAGGCAGGATCTTGCGGGCGGCACCCTATCTTTCGCGCAGCACTTTCATGGTGACCTACGGCGATGGCCTGGCCGATGTGGACCTGGACGCGCTTCTCGCCCAGCACAAAAAAGCGGGCAAGGTTGCCACGCTGACGGGGGTGCGGGAGTCCTCGAGGTTCGGCGTGATCGAGACCGATGCTCAGGGGCTGGTCAGCCGATTCCGTGAAAAACCGGTGCTCGACGGGCTGATCTCCGGCGGATTCTTCGTCTTCGAGCCGGAGATCTTCGAGTATCTGGACGACGGCCCACTCGAAGAAGCGCCCCTGGAAAAGCTGGCCACCGAACGCCAGTTGGCGCTCTTCAAGCACGAGGGATTCTTCCGAACCATGGACACCTACAGAGATTACTTGGAGCTCAATGCTCTGCATGCACAGGGAAGAACCCCCTGGATTCGATCCGTGCCGCGTCAGTGAGCGGTGCAGGCAAGAAACGTTTGCTGGATTCACCATAGAGGAGCGTGATTGATGGATCTACTCGTCATCGGAACGGTGGCACTGGACGACATCGAGACACCCTACGGAACCAGAAAGGACATAGTGGGGGGCTCGGCAACCTATTTCTCTTATGCCGCCTCCTTTTTCACCACCGTAGGTGTGGTCGGAGCGGTGGGCGGAGACTTTCCCGCAGAGTACCTGGATCTGCTGCGGTCGCGGGAGATCGACCTGAGTGGGCTCGAGGTGCTTGCCGACAAGCAGAGCTTCCACTGGGCCGGGAGATACGAAGGCTCCATGGAATCGGCTCAGACACTCTCCACCGATCTCAACGTGCTCGAGAACTACCGTCCTGTCGTTCCCGAGGGCAGCCAGAAGACGTCCTTCGCCTTCCTGGCGAACGCCGAGCCCTCGCTGCAGCTCTCGGTTCTCGACCAGCTCGAGGGAACCCGGTTTCTGGTCTGTGACACCATGAACCTCTGGATCAACAACTACCTGGACGGCTTGAAACAGGTCTTTGCGCGGGTCGACGGGATCGTCATCAACGAGGGCGAGGCGGTGATGCTCACCGGGATCGACAACGTGGTGGCGGCGGCCGACGCGCTGCTCGAAATGGGGCCCCATACGGTGATCATCAAGCGCGGAGGGCACGGATCTTTCCTGCGTTGCCGAGAAGGACGCTTCGCCATTCCGGCCTATCCGTTGACCGCGGTGAAGGATCCCACCGGAGCGGGAGATTCGTTCGCCGGGGGATTCATGGGCTATCTAGCCTCGCGGAAGAGCACCGCCTTCGCCGATCTCAAGCGCGCCATGGCGTACGGCACGGTGGTGGCGTCGTTCGACGTGGAGGACTTCTCCCTCGACTCCTTTCGAAGGATCCAGCGTTGTGACATCGAGAGCCGCCTGGGGCAGTTCGAAGACTACGTCCGTTTCTGATCGCTCCGCAGAGAACCAGCTTGTCGGGGGGCTGTTCGTCATGCGTGCCTTCATCGCCGTCGACCTGAACGATTCTCTGAGACGAGCGCTCGCCGAGGTGCGGGATACGTTTCCGCTGCGCGACCGTTGCATTCGGTGGGTGGCACCGGGATCGATCCATCTGACCCTCAAGTTTCTGGGTGAGATCGATCTCGAGGCCGTTCCCCTGATCAACGAAGCCATGGAGCGGGTCTGCGCGTGGCATGCGCCGACGAGCTTCCTCGTGCGCGGGTTCGGCTGCTTCCCGAGCGCCCGCAACCCGCGGATCTTCTGGACGGGGATCGAAAGCGCCGATCTCACACTGCGCGGCCTGCAGCAGGATCTCGAGGCCGAGCTGGAGAAGATCGGCTTCAAGCAGGAGAGGCGCGCCTTCAAGCCGCACCTGACCCTGGCACGCATCCGGGGGCCTCTGCCGCGGTGGTCCCTCGACGAGCTGCAGCAGGACCTGGTGCTGGGCGAACAGGACGTGGGCGAAATCATTCTTTTTCAGAGCGAGCTGAAACCGACCGGCGCGATCTACGTCCCTCTGGCCAAGGTCCCCCTTCTCGGCGGCGGGATGGGGAACGGAGGAAAGTAATCGGCCGGCGGAACCCGGATGCACCCTTCCGTCCGGTCGCGAGGACGCGCTCGTGCGACCAGCTCGGAATTCCGAGCCCGTTGCAGCCCCCGTCGAACCGCGTCCCTTGCGCGGGGGCATGATTGGGTTATGATGAAGTATTCTATCCATCGCAACAGGCGCCTGACCTGGAAGGAGCGAAGATGGTGAAAAAACAGACAGCCGGTCGGTCCGACAAAGGACGGAACGATAAGGGAGCGGCCCTCGAGAATACACTGTCCCAGATCGAACGGCAGTACGGCAAGGGCACGATCATGCGGCTGGGAGCCGCTGCGGACAAGGCGATCGCCGGCATCAGCACCGCCTCGTTCTCTCTCGACATGGCTCTCGGGGGCGCTGGTGTTCCCAGAGGCCGCATCGTCGAGGTCTTCGGGCCCGAATCCTCGGGCAAGACCACCCTGGCGCTCCACATCATCGCCAGCGCGCAGAAATCGGGCGGGATCGCGGCTTTCGTCGACGCCGAGCATGCCCTCGATCCGTCCTACGCCCGCAAGCTGGGGGTCAATCTCGACGACCTGCTCGTATCCCAGCCCGACACCGGGGAGCAGGCGCTGGAGATCGTGGAGATGCTGGTGCGCTCCAACGCCCTCGACATCGTCGTCATCGATTCCGTGGCGGCGCTGGTGCCGCGTGCCGAAATCGAGGGCGAGATGGGCGACGCCCACGTGGGCCTGCAGGCACGGCTCATGTCCCAAGCGCTACGCAAGCTGACCGCGGCCATCGCCAGGAGTCGGACCTGCGTGCTCTTCATCAATCAGATCAGAGAAAAAATCGGCGTCTTTTTCGGCAATCCCGAGACGACACCTGGTGGTCGGGCACTCAAGTTCTACTCCTCGGTGCGACTCGATATCCGCAGGATCGGATCCCTCAAGACCGGCGACGAGATGGTCGGCAGCCGCGCGCGCGTGACCGTGGTCAAGAACAAGGTGGCCCCGCCCTTCCAGAAAGCCGAGTTCGATATCCTCTTCAACAGAGGCATCTCACGCACAGGTGACATGCTCGACCTGGCCGTCACACGCAAGATCGTGGACAAGGCGGGTGCCTGGTTCTCCTACGGCGAGATCCGTCTGGGACAGGGACGGGATCGTGTGGTTGAGTTCCTCGAAGAGCACGAAGAGCTCTTGCAAGAGATCGAAACCAAGCTCCGGCAGGCCTTCGGTCTGACCGATCGCGCGGCTTCGGAGGAGGCTCAGACGAACGCCGAAGGCGTTGCCCCGCCAAAAAAGACAGATAGCGACGCCGAAGGCCATGATGCGAGGCAAAAGTCGGAAGGAGACCGCGCCAAACCTGCCTCCGCAGCGGCGACTGGAGCCACCGGGGCCCGCAGCAAAAGCAAGTAATCCATAATAACGGAGACCGAACGAGTTCATGAATCCCAACGATCTGCGCGACGGTTTTTTGAGGTTCTTCACGGCCAGAGACCATGTCATCTGTCCCAGCGACCGGCTGATCCCGGAGAACGATCCCAGCCTGCTCTTCACGCCGGCCGGGATGAACCAGTTCAAGGACATGTTCCGAGGGATCGGCAACCTGGATTTTCAGCGCGCCACATCGAGCCAGAAGTGCCTGCGCATGCCCGATCTGGACAACGTGGGACGCACCGCATCGCACCATACCTTTTTCGAGATGCTGGGCAATTTCTCCTTCGGAGACTACTTCAAGGAAGAAGCCATCGCCTGGGCGATCGAGTATCTCGTCGATGAGCTCGGTCTCGACTTCGGGGATCTGGCTTTCTCCATCTACCACGACGATGACGACGCCGCCGCGATCTGGCTGAACAAGATGAACGTTACCCCCGACAAGCTCTATCGGTTCGGTGAGAAGAGCAACTTCTGGCCGGCGGAGGCACCCTCGAAGGGGCCGAACGGCGTCTGCGGTCCCTGCTCGGAGATCTTCGTGGACTTCAAGGGGGGGTGTGGACAGCCCGGCTGCAACCCCGACTGCGACTGCGGCCGTTTCGTGGAGGTCTGGAATCTGGTCTTTACCCAGTTCGAGCGCAAGGATGGCGGGATTCTCGAGCCTCTGCCGCGCCAAAACATCGACACGGGTATGGGATTCGAAAGGCTCTTGCGCGTTCTCGAGGGGGTGCCGACCAATTTCGACACCTCGCTCTTCCAGCCGATCATTCAGACCGTCGCCGGAATGGCGCAGAAGGAATACGGTGTGATCCACGCCGACGACGTGCGCCTCAAGAGGGTCGCCGATCACCTGCGCGCCGCGGTCTTCTGCATCGCCGAGGGGATCCAGCCCTCCAATGAGAAGCAGGGTTACGTGATCCGCAAGGTCCTGCGCCGGGCCATGCTGGACGGCAGCAAGCTCGGCATCGAGGGGCTCTTCCTGAGCAAGGTGGTGCCCTCGGTGGTTCAGACCGTGGGATTGGCCTATCCGGAGCTCACCGAGAACCAGGCCCGCATCGAGCGCGAAATTCTTGCCGAGGAAGAGAAATTTTCCAGCACTTTCCGACAGGGGCTGGAGAGACTGGAAGGATTTGCTCGCGAGATGGAGAAGAAGGGCGCCACCTGTCTGGCAGGGCAGCAGGCATTTCTGCTCTACGACACCTTCGGGTTCCCCCTCGACATCACGGTTCGATTCCTCGAAGAGAAGGGCTGGAGCGTCGACGTGAAGGGCTTCAACGCGGAGATGGACGCCCAGCGCGAGCGAGCGCGCAAGGGCTCGATCATCGCCACCGAGATCTTCGACACCGGTCCCCTGACCCAGCTCACCGGACGGGTGCCGCCGACCACGTTTGTGGGGTATGACAGCACGCAATGCAACGGTCGCGTGTTGGCCATCCTGACCGACGACGGCCTGGTGGACTCCGTCTCTCAGGGCATGCAGGCCTCGCTGATCCTCGATCGAACGCCCTTTTATGCCGAGGCGGGTGGTCAGGTGGGCGACCGTGGCAGCATCGTCACGGACACCTTCACCTTCACCGTCAACAACGACACGCGCAAGGAGCGCGAGTTCTACCTGCACACCGGCGTGGTCACCGAAGGCACGGTTTCCCTGGGCGACACCGCCGAGATCGCTGCGGATCTCGTCCGGCGCAAATCGATCCAGCGCAACCACACCGCCACCCATCTGCTGCACTGGGCGCTCCGCCGTGTCCTCGGAGATCACGTGGAGCAGGCGGGGTCGCTCGTCGAGGAGCCGCGGCTGCGTTTCGACTTCCTGCACTCCAAGGCGATGACCAACGCCGAGATGGCGCAGGTCCAGTCCCTGGTCAACCGGAAAATCCGCGCCAACATCGGCGTCGACACCAGCGTGATGCCGATCCAGGACGCCAAGAATAGTGGCGCCATGGCGCTCTTCGGCGAGAAGTACGGCGACGATGTCAGGGTGGTCGGCATCCGGTCCCCCGAAGCTGAAGAGTCGAGCATCGAGCTGTGCGGCGGCACACACGTGGGGCGTACAGGGGAGATCGGAAGCTTCTGGATCCTCTCGGAAGAGTCGATCGCCGCGGGAGTCCGGCGCATCGAGGCCGCCACCTCGGTGGCGCTCGAAGAGTTTCTGCACGATCGCCTCGCCGCGCTGCAAAGATCGGCCAAGCTCATGAAGGTGCCGCCGGAACGGCTCCCCAAGGCGATCGAAGACCTGCAGCAGCAGCTCAAGGACTTGAGAAAGGAGATCGCCCGCGGCCGCGAATCAAAGGCGCTCGAGGAGGTCGGAGCGATCCTGGAGAAGGGTCGTAATCTCGGTGAGAACATGACGCTCTACGCCTACCGCGTGGACGGTCTGGGTCACGTGGAGCTGAAAAAACTCATCGACAAGGTGCGCGGGAAGGTCAAGACACCTCTCGGGATCATTCTAATCTCGAAGGACGGCGAGCGTGCCAATTTCGTGGCCGCAGTCGACCAGGCGCTCATCGACCGCGGTTTGCCGCCGGCCAACGAGATCTGCGGCCATCTCGGTCGCATGATGGGTGGTGGTGGGGGCGGGCGTCCCCTCATGGCGCAGGGTCAGGGGCACGCAGGAGGCGATCTCGACCAGAATCTGGAGCACGCCGTTGACCAGGTCGTCGGTAGGGCCGCTGGAGAAAGTTCCTAACCCTGCTGGGAGTCGGAATCGTTCTCAGAGCCGGCGGTGTCGGCTTGTTAATCTTAAATCATTGATATTTAGCAAGTAGCCGTTTTCTATCACCCCCTCGCAGCAGGGAGTGGCGAATCGGAAGAAACATGTTGACCTTTCGAGGTTAATTCTTAAAATACCCCGTTTCAACGTAGGGTCGTTTTTTTGGATCCATGGAGCAGCTCGAAAGTTCAGACTCCTGGATCCGGTTTTTTATCAGCGACCTGGACACTCTAGTCTCAGGAGATCGATCGTGGCAGTTCCCAAGAGAAAAACCTCTAAATACCGGAAGCGTATCCGGCGTTCTCACCATGCCCTCTCCGTTCCTGGAACATCAACCTGCAAGCGATGCGGTCAGACCATGCTTCCCCATGCCGTTTGCGATAACTGCGGATACTACAAGGGCGAAGAAATCATTTCCAAGGAATAAGAGCACCGTTGGCACCTATGACCGACCTTTTCCGGAGTTACCAGTCCGCTTGTGGCAGAGAGCCCACGCTCTGAGGGGGACAACTTGACACGCATTGCGATCGATGCCATGGGAGGGGACAAAGCGCCGCAGGCGATTGTGGAGGGAGCGATCAGAGCCGTCGAGCGCGACGACATCGAGCCCGACTGTATCACGCTCGTAGGTGACGAGACGAAGCTGAAAACGCTGCTTCTGGACACCTTGAAATGCTCCTATCGCTTTGCCATCGAGCACACTACACAAATAGTGGAGATGGACGAGAGCCCCGTTGACGCGTTGCGCAAGAAGGGGAAATCGTCGCTGGCCAGGAGCATTCAGCTCCTCAAGGAGAGAAGCGTCGACGCTATGATCTCGGCCGGCAACACCGGGGCGCTGGTTGCGTACGCCACATTGCGGCTGGGCATGCTCAAAGGCATCAAGCGCCCGGGAATCGCCGTTCTCTACCACTCTCTCTCCGGGGCGTGCACGATCATCGACGTAGGCGCCAACATCCACTGCAAGCCGATCCATCTCTATCACTACGGATTGATGGCTTCGAACTACATGCGCTGCGTGCTCGGGATCGAGAACCCGCGTGTGGCGATGGTCAACATCGGTGAAGAGGACGAGAAGGGCAATCCGCTGGTCAAGGAGACGCGCGAGCTCTTCGAAGACCCCAGAATTAATTTTGTCGGCAACATCGAAGGACAGGATATTTTTTCTGGCAAATGTGACGTTCTCGTCTGCGAGGGGTTTGTAGGGAACGTGATCTTGAAGGTCTCGGAAGGGCTCGGGGCTTATGTCTACGAAGCTCTTCTCAAGGATCTGAACGCAGAGAACGGCGACAACGAAAAGCGAGCGCTTTCGATGAACATCCTGGAGGAGATCTACAGCAAGCTCGACTACAAAGAGTATGGAGGCGCGCCGCTGCTGGGAGTCAACGGCGCCGTCAATATTTGTCACGGACGATCGGATGCCAAGGCCATCTCCAACGCGATCCGCTTCGCGTGCCGCTCGGTGGAGAACAAGCTCATCGAGAACATCGCTGCAGGATTGGAAGGCTGACACGATCGTCGAAGGTTGCCCGCATCCACACCCACGAAGGCACAAAATGGGGAGTGAGAAGAACTGACAATGGCGAAGCGAGTGATGCTGTTTCCCGGGCAGGGAGCGCAATACCCGGGTATGGGGAAAGAGTTTTGCGCGGCCTACCCCGAAGCCGAGGAGATCTTTCAGCAGGCCAACGAGGCCCTCGATTTCGATCTGCGAGGGATCTGCTTCGATGGTCCGGCGGCTGAAGTCAATCGAACCGACGTCTGCCAGCCCGGCATCCTGACCACCTCGATCGCCATCATCACGGTGCTCGAGAGGCGCTACGATCTGAAACGAGATGCCTTTTTCGCCACCGCAGGGTTGTCCCTCGGTGAGTACACGGCCTTCGTCTTCGCCGGCGTGCTCGCCTTTCAGGACGCCCTACGGCTGGTGGCCAAGCGCGGACGCTTCATGCAGGAGGACTCCGACCGTCATCCCAGCGGAATGATGACCCTCCTCGGTGCCTCTCCCGAACAGGCCGTGCAGATCTGTGAAGCCTGTGCCGGCGAAAATGTTCTGGTGCCCGCCAATTATCTGGGCCCGGGTCAGATCGCAATCTCCGGCTCTCTCGAAGCCCTCGACCGGGCCGAGAGCAAGCTCAAGGAATTCAAGATCAAGAGGGGCATCCGTCTCAAGGTGGCCGGCGCCTTTCACTCAAAGCTCATGGAGCAGGGCGGCACCAAGCTGAAAGCCGCCCTGGACGATGTGGAGTTCAACGCACCGAAGACCGCCGTCATCTCCAACGTCACCGGCGACTATGTCAGCTCGCCCGACGAGATCAGGGGCTGTCTGGCCAGGCAGGTGACGTCACCGGTCCTCTGGCACGACAGCATGAATCGCTGCGTTGGTGACGAGGTGAAAGAGTTCTTCGAGCCGGGCCCTGGCAAGGTTCTGACCGGGATCATCAGAAAAATCGACAAAGATCTTTCAATCTATAACCTTGACGATCCTGGTGAAGCTGCTAACTTCGTTACGGGATGTCGTAGCGAAGATCCATAAAGGAGCATCGCAGCCCGTTGGAAGAGTCGCATCGAAATACTTTTTCAACGGGCTGCTAAAACGTATTCCCTTCATTTCACGTGGGATTTTGTTCCCCGTGAAATCGTGTTTGTTTTCGTGATCATTTGGAGGCATGAAAAGTGTCCGATTCGATTGAGGAAAAGGTCATCAACATCATCTGCGAGCAGATGGGCACGAGCCGGGACAAAATTAGTGATAACACGTCCTTCATCAACGATCTCGGTGCCGACTCGCTGGATACGGTTGAGCTGGTGATGAATTTCGAAGATGAGTTCGAGATCAGCATACCCGACGAGGATGCTGAGAAAATTCAGACAGTGGGCGACGCCCTGACCTATATCAAGAGCAAGACATCTGCTTCGGCATAAGCTGCGATCGCAGGCTCAGTGTCCGCTCTCTGAAAATCCTGCGAGTCAGGAAGACGAATCCCGCTGAGTAGGTCTGGTTCTTATCTATTTGCTTGAGAGCGAGAGAATGGAGGGACTTCGGTGAGCAAGCGTCGTGTTGTAGTCACAGGGATGGGATGTATCTCCTCTGTGGGAATCGGCGTCGAGAAGACCTGGAACGGTCTCGTTGAGGGGCGCAACGGGATCGATATCATCACATGCTTCGATCCATCGGAGTTCGCTAGCCAAATGGCCGGAGAAGTCAAAGACTTCGACCCGCTCGAGCACATGACCAAGATGGAGGCCCGCAAACTCGATCGCTGCTGCCAGTTCGGCATCATCGCCTCAGAAGAAGCCATCCAGGACGCAAACCTCGATCTCGAAAAGGTCGACCGCAACCGGGTTGGATGTATTCTGGGCACGGGAATCGGAGGCGTGAGCACTCTCGAGGAACAGAAGACCATTCTCATCGAAAGAGGTCCGTCCAGGGTGTCGCCGTTCATGGTTCCCAAGATGATGGCCAACGCACTGGCGGGAGTCATCTCGATCAAGCACGGTCTCATGGGGCCTAGCTACACAACCGCTTCGGCGTGTGCATCAGCCGCCACCGCCCTGACCATGGCCTTGGAAAGCATCCGCCGGGGAGAGACCGACATCGTCATCTCCGGCGGAGCCGAAGCCACCATTACAGTATTGACCCTGGCCGGGTTCTCGTCGATGAAGGCGCTTTCCTTTCGTAACGATGATCCCCACCGGGCCAGCAGACCCTTTGACAAGGAACGGGATGGTTTCGTGATGGGCGAGGGTGCCGGGTGCTTCGTGCTCGAAGAGTATGAGGCCGCCAAGAAGCGAGGAGCGCGGATCTACGCCGAATTCAAGGGACAGAGCTCGACGGCTGACGCCTTCCATATCACCGCTCCCAAAGAGGATGGTGAAGGCCCGAAAAAGGCGATGTTGGCGGCAATCAGCGATGCCGGGCTGAACGTGGAAGAAATCCAGTACATCAACGCCCACGGCACCTCGACCCCGCTCAACGACGCCATCGAAACGACGGCGATCAAAAAGGCCTTTGGCGACCTCGCCAACAAGGTTGCGGTCAGCTCGACAAAGTCGATGGTGGGCCATCTCCTGGGCGGCTCGGCAGCTCTCGAGTTCGTCGCGGTGATCAAGTCGATACACTCCGGAATCGTTCACCCCACGATCAACTACGAAACCCCGGATCCCGAATGTGATCTGGACTACATTCCGAACGAGAGCCGCGAGCTGGCTGTTCGAAACGTACTGTCCAACTCGCTCGGATTCGGCGGGCATAACGTTTGTCTCGTTGCAGGGGCTCTCTAAGAGAATTGCGAATCCGTCGGAGAATCCTCGGTGACTAGTTCAACGAATCGTGAAGCCGTCAGCCGGGTCCGGAAAGCTTTTTGCGACGGCGGGCAGGGCCATGTGTTCGACTGGTGGGATGATCTCACCAACAAGGAGCAGGACAACCTGATCTGCCAGCTCGAGGAGATCGACCTCGACCTCGTCAACCGGCTTGCCGCTCAATACCTTTCCTCGTCGGAACCGAAAAAGGAAACCGTGCGGTTGGAACCGGCTCCGACCATCACCCTGCCTCGCACTCAATCGCAGAGACGGCGTTTCGACGAGGCCCGAGCTCGAGGAATCGAGCTGATCCGTACCGGTCAAACGGCGGCGTTCGTGGTTGCCGGCGGCCAGAGCTCACGGCTCGGCCTCAAGATGGCCAAGGGTAAGTTTCCGATCATGCCGATCACGGAAAAGTCCCTCTTCCAGCACCACGCCGAAAAGATCTTGGCATTGTCACGCAAGTACGAGGTCGAGATCCCTTTCCTCATTATGACCAGCAGAACCAACGACGAAGAGACGCGCGAGTTATTCGAAGAGAATGACTTCTTCGGGCTCAACTGCGACGCCGTCTTTTTCCTGGTGCAAGGCATGCTGCCCGCGGTGGATCTCTCGGGAAAGCTGATCCTGCAGGAGAGGGGCCTCTTGTTCATGAGCCCCGATGGCCACGGCGGTTCCCTGAAGACCCTCCACAAGCACGGCGCTCTCGAGGAGTTGGCGCGCCGGGGGATCCGCTATCTCTTCTACTTTCAGGTCGACAATCCCCTGGTCAAGGTCCTCGATCCCGTCTTTTTGGGCTTCCACGACCTCGAGGAATCGGAGATGTCGTGCAAGTTCGTAGAGAAAAAAGACCCTCATGAAAAAGTCGGAGTCATCGGCAAGATCAACGGTCGATTGGGAGTCATCGAGTACTCCGATCTCGACGAACAAAGCATGACCGCCCGCGACGCCGACGGCAGGCTGCGGTTCTCGGCCGGCAACATCGCGATCCATCTTCTGAACGTCGATTTCATCCAGCGCTGCAATAAGGATGGTTTCATTCTCACCTATCACCAGGCCCGTAAAAAGATTCCCTATCTGGACGATACCGGTACCATCCAGGTGCCGGAGGACAAGAACGGAACCAAGTTCGAAACCTTCGTCTTCGACGCGCTGCAGTATGCAAAGAAGACCATCGCCCTGGAGATCGAGCGGGAAGAGGAATTCTCGCCGGTCAAGAACGCCACGGGCGCGGACAGCCCGGCGACCGCACAGCGCGACATTTCAGCGCTCTTTCGAAGATGGGTCGAGAAAGCCGGTTTCCAGGTTCCCGCCGGCGACCGGCTGAAGGTCGAGATCTCGCCGCTCTTTGCGTACGACGCCGAGGAGTTCGTCTCCAAGGTCAAGGGTCGAGGCCGGCTCTTCTCGTCCAAGCTCTTCATCCAATAGTCGCAATCAAGGCTCTTACCCTATACTATTTCTTCCGATCGCGGAGACGATACGATCGTCGCCGAACGCCCGATCGTGCCGCCGGAGTACCGTGGCGCATGGCGGGGAGGGTTTCAAGACTTGGTGCGTTGAATACCTCTCCGTCACATCGAACCCACGACATCGGTCGAGGTGACAACTGAGGAGGGGACGGTTCGTATGAAACGCCTGAAGGTCGCCGTGGTCATGGGGGGACAGTCGTCCGAGCACGACATTTCGATGGCCAGCGGACGCGCCGTCCACCAGGCACTGGATGAAAAACGCTTTGCGAAACGTGCGGTCGTGATCACTCCCGACGGACGTTGGTGTCTGCACGCAGAAGATGAGACGCTGCCCGACGACGACGGCGTTTACCGGCAGCCCCTTTTTGCGGACGAGGCGGCCGGCAGGCTGCGAGAGTGGGGGAGCGAGGTCGCGTTTCTCGCTCTCCACGGCGAGAACGGCGAGGACGGCGCCATCCAGGGGTTTTTCCACACCCTTGGCATGGCTCACACGGCCTCCGGAGTCTATGCCGCGGCGCTGGCCATGGACAAGCCCCGCTGCAAGGCCTATCTCGGTGCACTCGGTATCCTAACACCTGCCAGTCGCGTCCTCCGGAAGAACCGGTGCGAGCTGCCCGGGGGGACGGAAGCGTTCGCTGCTCTGGTGGAGCGCGAGCTGGACGTTCCGGTGTTCGTGAAGGCTACCCGCCAGGGGTCGAGCGTAGGCGTTCACTTCTCGAGGAGCCATGACGAGTTGGTCGCCGATCTCGAGGCGCTCTTCGTCGATCAGCGGGAGATCTTGGCCGAACGATTCATCGAAGGTCGAGAGGTTTCCTGCGCCGTCCTGGGCAATGCGGGGGACCGCCTGCAGGCGCTGCCGCCGGTGGAGATCTCACCGTTGGCAAACCGGCCGTTTTTTGACTTCGAGGCCAAATACGAACCTGGTGCCGCGCTCGAGACCTGTCCCGCGCCGATCGGCGAAGCCTTGAACCGTGACGTGCAGGACCTGGCATGTCGCATCCATCAGTCGATCGACGCCCGTGGCTTCTCGAGGTCCGATTTCATCCTCAACGACGAGGGGATCTGGTTTCTGGAAATCAACACCATCCCCGGCCTGACGCCGCAATCGATCTTCCCGCAGGCCGCGTTGCAGCAGGGCATCAGCTTTCCCCAGCTCGTGGAGAAAATCATAGGTTACGCCTTGCGCTGACTTGTGCGCATCGAGAGAATCGAACCTGGAATCGGATCGGGATTCGATGATCCGCCGTTTCGGATTGCTTCCACTGAATATTGTTTTTAACCTGTCGGGGCCGATGGAGCATGAATACGATCAGAGTTGGAATCAACGGCGCTGATGGCAGAATGGGACGGCTCGTCGCGCACACCGTAGAGCACGATGCAGCCGATATGGACCTCGTCCTGAGGACCGACGTCGGCGACGATCTGAAAGCGCGCCTGCACGCGACTCCCGTCGATGTGGTCGTCGATTTCACCGTGCCGTCGGTCGTGTTCGGGAACACCATGACGATCATCGAAAGCGGAGCCCGTGCGGTCGTGGGAACCACCGGCTTGACTGCCGATCAGGTCGCAGCCATCGATGACGCCGTCGGCCGGGCCGGCACGAGCGCGATCATCGCTCCCAATTTTTCGCTCGGCGCGGTCTTGATGATGCGGCTCGCCCGCGAGGCGGCCGCGTTCTACCGCGACTGCGAGATCATCGAGCTGCATCATGAAAAGAAGGTGGATGCGCCGTCCGGCACGGCGAAAATGACCGCACGCGAGATCGCCGCGGCGTGGAGGACGGAAGCCGGGACGCAGCGCAATGCGGACGCCGGCGCCACGCAGCCCAGTCGGGGTATGGACTCTGACGGCATTCAGGTCCACAGCGTCCGGCTGCCCGGTAAGATGGCGCACCAGGAGGTCATCTTCGGCGGCACGGGCGAAACCCTCACGATCCGTCACGACGCGCTCTCGAGGGAGTGCTTCGCCCCGGGCGTCCTCTGGGCGATCCGCCGTGTGCTCGAGATCGAAGGTCTCGAAGTGGAACTTGCGCTCTGAGGCGCTCTGCGTGACGCGCCTTTTGATCCGAATAAATCCGGCCAGCCCCCTTTCCTTCAAAAAGTTGCCGTTAGCGGTGAAGGAATGCCTCTTCCTTCCGAAAAGGATTCTAGGCGGTTGAGCAGAGAAGCCTGACTTTGGATTCTCTCCGCTCCACCATCGGCTACCGTTCCCAGGGCGGTATTTGATCGTGCTCTGGGTATCAGGGTCCTTTTCGTAGGAACGGGGAATGATGCCTGACAAAAGAAAAACCGAAGCACTCTTCCGTGAGTTTCTCGAACGCCGTGCAACCGGTGAGGATGTCGATCCCGAGGAGTACTTGACGCGGTATCCTGAGCTGGAAAACGAACTCAAGAACTGTTTCAAGAATATAGGGATGGAAGACGCTGAGGAGATCGACTTCAGCGGCAGCGCCTCCGCATCCGACGAATCTTCGAAAGAATCGCTCGTTCTCGGTGACTTCCGTATCATCCGTCAGATCGGCAAAGGTGGCATGGGTGTGGTTTACGAAGCCGAACAAATGTCGCTCAATCGGCGGGTTGCGTTAAAAGTACTGCCCTCCCATCTCAGCTATTCCAACCAGGCCGTTCGACAGTTCCGCCGCGAGGCCGAAGCCGGCGGCCGTCAACGCCACCCGGGGATCGTAACGGTCTTCGCTGTCGGATTACATGACGACGTTCACTACATCGCGCAAGAGCTCGTCGAAGGTAGCGTGACGCTTGCAGATAAGCTGGCTGAAATCCGTGCAAAAAAAGAACAGCCGCCTGGTTATTTCCGTGAAGTCGCTCAGATCGTGGTTGCCGTTGCGGATGCTCTGCAACACGCCCATGAATCTGGAGTGACCCATCGCGACATCAAGCCCTCCAACATCCTGATACCCTCACGAGGGCACCCGAAGGTCACCGACTTCGGCCTGGCCAAAATCGAGGATGCCTTGGAGCTCTCCAGGACCGGCGACTTGACTGGAACGCCCTACTATATGTCTCCCGAGCAGGCCATGAGCCGCAGGATGGGGATCGACAAACGGACGGATATCTACTCTCTCGGCGTGACCCTTTACGAAATGCTGACTCTGAGACGGCCCTTTGAGGGTAATACCTCTCACGAGATTCTGAAAAAAATCATGCTGAATGAGCCGACCGCCCCCCGCAAGATCAACGCCTGCGTGCCTCGCGATCTCACCGTGATCTGCCTCAAGGCGATGGAGAAGGACCCGGTTCGCCGCTACCAAACCAGTGGGGGGGTCGCTGACGACCTACGGCGGTATCTCTCCGGCGATGTGATCCTGGCCAAGCCGGCGGGGTTCGGGGTCAGACTCTGGAAACGCGCCAAGCGCAAACCAGCGTTGAGTGCGGCGATCGGCGTGGCCTCGGTTGCGCTGCTGGCGCTGGCGACGGTTCTGCCATGGTTCCTGGTGCAGCATGCGAACGAAATCGCCGGAATAGAAAGCGAACGGAGTGAAAAGGAAAAGAAAAACGCACTGATACTGGAGGAAGAAAAAAGGAAACTCGAAAGAGAGCAAAAGAAAACGATAGCTGCTCTCGCAGATGTCAGAAATGAACGCGACGCAAAGGATAAAGCCCTCACTGAGCTCAACAAAGCCTATCTTACTTCTGAAGGTTATCGGCTCGCCAAGATATCTTCTGAAATACTGCCCTCCAACCCCGGTTTCTCTCTGCTGCTTGCCATCGAAAGCGCCGAACGCCGGCCTGGACTGCTTGCCAACAACGCACTGTTGGCCTCCCTGGGCAAAATCCGTGAGCTCAAAACACTGATCGGTCACGAAAGCAGTGTCGGTCACTCCCGCTTCAGCCCTGACGGCCTCGCTGTAGTGACGGCTTCGAGCGATTTTACAGTCCGAATCTGGGATACGGCCACCGGCATGGAAATAGCTCGTTTTGCAGGTTCTAATCCCAGATTCAGTCCGAATGGCGCACGATTGGTCACAGCGTCGGTTGATATCGAATCATCCGACCGATCAGACAACCTCGCCAGAATCTGGGATGCAGCCACCGGCAGAAAAATTCTTGAATTGAAAGGGCATGCAGGAGCCGTCTACACCGCCGCCTTCAGTTTCGATGGCCAGATGGTCGCCACAGCTTCAGCAGACGGCACCGCTCGAACCTGGAACGCTTTCAGCGGTGAGCAGATCGGTATCTTTCCAGGACACGAAGGCGCTGTTGGTTTGGCGACATTCACCCCTGACGATCGCCGGCTGATCACCGTGTCGGTCGCGGATGGTGCCACCCGCGTCTTTGATCTATCAACTGAACAAGAGATTCTGAAGAAGGAAGGAAACACCTGCTATCTCGAAATATTCGGCTCGGACGAGCATAGAGTCGTGTCCATCTCGCATCCGATCGGCCACTCCGCCACGGGGCGAACCGCTTCGATCTGGGAGGTGAGAACCGGTGAAGAAACAGCTTCACCTCTGGTGCATGATGGCGAAATAAACAGCGTTGACGTGAGTGTCGATCATCGCTCAATAGTGACCGCCTCGGATGATCGGACCGTTCGGGTCTGGGACGCTTCCACCGGAAAACTCATCAAGACGTTGCGTGGGCACGAAGCAGGCGTCGATAAGGCGGTTTTTGGTCCCGAGGCCTCCAAAATCATCAGTGTGTCAGTGGACAGAACCGCCAGAATCTGGGACATCACAACAGGTGAATGTACCATACTGCGCGGCCATGAGGGGAGCCTGTTGGATGTCGACGTCAGTCGCGACGGCGAGCGGATCGTCAGTTCGTCAGCCGATGGGACCGCGCGGATCTGGAATGCGAGGACCCGTTACACCATGGACCCCGTTGTGATGACATTTTCCTTCAGCCCTGACGGCAGTCGGGCGGCGACGATCGGTCCGCTGGAGAAAAACGTCGCCATCTGGGACGTTGGCAGAGGTCAGCGCATAGCCATGCTCAGGGGGCATCAAAAACAGGTTTGCATGGTCTGTTTCAGCCCTGATGGAAAAAGGATCGTGACCGCATCATTGGATGGGACATCCCGGATTTATGAGGTCTCATCGGGAAAGGAGCTTTCCAGGTTCGAAGGTCACGCCGGGGTTGTCCTGACCGCCTGTTTCAGTCCCGACGGCCGGAAAATCGTGACAGCATCGCGTGACGAGACCGCCCGAGTCTGGGACGCGCTGTTCGGCGAAGAGATCTGTGTTCTGCGGGGGCATCAGAAGGTCGTCTGGTCAGCCGTTTTCAGCCCTGACGGCCAGCGTGTCCTGACATGCGCCGGAGACGGCTCTGCCAAGCTGTGGGACTCCGAGGCCGGGCTGATCCTGGAAACATTGAAACACGACAATATCATGGCAGCCTGTTTTGCTCTCGAAGGCCGTAGAATCATCACGGGATCGATGGACTCGCGTTCGGACGCTACATCGATCTGGAACGCTGAAACAGGAGCGAAGATCGCAAAACTCCCGGGCGGAGCTCTGTACGTCCAGTCTCTCGTTTGTGAAGCTGTCCATGATACTAAAATCGTCACCGCCTCCAGCTCGGAAGAAGATCACTGCGCGCATGTCTGGAATATCATCACCGGTAAAAAAATCGCGTCTCTCGTTGGACACACGACCACGGTAGAATCCGCCAGATTCAGTCCCACTGGTGGGGCGCTGCTCACGATTACTGCTGACGGAAATGTGTGGATCTGGGATGCTACAACTTGCGAACCTCGGCACAAACTCGATTGCCATTCTGGCGATCACTCGATCATCGGCAGTGTTCTCGGCGCATGGGGCTGCTTTACTCCTGACGGCCTCAAAGTCTCCACCTTGTCCCCGGTGAACAGGGAAATCTGGCTGTGGGATGTAAAAACAGGCTCAAAATTGTACAAGCTTGGGAACAAGGAGCGAAACTCGGCAGAAAACTCAGCGAGTATTGCTCGATCGAGTTCCCAAGAAAGTGGATCGCTGCAGACAGAGATCATCACGCCTCGAGGTCATCAAGGCGCAGTTCGCTCCGTCGATTTCGCTCCTGATGGCACCAAGATAGTCACAGCTTCAGAGGATTCAACTGTCTGCATTTGGAACGTATCGACCGGCGAAGCAATCACCGTTCTCAAATGTCATGCCGGTCCTGTGCTCTCGGCCCGATTCAGCCCGGATGGCAATCGTGTCATCACCGGATCGACCCAAAACATTCTCATATGCAGCGTCGCGACCGGAAAGGTCCTCATCCGCCTCGAAGACGAGCTCAATACGGCGAATGCCCGGTTCAGCCCTGATGGCAAGAAAGTCGTGACCTCAGGTCGCATCTACTCCCTTTGGATAGAAAAACAGACTTTGGGTTGGAGCAATACGCGATATTCTGGAAGCAGCCAGGTTCAGATCTGGGAATCTGCAACCGGTGAGAAGGATGTCGTGTTGCGTGGCCACGGCAGTTCGGTGTGTTCAGCGGAATTCAGCCCCGACGGCAAGCGGCTCATCACCGGGTCTTGCGACGAAACGGCCCGCATCTGGGATCTGGCGACAGCCGAATGCTCGCATACTCTCGAAGGTATCCCCGGTCCAGTCCACACAACCTTTTTCAGCCCTGATGGAAAGAAAGTCTTTACCGCCGGAAGAACGGGATTCAAGATCTGGAACGTATTTTCAGGAGAAGTCGATCTCGACGACGATCCGCTCGACGATCGGATCATATCGGCCTGTTTCAGTCCTGACAGCCGTCGAATCCTCACCGCAGCGGACAGTCACCACATTGCTTACATCCACGCAGCCGAGCCCGGATCGGTTGCCGCTATCGAGCTGAGGGAGCACAAAGACATCATCCGCTGCGTACTGTTCAGTCCCGACGGAGAGAAGGCGCTGACTGCCTCGGACGACCACACCGCCCGGCTCTGGAACCTGGAAACTGGAAAGGAGATCATGACGCTGGAAGGACATGCAGCGCCGGTTCTTTGTGCCTGTTTCAGCCCAGACGGAGATAAGATCGCGACCGCTTCCGCAGACGGAGAGGTGATGATTTGGCCGGTTGACGTCCTCTCGGCCGCAAAAAGATCAAAGCCACGGGATCTCACCGTCAAAGAAAGGCGAAGATATGACGTTTGGAGTCGGGACCAAAGTGATGGGCAGAGCCATTCTCGGGAAAGCTCGAGATCTGATCGACCGTGAGTGACAGGCCGGAGCGCGGAAAAATCCACGTTGCGCTAAAAATCGCTTAGACGTGAAATTCCAGGCTCCAACTGAACGTGACGTCAACTCCGATTAGAGGATCATCAATCATGGAATCGACAAAAAATCGGAGTGAGGCTTGACCCTTTACCGGTAAAGCGATATTTATTTGCCTTAAATTGATCTTGCCGGCCCTGGCCGGTATCGCGACGCGAGACCAACGGGACTCGACTGACAACAGGAGCCAGAGTGGCGGAACTGGCAGACGCGTCGGACTCAAAATCCGAAGCTCCGAAAGGGGCGTGGGGGTTCGAGTCCCCCCTCTGGCACCATCTCTTTCTCGTAGGTCTCGCGGATGGTGGCTTCGAGCGCTTTTTGATGTGCTTTCCGCGAACAGTGCTCCACGAGCCGATTGCACCATTCGATGAAAAGAAGGCTTGCAGAAGTCTGCCCTGCCCCGTAAGATCGGGGTCTTTGAAACTGGAATTTGGGGGCCGTTAACTCAGCGGTAGAGTGCTATCCTCACACGGTAGAAGTCAGTGGTTCGAATCCACTACGGCCCACCATTTTTATCCCTCCCGATTTCCCTGTCAGGCCATTTACTTTCCTGAACCCTTCGACCTAACAAACGGCTCTCGACACTGTAAGAAAGAATTCTCGCAAAGAGCGCAAAGACAATATTGAACCCAAAGGACCTAATTCTCCTGCCGTTTTCAGGTGGTCTGTGCTATAAGGTGGCGAGGAGAATTTTTTTTGAGGAGTTAGTTTAGATGAAAGAACAGATAGAGAAAGCGATTGAGGAAATTCGGCCTCTCCTGAAAGCCGACGGCGGCGACATGGAGTTCGTGGATTTCGTCGACGGCGTGGTGAAGGTCAGGCTCAAAGGCGCCTGCCACGGCTGCCCCGGTGCCATGTACACCCTCAAGAACGGCATTGAACAGAAGCTGAAATCGATGATTCCCGAGGTGAAGTCGGTCGAAGCGGTCTGATTCCGATCCGGATCCTGACGCGCTGACGAGATTCCATTGTATGTCATCTGATATCGATATCTCCCGGTCCGAGCGGCTGGCTTTCGAGAGGATTTTGCGGCTCAAAGAAGAGCTTCGAGATTCTCTCGTTGTTCTAGGTCACCACTACCAGCGCCGGCAGATCATTGAACTCTCCGATTTCATCGGCGATTCCTACGCGTTGGCGGCTTGCGCAGCCCGAGCTGCCAGCGCGCGTCACATCGTGTTCTGTGGCGTCGCCTTCATGGCGGAAAGCGCGGCGGTTCTCTGCCAGCCTGGTCAGACGGTCTTCCATCCCAACTCTCTCGCTGGCTGTCCCATGGCGCAAATGGCCGAAATCGAGCAGGTGGAAGCGGCTTTCGATGAGATCAGCCGTAACGCCGGCAGCGAGGTCGTCCCACTGGTCTACATGAATTCCGACGCCGACGTGAAGGCTTTCTGCGGCGCTCACGGAGGTCTCGTCTGCACTTCGTCCAACGCCGACGCCGCCATGCGCTGGGCCCTCTCCCGAGGACGGATGGTGCTCTTCATGCCCGACGAACATCTCGCCACCAACACCGCCGATCTACTGGGCCTCGATCAGCGCGCCCGGACGCTGTACGATCCCGGCGCGGTCGATGGCGGGGCCGACTTCGAGTTGACCGCGGAGACGCGGCTCGTGCAGTGGAAGGGCTACTGCCACGTTCACACCCATTTCACGCCGGAGCAGGTCGAGGAGGCCCGCCGCGCCCATCCGGGATGTCTCGTGGTGGTGCACCCAGAGTGTCCCTGCGAGGTGACCGGGTTGGCGGACCGGGTGGGATCGACCTCGGCCATCGTAGAAGCCGTGGCCGACGCGCCGCCAGGCGCCACGATAGTGGTGGGCACCGAGGTCAACCTGGTCAACCGGCTCGCTCTCGAGCACAGCGGGAGCAAAACCGTCGTGCCCCTGTCCCGTTCGCTCTGCCCCAACATGTTCAGAATCAACCTGACCAATCTCGCCGAAACCCTGGAGAGTCTCGACGCCGAAACCTTTCGAGTGACGGTGCCCGACGACGTGATCCGAGGCGCTCGCCTCGCTCTGCAGCGCATGCTGGATCTCTCCTGATCGATCAAGAGCCGGCGGCACCTGCGCTCGCGATCTCTTTTGCCTTTTGACAGCCCCTCGACGACCGATCTATAATCTTCGACACGTTGTTTGTTTTTGTTGAGCCCGACTGAGCATAGGATCCTCGGCATCCCTGCCGACGGCATCCCACCGGGTGAGGTGTAGGGAAGATGGTGAAAATCCATCGCGGACCCGCCGCTGTAAATGGTGACGAAGGCTGAAACGACGCCACTGCCGGAATTCGAACGCTGTTCGAAGCCGGTGGGAAGGCTCGGCCTGAGAACGACCCATGAGCCAGAAAACCTGCCTCCCCTTTTTCATCACTGTTACTTCGTGGAGCGAGTGAAGTGAATAAGGGCCGGATAAAGATCGATCCTCTTCCTTTCGAAACGACCTGTATCGATCATCCCTCTTGGAGTCCCGTTGCGCTTGGCGAAACGCGCCTTCGCGGGCCTTCCCGTTCCTTCCTTCATCCATCGACACGCGACCGGTTGAGCCGGGCTTGACGCGAAGCCTTCAGGATTCTTCGTTGTGTCTCTCTCGAAAGGAGGAACCATGTCTTTCGCGCATGAGTGTTTGCGGTACACTCCCAACTCATTCGGTTGCCGGTTTTTTGGAAACAGGGTGCTTTCCGTGGTCGTGCTCTGCGCGGCGTTCGCTGCTTGCGCCGGGCTCCAGGCCCAGGAGATCGCCACGATCATCGACCTCGACAACGGCGACACCGTACCCGACTTTTCGTTCGGCCTGGAGCTGACCCGCGACGGCACGGGCCTGTATGCGGCGGTACCGGGTGATATTTTTTCCCCGAACCGACGCATCGTCGAGATCGATACGAGCTCGGACACCGTGGTGGGGGACGGACAGACCGGTCTATTCCCGGAAGAAGTCGCCATCCGCTACGATCTCCAGGGGCTGGTCGAAACGATCTTCGTGTCCAACAACAGCGACGGCACGGTGAGCGTCCTCGATCCGAACCTGACACCGATCGGTCTGATCGACCTGACGGTTGTGGGAGGATACTATCCCTTCGGCCTGCTCATCGGCCCCGACGATCGTTACCTCTACGTCTCGACGGTCAACGCCGGCGAGATCTTCCGTATCGACACCGATCCCGGACCGACCTACTTGCAGATCGTCGACACCTACTACGTCGCGGCGTTCAACGGGCGCCTGGCTTTGCACGGCAACAAACTGGTCATACCGGGGACCGACTGGTTGCTGGGTGCCGTACTCAGCGTCCTCGACGTCGATAACCCCACACAAGTCGAGACGATCGTGCTCGACGGCAACACGGCCGGCTGGCCAGGCGCCAACGACCTGGTCGTAGTGCCGGGCGGGTTCGCCTACGTGCCCGTTCTCGACTTCAACTCGAGCGGCCTGCTCTATGAGGTGGACCTGGAACAGACTCCGCCGCTGATCTCCCGCACGATCGACATGCTCGGCACGCACGTCGAGATCTACGAGCACGGCGTCGACGCCTCGCTCGATGGAAACACACTGGTGGTGACCTGCATCGACGGACCGCTGATGATCGTGGGCCGCAAGGCGGGATGCGTTCTCAGCGAGCTCGACCTGAGCGCCTATGCCGCGGGTCAGGGCAACGAGGCGCTTTTCTCCAGTGACGGTCGCAAGGTCTACGTGAGCGACCAGGGCGGCCCGAACATCTTCGTGATCGAGGGCGTTCCGCAGCACGGGCTTCTGCTTTCCGGCACGCAGTCCGCACCCCTCGGTGGCCAGGCCGATTTTGCGCTGCGTGGCGGCGAGGTGGGGGAGCAGGGCGTGCTGATCGCCTCGCTCAATCTGGGGCCGACTCCCTTCCCGGAATTCACCCTCGAGCTCGGTGTTCCGATGCGAACGATCCACCAGGACCGGTTCGATGCCGGCAACGATCTGGCCATCCCAACGCTCAACGTTCCAAATTGGCCGGGCCTGGTCGGCCGCAGCGTTTATCTCCAGGGGCTCACACGCGATACCGATGGAGAGATACGGCCCTCCAACCTCCATGAACTCTCCGTTCAATAGAGACTTATAGCTGAGTCGAAACTCTTCGAGCCTGGGAGGAAAAAAGCTTCCGCCTCCCAGGTTTTTTTTGATTAAATGGCGTTCTTCGGCTCTACCCGGCGCAATTCCGGAGCGCAGAGCCCGATGGCCAGTATTACAACGCCCTGTTGGCGAGGATCACAAATGACACAGTTGCTCAGAGCAAGGAATCAGGAAATCACCCCTGAAATGCGCCAGGTCGCCGATAGCGAGGGGCTGGATGCCGAAGAGATCCGGCGTCTCGTGGCTGACGGCGCGGTGGTAATTCCCAAAAACAGGCTCCGCTCCTTCAACGCTGTCGGCATCGGTCGCGGCCTGCGCACCAAGGTCAACGCCAACATCGGCACTTCTCCGCGGCGCGCCGACGTACAGGAGGAACTGGACAAACTCGATGTGGCAATCCAGGCGGGCGCCGATGCGGTGATGGACCTCTCCACCGGTGGAGACCTGGATTCTATCAGGAAGACCATCATCGACGCCTCGCCCGTGATGGTCGGCACGGTACCGATCTACCAGGTGGCGAGCATGCGCAAAGCCGAGTTCGTGGATATCGAGGCCGACGAAATCTTCGAGGCCATCGAGAAGCATGCCTCGTCAGGGGTCGACTTCGTGACCGTTCATTGCGGCGTGACCTGCAATCTGCTTCCCAGGATCCTGGACGAGCAGGAGCGGGTCATGGGGGTGGTGTCGCGGGGCGGCGGGCTCCTGGTGGCGTGGATGCAAAAGCATGGCAAGCAGAACCCGCTCTTCGAGCATTATGATCGCCTGCTCGACATCGCTCTCGAGTATGACGTAACCCTCAGCCTGGGAGACGGTTTGCGACCGGGCTCGGTTCTAGACGCTACCGACGAGCTCCAGATGGAGGAGCTCTATACGCTGGGCAGGCTGGCGCGGCGGGCGTATGAGCGGGGGGTTCAGTGCATGATCGAGGGTCCCGGGCATGTGCCGCTGGATCAGATCGAGATGAATGTGAAGCTCGAAAAAAGGATCTGTAATGGCGCCCCCTTCTACGTTCTCGGGCCTTTGACGACCGATATAGCCCCGGGATTCGATCATATTACCGGAGCCATCGGCGGCGCTGTGGCCGCCGGTGCGGGAGTCGATTTTCTCTGCTACGTCACGCCGGCCGAACACCTCAGATTGCCTGTCAAGGCCGATGTCCGCATGGGGGTCATCGCGTCACGGATCGCGGCTCATTCAGGGGATATCGTGAAAGGTGTGAAGGGCGCTATCGAGAAGGATCGGAGCATGTCGGTGGCCCGCAAGAACCTCGACTGGGAAAGCATGTACGAGCTCGCCATCGATCCCGGATGTGCGCGGGCGTTCCGGCAGGACAGCGAATCCTACAGCGAGGAAGTATGCACGATGTGTGGAGATTTCTGCCCGATCAACATCTCCAACCGCCTGCAGAAGGAAAAGAAGGAAACGGAATAGGGTTGGACTCAGATCGGTGCTCCCCGGCCTCCCCCTGAAATCGAAGTGGGGGAGGGCCCGGGCTGCGGGCAGGCCTTTACGCCGTCAGCTCCGTTCGTTATTCGTCGCCGCTCGTCTCGGGCACGACACCATCGACGTTTTTGAGCTGCTCGCCCACGTCGTGAAACTCCTTGGCTCGACGCAAATCCTGAACCGCTTTTTCCACGTTTTCCTTTACCTTCTCCTGAATCTCCCGGGGAATGAACGGATGGGCTCTCTCGATCACCCAGGACGCATACAGGGTGGTTCGCGAGGTTTCGATCTGTTGACGGAAACCGCTTTCGGGTAGGAGGGTCAGCAGAACGAGCAACACGACGACGATCACCACGCTGCCGGTCCCGATACCGAACAACCCACCGAGAAGCCAGTCGTAGGACTTCAACTTGAGCTTTTTCAGGATCGACTTCAAGAAGAGCGCGATCAGCGTACCTAGAATGAAAATTCCCACAAATATCAGGAAATAGGCGATATAGATCGCGTATGGGCTGTTTTCGAGCCCTGAGAACATGCTCTGGAGATAACTCGAAAACGAGGGGGACCAGGCCTTGGCACCGGCCATGCCGGCGATGATCGTCAGGATGCGCATGATCTGCCAGACAAATCCTTTGATCAAGCCCAGGATAAAAAAGAAGAGAAGGATCACCAGACCGACGATGTCGATGATCCCTATTGTTTCCAGTATCGAATCCATTCGCAGCAATCTCCTTAATTCTCGGAAAGGGCGCGCAACTCAATCTCTTTTCAATGGGGCGTGTTCAGCTCTAGTCGACGGACTCGAGGTAAAATCCTTACACGGAGCGTTCTCATCGATACGTCCACGAAGAGCCAACTGTTGGGATGCCTATTATAGAGCTCGAGGTGAAGGATCTCCAAGAAAAGCGCCGACCGAGCCCGCAGGATTCTAGATACCCAATCCGAGAGACTCATCTTCCCCCGTGGCGTCCGAATCCGGTTCACTGGTCGACCAGATCTCTGGCAGTAATATCTGGAAGACCGTTTCCGAGCCTGGCGCGGAATTCTTGAGTGTCAGGCTTCCTCCGTACCTCTTCAAGATTCTCTGGGAGAACGAGAGGCCGAGCCCGGTACCGCCGGCATGTTTCTTGGTCGTATAAAAAGGAGTGAATATCTTCTCATGCAGCTCTCGGGGGATCGCCGGCCCGTTGTTGGAAATCTCGATGTTGACCTCGCCTCGAGCCTTCGTCACGCGCAAGGTGATCATTTTCTTTTCCTGGCCGTCTCTGAACGATTCCTCGGCGTTCTCGATGAGGTTCACCATGGCCAGCATGAGCAATGTTCTGTCACCAATGACATGGGGTTTGAATCCCTTTTCGATATCGATAAGACAGGAGATTTTCTTTCTTTTCAGAGAAAGATTCTTCAGCTCGAGAACATCGGCAACGAGTTCATCGACCGAGAACCTTTCGAGCATAAAATGTCCTTTGCTGACGAAGCCGAGCGCGCTGGAGAGAATCTTCGTGGCCGCCCTGGTCTCCTTCTTGATTGTGCCGACGTCCCGCTTGAAAGACTCATCAATGGTGTCGCGGATCGAGATGAGCTCGGCGCAGCCATGGATGATCCCGATGATGTTGTTGATCTCGTGTATGATGAAGGAATGCATCTTACCTAGAGAGGAGAGGCGAGCGAGATGGTAGTTTTCCTCCTCGAGAGCCACGAATGTGCTCTTGTCGATGAGCGTCACGAATGTGAGAACAGCGCCGTCGTCGTTCGCCGGCAGCACGATCTCATGGATTTCGAGCCGAAGCCGGTCGCCTTTGCCGTTCGAGACCACGCAGAGTTTATCGACTACGGCTGAGTCATCCTGAGACGAGAGGTCATAGCTTTCTTTGAAAGGTTGGACAGGAGCAAAGACTTCTGGAAACGCGGGCATTGAATCGAGGTATTGGCGCGGATAACCGGAGAGTTTACAGAAAGGTGGGTTGTAACGGAGGAGTTTTTTATCAGGATCGAACAACGCCGCCGGAAAAGGATGTTGTATCAAAAGCACGTCGAGTGGAGCCATGGTATTGCATCTTACTCCGAAATTCCCGCGTGAATCATAAACATTGAAAAGCGATACCGATTTTGATTCAGATTACCCAGTAGATTATTCTTGAAAAGGAATGCCGCGTTTTCAAATAGTTTTTCGGTGCAATATCGAGAAAATACGGCATGAAATTAAGTTTTATTAACATCCTCAACGTCCGATAATAATTCTTATGTATAGTCACCACTCTGTTAGTAATCTGTTTGCAGCAAGACAGAAGGCGTTATTCAACAATGTTCTTTTTAGAAGACAAACTCGAGAGGCCTGTCAATTAAGCAACTTCCCTTATCGCTTCGGTGTGGCGCCTGAGCTCTGGCCGTCTCCATGACCACAAATCACGGACAACTACGTAGATCTTGGGTAAGCACCTAGGTCAACGCTTTTAAAAATATTTCAGCTCTCATCGCGTTGCGCCTTCTCGCGCAGCCTGTTCCAGTAGGCGAGCCGCTTGCGGACCTCCCTCTCGAAACCGAAGGCCGCAGGCGCGTAAAAAATTTCTGAAACTATTTCGTCGGGCAGGTAGGCTTCGGGCACATAGGCCTCTGCGACGTCGTGCGGATAGCGGTAGCCACGACCGTACCCCAGCTTTTTCATCAGCTTCGTCGGCGCGTTGCGCAGCTTCGCCGGCACCGGTAGGTGCCCGGTGTCCTCGATTACCGCCGCCGCTTTCTTCACCGCCCTGTAGAGCGCGTTCGATTTGGGCGCCGTCGCCAGGTAGATCGCTGCCTGCGCCAGGGCGGTGTCGCACTCGGGGAGGCCCAGGAAGCGGACCGCGTTCACGCAGTCCAGGGCGATGCCGAGCGCCTGGGGATCGGCCAGGCCCACGTCTTCCGAGGCGAAGCGCACCATGCGTCGGGCGATGTAGAGCGGATCCTCGCCGCCCCCGAGCATGCGCATCAGATAATAGAGTGCCGCCTGGGGATCCGATCCCCGCAGCGATTTGTGCAGCGCCGAGATCAGATTGTAATGCTCTTCGCCGTCCTTGTCATAGAGCAGCGCCTTGGCGCCGGCAGCCTCCTCGACGTGGGGCACGGTGATCTCCCGGACTCCGAGAGCGCCGATCCGCAGGGAGGCCAGCTCGAGATTGTTGAGCAGGATGCGCGCGTCCCCCATGGCCAGGGAGACGAGAAAATCCTCGGCTGGCGCACCAACGCTGATCTCCAGATCACCGAGCCCGCGAGGGGCATTCGAAGTGAGCGCCCGTTGCAAAATCGTCCGCAGCTCTTGCTCGCCCAAGGCATTCAATACGCAAACTTTACAGCGGCTCAGGAGTGCAGCGTTCACCTCGAAGGAGGGATTTTCGGTGGTGGCGCCGATCATGGTCAACGTGCCGTCTTCCACGTGGGGCAGCAGTGCATCCTGCTGCATCTTGTTGAAGCGGTGGATCTCGTCGATGAAAAGGATCGTACCCTGATCGTCCTCTTCGGCGCGAGCCCTGGCGGCGGCCACCACCTCCTTGATCGCTTTGATCCCGTCGGTGACGGCCGAGATGTGGCAGAAAGCGCGCCCAGTCTCGTTGGCGATCAAGCGCCCTAGCGTGGTCTTTCCCGTTCCCGGAGGCCCCCAGAGGATCAGCGAGCTGATCTGGTCCTTTTCCACGGCCGAACGGAAGGCCGATCCCGAGGCCATCAGGTGTTCCTGGCCTACGAACTCATCGAGCCTCTCCGGGCGCATGCGCTCGGCAAGCGGCGCCCGCGATGAGCTCTGGCGGGGATTTGATGGTGTGCTCGAATGATGATCCATACAGATCGACTCTCGCCTTCTAACTCATAACCACTCTGACGGTTCTGAGTCACGACCACGCCGGCGCAGCGGCTGCTCTCCACGCTGCCGCTGCTAACACGAGACGGGACACTGCAGCCGGCAACAGCGACGAAGAAGGACGCTGGTGCTGGTAACAAGGTGCGGCAATGCAGTGTCCCACGCTGAGGGATGGGCTCCATGAGCTCGGTTCTATTGACGAGACTTCCTCTCATGCGCTTTCGCACGCTGTTCCAGATAACCGATTCCCTCTTCGATGACATTGGGATTCATAGCATGCACCTCACACTTCTGCCCCACGCCGTTCGGCAGCGTCACCGTCAAGCGGCCGCCGAGATGCTCGCGGAACTGCTCGAGCCCTTCGAGGATCACCGGAGCGCCGTCGCTGTCGCGCCAGCCCAGCTCAGCGGTCCAGATCGGAAGGCCGCAGCGTACCGTGGCATCGATGATCCGCTCGAGGTCCTCCGGCGCCAGCAGGTCGTGGCGCATGGCATAGTACGAATCGAGAGCCAATCCGATCGCTACGCACTGTCCATGCCCCAGCCGATAGTCGGTGAGGGTCTCCAGTTTATGCGCCGCCCAGTGGCCGAAATCGAGCGGCCGCGCCGAGCCGAACTCGAAGGGATCGCCGTTGGAATGGATGTGCTGTAGATGGAGAACGGCACAGCGCCTCACCACCTGTTGCATGGCTTGCAGATCACGCTCCGCCAGCCGGTCGGCGCTCGCGCAGAGGTCATCGAAGAAACCGGCATCCTTGATCAGCGCCACCTTGAACGCCTCGGCGACCCCGCCGATCCAATCGCAGGGCTTCAGGGTGGGCAGAAAATCGAAGTCGTTGATCACGGCGAAGGGCGGTGCGAAGGTGCCCACGAAGTTCTTCTGGCGGTGCTCGTTCATGCCGTTTTTGACACCCACGCCGGCGTCGTTCTGGGCCAGGGTGGTGGTCGGCATACGCACGAGGCGCAGCCCGCGATGCACGATGGAGGTGGCAAATCCGATCATGTCGAGCAGGCTGCCACCGCCGATCGCCAGGACAAAGCTCTGGCGGTCGAGGTGCAGGCTCCCCAGGTTGAACATGATGTCGCGCACCTTCTGCCAGCCATTCTTGGCGTTCTCGCCCCCCGGGATTACTTCCGGACAACCCGCCAGCTCCAGCCGGTCGAGACGCCGGTGGAAGTACTCGCGCACTCGATCGATCAGATTCTCGTGGGTCGCGGCCACCCCCGAGTCGACAAACACCATTACGCGGTGGCGACGGCCTTCGTGCCGCCGGTCCAGGATATCGGCCAGCAGGTCGTTGTCAGCCCCCACAACACCTCGGGTGAAATAGACCGGGTAGTCGTAGGGTACACTGATGCGCTGGTGAAATACGTATCCGGCGCCGTCACTTGATGCGCGGGTATTATTTTCTTCCGGAAGGCGATCCATGACGTTCCTCGAAAGTGATTCCTCGAAGCCGCAACGGCTGAGCCCGCCAGCACGCCGCGATCCGCGAACGGCCGAAGCACAGCCCCCCCACTCTCGATCTATCGCGATGGGGCGGCTCGATACAAGCCAACATATTATCGCACGTCTCTCTGCCTGTCTACTACGGTCGCCCCCCACCGGTGGTTCACGTTTTTAGCTCTTCCACCAGGGATGCTTTTGCTTTCCACCGATAATCAACTTTGTTAACCTTCGAATTCTCCTTCTCATCGCCCGCGTTGTTTTCCAACAGGAGCGAGGACTGTCATGCTGGAATGGTTCAAGGGCTTGAAACGATTGGTTCAAGACAATTTCGTGACCAAGATGACCGCCATCTTCCTGAGAGGCGGCATCGGACACAAGGTGGCGATCGTTATAGGATTGCTGGGAGTGGTCATCGGAATCTGGAAAGCGCTGGTGCCTCTGCTGATCGCCATTGCTGGGTTGGTCATCATCCAGATCGCCATCAAAGACTACGAAAAATCTGGAAATTTCTGAGCACTCGAGAGAAAGGACATCTGTTCGATCATGAACCAGGGTGAGATTCTCATGGGGAACGGCGCCATAGCACGCGGTCTGATCGAAGGCGGCTGCGACGCCGTTCTGGGGTACCCCGGAACACCGAGCTCGGAAATCATACCCGAGCTGGTCCGTTTCAAAAAGATGCACGACCTGCCGACCTACACCGAATGGTCGGTCAACGAAAAGGTGGCCCTCGAAGCCGCGCTCTCCTTTGCGTGGTCGGGAAAACGGGCCGCCGTGGTCATGAAACAGGTCGGCCTCAACGTGGCCTCCGACCCGATGATGTCCGCGGCTTACACCGGCACGGTAGGTGGTTTCGTCATCGTCTCCTGTGACGATCCGGGCCCCCACTCCTCCCAGACCGAGCAGGACAGCCGGGTTCATGCGATGTTCGCCAAGCTGCCGGTGCTCGATCCCTCGAGCCCCGAGGAAGCCCGGCAGATGGCTCGCGACGCTCTGGAGCTCTCTGAACGGCACGGCATCCCCGTGATCCTGCGGGCCACGATCAGAATCTGCCATGCCCGCCAGTGGATCCCCTTTGCCGAGATTCCGACCGGCGACAGGATTGCGCGCTTCAAAAAGGAACCCCAGCGCTGGGCGGCGACCCCCAAGTTCCGCCTCGCGCTGCATCATGAGCTCAACGACAAGCTGCGCACCATCGCCCTCGATGAGCAGGCCGATCCCAAATGGACCCGGCGGTCCGGGCCAGCGGCTGGCCCCCTCGGTGTGGTCGCCGGCGGCCCCTCCCTGGCTCATTTTCAGGACCTGCTCAAGGAACGAGGGATCGAGCTCCCGCTGCTCGCTCTGGGGCTCGCGCACCCCGTGGAGCCCGGCCTGCTCGATGGTTTCGTCAACTCCTACGAGCGCGTCCTCGTGCTGGAGGAACCCGAAGACGCGCTGGAACGTCAATTCACCGACCGGACGCGCGTTCTCGGCCGGCGCTCAGGCCACGTCCCGTCTGCCGGCGAGCTGACACCCGAGGTGATGGCTGACGTGCTCGATCGCCTTCTCCTCGAGAGCGGCTTGTGCGCCGCGGCTCCCAACGCGGCCGCTGAGACCGGCTCGAGAGGCGGCGCCGCGGGGACGCCCGGTGGCAGCAACGGCGACGGGGATCCCCTGAAGAACGTCCTCGCAGGTCGCACCTTCACCCAACGCCGCCCCACGCTCTGCGCCGGCTGTCCGCACCGGGCCTCTTTCTATGCCATACGCAAAACGCTGCCGAAAGCGATCTATACCTCGGATATCGGTTGCTATACCCTGGGCATCAACCTGCGCGCCGTCGACACCTGTCTCGACATGGGAGCGGCGGTGAGCATGGCCTCGGGGTTCTACCAGGCTTACCGGCAGGACGGCAAACAGCAGACCGTCGTGGCCACCATCGGCGATTCGACCTTTTTCCATTCCGGTCTCTCCGGCCTCGTCTCGGCCACCTACACCGATGCACGCTTCATCCTCGTGATCCTGGACAATGCCGTCACGGCCATGACCGGCATGCAGCCTACGCCCGGAACAGGTGTGCTGGCCGACGGCTCGCCGGGCAAGGCACTCTCCATCGAGGAAACCGTTCGCGGTGCGGGAGTCGGTTTTCTCGAGGTGCTCGACCCCTACGACTTCACCACCATGAAACAGAACCTGCAGCGCGCCGAGGCGTATATCCACGCTCCCGACGGAGGAGTAGCGGTGATCATTGCCCGGGCACCTTGCCTGATCAACAACCGCAAGGCCACGGCGCGCTGGGCGACGAACGCCGTCTCCATCGATCAAGAGAAGTGCGAGGGTTGCGGGCTCTGCGTCAAAACCTTCGAGTGTCCGGCCCTCGTGCAGGACGCGACCAAGCAACCCGTCCACATCGACCAGACCCTGTGCGTCGCCTGCGCCGGGTGCGCCGTGGCCTGCAAGCAAGACGCGATCCAGGTGAAGGAGAAATAAGAACCGCTCAGGGAAGAAAAGACCTGCTCAGACAGCCCATAACTTAGCGTGGAACACTGCCTTGCCGCACCTGGTAGCAACAGCAACATCCTTCGTGGTTGTGCGGCGGCAGTGTTCCGTCTCGTGTTAGCAGCGGCAGCGTGGAGAGCAGCCCGCAGCACCGGCCAGGCCGTGACTCGGAACCAATCTTCAGTGGCTCTTGGAATCGAATCCGATCGGGAACGCGGAAATCCACCCACGCAGAACGAGAGGCTGTCTGAGGAGGTCTCTTCCGCCTAGAGATACCCCAGCGCCTTGAGCGCCTCCTTGTCCTTGTCCGAGGTAGCACGCTTCTTCAGGTCCTCCACGTGGGCGTCGAACTTCGCCTTCATGTCGGGATACTTTTCGCCGGAATACTTCAGGAGCCCGCCGATAATGGCCACCTCGGCGTTCTTCTTGAAGAGCAGATTGCTCACCGCCAGTGAATGCTTGTAGGCGTCAGGTTTGGCCATCTCCTCGGGAAAATCGGTCTCCAGCGCCTTAAACGACTCCATCATCTCATCGAAACGTTCCAGGAGCGCCAGACACTTCACCGACTCGAGCGAGGCCTTGAAACGCAGCTTGGCGTCGACGGTCTGTTCCCCCTGCCAGTTCAACAGCTCCTGAAAGAGTTCGAGAGCCTTGGCGTAGTCCTCGTCGACCATGGCCTGGCCGGCTAGCTTGTCCTGGTCGGCGGGTGTCTTCGATCCGCCGCACGCCACGAGCGCCGAACAGACCAGCAGAAGCAGCAATAACAGGAAATGAGGGTGTTTCATATTGTGATGACTCCGATTCAAGCTATGGTTACAAAGAATTTGCCTGTCTAGCGTTTACGCGTCAGCGCCGGTGGGCGGGTGAAGATCACGAGTCGCGTTTTCGCCCTTGAGCGGTGAAAAAGCGAAACGTTGGAAATCAACACACGCACCTGGCCATACTCTGACGATAAGGATCATGTTGGCACGTTTATACTACGTAGAGCGTGGCGGTGTTGACAACCTGTTTTCGAAGCACTTCCGCAGCGGCACGGTCTTTTTCTTCGCCGACGATCCCAGATCAATGCTTGCAAGGGTCCGCGGCGAGGCTACAATATGACTCTGATCAGAGTGCTATTGTAGCCTCGTTGAAGTCCAGGCAGATCCCGATCGATCGGGACAGAGGCCGATCGATACTGTCGATACTGGCGGACAAAGACACCATAAAATATGAAAGATAAAAAAGTTACAGTTAAGATTCCCCGTCCGATCTATCGCAAGATCCAGATCCTGATCGACGATTCGGGGTTCAACTCTGTGACCGACTTCATCGTTTACGTGCTTCGCGACCTGGTGGGCAGCGTGTCCGAGGAACCGGGCCGGGAGAAAGACGAATTCAATCCCGAAGAGCTTGAGGCACTGAAACGCAAACTGAGGAAGCTGGGTTACTTATGATCGCGCTGGGCCGGACCGGACTCTCGAGATGCGCATCACTCGAGTGGCCGGTACCTTCGAGAAGGGCGCTGCCGGCCGAAGATGACACGAAATCGAACAGCACTTCGATCTGTGCTTTGAAACCAATCATCGTTGCCCGTGGGAGATAAAAAGAAAATGAAAAAGCTGCTCATTATCGGACTGGACTGCGCCACGCCGCAGCTCGTTTTCGACGCCTGGCTCGACGATCTACCCAACATCAAAAAGCTCGTCGATCAGGGTATTCACGGCAATCTAAAGTCCACTTGCCCCCCCATCACGGTGCCGGCCTGGACCTCCATGATGACCTCCAAGGACCCGGGCACGCTCGGTTTCTATGGTTTCCGCAACCGCAAGGGCTACGGTTATGACGAGCTCTTCTTCGCCAACAACGCCTACGTCAAGGAGAAGCGCGTCTGGAACTACCTCTCGCGCAAGCGCAAGAAATCCCTGATCATGGGTGTGCCCCAGACCTATCCGCCCAAACCGCTCAACGGGATGCTGGTAGCCTCGTTCCTGACCCCCAACAAGGATGTGCAGTACACCCATCCCGACAGCGTCAAGACCGAGCTCGACCAGGCCGCCGGCGGCAACTACATCATCGACGTCCGTGATTTTCGCACCGACAAGAAGGAATGGCTCATCGAACAGATCTACGAGATGACCGAGGCGCGCTTCAAGGCGTTCAACCACTTCTACAAAAACGACGATTGGGATTTTGCCATGATGGTCGAGATGGGCATCGACCGCATCCATCACGCCTTCTGGCGCTACCACGACAAGAATCACCGGCTCTACGAGGCGGGCAACAAGTTTGAAAACGCGATCTTCGACTATTATAAATACGTCGACGCCAGGATCGGCGAGACCCTGGCGCTGGTTGATCCCGAGGAAACCACGGTCATGGTGGTCTCCGATCACGGCGCCAAGACCATGACCGGTGCGATCGCGATCAACGAGTGGTTCATGCGCGAAGGCTATCTCACCCTGAAGGAGCCCGTCACCAGCCCGTGCAAGCTCGCGACGAGCATGATCGACTGGTCCAAGACGCGCTGCTGGGGCGAGGGCGGCTACTACAGCCGGGTTTTCTTCAACGTCAAGGATCGCGAGCCCGAGGGGATCATCCCCAAAGAAGAGTACGACGCCTTCCGCCGGGAGGTGATCACCAAGCTCGAGGCGATCGAGGACGAGGAAGGCAAGTGCATCGGCACCCAGGCTTTCAAGCCCGAGGATATTTACAGCAACACCAACGGCATCCCGCCCGACCTGGTAGTCTACCTGGGCAACCTCGACTGGCGCTCCGCCGGCTCGGTGGGGCTCAACACGCTCCACATCTACGAAAACGACACCGGTCCCGATGATGCCAACCACGCGGAGAACGGCATCATCATCTGGAACATCGATCCTACGCGCATCAAGGAGCTCAAGGAGACCTATTCGATCTACGACATGGCCCCCACGATCCTGACCTATTTCGGCATGGAGGTTCCTGAGGACATGATCGGCCAGAGTCTCATCTGATCCGGCGACGCTTCAACGAATTTGACCGCTTAGCGAGTGGAGAAAATACCATGAAAGGTTTTACAGTCTGGTTCACAGGCCCCGCACAATCGGACCGCAACTACCTGGCGCGGATGGTCGAGGAATCGCTCCTCGAACGTGGCATTCGGGTCGAGCTGATCGACGACGAATCGGCGGGCAAGGTGCTCTTCGAGGGGCTCGGCGGCTCCCCCGAGGATCGCGAGATGGCCGTGGCGCGCGCCGCCCACGTGAGCGAGATGCTGGCCCGCAACGAAGTGATCGCGCTCGTGTCGCTCGACGCCCCTTACCGCGAGGCACGCGAGTCGGCGCGCGAAATGCTGGGTGACTTCTGCGAGATTCTGGTCAAGGGCGATGCCGGCGGAGAGACTTTTGAGGAGCCCGCCAAGCCCGAGGTTCTCGTCGACATGCAAGCCGACGGCGAGGACCAGTGTGTGACCACGATCGTGCGTACACTGGAGCTGCTCAAGCTGATCCCGGCCGACGAAACCTCGGCCGAATACAGCGGCGATGAAGAGGAGAAGATCACCAAACGTCTCAAGGACCTGGGTTACATCTAGACCATCTAGACCGATCGAGGGAGCGAAAGGAAAGAGCATGTTCTTCAAACGCAAGAAGAAAAAGAAGGTAATGGTCGTCGGCCTCGACGGCGTACCCTACAGCCTCGTGGGCCGTTTCAGGGAAGAAGGGATCTTTCCCAACATCGACCGCATCGCCAAGTGTACGGCATTGCGCCGCATGGAGGTCTGCGTTCCCGAGATCTCGGCGGTGAGCTGGCCGACCTTCATGACCGGCAAGAACCCCGGCACCCATGGCATCTTCGGGTTCATGGATCTCAAGCCGGGTACCTACAAGATGGTCTTCCCCTCCTACCGCGACCTGAAATCGCCGCCGATCTGGGAACAGCTCGCACAGCAGCGCAAGCGCTCACTGGTCATCAACCAGCCCGGCACCTACCCTGCGGCGGCGCGTCCCATCGAGGGCGCCCTCGTCTCCGGTTTCGTGGCGATCGACATGCGCAAGGCGATCTCACCGGCCAAGCACCGTGAAACGCTCGAGCAGATGGGCTATAACATCGACGTGGATACCGGCCGGTGCCGCGAGGATCACGACTACCTCTTCACCGACCTGGATGCGACCCTCAAGGGCCGCCAGGCCGCGGTGGACTACTTCTGGAAGAACGAGGAGTGGGACTTCATGGAGGTGGTGGTCACCGGCACGGACCGCCTGCAGCACTTCGTGTGGAACGCGATCGACGACAAAGACCATCAACACCACGGCAACGTGATGGAGTACTATCGCAGCGTCGATGCCTTCGTGGGTGGCCTCTTCGATCGGTTCAACAAGGAGTCGGGCTGGGATGGCGAGGGGCAGGGTTTCTACATGCTCTCCGATCACGGTTTCACGCAGATCATCCAGGAGTTCCGCGTCAACGCCTGGCTGAAGGAGCACGGCTACCTCGGTTTCAAGACCGACGAGCCGCTGACCCTCGAGGATATCTCCGACGACACCAAGGCTTTCGCCCTCGACCCCGGCAGGATCTTCATCAACGTCAAGGGCAAGCATCCCCGGGGCAACGTGGATCAGGCCGACGCGACCAAGGTCATCGACGAGATCATCGACGGGCTCAGCGGATTTTCCTACGAGGGACAGCCGGTGGTCAAAAAGGTCTACCGTCGCGAGGAGCTCTACAGCGGGCCTCACACCGCCAAGGGCTCCGATCTGGTCGTGCTCTGTCATCACGGCTTCGATGTAAAAGGCACGCTCAAGGAGCAGGAGGTTCTCGGAAGGACCAACCTGGAGGGTATGCACACCCAGGACGACGCCTTCCTGATCACCCCCACCGCTCCCTCCGACGAGGTCGTGCACATCGAAAGTGTGGCAAGCATGATCTTGGAGACGGCTTCGAAATAACGCGAACAGAAAGGACGGGTAGAGGAAACCGTTCCGTGCCGGGCCGCAAGCCTCGAGGCCTCCAGGCCGGGTGGTTTCCGAAACAGACCGATGATACGAACACGATCCAAAGCCGCCGCGCTCGCCTTGCTCACCATCGCCTTCAGCTTGGCCTGCAGCGGCACGGCGCAAGCATATATCGGACCGGGCGCCGGATTCGCCTTCCTCGGCACCTTTCTTGTCTTTTTCATCGCCATCGCTCTGGCTCTGGTCACGATTCTGATGTGGCCGATCAGGGCCCTCATCCGCATCATCTACAAATCACGGGCGCTCACGAAGAGCCTCGTCGATCGGGTGGTGGTCGTGGGGCTCGATGGCCTCGATCCGGAGCGCGCCGAGCGGTACATCCGGGAGGGCAAGCTGCCTCACTTCAAAAAGCTCATGGATCAGGGGTGTTTTCATCCCCTGGCGACCACGATCCCCTCGATGTCGCCTGTGGCGTGGTCGTCGTTCCAGACCGGGGTCGACCCGTCGAAGCACAACATCTTCGACTTCCTGGCGCGTGATCCCAAGTCCTATCTCTCGGTGCTGTCGTCGGCCGATATCGGCGACAGCGGGCGCTCGCTCAAGATAGGATCATGGCGGATCCCGCTGGGCAAACCGCGCATCAAGCTGCTGCGTAAAGCGGTGCCCTTTTGGAAGCTGCTCGGCGACAACAAGATCTTCAGCTCGATCATCCGCGTCCCGATCACCTTCCCGCCCGAGAAGTTCTACGGCCACTGCCTCTCGGCGATGTGCGTTCCCGACCTGCGTGGCACCCAGGGCACCTTCTCCTGCTTCACCACCGTTCCGATTGACGGCGACACCACCCAGGGGGTGAAGATTCCGGTGCAGTGGGACGGCGATCGTATCGCAACGGAAATTACCGGGCCGCCGAACTCCCTTCGGGAGGGGTCACCCGAGATGAAGCTGCCCCTCGAGGTAAAGGTGGACCGCGCTGCTAGGACGGCATCTTTCACGGTAGGCGATGAGAGCTTCAGCCTGAACGAGAGGCAGTACTCGTCGTGGATCCCGGTCAGCTTCCGTGCCGGGATGGGCATCAAGGTGCGCGGCATTTGTCGGTTCTACGTGCTGGATCTCGATCCGCACTTCACCTGCTACATGACCCCTATTCACATCGATCCCGACCATCCGGCACTACCGATCTCCCATCCCTTCACCTACGCCACCTACCTCTCCAAGAGGTTCGGTCACTACGCCACCCTGGGCCTCGCCGAGGACACATGGGCGCTGAACGAGAGAGTTATTGATGAAAAAGCGTTCCTGGAGCAGGCCTATCTGATCCACGAGGAGCGCGAAAAGATGTTTTTCGACGCCCTCGAGAAGACCCGCAAGGGAACGGTGGTGACCGTTTTCGACGCCACCGACCGGATCCAGCACATGTTCATGCGCTACACCGATCCGACCCATCCGGCCAACCGCGACAAGGACACGGAGGTCCACAAGAACGCTCTGGAGGACCTCTATGTGCGCATGGACGACCTCATCCGGCGGGTCATGGAAAAGTGTGCCGACAGCAAAACGATCCTCATGGTCATCTCCGACCACGGCTTCAAGGTCTTCCGCCGCGGCATCAATCTCAACTCGTGGCTGCGCCAGGAGGGATACCTGGCTCTGAAGAACGGCTCGGACACGAGCGGCGAATGGTTCGAGAACGTGGACTGGAGCGGCACGAAGGCCTTCGCTCTCGGTCTCTCGGGGATCTACATCAACCGCAAGGGACGCGAAGCCCAGGGCATCGTGGAGCCGGGAGCGGAAGAGGAAAGCCTCAAGAAAGAAATCAGCGACAAGCTGCTCGCGCTCCACGACGCAGAGGAAGACAAGCAGGCGATCAACAACGTCTACAACGCTCGCAAGCTCTTCAGCGGCCCCTACGTCACGAACTGCCCCGATCTGCTCATAGGCTACCAGGTGGGCTACCGCGCCTCCTGGGACTGCGCCGTGGGCAAGGTGGATCAGACTATCATCGAGGACAACGTCAAGAGCTGGAGCGGAGACCACTGCATCGATCCCATCCTGGTGCCGGGAGTCTTCTTTTGTAATTATCCTATCGATAAGAACGATCCCCGGTTGATGGACATCGCACCTACGATCCTTCAACTATTCGGAGTTTCCAGGCCGCCCAACATGGACGGCGTCAGCCTCTTCGACAAGAAACCGGAACGCTCGGGGGTGTCCTCCGGCGCGTAATATGCAGTCCACGACGTCCCGTTCACCACGGCCGTCTCCGCGCGGCGGCGAGCTGGGACGAGCGCGGCTTCGATTGAGGAGAGCATCACCACATCATGAACCGAGGAACCAGAGGAGACAGCAGAGACGTCCGGGAGATGTCTGAAAAGAAATCCCAGAACCGGTCGTCGTCTGGAAAAGTCAGGATCCCGTCGGCAGCCGCGAGGGGCACGGATCGGATTGTGAACGCCCGCACCCGGCGCCCCGTGGTCGTGGCGTTGATCGTGATCGGTCTCGTGTTCGCCGGCATCGCCTGCTCGTCGCAGAGCGACGAGCACAGGATCATCATCGTGGCCATAGACGGCATGGATTACCGGCTCACACGTTCGATGATCGAAGTAGGTGTCATGCCCAACCTGGCTGCGCTCGCGAAAGAAGGGGGCTTCAGGACGATGGGCACCAGCATCCCGCCGGAAAGCCCCGTGGCCTGGTCCAATTTCATCACCGGGCAGAATCCGGGCGGCCATGGGATCTTCGATTTCCTGCACCCCAAATGGGAAACCGACAAAAAGACCGGCGAGCACCGCCTGGTCCCCGTCGATCCCGTGGTCTACACCGAACCGGTCGATCTGTCGCTCGAGCTCTTCGGCTACGATTTCCCGCTCGCCGGCGGTGCTCAGTTCAATCTGCGCCGGGGCACGGCGTTCTGGGAGATCCTGGAAGATCACGGTGTTCCGGCCACGATCTTCAAGATCCCGGCTCACTACCCCCCGACCGCGACCGACCAGCAGACCTTCAGCGGCATGGGCACACCTGACGTCAAGGGTGGTTACGGGACCTATACGCTCTATACCGACAACGAGTTCGCCATTCCCGGCCACGTGACGAGCAAGGGACAACTGGTCACCAACACGATTTACGACAACGTCTTCCGCGACTACCTCTACGGGCCGGTCAACACTTTGATCGCCGTCGACGAGGAGGCAGGAGAAGAGCCGCCCGTAACCAAGGTACCCTTCCGGGTCTACATCGACCCCGAGAACCCTATCGCCAAAATCGAGATCGGTGAGGAGGACGACGACGAAGCCAAGGTCCTGATACTGAGCCAGGGCGAGTGGAGCGACTACATCAGCGTCGACTTCGAGATCATCCCCCATTTGGTAAGCGTGTCGGGGATCGTGCGCTTCAACCTGCAAGAGGCGCGCCCCAACTTCCGGCTCTTCGTTGATCCCATCAACATCGATCCCGCAGCGCCCGCCTCGGACGTCTCGACACCATCGGGATGGGCTCAGGAGCTCGCCGCGAGCTACGGCACCTTCGAGACCAAGGGCATGCCGGAAAACACGGGAGCTCTGAAAGACGGAGTTATTACTTACGACGAGTACCGCGACCATTCGATGCTGATCTACGACAAACGCAAGGAGATGCTCTTCGATCTGCTGGAGGAGCAGGACGGCGGCGTGCTTTTCTACTATTTCTGCAGCATCGATCTCGACTGTCACATGTTCTGGCGCCTCATGGATGTCAACCATCCTTCCCACGATCCGAAGGCCTCGGATATCAACAAAAACTTCATCGAGTGGCTGTATCGCGACGTGGACCAGGTGGTCGGTGAGATCCGCACCAAACTGAGAAAAGACGACACGCTGATCGTCATGTCGGATCACGGCTTTTCACCCTACTATCGTACCGTCAACCTCAACACCTGGCTGCTCGATCACGGATACATCCAGCTCAAGGAGGAATTCGCGCACGCCGACCGCGAGGGGCTCGATTTTTCCGCGGTTGATTGGAAGCGCACACAGGCCTACAACGTGGGTTTCGGGAGCATCTATCTCAATGTCGCAGGGCGTGACCCAGTCGGCTGCGTCGACCCCGCCGAGGTCAACAACGTGATCGACGCCATCTGCTCGCAGCTCGTGAAGGAGAAGGATCCCAAGACCGACCGACCGGTCTTTCTCAAAATGTACAAGACCCGTGAGGTTTACCAGGGAGAAGCCGTCACGAGCGCTCCGAACATCGTGGTCGGGCTCCTTCGCGAATATGGAGTCTCCGACGAGTCGGCGCTCGGCGAGTTCTCGAACGAGGTGATCGCCGACAACATGAGTCCTTGGAGCGGCTCGCATCTCATGGCGGCCGAAGAGGTACCTGGAATCGTATTTTCCAACCGGCGAATCCCGCTCGAGAATCCCATGCTCTACGACCTGACGGTCACCCTGCTCAGCGAGTACGGTATCGAAAAGGGCGACCAGATGATCGGTCAACCGATGTGGCGCGCGCCCTCGAACACAAGTGAATAAGGAGTTTTGTTTGATGTTCGGTTCAAAAATCAAGATCGACAAGGATCTCTTGGAAAAGGTCAAGAAATTCGCTTCCATCGCCGGTTATTCTTCCCCGGAGGAATTCGTCCACCACGCCCTGGAGAAGGAGATCGCCAAGCTCGAAGATGCCGACTCCGAGGAGGACATCAAAAAGAAGCTGAAGGGATTAGGGTATATCTCCTGAGAACTGGGAGCAGCCCGTCGAGGGAAATTGCCTCGCTCTTCTGTTGACGATCACGAGCCGAGAGTATCTGGAAAACACTCATGTCCATTTTCAACACGATTCTAAACGGACTCTTCGATCTCCTCTGCTTCCCGTTCAGAGGTTTCGCGCCGATTGTCGGCCTCTGCGTGATTTCCGTCCTGGCAGGGATAGCACTGTTGATCCTCTACAAGTACACATCTCCTCAGAAGAGGATCAAGAGGATCAAGGATCAGATCAAGGCCGATCTGCTCGAAATCAGGCTGTACAAGGACGAATTCAGCGTACTCACCGGCGCCATCGGGAGGTTGTTCGGACGCAACATCCCTGTTTATCTCGGCTGCAACTTGATCCCTTTCGCCCCCCTCATCGTCGTGGTCTTGCCGCTGCTGGTCCAGCTCGATGCGCGCTACGGGTTCGAACCCCTGCGAGCCGGTGACAAGGTGGTGGTCGAGATCGTTCTGAAAGACGGCCTCGATCCGATGCAACGAGGCGGCGTGTCGCTCGAGCTACCCGAGGGGCTCGTCAACGAGGTCGGCCCGGTGCGCATACCGGCCAAGAATGAAGTGGCCTATCGTGCCCGGGTGGACCGAAAAGGCACCTATGATCTGAAAATCGCCGTTGGCGGCGAGCAGTACCACAAGGTTCTCGTCGCCGAGGACGGCGCCTCGTCGATATCGAGAGCGCGCTTCAACGCCGGTCGGACCTGGGACGCGTTCTTCCACCCTGTCGAGACGCCGTGGCCGGCGACGTCTGCCATCGAGGCGGTCAAGCTGAAGACCCACGAGCGCGCCGACATGGTCGGCATCGACGGCGACCTCTTTCCCTGGCTGTGGGTGTTCTGCATCGTGGGACTGGCCTTCGGATTCGCCCTCAAGGGGGTCTTGAAGGTCAACATCTGAGAGCTGCTCCCACCCGATGATGTCTCTCTGACTTCGGCGGCAAAAAGTAACTCAACGGGTTCGGGATCGGGGCGCTCTCGGAATCGGAAGCGACTCCGAGAGTTGCGAGAGGCTGGTTCCGAGTCACGGCCAAGCCGGCGCTGCGGGCTGCTCGCCACTTTGCCGCTGCTAACACGAGACGGGACACTGCAGCCGCAACAGCCGCGAAGGCGTTGTTGCTGCCAAAGTGTGCGGCAATGCAGTGTCCCATGCTGAGGAATGGGCTGGGTCAACGCGGTGATCTGATCATGCCGAGATCGATCAGCGCGCGCGGTTGCCCTCACCATTGACCATGGCACGGTAGGTCTTCTCGATGCGATCCCAATTGAACTCGCGATCGAGCGCCCAGTGGCGGCCGATCACCGTCACCACCTGCCCCAGGCCGAGCTTCTCACCCTCTTTTTCGACATCTCGTATGTAGGCAGCACCGGCTTCGGGCCGCTCGCCACGCCGGCCGAGGAGGGAGTGAATATAAACCTCCTCGACGCCGCGGTCGTGCGCCATCTTCATGAGAGCCATGAGGTGGTGCAGGGATCCGTGCGACGAGTAGAACGAGACGATCCCCAGCAAGTGCAGCGCTTTTTTGTCCTTTTTGGCTCCCTCCATCGCAGAAACGAAGGCGGGATTCTCGAAGTAACTCCCGTCCTTGACGGAGTTGTCGATGCGCAACCGGTCCGAATAAACGACCCTGCCCGATCCGAGATGCAGGTGCCCGGCCTCGGAGTTGCCGACCGTGCCCTGAGGCATGCCCACGGCTTCACCCGATGCGCACAGCGTCGTGAAAGGCGACTGGTCGCGGTAGCGATCCATGTTGGGTGTGTGAGCCTTGGCGATCAGGTTGTGATCATCGGCTTCGCGTTGTCCCCAGCCGTCGGCGATGATCAGCAGCGCCTTGCGACCGGCCTTTACGGGGAACTCTATTCGGCCGGCGTCGGTGTCGAAGAGCGACGTCCCGTTCATCTCGGCCGGTTTTTCCAGACCCAGGATCTCGAGAACGGTGGGCGCCACATCGGGGAGCGACCCGCCTTCACGCAGAACCGGAGCCCGACCATCCACCTGTCCAGAGCCGATGTAGATGAAGGGCACGGGGCTGTCGGTGTGCCCCGTATCCACCTTGCCATCGGGATAGTACCAGCGCTCCGCGGAACCGTGATCGGCGGTGATCACCACCTCTCGGTCTAACTTGCGGGCTGCAGCCACCACTTCACCGAGCGTAGCGTCGACCGTCTCGACCGCCGTGCACACCGAGTCCCTGTTCTCGATGTGACCGATCACATCGACGTTGGCGAAGTTGGCGATGATCAGATCGTGAGCATCCTCGTCGAGGGCCTGGATCAACGAATCCTGCACCTGCGCGATGTTCATCTTCGGAAACTCGGCGTAGTCGGTGACCTTGAGAGAATGGGTGAAGCGCCGCTCTTCGTTGGCGAACGGTTTTTCGGCCTTGCCGTTGAGAAAGAATCCCAGATGAACGGCCTTCTCCGTTTCGACCAGCTTGAGAACCTTTCTCCCGCTGTTGGAGACCGCTTCGACCAGCGTGTTCTTGAGCTCGCCGAGCGGCGGGAAGGCGACCTGCGAGACTTTGAGGTCCTTCCCATACTCGATCATCGTGACAAAACGCGTCGTCAGGCCGCCGGTCTCGAAATGGCCGAAGTCTTTCTCGGTCAGGGACTCGGTAAGCTGGATCTCCCGCTCCCCCCGAATGTCGTAAAAAATGACGTAGTCGCCGTCCTGAATACGCCCCACCGGCTCACCCGTCTCGTTCTCGAGGACGATCGGATTCATGGCTTCATCCTCTTCACCGTTGCGATAAGCATCCAGCACGGCCTTTGCCATGGGATACTCGGCATTCGAGTTCTGATCAGTCATCGTATCTGTCTCTCAACTTTCTTTTTATTTGGGGACCGCGCGTTGTCCGGTGCTCCCTGTCGGGTCACCTCTCGTGCCGCCTTTCGAGTAACGCCAAAAGTTATGCCACATCATAGCCTTCGAGTTCCCGACTTCAAACAAACAACCAACAGAGCCGAGGAAAAGGCCACGAAACGACGGTTCCAGGGTGCCGATCCGAACTCTCCGTCGTCAGCCGCACTGCACTCCCTGAAGCCGCCGGTGAACCACTGATAGCCGCCGGGCGATGCCCAATCCCATCTGTTCATTGACGAGCTGGCCGGGGAGAGTTAAGTTGTATTTTTTGTCGGTCATGTTGAATGGCGAGGCTCATCATGGATCTCAAGATCATCATCTGTGGCGTCGGCGGCCAGGGCGTTCTCTATTTTGCCAAGAATCTCTATGCGCTGGCGGTTCTCAATGCCACGCACGTCCTGGGCAGCGAGACCCACGGCATGAGCCAACGGGGAGGATCGGTGGTTTCGCACGTCAAGATCGGCGATTACGCCTCTCCCATGGTCCAGCAGGGCACCGCAGATCTGCTCTTCTCGCTGCGTGCCGAAGAGACCTATCATCATCTGACCTTTCTTCGGAACGGAGGCCGGCTCGTCATCAACGCCGACGATCGGTTCGTGATGGACCCCGAGATCGCGGCAGCCCTGAAAGCCAAGGAGATCACCGTTTCTTCTTTCGATGCATCAGGTGTAGCCCTGAGTTCGGGTTTGCCGGCGGCAACCAATATCATCCTGCTTGCGCACGCACTGGCCGCGGGTTTCCTGCCCTTCTCCCTCGAACAGCTCAGGGATGCCGTCAAGAGCGTGACGGCGCCGGGCCGGGTGGAAGCCAGCTTAACCGCACTCGAGGCCGGCGCGGCATGATGTTGAATGGGATGAAACAGCGAAGGATCGATAGCGATGGAAACAGTATATCGTGGCTTGTATTTCGAAGACTTTGAAATCGGTCGAGAGTTCCGATCTCCCGGCCGCACCGTGACCGAAGCCGATACGGTTCTGTTCGCAGGACTGTCCGGTGATTTCAACCCTCTGCACATGAATGAATCGTTCGCGGCTCAAAGCCCGTACGGCCGGCGCATGGCCCACGGCGCCCTCGTGCAGTCGTTGATGACGGGGATGATCGCCCAGCTCGGAATCTTCGAAGGAACCACCGTGGCTCTGCGCCGTCTTGATTCTACATTCAAGAACCCGGTCTTCTTCGGTGATACGCTCGTCGCTACCATCCAGGTGGATGATCGTAAAGAGCTGAGAGGCCGGCCACAGGGCATCGTGACCTTCCGAACACGGATGATCAACGACGACGAGAAAACCGTAGCCGAAGGAAAGTGGATTCTCCTGCTGCAACGACGAGGCTCGTAGAACACCACGATTCGAACGCCGCCGGTCGCAGCCCGGCACCACTCCTGCGGATTACAACCGTGTTACGTTGCTATGATAGTATCCCAGACTCTTTACAAATAGGTTTGAATTGTGTAAATAAGAGAGGTCGGGACGCTTTCAACCCAGGAATCGAGTTCTTTGTCAATTATTTTTTAGTTTTTTTAGGGTATGCTTGACAAAAGAGCCGTATATTAAGTATCGTTAAACAATTCTATACATTTATAGAAATATTAACATGGTTGTATATGTTTGTTGAGAAGCAGGAGGTCTCGAACATGGGAGATATCCTTCTCCAGAACCTCAAGAAGGCCGCACGTGCTGATAGAGTCTCGCTCACGTTCAAGAACGGCAAGACGATCGAAGGAGCGATCCTCTTCAACGAGATCAAGAAGTCGGGTAAAATCATCAATATCGAAGAGGAAATCTCGGTCGATTTCGAGATCAACGATATCACGAGAATCCGGCTCTAGACCGCATCAGCCTTCACAGGTCTTTTCAAAAGCACCCTTGAGATTGAAGGGTGCTTTTTCGTTTCTCCAAAACATCGATGTTGACCGATGTCAATCCCTGTTCGCGAATAATCGACCTGATCGATCCGCTTTCGTCTCTGTTTTCCGGCCGGTCCCGGGGCTCTTATTTTTCGTTACCATCGAGTAACAATTGACGGGAGCTGTCGGCAAAAGTTCACGATCGCCCTGCCCGGAACGACAACAAAATCTTGCTTTCCTCCCTATTTTCTTATATACAAAGGTATTACTGGATTAAAGATTTTATCATTTTTTGATGAATTGGGGCCGGAATTTGCATGTACTCTCATGTGATTTCGAACCACTCGCGTTCGGAATCGACGTGACGACCACAGTCAGTCAGCCGATAAACCGGACTTTCGGTCTTTGTTGATGCGCTGGATGTTCCACAATGCAAGGGAGAAAAACAATGAAGCGAGTACTGATTCTGGTGGCTCTTGTTGGAGCCCTCGGTTTTGTCCTGAGCGACGTATCGTTCGGGCACGGAGGGCAGTATCGCGGTCCCGGTGACACCGTACCTCCAAACCTCGGTGGCCCCGGTGACTCCACACCCCCCGGGAATTCGAGTGGTCCCACCACCCCTGGTCCCGCCGGCCCCTCGACGGCCGGTCCGCGTGGCCCCGCAACCCCCACAGGCCCTTCCGGCCCGACCGGTCCGCGTGGCGCCAGAACGGGTGGTATGGGTAGGAAACGTTACAGCGGCGGCATGGGTTTCGAGCGCTGGGAGTTCTGGTGGGAGAACAACAAGGATGCCTTCCTGAACCTGAAGAACCGCCTCGGCGGAACGTCCAACATCTCGGGTTCCAGCGGCTTCCTCGTCGGTCGTGGTCGTAAAGACACGGCCAGAACCTCCAAACGCCCCTCGGCCGACATGATCAAAAACGACGTGCTGCCGGCCCTGCTCGCGGCCATGAAGGAAGACCACGCCGATATCCAGGACTCCACCGTTCTGGCCGTCGCACGCATCACCCGCCCCGAAGACGCAGCACTCGCGCTGGACGATATCAAAGCGATGCTGTCTTCCAAGTATGAGACCGCCCAGCAGTCGGCATGCCTCTCTTTGGGCGTGCTCGGATCTCCCGAAGCCTGCCAGGTTTGCTACGACCTGATGATCGACAGCCAGGCCGGTCGGCAGGTGGTGGGCGGCGGCAGGGTACCCCGGCTGGTGCGGGCGTTCGCCGCTCTCTCCCTCGGTCTGATCGGATCGGAGCAGTCCGCGCCGAAGCTGCGCATGGTCATCGACAAAGAGGACGAGAAGACACAAAAAGACCTGATCGCCTGCGCCATCACCGCGCTGGGATTGATGAAGAGCATCGACGGCAAGGAAGAAAACGTTCGCTTCCTGATCCGGCAGCTCGAGAACTCGAAGATGGACCCCTTCCTCATGGCGTACATCCCTGTCGCTCTGGGTAAGCTCGGTGATCCTCTGGCTTTGAGCCCGATCGTCAAGGTCTTCGAGAATTCCAAGATCAACGACTGGATCCGTCAGTCCTGCGCCATCGCCATGGGACAGTTGTCCAACATCGAAGACGACGAAGTGATCAACCTCCTCATGAAATACGTGAAGGAAGGCAAGGACAACCAGACGCGACACTTCTCTTTCATCGCCCTGGCCCAACTCGGCGCTCGTGACACCGATTTCGCGGCGCATCGCGACACGCACAAGAAACTCGCCGATTTCTTCCTCGCCGAGATCTCCAGACCGAGCAAGACACAGCACATGTCGTGGGGCTCGATTGCCGGCGCAATCCACGCCATGAAGCACGACGCGCTGCAGGGTTCGATCATCAACAAGCTCCGGGAAAAGTTCGTTGACACCAAAGATCCTTCGGAAAAGGGTGCCATCGCGATCAGCCTGGGCCTGCTCAACGCCGTACCGGCTGCCAAGATTCTCTATGATGAGTTGCTCGACAGCAAGAACAAGGCTCTCCAGGGACACCTCTGCATCAGTCTCGGTCTCATGAGCTGGACTCAGGCTGCCGAAAAGATCCGCGACTTCGCGGCGAATGAAATCGTCTTCAGGCTGCGCCTCCAGGCGGCCACGGCTCTCGGCCTGATGGGCGACACCGAAGCGGTCGGCGTTCTCGTCAAGGCCCTGCAGACGGGCCAGACCCTGAGCGTGACCTCCTCGGCCGCCAAGGCTCTGGGTCTGATCGGTGATCAGAGCGCCATCGAGCCTCTGCGCGATATCCTCGAGGACAGCAAGGCCAACAACCTGGCCCGCGCCTTCGCGGCGGTGGGACTGGGCATCATCGGCGAGAAAACCGATCTGCCGTGGAACGCCATCGTGTCCGAGAACAACAACTTTCGCGCCAAGGTGCCTGCGATCTCCGAGGTGCTCGATATCCTGTAAACCTTGACCATCCAAGCCATTCAGAAGAGGAGTGGGTTTCGCGACGTCGAACCCGCTCCTCTTTTTTTTCCTCGCGAATGCCCGCTCCCCTCGTGCGCGTCCCACGTCACGAGCACCGTCACCGCTCGATGCACAGCGACGCCGATACTCACCCGGCTCCCCCCCCGTTGACGCGGATCTGGAGCCTGAAAAAAGTCGAGAGCGGCTTGCGAGGCCGAGCACGACGGCCGGTAATATCGATGGACTCGTGGGTGAGGCCGTGCTATTTTGGGCCTCCCTTTATTTTGGAACGAACGGTATTTTTTCGGAACACATTCGTGGAGAATCACATGCGCAAGTCACTGGGTTTCATGACGGCGATCCTCTTGTTCGTCGTCGTCTCGATCTCGTTCGCCGATGAGGCCAAACCGCAAAAGAACTTCCTCTGGAAGGTCACCTCCGACAGCACGACCGTCTATCTGCTGGGCAGTATCCACCTCTGCAAACCGGAGCTCTATCCTCTCGACAAGGCCATCACCAAGGCCTATGAGAACGCCGAATTTGTTGTCGTCGAAGCCGATAAAAGCCCTGAAAAGGTGGCTGAAATCCAAATGTTCGCCATGCAGAAAGCGATGTACCAGGACGGCACAACACTCAAGGACCACCTCTCTGAAGAGACCTACAAGAAGCTGAAGGAACACTTCGAGAAGCGGGGTATCAGTATCGACATGATGGCCCAATTCAAACCTGCGTTGGTAGCCGCTCAACTCGCACAGGTCGAATTGATGGTCCTCGGGTTTCAGCCCGGTGCGGGCATCGACGAACATTTTATAACGCTGGCCAATAAGGATAAGAAACCGCTCAAAGAGTTAGAGTCACTGAAGTTCCAGATCGAACTGTTTTCCTCATTGGACGACAAGATCCAGGAGCAGAGCCTGATTAAAGAACTGAACGAGACCGCCGATCTCAAAGTATACATGGCTAACTTAATGAAGGCCTGGAGCTTCGGAGACGCCAAGACGATGGAACAGATCATCTTCGAACCGCTCAAGACAAACCCAGAGATGAAGTCTCTTTATGAGAAGTTCTTCACCGAACGCAACGTGACGATGACGGCCAAGATCGAAGAGTATCTCAAGTCCGGAAAGACCCATCTGGTGATCGCCGGATCGGGACATTTCATCGGGAAAAAAGGCATTCTCGCACTGCTGGGGAACAAAAAGGACAAACCGTACAAGATCGAGCAGGTGGCGACGCTCGGCCGTCCCGTCGTCGAAGAGATCGAAGAAGTCTTGAAGTAGATTCCCCTTCGCTGAGCTCGCGTGGCTCAACGGATTCGTGATGGCCGCTGCCGCCGATTGTTGCGCACTCCGCGGTGGCGGCCATCCTACTGCGATCTCACCCGAACCTCACACCACAGCCCAGCCGCGAGCAGCAATCCTACGACAACCAGGCTTCCCCAGTAAAAGCCGGCACAGCGATCCCGAAGCGACACCAGCTCATGAATCCTCTCGATCTCTTTCTCTACGAGGTGCAGGTTCTCCTGGAGAGATGAATCGTCGCGATCGAGGGCCACCGCCTGCTCGTAGAGTTTGCAGGCGCCTCCCGGATCGAGCTGCTTGAAGGCGATGTTGCCCAGCATGGAGATGACATAAGCGGTCTCGTGGCCCGTGGCGACGGCTTGTTCGAAGCGGTTCTTTGCCTTGGAAAACTCCTCGGCCTTGTAGTAGATGTAGCCCAGCGTCTGCAGCGCCTCCCCATCCTGTGGGCTGAGCCGCAGGTGCTCTTCGAAGAGCTGCACGGCCTGTTCCCAGGCCCCCGTCCTGAACGCCTCGAAAGCAGCCTCTCGCGTCGACGCCCGGGATTGCGTGGCGAGTCCGAAAAAGGCCACAAGAACCAGTGGATAGGCGCCGCGTACCAGAAGATTCCCGAATCGCAACGTCTCATCTCCCTGAGATCGAGTTGATCAGGATCTGTGACCGCGCCGCCAAAGCGCGATCACTCATGATCTCGAGAGGCGCGTGATCGTCCTGCAGGAGCGGTTTTCGCGGATCATGGACCGCGGCGCGACTCGAGCCGAAAGCGCTAATCCCCGCGAGCAGCGGCTTCAGCTCCTTCGGGAGCGAAGAGCTGTTCACGTCGCGCGGGGCGACGTGGCCCTGTCCCTTTACCGTGTAGAGCATGAAGTTGCGTCCCTCGGGAATGCGTGCCAGCGTCACCGAGCCAAAAATCTTGGCAGCCGTGTTGGCGATTGCTTCGATGACCGGCTCCTCGCGCCGGAAGCCGGACACGTTGATGCCCAGGATCCCGCCAGGGCGCAGCCGCGCCTCGACGAGGGCAAAAAATTCTTCCGTGGCCAGATGAAAGGGGATGTAGATCTGCTGGGAGTAGGCATCGATGATGATCACATCGTACTCCCGCGCGACGGCATTCAGAAACACGCGCCCGTCGAGATCGTTGAAAACGTTGAGCCACGGATCGGCGAAAGCAAGATCCATGTAGCGGTACCCGGCTTCGATCACGGCGGGATCGATCTCGACCCCGTCGATCTGCAGCGCACCGCTCGCGCCAAAAAAATGGGCATACTGCCGGGCTATCGTCCCGGCGGCCAACCCGATGATACAGACGTCTCCGGCCTCGTGCCGTCCCGCGAGGCAGGGCAGAAGGGTGTAAAAGTCGTAATACTGCCCACCTGACAACACGTCACCCTCGCGGTAGATCGATTCGAAGGAATGGATCCCCTCGTTCACGCAGAGGTACAGTGTTCTGGGATCCTGTGCGGCCTCGACGACACGCAGATACTGGTAACGGCTCTCCTCGGCCCAGATCACGCCCCTGCCCCATGAGGCCGCTCGATCGGGAACCAGAAACGCACAACCGATCGTGGCCACGATTAGCACTCCCCCGCTCCATCGGCCCGCCGTTCGCCGACTCGTCGCGACGATCCCGATCCCGGAGAGCAGCATCAGGACCGCTCCGGAGAGAAAGAAGGTTCCTCGGGACCCGAAGGTTTCGATGAGAAAGTAAGTGGTCAGAAAGGTCCCCAGGATCGAACCGAGCGTGGACGCCGCATAGACGGAACCGCTCGCACGTCCCACACGGCCGTAGCTCCTGGCGGCCTCGCTGACCACGAAGGGCAACGCCGTACCCAGCAGGAGCACGGGAGGCGCAAACACGAAGAGGGTAGTGACGAAGGACCCCCGGATCAGGAGGGGAAAGGCTTCCTCGAGCTGCAGATTCTCACCGAGGAAGAGGTGCGCGACCCGACCGATCGCCATCGGAGAGAGCAGACAGAATCCCCCCGCCAGGGCGAGCAATCCGAAGAGCGGCTTCAGCGAGGAACTGGAGTCGGCAAGCCGGCCGCCGAGATAATTGCCGGCCGCGAGTGCCGCCAGGATCACACCGATCACGTTGGTCCAGACAAAAACCGACTGGCCGAAGAACGGTGTGAGGATGCGTGCGGCTGCCAGTTCCACGATCATCACAACGGCGCCGGCCGCAAAGGCGATCAGGATCAGCAGCACGACGGGCAATCTTGGACGGGTGAAACCTTGGGCAGGACCGTTCATAGTGTCGCCTCAGAGCCGGCTGATCGAGATACCGTTGGTGTGCAGTGCCGCCTTCTGCTGGCTGCAACACGTAAAGAACGGAGTGGGACACGATTCTCAACGAGTGTCCCACTCCTCTGCAGAAGAGATGCTTTGACTACGCATCCTCTTCTTCGATATCGATGTAATTGGTGTAGACCTCGTAGTCGCCGGCCCAGTTCTCATAGAGCATGTTCAACATGAGGAGCATGTTGCGCTCCTTGGTCCCTTCCCAGCGCTTCTTGCCGTTCAGGTTGACCGTGATCTTCTTGTCCATGTCGACGAGCTTGTCGTTGAGAAAGAGGCGGAAGCGTCCTACGCGATTCGACGTGATGTTGAACGAGTTCGATTCCCGATCCACTTTGGCATCCACGTAGGGCAGGTCCTCGTCACCGATCTTCATCGACGCCGTGTTGTTCATCACATCGATTTTGAGCCACGCATTGGCACTGAACTCGAGATCGATCGATCTGAGCATGATCGATGTGGGTATGGTTTTTTTGGGAGCCCGATCCATCAACTTGTTGAGTGCCGCGATACTCTTGGTGGCCAGGCGTGATCTCTTGCCGGGATCTTCCGCATCGTCGATGAAGATCGCCTTGGTCCCTCCGTTGTCGCCTGGATACTTGGCAGCCATAGCGGCGGCCTGCTCGGCGTGGTTCTTGCGGTTCTGTGGGGTGCTGATGTAGACGAGATGCAGATCCCGGGCGTTTTCGTAAAAAAGCGAGGTTACCGGCGCGTCCACGGCAACGGCGCCTGAGAAAAGGCTCGGATACCAGGTCGAAAACTTGTAGGCCACTGCCCCACTCGGCCCCATCCCCATGATGAAGACGCGGCTTCGATCGAAAACCATCATCTCCAGGAGAACACGCAAGCCTATAAAGGCGGTCTTGCGACCGGGATCGAGCAATTCCCAGTCCTCGGCGGCGTCGATGACCTTCCTCTTGCCCTTCACCGGCCCGACCGGTGCCAGGATGATCGTCTTCTCGAGTAGTTCCTTGTCATTGAACACCAACTTCAGCTCTTCCCGCACATCCTTGAGGACCCTGCTGCCGCCGCCGGTCTCCGAATGCAGGTAGATCAAGACGGGAAATCGATCACCGCCCCCGGTTTTGTATCCCTTGGGCAGGGATACGAAGTACTTGTAGTTGCGGTCGTTGTCGGTGGGGTCCTCGAAGTAGTTCTCTTGAAAACCCTTGCCCGCTTTGCTCTTGAACACCCTGGCACTCTTGTGCTTGGTGTTGATCGTGAGCTCTTTGATGCGGAAGATCGCATCGGGGTACTTCAATACGTTCTTGATCCCCTTCTTGGCCGCGACCTCATCGAGGGAGCTGGTCAACGCCAGCGTGGCCTCCATCTCGGCGGAGCGGTCGTCGAGCGTCTTGGCATCGAAGAGCGCTTTCATATCTTTGGCGAGGTTTTCCAGCTCCCGATCGTTGAGCGTGAGGTCATCTTCAGCGATCGCATTTGCGGAAAGGAACAAGATCAATCCCGCCAAAAAACCGGTAAAGACGATGAGCTTTTTCATTCTCAATGTCCTTCCTTCCAGTGTGTCTGAGTCTACTTAACTACCAGCGCTTACTAACTATTACATCTGATCTGTCGCAGTGTAACGGCGAGAAGTACTCTTGTCAATCGCCGCTGGAGGAGCCTCGGTGCCGCTCGATCGCTTCCCGCAGGATGAGCGCCTTCTCCCGCGATGGTTCGGCCTCGAGAACGCGCGAGAAGTGACGATGTGCCTCTGTGAGATCTTTCAGTTGATAATAATAATAGGATCCCAGGTTCTCACAGGCATCCAGGTTGCCATCGATGCGAAAGGCCTTTTCCAGCAGGATCAGCGCCTCTTCGTCGCGCCCGGTCCCCATGAGCAGGAGAGCGTAGTCGTTGATCACCGCGCTGTCCTCTGGCCAGAGCTCGAGCACCTCGAGATACAGCTCCTCCGCTTCCCGGGTGCGCCCGTCCTGAGCGAGCGCCAGAGCCTTGTTGGAGTTCAAGGCCACGTCGAAGGGCTTCAGCGGTAAGAGCTGATCGTAAATCGTGATGGCCGCTTCGAACCGCCCATCAACGGCTTTGCGATTGGCGTGCCATTCGAGCCTTCCCATGGTGACTTCGAGAAAATCGGGTTGCTCCTCGAGCTGCAAGATCGCGATAAAGGTCTCGATCGCTTCTTCGTACCGGTTCAGTCGCTCCAGGATGAGTCCGTGATAGAAGAGCGCCAGGCCGTTCTCTCCATCCTGTTCGAGTACCGCCGCCAGATGCCGCATCGACTGATTGAGCTCACCGAGCCGGTATTCGACCACACCGAGGCGTAAGCGTACATCGTAGCGCTCCGGGGCGATCGCGAGCAGCGCTCGGTAGAGCTCGGCGGCCGCCAGATCGTCGGCGACACTCTCATAGATGGGACTCGCCAGCGGCACCAGAGCCTCGAAACCGGAATCCACCCGAACCAGCTCGACGAGGACCTTGGCCGCTTCGTCAGGTCGCTCGAGGGCGGTCAGGGCCCTCACCGATCCGCTCAAGGCGTTCACCTCGGTGGGATCCACGGCAAAGGCGCGCTGAAACGCTTCGAGGGCTTCCTCGCTGCGCGTGTCGCGCAGGGTGATCTCCCCGATCAGGTAGATCAGATAGGCCTCGTTCGGGTGGCGCACCAAGAGGGCTTCGGCCTCCCGTTGCGCTGCCGGGGCATCGTCCAGGAGCAGCAGGACGTAAGCGAGGTGCTTCCCGGCTTCCACCGAATCGGGATCGCGTTCGAGGGCGGCGCGAAAGGCGTCGGAGGCCTGATAGAGCAGGCTCGATCGGAAGGATCCTTCAAAGCGGGTCAGCCCCCAGAATGCCCCGGCCTGAGAAAGATAAACCTTGCCGATCAAAAAATACGGCACCGGATCGCTGGCGGTCTCGACGATCAGCTCCAACGTGGGCTCGACGAGATCCTGAGCTCGTCCCGCTCGAATGAAGGCGTCATAGACCAGGAGGGCATGCTCGAGCGCGCCAGCAGGATCCTGCTTTCCACGGAGGGCGCCGAGCACGACAGGCAGGGCTTCGTCCAGTTCACCACGTTCGATGAGGCCCGCCAGCTTGCGCGACGGCTCGTCATCTCGAGCGACATCCCCCTCTTCGAGGCCCAGAAGGCCAGGTCCTCCCAGAACGACGATGGCGAAAATCAAAACCAGCCGAAGAGCCGAGAGAACCTTTGGCAGCTCAGACGCCCTCGAAGATGACTCCCCCCTCTTCGCGCTCCACACTACCGATGAGGTACGATTCATAACCCTTTTCCCCGAGCAAAGGAACGGCTTTCAACGCGTCATCCCGGCTTACGATCGCGATCAAGCCGATCCCCATGTTGAGGGTCTTGAAGGACTCCTTCAGATCGAGGCCGGCCAGCGCGACAATCAGCCGGAAAATACCGGGAACCCGCCATGAACCCACGTTGATCCGTGCCGAATAACCTTCGGGAAGCACACGTGGTATGTTGTCGATGAACCCCCCGCCCGTCACGTGGATCAAGGCCTTGACCGTCGTTGATCGATGAAGGGTATTCACCGCCTGGAGATAACTGCGATGGGGAACCAGCAGCTCTTCACCGAGCGGACGATCGATCTCTTTGGGTTGGTCTTCGAGGGAGTGCTTCTCGATCTCGAAGAGCACCTTGCGCACCAGCGAGAAGCCGTTGGTATGCAGCCCGGAAGAGGCCAGGCCCAGCAGCACATCGCCGCTTCTCACGCCGCTGCCGTCGATGATCTTGTTGCGATCGGCCATGCCGACGATGAATCCGGCAAGGTCGTACTCCCCCTCTGGGTAGAAATCGGGCATCTCGGCGGTCTCGCCCCCGATCAAGGCGATGCCGTTCTCCGAGCACCCTGCAGTCAAACCGCTCATGATCGCCTCGAAGACCTCCGGCTGGAGGACGCCCATGGCTAGATAGTCGAGGAAAAAGAGCGGTGTGGCACCCTGAACGATAATATCGTTGACACAGTGGTTGACGATGTCGGTACCCACCGTGTCATGACGCCCGGTCATAAAGGCGATCTTGAGCTTGGTGCCCACACCGTCGGCACTGGCCACGAGAACGGGCTCTTGAACACCCATCCCAGCGATGTTGTAGAGGCAGCCGAAATGCTTGAACTCGGAGAGAACCCGATCGTCGAAGGTGGCGACGACCCGGTCCCGTATCGCTCGGAGCGAGCGGTGAGCCTGATTGATATGCACGCCTGCATCCTCATACGTCACTTTTCGCCGCCGTTGTTCCATATTGAACGCCCTCGTTTGATTCCCGGTGCTCACCACCTGCCGTGCGCACGGCTCTTCGAGACCCTGTGTCTCCTGAACACGGCATGCCGCGTCCAAAAGCGCTTCGATTTCTATTCAGAGCCGATCCGGCTCGAGCGCCGAACCGCCCATACCCGGAAGCCACGATCTTTACGGCTCCTCACAGATTACTTTACGGAGACGCTTCAAAACAGCGCTATTCTTTTTATAATCCAACCTTTCTGTGCCTTCATCGAGAAGGCCCAGGTCATAGATTCCTCAGATTTCGCGATGGGACTCTCATGAAAAGCGTCGTTGTTCTCGGTGCAACCGGCTCGGTGGGAAAACAGGCTCTCGAAGTTCTCCGGGGGCTGGGAGCATCCTTCCGTGTCACCGGTCTGGCGGTGAAAGCCAACACTGATCTGCTCCTCGAGCAATGCCGGGAGTTCCGGCCCACAGCCGTCGCGATCACCTCTGAGGAGCAGGCCCGCAGGAGCGCGCAGGAGCTGAAGCGCCTGGGCATCGGACTTGCCACCGGCGACCAGGCGCTGGAAAAGCTCATCGACGACCTGAGGCCTGATATCGTGCTCCAAGCCGTCTCCGGCGCCGCCGGTCTTCCCGCCTCCCTGGCCGCCGTGGAGAGCGGGGCTCGCCTGGCCTGCGCCAACAAGGAATCATTGGTCATGGCGGGACACTTGATTCTGCCCCTGGCCGAGAAACGGGGGGTCGAGATCATCCCCGTCGACAGCGAGCACAGCGCCATCTTCCAGTCGCTGAACGGCCAGCACCCCCGGGCGGCGCGGCGCATCTTTCTGACCGCCTCGGGAGGTCCCTTCGCCGATGCCACCGGTGACGAGCTGGAACGGGTCACCCCCGAACAGGCGCTGAGGCACCCCACCTGGAAGATGGGCGGCAAGATCACCATCGACTCGGCTACCATGATGAACAAGGCGCTCGAGATCATCGAGGCGCGCTGGCTCTTCGACTGCCACCCCGATCGCATCGAGGTCGTGGTCCACCGCCAGTCGATCGTGCACTCCATGGTGGAGTTCCACGACGGATCGATCATCGCCCAGATGGGCGTTCCCGATATGCGAGTCCCGATCCGCTACGCCCTCACGTATCCCGAGCGACCTCCTCTGGAGCGGGACTTCTTCGACTTCGACCGCTGGAAGCAACTGACCTTCGAACCGCCCGACACACAGCGTTTCCCGGCGATCGATCTCGGCTTCCGAGCCGCTCGCGAGGGCGGGGTCATGGGCACGGTGCTCAACGCAGCTAACGAGGAGGCCGTCGGCCTCTTCCTCAAGGGTACGATCTCTTTTACCGACATAGCTAGCACAGTAGCCAGGGTTTTGGATCGCACCGAGCAGAACGGATCGCCCACCCTCGACGACATCATGGATGCAGACCGGTGGGCTCGCGAGGAAACATTACAATGCCTTTAACGATCGCAAACGCGGATCCCGGAATTTTCGCCGCTCTGGAGCAGACCTGGCTGATCATCAAGGTCATCTTCGGCATCGGCTTGATGATCTTCATTCACGAGCTGGGACACTTTTTCGCCGCCAAATGGGCCAAAGTACGGGTCGAAACCTTCTCGCTCGGCTTCGGCCCGCGACTCTTCGGGTGGCGTCGCGGCGATACCCTCTACCAGCTCTGTATCGTGCCTCTCGGCGGCTATGTCAAAATGGCAGGGGAGAACCCGGGCGAGGATCTGACCGGCGCCGACGACGAGCTCCCCAGTAAGCCCCCCTTCCAGAGGATGGTGATCTTCGCCGCCGGCGTGCTCATGAACTTGATCTTCGCCTTCATCACCTTTCCGATCATCTTCGCCACCGGGGTCCCCTTCATCGCACCCGAGGTCGGCGCGGTCGAGCCCGGAGGGCCGGCGTGGAAGGCAGAGTTGTTGCCTGGCGACAAGATCCTCGAGATCCACGGTAATACGATCTACGAGTTTCATGACATCGCCCTCAACGTGGCACTCTCCAAGAGCCCCGAGCTCGTGGTGCTGCTCGAGCGCGAGGGCCGCACCATGGAGCTCACGGTCAAACCGGAAAAAAACGACGAAGTCGGATTCTCCCAGATCGCCATCGCCGGTCCAGGACACTATGAGGCGGTCATCGCCGCTGGCGGACCGGCGGAGCGAGCCGGTCTGTGCACAGGCGACAAAATCGTGAGCATCGACGGCATCGAGACGACCGATTGGCTCGAGGCGCGCAGCGGGCAGGAGTACGAGGAGGTACGGATCGAGGTCGTCCGCCTGGAGAACGAGCAGGAACAAAACCTCAATTTCACCGTGGTACCCGAAAAGAAGGAGCTCGAGGAAAAACGGCTCATCGGAATCCAGCCCCGTTTCAACACGGTGCGCGGAATCCGCGGCGCTCTTGCCGAGGTGAAGAACGGGCTCCGCGAAGGAGATCGCGTCCAGATGATGGGCGCGCGCGACATCTTCACCCAAGAGGACTGGACCGAGGCTCTGGAAAAGGAGCCTCTCACCTTCGAGGTCGTGTACCGCTCTGGGAGCGGCGCCGAAATCGAGAGCGAGAGCAAGGCGGCGCCCAGTGAGGTCTGGCAGACCAGGACCGTGAACTATGCGCCCCGCTGGCGCGAGGCACTCAAAGCAGATCTCGCACTGACCAGGACGCGGGGCTCCAACACGGTGACGATTTCGCCCAATCGGGCTCTTTGGGACATGGGCTACCGGACAGGTGTCACGGTACACGAGATGAACGGGAAAAAAATCGCCTGCTACGACGATATCTTGGAGCTCATCGACGAGTCGAAGGTCAACGAATTCAAGCTCGTGCTGACCCCCTGGAAGGGTGAGCAAAGCGAAACCGTAACGGTCACCGCCCTACCGATGGAGATCGAGGATCTGGGCCTCGATTATCTCGTCAAGCCGCGGCTGCTCACCCGCAAACTCAATGTTTTCGAGGCCTGCCGCGCTGGATTCAACTGCGCCATCTACCAGGTGAAAAACTGTTACCTGACCCTCTCGCGCATCATCAGCCGCGACGTGTCGGCCAAGAACCTGGGCGGGATCATCACGATTTCGCGGGCCACCTACTCCTTCGCCCAGTTGGGGCTCGCACGGCTCTTCTTCTTCCTGGCGATCCTGTCGATCAACCTGGGATTCATCAACATTCTGCCGATTCCCGTGCTCGACGGCGGGCATCTGATGTTTCTGCTCATCGAAAAGATCAAGGGATCGCCGGTCAACGAGAAGGTCATGGGCTATTCCCAGGTCATCGGGCTCGTGCTCATCCTGGCGCTTCTGGCCTACGTGACCTACAACGACATCCTGCGGCTCTTCAACTGAGAGAGACGGGGACGACAGGCTCCGAGTCGCGGCGGAGTTTGCGTAGCGGTTGCTCACAACGCTGCCTCTGCTAACACGAGACGGGACACTGCCGCCGCAAAGCCGCGAAGGGCGCTCCCGCTGATAATGGGTGCGGCTTGGCAAGTATCCCTCCCATGCTGAGGAATGGGCCGGTGAAAATCACAACAAGCTTCGAACCCGATCGGTGAGCCCTTTGCGCGCATATCTGAGACTCTTCAGGATCTCGGTGGCCTTCACCCCCGCCGGCGACGTGATCCTGGGCGCTGCCCTGGCTCACCGCTGGAGCGGCGCCGCCGAAGGTTTCAGCGCCCTCGGCCTGGCCGCGGCTTGCGCCGTATCCACCCTGATCTTCTCGGCGGCGGTGGCGTTCAACGATCTGCTCGACCGCCACAAGGACGCCGTCGAAGCCCCGCGCCGCCCGATCCCCTCGGGACAGATCGCGCCACGTGCAGGATTCTTCGCCGCTGTCGCGGCCGCCGTCGTCGCTCTCGCGGTTGCCGCCCTGCTGGGCCGCGACCTGCTGATCATGGTCCTCATCGTTCTGGCGCTGGCCCTGCTCTACGACCTCGTCTCGCGGCGCAGCAGCCTGCTGGGCGTCCTCAACCTGGGTCTCGTGAGAGCCGCCGATCTAGGGGTGGGCTGGATGCTCGTGGCCGAGCCCGGTTCGCTCATGGAGCTCACGCAGGGTATTCGCTGGCTGGCTCCCGCGGTCTACGGAGTCTATGCCCTCGCGCTCTCCGGCGTGGCGCTCAGCGAGCGACGCGCAAAACCCTCCCCGGCGCCGATCTTCTTCTGGGTGATCACGGGATGCACGGCGGTTCTCTTCTTCGCCGCTCTCGGATGGGGTGGTGCCGAGACCGGCTGGCGCTGGTTGATCCCGCCTCTCGGCATGCTCCTCCTGGCACCCCTGGTTCGGTACCTGCTCTTCCGACAGCGCACGCGAATCGAGCCGATCGTGGGCCACATGGTGTCGGGATACCTGCTCATGGCGGCTTTGCCGGTGGGCGCTCTGCTCAGCCCCACAGCAGGCTTGATCCTGGCCGGCCTCTTCGTGCTCTCGCGGGTTCTCTCGCGCCTCTTTCCCCCGGCGTGAGAAGGAGGGAAGAAAAGACCTGCTCAGACAGCCCATTACTTAGCGTGGAACATTGCATTGCCGCACCTGTGAGCAGCACCAGCGCCCTTCGCGGCTGTTGCGGCTGCAGTGTTCCGTTTCGTGTTAGCAGCGGCTGCGTGGAGAGCAGCCCGCAGCGCCGACTTGTCCGTGACGCGGAACCGATCGTTCGTGGCTTTTGCCGCACCTGTGAGCAGCAACAGCGCTCTTCGCGGCTGTGCGGCGGCAGTGTCCCGGTTCGTTTGAGCAGCGGCTGCGTGGAGAGCAGCCGCTGCGTCGACTTGGCCGTGAATCGGAACCTTTCGTAGATTTAGCCGCACCCCGTAGCAGCAGCGCTTTTTGCGGCTGTGCAGTAGCAGTGTCCCATTATGTGTTGAGCAGCGGCAGCCTGGTGAGCAGCCACGTGGCGCGGCGTACTCCGCCGATCAGAACCGAACCTGACGTTTGCCGTTTTCCCGTCGATCCGTGTGGTCGGCGTCGGGTTTTTCATGCGGCTCGTTCACGATCGGTGCGGGAAAATGGGGAATCTCTATCGTGGATCCGGAGGACCGGCTCGGTAGCTCCGGAGCGGACGTTCCGCCGATCCCGATCACCCTGGAACGGGGCAATGCCGGAGCTGTGGTGGCTCCTGCGGGCACGGCGGGAGCACGAAGCGAACGGATCGCAGCGGGAACACGCAGCGTCTCGATGCGCGCCGTACCTTTCTCGTGAGCCAAACCCTTGACCTGCTTGCAGAGCTCTTCGATCATCTCACGCAACTCGCCCACCTCGTCCCGCAGGTCGTCGATCGCATCGCGCAGATCGCCCACCTCGTCTCGCAGGTCATCGACAGCGTCGTAGAACTCTTCGCCTTCCTCGAGCTCCATCTCCTCGAGCTCCGCAATCTCCTCTTCGAGCTCTTCGGCCTCCTCGAAGACCTCATCGGCGAGCTCTTCGAGCTCCAACGACCTGAGGTTCTCTTCCGCGGCGTAGAGCTTTTCCAGCTTCTGATGATACTCGGCGAGCTCATCGAAAATGTGCTCATCGTGCGGGCGCGCAGCACGGTAGTGGTACCTGACTATCTTGCCGTCGTCGTTCTCGAACACCAGCCCCTCGCGCAGATCATCGCGCCTCGTGTAATGAGGGGTCCCTGCGTGCCCGGTCCCTGCGTGGAGCATGACCTTATTCTTGCCGTTGTCGTCCAGAACGATAAGGGGTACCGTCTCGAGGAGGCCGAGATCGGAGAGCTTGCCCACCTCGATGCGCTCGAGCTTTCCATCCTTGATGATGTAGATCTTGCCGTCGTCGCCCTCGACGCCGAAGTTCAGTCCCAGTTCTTTCGGTCCGACGGAAAATCCGACGACTCCCGTATCATCGGCCTTCTGACCTCGAGGCCAGGCGTAGGACACGTGAGGCTCATCACCCTCGTCGCCGGCCACAACCACGAAGCTCGACGCCTGCGCTGTGTCACCGTCCGACAGAAATTTGTCTCTCAACCGGCGCCACCAGGGCTTCGATCGGCTGAAGACAGCGTCCTCGATGAGGCCGTCCTCGTCGATCTCGATCAGGGTATCGAGCGGCAGCGGCCGCTCCCCTTGCCCGGCTTTTCCGGCCGGGTCGTCACCGGACAGCCCCAGGCTTCCGAGACCGATCAGGCTGGCCAGGATGGCCAGTGGTAGGAACAATTGTTTCGACATGATGTTCTCCTTGATGATTATACACTCATCGTGCTACTCGTTGATTGACACGGTCGGCGCGATCGCTCCCGCCCCGGGAATCAGGGAGCGATCGCGTGTTGAGACTGATCGAGAGGCGATGCTGACGCAGCTTCAAGAGCTCGAGCTTGCTCGCCACCCGTCGTAGGAGATCGCGTATTTTCGTATCTCCCATTCCAGCGCGTTTCAGGGTATCGCCCAGAACGCTCAGCTCCTCCTCGAGCGATCGGATCTCGCGTTGCAGATCGCGAAGTGCCCCGGCGAGCTCGGTCTCCGACGGGGAGTTCGGCTCGGGGACAGATTGACGATCGCCGGCGAGACTCATCTCCTGGGTCTCGGGCGCAGCCTCCGGTTCTCGCTCCGGGAGGAGCGCAACGGCGGGGCAGAACGCCAGCACCGGCAGGATCAAGAACAGCGGTGTCACCAGCAGCCAGCGGCCGCCGGCTCTCTCTGGGACGAGAGTTGATTCATCGAGAAGCCGCGTGATCCGCCGCGACAGAGAAGATCGGCTGCGTGCCATGCCATGGACCGCGACGTGACGCAGCGCAACGCCTCGGTGCGCAATCCAGCCGGCCACCTCGGTGAGACATCGCGCCATCTCGAGCCGGCCGCCGGTATGCGCGGCCGCCTGGGCGTCGCAGCGATACTCGGCGATCTCCTGCCAGCAGCACCGGGCGAGCCTGTTCAAGGGCTGGAAAAAGAGGACGCTCTCAACGCAACTGAAGATCAACAGCCAGAGCGGATCGTTACGTTCGAGGTGTGCCAGCTCGTGGGCTAGCATGCCTGCCTGCTTGGCGGGGCTCAAGCCCTCGAGGGCCCGTGCGGGCAGGCAGATCTCGGGCCTCAGAATGCCCACGGCAAAGGGAACCGTGACGTGGTCGGACGTGGTCAGCCGGATCCGTCGTCGCACTCCGGCAGACCAGCGAAGACGCTCCAGGGCTGCAGCCAGCGGCCCCGTTACCAACGGGCGCCGACCGCGGAGGAGGCGCCGCAGCCCGAGCCAGGAGCGCAAGTGGATCACGAGCGCCAGCAGCAGCACGACAGCGCCCGCGAGGGTAACGAGCAGCCGGATCGGATCGGCTGGCGCACGCCAGAATGCACCGCCGCCGGAATGCTGCGACCGTCGAAGTCCGGGCTCCCCTTCGGCGGCACCCGCGCCTAGTGGATCGCCACGCCCGATCGAGATTGCGAACGGCACGGTAGACTCCTCGTCCGTGGCGTCGGCGAGGCGATCGCCGGACTCCCAATGATGCTCGTAGGCGCTAGTGTCACCGAATTTGCGCTCCAAAGAGTTCGGATGCTCCAGGACCTGCGACGAGGTCATCGAGGGGAACACATCGAGCGCCTCGCCGTGGGCTCCCGTCGAGGTGGGCTCTCGAAAGAACGGCAAAGAGGGCGCTGCTCCACGGAGAATATCGTCCTCGTGGTCGATGACCACGCCGGCACGCTCGGGCGCCAGTCTGATGAGCCCGGCCAGCGGCTCGATCGCCAGCCCCGCCTGGATCGAAGCGGTCAAAATCCCGCCCAGGAGAGCACCCTTCCAAAGAGCCTCCAGGAGTGGCTCGCTCCTGATCCAGCCGGGCCGGGTTGCAACCCATAACAGGCCGAGAAGGACACTGCTGTGGACCACGTAGGTCAGCACCCACTCGCCGGCCAGAAGAGGCAGATCGGTTGCCGGCATGATCAACTCCTCTCCCCTTTCCCAGGGTCGTCCTCTGATTCCTTGGCTTCGATGAGCTCCTTGAGCTGGGCCAGCTCGCGGAGGTCGATCTCGCCTTCTTTGAGCAGATGGTTCACGAGCGCGGCTGGATCACCGCGGAAGGCGCGCTCGACGAGCTCACCGACCATCGACCGGCGCACCTCGGGCTCGGCCACGACGGCGCGGTAGACGAACTGCCGTCCCTTCTGCCGGTGAGCGACCACACCCTTCTTCTCCATCTTGGCGAGCATGGTTGCGATCGTGGTGGGTGCCAAACCGCGCTCGGGATAGAGCGCCGCATGAACCTGGGAGGACGTGGCTTCATCGTATCTCCAGAGAACGCGCATGATGGCGTACTGGAGATCACCGAGACGATAGGTTTCTTGCACGAATCGACTCCTCGAAAAACTGAGCATCGTCGTCCAACGACTCTTATAGTACTACCTGGGTAGTCTTGCTGTTGGAAAAAATAAAAAAATGTCACGCCGATCAATTCGGCCACGGCTTTCTCCGGATACAGAACATGCTCTAGGACCGCCGTGACAACCACGCCATCGAACAATCCGTCCCGGAATACCAGCCGTTGAGCTTCACAGAACACATCCATATCTGCCCTTTTGTCGATGTCACAGAAGACGAACGACATCTTGCTACCGTCAAAGTGTTGCTGAAACTGCGCGGTTGGATTGCCGCACCCAACCACCAAGACAACAATCTCGTCGTTCAGGTAAACAGTGCAAAGCGTGCGGAAGATCGAATCACGAGCCAGCGCAAGGTCACCTGATTGCGCCCGGCCGCCCCATCCGGAAGCAGATCAATCGGGCATCACGGACCGCCTCGCGCCGATCTCCTTGGAAACAGCGGCATGCAGTTCCGCGTAGCTGAGCGGGTTTTGCGGCAGGACAACCGACCAGTCACTCTTGCCATCACGGTTCAGATCGGTTTGCATGACCAGGGTGCGACCGTCTTTCAGAGTGACGTCGACACGCACTGAACCGGGCGTCAAGCAGACCGGCTCGGAATCGGACACGCCATAGAGCAGAATTTCCTGTCCCTGAAAACGGTTTCCCGCCACATTGATCAGCACGGCATCGGCGACGTCGATATACTCGGCTGTGACGCCGACGAGCACACTCCTCTGCACCCGTCCGCCGGCGATTCGCGAACCGAGCAGGCAGGAGGCTTGATCGGCGGCCACCCCCTCTCCTGCGTGGCTCCCGGCACGGCGAGAGCTGATGCCGAAGAAGAGACGCATGGCATCGGCTTCGTCGTCGTCGGTTGTGATCTTGAGAAGATTCCGCATGTAGGACTCCACGGTGCCGTAATCCCACCAGTAGGAGCTCGCGCCGACATCGACGGCGCCGAAGAGGCCGAACTGAGGCCACTCGTTGAGGAGCCGCTCCTTGAAGCGCTGCATCCGTTCGAAGTGTTTGCCCGCCGCTGCCGCGCTCTGGCCCTTGCCGCACATGATCTGCAGGTAGGTGGTGCGATCGAGCGTCATCGGCATCCAAAAGTGCGGATCGGTATCGAGCTTATCCTGACGGGCCGCAAGCTCGCTGCTGAACTCGTCGAGCAGCGCACGCAGCATGGCGCCGGAGATACTGAAGGAGCCAAGGCTCATGCCGATCCCGCCGGACACGCAGATCGTGCCCTGATCGATGAGAGCCCGGGCCGTGGCGTAGTCGATCTTTTCGACCTGCGCGGCGTCGCCGCCGTCGCCGACGGCGATCAGGCCGTAGCGGTTCAGACCTTCGCGCTCCCAGGCGGCCGCATCGGGCATCGACCGCAGTTGCACCATGATCTCGGCGTGGTGTGCCGGTACAGCGTAGGGGCTGCAGGAGGGGATAAAGACCTGATCACCCCAAAAGACCGAAAGCCGTCCACCACGGCTGGAGGCGTAGATCGCCGTCTGTTTGACTGTGGCTTCCAGAATCGTCATCGGCTGCGGTCCGTCGGCCGTTTCGAGCAGGCCTGGCAGCTTGACGGCCGGCTTGTTGTTCCCCTCACTCGCCGGCAGTGGTGCGAGTCGCGTGCCTTTGCCGGCAGTGTGGTACATCGCCACGGCCGCGCCGGCGTCGAGCCGCTCCATGATGTCGATGCCGAAGAGTCGGCGGCCCTTTTCACGCGCCCTGGTCAGGGCGTAGAGCGTACCCAAGCCGTTGCCAGCACCACCGGGCCAATCTTCGTGAACGGCCAGAACCGCAGAGCCGGCCTTGATGACCTGGCCTTGCGTGGCGGTCAAACGATTCTGCCAGTACTCCTCCTCCTCCCGGCTGGTCGTGGAGACGATGACCACGTCCATCCCTGCGGTGCCCGAAGGCGCCGTGTTCATGGCGACCAGATTGGCACGTTGCTGGGCCGCAGCCGGCGCAAGCGAGAGCTCGATCAGCGGTCGCAAACCGTCGCGCACGACGTCCCGCGCGAGTTGGTTGAGGGCCTCCGATCGCTCCGGGCTGTCCGATTCGGTATAGATGCGGAACTCGGGGGCGTTGCCTGAAGGCCGCAGATGAACGATGTTTTCGTTGGCCATGGTCATGCGAACCCCGTCGGTGAAATCGAAATTACGCACCGCTCCGAAATGGGGCTCCCAAAAAAGACGAGCCAAGTGATCACCATCGCTCTGCAAGCGCTCCAACAGCGTGCGGCTCGTGTTTTCGGGGAAGGGGCTCAGCAGACCGCTGGCCGTGAACCGCGGCGGTAGCGACGCCACCAACGACGACAGCTCAACCCCCGCTCGCATAGCGGTGTGCAGGATCGCAAGGATCGGCAACACACAATCGCGCGTCGGTAAGGACTCGAGCACTTTGCCTGTCTCCAGGTGGCGCAGGTCGTTGGCTGTGAGAAAGCCACCGTTGGCCTCATATCCCACGACGCGCGTGAAGTTCGAATCGACGGCGTGCTGCATCGCGGCGATCACGTAGGGCGAGCCGATACGCGTGCGCTCTATTCTTTCGAAACATCCCAATCGTTCGAGCACGGTGTTGCAGCTCACGGGCGCCGCCACGGCGTCGGCCTCGAGGTAATCCGCCGTCAACACACCGAGCACATCACCCCGCACCACGCATCCGCGTTCGTCGACGACGAGTGGTCGGTCACTGTCGCCATCGCTGCTCACCAGCGCGTCGGCTCCATACTCAGCGACCCAACCCTCGAGCTCAGAGGCATTGTGGACCGCCTCGGTGTCGACAGGCACGAAGCTGTCCGACCAGCCCACACGGACAACCTCGGCGCCGAGCCGTTCGAGCAGGAGTGGCAGCATTTCACGGATCACCGCCGAATGCTGGTAAACCACGATCTTCAGCCCCTCGAGTGCATCGGCCGGAAAAAAATCGAGGTAACGTTGCAGAAAACCATGCGCCACCGCTTGATTGACTGGACCGGGGTCCTCGGGCTCACGGTGGCAGGGGTATCCGCTCTCCTTCAGCCGGTCGTATTCTGCCGTGATGCTCGCCTCGTTCGCCTTGAGCACCTCGCCCCAGGGCATGTTGAACTTGACGCCGTTGCGATCGTCGGGGATGTGGCTCCCGGTGACCATGATACTGGCCATGGTACGCGCCATGGCGTAGTGCACCACAGCCGGGGTTGGCACGTGACCGGCGAAGTCGATGGTCACCTGCTCCTGCCGGATCGCGGCCGTGATGGCTTTCATGATACGCGGGGTGCTGCCGCGGAAATCACCGGCCAGGACAATCGACTCAACCGGCAGACGGCTCTTCAGGTAGCGGACGAAGGCTGTCGTGTAGAGAAAGCACTCGTGGTCGGTCATCTCGGTCACCAGGCCACGAACTCCGCTCGTTCCGAATTTCAGTGTCATGACAATGTCCTCGATTAAGACTCGGCGTGATCTCATGAACGCAATCGCGTCGGCACAAGACTCAACGAAGGCCGATCATGTTGATGAAATGTTTTGCCAGGAGTTTCAAATCATGGGTCAGTCCGGCCGTGACCGAGTAGACAGTCTCGGCGGCGTAGAGCTCGTCCAGGGTCGGAGGTTCTTTGTACATGACATCGGCCTCGGTGACCAGTCCAACCTTGCTCTTGAGATAGAGATCGCTCCAATTGTGGGGCAGTTTTGCTATCGCGTCACGTGACCGCGGGCTGACACCGACGAAACTCATGTCACCTTTGGCCACGCTCCAGAGACCGGGCAGGAAGTGCAGGAGGAATCCCTTGAATCCTGCAGCGCGGGCGCCGTTCGGGAGGAACGTGGGAATACGGAAAGTCTGCCAGAGCGCCTCTACGGAGTTGGCCGGCAGGCGAACGGCTTCAATCCAGCGCACGACCGGCTTGCGGCTCCGGATCTTGAGCATGGCAACGATGGCCAGTATCAGTGGAGCGTAAGCAAAAAGGAGCGCCAGAGCTGCAACCCGCGAGAAAGCCTTGAAGATGAAACGGCGGATATCAACCTCGGACACGTTGCCGAGAATGAAGTCGTCGGCAACATACACATCGGTTTCGAGCCGTATATTGATCAGGCGATTTCTATCGACGATGACGTTGTTCAACTCGGTGGTTTCGCCGACGAAGCTGCCGTCGGCGACGATCGAGTTTTCGACCTGGCAGCCATTATCGAGTAGGCAATTTTTTCCGATGGTGGCGTTGGGTCCGATTTGAGCCCTGGAGTTGACCGAGCAGTTTTCGCCGATGTAGACCGGCGGGATGAGACGGGCGGTAGGATTGATCGATACGTTACGTGAGAGCCAGATGCCACGCTCGGCTTCCCATCCCGAACACATCAGGCCGGGGACGTCTCCTGTGAAAAAGCGCTGATGCGACCGCAGCAGCCCTGCGAAGGTACGGCAGTCGAGGGGGACGTTGACTTCGATCAGTGCCGTGCGGTCCTCGACGTGAGCCATGATGAGCTCTTCAAAACCGGATCGATCGAGGCCGCTGGGCAACGAGCTCATGCCGTGGCTCGAGAGCCACACCCAGCCAGCCCACTGAAAGCCAGCCTTGGTCGGCACCGCAGCGCGCCGGAACTGCGTCGTTGGCGCACTCCGATCGTCCCGGTCCGCTTCCGAGGAGGTTCTCGCATACGTGTTACCATCGAGGTGGGATGTGCACTCATCCATGCCGGCCGAGACTCCCTCCAGCGCTTCCCGGGCGGAACCGCCAGCCGGAGGCTCTTCGCGCCAACAATAGATGAGCGGCGTCGAACGCGCCGTCGAAGGCGCCCATGCTAGGTCGATCTTCGGTAGTTGATCGGCGTGGCCCAACAGAAAGGCATCATCACCGGGATCGAAATCGAGCGTTCTGAGGAAGTCGTAGGGATGATCCGCGTCGCGAGCCAGGTGGTACCTGAAGATACTGCCCCAGCGCTTGCCCTCCTCGAAGTACTCTTCCACCTTCTCGGGACGATGGCTCAGGATGAAGTCGATCTCGATCGGTCCCTGCTGAACGAGGTTTTCCACCAGATGCTGCAGGAAAGGGCGGTCGAGAAGCGGGATCATCGGAGCAGGACGGTGCTCGGCGAGCGCCGCCATTTCTTTGTTTTCACCTGTGGCTATGATGACGACTCTTTTGACTGCCTTCAAGATTCAATAGGCTCCTTTTCCGAAGAGAACGGCTGGAACGGTTGCGAACAGGATCTTGATGTCGACCCAGAAGCTGCGGCTGCGGATATACTCCACATCCAGCTCGACTTGTTGATCGAAAGGAATGTCACCCCGTCCTTTCACCTGCCAGAAACAGGTAAGGCCGGGCACGACGTCGAGGCGGCGGCGATCGGCTAATGTGTACTCCACCACTTCGCTCGGCAAGGGGGGGCGCGGGCCAACGAGCGACATGTCTCCTTTCAGCACGCACCAGAGCTGCGGGATCTCGTCGATGCTCAGGCGCCGGATGATCCGACCGATCCAGGTCACACGCGGATCCCTGCGCATCTTGAAGGTCAGCGAGTTGACGTGGTCATTCTGTTCGAGGAGCTTCTCTTTGAGCTTTTCAGCATCGACCACCATCGACCGGAACTTGGGAAAAGGGAATTCACGGCCGAGCTGACCGACACGCGTTTGCCAAAAGAGCAGCGGGCCTCTATCGGTGGCCTTGATCAGAAAGCCAACAATCAAGAAGAGCGGTGATAGAACCGCCAGCAGGTAGAGCGCTGCCAGCATATCGAGACTGCGCTTGAGCAGCTTGGCGCCGCCCACCAGTGTGATCCAGGCGTACTTCTTACGCAGATAGCGGGCCCGGCGAAACGAGCGGAGGAGCGAATCACCTCCGGTCATCGTGCCGAAGCGTTTATAGAGGGCGTCCCTCATTTCGATACGTTCGTAGAGGGCGTGATCGTCTGCGGGACGCTGGCCTGTTCGGTCGCCGGTGTTAGCTGCTCGTGGTGCTGCCGCCGGCTGCGTCTTCGACGCAGTAGCGTCATTGTCTTGCATTGGCGCCTCGGTAAAACATGTCGCTTCGAAAGATCCCGATGGTCTCCGACTGGGGAGCCAGCTGCGAGGGTCTATTGCCCTATCGACATTTCTTTACAGATTCTCAAGTCAACGTTAGAGACGGTTTACGCCGATACAGAGAGACGCATTCGGAATTAGGAATCTGGAAAGAATCGCGGACTCAAGAAATGGGACGGACCAATGCAAACGATTGCCAACAAGATCGCCATCCTTGGTATTCCGTTGGATAACGTCGATTCCGACGGTGCGCTCGATGCGATCAACACCATGATCGACCAGTTTCAGAGCGACGGAGTCGCTCGCTACGTCACGACTCCAAACGTCGACTTTCTGGTGAATGTCCTCTCACCCACTTCCTTCCGGGCCAGCAATCCAGCCCTCGCAGCCGCGTACCATGAGGCCGATCTTTCGATCGCCGACGGAATGCCGTTGGTGACCGCCTCGCGCCTCTTCGGAACTCCGCTCAGAGGACGGGTGGCCGGATCCGATCTGGTGCCCAAGATCTTCGCGGAATGCCAAGGTCTCAAGATCTATGCCCTCGGCGGCGATGATCGGACCTTGAAGCACGTCGCCGCAATCATCGATCGACTCAATCCAACGATTCAGATCGTGGGGAGTGCGTCACCATTCATCCTTCTCGACGGCAAGCCGCCCGAGGAGCTGCTCCGGGACGATGAGTCGATCGTGGCGGCGATCAACAACGCGCAACCCGACGTTCTGCTGCTGGCGCTCGGCAATCCCAAACAGGAGCTCTGGTTTCGACGCAATCGGCACCGTCTGCGTGTGCCGGTTTCGATCGGAATCGGTGGCACCTTCAATTTCATAGTGGGGCGCATCCGGCGGGCGCCGCGATGGTTGCAGATGGTGGGGCTCGAGTGGCTCTACCGCGTCTACGCTGAACCGCGCCGGCTCTGGAAGCGGTACGCCAAGGGGCTGGTGGTATTCGGTTCGGCCTTCCTCGCCGCCTACCTCGCTGATCGCCTGCTGCGGCTGACCGCTTGCGGTCCGGTCAGGCACCGCCGGCGGGAACCGCGGGTCGAGATGATTGAAGGCGTGGGTGTCGTTCAGGGAGCCTACAGACTGACAGCAAAAAATATTTCATCGCACAAGGCACGCGCTCTCGAGGCCGCACGTTCGAGCGACTTTGTCCTCCTCGACCTCAATGGCACGGCCTACTGCGACGCGGCAGGCCTTGGTTTCATCGCGGCTCTCAAACAGTCTCTCGAAGGATCGGGCAAGCTTCTGCGTCTCGCCGGTCCGTCACAACGCTTGCGGACCCAGATGGTCTGGCAGCGTTTCTGGCCGGTCGTGAAGGATTTCGTACTGCCCGATCGCCAGTTTGCCGTTGATCAACTGGCCGCCATGGTGGCGGCCCAAAATGAGGCTGCGTGCAAGCCGATCGCTGCTGAAATGTCCCCTTCCGTCAGCATTTATGGGGAATCACTGGATCACGTTGAGAACACCATTCGAACGGTCACAAACCTGGAGAAACCGTGAAAAAAGGTAAAATTACATGAACTGCTGTCTGAAAAAAGTCGGAAACGTCGCCTTCGTCGTTGTTCCAGGCGAAACCCTGGACGCCTCGAATAGCAAGGATTTCAGGAAAAGCGTGAAGCCGATTCTGAGCGATCACAACGAGGTCGTACTCGACCTGTCCGAGAAGCGATTCGTCGACAGTTCCGGCTGCGGAGCGCTTCTTTCGTGCCTGCGCACACTCAACGCCAAGGGCGGTGACCTGAAGCTCTGTGGCGTCTCCAAACAGGTGCGCGCGCTCTTCGAGCTGATCCGCATGCACCGCGTCGTCGAAATCTACAACACGCGAGAAGAAGCGCTCAATTCGTTCGATGACTAGGCATCATTTGTGCCGTCCTCCGGGGTGCTGCGTCGAGCAACGCCCCGGTATTACGACGGCCGACCTCCAGCGGGGGCATACGCTTCATCTACATCGTCGCTGTGATCTCGGATCGAGAGGCCTCTACGGCTTCTTCGACCGGCGCAAGGGCAATGCCGTCCTCGGTGAGCTCCTTGGCGACCTTGGCGGGCACACCCGCCGCTACCGTATTCGCGGGGATGTCCTTGGTGACCACGGCTCCCGCCGCAACCACGGCACCCCGTCCGATGGTCACGCCAGGCAGAACGGTAACGCACGATCCGAGCCAGGCGCCGTCCCCCACCTCGATCGGCGCTACAAAGAGATCGCCTGCGCGAAAGGTCGACCGGCCAAGACGGTGGCTTTCGGTGATGAAGAGACACCGCGGCCCGATGGCGATGCCCTTTCCGAGTCGGATCGGTGCGCCGAGATTAAAGAACACGGCGTCGTTGATGATGCACTCCTCACCGATAAAGAGCCTCTGCCTGATCGGTCCGCCACCGTTGATCACGAGGCGTCCGAAGATGAACGCCCGTTTGTGGATGTGAAAACCGGCAAGACGATAGAGCAATCCTCGCAGACGGGATAGGGCGAGGTTTGGCAGCATGCGGACCAGGGGTTGCACGAGCCAAAGCCGCAAATGAAATCCCGAGAACTCCTCCCTGAAGACGGTGAAAACCTTTTTGAGCATCATCGTAGTATCCCGTGCATTCAAAAAAAAAAGGGCAGACCCGAGTCCCGAGTGCCCACTTGGGCACTACGAACTACACCTCACTATCGTGTACAAGGGGACAATTCTTGACTCTTCCCCAGACCGTCTCTCCAGAGATGCAGGCAAGGGGTCAAGGCCGGTGACCTGTTTGTCCGACAAGGAGAAGAGTGCAGGCCGCCCTCACAGTGCCGAAACCGCGTCTTCGGACGGTCCAGAGGGTCGTGAAAAAGCAATGCCGAATAGTGGGGACGGTTAAACTATTCTGCCGTTCCTCCCGATAGATCATCCGGTAGACAAAATTCTTATGAAAAATCCCCAACCGTCCTGCCCCGGCTTGGTTGACGGAGTGCGCGAAAGCATGCGTCGTCTCATCGCAAAAATCATTTTGGGAGCGTTCTGCGCTGGCTGCGCCTCGTCTCCCGAGAACGCCCTGGACGTCGAGTCGATCGATCTTCACAGGTTCGTTACAGCCGAGGAATCTGTGGACATCGAAACCTACCACCCGGTCCCGGCGGAAACCACAGGCGACGCCCCCGGATCGTACGAGTACCTACTGGGAGCGGGAGACCTCGTCTCGCTTCATGTTTGGCGCAATGAGGATCTGTCAGGTGACTACAAGCTCGGCCCCGACGGCTTCGTGTCGCTCCCGCTCTTCGGCCCCGTCGATCTGAACGGCATGACCCGCCGGGAAGCGCGGGAGCGACTGACCGAGATCATCGGGAGCATCTACAACGATCCCAAGGTGTCTTTGATCGTCGACGAGTACAACAACAATAACGTTTTCGTGCTCGGCGAGGTCATGTCGCCCGGTGTTTTCAAGCTCGAGGGCGTGCCGACGCTGCTGCACGTTCTCAGTATGGCCGGCGGCGCCACACCCACCGCCGACAAATCGGAGTGCACCGTCATCCGGGGCGATGACTGTCTATTCAAAATCGATCTGAACGATTTGCTGCGCAAGGGCCACATGGCCCTGAACATCACGCTGCAGCCGAACGACACGGTCTACGTGCCCGACAACGTCACGAAATCGATCTACGTTTTGGGCGAGGTTCACCAGCCCACAATGGTGCCGGTGGGCGCCGGGCTCGATCTCCTACGGGCCATCACTCAGGCTGGGAGCATGACGGAAGACGCCGTCAGGTCCCAAGTCAAGGTAATCCGGCGCAGGGGTGGCCAGGTTCAGATCTTGACAGTGGACGTGGCCCGCATCTACGAGGAAGGATTGCTCGCCGCCAATATCCCCCTGGAAGTCAATGACATCGTTTACGTTCCCGAGAAGGGGATGGCCAAATTCAACTACGTGCTGCGGCAGATCTCGCCGTCCTTCTCGACGATCTTCGTGGTGGACAGCTTGAGGAAGCTTGGAATCAACGATGGCTAGCGCCACGGACACGAGCAAGACGCAGCTTCCCGACGGAGAGGGTCTGGGCCAACGATACGAGCAGGTCTTTGGCATCTTTTCCGTCAAATACGTGCTCAGCATCATCTTCCGCAGGAAGCGCTTCCTCGTGCTCCCTACCGTCGTCGTGGCGGCGCTGGCCGGCGGCGGATCTTTTTTGATACCCAAGAGCTACAAGTCGGGAACCACGATCCTGGTACAAGACGAGGGGCTTCTCAATCCACTGGTCAAGTGGGAGGCCGCAGTCAGCCTCACGATCAGCGACCGGCTCAAGACCTTCACCAAAATCATCTACTCGCGGACATTGCTGGAAGAGGTGGCCAACAACCTCGAGCTGGCCGGCCCAGATCCCTCGCCGATCGTCATGGACGGCCATGTCAGAAAACTGAGGCACGCGATCACCACCCAACAGTCCGGATCGGATTCCTTTCAAATCGAGGCGTCCTATCACGATCCCTTGATCGCCAAAGAGATCGTCGAGACGGTCACTCGCCTGTTCATCGACAAATCGCTCGACGGTGAACGCAAGGCCGCATCGGTGGCGGTGAACTTCATTGAGTCCCAGCTCGGAATCTACGAGAAAAAACTCTGTGAATCACAAGAGCAGCTGCGCAGCTACAAGGAAGCCAATCCCAAGGAACTGCCCGAACAGCACGCCGGCTACATCGCCGATCTCGAATCTTTCGAATCCAAGCTCGTCGAGGTCGAGGTGACGATCAAGGAAAAGTCCCTCGAGCGCGAACTGCTCTCCAAGCGGCTGAGCGGTGAAGAGCCGATGGTGATCTCGCAGGCGACGTATATTCAGCATACCCCCTACCAGACCGAGTACCAGCGGCTCACGATCCAGCTCCAGGAGATGCTGCACGACAAGAAACCCAACCACCCCGATGTGATCAAAATCGAGTGCGATATCGACGCCATCAAAAAGATGCTCGCCGAGGAGAAAAAAAACAGTGAGGCGAGCGAGAGGAGGGAGATCATGTCACCCACCTACCAGGAGATCCTGGCCCGTATGCAGCAGACTAATATCGAGCTCGAGTCAACGCTGCTCCAAAAACGCGAGTACCAACGGATCGTCGCCGACCTGGAGCAGAAAGTGGCCAAGATCCCTTCGAGCGAGATGATTCTCAATAGCTTGACACGCGAGTTCGAGCTCAATAGGGAGCTCGTAAACACCCTCAAGATCAAGGTCGAGCAGGCCCGGATCACCCAGCAGGTCGAACTGCAGAGTCAGGAAAACCGTTTCCAGATCCTCGACCCGGCCCGCGTTCCCTTCAGACACTACAAGCCGAACCAGATCATGATCATCATCGCTGGCCTGTTGGGAGGATTCATCTTCGGATTCTGTCTGATCTTCGTCTTCGAATTCCTCGATCCCGCCATCGTGCGTGAAGAGGAGGTGAGCCACGTGTTCGGCGACCGTGTCCTGGCCCGGATTCCGAAGTTATTCGTCTGAGGAACCTATGATGAGTCTGCTGAGTGACATCGCCCTGTTCGTTCCGCGGCTGTTCGTGGGAACCCGCCGCTACAGAATGCCCAAGGGCTTCAGCCAGGAAAAGATCCTTTGCGAGGGGGACTTCTTGGTCCGCCCAGGCCAGAGTGGTTTTTCCACGGTGCACGGTTTGTTGGAACAGATCCGCCTGCTCTATATAAGTCTGGTGGATGTCCTCGGCGATGCGGCGTCGGTGGCCGTCTGCTCACCCAACCGGCAGGAAGGCAGGTCCTTTCTAGCCGCCAACCTGGCCGTCTCGATGGCCATCGACACCGAGTGCAAGGTCACGCTCGTCGATCTCAACCTGCGTGGGCCGAGCCTCCCCCATCTTATCGATGTGGAGCCGCAGCGAGGGATCTGTGATATGCGGCCCTCCAATTCCGCTCTCGATTTTCTGACCGCCACGTCGATCCCGAACCTCGATCTGCTCGCAACAGGCACATCCCCGGTAAATCCGGTCGAGTTTCTCAATACCAACACCCTGAACCAGACCATCGCCGAACTCAACCGCAACGAACGCTTTGTGATCATCGATACGCCAGCGGTCAACAATTTCATCGACGCCCGCATCGTGGCCGAGATGACGACCGGCGTGGTGACCGTCGTCAAGCTCGGCTCGACCAAACGTTTTCAGCTGGCAGCCTATTACCGCAAGCTGCAGAACTGTCGCATGCTGGGTGTGGTCTGCAACTACAACGAATACTGGATTCCCTCCTGGCTCTACCGGCTGGTGTAAAAGGAGCTCACCATGAAGTTGATCGCTATCTTCGCCATCATATCGATCGCCGTCGGGCTGCGGGCCAGGCGGATCGACCGTTGGATCGTGGCGCTCGTGGCGGCATTGTTCCTGCTGAACATCCTCTACGCCTTCGTCGGATTCTGAGGAGACGCGACGATGATGCCAGCCGCGGTTTTACGCACGCCGAAATATGAGGACATGAAGTGGCTCGCTCGAGCCGCCGTGTTCCTCTTCGGCGCCGCTGTGCTAGCTGTCCTGGCTGTGCTGACCAACGGCAATGTCGCCATCCCGTCCGGACTGGTCTGCGTGCTGACTGGGGTTTTTGTGATCGCCGTACGGCCCGCCGTCGGCTTCGCCTTCCTGATTTTCATGACCCTGCTCTGCGAACAGTTCGGTATCGGCGGGCTGAAAACGCCGATCACACTCATGATCCCCATGTTCCTCAACCTCAACCTGCTGGGCGTTCCCGGTGGCGTGGTCAACCTGGTGGAGCTCTGGATGGCGCTCTTGGCGCTCTCCTGGATCATGCGCATCATCGCCACCCGCAGATTCGATTTCCAGCCGGTCCCCAACCTCTGGGCAGTCCTGGCTTTCATGGGAACCCTGATCTTCTTCATGGGGTACGGGCTGGCGCAACACGGCGATTTTAAGACCGCACTCTGGGAGGTGCGGGCACTCTTTTATCTCTGTCTGGCCTACCTACTCGGAACCCAGCTCATCCGCACGCGAGCCGAGATGATCCTGGTGACCTGGGCAATCGTGATCTCCGTGGCGATCAAAGGATTGCAGGGGATATACCGCTACCTGATCGAGCTGGGCGGCGACTTGGGCGAAATCCCGGCGATCACCGGGCACGAGGACGCTGTCTTTATGGTCATCGTCTTCATCCTGACAATCGCTCTGGTCTTCTTCCGTTCGTCTCAGTGGCGGCTGATCCGGTTTGGGATCATGACCTTTCCGACAACGTTTCTGACCTTCGTCCTCACCCAGCGCCGCATCGCCTATGGAGCCCTGGCCTTCGGTATGATCATCCTCTTCGCCTTCATGCCACGAGCACAGAAATGGCTCTTCGTGAGGCTGTCGCTGCCCATGATTCCAGTGGCGCTGCTCTACGCGGCTGTCTTCTGGAACTCGAGCGGCACGCTGGCGATGCCGATCCAGCAGGTCAAGTCGATTTTCGAATCGGACGACGATGGAGCTGACCGTTCCAACCTCTATCGCGAGATCGAGAACTTCAACCTCCAGGAGACGATCAAGGCTTACCCACAGGGGATCGGGTTCGGCAAGAAGTACCTGATCATCATTCCCCTCGACGAGATCGACTTTCCGCTCTGGGAATACATCCCCCACAACTGCATCCTCTGGCCCTGGGTCAAGATGGGGTTTTTGGGATTCTGGGTTTTCTGGATCTTTTTCGGCATGTTCATCGTACAGATCGCGTGGGACTTCCGATTCACCTGCGATGCCTTCTATCGATCGATACAGGTTCTGGCAGTGATTTTCATCGTCTGCCAGTGCATCGTGTCCAAGTATGACCTACAGCTGACATTTTACCGCAACATGATCTTTCTCGGTGCGGTCCTGGCTTTGACCGTGACCGCCCGACAGCTCGGCGGCGCCGCCGAGGAAGAAAGGAAAAGGAAGGTACTCCTACTATGTCGATGACCAACCGGGCGATCAGAAACGCTGCTTTCCTGATGGCAACCCAGGCGATAACCTGGGTGTTGACCTGGATCCTCATTGTCTACCTGCCGCGTTATCTCGGCGACGAAGGCTTCGGCAAACTCTTCTTCGCCACCTCCTTCGCCACGCTGTGTGCTATGTTCATCAACCTCGGCATCAATACCTATCTCGTCAAGGAGGTGGCACGCGATCGTGAGCAGGGCCCCGATCTCCTGGCCAATGTCTTGGCCATCGAGCTGATCCTCTCCGTGGTCATCGCCGCCGTGATGTTGCTCATCGTCCGCTGTTTGAACCTCTCCGATGAGGGAGCCGCCGCCGCTCTGATCATAGGGCTCTCGCTCGTGGTCGGGGCGTTGGGCAGCAACTTCAGCTCCTACTTCCAGGGCCTGGAGAAGTCCTACGTCCCGGCAGTCGCACTGATCATCGAGAAGGTCCTGGTCACCGCGCTCTGCGTTGCAGCCCTGACGAGCGGCTACGGCTTGATTGCGGTCTGCTGGATCATGTTCCTCGGTGCCGTGGCGCGTGTCGGCTTCATGGCAGCCGCCATCTATCGCCAGATCCCCTTCGGCCTGCGTATCGATCCGAAAGCCGCCCGGACGGTTCTGGCCGGCTCGGCACCCTTCCTGATCTGGGTCGTCTTCTCCGAGATCTACATCCGCATCGATGTGGTCATGCTCCAGGCGCTGACGACCGATGAGGTCGTGGGGTGGTACGGCGCGGCTTTCCGGCTCTATGCCACGCTACTCTTCATCCCCAACATCTTCATCACCACGGTTTTTCCGGCGCTGACGAGGAAGTTCGCCAATCCCGACGAGTCGGCCAACGTGGCCACGCGCCGCACACTCAACCTGATGCTCTTCGTCTGCGTCCCCGTCGGCCTCGGCACCACCTTGGTGGCGCCTCACATCGTGGGCCTCATCTACGGTTTCAGCCAGTTCGCGCATGCCGTGGAAAACCTGCAGATCTTCGGCTTTTGTATCGTCTTCGTCTGCGTCGACGTGGTTCTGGGAACGGTACTCATCGCCAACAACAAGCAGAAGGCCTGGTCCTACGCCGCCATACTGGCGGCCCTGCTGAATCCGGCCTGCAACCTAATCCTCATCCCGCTCTCCCAGCGTGCCCTCGGCAACGGCGGATACGGTGCCGCGATCTCGACCCTGATCACCGAGATCTTCATGATGGCGGTGGCCATCAAGCTCATGCCCAAGGGCATCTTCACAGCCGCCACGCTGCGGACGACGCTCAAATCGATCGTCGCCGGATCGGCCATGTATTTGGCTGTGCTCTGTCTCCCTTCGATGGCCCCCCTCATGGGATTGATCGTCACCATTTCGCTGGGTGCCTTCGTCTACCTGGGCGTCGCCCTGGCCCTGCGCGTCCTCCCCAAAGAGGACACCGCCCATTTGCGGCATGCCATTCTGAGCCGGTGAACGTGGTGAGGAGAGGAGAGGAGAGGAGAGGAGAGGGGCGCATTCGAAGCAGTAAGGAAATAAACACGCACTTTGGAACATGCAAAACGAGCCAACCATGAAGAAGCAAAAAATCATTTTTCTCGACACCAACGACGAGATCGGCGGCGTGATCACGGTGCTCCTGCATATCCTGCATCGACTCGATGCGGGTCGCTTCGCTATCACGCTGGCCTGCGAGAAGGGCGGTAAGCCCGAGGCGGAATTTCGGAAGGTTTCTGGGCTCCAGGTTGTACGCTGCCGCTTCGGGACCAAGCCGGTTGGCATCTCCGGCGCCGGTTTGCGATCGCGGCTCTACGATCTCACCAGCTTCCCTCGCCTGGTCTGGACCGTCCTGCGCCTGGCCATAGTGGTGATCTTAACCCGCATCGACGTGATCTATACCTCGGACAAAATCAGATCGGTATTGGTGGCCACGCTCCTGTCTTACCTCACAGGCAGGCGCATCGTCTACCACATTCATGGAATGTGCGTACCATCGCGTCTCAACCGCATCGCGCTCACGAGAGCGTCTGCGATCCTGGCCAACTCGGCCGCCACCAAGCGCGACTTCGTGCGCCTCATCGGCCCCGAGATGGAGCGCATCGAGGTGGTGCACAACGGCATCAATCCAGCCGTGGAGGTGGAAGGTGCCGATCTGCGCGACGGGCTCGGCATCCCGGCCGATGCCGTAACGGTCGGTATTTTCTCGCGCCTGGCACCGAACAAGGGGCAAGAGGAGTTCATCGAGGCTGCCGCTCACGTAGCTGCGGCGGTGCCCGATACGCACTTTATCGTTGCTGGTGACGAGTCGATCTTCGACGGCAACGCCGGCTTTCGGCGGCGCCTCGAGGATCTGGCGCATCGGCTCGAGATCCACGACCGTGTCCACTTCCTGGGCTTCTGCACCGACATGCCCTGCGTCTACCGCACCATCGATATTGCCGTCGATGCCGCCTGGGAGGAGGCCTTCGGGATGGTCGTGATCGAGCCGATGGCATTTAGCCGACCGGTGGTCGGCACCGACGCCGGCGGCATCCCTGAGATCATCGAACACGGCAGCAACGGCCTGCTGGTGCCACCCCGCAATCCTGTGCAGCTCGGTCGGGCGATCCTCGAGCTGGTCGAGGATCAGGAGAAACGACGCACCATCGGGCGGGCCGCCCGCCTCTCGGTCGAGAAACGCTTCAGCATCGACGCCCAGGTCGCCAAGGTGTCGGGCATTCTGGTTGAGAGTGGGAGTTGAGCCATGAAAATACTCTTTGTTTCGCCCTACCCGCCTTACCCGCCCACGTTCGGCGGCAGCACACGCATCTTCAACCTCATGCGTCAGATCGGCCTGCATCACGAAGTGATCTCGCTCTCCTACCCGTCCACGGCCGGCGATTCCCACAGCCTCGATGGGCTGCGGGCGGTGGCGCGGCGCGTCGTCGAGGTGCAGCGTCCCGCCATCGACAAACGCTGGGCGCAGGCGCGGTCGCTCGTCTCGCGTCGTTCCTTTCAACGCATCAGCCACTACACCCCAGCGATGCAGGCGGCCATCGATCGGGTCGCGGCCGAAGAACAGGTCGATGTGATCGTGGCCGAGTTCTCGCAAATGGCGATCTTCGATTTTCCGCCAGGTCCAGCCCTGATCGTGGACGAACACAACATCGAGTCGGACCTGATCTACCGGTCGTACCGATCGGCGCGGCCCTCCTTCCGCAAGCTCTACAACCTGGTCGAAGCCCACAAGTTCCGCCGCGAGGAACTCGAGCTCCTGAGGAAGGCCGATATGGTCACGGTCACGTCCGATCGCGACGGCGACCTGCTGCTAGAATCCGTGCCCGATCTCGACGTCGCCGTCATCGCCAACGGTGTGGATACCGAGTACTTCAAGCCGGGCGGAGGGGTTGCGGAGCCGGCGACGCTCGTGTTCACCGGCGCTATGCACTACCACCCGAATGTCGAGGCCGCGCTCTACTTTCTCGACGAAGTCCTGCCTCTCGTTCGCCGGGAGGTACCGCACGTGCGCTTCATCGCGGCTGGCGGCAATCCCCCTGCGGAGCTCACCAGGCGCGCGTCGGAGCATGTGGTCTTTACAGGTTATGTCGACGACATGCGCGACATCATCGCCAAGGCCGCCGTCTTCGTCGTCCCGCTGCTGGTCGGTGGTGGCACGCGCTTCAAGGTAGTGGAAGCTATGGCGTCGGGCAAGGCCGTGGTTTCGACATCGCTCGGTGCCGAGGGGATTCCCGCAACCCAGGGGAAGAACATCCTGATCGCCGACGATCCCCGCGGCTTTGCCACTGCTGTGGTTGCGCTGCTGCGGGAACCGGAGCGGGTGAGCGCCTTGGCCGCCGCGGGCCGGCGCTTCGTAGAGACGCGGTTCTCGTGGGATGTCATCGGCCGGCACTTCGAGAAGGTTGTCCAGCGGATCGCCGACAGGGAGGTCGTGGTATGAGGAACGTGTTTTCGGTCTACAGGCAGCGTTTCGCAAAGGGCCGCGTCTACTCTCCGATCGCCTACTTCTGCGGCGCCCTGCTGCGCAGGCGCTTCACCGACGCCGGCGCCCTGGCCTGGCTGAGGGGATCGCCGATGCCGAACATCCGCAACGACCACCGCGGAACGATCGTCGCTGGTGACGTGGCGCTCTATCCCGATGTCACCTTGATCTGCCGCCCTGGAGCTCGCCTCTCGGTGGGCGATGGAACTTATATCAACAGGAATACCTTCCTTTTCGCCGAAAAGGAGATCAGCGTCGGCGAGGACTGCATGATCTCGTGGGACGTCATCATCACCGACACGGACGGATTCGGAGAGGAGCGCAATCCCGGCGGAGCCCGTCCGGTGAAGATCGGCGATCGGGTCTGGATCGGTTCCAAAGCCGTAATCCTGGGCGGCGCCGTGATCGGCGACAACGTCGTGGTGGCGGGAGGATCGGTGGTCACAGGCGAGGTGGCGACCGGTGCCATCGTGGCGACCCGACCGGCCCATGAAATAGGACGCGTAGAGTAACGCCTGGAGTGATTACGTGGAGAATTCACATGTTCGATTTCTTGAAGATCCGCCGGCTTGCAAGGCGGTGCCAGTCGGCTGGGCGCCTCGACGTGCCGCGCGGCCACCCGTGGCCCGCCATCAAGAATGAAGGCGGCCAGATCCACCTGGAGAGCATCCGTCTTTATCCGGGAACACGGCTCTGGGCTCACAAGGGCGGCGTGCTGGCCATCGGCAATGGCACCGTGCTGGGGCGCGGCACTGAGATCATCGCGTGGGAAAAGGTTCAGATCGGGCGCAACTGCTTGATCGGATGGGACGTGGTGGTCATGGATACCGACCTGCACCCCATCGGAAACCGGCCGCTGAAGAACAAACCGGTCGTAATCGGAGACAAGGTATGCATAGGTTGTCGCAGCATCATTCTCAAGGGTGTGACCATCGGCGAGGGGGCAGTAGTGGCAGCGGGGTCGATCGTGACCAAGGACGTGCGGCCCTGGAGCAAGGTCGGCGGAGAGATCGCCAAGGAGATTGCACGGGTCAAAGCCGGCGGGTAGAGAGGCCCTGCGTGGCGCTGTTGCGGGGTGCCTATCTCTCCCAGTTCGAGATGCAGACCTACGAGAAGATGCTCTCATCAGTGGACTTTACAGCCTTCGAGCTGGGGATCAACCGCTTCGACAGCGGCCTGATCAAAGTTCCTGTCAAGAGGATCGCCTCGATCGACGACCCGATCACGGTAATCTCGAAAAAGCTCGGCTTTTACTTCAACCTCTTCCTGCAGGCGACCTGCGGGCTCGACTATCTACATCTCGGGCTGGTGAAGAAGCTGGCCGGCTTCGACATCGTCCACACGATGGAGACCTTCAACGCCTTCTCCTATCAGGGGCTCTTGGCCAAGCGGCGCTACGGATCGAAGCTCGTGGTCACCGTCTGGGAAAACCGCCCCTTCGCCGCTGAGCGCTTCGAGCGCAAGCGCGATATGAAGTATGAGGTGCTGCGCGCGGCCGATCTGCTCATCCCCATGACCGAACGCGCTGCCGAGTGCCTGATCCTGGAGGGCGCCGATCCTGAGCGGATCGAGGTCTTGCCGGTGGGCATCAACACACAGCGGTTCAATCCCGAAGGCGACGATGGCGGCATCCGCCGGCGCCTCGGCATCACCGCCGACGAAATCGTGATCCTGAGCGTTGCGGCGCTGAGGTGGGAAAAAGGGGTTTACGACCTGGTGCACGCACTCAAAAAACTGAAGAGCGACCCGACCCTGTCGGGGCTCAACATCAGGCTCTTGATTGCGGGCTCGGGCCCCGAGAAGAAGGAGCTCGAGAGCCTCTGCCGGCGGATCGGACTGGAAGGCTCGCTGCTGATCAGCCGTTTCGGCTACGAGGAGATTCCGCAGGTCTACCGTGCAGCCGACATCTTCGTGCTCGCCAGTTGCGCGCGCCCCGGCTGGCTGGAGCAGTTCGGCTACGTGCTGCCCGAGGCCATGGCCAGCGGTCTACCGGTGGTGGCGACGCAGAGCGGCTCGATCGCCGAGGTGATCGGCGCCCACGGTATCGGCGTTCCGCCCTCCGACTTCCTGGCGCTGGCCGCGGCGCTGCGCCCCCTCATCGCTGAGAAGACCATGCGTGATGAGTTGGGTCGCAAAGCGCGCCGCGATGCTGAGATGCGCTACGACGCCGGCAAGAACGCCGCCAAGATCGAGGCCGCCTACCGGCGGCTGCTCGAGTGACCCTGCGGTCACACCCGCGACCGGGCGAGTGCGTCGCACGAGGTAAAGTTGGCTTGGCAAAGATTGAATGAATCGAGACTGGGAGGCATGAGATCGTGAGACGGATTTTGCTCGTCACAACCGACGCCGAGCGCATTCAGCGGGTCTACGAGGAGGGCGGCCACCCGCGCGTCGACTTTCTCGAGCTCGCCAGAGCTCTCGACGCGAAGATCCTGAGCTACGCCGACCTGGAGCGATCGGTTCCGCCATCGGTACGATGGGTGCGCCGCCTGCTGGGTCGCGACGCGGCGCTCGCGTATTACGGATCTCTGCATTCCGCCGACACCTACTTCACGACCGCCGAGAGCGCCGGCATGCCGTTGGCGTTTTTCTTGCGCATCAGCCGTCGCAAAGCGGCCCATGTAATGATCGGCCACAAGATATCGGCCGGCAAGAAGCGCTGGATCTTCAAACTGTTCGGTCTCAGGAAGGCTGTCGACGGGCTCATCGCCTACACCTCGGAACAGACACGCTTTGCTCGCGAGCAACTCGGCTTCGAACCGCATGCGCTGCACCGCATCCAGTTCCACTGCGACCACCACTTCTTCCAGCCCGATGTGAGTGACAGCCCGATGCGCGACGGTATCATCGCCGTTGGTCGCGAGCTGAGGGACTACCCCACCCTGATCGAGGCGCTGCGCGGATCACCGGTGAGTGCCACCATCGTCGGCTCTTCGCCCTGGTCGAAGCGTCGCGATCTGCTCGAAGGGGTCGACATTCCGCCCAACGTGCGGCTGCGCTCGGGTCTGTCCTACGACGAGCTACGCCGGCTCTACGCCTCGTCCGCGCTGGCGGTCGTTCCGTTGCAGGACGTCGACTCGCCGGCCGGCGTCACGTCGATCTTCGAGGCGCTGTCGATGGAGACCCCGGTGATCGTGACGCGCACGAGGGGAATCGAGGATTCGATCACAGATTGTCCCGGCGTGTTGACCGTCCCGCCCGGCGATCCCGCCGCTCTTTTCGACGCCATCGACTTCGCGCTGATTGACGCGGATAGGCTGCGGCGCCTCGGCAGAGAGGGTCGCGCTTCGATCGACGCAGGGCGCAGTCTCGATCACTTCGTCGAGACCGTTCGCGATATCGTATGTAACGTTTGATGCTGCGACATGCAGGCAGGAGACAGCACCATGAAAAACCCTCTGACGCTGCTTAAACAGGCCTGGCCGGTGGTGACGGCCAGATGGTACCTGCGGGCCTTCAACCGTTTGGGCCACAGAGTCCGCACCCTCGGCAAGCCCCGCGTCATCAACATGGGCTGGATGGAGATCGGCGCGAGGAGCCTGGTCTACTCACACATCGTAAAATCGGAGTTCGTCACCCATCCAGGCGGGCGCATCGAAATCGGTGACGGCGTCTTCATCAATCACGGCGCCTCTGTTTCGGCACACGGATTGGTGCGGATCGGGAGCGGGTCTCAGATCGCACAGTACGCCATCTTGATGGACAACGACTACCACAGGGTGGGCGACCTCGAGGCGCTGTCCGATACCAAGCCGATCATCCTCGGCCGCAACGTCTGGCTCGGCGCCCGCGTTACGGTTCTCAAGGGCGTGACCATCGGCGACAACGCCGTCGTCGGCGCCGGCAGCGTGGTAACCAAATCGATACCGCCGAACTGCCTGGCTGGCGGGATTCCGGCGAAGGTGATCAAGAACCTGAACCCCGAGGGGAGCGGCCAGCCGGAGACGGAGCGCATCGCGGAATCGACGGCACCGGCGCTACCAGCCCGGCCTGCGGCCGAGAGCCGAAAGTTGCGCCAGAAAGCGACGACTCCATGATCCTCTTGGCCCTCATCCACATCGTTCTGGTTGCCTGCGGCGTCGCCATGGTGGGCTATCTCCTGGTACTCACCGCGGCAGCCGTGGCAGCCGTCGTTCGCAAAAGTGCGGTAACCCAGGGCGACACCCGCTTCGCCGTGGTCATCCCAGCCCACAACGAGGAGCTCAATATCGAGAGCGTGGTCAAAGGGATGCTCGAGGTCGACTATCCGCGAGACCTCTTCGAGGTCGTCGTCGTGGCCGATAACTGCGCCGATGATACGGCGCGCCTGGCGCGTGACGCCGGCGCGGCCGTCATCGAACGCCGCGATCCCGACAGGCGCGGAAAGGGATACGCCCTCGACTACGCCTTCGAGATCCTGCTCGAACGCGATCCGTCCTTCGACGCCTTCGTGGTGCTCGACGCCGACTCGCTGGTGGCGCGCGGCTTTCTGGCCGCCATGGATGCAGCCATGGCAGCCGGCGCCCAGGCGGTTCAGGGGCACTACGACGTGCTCAATCCGGCCGAGAACTGGCGTACAGCGCTCATGTACGCGGCCCTGTCGGCGGTGCACCTGCTGCGGCCGCTCGGCCGCTCGTTCCTCGGGCTCTCAGTCGGCCTCAAGGGGAACGGCATGTGCTTCGCGCGCGACGTTGTGGCGCGCTTCGGCTGGAACGCCTACTCGGTGGTGGAGGACATGGAGTACGGTTTCAAGCTCTGCCTCGAAGGGATTCCTGTGCGCTTTGCAGCGCGGGCCAAGGTGTGGGCTCAGATGCCGACCGGATCGAAGGAGGCGACCACCCAGCGCATGCGCTGGGAGGGCGGTCGCAATGAGATGTGCCGCCAGTGGTTCGTCCGGCTCCTGAGCTGCGGAATCCGCCGGCGCAGCGCCGCCTGTCTCGACATGGCGGTCGATCTGGCCATCCCGCCTCTGACCCTGCTGGTGGCGATCGCGTCCCTGCTCGGCGTGGCCAGTGCCGCGCTGCATCTGGATGGTTACGTGCCTCTGTGGATTCCGTTACTGTGGCTCTCGTCGCTCGGCATCATCGGCGTCTATGTCCTGACGGGGCTGCTGCTCAACCGGTCGCCTGCTGGCGTCTACAAGGCCCTGCTCTTCGCACCGATCTTCGTGGTCTGGAAGATCTGGGTCTACCTGCAACTCAGAGTCGGTCAGGGTCTCGATCAGTGGGTACGCACAGGACGCTCGAAGATCAACGGGTAAAGGCTCGACGACGCCGGGGGTAGACAGAATTACTCCTCGGATTTGATTGGCGGGTGGTATTTCAGGGCATACTCGCGCGCCGCCTGGCTGTTGCTGAGCCGGCCTTCGAGCTGGAGTTCCTTCACCTCCTCGAGGATGCGGCCGATCCGTGGCCCCGGCCGGTAACCGAGCTTCAGCAGGTCGCGGCCCCGCAGCAACGGCTCCGTGGCGGGCGGCCGGCGCGACCAGCGTCGCCGCAGGGCGGCGATGTAGCGCAGCTTGTCCAGCTTGCGATGGCTGGAGAGGCAGTCGGCGCGGTGCAGCTCGATGTGGTCTGCGCTCAGCGGCGACTCCAAGAACCGCCGAACCTTGCCCTCACGCATTTTCTGGAGATCGATGAAACGCATATGGCAGCGCACCAGCTCGACCACCTTTTCGCGCTCGGCCCGGGAGAGCTTGAGACGGCGGCACACGGTCTCGGCCATTTCCGCACCGATCTGATCATGACCGTGGAAGCGGATCCGATCGCTTTCGACGCGCGTCACCGGCTTGGCGATGTCGTGCAGCAAAGCGGCTAGTGCGAGCGCAAAATCGGGACGGCGCAGCGCCTCGAGCGTCAGCAAGGTATGAGTCAGCACGTCACCCTCGGGGTGGAAGCGCTCGTCTTGGGTGACGCCTTCGCAGGCTGCCACCTCTGGCAGGATCGGCTGCAACAGTTCTAACGTGTGCAGCATGCGGATCCCGCGCCCACGTTCTGCGCTGGTCAGGATGCGGCGCAGCTCTTCGGCGATCCGCTCCCAGCTCAGGGTGGTGATCGTTGTCGCGTGGGTTTGGATGGCGCGGGCGGAGGGCTCGTCGAGGTCGAAGCCCAGGGTGGTGGCGAAGCGCACGGCTCGCAGCATACGCAGCCGGTCCTCGAGAAAGCGCTGACTGGGATCGCCGATAGCACGCAACCTGTGGCGTTCGATGTCTTCGAGCCCCCCCACATGGTCGATGATCTCGTTCGAGAGCGGATCGAGGAGCAGCCCGTTGATCGTGAAATCGCGCCGGATCACGTCTTCCTTGACGTCCGCGGTGTAGATTACCTCGTCGGGATGGCGGCCGTCGCTGATCCCGCGATCGTGGCGGAAGGTGGCCACCTCGAAGCATCTGGTGGCGTTGCGATAGGGCATGGCCACAACAACCACGCCGAAGGCGGCGCCCACCGGAATGGTGCGGGCGAAGAGCTCCTTGATCTGCTCCGGCCGGGCATCGGTGGTGATGTCGTAATCCTTGGGGCGCTTCCCCATGACGATATCGCGCACCGCCCCACCTACGACGTAGGCCTGGAACCCGGCACGCCTGAGCCTCTTGATGATCCTCACAGCTAGTCTCTTCATTAAAGGCGACCATACTGCCTCGTGCCGACCGGAGCAAGAGTTCAACGGCCTGCCTAGCGCAAAAGACATCCTCAGCCAGCCCATGACTCAGCGTGGGGCACTGCCTTGCCGCACATGTTAGCAGCAGCAGCGCTCGTCGCGGCTGTGCGGCGGCAGTGTCCCATCTCGTGTTAGCAGCGGCAGCGCGGTGAGCAGCCCGCAGCGCCGACTTGTTCATGACGCGGAACCAATCGTTGGTGGCTCTTGGATTCAATTCTTTGCGCTTCTTGGCGATCTTTGCGAGAGTTGGTTCTTTCCTTTGCGAACAGAGGTTGTTAGTTAGAAGCAGCCATTCTGGCGCGAGAGCCAGATTCCCGAGGGACTAACATCCAGTTCAGGCTTCCTCTCGCCAAGATCGCCAAGGCCGCCAAGGAATTTTTGGGTTGTGGAGGCTTTTCTCCCGACACAAAGATCGCAGCACCAACGACCGCTTTTTCTATCTCTTTATTGTCTCTGCGTTCTTTGCGGCTTTGCGAGAGTTCAATCTTCGTGGTCCTTCTTGGTCTTCGTGGTGCAATCCAAAATCGGATCGACCACGAAGTGCACGAAAAGCACGAAGTGAGAGGATGCCAAGGTTGTTGGGTAGAAGAAGGAGGATTGGAGACGGTATGTTCTACAGGAAATCGGGCGAATGGCTCACCCTGGCAGTGGGCGCCGTGATTGCGCTCTACATCACGAGTTTCTTCACCTCCGCAAGCAGCATTCACGATCACGAAGCCTGCGCACGGCTGACGATCGAGGAAATTTACCGCCAAGAAGTACGCTATTTTAAAGAAAAACGTACTCATGCAGGATTTGAGGGTCTTTTAGCCAACAAATCCGTATCGCATTCTCCGAGCCTCGCCGCTGGCGCCGGTGGTCTTCTCGATCTCGAGAGGATCCAGCTCAAGGGATCCCCGTTGCATGAGCTCGCCACCGATGGGGATTACTTCTTTCTCCTGCGATTGCTCGTTCCCTCGAGGACCTCGAGCGATCTAGTCGGACAGGGCGCAGGCGCGCGTACCCCCATCGGATTCGCCTGCCTCTGCTGGCCCGTGCGTTTCGGCATCACCGGCGAGAGCAGCCTCTATGTGAACGATTTGGGCTTCTATGCCGTATCACCCAACAGCTTCGGTATCCTCGACGGTTACCGGTCCTTTCCCCCCGATTTCGAGGCTCCTGCTGCGGCACTTCCCAAGGAGCGCGCGAAGAAGGGCGCGCTCTGGTTCAGGCTGGACGATCTCACCGGGGACTCGTGATCCAAGACCCGTTCAGCCAATCGGTGCAGCGCCTCGAATTGGCATCACCGGGCTCGGATTCCGCCGGCGACCGCTCTTGCCGCATCACTCGCCGGCGGAATAAAATGGCCCTTTGCAGGTTGTGACCTTCGGCGTAATGGCAAGCGGCGCGCCGCCCTTGGGGAGGAGGGCGGCGCGCCGGCGATTGTCTTTAACCGGTCAAACTTTCTATTTGTGCTGTTTGCGCCACTGGCCGGTGAAGGCGCTGAAGCCGATCATTTCTTCCATCATGGTGATCACACTGACGGAATGTCCCATCTTCAGGGCGCGCGGCGGCTCTTCCATGGTGCGCACCGCCCAGGTCCCCAGCTCGTTGGTGTAACCATAAGCGGTCGTGTCGGTCACCCCGACGATGTTGAAACCACGGGCGCGCAGGTAGCGGGGATCACCGTCGAACTGGCGCGAAGACCAGGCGAGGGTCTCGTCGGAGAAGGCGTAGACCTTGTTGTCCTCGTCTTGGATACCCATGACCCAGTCGGCACCGTATCCCTTGAGCGGCTTGGCCGAGAGCGGGACACGATAGATGTCGCCCGTGTCGGCCACGTAGGCGAACCCCTCGTCGTCGTTCCACAGAATGGCGCATTCCTGAGAGGCCGATCCCCGGATGTTGGCTGGATTGGCGAAGACGATCTCCTCCCACTTGTTCGTCATGCAGTTGAACACATAGGCCTCGTCGTCGGCCCAGAACGCCGCCACCTTGGCGCGCATCCTGATGTCGTAGACCTTGTTCGAATCGAGGGGTAGACGCTTCCAAGTGCATTCCTTGCCCATGCCGTAGGCGTTGACTCCGTTGTAGATCACGATGCCGCGCGCCTTGACCGTGGCGGTCACCGGCGATCCGTCGGGGAGGTTGACCATGGCGCCGGGCTTCGAGCGGTAGCGCGAGTACCCCCAGGCTTCGTTGTTGTTCCAGAGCAGCATCGAGTTGCGCAGCACATCGCCCTGATAAGTGAACTGAGCGCCCGGCACGATGCCGATCTCGAACCAGACGTCGCGACGCAGGTCGAAGGCCCACGCTCCGTCGTCCGACCAGACGAGGGCGACTTCTTTGCCGACGCGAACCACTGGCGGAATGTGCTGGCTGAATGTCGGCCCCGGGAACCACAACCCATCCTGGGCGTCGTAGACGATCGCCTCCTTGTTGTTGTAGACGACACCCAACCAACCGCCGGCCACGCCCGACGTGGGCGCGTTGAGGATCGGAGTGTCGTGCCAGTCGGAGAAGAGTGCCGAATAACCGTGAGCGGTGTCGTTGGTCCACACCAGGCAGGAGTTGAGACCGGCGGAGTGGCCCCTGGGCGGGCCGCTCAAGGGCTCATGAGCCCAGCTATTGGTCAGAGCGCTGTAGCCGAAGGCTTCGGTGTCGGAAAAGAGAATCGCCGAGGTGCTCCGTCCCTCATCGGAGACAGCGGCATTGAATCCGGAGCCGACCAGGGGTTGTGTGCTCTCCAGGTTGAGAAAAGCGCTGAATCCGGTGGCCGACTCGCCCTCGGCCCACGCCACGGCCGTGTAACCGCCGGCGTCGTATCCGCTCAGATTCATGTAGGAGAGCGGCGTCCAGCCGCTGGAGGTCGGATAGTAGATCCACACCGTGTTCTGATTCGCGATGACGCCCACCTGTCCGCCGTTGTAGCCGTAATCGAGCAGCACCGGTAGCGTGATCGGCAGCACGCTCCAGGTCCCCGAGAAGGGCGAAAAGGCTGCCGAGACGTTGACGCTCGGATCGGCGAGCTCGGACCAGGCCAGCGCGATGTCCTTTCTGGCAAGAAGATAAAAGTCCTTGGATTCGCCGAGATACTGCCCCTCCGCACCCTGAGAGCCCAGGGAGGAGCCGGATCCCGAGATGGTCTGTGCAAATGACTCGCACGGCAAGATCAAAAGGCACAGAACAACCAGAAACACCGACATTGCTAGTTTCATCCTCATTGTTTAACCTCCTCAGTGTTATGGGGATCATCATTATCCCCAACCCATCGGTTTAATGGTAGTTTTTTTTCTCTTTCACTTTCGCAACACTATTGAATACATCTAGTTTGATGAATTGACGCCACGATCGAAAGACCGGCGATATCTTCGAAGTTCTATCGAAAGACACTTCGTGATGCTGCCCCGAGATTCATTCGCAAGGACCACATCCATGACCTGTTTTTCTGCCTTCCCGTTCCGGACTCTCTCACCAGGCGTCTGCGTCATGGTGCTTTTTCTCCACTGCACCTCGTGCATCCATCCGGAGCCGCGCAGCACCGAAGGAGAGAAACTGGCGACCTTCCTCGGCCAGGATGAGGTTCCGCGAGGGCTCACGTATCAGGCTTGGTTCGGTGTGTCCCGTTTCGATGACAAAGATCAGGAGCTGGAGAGGCGCAGCAACTTCGATCCATCGCTGAGCGCCGAGCCCAATTTCTCCACCATGCCCCTCGTCGGCTTTGCCCTCCAGCACCCGCTCGCCAGAGATGTTCTCACTGCCGGAGGAGAGGGCGGATTCACCCTCGGCTGGTGGGCCGACGGCGAGGAGGTGCGCAACGCCTCCGGCGCCACACTGCTCGATATCGATGCCGAGCTGCTCACCTTGGAGTTCTTCCTCGGAGGCTACGCCAGCGCTGACCTGGGTCGTTTCGCTCGGATCTACGCCGGAGCAGGCCCATTGCTCCTCCTGGGCTTGCTCGATACCGAGGTCGAGGAGATCGATCCGGGAACAGGAATCCTCTTCGAGGACGATGAATCGGATGTGGCCCTCGGCGCCGGGGTCTACGTCCGCGCCGGCCTCGAATTCGCTATCAGTGAATCATCCTTGATAGGCTTCGGTGTGCGGAAGATCGACGTCGATCTGGATTTTGGCTCGCCGCCGGGAAAGCTCGGTCTGGACGGTGTCCAGTTCCTGTTCACCTGGGCTCTCCGATTCTGAGTCCCCGGCTCCAGGTATGAGCCCGCTCCCAAGTGACCTGACCGGATTCACAGCCGCCGCGCCAGAGCTCGCGAAAAATGACGTTGAGCCCAGACGATCAAACCGCCGAGCCACTCAATGTTTTTTCAATAGCATCTTATTAGCCCCATAACCGACATGCTCAACGAGAAACAATTCGAGTATCGTTGAAATAAGTCTCCCCCGAAAACAGGGTGAGCTGTTCGAGTGGATCGCCGCGGCTCACACAGTGCCTCGAAGCACTGCTCGAGAACAGTGTTCCACGGCAAAAGATCTTAGAAATAGTTCCAAAAAACCATGTAAGCCAGCCGACCGAGCTCGCGATCGGGACAATCGCGATGCAGCTCCAGAAGATACTCTCCGGCCTGGAGATCCTGAAAGCTGGCCATCGACTTGATCGCCTCCTCCCGGATCCAGCGCGACCGGCTCGTGTCCATGGCCATCTCGAACAGACTCTCTGCCGCGCGTGCGTCGCCGAGGTTGCGCACGCCGTTCACGTAGAGGTAGGCCGCGGTGTCGCCATGGCTCTCGTCGATAAAACGCTGCCAGCGCTCCAGCACGCCCTCCCCCAGCCTGTGAACGATGAGAGCGGCGTGCCGATCCAGGGTGAACTCACCGATTGAGGCCCCGCGGCTGTCCCCTTCACCCGCGATGGTCCGGAAGAAGAGATCGACAGCCCGCGGTTCCTTCAGGTTGGCCAGGCCGTTCAGGAGGGTGAGCCTCTCATCGGCGGTCAGTCCCGGATCGTTCTCGAAGCGGTCGAGGAGGAGCTGCGCCGCTGTGGCGCACCGAAAAACCTTGGTCGTCAACTCAACCGCTTCGGCCAACTCGGCGCCGTGCGCCTGCGGAAGCTTGGAGAGATAGGACAGCGCAACACTCTCATCGCCGCACTTGTAGAGCCCTTCGAGGGCCTTGATCCGCACGTCGGGCCGAGGATCTCCGAGCAGGAGCTGCAGCCCGGCGCGGGCTCGGTCGAGGTTGTCCGCGCCGCCCGCCTCCAAATGGGTGATCAGCGCGATCGTCAGGAGGATCCGCACCTCGTCGACCGGATCGGAAGCCAGCGCTTCGATCCTGGACAGAGCGGGCAGACTTCGGGCGAGCTTCATGAGCTGCACTCCGTTGATCCGGCGGATCGGTCCCTCGCTACCGAGCATCTCCTCGAGGTAGAGATTGCCCTGCTCGTCGCCGAGGGTGAGCAGCGCCTTCAGGGCGGCTGTGCGCACATCGAGCCGGGAATCCTGAAAACAGCGGTGGAGCAGCTCTCTGGACAGCTCGGAATCGTAGTGGCCCAGATGTTCGATCGCCAGAGTCCTTAGCTCGAGATCGCTCTCCTGTTCGACGATGCCGCTCAGAAACACGAAGGTCTCGGGTGATCGGTCGGGGATCAGATTCTGCAGGCCGAAGAGCCGCATCCGCGGCTCACCGCTCTGCGCTTGCTCGATCAGGATCCGCCCGGTCTGTCGGTAGTCGAGGCCGATCAATCCCCGAATGGCGGCCTTGCGGATCATTTCGGTCGAGTCACCGGCGCACTCGACCAGCACCGGGATCACAGCAGGATCTTTTGTCTCCGCCAGCAGATCAACGTAGTCCTTGGCAAGCGACGGACGATCCCGAAGGTACTTACGCAGACGCACCGTGGCGAGGGTTATCACAGCGGGACTGTTCAGTTGCACCAGCATACCGATCGTTCTGTTCACCGCCTCGTTGGTACCCCATATCAACCGATCGAGGAGCCGCTCCACGCGGTTCGCCACGCCTTTTCTGAGGAACTCCTGGGGAGGGGTGACTATTTTGATCGTTTTTGTGAAAATGATCGGCTGCACAGGCTCTGCATGGTGATCCTCGCCGGGCAGGAAGAAATAGAGCAGGACACCAAGCCCACAAAGAATCGCGATCAAAGCCAGGGTCTTGAGTTTCATTTTTTGTCTTCCTTGGTTACGTTCCGTTGACTGGATGCTCAGGGGACCCGGCAGGCCACCTTGAGCTTGCCGGGACCGCCCGCGCCGCCTCCGGCGCGGGCCGCCGCCGGTCGAAAGCCGCGTCGGCGCTTCTCACGAGCGGCCTGCGAATGTTCACTCGATACGATTGGAAACCCGCGAGACCTCGATAGATATGGACAGCTTACCACCATCCGGCTCGAAGAAGTCCTCGGGCCTCCCGGCCTCTCTTCTTCGTCTAGTCAGCGCACCCATGGCTGGTGTCTCCTCGCCTGCATATCGTGTGCTCTGCCAAGAAAAGGGAGCCGATCTGACGTTCACCGAGATGGTCAGCGCCAAGGGAATCCTGATGAACAACAAGGAAACCTGGAGCCTGTTGGATCGCGCCGATGGGGAACACCGGGTGGCGGCCCAGATCTTCGGTCGCGTTCCGCACGAGATGGCCCTGGCCGCCCGCGCCGTCGAGGAAAGCGGTTTCCGCCTCGTCGATATCAACATGGGGTGCCCCGTGCGCAAGATCGTGAGCACCGGCGCCGGGGCGGCACTGATGCAGACGCCGAGCCTGGCGGCAGAGATCGTAGCCGCCGTCCGTGAGAGCGTCAGCATCCCGGTAACTGCCAAGATCCGATCCGGTTGGGACGCGCAGACCATCAACGCCGTGGATCTGTCCCGGCGCCTCGAAGCCGCAGGAGCCGCCGCGCTCATCGTTCACGCTCGTACCAGGGCGCAGGGTTACTCCGGCAAGGCCGACTGGAGCGTCATTGCCGGCGTGGTCTCCGGCGTCACCATTCCCGTCGTGGGCAACGGGGACGTGATCGACGGTTCCTCGGCGCAAAGTCTGCTCGAAATCACCGGCTGCCAGGGTATCATGATCGGCCGGGCGGCGCTCGGCAACCCCTGGATCTTCGAAGAAATCAAAGCCCACCTCGCGGACTACGGCGGAAGTGTCGCGCCCAGCCCCGATGATAGGTACCTCACCTGCCTGCGACACCTCGAGGGGACCATCGAAGAGTCAGGTCGCAAAAGAGGCGTACGCCGATTCCGCACGTACGCCATGTGGTACACGAAAGGGCTCGAGGGCGCCGCCGCCGCACGCCGTCAGATACAGAAGGCTCGCGATGCGCGCGACATGATGGCGGTTCTAAGATCCCTCTACGGCATCGACGAGACGCGAAGCAACGCGATGCTGCGTCGCGTGGGCGACCGGCTCCTCGACGACTAAAAAATCTCGCGCCTTACCCCTTATCCGCGGCTATTAGTCCCTCTGGAAAACGCCTCGAAAGTGGCACACGCTGTTTTTTATACCTTTTCTCAATTGTTTCCCTAAATTGTCAAGATTGGTGCTATCCCGATTGATGAGGAACATCGCCGATACCGAAACGATCCATTTTCGGGATACAGAGTGACTCAATGAATATCACGTCAAAAAGCAAATATGCCCTTCGAGCCGTCATTCATCTGGCCCGCACTCGGAGCAACTCCGCGCGGCGCGAGGATTTGGCCGCGGCCCAGGGAGGGATTTCCATGGAGTATCTGGAGAAGATTCTCATCCGTCTCCGCGAAGCCCGCGTCCTGACCGCCAAGAGCGGACCTGGCGGCGGGTACCGGCTGGCGCGTCCAGCCGAGGAGCTCACCGCCTGGGACGTGATCAAGGCCGTAGAAGGATCGCCGGCACCGGTGGCGTGCCTCGATGACAGCGCCAATCACTGTTCGTTGAACTGTGAAGCCAAGCCGTTCTGGGAGCGGGTATGGCATGCAGCCGTCATGGAGATGCAAAACACGTCGATCTCCTCACTGGCAGCCGGCGCGGCATCGCTCGATGACATCCGCAACCTCCCCGAGAGCGAGCGCATGGCTCACTGTCGTTAATTGCTCGCAACGCCTGAATGACAGCCAACGGGGCGGCGAACGGGATCAACGAGCCGGTGCGACCTCCCCAACACAAGCCGCATCGGTGCTGAAATCGACGGAAACCAACCTGGAAAAACAACTCAAACCGCCAACTATCGAGGATAGGTGATGATACAAGACAAGAGATTTGAGGAGCCTTTGGTCATCGACAGCCTGAGGGTTCGAATCGAGGGAAAAGAGGTGGTGCGCGGTGTCTCGCTGACCGTGGAGCCTGGCACGGTCCACGCCCTCATGGGACCCAACGGAACCGGCAAGAGCTCGCTGGCTCTGGCTCTCATGGGCCATCCGCGCTACGACGATGTGGAAGGCACGGCAAGGATCGGCGACGCCGAGCTCCTCGAGATGTCCCCTGATGAACGCGCCAGGGCCGGACTCTTCCTCGCCATGCAGTATCCCTCGGAAATCCCCGGCGTTCCCGTGGCCGACTTCCTGCGCACCGCCTTCCATGCCCTGGGCAATAAAAAGGTATCTCAGATAGCCTTCCGCAAGTCTCTGGAAGAGGAGATGCAGGCTCTGGGAATGGATCCATCCTTTGCCACCCGCTATCTGAACGAAGGCTTCTCCGGCGGCGAGAAGAAGCGTTCCGAGATCGTGCAGGCCAGGACCCTGAAGCCACGCTTCGCCATCTTGGACGAGATCGACTCGGGGCTCGACATCGACGCCCTCAAAGCGGTGGCTCACGGAATCGGTGAGATGCGCGCCGGAGGAACCGGCATTCTGATCATTACCCACTACCGCCGAGTCCTGGATCACCTGCCGCCCGATCACGTGCACATCATGGCCGGCGGGCGGATCGTTCGCTCAGCACCCGGCCTGCAGCTCGCCGAGGAGCTCGAGGCCGATGGTTACGAGGCCTTTGTCGGAGAGGAGGTCAGCACATCATGAAGGAATCCTACCCCAACACAAACGTGGAAAACGTGACTACGGCGGGAGCGACCGGTGTATCCGCCGAACAGGATATCAGCGTCAATCCCGACCTCACCACTCAGTCCGACGAATACCGCTACGGCTTTCACGATCCCGAGAACTACGTCTTTCGCAGCGGCAAAGGGCTCTCGCGGGAGATCGTCGAGGAGATCTCGCGGCGCAAGCAGGAACCGCAGTGGATGCTCGAGCGCCGGCTCGAGGCCTACGAGATCTTTCTGAGCAAGCCGATGCCCACGTGGGGACCCGATCTGAGCGCGATCGATTTCAACGAAATCTTCTATTTCATCAAGCCCAGCGAGAAGCAGGAGCGTTCCTGGGACGATGTGCCCGACGACATCAAGAACACCTTCGAGAGGCTGGGAATCCCTGAGGCGGAGCGCAAGTTCCTGGCCGGCGCCGGCGCCCAGTACGAATCCGAGTCGGTCTATCACAACCTCAAAGAGGAGTGGGAAGAAAAGGGTGTGATCTTCGCCGACATGGACACCGCCCTGCGCGAGCACCCCGAGATCGTGAAGCGCCACTTCGGTAAGCTCATTCCCGCCGGCGACAACAAGTTCGCCGCCCTGAACACGGCGGTCTGGAGCGGCGGCAGCTTCGTGTTCATCCCCGCCGGGGTGACCGTGGATATTCCCTTGCAGGCCTACTTTCGCATCAACGCCAAAAACATGGGCCAGTTCGAGCGCACGCTCATCATCGGTGAGCCGGGCTCGAGCGTGCACTATGTCGAAGGCTGCACGGCCCCCACCTACTCGAGCAATTCCTTGCACGCCGCCGTGGTCGAGGTGATCGCCATGGAGGGCGCCAGGGTGCGTTACACCACGATCCAAAACTGGTCCCACAACGTCTACAACCTGGTCACCAAGCGTGCCGTGGCCTATGAAAACGCCACCATGGAGTGGGTCGACGGCAACCTGGGCAGCAAGATCACCATGAAGTACCCCTCTGTCTTCCTGCTCGGCCGCAACGCTCACGCCGAGATCCTCTCGGTGGCCATGGCCGGTGACGGCCAGCACATCGACGCCGGCGCCAAGGCGATCCACGCCGCGCCGGGCACGACCTCATCGATCGTGTCCAAGTCGATCAGCAAGGGCGTGGGCCGCGCCGGCTATCGCGGCCTGATCCAGGTCGAGCCCGGGTCGGTGGGCGCCAAGTCGGGCGTGCGCTGCGACGCCCTGATCCTAGGCGAGCAGGGACGCTCCGACACCTACCCCTATATGGACATCCGCGAAGAGGAGAGCAACATCGAGCACGAGGCCTCGGTGAGCAAGGTGGGCGAAGAGCAGCTCTTCTATCTCATGAGCCGCGGCATCTCAGAGGATGAGGCGGCTCTCATGATCGTCAACGGCTTCATCGAGCCGATCATGAAGGAGCTCCCCATGGAGTACGCCGTCGAGCTGAACACTCTGATCGCCCTGGAAATGGAGGGATCCGTTGGATAATCGAGAAATCACCCCGAAATCTCCGGCCATCGCGCTCGAGACGCCCTCGGCCCCGGCGGAGGCGCAGCGCCCCCTGGTGAGCCGGATCGATGCCGATCTACTGCTCTCGGCCTCGCGACGCGGCGGCGAGCCCTCGTGGCTTACCGAGCGACGCGCGCAGTCTCTCGAGCGTTTCAACCGGCTTGGTCTGCCGAGCCTCTTCCAGGAGGAGTGGCGCGGCACCAATCTACGCAGCCGCGGCATCGCGAATCTTCCCGTGGCACTGCCGAGTGCCACCGGATCGAGTGGACGGAGCCCGGTCGTTCTGCTCGAGGCAGACAGCCTCATCGGCACGAGCGGCAGGAACTGGCCGGTCTACACCCACCTGGAGCAGGCTCTGAGCGAGAACCCGGCGCTCGTGGAGCGCTTTCTCAACAGGAGCTACGAGCCCGACAATATCCCCTCGCTCGTGGCCCAAAACGCCGCTCTCACCGGGCCGGGTGCCTTTTTCCATGTTCCCGCCGCGTCGGCCGTAGAGCAGGTCCTGGGTGCCACGATCCGCCCGGATCCGCAGATGCCGACCCTCTTCCCCCACAACGTGGTGGCGCTCGAAGAGGGCAGCCGCGCGGCCTTCTTCGAGGATTTCACCTCCGATAGACGTAGCGCCGGGTCGACTTTTGCGAACGGCGTCACCGAGGTGTTCGTCGGGCCCCACGCGCACCTCGACATCCTCACCATCATCCGCTGGGACGACGCGCTCACCGCCAACCACCACTGCGTGGCCCACGTGGCCGAAGGTGGCACCTTGAAATGGCACATCGGGACTCTCGGCGGCGGCATGGTGCGCTGCGACATCGATGTTTTCATGGACGGTCCCCACGCCGAGAGCCACATCATCGGCGTCGGTCTGGGCCACGGTACACAACACCTGGATCATCGCACCGTCCAGAACCATGTGGCGATCGACACGCGCAGCCGGATCAACTTCGGCACTCTGCTGTGGGGCCGATCGCACTCGATCTACCGCGGACTGATCAACATGGAGCTCGGAGCGTTGCGTTCCGACGCCTACCAGAAGAACGACAACCTGATCATGCAGAACGGCGCCAAGGCTCAGGCGATCCCGATGCTCGAGATCTCAACGGACGACGTGAAATGCAGCCATGGCTCCACTGTGGGACGGCTGCGCGACGAGGACATTTTCTATCTTACGAGCCGCGGCATTCCCCGGCTGGAAGCTCAGAGCCTGATAGCCGATGGCTTCATTCGGCGCGTACTCTCCAGCGCCGGCGATTCGAGCCCACTGGCCGAGAAACTGCATCGGATCCTGGCCGCGAAGGCCTTCGACATGGCCGGCATCAGCGGAGATGCAACCTGCAACGACGCCTGATACGAGTATCAGAATCGAAGAAAACCGCGGTACTCGAACCGTGGTTTTGGAAAAGAAAACGACGAGGACAAACAGGATGACCACAACGAGAGATGACAAGAGCACTCGCCGCACCTACCTCAGCATCGGCGATGTAACTGATTTTCCGATCGGACGGGGCAAACGGGTCGAGGTCGACGGCAAGGGCGTGGCGATCTTCCGCCTGGGCGATGAGGAATTCTACGCCCTACGCGACCGCTGCACCCACGCCGACGCCCGGCTGAGCGGCGGTCGTATCGACGGAACCAGCGTGGCCTGCCCCCGCCACGGTGCGCAGTTCGACTTGAAGACCGGTTCGGTGCTCACCTTGCAGGCTGTTCGCAACGTGGAGACCTATGCCGTCACTGTCGAGGACGGCAAGCTGTTCATCGATCTCGCCCCCACGCTGGCCGAGCCGATGTGGAAGACCGGCCGACGGTTGGACCAGGCGCTGGCTGCGCACGATCCACGAGCCGCGGACGGCAACGCGTGACTTTGGCTCGGAGTCTCTTTACGACCGGTTAGTTTAAGTCACCTCACCAGACAGTTAATTCACCAGAGCTCGAGGAGCATTAGCATGCGAGACTCGCACAACCGCGTCATCGACCACGATCGCGTCCGCTCATCAAGTCGGCCGGCGCAACTCGCCGATCGCGGCGAGTTCCCGCTCATCGAAGCGGAGCGGCGCAAAGGGCGCTCCTATCTCGACAGCGCCAGCTCGACACAGAAACCGGCTCGCGTCATCGATGCGATCAAGGGTTTCTACGAGACCACCTACGCCAACGTGCACCGCGGCATCCACCGGCTCAGCGAGCAGGCCACCCGGGCTGTCGAGTCGGCGCGCCGTGACGTGGGCCGTTTCATCGGCGCCGAGTCACCCGAGCAGGAGGTGATCTTCTGTCGTGGTGTGACCGAAGGGATCAATCTGGTGGCTCACGCCTGGGGCAACGTGGCCCTCTCACCGGGAGACGAGATCGTCCTGACCACCATGGAGCACCACAGCAACCTGGTCCCCTGGCAGCTCCTGGCGCAACGCCGCGGCGTGCGGCTAGTGGAACTTCAGCCCGACGACGAGGGCTGCATCACTCCCGAGGCCCTGGAGCGGGTGCTCAGCCCGCGTACGAAGCTCGTGGGCATGACCCATGTCTCCAACCTGCTGGGCACGATCAACGACCTGGAGGCCTTCGGCGCGATCTGCCGCGGCGTCGGCGCCGTTTTTCTCATCGACGGAGCCCAGGCACTGGGCCACATGCCGGTCGATGTGGTCCGCAGCCGCTGCGATATCTACGTGGGATCGGGTCACAAGATGTTCGGGCCCTCGGGCATCGGTTTCCTCTACGGGCGGCGAAAGCTGCTCGAGACCTTCGAGCCCTTTCTCGGCGGCGGCGACATGATCGAACAGGTGTTTTTCGATCGTTCCACCTACGCACCACTGCCGGCCAGGCTGGAAGCGGGCACGCCGAACATCGAAGGGATCGTGGGCTTGGGTGAAACGGTGCGCTACCTCGAGAGTATCGGCATGCAGCGTATCCGCGCGCACGACCAGCAGCTCGTGGGTTTAGCTCTCGAGCGGCTGTCGGGATTGCCCTGGCTCGAAATCTACGGTCCTCGCCGGATCGACGCCCGCAGCGGGCTGGTGGCCTTCAACGTAGAAGGCGTTCATGCCCACGACGCAGGCAGCATCCTCGACATGGCAGGTGTGGCCGTGCGGGCAGGCCACCTCTGCGCCCAACCGCTCCTGCGCCACCTGGGACGCAAGAGCTGCGTGCGGGCCAGCTTCGCCCTTTACAACGGAGTCGACGACGTGGATCGGCTGCTGGCCGGCCTGGACCAGGTGGCCGAGTATTTCAATGTCTCCAGTACTCAAGAGGTATCTTCTCGATGAATCCCGCCGACGTACCCTTCGCTGATCTCTACCGCAAGGTGATCATGGAACACTACCGGGAGCCTGCCCACCGCGGCAAACTCGACGAACCTTCCGTCGTGGCCGAGGGGCATAATCCGCTCTGCGGCGACGATGTGCGCCTGGAGCTGAAAATCGAGACCGGGCGCGTGGTGCAGGCCGCCTTCACGGGCGATGGCTGCGCCATCTCCATGGCCTCCACATCGATGCTGACCGATCTCCTCGAGGGGCGCACGATCGAGGAGTCCCTGGAGCTGATCGAACGCTTCACGCGCTTCATCAAGGGGGATCGCGATGGGATCGACGAGCACGAGCTGGGCGACCTCGCGGCTCTCGAAGGTGTCTCCCGATTTCCGGTGAGGATCAAGTGCGCGCTGCTGCCCTTCGTGTCGGTCAAGAACGTGATCGCCGTCAACCGCACGAACGGGGTGGCACCATCCTCCTGAGCGCCCCTGAGCGCTCGTCAAGCCCCTCGGAAAACGCCCGGCCAGCCGGCTCGATGCAGGGTGGCGACACCCTGGCGAAGCACCAGGTATTCGTTTTTTTTTGATTGACGCTCGTTTTCCTGGTTGCTATTTTCATCCTCCTACATATATACTGACCGAATCACTACTTAGGTCATGTTTCTGAACTCTTGAAAAAGCGCCTTATCCCAAGGGAGGACAGAATGCTCAAACGGCTGCTGGCCCTTTTCATTGTCGCTGCTTTAGTTATGTCGTTCACAGGATGTGCCGCGATCTGGGGCCATGACGGCGGACACTCCGTGTCCCAGTCGCTCGCCGAGAAAAAGGAAGCCGTCAGTACGGGCACCTTTCACAGCCAGCGTCACATGGTAACCCATTTCCAGATCATATTGGACGGCCTGAACGATATGCACAAGTTCTGGGACCGTCACTTCATGAACTATGACTGGGACGATCCGTATTATAACTAAGAAGTCCTACAACTAGGCCAAACCAAGACTAGACCCTGCCAACACCAGGGCTGGTGAACCTGATCCCAGAAGCCACACTCTGGCCTATGAGGCCGTCAGGATCTTCAATGAGGCCGCACGCGCCGCGAGGAAGAAGGGAGAACCCCTCTTCCTTCGATGGAGTATCTCCCTTCTTTTTCCCTCGAGGCGCCGCAAGAGCCGGTCCCCCACACGGTGTCCGGTCTCTTTTTTTACGGGCTCTCTCGCGAGTCATGATCCTGACGCCGCTCGCCATCGTCGCCCTCCCCACCGGATGCGCGCCTCACGGCGTGCTGTCCCTGCGCCAGGAAGCCGTCGCCACCTACTTCGAGGCCCTCGAAACCTCCAAGATCGAGAGGGCGCTCTCCACCGGTGACATGGATACCATGGCATCCGAAGAGGAACTCGTGAAGAGCCTCGCCCTGGCTCATGAGGCGATCGCCGTCGATCCACTGCTACTGCCTGCACATCTACTGATCATCCAGCTCACGAGCATTCTGAACCGGGAGGATGAATGCGAGGCTCATCTGCTCTATCTGCTGGAGCTCTTTCCCGATGAGCCGCTCCTGCGCGAGGAGGCGGTGATCCTCGAGTTCGAGCGCTTCGGCGACCTGGAAAGGGCCAACGAGATCTTGGCGGAAGGATTGCGGCGGGAACCCCACCTCCCGGAGTTTCTCGTTCTGCAAGGCGAGCTGCTGCTCGAATCGACCCCTGGAGAGGGGCGAGCCGGCGGCTATGACGAGGTCGCCCGCTGCATCGATACGATCCTGCGCCACCGCGAGCTGGAACCGATCGTCTGGTTCCGCCTCGTGAGGATCGGCATTCGGCTGGACCTCGCTGGCGCCTCGGAGCCGGCCGTTCGTCCCCTCGTGGAGCTAGCCCGCAGGCAGCCGGCGCTGCTCCCCGAGTCGCTGGCTTTCATCAGTGCCGCCGGCATGCAGAGGCAGGCGGTGCCGCTCTTCGAACGGGTGGCGTCACGTGCCGACGCAGGCTTTGCGCTCGAGGTGGCTGCGGCGCAGCTCCTGATCCATCTGGAGGAAGCCGGCAAGGCGGCCGAGCTGATCGAGCGGATCGGCGACCACGCGGCTACGACCGACGAGCGGGCCACGGGTCAGGCTCTACAGGGCCATCTGCGCTGGATGGAGGGGGAAGCCGAGAAGGCCCATACTCTCTTCCGCCAGGCTTTGGAATTGCAGCCGGCGAGTCTTGCGGCTCTGGAAGGGTTGTGGCTGCTGCACGTCCAGACGCCGCTGGTGACCGAAGAGGAGATCACGAACGCCCTCGCACGCGCCGCCGAGATCACGGGCGATCCCTTTCTACGCCGTTTCTTGATCGAAAAGGCGCGCTCCCTCGCGAGGGCCAGGAATGCGGCGAGCGCGCCGGCTGGAGCGCCGCAAGGTGCCGGCTCCGGCGAGCAGCCCCTCAGCCCGTCAGCTCGCTCTCGGAGGTGAGGAAGTACTCGGCGAGCTCATCGACGGCGCGATCGAGATCGACCGCCGACGCCATCGCGACCCAGCGCATCTCCTCGACCCGCCTGTACCAGGTCTCCTGTTTCGTGGCGAAGCTCAGAGAGTTGCGGTTGATGGCTTCTTCGGCCTCGCTCAGGCTCAGCCGGCCGTACAGGTGGTCGATGATCTCGGCATAGCCGATCGCCTTTCCCGATTCCGATCCGAAGCCAGGATCGGCCAGGATTCTGCGAACCTCCTCGACGAGGCCGGCTTCGAGCATCTTGCGCGTCCGCCGGCGGATCCGCTCTTCCAGCGTCTCCCGCGGCCATCTCAGCCCCGCCACGACCGCCGGATTGGGGATCATCCGCATCGTGCGGTTGGCCTTCAGCCAGGAGAGCGGTTTGCCGGTGGCATGGATGACCTCGAGGGCGCGCACGATCCGCTTCAGGTCGTTCTGATGGATCGTGAGAGCCGATGCGGGATCGGCGCCACGCAGCCGGCCATGCAGGTAGAGCGTCCCGCGCCGGGAGGCGTCGTCGAGCAGCTCGGCCTTGTACCTGGGATCGAGAGGAGGTGTGCTGAAAAGCCCGTGGAGCAGGCGGTTCATGTAGAGCGCGGTCCCGCCCAGGAAGAGCACCCGGCGGCGGCGTTCATGAATCTCCCGCACCCGATCGCGCGCCGCTTCCAGGTACTTTCCCACCGAAAAGGATTCACAGGGATCCACCACGTCGAGGAGGTGGAAAGGAACACGCCGGCGGTCCGCGGAAGAGGGCTTCGCGGTGCCGATATCCATCTGCCTGTAGACCTTCATCGAATCGAGTGAGATGATCTCGGCATCGATCCTCTCGGCGAGGGTGACGCCCACTTTCTTCTTGCCCGAGGCTGTGAAGCCGACGAGCACGAAGATCGGTCGCGAGTCCCTATGTCGCGAGTCCCTATGTCGCGAGTCCCTATGTCGCGAGTCCCTGTCGATCATCGCGTTCAGCCCCGGGGAGCCTTCGGCAAAACCACTGATGCGGCCATTCTTTCGCAATCGAAATGGCAACGCAGCCGCTCTTCGACCTCGTCGAGGGTGACCTGTGCGATCATCTCGACCAGCTCGGACGGCACGATCCCCCGGAAATGACAGCCGAGGAAGGAGTAGGCCGTGCTCTCGATCGAGTTGAACATTCTGATGTACTGTCCCATGTACTTGTTCTTGACCCGCTCGAAGAGGGCTTTTTCGAGACCCTGTGTTCGGGCCTTGGCGAACACCTCCAGAAGGCGGTCTTTCAGCCTCTGAGGCTCGTTCGTGTCCCCGCCGATGAGCGTGAATCCGAAATCCCCGTAGCTGGAATAACTGGCGCTGAACGTGTCGTCGATGAGCTCCTCCTGGTAGAGCGCGGCGTGCTGTGCCGAGGATTTGCTGAGCAGGACGTCGAGAATGATCTGTGTTCGCAGCTCGAGGAGCTCGATCTGGTGGCCGTCGTTGCTGATCTCGGACTCTTTGAAACCGATGAGGAGCTTCGGGCGATAGACCACCATCTCGGCTTCCACCCGCTGCTCCTTCGGGGAGGGATCCGATTCGACGACGGTTCGCGTGCAGATACTGGCCTCGTCGGGCTGACGGCGGGCGGCATCCTTTTGGGCCACCTCGTAGACTTCATCGGGATCGATATTGCCCACCACCACCAGCACCATGTTGCCTGGACGGTAGAACGCCCGGTAACAGCGCTCGAGAGACGCCGGGGTGATCCCGGCGATCGATTCCACGGTGCCGGCGATGTTGTTCCGCACGGGGTGCTCGCGATAGAGCGATTCCATGAGGTTGAAGAAGACGATCCAGCCGGGATCGTCCTCATACATCTTGATCTCCTGCCCGATGATCCCCTGTTCCTTCTTGACCAGCTCCTCGGTGAAGAAGGGATTCTGAACGAAAGAGAGGAGCAGGGAGAGGTTTTCGAGCACCTTGTCGGTACAGGCGAACATGTAGGAGGTCGTGGTGAATCCGGTACTGGCGTTGCAGTGGGCGCCGTTGGCCGCGAATCGATCCGAGACATCACCGTCGGCGTCCTCGAAGAGCTTGTGCTCCAGGAAATGAGCCGTACCATCGGGGACCCGTTCCTCATCGGCGCCGTTGCCCGCGAAGAGCCGGTTGTCGGCGGAGCCGAACCTGACCCCCATGATGCCCATGGTCTTGGAGAATCCCTTTTTGGGATTGACGATCAGGGTCAATCCCGAGGAAAGCCGGGTGGTGAGAAACCGCTCGTCCACATTGTTGGCAATCTCTTGAAACACCATATCAACCAGCCGTTCCTTTCAAGAAAAAGGTTTTCCCAGGCGTCACCAGCCCGGCCGCCGCCACCACATCGTCCGGCTGGATCTTGGCGATCCGCTCCTCGATGCGTTCGATCCGGATCTCGCGGCCGCCGAGCAGGGCGACCTTGTGGTAGTCGATCATCTGGGCCGGGCTGTCCAGAACCGATCGAATCACGTTCAGAAGCGCTTTCTTGGCGCTCCCGAACTCCTCGTCGCTGATCCGGCCGGCAGCGATCTCCTCCATCTGCTGCCGGACGATCTCGGTGGCCTTGCCGAAATTGTCACGGTGAATACCGGCGACGACCTTGAGGAATCCTTTGATCTTGTCGTAGGCCGAGTGGGCATAGTAGGCGAGGCTTTCTTTCTCCCTCACGTTCTTGAAGAGCTTGGAATAGGATCCCCCGCCGAGAATCGCGTTGTAGAAAAAGAGCGCATAATAGGTTGCATCGTCGCAGTCGTTGGCCACGTTGAATCCCATGGCCAGCTTGGATTGCTCCACGGGCTGCTCTTCCTCGATGATCTCGCCCGCACCTGGCGCCGGGCCGCTGTCCTCGGGAATCGTGGCCTCCTGTCCGCGCTCAGCGCCGCCGAAGAGGGACCTGAAAATCTCTCCGGCCTGCTCGCCGGAAAGGTCTCCCATGACATACAGATCGATCGGAGCCGTGCTGATGAATCTGCGGAAAGCGGCAAAGGTTGCCACCGGATCGAGAGCCTGGACGCCATCGGGCTGTCCCCAGTGGTAGCGTCCGAAGGGCCTGTCCTTGAACATCTCCTCCACCAGGCGGATATTGGCATAGGTCGCCTTGTCGTTGATCTGGCTGCGTATGAACCGCTCCAGGTTGCGCTTTTCGCTGTCGAAGAGGTTCGTGACGAAGCCTTCCGCCTCGCAGAGCGGCCGGGTCAATACATCCCGAAGGAGTCGCAGCCCGGCCTCAAAGACACTCGCACCCCCTGGAATCAGGCGTTCGTTGACCATGTCGAGGATCGCCACCATCATCTGACGTTCGCCGAGCTTGTGTACGTCCAGGACCAACCGGGTGCCGAAGAGACGTTCGAGCTCCTGCGAGATCGCCGCCAGGGAGGGGAACTCTCGAGACCCGCGCTTGAGGATGAAAGGCAGGATCGCCTTCGCCTCGATGTCCCGATCGAGAACGCCGGTGAAAAAAACCTTAATGGTCACGGACTTGAATTTGCGGGTATGAAAATGATAGAGATTGATGTTCGTGCCTGTTTCCAGCTTTTCGAATACCGTTGAGTTACCGTCAGGCATCGATGAAAACTCCAGTGCCTCTTACAACTATTCGAGATGGGGCCAGACAGTTCACGCAGGGGACAGTCGAGATCTCACGCGAGATCGCTTCCGTGCCTTGGAGGAAAACCCCATCTTCCAGGCGATTTTACTTTGACCAGAAGACGAGGGACTGTCAAAAGGAATCTGGCAACGGTCAAAATTCTTTTGAAATCCTCTTCGCCCTCGTGTAGATCATTTTCGGGACGAGAAACGACAACCTCGAGGCATGACGAAAAACACCTCCATCAACAAGCGAGTAGAGCGCGACGACCAGGCCGGAACTCCGTCCGAACGCCCGAGGATCGTGGAAAACACGATCATCTTTCCGGCCTCCATCGATCCCGACGCCGTCAAGATCATCAAGAGACTCAAACGGTACGGTCACAAGGCCTACCTGGTAGGCGGGTGTGTCCGCGACCTGCTGCTCGGCGCCATACCCAAAGACTTCGACGTGGCGACCTCGGCCCGTCCGCGGCAGATCCGAAGGCTCTTTCGCAACTCGAAGATCATCGGGCGCCGCTTCAAACTGGCTCATGTCCTGTTCAGGGACAAGATCATCGAGGTCTCCACCTTCCGCAAATCCCCGGCCGAGGACTCCAAACAGTTTCAGAGCGACGGCCTCCTGATCCTGAGGGACAACGTCTACGGCGAGCCCCGCGACGACGCGCTGCGGCGCGATTTCACGGTCAACGCTCTCTTCTACGAGATCGAGGACCAGGTCGTCATCGACTACACCACCGGGTTCGCCGACGTCAGCAACCGCCGCCTCCAGACGATCGGTCCGCCCCAGATCCGGCTCTGTGAGGATCCGGTCCGCATCCTCCGGGCGATCAGATTTTCGTGCCGCCTCGGTTTGGAGGTCGACGCCGAGCTGCGCGCGGCGATGCACGAAAGCGTCTCCGAGCTCTCGAAGAGCGCCCATCCCCGCGTCAAGGAGGAGATTGTGCGCCTCTTGGCCTGCGGGGCTTCGTGCGATGCCCTCGAGATGATGTTCGAGCTCGGGGCTTTCGAGGTCATCTTCCCCGAGCTCGCCGAGCCCCTCGACCGGAAGGCGACCTATTTCAATAGTAGCCTCGTCGGACGGGAATTCATCAAGGCTGTCGCCTCCCGGGCCGACCGCATCGATCGCGGAAGGCGTCACTACTCCGACGCGCTCTTCCTCGCCGTCCTCCTGTCCCACAAGGCGGGAGAGATCATCTTCGAGGCTCTCTCCGGCGACGCGCAGGTGCACGATCGCGCCGCCCTGATCGACGAGGAGCTCAGGCCCGTCGCGATGCGCATGGGAATCTCGAAGCGGGACCTCAACCGGGTCAAGCAGATCATCTTGGCGTTTCCGCGATTCGAACGTAAGAAATGGCGCGGACGCCCGAGACCACGGGAATTCGTGCGCAGGGACTATTTCAGGGAAACTCTGGAGTTCTACCGGCTGGTCTCGGCGGCTCTCGATCGGGATCCCCGGATCTACAACCGCTGGCTCGAACGCTGGGAGGAATGGCAGGCGGAGGAGAAGAGCAGCAACAGGAGTAGCGGCGGCCAGCAAAGCCGTCGTCGCCGCAGCCGCGGCGGCAGGCGACGCAGGACTCCCGCGGCCGGATCCGACACTCCCCCACCGCCGAAGAAACACTCCAACGGCGATTCATCAGAGTAGAGATCAGGGTTCAGGGAAGAAAAGACCTGCTCAGACAGCCCATAACTTAGCGTGGGACACTGCCTTGCCGCACCTGGTAGCAACAGCAGCATCCTTCGTGGCTGTGCGGCGGCAGTGTTCCGTCTCGTGTTAGCAGCGGCAGCGTCCCGAAACAGCCCGCAGCGCCGACCCAGCCGTGACTCGGAACCCTTCGTTAGTATGCCGCACCTGGTAGCAACAGCAGCGCCCTTCGCGGCTGTTGCGGCTGCAGTGTTCCGGTCTCGTGTTAACAGCGGCAGCAGGATGAGCAGCCCGCTGCCCGCCTACCGCCGCGAACTCCGCGGGTTGCGGCCCGCGGGGACCTTCGGTTTCTTGCGGTAGGTGGCCAGCACGTACTCCTCCCACTCTTTCTGAAATGAGATCACGTTCAGGCCGTAGGCTTCCTTGATGGCGTCACGGCTCTCGCGTTTGTCCTTGATCGTCTTCATGAAAACCTTGAATTTTTTGGGGTCTTTCTTCTTGAGCACGAAGTCGATGAAGGACCAGGAAAACAGGTGATCCTGCCCGAAGAGCATCGTGGTGCTCTTGCGGCTCAGCTCGGCGAAGGACGATCCCTGTCCCGCCGCCACGGCTCGGCGAACCTCGTACTCCCAATCGGAATGTGAGACCTGCTCCTCCTCCCCCTCCTCGTCGCAGGTATTGTCAGCACGATCGAAGTAGTGGTACTCGAAAAAGTGTCCCAGCCCCTCGTCAGCCCAGCCGGCATTCATGGCCAGCCACTCCATGCGATAGTAGGAAACGTTGAGCAGATGGCTCAGGTGGTGCACCAGGTGGCGATGCAGATCTTCCTCGGCGCTCATGTTGGTCTTGTCGTACCACGAAACCAGCACCGAGGGCCGGCCAGGAAGCTTGGCTGCGTTCCAACAGTGGAGGCCGGTATACTCTTTGGCCGCCTTGAAGCAGTTCTTCTGCTTCTCGAAGAGGTAGACGAAGTGCTTGTCGTTACGGATCTCCTTGGCCTCGATGCCGAAGAAATCCATGAATTCACGGTAGAAGGCCTCCATCCGCTCGGCGTAGAGATGCAGTGCCGCGTGCATCTTGTAGACCTTCTTGTCCTTGGTGACGATCTTCGGAATGTCCCAGGCGATGATGAAATGCTGTGTTTCGAGATGCAAGAGCTTCGACTTGAGTCCAAGCTTCTGCTCAACGTCGTGACGCCGCCGCTCGACCCACTTCTTCTCTGCGGCCAGGATGATCTCGTACTCCTTTTCGGCCGCCAGCGCCAGCTCGGGGCAGCGGCAGCGCTGGCAGGGGAGCCAGGGCACGCCGTGGCCCTTCTTGTCCCGCTCGTAGACGTAAGAGCAGTGCAGGACATTCTCCTCGAGCTTCACCAGAGCCGGCGTCATGTACTTGTTGGGGATCTTACCGGTAGTCTTGCACCGCGGACAGAGCAGCCCTTTGCTGTCCTGAGCGTCACACAAACCGGTGACCGTGACGACAAAACCCGCGATCACGGCACTGATCGTCAGCTTTCTGAGGAACGTAAGGCATTGAGGGCTCAGCATGACATCTCATCTCCTCTCTCTTGCGTTCACTCGAATTACGCGAATTACGCGGCCCCGCAACCAGGGGCTGTGAGGCCGCTCCCGGAAGAGGCACCCCGGCTCCGCGCAGGAAGGAGCATCTCCACCTGGTGGATATGGGTGTGTGGGGCTCAATAATGGTCTAAAAGGGCGAGAAACCGCCCTGCGCCCAGTAGACCTGCTTCAGCTCCTCCTGTTGCCGCAACAGCGCGTTGTAGTGGCCAGCCTCCCAGTCGGCGAGCTGGGTAAAAAACGCGCGGACCTCCTGATCACGAGCCGAGGCGGCCTCGTTTTTGTAGAAAGTCATCGAGGAGAGCTCGAGCTCGATACCGATCGAGAGCGCACTCATCTCATAATGCGCCTCCTGAATCCGGGAGCGGATACGATCCGAAAAGATCGGGCTCGACGCCGCGAGATCGCCGGGTTTGCCGAGACGCACGTTCATATCGGGTTTGCCGGTCGCCACGAAGGAGTTGTGCTGCTGCTTGAGGAAGTTGAAGTGTTCCTGCTCCTCGTCCGCCAGCGTATGAAAAACCTCCTTGCCCTTCTCGTCCTCCGTGCTGCGTGCGGCCATCAGGTAGAAATGATAACCGGCGAGCTCAGCCTCCGCCGCCTTGTGCAATCCTTGGACAATTTTCTTGCTGTCATCATCCATCGCCGCATCTCTCCTCAACTTGTGTATGTGCTCTTGGAGCAGTTTCATCCGTCATGGCGGGCGATCTACGACCGCCCTCTCATGCAGGGCGGAGATCGGAATGCCCGCCATGGCGGGATCATTCCATTTCCAGGCTGAACTCACGGCTGTCGAACCAGAAGCCGAGCCCGCTCACCGTGTCGATCTCGGCCTGGACGATCATCTGATGACCTTCTTCGATCTCCACGAAACGCGCGAAGAGCGCCTGGCCGACGTCATCCATCTCGGCAACCATCCGCTTGTAGTACTCGCTCGTCTCGACCTCCACCTGGAGCGCCCGGCGCAGCATCTCGAGCTCGGTGTCGTACTCGGCGCCGGCTTTCGTGGTGACCGACTGCCGCAGTTTGTCGATCCCCGTCTTGATCGCTTGTTTGTCGGGAATCGACGTACCCAGCTCGGCTACGGTGATCTCACCGGTATTCTTCCACTCGTTCAGGCGTTCGTTGAGATACTCGAGGTGTCTCTTCTCCTCGTCACAAAGAACCTTGAAAACGCGCTTGCCGATCTCATCGGTGGCCTTTTCCATGGCCTCGAGATATGTTTTGTGAACCTTACCTTCGTATTCGATCGCGGTTTTGATGGCTTCGTCCAGTTTCATCTTTTTCTCCTCAGATGGTGACGAAATCTGCATTCTGCAAAGTCTGCAAAGGAAGAATAATACAACAATTGGACATCAAGGAATAGTCTGGTTTGGTCACCTAAGTGGGACACAGCTCCAGCAGTGTTAGCCCAGTTTGTTCATGAACGCTTGCTGTGACATGCTCTCGAATCAACCCGAAGCCTCATGGCACCCACGACGGGAGCGTCGGACCGATTCCCCGGGACTCATCCAACAAATGCAATCATTTTTATTTTTTTTCCTGAGTCACTCGACTTTGCGCGCTCTATAGGGTGTTGGGTATCAAAATCAATCGAAGGGAACGATGATAGGATTCCGCGAGCGAGGGTATCAGGAGTCAGACCGTGAGGGCTAGGGGACTTAACATAACATTAATCATGATGTTGTGCGTTACGGCTTTCGATCGTAACCTTGCCGGACATCCCGGCAGCCGGGACGTCTCCATCGGTGATCACCGGTATGTGATCTCCGTCCCCGGCAGGTCGATCCAAAAGCCAGCTAACGGGGAGGAACCGATCCGGCTGCACCTCGAGGAAAGGCCAGTGACCAATGTGGTGGGTCACTTTTCAGTGCATGTCCAGGATCGCAATAACGCCGGTTTGGATAGGTGGGTGGAATATCATTTAAACCGCAATCTCCCTAGCCTTTACGGAAAGTACAAGCTCGACTCCACTGAGGAGAGAACCCTCGGAAGCTATCCTGTTAGGCTGATTCACACCTTTGATCTGGAAAACGAGGACGACTACGCTCTGCTCGAGCTGATCGGGATCACCGATCAGCTCGTGGTCATCATGAGCTACCTCTACGATGAAAAACTGGTGCGTCAAGCCTACGAGGAGATGGAGAGTATCGTCGCTTCCTTTCAACATTCGGCCGCGGCTTGCGAGCATGCGGATCGGCTCTACCAGACCGGACGGACCCTCGGCTTGGAACGTGAGGGTCTCTTTCTCCGGCTGCCTCACGGCTGGATCCCTCAGGATAAGAGGAGCAGAAGGGACCAGGTGACGGTGACTTTGCCTTACGGTGACACGCTCAACGTGCTCACCTTCGAGGTCGAGTCGGTGGGCTCGAACCGCTTATCCAAACTCCTCGGCCGTCATACACCACGCGACTTTTCCGCCGGAGAGATAGATGGAAGAGACCCATTTGGGATTCTCTTCCGAGCGGCATTGAGCTTCGAAAGAAAAGTCAGCGACGGCTCACCGAGCCGGATCATAAAGGGAATCGTGCGACTTCGCGGTCGCGGCGGGTGTGCCCTCGTTCTGAATTCGACCGATCCCGCGGACTGTGAAATGTTGCTCCAGTTCCGCAAAAAGTACGGCAACGTCGCGTCACAAGAGGTCCGCGATCTCCTGGACCGGACCCTCGCCGAGTTCTGAACATCCCGGCGTGTGGACCGCGGCAGCGCGAGTTCTGTACGCGAAGCCTCCTACAGGACAAGGAAACGTTACAGTGGCAGAAGCCCCCGCTCGGGGGGCTTCTGCTTTGCCGCCCCCTACCTCCGGGAGCTCGACCCGTCCCCTCGAGGGCTCCTTCCACCGAATACCACCGGCAGGTGATACCGGTTCATGCGGGTGTCGCCACAAAGCTGCGCTATTGTGAGTCTTTCGAGATGTTGTTTGACCCGCTGACGGGATCGGTTTTGAATCTATTCACGGCTGGACCGTTCATTCGATGACGCCGTGCCGGTTTTTACGCCGCCCGACGCGGCGCCCTGCTCACTCTGGCTCATGAACTGTCATCACGAAGGAGGATTCAATGGCGAGCGACATCTGGCGATGGATCGGCGATGAAAAGGTATTGATCGACTTAGTTGCCTCGCTGTCACTCCCCATGCTGTTCCTGGTCGTCGCCGCCGCCACGGCGTTGCTCCTCAAGTCCGCCGACTCGATGATCGAGGGCGTTGTTCAATTGACGCGCCGCACGGGAATCCCGTCGATCGTGGTCGGCGCCACCGTGGTCTCGCTGGGAACGACCACTCCCGAGATGTTCGTTTCGGTCACGGCCGCCTGGATGGGCAACCCCGGCTTGGCACTCGGAAACGGGGTAGGCTCGATCATCTGTGACACGGGGCTGATTCTCGGTATCACCTGCCTGCTCGTGGCGATGCCCGCCAACCGCTATATTCTAAACCGTACCGGTTGGGTCCAGGTGGGCGCGGCGACTCTACTCGTCCTCATCGCGGTCGGTTCCCTGCTGCTCGCCGAAGGCGAGCCCGTTCTCCAACGTTGGGTCGGGTTCCTGCTGCTCACCCTGCTTCTAGGATACCTCGGCATGTCCTATCTCTGGGCACGACGATTGGGGAATGGACAGTCGAAGAAATACGACTCCCCGATCATGAGTATCGGCCGCTCAAGCCTGCTCGTTTTCCTGGGACTCGTCGGAGTGGCCGCGGGCAGCCGGATCCTGGTTCCCTGCGCCAGCGAGATCGCGCGCCGCCTCGGTGTGCCTGAAGACATCATCGCCGCAACCCTCGTGGCTCTCGGCACCTCGCTACCGGAGCTGATTACGGCGATCACGGCCGTGCGCAAGGGGCATCCCGAGATCACCCTGGGCAACATCGTCGGTGCCGATGTGCTCAACTGCCTCTTCGTGATCGGCGCCGCCGCAGCGGCTCGCCCGCTCGCCGTCCCCGGCACCTTCTTCACCTTTCACTTCCCCGCCATGATTCTGATCCTCTACTCCTTCAGGGTTTTCATCTTCATCAATCGCGACGGGCGCTTCCGGCGCTGGCAGGGCGGATGGCTGGTAGCGATCTACGTGGCCTACGTGGCGTTGCAGTACATTTTGAGTTTGGGCATGCACGAGGGAGGGTAAGGGGCAGGGAGGCCGCGGAGCGCTATTCGCCCGCTGCCGGGGAGACGGTGCTCGGCCGGGTCGAGAGCTGATCGCGGCCCTGAAGATAGAGCATCTCCACCTGGAATCGGGCGAGCTGCCGCTCCAGGTCGATCCGCATCTGCGCGGCACGCTCCAGCTCGAGCCCCGCCTCGAGGCTCTCGTCGCGCGAGCTCCTTCCGGCCGCCGCGGTCGTCTCGGCGAAGCGCAACGACTTCGCCAGCTCGGGCAGCACGGTCTGCGTGTAATGATCCCGGCTCGCCGCAATCCGAGCCCAGCGGCGATGCAGCCCGTACCACTCGTCGAGTTGCTGCGCCGCCGTTAGTTCCAGGTCCATTCCGGCCTCGCGCACCGCGGCTTCGGCGCTCGATACGTTGCCCTGATTCCTGTCGATCAAGGGGAGCGGGATCTCCAGAAAACCTCCGACGAAATTCTGCCGGTCCATGGTGAGCTCGGCGCCGCGCGAGTAACCGAGCCCGACAGTGATGTCGGGATAGACACGGCTCTTCTGCAGGCTCAGATCGGCCTGTGCGACGGCCAACCGGCGGTCTTTGTGGACCAGCTCGCAGCTTCGCGAGAGGATCTCACCGGCGGCGATCTGCGGATCGAGCGGTGTCCACGACCTCCCCGAGAACCCTTCGCCGCGACAGCCAAGAACCGTTCCGGGAGCAACACCCAGCAGTCCTTCGAGCTCTGCCAGGGCTTCATCGGCTTCGGCCTGAAGGCTCAAGAGCTGAGTTTGCTCGCGGCTCTCATCGACCTCGTATGCAATCAGCGTTCTGTCTGAGAGCCGTCCCTCGCGATTCATCGCCGCGGCCAGCGCGAGCCGCTCACCCGAGAGCTCGACGAGGCGTCGCTGGTGGTCGATCTTCGCGGCGATAAATACCAGCCCATAAAAGAGCACGCTCACATCGGCCTGGAGGCGGGCGCGTTCGTGATAGTACGAGGCCAGGGCCTCCTCCTGCAGCGCCTGCGCCAGATCGACGCGCGCCGAGACCTTGCCCGCCGTTTCGATGCGCTGCGCCAGGCTGACCTTGTTGCGCGCATTGCCGAACCCCAAGTCGTCGAGGGGCATCATCTCGGTCTCCAGTCGCAGAACCGGATTCGGCCAGAGCGCCCCTTGGACCACCGCTCCGCCGGCGCGGGCCACCTTCTCGGCCTCGACCGCCAGTAAAGGGCTCATTTCGGCAAGCTCCAGGAGTTGGAGCAGGTCGAAGCTCCCGTCGGCAGACCCGGGTGTTTCGGATCGCGACGATTGAGCGATCTGACGAGCCGCACGAGTCGAGGTAAACAGCGGCGAGGCGATGCCGGCTCCGAGGTGCACAGGGGTGCGCGGTGGCGCCGAGCTCGAGGAGCTAACACAACCGGGCAGCGCGAAGCCGCATAGAATCGCAACAACGATGAACGGCATGGCGGATCTGACCATGGAGCGAAATCTCCCTCGTTGGATCCTGTCGAAGAACAACCTATTGATAACGCACGGCATCGACCATCCGCAGGCGAAGAGCGCGCAAGGCCGGTAAAAACGCCCCGGCACAACCGATGAAGAGCGACGCCGCAACGGAGAGGACGAACACATCGAGGCTCACGGTGACGCGGAAGGCGGCCATCGGGATCTTCATGGGCAGCCCGTTGGCCAAATAACCCAACCCGCATCCAAGAATCCCGCTGACCAGGGCGATCACCAGCGATTCGGCCAGAATCCCGAGGAGTACGCTTTTCTTCGAAAAACCGATGACCTGGAGCGTGCCGATCTCACGGACGCGTCCCATGACCGCGGTGTACATCGTGTTCAGGCCCACGACAACACCACCCACGATGGTGATCAAAACCAGCGCGTGAGCGAACTGGCGGAAAAAATCGAATCCCTCCGCGTAATCGGCGAAATAGGTCCGCTCTGCAAAAGCCTTGACGCTGAACTGCTCGTCCAGGGAGAGCTGGGAGCAGAGCTCTTCCATGCGCGAAGGATCGCTGAGTTTGACCTTCATGAACGAATAATCCTGGCGCTTCAGGTAGAGCCGCAGATCCTCCACATGCGACCAGATCTCCGATTCCATGATGGTCCCGGTGGCTTCGAAGCGCCCCACCACGGTCCAGATCTGGTTGAGGAAGCGGATCTTGCTGCCGAGCCCGAGGTCCTCGTCAGCAACACCCAGGCGGGTGGCGGCCATACAGCCGACGATCACCTCCATCGCGTCCTGGACCGGAAGGCGCCCCTCTACGAGGCGCACGTGGCTGTTCAGCTCCATGGCCAGTTGCGGATCGACGCCGTGGAGCACGCCGCGCTGCGCTCCGCTACGGAAGGTCTGGGCGTCCTGGACCTCGACGTTGAGGCCCATGTAGACCTCGGCCGAGATGATCGGCTCGGTAATCGTTCCCCACTCGTCCTTACGTTCGAAGGTTGCGGCGGCATCGTAGAGCTTGTTGCGGATCAACTCCGTTTCGCGCTCCGCGATCGAGGAAAGCACGAAGGTTTGGGATTTTTTCGAGATGATGATCATGTTGTCAGGATCGCCGGTCTCCCGCAACGTCGACGCCAGTGAGCTGCTGAATGCCAGCATGAACACGATCACCGAAACCACCAGCGCCAGCCCGACCACCGTGAGGGCGGTGCGGGTCCGGCGCCTGAGAAGATTGCGAACGCTGTAGCGCAAAGGAAGCTGTGCCATGCCACTATTCCACGTTTCTCAGGGACTTCACGATATCGATCCGCGAGGCCTTGAAGGCCGGGATGAAACCGCCGGTCAGGCCCACGATCACCGATGATGCGATCGCTACGGCGAGCACCTCGGAACGTATGACGAGGGGGATGGTATACCCTCTCATGATCAACTGCTGCTGGGACAGGGTCAGGATCGTGTAGGCCGCGCCGCAGCCCAGAAAGCCTCCCAGAAGGCTCAACACGGTCGATTCCCCCAGCACGATGCGCAACACCCTGGAGCGCTCGAATCCGAGAGACCGCAGGATACCGATCTCCTGCGCCCGATCGTAGGTGGACATGCTGATCGTGTTGGCGATGCACAGGAGGATCACCAGCACGGTAAAGGCCACCACGAATCCGGCGTAACGGAGCATGTCGTTCAGATCGTCCACGGCCCGATCGAGAGCCACCTGAGCCGGTTCGACCTGGATCTCGACGGGAAAGTCGAGCGCGGCGATCTCGGCGATCGCCGCCGAGGCGAAGTCGCGATCCTCGATCTTCACGAAGAGCTGATGCGCGACACCCCGCTCTTCGGCGACGTCCTGCAGGTATTCCCGATCGGCGAGGATTACGTTGCGATACGATGGATCGCGGGGCGTGAACACGCCGGCCATGAAGAGCGTCAGCCCATCGAAATCGGCGATGGCGAACTCCTCGTTCTCCCTCCAGGAGTACTGCTCTTGGTACTTGGTCACGATATCACAACCCAGGAGAGCGCCGTTGCGCTTGGCCACAAATCCCTCCCAGGCCTCGGGAGAAACCTCGCAATCCACGAAGTCTCTGAGTTCTTGCTTTTCGATTCCTACGATCTTGACCAGACCGCCACCCGACGATGCTCAGCGGTTCATCATGAGATAAACCGGTGTGGCCTGCTGCACATGATCGACCTCGCGCTCGATCCTCTGTGCCATGTCCACGTCGCCGGGCAAGTAGCTGCGGGTCGGTCAGTAGACGTCTTGCTCCTGGATGACCAGCATCGTGCTGGCAGCTCCCGCAACGAGCTGACGGCGGCTATCGAAGATCGTGAAGAGATAGGTCACGATGAACACCGCTACCCCGACCCCCAACACGGTCAGCACCGTCCGCACGGGATTGCGCCACACATTGCGCATCACATAGCGCCAGAACTTGAACATAGGTAAAAAACTCCTCATTACGCGGCACCTCGGGCGCCGGGACTAACAGATGATCGATCGGCCACCGACGCGCTCCGAACTCCTTCTTCGAGGATACCGCTGGTTCGATCAAACTCGGACCTCTTCGCGAAGGATTCCCTTTTCTAGATGCAGCACCCGATCGGCGTACGACGCGGCCTGTGGATCGTGGGTCACCATGATCAGGGTTTTGCCGAACTCCTGGTTCAGCCGCTTCAAGAGCTCGAGGATCTCCTTTTCGCTCTGCGCATCCAGATCACCGGTCGGCTCGTCGGCCAGGATCACCGCGGGATCGGTGACGATCGCCCTCGCGATCGCCACCCGCTGCTCCTGTCCGCCCGAGAGCTGGCGCGGATAGTGGCGTCGACGATCGTAGATGCCCACCGCCTTCAGAGCCGTCTCGGTGTGCTGCCGGCGCTCTTTTTTCGAGAGCGGCAGCAAGAGCAGGGGCAGCTCCACGTTCTCCCAGGCGGTGAGAACCGGTACCAGGTTGTAGAGCTGGAAGATGTAGCCGATCGAGCGCGTACGCCATCGCGAAAGCTCGACGTCGCTCAGATTCTCGAGGTCTACGCCGTTCACGATGATCGTGCCCTTCGTCGGCGTATCGATGCCGGCGATCAGGTTGAGCAAGGTGCTCTTTCCCGATCCCGACGGCCCCATCAGTGCCAGAAACTCGCCCTCGGAAACGGTGACGTCGATCCCCCGGAGGGGATGGATCTCTTCCGAACCGCGGCGGTACATCTTGGTCAGCTCATCGGTTTGCACCATCTGCCTGTTCGTCGTCATGGTTCTCTTCTTCTCTCTCTGTACTCTTGCTAAAACGGATCCTGGCGATCATTTCGGGATAGAGATTGCGTGAGGGGGCCTTGATCTTCACCTTGACCTGGATGGTGTTCTTCTTGAAATCGGCCAGCGGCTCGAGGCGGATCACGGTTCCCGCGTAGGTCCGGCCGGGCTCCACGTCGGTGAACACCTCGACCTCCTGGCCGAGGCTCACCGAGCCGATGTTCTCCTGGCGCACATCGACACGCACCTGAAGGTCGCCGGGATCGTAGAGGCTCACGATCCGGGGATTGTTGGTCGGAATGTAAGTTCCGGGTGTTACAAATCTTTCCAGCACCACCCCGTCGACGGGGCTTCGGATTTCGGTGTACGACAGATGATTGCGCGCAAGCTCGACCAGCACCGAGCGGCGCTCGACTTCGGCCTCGGCGGCCTGGACGTCTTCGATCCGACTGCCTTCCCGCTTGAGGAGATACTCCTGGCGCAACGCCTCGGTCCGGGCTTTGGCCTCGCGATAGGCGGCTTCGTCCCGGTCGAGATCCTCGAGACTCACCGCGCCGGTCTCGAGCAGCTCCCTGGTCCGCGTCACCACGCGTTCGCGCAGCGCCACGTCGGCCTCCATCGCCTCGAGATCGGCTGCGGCCTTGGCCACCTCCTGCACCCTGAAACCGGCACGCAGCCTCTCGAGCTGCGCCGAGGCCACGGCCAGCTCGGCCTTCGCGCGATCGAGCTCGTCTTCGAGGTCGATCGTGTAGAGCCTTCCGATGACCTCCTCCTGCGCCACATGTTGGCCCTCCAGCACGTGGAGCTCCTCGAGCCGACCCGGCACGAGGCTGCTGACCACGATCGGATGGTAGGACGGTACCTCGATCCAACCGCCCTCGGTGAAACTCTGTTGCTCCGGAGTACGTGGGGTCGTCGGGGAAACAACTTCGTTCCCAGCCTTCGTGGAGCCCGCCTTCCAGGAGGACGTCTCGCCTTCCGTAGCCGTCGCGGGCGACGCCGAACCTGCCAAGAAACTCCCGTTGATGAGTAACTCGTAGCCGAGATATCCCACGACGACGCCGGCCAGAAATAGAGCGAGGCCGAGCAAGAGCCGTGGCTTTCTCTGCGCCACGATCGGTTCATGGCGGATCTTGAGGTCCTTCAGATCGACTTCGTTCAAGACGACACACCTTTCCTATTGTCACTATAGGTTTATCGCCAGACTATAGCGGTTTAACTCGCCGGTGAAAAGAGTCTATCCACTCCCCCGCCTCGATTAGGTTTTTCTACGCAGGTCACCGGATCGAACTCCCGGACGCGGGGAGGAGATCCGACCGTTCCGTAAGCGGTTTCGCCTCGACATCGTGTCGCCTGGTCGATCGGATCAATCGTCTCGATCAGGTGGTCACCGCCGATCCGGCGATCTCCCGCCCCCTGTCGGTGAGCTCGAGGTCACCGCTGCGCGAAACGACGGCTTGTTTGCGCTCTCCGTACCTCACGACCCGTCGTGCGAAGGCGGGATCCCAGCGGATATGCTCGTGCAGGTGGTCGGTGCGGTTCTCCCGCGCTTCCTCCGGGCGCCCCTCGTGATGGGCCAGATGGACCGCCAGCATCTGCAACGCGAACTCCCATCTTTGACGTGACCGGCGCCGTGCTTTGGCCATCAATCCCCGGCCGGGAGCCAGAATCAGCACAGCGCAGAAGATCCCCCCCGCCGCGGTGGCCATCGATCCGGCGATCGACACGTCCAGGAAATGCGCGGCCCAGTACCCCGTGATCGCCGAGGCCACACCGATCGATGCGCTGAGCACCAGCAGGAGGCTCAGCCGGTCGGTAAGCAGGTAGGCCGCGGAAGGTGGAGCGATCATCAGCGCCACGACCAGGATCGATCCCACGGCATCGAAGGCGCCCACGGCGGTGAGCGACACGAATCCCATGAGAGCGTAGTGGATGAGGACCGGCGAGAAGCCGAGCACCGCCGCCAGGCTTGCGTCGAAGGTGGCGATCTTCAGCTCCTTGTAGAAGACGACGATGAAAGCCAAATCGAAAATCAGGATCCCCCCCATGAGGTAGAGGGAGCGCGGCCCCAGGTCGTGCCCGAAGAGGAGCAAGCGGTCGAAGGGAGCGAACGCCAGCTCGCCGAGCAGCACCGCGTCGGTATCGAGATGGACGTTGCCGGCATAGCGCGATATGAGGATCACACCGGCGCTGAAGAGCACGGGGAAGACCAGTCCGATGGCGGTATCCTCGCGGACCAGCCGCGACCTGTTCAGGATCTCCACCAGGAATACCGTGAAGAGACCGGTCAGCGCCGCTGCCACGATCAGCAAGGGCGAGGTGAGATCGCTGGTGAGAAAGAACGCCAGCACGATCCCCAGCAGGATGGAGTGGCTGATGGCATCGCTCATCAGCGCCATGCGGCGCAGAACGAGAAACACGCCGGGCAGGGCGCAGGCGACAGCCACCACGGCGGCCACGAGCTGGATCTCGATCTGGGCGCTGTTCATCATTGATGGTCCCCCTTACGTTCGAAGATCAGACGCCGAGCAGCGGAGCGCCCCGTCTGGGTGAGAGTCCAGCCGCCCGATGGGCCGGTTCGGGCCAGCCCCTGGCCGCGCAGCTTCTCGAGCGAACGTTCCGCACCGGCGGAAAGCACATTCATCGTGCGCAGTACCGCCGGGGAGTGGCCGTGATCGGGATTGGCATGCTGCAGGTCGAGCTCGTAGAGATCACAGAGCACGGCCTCCGCCGCAAGCCGACGACGATTGCGCATCTGCCGCCAGTTGCGCCACAGAATGCCCCGGTTGGGCGCTCCGAGCATGGAGATCACCACGAGAACGCTCACGCAGAGCACCACGGTGGGCCCCGTGGGCAGGCGCGCCGTGGTGCTGCTGATGACGGCGCCCATGATGCCGGAGACAGCCCCGAAGAAGGCGGCAAGCAGCACCATCAGCTCCAGACGATCGGTCCACTGACGCGCCGCGGCCGCCGGGGCGACCACCATGGCGCTCATGAGCACGACGCCCACCGTCTGCAAACCGAGAATGATCGCCAAAACGAGCAGCGTAATCAGCAGGAGATCGAGAAAACGGACCGGAAATCCCTGGCTGGAGGCATACTCGTAATCAAAGCAAAGGATCTTGAATTCCTTCCAGAAGAGCCCCAGGACCAGCAGCGCCACGGCACCCAGCACGGCCATGGTCACCACATCGCGTTCCATGAGGGCCGCCGCCTGACCGAAGAGGAACTTGTCCAGACCGGCCTGGGTGGCATCGGGCCGCTTCTGGATGAAGGTGAGAAGAACCAGCCCGAAGCCGAAGAAGACGGAGAGCACCAGCCCGAGAGCCGCGTCGCTCTTGAGGCGGGAGTGACGCACGACGATCATCATGAAGAGGGTTCCGAGCCACCCGGCGGCGAGAGCTCCGGCGATCAAGACGAGGGGTGCCTTGCTTCCGGTGAACAGGAAGGCGAGCGCGATACCGGGTAGTGCCGCGTGGGAGATTGCGTCGCCCAGCAGGCTCTGCTTGCGCAGCACGGCGAAGGAGCCGAGCACGCCGCTCACGACACCCAGCACGGCCGATCCGAGCGCCACCGTCCGCAGGGTGTAGTCGAAGAAGAGCTCGCTGACTAAATGGCCGATATCCATGTCTCACTGGTCCTTTGCTTCGAAACCGTGACGCCCCGGGTATCCGCCCCTCGATCGGCCCCGAAACACCCAAACCGCGTGGCTCCCCGTCACGCCTCGGTCGAGTCATCTCCCGATCGCCTGTCCCTGCGACAGGTGCCCTTCGAGCCCTCTGGCGGCGCCTCACAGAGAGGGCAGTCCTCGTCGGTCTTGAGCGCTCCAGCCTCGGCGACGTCGCTCTTCTGGATACGGGTTCCCAGAAAGGCCACCCGTCCACCGTAGGTGAGGCGCAGGTTCTGGTCGGTGAAAACCTCGTCGACGGGACCGCTCGCCACCCTCCGGACGTTGAGCAGGGTGACCCAGTCGAAGTACTCCGGCACGGTCTGGAGGTCGTGATGGACCACGACAACCGTCTTGCCCAAACCGCGCAGGTCCTGGAGCAACGCTATGATGGCCCGCTCCGTGGTGGCGTCCACCCCCTGGAACGGCTCGTCCATGAAGTAGACATCGGCGTCTTGGACGAGAGCCCGCGCCAGAAAGACACGCTGCTGCTGTCCGCCCGAGAGCTGGCTGATCTGCCGCGCGGCGAAGGCCTCCATGCCCACCTTGGATAGAGCTTCCACGGCCATACGACGTTCATCCCTCCCCGGCCGGCGCACCCAGCCGAGATGGCCGTAGCGCCCCATCATGACCACATCGACCACGCTCGTGGGAAAATCCCAGTCCACGCTGCCCCTCTGCGGCACATACGCCACACACCGCCGCTGGGAGCGATAAGACTTGCCCATGATCAGCACCTGCCCGGCAGTTGCCTTGACCAATCCCAAAATGGCCTTGATCAGGGTTGTCTTTCCGGCACCGTTGGGCCCGACGATGGCCATCAGAATGCCGGTGGGGACATCGAGATCGATATCCCACAACACCGGTTTATCGCGGTAGGCCACGGTGAGATCGCGCACTTCGATGGCTTTGTCGCTGGTGTCATCTGGTCTGTCCATCTCGTCAACTCTCTTCCAATTGAATAAGCGGTTCCGGGTCATGGCCGAGTCGGTGCAGCGGCTGCTTCCCTCACTCCTCTCCCCTCACGAGCCTTCGGTAGCCAGAGCGTCCACGATGGTATCGATGTTGTGGCGCACCATACCCTCGTAGGTGGCCTCGGGAGTCCCCGGCGAGCCCATGGCGTCGGAGAAGAGCTCGCCGCCGATGCTCACCTCGAACCCTTTCGAGCTCACGGCTGCTTGAACCGCCTCGATGCTGCGGCGCGGCACGGAGGATTCCACAAACATGGCAGGGAGGCGACGTTCCACGATAAACCGGCTCAGGCCCTGCATATCAGCGGTGCCCGCCTCGGCGGCCGTACTGATACCTTGCAGCCCGCGCACCTCGAATCCGTAGGCCCGGCCGAAGTAGTTGAAGGCATCGTGCGCCGTGATGAGCACGCGCTGCTGCTCGGGAATCCGCTGCGCCTGCTCCCTGACGTAGCGATCGAGCTCGTCGAGCTGCGCGACGTACTGCTCGGCGTTCTGCACGTAGATCGTGGCATGGGCGGCGTCGATCTCCTGCAGCACAGTGCCGATCGCGCTGACGACCTCCGTCCACAGCCCCACATCGAACCACACGTGAGGATCGTGGGCACCGTCGAACTCGGGCGGGCTGAGAAGCGAACCCTCGTCGATGCCCTCGGCCAGAGCTGCGGTCCGCACCTGACGCTTCTGCATCTGTTCGAAAACCTCGCCCATCTTGCCCTCGAGATGCAGGCCGTTGTAGAAGATCGCATCGGCCTCCAGCATGCGGCTCACGTCGCCTGCGCTGGCCTTGTAGAGGTGCGGATCGACACCCGGTCCCATGAGGGCCGTCACCTGAACCCGGTCGCCTCCCACGTGCTCGACCGCATCGGCGATCATGCCCGTGGTGGTGACCACGCGGATCTTCCGGTCAGCCAAATCGCCGGTCCCGGCCGCATCCTCCTGTTGCCCGCAGCCCGTGAAAGAGCCGAGAGCGAGCACAAAACAGAAAAACCAGGCAACGGCACCCGAAATCGTCGTTCTGGAGAACATCGAGTTTTCCGTCATCATTTTCAGCTCCCTATCGTCTACCCTCGAAAGATATATGTTAAGTTGCAAATCCAATCCCAGACCACACAATTCTCAGAATACGAAGCTTAGAACACGATCTCGAACCGCACTCCGCCGACGAAAGCATTGCGGCCGTTGCCGCCGGGATTGACGATCCACTGCAGATCGGGCTGCGCGGAAATGCTGGCGGTGAGCTGGGTCTTGTAGAACATCTCCACAGCGGTCTCGTGGGAGGCGTCGTTCACGTCCCTGAAGCGCCGCCCCAGCCGCGCGCTGGCCACACCGAGCCCCATGAGATCGTCATCGCGATCCGTGAAGATACCCCGGTAGGAGAATCCGCCGCCGTAGTACCGCGCCACCTCGTTGCGATCACCCGGCGCCCAACTGAGCTGCAGGAAAGCTCCCAATCCCTGGCCGGCGCGCTCTTCGGCAGCCCCCTCGCTCACCAGTGGCTGATCCACAACGAGGTACAACCCGTGATTGTGAGAAAAGGTGCGGTCAGGCGGCCCCGCCGTGATGGCGTCCACGTTCTGGCTGTGATACCAAAGCCCGACACTGTAGCGCCCGCGGCCCAGAACCTCGGATCCTACGAGGGGGCGCACGAAGATCTCGGCTATCGAGAACTGGCCGCCTTCGCCGTCGAAGGCGGTGTCGCCGCCCCAGGTGCCGCCGCGCGAATCTCCGTCGTAGATCCCGGCGCCCGCTCCCAACCACTCCACGGGATCACCGAAGACCGAAAGACCCAGTGCCGCATCGGGAAAGGTCGGCAGCGGGATGGTGGGAGCAAATCCGAACGAGGAGTTGATGAAATCGGCGCCGTAGTCGGAGGCCGCGAAATCGGCGTTGGAATCCTGCTTGCCGACCTTGAGGCGCAGCTTGTCCTGCCACAAGAGGTGCTCGTACCAGTATTCGCTCACCTGAGTGAAATCGTGGGCGTCGATGTTGCTCAACACCTGCAGATCCCCCACATGGTCATCGGTGATCCCATTCCCGTGACCCGACTGGCCGTAGACCAGGAAAGTCCCCCCCCGCCACAGGCCGAGCGCTTCCGTGTCGCCGAAGATCATCACGTCGAGATTGCCGCGGTACTCGGTGGCCTCATCGGTGCTCAGGCCGCCGCGCAGGTTGCTGAACACCTCACCGGTGTAGACGATCTCGAAGCCGATCCCCCGGCTTTCCAGCTCGCTGCGGACGCCGCTCCAATTCCCCGTCGCCCGCTCCCGGCGCCACCAGGGATCGGTCGATCCCTCGCCGGCGGCGCTCATCCCGAGACCGAGGCCCACGAAGGTCTTTGAGAAGCACTGAGAGCGTTGTGTGGCGGCCTCGTTCTGAGCCTGGAGCATCGGCAGAGCAAACATCAGACCGATCAATAGCTGCATGATCATTCGTCTCAACGCTCGTCTCCCTCCCATTTGGGGTCAACGACAGTTGACCATTTATTAGAACGCTCAAACATTAGTAGACGAGTCTAATTAAAAGCGCAATCCATATCAGAAAAAAGTCCGGCAAACAATCCCCAAGAGCCGGATTTTTCAAAAAAACTACCTCTATCCGGGAATTGCAAGCTCAACCAGAAAAAAACCGCGGGAATCGATGGAAATGACGAGGTGAGGCTGCGAGGATATCGATGGGGGCGCCGCAGACTCCCGCCCGTCGATCTTCGTGCCGAGGCGGCTCATCGAAGAGAAAATCGTTTTTGAGTACAGCGAATGGCCTGGCGGGGACGCCAGTTTTTCCAGGAACTGACTCGGACATAGATCATGCGCTCCGAGCAATCGGCAGGCCTATTGACGCCAGATCGTACCGCGCCGCCCTCCCTCGCCGTCAGTGTTCGGATGTTTCGTTTCCATTGCCGATGACGGCCCTAGCTTCTTTGTCTGACCGAACATGGCGATCGGACTACGGTTGGCCGTGACGTACGAGTCAGTATTCAAGGAAGATAAGACCTGCTCAGACAGCCTACCGCTTAGCGTGGGGCACTGCCGTGCGACGCCTTCTTGGAGCAGCAGCGCACTCATCAGCCTCGTCGCGGCAGTGTCCCGTTTCGTGTTGGCAGCGGCAGCGTCCCGAAACAGCCCGCAGCGCTGACGTGGCCTTGACTCGGTACCGATCGTGTGTCACAAGCTACGAGCACCACTCTCACACCTCTTTGACCTCGCTCACCAGTGTTTGAACCACCTTCTGAGCGTCACCGAAGAGCATCGAGGTGTTGTCGAGGAAGGAGACCTGGCTCTGTATACTGTCGATCATTGTCACGCCTCCTTCTTTTTTCTGAACATGCGCAGCATGCGATCAGTCACCATGAATCCCCCCACCACGTTGACGGTGGCCATCGCCACGGCGGTCACGCCGATGATCGAGTCGTAGGGGCTTTCCACCCGATCGGCGACCACTAGAGCACCGATCAGCGCGATTCCAGAAATCGCGTTGGAACCCGACATCAAGGGGGTGTGCAGCGTCGGCGGGACCTTCGTGATCAACGCGAATCCCGCGAACATGGATAGAACCAAAACATAGAGACCTATGAGTAGTGCATTCATGGCCTTATTCCTTGTTCTCACTGTGCGCCAGAACGGGTTGGGGCGACTGTTCCTTGCGGGGCGTCGAGCCGTCACGCACCTGCCCATCGTGAGTCAGCACGCATCCCTTGACGATTTCGTCCTCGAAGTCCAGGTTCAACAGCCCGTCTTTGATCAGATGGTTCAACAGCGTCGATATATTCTTGGCATACATTTGTGTGGCGTGGACCGGCACGGTGCTGGGGACGTTGAGAGGCCCCCAGATCTTCACGAAAGGAGGGCTTTTGAACCTTCAGCACCACATCGGATGCGTTTCGCCTGCCCGTGGTGAATCCCCTTTGCCATTGAACTTACAGCCGTCTGATAGCACTGACAGCTTACTTCACAACCGATTTACCCGTCCCTGGAGGCGACCTTTTTCGGCGAGCCTCAAACTCGACGGAGTGGCACCTTCTCCCTACCTGACAGCCGGTTACAGTCACCATCTTCGGCGCAGATCGAGCGCGAGGCGGGGGGCAGGCGCGAGTTCGACGTGAATCACTTTGATAATTACTTCGACTTGTCTTATAATTTTCGCTATTACGAAAACAAAATCAGAATCCCTGCGCAACGGAGGTGGAGATGGCAAAAAACAGCCGACTATCAGCGAGCCTGGAAGACTACCTGGAAGCGATTTTTCACATCGTCGTGGAGAAGAGCGCCGCGCGGAGCAAGGACATCTCCACCCGGCTCGGCGTCAGCGGCTCGTCGGTGACCGAGGCGTTGAGGGGGCTGTCGGAGAGGAAGTTGGTTCACTACGCCCCCTACGAGGTCATCACGTTGACTCCCAAAGGACGCAAGCTTGCCGAAGACGTCGTACGGCGCCACGGCGCGCTGCGTGACTTTTTCGTGAAGGTGCTCGGCGTCGAGCTGCAGGAAGCTGACAGCGCCGCCTGCAAGATGGAGCATGCCATACCAGCCGGTATCCTGGACAAGATCATCCGCTTCGTCGACTATTTGGAATCACACCCGCTCGACAAGAACCGCTGGCTCCAGGAGCTGGAGGAGCATGATAGAAGCCAATCACAGGAGCCCGATCAACACGAAAAAGAGCCGGCATAGACCTGGTGCGGTTCCGCGACAATCCCACACCGTCTACCTCGTTCCTGGCCGCGAATCCGGCTCGATGAGGACAACGGGAACGGCGCCCTGACAGAGCCAGCCCGACAGCAGCGTAACCACCGGCTCCTGGCAGACTGCAAAACCGGTGCGATATCCGCCTTTCGTTGACGCCAAAAAAAATCACCGCAGAGAAATTTTTTTTATATTATAATGCACCCGCACAACTGTCTTCGGGATCGTGGCGTGAAATCGATGCATGATTCACGCATGACTGGATAGCTCCACGGAAAGGTGACCCGCATGAAGGCTAACAAGGGACTCAGCGCCAGCATGGAAGACTACCTGGAAGCCATATTCCACATCACCGCGCGGAAGCAGGCGGCCAAGGCCAAAGACATCGCCCACCGCCTCAAGGTCAACAACTCGTCAGTGACGGGAGCCCTGCGCAATCTGGCTTCGAAGAAGCTGATCAACTACGCACCGTATGATGTCATCACCCTGACGGCAAAAGGCAAGAACACCGCTGAAGAGGTCATCCGCCGGCACGAAACACTACGTCGTTTCTTTGTCGAAGTCCTGGCCGTCGAAAACGACGACGCCGATCATTCGGCGTGTAAGATGGAGCACTATTTGCCTCAAAATCTACTGGAACGGTTCACTCATTTCATCGAATTCGTTCATCATTGCCCGCGGGTCGGCCCTCAATGGCTAGAAAAGTTCATTAACTTCTGCGACCGTCAGACGCCCGATGACAACTGTGTAAGCTGCTTGAGCACGAGCCTGGAACAGCTCATCAAGGGTAAAGACCCCCAATCCCTCACCTCGAGCTCGACAAATCTTTCATCATGGTCTCAACATCAGTAGTCGGCAGCTCGCATCGCCCTTGGTGGCAGACGTAAGCCGTAGCCTGTCCATCCCCGTGAGGCACGAGGGGTTTCGTGAAGGGCGCCACACGGCAGATGGCGGGATCGTCGTCACCCTCCCCGCCGGCGAGACGTAGCAGTACGACCATATTGGGGTGGTAATCCCGCCTCAAGGCATCCAGGAATCGCGCCGTATCCTGCCCGCCGATCCGTGCGCTCACCACGACCTCCGCGGTGGGACCAACGGCGAAGTCGAGGGCTGAGAGCAGGTGTGTATAGACTTGGGGCATCTGCTCGACTTGCCGGAAGAATGCGCTGTAGAGCCGGTGGGCTTTCTCTTCCCACGCGGCGTCTCCCGTGAGCCGCGAGAGGCGCAACAACCCGAGCATGGCCATCGAATTGCCCGAGGGTATCGCTCCGTCATAGATCTCTTTCAGGCGCACCGGCAGATCGCTCGCTGCATCCGCGGAGGCGAAGTAGAATCCTCCACTTCCGTCGTCCCAGAAGTCTTCGATCAGGATTTCCGCCAGTCGCAGAGCCTCCTCCAGATGCTCGGCTTCGAAAGTCGTCTCATAGAGCTCGAGAAGGCCGAAGACCATGAACGCATAGTCGTCCACATGGGCCGGAAGACCTGCATCACCGCCCCGATAGCGATGCACGAGCCGTTTTCCATCGCCGTGTCTCAGCTCGCGAAGCACGAAATCAGCGGCCCTCCCGGCGGCTTCGGCGTAGCTCTCTTCGCCGAGCACGCGGGCGCAGCGTGAAAGGGCCGCGATCATGAGCCCGTTCCAGTCGGCGAGGATCTTGTCGTCCTTGAGCGGGTGGATCCGGGCGCTGCGATGACGGAAGAGGATCTCGCGTGCGCTCTCGAGGCGCCTGCGCAGATCCTGCTCGCTCATCCCCCTGGCCTCGGCGATCTGGGCCACCGGCCGTCTGAGATGTAAGATGTTGGCCCCCGTCAGGTGACCGGTCGCCTCTTCGTTGAAGTTGCCACCCTCCTCGAGGTTGAAAACCTCGGCCACCAGCGCTGCGTCCTCCTCGGAAAGGACCTGGAAAACCTCCTTCCTGGTCCAGACATAAAACTTGCCCTCCTCGCCCTCGCTGTCGGCATCTTCGGCGGAGTAGAACCCGCCTTTAGGATCGGTCATATCGCGCAGCACGTAGCCCAGGATCTCGCGGGCGGTGGCGGCGAAGGATTCCTCGCCCGTCGCCTGGTAGGCCTCGATATAGGCCAGCGTCAGCATCGCCTGATCGTAGAGCATCTTCTCAAAGTGTGGCACCAGCCAAGATTCGTCGGTGGAATAACGATGAAAGCCGAATCCTACGTGATCGAACACTCCCCCGCGGCGCATGGCGCGCAGAGTCGTCTGCACCATCGACAGCGCCTGCTCCTCGCCGGTCCGTCTCCAGTAGCGCAACAGGAAGAGCAGGTTGTGCGGTGTCGGAAACTTGGGCGCTTGACCGAAGCCGCCCCGGTCGGCGTCGAACCGCTCGCTGAGGCCGTCATAAGCTCGCTTCAGAACGGCCTGTTCGAGGGCGCCAGCTCCGGCCTTGGTTTCGTCCGACTCGGGGTACACCGCGGACTTGCGCAGGGCATTGACGATCCGCTGAGCTGATTGCGTGAGGTTTTCCCTCTCAGAACTCCAGGCCTCCTGAACCCGGGGAATCAGCTCGAGCATACCCACACGGCCGAAACGGGTCTCCTTGGGAAGATAGGTGGCGGCGAAGAAGGGCTGCTTCCCGGGCGTCATGATAATCGTCAGCGGCCAGCCCCCGCTATTGGTCAGGATCTGGCAGACATTCATATAGACACCGTCGATGTCGGGCCGTTCTTCGCGATCGACCTTGATGTTGACGAAGGCCTCGTTCATCAGGCGGGCCACCTCGAGATCCTCGAAAGACTCGTGCTCCATCACATGGCACCAGTGACAGGTCGAATAACCGATGGAGAGAAAGACGGGCTTGTCCTCTCGCCGCGCGCGCTCGAAGGCCTCCTCCCCCCAGGGATACCAGTCCACCGGGTTGTCGGCATGCTGCAGGAGGTAGGGACTCTTCTCGTCTGCGAGTCTGTTCCGGCGCTTTGAATCCTTCTTGGTGTCGGTTTCTGAGGTCATGACAAATCCAGAGGTTGTTGGAGATTGCGGCAGGAAAACAAACAAAACAACCGCAAGACCCAGGGAGACTGCGAGGGCGCTGTATTCGCGGTGTTTCGTTTCCATGCAGACCTGGTAGCCTGATCAGCGCTTTCTGCATTTTTATTTCAACGAAGGAAATTACGGTCCTCGGGCAGGGTTCTCGACAATGAAATAAAAAAACAGACCACGGCCATGTTCAGCATGGCACGTGGTCCTCAAGTCACCTCTGTCGAAAAAATCGATCAGCAAACAACGATCATAGCGATCATTTCTGCGCCACGTCATCGAGCTTCCCCGCGATTTCGTCGGAGGCGTTGCTCAAGTTCTTGAAAAAGCCCCGCAGCTCGCGGCAAAACGTCCTCAGCTCGGAGAACGTATCTTCCACCCGGGCTTCACACTGCTGCATTTCCTGAGAGAATTTTTCCATGTTCTGATTCATCTCCTGAAATGCCAGATCGTGTTTCTGCGACAGTTTGGCGATCTCAGTGTCGACATACTCCTGGGTGGTCCAGCAACCGGTGCAGAGAATACCGAGTAGACAAAAGGCAAGAATTTTCATTGCAGTCTCCCTAGGTTGAGTAGGCAATCCTCCAGCGGATTTAGAATCTCTTATTCTATTTTTCGTCAATTTGTTTGATTGACTTTTGGTTCAATTGTCCGATGGATCGAACTTTTTTCATATGATCACCCCTGGCTGATGACCGGCGCAGGGTTCGTTTTCCGGAAGGGGTCCCTTTCACGCCCGTTCACGACAAAAAACGAGGACAACACCATGCCATCTCGCAGCCTGCATCTTCGTCTCATCGTTTGGATACTCTGCCTCGCACCGCTCCAGCCGGTTCTGCTCAAAGCCGGCGAGGATCCGCCCGAGCCTCTAGCCGTGACGAAAAAATCCAACAATCCTGATCGATACTTCACCAACGTGGCCCACGAGGTGGGTCTCGCCGAACACCCCGCCCAGAGGGTCGCCCTCATCGATCTCGACGGCGACGGATTTCTCGACGTTTTGCTCCGCAACCAGTGGCAGACGCCGTCCACGACCCTTCTGCTCAGCCGTGAACATGAGAACGGAGCGCTCAGAACCTTTCAGGACATCACGATGACCTCGCGCATCGCGCGCCACGACGCAGAGCGCGTCAGGCAGGCCAACGTGCTGATCTTTGCCGACGTGGACAACGACGGCGATGCGGACGCCTTTTCCGGCATCTACAGCGATCATTTCAATCCCAAGTGGAAGGGCGACCCAGAGATCACCAGCGCCATCCTGCTGAACGATGGCCACGGCGCCTTCGAGCGGCTCGAGAGCTGCGGTGTGGAAAGCCATCCCGCCACCACCTGCGCGGCTACCTTTTTCGATTACAACAACGACGGCCGCATCGATCTCTTCGTAGGCAACTGGTACCGCCGCTACGGGGAATCGAACGAGGCTCACCAGGACCGCCTCTACCGGGGTGTTCTCAAACGCGGCGGCAAGCCAGCCTTCGAGGACGTGACCGCAAAGGCCGGTTTGCAGACCGTTCCCGCTCCCGGGCAGCGCAACAGCGCCAAGCCGGTCTACGGCGCGGGCCATTGCGACTACAACAACGACGGCTGGCAGGACCTGCTCGTCTGCGTCTACGGCCGACAGTGGAACTTCCTCTGGGAGAACGACGGCAAGGGCGGTTTCATCGATGTCGCCGAGCGCGTTCACTTCGACGGCGACCGAATCGACCACGGCCGCTACCCGCAGGCGGTCAAGGAATACTTCCGCGAGAAGTACGGCACCGAGCGCGAGGACGAGCTCCCCTTCCGGGCCAACGGCAACACCTTCAGCGTGGCCTGCGCCGATTACGACCGCGACGGCGACATCGACCTCTTTCTGGGCGAGATCACGCACGCCTGGGCCGGAGATTCCTCCGATCTGTCGGCGCTGCTGGTCAACGGGGGCAAAAAAGAACGGTTCGTTTTCGAGCGCCTGCCAGGGGCCGCTCCGCGCCGGCACGCGAACGAGACGAGCTGGAACCAGGGCGATATGCACGTGGCGTGGTTCGATTTCGACAACGACGGCCTCCAGGACCTGTTGGTCTCCTCAGGTGACTACCCCGACGGCCAGTATCTACGTCTCTTCCGCCAGAGAGAGGATCACGCCCTCGAGGAGATCACCGCAGCCTGCGGCTTCGACTGGGAGAGCTCGTCAGGGATCTCGCTGGGAGACTTCGATCGCGACGGCGACATCGACATCCTGGCCGGCAAGTCGTGGATGCGGATGCCCAAAGACCGCCGGAGCGGCCCCGTTCCGGCTCCCGCACTCTTTCGCAACGAGGTGGGATCGCAGAACAACTGGATCACCATCCAACTGCGCGGCAAGGGCAAGGGGGGCGCCAACGGCTTGGGGATCGGAGCCCGAATCACCGTGGAGGCCGGCGGCGTGAGGCAGGTCCGGGAGATCCGCGGCGGCTGCGGCCACGCCGGCCAACTCGATCCGCCGGAAGCCCACTTCGGCCTGGGCCCTGCCGATCTGATCGAAAGGATCACCGTCCGTTGGCCCAACAAGCGGCTCAGCATCCAGCGGATCGAGAAGGTTCAGCCCAACCGGGTGATCCAGATTCGCGAACGCGGAGGGATCGAGGAGGTCGATTTAAAGGCGACCTCTCCCGATCGTCGATGACGCCCTGCCCGGTGGTTCCGTCGGGTTGGACCGAAAAGGATCCCCCCCATCGCGGTCGCCGGCGACGATCGGATACAAACCGGATACAAAAAATATTGAACCGCCAAACTACGGACATGCTACAATTCACAGGCGCAAAAACCTCAGAACACCGAATCCAACAAAATGGTTCCCCAAGGGGAAAAGCCGAGTGAGAAGAAATGTTTTCTCTATTTTTTTCGTTTCGGAAAGGAGAATCGAAATGCGTAGGACCCTCTTGCTCCTTGCCGTCGTGTTGGCAGCCTTTGTGATCGGCTCCGCGCCTCTGACCGCTGCCTATACCTGGCAGCTCACGTCATTCACCGAAACCATGATCTCGAGTGAAATGGGACGTATGGTCGCGCACCCCACCGATCCCAACACGATCTATCTGGCCACGACCAATACGCCCGACTTTCTGGCGGGCACCATCGATCCCGGCGACGGCTTGTGGCGCACCACTGACAAAGGCCAGACTTGGCAGACGATCAACGATGCCGTCTTTCCCACCACCTACAACATTATGGACGTGGCCGTCTGCGCGAGCAGCCCCAATGTGATCTACGCGGCCACGATCCAGCAGGGCATTTTCAAGTCCGTCAACGGCGGCACCTCCTGGACCGACGTCAGCGGCGGTTTCTCCTACAGCGGATCGGGTTTCCCCAACAGCGATTGGGCTGTGCTTGCCGTGGCCGTCGATCCAACCAACGCCAACAAGGTCTACATCAGCGTGGGTCAGGTCTCCGGTCTCGATATTCTGAATCTCTCGCCCAGCCATCCGGGCTTTTTCTACAGCCACAACGGCGGCGCCACTTGGGTCGAGAACAACAGCGGCCTTCCTCCGCGCTACGACAGCATCTGGGACGGCAAATCCCATACCGCCGCGGCGGGCAGCATCGTCGTGCTTCCGCAGCTTCCGAGCTACGTCCTGCTCGGCATGGTCGACCTGGACGTGAACACAGCCCTGCTCTTCGGCAAGACCGCCGAATCGAATGCCGGCATCTTCGTCAACACCAACAGCGGGGTGGGATCCTTCTCCCTGATCAACAACGGCCTGCCCACCGGAATCCAGCAGTCTCCCGAACTCGGAGGAAGCCTGGCGCGCATCTCGACGTCGACCATGGTCCTCTCCAACTCCACCGGCAGCAAGGTCGACCTCTGGGCGTCTCATGTGGGACTGACCTTCGACCTGAGCCTCTCGTCGACCCTCATGGTCACGCGCAACAAGGGCCTCTTTTTCACCCAGAACGGCCAGTGGCAGGCACGCAACAACGGACTGCCCTACATCGGCGCTTGGACCGATCCGAGCTCGACGCCTGACAGCACGATCAAGTTCGCGGCGACCTACAACATGGGCAACGTAGCCGTCGGTCCCGGTTCGGCAAACAAGATCTGCATGTCCGGCTCGAACCGCTGCGATATGGGCAACGCGGGCTCGAATAACACCAAGGTCTACGCCACCACCGGTTCCGGTTTGCCCTCGTGGCTCAAGACCTGGGACCAGGGCCTGGACAACTCCCCCACCTACGGCTACTCCGAGGCCAACGCCACTTACATCACCTTCAATGCCGACCTGTCCTGCGCCTTCGCAACTGTGCGCTGGACCGATGCGGTCAATTTCAGCCCGCTGCACGGCGACAACGGCGTCTATCGCCTGGTGATCAAGCCCTAGTCGACTGACGCTCGTAACGAACACAAAGGGACCCCGCTCGTAAGCGGTGTCCCTTTTTTTGAGCGCAGCCGCAGAGAACCGAAACAGCCGATGCCGCCCTGCTACCGATCGTTCTAGCTCATCACGATCTCGAAGACCTTGCCATCCACACACACCACGATTCGCGAGGCCACCGAGAGGTAGCGACCGATCTCGGGAGTGTCAGCGAGGAGCCGGAAGTACTCGTCGCTGAGGAAGACGACCTTCTTCGTGGCGGTGCCCTTCTCAAAGATGCTGTCGTACCATATATCGCCAATCCGAATGAACGTTTTGTCCTCGATCTGGCGGATGGTCTGTTCCACGTCGAGCGCGCGGCCCAAATCGGTGGACTCGGCCTCGAAGAAGCCCTGCCGGAGCCTCTTCATCTCTTTGCTGGACTCCACCGCCCGCCGGCCGGTGGCTGCGCCGAGGCCGTCCGCCGCACGCCTCAAGGCTTCCGCCTTGGGTGCGCTTTCGTTGTCGACCCCGAGCCGCCGGGCCAATGGCGTCGCCGGACCGCCGGGCCCCGCCTTCTCGTCCTCCATCACCAGGAGCGCTGTGTATGGCGTAACGATGCCGAACCGCGTCGAGAGGGAGACGATCTCATCAACGATCTCCTTGTCCGCGACGGAGGGCCGGCGACCGTGCGCCACGTCGATCCCCTTGAGGCGCAACTGGTCGAGGAGAAATCCGATCTTGGTAGTGGCCCAGAGACGGGGAATGCTGCTGTTGTCCTTCATGATCGCCGGAAAGCTCGCCTCGTAGACGCGCTCCACCTGCTTGCCGTTGACTTGCCCCTGCACCCGAATCGCGTGGCTCCCCTCCCCACGGTAGCGGCCGTAGAGCACGAGCTGTGATCCCTTGAAAAGATCAGGCAGCCACGGCGGATAGAGATCGTAAGACCCGGCTCCGTCGAGCACCACCTTCACGTCAGACAGAACGGGACAGGCGATCTTCTCGTAGAAGCCGGCCACCTTGACCTCGATACTCTCCTCAGGCGCCACGTACATGCGCTCGCCCCGGTTCTGCAGCGCCAGCTTGTCGAGGAGATGGGTATTCACGTCGTATCCGACACCGAAAGCGAAGAGCCGTGTCTGCGGCTCGGACCGCTTGCTCACGAGCTCCACCAGATCTCCCACGCCCTGGATCTGCCCAACCGTGGGCAGTCCGTCGGTGAGGAAGACGATCATGAAAGGGCGCGACGAGGCCTTCTCCTGCAGGGCCAGCGCAGCCTCGAGGGCGGCCTGGATGTTGGTGCCCCCGCCGGCCTTCATCGCCTGAATGAAGTCCATGGCCTCCTCGATCGCCGGGAAGGTCGCCGGCAGCAGGTTCTCGCGGAAGGAGCGGGTGCCGGTGGCGAAGGAGACGATGTTGAAGCGATCGCCTTCATTCAGGCTCTTGACGCAAAACCTCAGCGCATCCTGAGCCTGTTCGATCTTCCACGGTCGCCGGGCCGGCTCCTTCATGCTCCCCGACGTATCGATGACAAAAACCACGTCCTTGTGCACCACGGCACCAACGTCGATCTCCTGGCTGGGTGTGAGGAAGAGGGAGAAATAGCCGTCTTCGCCGCTCCTGCGGTGAGCCACCAGGGAAGCCCCCAGCTCGTCGGGGGAGAAGGAGTAGTAGAGGATAAAATCCTTGTTGGGTGTGACCTGCCGCTTCTCGAAGCCCACGACCGCGGCATGATCGCTCTTTTTGACCACATCCACCTCGTGAGTCGGCGAGAAGATCGTCTTGAGCGGGATCGTGCTGGCGAGGTCCACACTGATCACCACCTCGTCGAGCGGCCGCGAGGAAAACTTCTCGGTCGAGAGGGGATAGCGGTAGGTGCACAACCCCGCGTCGATGCCGACGGTCTCGGTGTATCTGATCTTGACCCTTTTTTCACTGCGCGGCTCGATGGGGAAGATGCGCATGCGGAACATCCGCGTTCCCATGTACTCCAAGATGGCGGGATCCTTCATGCGGCGCACGATATCGGTATAGATTTTATTGGCCTCGTCGCGGGGCAGTACCTCCCCCTCGACCTCCTGGCCGTCGATCCACATCGCCATGCGCGAGAGGACCGCGCCCTCGTTCAGCGGGAAGATGTAGGTGCCCTCGAGCCGCTGGTTGTTGGGATTGATGAAGACCTGGTCGACGATGGTGGTAGCGATCTGATCCTTGATCGTCACTGTTACGTGGTGGTATTTCACAGCCAAGGGGATTGGCCGTATCTCCGGCCGAGGTCGATGGAGAATAATCATCCCGTCGGCCGACGCCGGAGGGGCGAGCAGCGACAGGCAAAGAACGCCTAGCAGAAGAGTGATGGTAAATTTCATCGTTAATCGCCTCCTCAGGTTTGCATGCGACTCCGTGCGGCCAGTTGACGGGTTTTTAGATGATCCGGTTGCTGGAGAGTTCCGGGAAAGTCAAACCCTGCGAACCATTGCCACGGAACTGATGTAAAAAGGGACGCAAAAAAGGACAGTCCCTCACGGAGCTGTCCTTTTCTTGTTTTTCGGTCTATCTCATCCGAGCAGAGTGTAGGCTGCCCGATTGCGAAGTCAGTGTCGACCAAGCCTGAGTTTAGGAGGTCAGTGTGGTTTCTTCGTGTTCCTCGACGGGGGTGATCTTCTCAAAAGGGGTTCCCACCTTTTTGAAGAGTGCCTCGAGCTCGTCTTTCGACGGCGCCGTCCAGCAGCAGATCCCCAGTCCTTCGTCCCAGTTCATGAACGATCTCTCGAACTTCATTCCGCTTCCCCTGGAAGCGGCAAGCACATCCCGTCAGCCTCTCCTCAGATCGGCCTCGGTCATCTTGGGCATCGTCACGAGGAACTTCATCATGCACCTCTCTTTTTTATTTCTCCAGGTCGCCTCGACTCCCCCCTGCGGGGCGGAGCTAGCACTCCCGTCCGCTCTGCGCGGTCCTGAAAGGAACGCTTCAACACGAAAATGTTAGTATCCATATTCTTATAGCCACAAATACTCGATTCGGAAGCTGCTACCGCCGACTATATTAACCTGGGCAACCCCGATGGGGAAGAGCCGATCGCCTACCGTCCCGCCTCCCGCGTCACCGTATGGAAGAATCCGGCTTCTTGTGTTGACGCTTCCATCTCTCCTGGATCGGAACGGAACCGCCCTGTTGCGCCGGGAATCTCGAAAGTTGCGCTTTTTCTTCTACTCGCTCCGGCGTTAACATGGCGGTCGAGAACCGGTTCGATGGATTGCGAGGAAGGAGTAACGGCAATGATGCGTGTCGCCAAGTACTATCGAAACAGCGATGTTCGGCTGGAAGAGATGCCGAAGCCCCACATCGGCGGGGGCGAGATCCTGGTGCGGAGCATGGCCTGCGGTGTCTGCGGCTCCGACGTGCTCGAGTGGTACCGCATCAAGAAGGCGCCGATCGTGCTGGGGCACGAGATGGCTGGCGAGGTCGTGGAGGTTGGAGGCGATGTCGACCACATCGATGTAGGAGACCGGGTCTTCGTCTCCCACCATGTACCTTGCAACACCTGTCACTATTGCCTCTCAGGGCATCACACCGCCTGTGAAACCCTGCACACCACCAACTTCGATCCCGGGGGCTTCGCCGAGCTCGTGCGTATCCCCCCCATCAATATCGATCGAGGCCTCTTCAAGCTGCCGGCCACCATGAGCTTCGACGACGCCACCTTCATCGAACCGCTGGCCTGCGTGATCCGCGGGCAGCGCAACATCGGCATCGACCAGGGCAGCACCGTGCTGGTGCTGGGCAGCGGCATCTCCGGAACCCTGCACATCGTGATGGCGAACCTCGCCGGCGCGGGACGGATTATCGCCTCCGACGTGCACCCCTTCCGCCTCGAACTGGCATCCAGACTCGGCGCTGATGTGGTCGTCGACGCCCGCGAGGATCTGCCGGCCAGGATCAGAGCGGCCAACGACGGACGTCTGGCCGATAGAGTCATCCTCTGTACAGGCGCGGAGAGCGCCGCCTACCAGGCGCTCGAGTGTGTGGAACGAGGCGGCACAGTGCTCTTCTTCGCGGTTCCCACCGGTGACCTCACGGTGCCGATCAACCAGCTCTGGCGCAACGACGTGACCCTCACGACTTCCTACGCCGGCGCCCCGGTCGACCTCTATCAGGCCCTCGAGCTCATCCGCTCGGGTGCTCTGCCGGCGGAGGAGCTGATTACGCACCGGCTACCGCTGGCGGAGACGCAGAAGGGCTTTCTGCTCGTCGCCGAGGCTGCTGAATCGATGAAGGTGATCATCAGGCCCAACGAGTAGTCCCGCTGCTCCGCTACTCACCCCCGCTTTCGCTGCCTTCACCGCCCGCGCGGCGGCGCCGGGGGCCTCTCTCGCCTCGCTGACCGCGCTCACCCGGCCGCCCTCGAAAGGCACGCGGCGGCAGCTCGCGCTCGTAGGCCGGCAGGCGCAGGAGCTCGGGATCGAGCTTGCCCAGTTCGGCCTCGACCGTCGTGGCCAGCCCCCCCAGCTTGCGCTCTTGGAGCCGCGCCAGCAGCATCTTGGCCGTGTCCACAGGCGAGATGCCCAGACCGTCCAGGGAGGCCGCGGCCGACGGATTGCGCGCGAAGGATGCTTGAATCTCTTTCACCGCGTTCTCGAAGTCCTCGCGCTCGAGAGCCACCCGCGCGCGTCCCGCCAGGGCGAGAGCCACGAAATGGTCGGCCGTCTCCCGGCTCTCGGGATTGGAGGCCACGTTGCGCTCATAGTGAGCGATTCCGCGATCGTAAGCGGCGATCGCCTCGGCCTCGTGTCCACGACGCCGGTGGAACTCGGCAGCCACGATCGAGGCGTAGCCGGCGTACCATTCCAGGTTCTGAGGAACGTCCTGCTCCCGCAGGCGCGCCTCGTAGTAGGCCTCGAGCCCGCCAGGCCCCTTCTCGCGCAAGATGCGGCCGCGCAGCCGGTCGTGCAGGATCGGGGAATCGGGGAACCGTGCCAGGCCCTCGTCGAGAACCCGCGATGCCTGACCGGCCGCGCCCAGGAGCCGTAGGTAGTCGTAGTGCGACATCACGTGCTCGTCGTTGCCCAGGGGATGACGCTCGAGCACCGAGTACGCGGCGTGCAGATCGGTGAGCCACTGCCCGGTGCCCTCGAAGGCTCGCGACCACGACTGCCAGTCACGTTTCTCGCGTACCGCCCTGGCAATCGTCTGCCGGCGCGCCTCGGCAAAGATGCCCAGCACACCTACTGCGTTGCGCCCTGCCTCCCCGGGGGGCATTGTGCTCACCGCGGCCTCGGCACGCGCGTGAGCCTCCTCGGAGCCGCCCAGGGCTTTGGCGGTGAGTGCGACGACCGCGTTCACCCGCCAGCCGTAGGCTCCGAGCTCCTCAGCCGCCAACGCGGTCTGTCGAGCGTCCAGGATCAGGGAACGTGCAAACTCCGCCTCGGTCTCGGGCTGCTCTTCGGCAAAGGCCAAAAACGCCTCGGCGAGCTCGACGTGAGCCATGGCATCGTCGGAGGCGAGCACCTCGGCCTGCCTGGCAAGCCACGACTCGGTGGTCGAGACCTCCTCGGACGCGCCCTGCGATGCGGTTGCTCCAGTCGAGGCGGTTCCGGTGGTCCCAACCTCCCCGGCGCCGACGGTCCGCGCCTCGAAGGCTTGCGACCAGCCCTCCACGTTCACCACGCTCGAGCGGCTCGACAATCCCTTGTGAACCACGGCGAGCATGCGCGAACGCGGCGAGGTCTCGCCGATGCGTGCCAGCGCAGCGATCAGGTCGTCGCGCTCCCCCTCGTCGAGAGGCACGCGCAGAGCCTCGGTAATGAGCTCGACAGCGCCGCGCGACTCGCACTCGGCCAGCGTGCGTCGTGCAAGCTGGCTCAGGGAGGTGTCGAATCCGAACACGGCCTGGCGCAGTAGATCGACCGGTTCCGCTTCGCTATGCTCCAGAGCAGCCTCGAGCAGCGAGCGCCGCAGCTCGCCATCCCCGTTCTCGTAGGCCGCCTCCACCGCGATCCGGTCGCGGATGTCACGGCTCGCGACGCGCTCGAGGATCGGGCGGTCGCCTCGCACCACCGTGGGCGGCGTATCGGGTCGGTTGGTAATGCCTTCACGGATCGCGTTGAACACCGAATCGGTGTCGAAGGCGTAGTAGACGTCGTACATCTCCATGCCGTCGAGCTCGACGCCGACGTGACGCGGAGCGATCCGCCGCCCATCGAAAAACTCCTGGTAGAGACCGGGTTCGATGGCGATGTGCTCGCCGCAGGTGACGCTGCCGAAGCGCGGACAGAGGATTCGACGCCCCTGCTCGTCGAAGTCGCGCGGGTTGTGGCGGTAGACCGAGGCGATCACGCAGACGTAGGGCTCGTAGAGCTTGGCGATCTCGGGATCGCGGTAGCGGATGCCGGCGTAGTGTTCGCTGGCGATCTCGCCGTCCATGTTGACGCAGACCAGGATCGCCTTGCCGGTCTCACGAGAGACGGCCAGTGCATCCTCCCAGGTGCGCTGAAAGGTGATCTGGCACGGCTTCTTCCAATCCTCTGCGGTGGGCGCCGGCCACATCGCCTCGCGGCTGTCGCCCACACCCTGAGCGGGGTCCGCGCCGGGGGCGGTGCGCTCCCGGGCGGAGAGGGTCGAAACGAGGACCGCCAGGCAAAGGATCGGGCCGAGGGCCAGGCCGAGCCGGCGTATCAGAATATGAATCGATTCGAGATTGATGGCAAGGTGGGTAGTGGACACTCTGAACCTCGATAGTTACATTCGATTTCCAACGACATAGGAATTTATAAAACAATGCAGCTTTTTATCAATGTATCCCCCTCGAGCCGCACCGGCAACGTGATTTTAAGCCGTCTTCGTGTGGAACTCTCTTGGACTTTCGTGAACTTTTGTAAACCTCTGTAAAAAAATTGGATCGAGCCCCATGACCGATGTCCGCGCCGTAGCCGAACGCATCGAACGGGAAAGCGTCTTTCTGCGCGACGTGATCCGCGAGATGGAAGGTGTAATCGTGGGTCAAAAGCGACTCTTCGATGCCATGCTCATCGGGCTCCTGGCCGATGGGCACGTACTGCTCGAAGGAGTACCCGGCCTGGCCAAATCGTTGGCGGTGCAGTCGCTCGCTGCCACCCTGGGCGGCACTTTCCGCCGCATCCAGTTCACCCCGGACCTGCTCCCCGCCGACCTGCTCGGCACGCAGGTCTACAACCCCAAGACCGGCGACTGGTCGGTGCGCGAAGGACCTGTGTTCGGCAACTTCCTGCTGGCCGACGAGATCAACCGCGCACCGGCCAAAGTGCAATCAGCGCTGCTCGAAGCGATGCAGGAGCGGCAGGTGACGCTGGCCGGCGAGACACGGGCGCTGCCGGCACCTTTTTTAGTGCTGGCCACGCAGAATCCCATCGAACAGGAAGGTACCTATCCACTGCCCGAAGCCCAGGTCGATCGCTTCATGCTCAAGTTCGTCGTCGACTACCCAGACGAAAACGAGGAGAAGGAGATCATCAAGCGCATGGCCACTACCAGCGACAAGCCGGCCGTATCCCAGGTGGCCACGCCTGAGCAGGTGATCGCCGCGCGCCGGCTGCTGGATGCGGTGTACGTGGACGAAAAGGTGCTCGATTACGTGGTGGCCCTGGTGTTCGCCACGCGCCGGCCACGCCTGGCGGGGCTCGCCGAGCTCGAGCCGCTGATCCTCTACGGGGCCTCGCCGCGCGCCTCGATCGCGCTCACGCAAGCCGCGCGGGGCCGCGCCTTTCTGGAAAGCCGTGGATTCGTGACCCCCCAGGACATCAAGGCGGTGGGCTTCGACGTCCTGCGGCACCGTGTGATCACCACCTACGAGGCCGAGGCCGAGGGGCTGACCTCGGTGGACCTGATCCAAAAGGTCTTCGACACCGTTCCGGTTCCCTGATGGCGGGAGGCACGAATCCCATGACCGAAGATCGCGATCGCGGAGCCGAGCTGTCGGAAATCCTGCATGAGGTGCGCCTCATCGAGGTGCAGAGCAGTCGTTTGGTGACCGAGATGATGGCCGGCGGCTACAGCTCCGTCTTCCGCGGTTCGGGCATCGAATTCGACGAGGTGCGAGAGTATGTCGAGGGCGACGATCCGCGCACCGTGGACTGGAACGTGACCGCCCGCGTGGGCCGGCCGTATGTCAAGAAATTCGTGGACGAACGTGAGCTGAGGGTGCTCTTCCTGCTCGATCTGTCGGCCTCGATGAGCGGTGGCTTCGGCCTCTGGTCGGCGCGTCAGATGGCGGCCCGGGTGTGCGCCTGCCTGGCGCTATCGGCCGTGGAGAACAACGACCGGGTCGGGCTGATCGCATTTAGCCGGAAGGTCGACAAGTACGTACCGCCCCGAAAAGGCGCCGGTCACGTTCTGCGCATCGTGCGCGACTGCCTGGCGCTTCCAGGTGCGAGCGCGCGGACCGAGCTGGCGCCGGCGCTCGAGTTCACGGCGCGCGTGGCACTCCGGCGCGCGGTGGTCTTCGTGATGTCGGACTTCCTCGTGAGCGGCTGGGAGGAGGCACTGGCTCTGTGCGCGCGCCGCCACGACGTGATCGCCGTGCGGTTGCTGCCTGCCGAGTTGGCGCCGCCCGAGACCGGACTCGTGCGCCTGCGCGACCCCGAAAGCGGACGGGAGACGGTGGTCGACTGGCGCAGCGCGCGGGTGCGTGCGACGTATGGCGAGCGCGTTGCGCGCTGGCGCACGCGCACCGAGATCGGCCTGCGGCGCGCCGAAGTCGACCTGATCGACGTACCGCTCCCGCGCGAGCCCAACAAGGACGCGGTGGCACGGCCGATCCTGCGGTTCTTCCGCATGCGCGAGCTGCGCGGAGCCAAGCGATGAGCAGGCGCGCAACAGGGAAGCCGATCTCCTGGCTCATGGTCAGAGGGATGGCCACGTGGAGAGTCGCTACTGTGGCGCTGCCGGTGTTGGCATGGTTCGCGGTGGCGACGTTTCTTACTTCGGCGGCAGCGACCGAAAACGATGCGCCCGCGGACCGACCATCTCCACGCCTCGAGATCGCGCTGCATCTCGCTGCGGGCACGGAGCAGGTCGAGCTCGGCAAGGCTTTTACTCTGACCGTAGTGCGCCTCTGGAGCAGAGACCTCAAACCGGAGACATGGCGCGATGAGCAGCTTGCACCCCTGGTGGCACGTCCGGTGGATGTGACGCGGCGCGAGGTCGATGGATGCGTGGAGGAAGTGCGGCGCTTCCGGTGCTTTGCCTTCAGCCTCGACGAGGTCACCGTTCCGGCGCCGGTGATCAGGGCCAGACCGCGGACAGGCGGACCGGAGCGCGTGGCCCGCGGCCGAGGCTTCCGTTTGCAGGTGTCGCGGCTGCTTGATCCCGCCGCTCCCGGAGCGGCGGAGCTGCCCGGCGGACTCCTGCCGCAGCCGGCCGCGGCGCTGCCCTGGATGACGGGGGGCGCAGCAGCACTCGTCTTGCTGGGATTCCTGATTTGGATCGTGCGGTGGTGGGCCCGGCGTCGAGCGGCGCGGGCCATGCCGAAGCCGCCGGACGTGACCCCACACGCGCGGGCTTTCGAGCGCCTGCACAGGCTGCGCGCAGGGTTGCCGGAAAGCCTCGGGGAGCACGCGAATCCCGACGAGCTCGAAGCATGCTACCAGGAGGCTGCGGTGCTCATGCGCGACTACCTCGATGAACGCTACGCCCTGGATCCGCGGCAAAAAACCGCCGGCGAGTGCCTTGCGGCTTTACACACCAAGGGTGGATTGGAGGACGCGCAGCGCGACCTGCTGGCGGAATACTTTGCACACTGCGACCTCGTCAGGTTCGGGGCTTTTGTCCCGGCAGCGACCGACGCCGAGAGGCAACTCGAGGCGGCGACGCGCTTCGTGGAAGAGACGCGCGAAGAGCAAGCGTGCGACGCCGTTGATGCGCAAGATCCGGCCTGCGCCAAAGGCAAAGTGACGGCGCAGAAGGCGGCAGCCGATGCGGCGCCGGGGAGCGATCGATCATGAACGCGCTCTTCGAATCGCTGACCGGCCTCGTTCTACTCGACCCCTGGCTGCTGCTGCTGATGCTGCTCGTGCCCGTAGCGCTGTGGCTACGGCGGCTGCAGGGCGCTCCGGCCGTGCGCTTCGCGCCAGGTGCCTTTCTGCGACGCGGCGCGGGGCTCGGGACGCGGACTGCAAATGACTCTACGAAAGGCTCGCTTGCCACCGACGCCGGCCGGCGCGACGATGGCAAGGAGTTCTCCCGCGACCTTCCCCGCTCGTGGCGCGTGCGCCTCCTACCGCTGCCGCGCGTTCTCCAGGTTGCCGGGCTCGTTCTCGCCGTACTGGCGCTGGCCCGGCCGGTGTACCGCACGCAGCTTCCCCTGGAGACCGAGGGCATCGATATCCTGTTGTGCCTCGACACGTCCTCGTCGATGACCGCCAACGACATGGACCGGCGGCACACGCGCCTCGACGTGGCCAAGAGCGCGGCCGCGCGATTCGTGGAGGGACGGCCTCATGACCGCATCGGCCTGATCTGCTTCGCCCGTTATGCCGACGTACGCTGCCCCCTCACGCTGGATCACGAGGCGCTGGCGCGGTTCCTGACCCAGGTGACCGCCGTGACGAGCGACGGCCCGGAAGACGCCACCGGTATCGGCGCTGCCGTGGCGCGGGCAGCCCAGGTACTGGGCGGCGCAAAGACGGCCTCGTCCAGGGTGGTGATTCTGCTCACCGACGGCGAGGAAAACGTGGCCACCGAACAGACGCCGGAGGAGATTGCACCGGTGCACGCCGCGCAGCTCTGCGAAGAGCTCGATGTGCGTGTCTACACGATCGCCGCGGGCATTGGTAATCGCGACCGTTCCGGCGGCGGCGGATGGGTACCTCTCGACACCAGCCAGGTGGAGCATCTGGCGGCGCGCACCGGCGGCCGGTTCTTCGAAGCCCGCGATGCCGGCGCCGTGACCGGCGTGTATGAATACATCGACGCGCTGGAGAAGGTTGTGCTCGAGGAACCGCGCTACAAGGTGGAAGAGCGTTTCCTGCCCTTCCTGATCGTCGCCGTGGGGCTGCTGCTATTGAGCCGCCTGCTGCGATCCACAGTGCTCGAGGTGCTGCCATGAGCCCCCACGAGCTGTTCCTGTGGTCCGAGGCCTTGCCGGTCCTGCTGCTGGTGCCCGCAGTGGGGCTGACCCTGTTCCTGCTCGATCGCGCTCGCGCGCGGCGGCTTGCTAAGCTTGCCGGCCCACGGTCGCCGCGGCTGGCGGCGGAGCTGGGCACCGGCCGGCGACGGATGCGACGCCGGCTCGGCACGGCCGCGCTCCTGCTGGCGTTGATCGCCCTGCTACAGCCGCTGTGGGGCTCAGGTTATCGCCGGCTGGAGCAGCGCGGCGTTGACATCTTGGTGTGCCTCGACGTGTCACGGTCGATGCTGGCGCGCGACATGATGCCTAGCCGGCTGCAACGCGCGCGCGCGACGATCCGCGCCCTGGCGGAACGTATCCGCGGCGACCGGCTGGGGCTGGTGGTGTTCGCCGGCGAGGCACATCTGGCCGTGCCGCTCACCCGGGACATGATCTCTTTCGCCGAGCTCGTCGAACTGGCCGACCCGCTCAGCGTGTTGCGCGGCGGCACCGATCTGGGCTCCGCGCTCGAGACCGCGCTCACGGCGTTAGAGGGCGGAACGGGCGCGCACGAGGTGGTGCTGCTGCTCACCGATGGCGAGGACCTGGAGCGACGCGCTCACCAGGTGGCAGAGCTGTGCCGCGAACGCCGGATCGCCGTGCACGGCATCGGCTTCGGTTCGGCACGCGGCAGCAAGATCGCCGTCGAGGACGGCGCGGGCGATGTTGACGCCGGGGATCGCGCCGGAAACCGTTCCGAAAGCAGCGAGGGAGGCACGAGCCGCAGCGGCGAGACCTTCCTGCTCGACCGCGCTGGCAACGAGGTGGTGACGGCCCTGGATCCCGAGAGCCTGCGTCGTATCGCTGAGGCGACGGGCGGTGTGTTTCTGGACGCCAGCACACGACGGCGGCCGCTAGTCGACCTCTACGAGAAGCGCGTGGTGCCCATGGCGCGCAAGGCGTTCGAGGACGAGCGGCGCCGGGAGCGCAAAAACCGCTTCCAGTGGCCGCTGCTCATCGCCTTTCTGCTGTGGATCCTGGAGCTCGGGCTGACCGACCGCCGGCGCTCGAAAGGTTGAGAAGTGACTCTCATAGGGGGTAAAGAGACAAGAAAGTCGCCTGAATTCCTGCTCTTCATCTCCCTTCGTGGTCTTCGGTGCGCCAGGAAAGCCTGGCCAACCTAGCTGAATGAAAGGAATCAGCCATGTGAATTACCCATACGACATGTAGCCAATGGAGCGGTGGTCGGAGTAATCCGGATGCCGAAG